>ERZ791908.72-NODE-72-length-144142-cov-42.065488_pt1 | contig 144142 bp, 139 predicted proteins | sample MGYA00510144_ERZ791908 | MGnify/ENA primary metagenome ERZ791908 (study PRJEB30046, sample SAMN00792105) | human gut metagenome | study: EMG produced TPA metagenomics assembly of the A metagenome-wide association study of gut microbiota in type 2...
GCGGAGCGGCGACAGGAATTCCTGCGGTTATGCCGGAGGTCCTCAGCCATTTTTCCAAAATTAGTCTACTCTGTATGACTGATTTTCCCGGCATGGGTATATCCCTCTGTAGCCGAAGCGCAGGGTGCGCTTCCATCAAGCATCGGAGGGTTCCATGTGCACTGCAATCCGTTTCTCGGACGACAAAGGCAATCTCTACTTCGCCCGCAACCTCGACTGGAGCCAGGGCTATGGGGAGCGTGTCGTCGTGGCGCCCGAAGGCTATGCGCCCTTCTCGCCCTTCAAGGCTACGCCCGCCCTTCCCCATCCCGTCATCGGCATGGGCATCGTCGAGAAGGATACGCCACTCTACTTCGACTGTGCAAATACAGAAGGCCTTGCCTGCGCCGGCCTCAACTTCCCGGGCTATGCGCAGTATGAGAAGGAAGCTGTCCCCGGCAAGACGAATGTCGCCTCCTGGGAGCTTCCGCTCTGGATCGTCGCGAACTTCACGACCGTCGATGAAGCCGAGGCAGCGCTCGAGGATGTCGCTGTCGTCGACTCCCCCATCGTCGACAAATATCCGACCTCGCTTCTCCACTGGATTGTCGGCGACGGCAAGCGCAGCATCGCGGTCGAATACACGCAAGATGGCATGCAGATCTTCACAGACGACGTCGACGTCCTTGCAAACCAGCCGGGATTCGGATGGCACCGCGAGAACCTCAGGAACTACCTCAACGTCACAAGCGACGTGCCAGCAACCCAGACCTGGAGGGCAGCTGCGCTCACACCGTATGGATCGGGTGCCGGCATGCGCGGCATCCCGGGCGACTACTACTCGCCTTCCCGCTTCGTGCGCATCGCCTACCTCAATGCAAACTACCCTGAGCAGACGACGGAGGAGGCCAATGTCTCCCGCATGTTCCATGAGCTTGCGGGCGTTGCTATGATCGACGGCGCCGCAAGGATGACGAACGGGGAGTTCGAGAAGACCGTCTATACCGGCGGATATTCCCAGAGGACCCATACGTATTACTGGAACACCTACGACGACCCTGCCATCCGCTCCGTCTCGGCAGACGAGCTGATTGCAGCCCATCCGGGAAAGGCCCTCATCGAAGCCGCCTAGAGTCTTGGCAAAGGACAGTGGCAGCAAAGAGAAACCGCTGACCACACATGGATGCGCCTGCCAGCATGGCCTGGCAGGCGCATCTTCTTTGCCGCTTCCGCTCGGGGCCCTCCTGTTCCCGCTCTGCCAGGCCTGCATCCCTGTCCGCAGGCCTGCATCCCCAGCTGGCTGCGTGGCCGATTCCTTGTTCCTGCCTCCTGTGCCTGCTTTGGCTGCAGCTGCCCGGCACCTCCTGCCGGATGCCGTGCCGCCTGCAGCCTACCTGCGCGCCTGCCCCTGTGCCGCAGGCTTTCGCTATGCCGCCTTCGGATTGCCGGCGTGTGTCCACGCCAGCGCGGCGGCGCCGATGGCGGCAGCGATCGCAGAGGCGCCAAAGAGCGTTGCCTGCACGCCGAAGACACCTGCCACGAATGGGGCAACGAGAAGCGGCAGCGTGCCGGCAGAGTTCATGCCGACAGAAAGGACCGAGGTGGCACGCCCGATATAGCGGATATCGCAGCTCTTCTGCAGCACCGTGTCCTTCACAGGACCCATGGCACCAAAGCCGAAGCCGGCAATGAGCTGGCCTATGAGGGCAATCTGCACCGACGTCGTGCCGACGTACACCATGGACCCGACACCGATCACGACTAGAAGCAGGGCAATCGTCTCGAGCGAGAGCCGCTTCGTCGAGAAGCGCAGCACGGCCAAGGCACCGATCGTAGATCCCAGACCTGCTGTCGACGAGAGCCAGCCCATCCACTCGGATCCCACCCTGAGCACGTCACGGTAGAAGAGCGACTCGAGCGAGTCGAATGCGCCATAGGAGAAGTAGCCAAGGAAATAGATCAGGAAGAGCGCTGCAATCACAGGATGGGAGAACACGATATGGATGCCCTCGAGAAGCTGCTTCCAGAAGCCCTCCCCTTCCTTCTTGCCGGTGCCTTCAGGATGCAGGAGCTCCGGCATGTTCCCGACGAAGAGCGCAGATATTGCCGATGAGATGGGAAGGACCGCAAACACCATCTGGATCGTGAAGAGCGCTGTGAGCCAGCCGCCGATCAGGGGACCGACGATAACGGCCACACACATGGCCGTGTTGTTGTAGCTGTTGACCTTCTGGAGGGTCGTCGCATCCTCTGCGAGATAGCGGGGATAGGCAGAGCTTGCCGTCATGCAGAAGCCACCTGCAATCCCTTCAAGCACGCTCACGACGATGAGGAGCGCCATGCTCATCGGAAAGGAGACGCCGATGATGCCGGTAACACCCAGGAGAGCAAGGAAGGCAAGCATCGTCTTCCTTGGCCCGATGCGGTCAACGACGACACCTGCTGCAGCGCCTGCCGCCACGAGCGTGACGTTCAAGAGGACGACAAGCAGGGAGACATCCATTGCATCGGAGCCCAGAAGATAGGTCGCCGAGCCGATGATGCCGACAAAGTAGGTTGCCTGGGATCCCAGAGCGCAGAAGAATGTCGTGAACGCCAGACGACGGGCACAGGTCCGCCCAAGGGACGCAGATGGATTTTCTGGCAAGGGTCCCTCCAAGAGAACGAAAGAACGCAGGATCGGGCAGGCCTTGAACCAAGCACACAGGGACTGCGAGCTATGCTCCTTCTCCGGAGCCAGGCCACCACTTTTCATTCAGGCGCTAGACCATCCTAGCACGCATCCAAATGGACGAAGCCAGGCAGAGGCTCGAGCCTTGCCACCGGGATGGATTCATGTTTCCGCTCACTCTAATTGACCAGATAAATTTATCTGGTCAATTACTGACCAATAGTATGGCCATGTAATGACTTATAATTGAACAGATAATTTTTCTGGTCAATTCCAGGTACATAGGAGGTTCTGCTATGGCACTGCTCGAGTCCACTGATCGAGAACTCAAGGCCTCGGTATCCGAGTCTTTCCTCAAGACCGTCAGTGCATTCGCTAATTATGGAACAGGCAGCATCATTTTCGGAATGGCTGACGATGGCACTGTCCAAGGTCTCCCCGACATCGATAAAGAATGCCTACGCATAGAGCACATGATCCATGACCGCATTCACCCACAGCCCCGGTATTCGATAGAGGTCGACAGCGAGGCCGGGACGGTGACCCTTACTGTGTTCGAGGGACCAGACAAGCCCTACCTCTGCAGGGGAAAGGCATACATCAGAAACGACTCTTCGACCACAGAGGCGGATTCACTGGAATTGAAACGGCTCATACTCGCCGGCAATCACATGTCTTTCGATCAGCTTCCTGCAGACAGCCAAAATATGGAGTTCGGATCCCTCAAGCAGCGTCTGCACACGAGGCTCGGAGTCGATCAATTCGACAGGAACACCTTGCGAACGCTCGGCCTCACGAATGCAGATGGCCAGCTCGTGAATGCAGCTGCCCTCCTTTCGGATTCGAACCCGTTCCCCGGAATCGACATCATGAGGTTTGGCAGAAGCACGTCTGAGATTCTCGAAAGAGTGCACATAGACGGATGTTCGGTGCTCGACCAGCTCGACAGAACGGCAGATGTTGCTGAAAGGACCTATGCATTCGAAAAAGTAACTTCGACGACCAGGGAACGAGTCGAGAAGCTGCCCCTGGATGCCTTCAGAGAGACGCTTGCCAACGCAATCGCCCATCGTGCATGGGATGTGCCATCCGCCATTACTGTTGCCATGCATCCTGACCACGCTGTGGTCACATCTCCTGGCTCGCTTCCTCCCGGAATCGAGAGAGAGGCTTACCTTGCAGGCGGTCTATCTGTGCCGAGAAATCCAATTCTTGCCACAGTCATGTTCCGGCTAGGCTATATCGAGCTCTTTGGATCGGGCGTCCCCCGCATTCGGGAAGCATATCCAGCAGGAGAGCTGCCGCCCAGCTTCGATGTTCTGGACGCAAGCATCCGCGTGATCCTCCCCGTCTTGGAATCGCATCCAGCAACAACGGTAGAAGAGAAAGCAGTTCTGGACGCCCTTCCTCAAGGAATGCTCATGACTCGAAAGCAGATTTCGGAGAAGTGCGGCACGAGCCTTTCGACGGTAGGCAGGCTGCTTGCCTCCCTCGAACAGAAAGGCCTCGTAGAGCGCAGCGGACGGGGCAGAGGCACGAAGTATTCGCGCAGAACCTAAGAGCCTCGCCTCTTTTTTCGTAGAGCGAAGGCATCAGGCCTGATCAAGAGACCGCCATCCTGCTGACGAAAGAAGCCCGGCTGGCAGATGCGCTCTGCCAGCCGGACCTCTATCTGAATCCCATGGCTGCTTATGCCACCTGGTCGAACTGCGACTCGTAGAGCTTCGCATAGACGCCCTGCTTGGCCAGGAGCTCTTCGTGGGTGCCTGCCTCGACAACGTCTCCATCCTGGAGCACGAGGATCTGGTCTGCACCCTTGATGGTCGAGAGCCTGTGGGCAATAACGAAGGACGTACGGCCTGCCATGAGCTTGTCCATGGCGCGCTGTATGCGCCACTCGGTACGCGTATCCACGTTCGAGGTTGCCTCGTCGAGGATGAGGATGGAACGGTCTGCCAGCACGGCACGGGCAATCGTCAGAAGCTGGCGCTGTCCCTGGGAGATGTTCGTCGCCCCTTCATTGAGCTCGAAGTCGAAACCTCCGGGGAGCGTTTCGATGAAGTGGGTGCAGTGGGCAGAGCGTGCTGCCGCCTCCACCTCCTCGTCTGTCGCACCGAGCCTGCCGAAGCGGATGTTCTCGCGGATCGTGCCCTGGAAGAGCCAGGAGTCCTGGAGGACCATAGCGAAGTTCTGGCGCAGGTCCTCCCGCTCGATGTCGCGCACATCATGCCCGTCGACCCTGAGGACACCTTTATCCACGTCGTAGAAGCGCAGGAGCAGCTTCATGAGAGTCGTCTTGCCAGCACCGGTAGGTCCGACAATGGCGACAGTTCTGCCTTCTGGCACCTCTGCCGTGAAATCGTGGATGATCGTCTTGCCCGGCAGGTAGCCGAAGGAGATGTGGTCGAAGCTGACTTCGCCTTTCGCCTTCCCGAGCTGCTCTGTCTTGCCCGTTTCCGGATCGATCTTCTCCGTCTCTGTCTCCTCCGGTGCATCGAGGAACTCGAAGATGCGCTCTGCGCAGGCTGCCATCTGCTGCAGCGTGTTGGACACGGCAGCAAGCTGGGCCAGAGGCTGCGTGAAGTTCCTCACGTACTGAATGAATGACTGGATGTCGCCTGGCTGGATCGTGCCCTGAACCGCAAGGCCCACGCCGACCACGACGACGCCCACATAGCCAAGGTCGCCGACAAGCCCCATGAGAGGCTGCATGAGGCCGGAGAGGAACTGGCTCTTCCATGCCGACTCATAGAGCGTATCGTTCTCTTTCTGGAACTCGTGCTCGGCACGCCCTGTCTGGTAGAAGGCCTGGATCACGACCTGGCCCGAGAAATCCTCCTCGATCTTTCCGTCGACGGCGCCAAGCTGTGCCTGCTGGGCCTTGAAGTAGCGCTGGGAGGCACGGATCAGGAAGAAGAGCACGATGCCGGCAAGCGGGAGCATGAGAAGCGTGACGCCCGTGAGCTGGAGCGAGATGGAGAGCATCATGACGGCGATGCCGATGACCTGGGTCAAGGAAGTCACGAGCTGGACGATGCCGGTATTCAAAGTCTGGCTCAGCGTATCCACATCGTTTGTCATCCGCGAGAGCACGTCGCCCTTCGAGGTCCCCTCCCCATCGAAGTAGGAAAGCGGCACACGGGAGATCTTCTCTGCAATCTCCTTCCTGAAGCGGAAGACCGTCCTCTGCGATATGCCTGTCATGAGCCAGCCCTGGATGGCCTGGGCTCCGGACGAGATCAGGTAGATGCCGAGGAGGAAGGCAAGAATCTGGGCGATCTTCGCGAAGTCGATGCCGCCATCCCTTCTTCCCATCGCAGCGACGCCGAGGAAGACCTCGTTCGTCGCCTGGCCCAAGATCTTGGGACCGATGACCGAGAAGATGACCGATACCATCGCAAGCACGACGGCCAAGATCATGAGCGGCACTTCCTTCGAGAGCGCATGAATGAGGCGCCTGAGCGTCCCCTTGAAGTCTTTTGCCTTCTCCACGGGAGCGAAGCGTCCACCACCATGCGGGCGTCTCTGACGGCTTCTCTCCTGCTGCTCCTTGAGGCTCGTTTCTTCTGCCATGTCCTTACACCTCCTCTTCAAGGCCAAGCTCTTTCGCGGAGAGCTGGCTTGTCGCAATCTCGCGGTATGTCGGGCAATCACGAAGAAGCTCTTGATGCGTGCCCTGGCCTACGACCTTGCCGTCGTCGAGCACCAGAATCTCGTCTGTCTGCATGATCGAGGCGACGCGCTGCGCCACGACGACGATGGCCATGTCCCCTGCATGCTCTGCAAGCGCACGTCTGAGGCGTGCATCTGTCGCAAAGTCCAGAGCCGAGAACGAATCATCGAGCACGAGCACTTCCGGCTTCATCGCAAGCGCACGGGCAATGGCAAGACGCTGGCGCTGGCCACCCGAGACATTCGTGCCTCCCTGGACGATCGGAGAGTCCGTGCCCTCGGGGCTTGCTGCCACAAGATCGTCTGCCTGCGCCAGATGGATTGCACGCTTGAGCTCCTCATCTGTGAGCCCCTCTGTCCCATAGGCCACGTTCGAGGCGATTGTGCCCGTGAAGAGGAAGCTCTGCTGCGGCACGTAGCCGATCCTGTGTCTGAGCTCGGAGAGCGAAAGGTCCTTGAGATCTGTGCCGTCAAGCGAGATCGAGCCTTCCGTCGGGTCATAGAGCCTCGGCGCCAGCTGCACGAGCGTCGACTTGCCGGAACCCGTAGACCCAATGATCGCCACGGTCTTTCCCGGATGCGTCCTGAAGCTCACATGCTCGACGACCATGCCCTCGGCATCCGGATAGGCAAAGCCCACATCCTGGAAAGAGAGCTCGCCGTGCGCAGCCGCCCCATCAAGCGACTTCGGGCTCTTTGGTTCATGCACGGCAGGGTCGCACGAGAGCACCTCGTCGATCCTGCCTGCCGATATCTCAGCGCGGGGCAGCAGGACTGCCACCATCGAGATCATCAGGAAGGCCATGACGATCATCATCGCGTAGGTGATGAATGCCATGATGTCGCCGACCTGCATCGTGCCGACGGCGACGCCCTGGGCGCCGAACCAGACGATTGCCACTGTCGCGAGGTTCATGACGAGCGTCAGTGCCGGCATCATGAGTATCATGGCGCGGTTCACGAAGAGCTGCGTCTGCATGAGGTCACGGGATACCCCATCGAACTTCTCGAGCTCATGGTCCTCCCTGCCGAAGGCACGGATGCTCATGACGCCGTCGAGCATCTCGCGGGCTACGAGGTTCACGCGGTCGACCAAGGACTGCATCTTCCTGAAGCGCGGCATCGCAAGCACATAGAGGACAGAGATCACGGCAAGCACCGCAAGAAGCGCGGCGCCGACAATCCAGATGAGTCCGCTTCCCAGTGCCAGCACCTGGATGATTGCAACTATTGCCATGATCGGCGCGAGCATCACGATGCGCAGAAGCATCACGATCGTCATCTGGATCTGCGTGATATCGTTCGTCGAGCGCGTGATCAGGGAAGACGGCGTGAAATGGTTCACCTGTGCCGGCGAAAGCTGCATGACGCGGGAGAAGAGACATGCACGCAGGTCGCGCGCAATGGTCGCAGCAAGACGCGAGGCAAGGTATCCCGCAGCAGCCGCCGCTGCGACCGAACCAAAGCAGAGCGCAAACATGGAGCCTGCCATGCTGGCCAGATATCCCATGTCGCCGCCCGCTGCCTGGACGATGCCGACATTCACGATATCAGCCATGTAGCGCGGCAGCATGAGCTCGCAGGTGACCTGCACGGCGAGAAGCGCCACGACAGCCAATACCGCTGGAATATGGCCCTTGAGATAGCGGAGGGTATTCATCGCGTGCCCTCCTCTTCCTGCTTCTGGCAGAAGCGCTTCTGGATCTCAGGGGCAAGCTCGGCAACCCGTCTCATGATGCGCAGCAGCTCCTGGGTGTCCTCTGCGCCAAGCTCCTTGCAGAACTCCTTCATGGTCTCGCCGATCCGCTTCTTCCTCTCGGCGACGACGTCCTGGCCCTTCTCTGTCAGGCTCACGAGCGTGCGCCTGCCATCTTCAGGATCTTCCGTCCTCACGATGAGCCCCTGTGCCTCGAGCTGCTTCAGGGCACGCGCGATGCGTGCGCTCGTGACGTGGCAGGCATCGGCAAGCGCACCTGGCGTCACGGGGTCCTCGTTCTGTGCCAGGACATGCATGATCTGCTTCTGCCCCATGAGCTCCATGTCCGGACGGTCGTGCCCGGAAGGACGCAGGCCATGCCAAGTGCGGAAAAGCTCACGCACAAGGCGGTCCCATTCCTCCTCCGTAAGCTCCTCTTTCTCTTCCATAGCTCTCCTTATTGCTAACCCTGTTAGTGAACGGACAGTACTCTACCCGCAGCCGTGCTGTTTATCTAACAGGGTTAGCGTTTCATGGAATCATCATAGAATGTGGTTTCTGTCACATCTCTGGAGCATCGCCTGCTTAAATGTAACTGATAAGACTGCAATTCACGCCTTCAGGCAGCATGAGATTCCGGAGCATACATGGCACTCAGAAGCACGACCGATTCGAATGACCGCACGACCATCAGGCGCACCCTCCACTACTTCTGGTGGGTGACGAAGCAGAAGCCCGGTGCCTTCGCCCTTTCTGTCATAGCCTCGGTGGGCTACATTGCCCTCCTCACGTTTGCGAATACCTACGTGATGGGCCTCATCGTCGACCGCATCCAGGCCTCCCCCGTCACACCCGACGAGGTCTTTTCTGTCTTCGGCCCTTATATCCTGGCGCTCCTTATCGTGAACGCCGTGGGCCAGACGCTCTCGAAGCTCCAGGACTATGCGGTCTACAAGCTCGAGATCAACGGCGACTACCAGCTCTCGCGCCTCTGCTTCGACACACTCTCGAACCAGAGCATGACCTTCCACACAGGAAGGTTCGGAGGGTCTCTTGTAAGCCAGACCTCCCGCTTCGTGAGCGGCTACTCGGGCCTTGTGGATGTCCTGACCTACAGCCTCTGGCCGACGCTCGCCTCGGTCGTCCTCACGATCGCGATGCTGGCGCCTGCTGCCCCTGCCTTCGTCCTCATTCTCATAGCGATGCTTGTTGTCTATGTCATCTACGCCTACACGATGTACCGCAGGATACTTCCGCTCTCCTCTGCTGCCTCCCAGGCACAGAACCGCCTCTCCGGCATCCTCTCGGACGCCGTGACGAACATCCTCGCCGTCAAGACCTGCGGCCGCGAAGACTATGAGCGCAGCCTCTTCGATGAAGCAGACAGAGAGGCCATGGACAAAGAGAACGTGAACATGCATGCGACCATGAAACGCGGCTTCACGACAAGCGCCCTCATCACGATCATCATGTTCGTGACCTCGATCTTCGTGAGCGGCGGCAACGCCTGGTTCGGCATCAGCGCAGGCACGCTGGTCATGATGTTCACCTATACGTACAACCTGACGATGCGCTTCAACTACTTCAACTCGATGATGCAGCGCATCAACAGGGCGCTGGGAGACGCGGCTGCAATGACGAAGGTGCTGGACGAGCCGACGCTCGTCGCAGACAGGTCCGATGCCAAGCCCCTCGAGGTGCATGAGGGCGGCATCAGCTTCGAGCACATCCGCTTCCGGTATGCAGATGCCCCGAAGGGCTCCTATGTCTTCGAGGACCTGAATCTCGATATCGCTCCCGGCCAGCGCGTGGGCCTCGTGGGCCGCTCAGGCTCCGGCAAGACGACGCTCACGAAGCTCCTGCTGCGCCTCGACGATGTCCAGGGAGGGCAGGTCCTTGTGGATGGCCAGGATGTGAGCGCCTGTACGCAGCAGTCGCTGCGCCGCCAGGTTGCCTACGTGCCGCAGGAGCCCCTTCTCTTCCACCGTTCCATCCGCGAAAACATTGCCTATGGCAGGCCAGAGGCCACAGAGGAAGAAACCAGGCGTGCTGCCGCAGAGGCCAATGCCCTCGAGTTCATCGAGCGGCTCCCCCAGGGCCTTGACACCATGGTCGGCGAGCGCGGCGTCAGGCTCTCGGGCGGACAGCGCCAGCGCGTCGCCATCGCCCGTGCCATCCTCGCAGACTGCCCGATCCTCGTGCTCGACGAGGCGACAAGCGCCCTCGACAGCGAGTCCGAGGCCCTTGTCCAGGAAGCCCTCGGAAACCTCATGCGCGGCCGCACTGCAATCGTGGTGGCCCACCGCCTCTCCACCGTGGCAGCCCTCGACCGCATCGTCGTGCTTGCCGGCGGCAGGATCGTGGAGGATGGCACGCACGCAGAGCTCGTGCAGGAAGGCGGCGCGTACGCAGAGCTCTGGAAGCGCCAGACCGGCGGCTTCCTCGAGGCGGAGTGAGCACACGCTGCAACCGAGTCCCTTTAGGCGGCGGCAAATCACCCTTCAGACTGTTCGCCGCCTAAAGGCATGGGAGCCCGAAAAGTGCGGCCTGAGATTCCCACGCTACAAGCATTCTGGCCATTCCTTGCCAGATGGCAGTGATTGAAATGGGGCCCAACCTCCCAGAGCGCTGACTCCGATAATGAACAAGGTCTTCTATAGACCGTATGAGCGGGCAATCTGTCCCAGCGCCTCGTCCAAGGTCATCCTTACGCCAATCTGCCTGAGAGGCACACCTTCCTCGCTCATGATATTGCAGAAGTGGGACATGTCGTCCCTTATGGAGTCTGGAAGGGGCGCAGTCGTCTCGGGCGTGAAGAGCTGCAGCAGCCTGAAGACGTCATTCTTGTGCTTCCGCAGATCCTTACTATCCACGTGCTCTCCACACGCCCTGCGTTCTCGGAGGTCCAGAAACGCCTTCGCCTTGAATGGAGCCAGATAGGCCTCATCTAGTACGGAGATCCCATCCACGACCTTGCGTCCACCACACATAAACGAGTAGTAGTCGGCATCGAGCAGGATGGCTGAGAGGCTCGACACGTCCTCCCCCATGGGCACTGGCACGATTTCAAGGCCGTCGGGCTCCGTGATGAAGTTCGGCTCGGTGCCGAAGAGCTCCACCATCGAGGGAAAGCCGGATGCGGCCGGTTTCGAGAAGCGATAGAAGTGCGCGTTTTCCGTACCCCTACGCGCCACAGCGTAGCCGCCGTCCGACAAGAGCTTCCAGATTGCCCGACCGACTTCTGCTGGACGATCTTCTACCATGAGCACAACGTCTATGTCCTTGGTCGCGCGGAACGGCAGGTCCGACGCGTTCAGCAGTATGTCGCAAGCGGTGCCGCCTATGACGGCGTAGTGCTCCTCAAGCCCCGCCATGTACTCGCCGAATCGCCCCAGCCCGTAGACACCGCTCATCGCCATAGCCCCTCCTCGCCGAAGAGATCGTCCAGCTCACCATCTATACGCTCGTCTCCCAACCCTGCGAGGGACAGGGCAAGCGAGACGTCATCGACGCGCCCGAGGCCTGCCACCAGCGGGTCGTAGGACCAAAGCTGTAGCTCGACGGTCTCCCCGTCCGACAGCTCGCCTTCCAGGACCTCATCCACCCCCAGCTCCGCGAGGCGGGCCTTGGCCACCGCCTTCTGGCCGATGGCGGGGGCAAGAAGCATCGAACGATCCGCCAGCGCCGTCTCGCCAGCATCGGGCAATGCCGCCAGGGCATCCGTGTGCCGAGCCCAGATTGTAGCCGCGACCGGGCTCTTGAGCAGCGGCATCGCCTGCTTCAGGAGGGCGTTCCTCCCTCTGTCATAGTCGAAAGTGACCTCGCGGCCATCTTTGCCGCGCTCGATCAGACCATGCTGGGCCAGCTCATCGATGGCACGGCTTGCGGAGCTTGCTGTCATACGCGTCACCTCCCTCAGGCCGATTGAGGTCGAGATCGCAGGGTTTGCCATCATCGTGACAAGCGCCGCCTGTGCCCTTGGCGTGAGCGTGCCGCCAAGCGCACGCCTTTTCGCCTCCGCCTGCGCGGCAAACCCCAGGAAGGGCAGGTACGCGAGCCTTCCGGGAACGATGACCGGGATGCCCCGCGCGACGAGCGCGCGGCGCTGGCGGGAGTCGATGAGGTCCGACGCGAGCGCGACGGGCAGCTCCGTGAACCGTGCGATCTGCGCGACGACACGCTTGAGCTCCGGCAGGGATTGGCCTCCCCTCGGCAGCGCAACTAGGAAGTCCGTCCCATCGCAGCTACAGAGCTCGTAGTCTGCTGCCGTGCCCAAGTAGAGCGGGAGCGTCCTTGCTCGGTCCCAGGAAGTTCGTCTCAGCGCGAGACCGAGTGCATCGCTGAGGTATTCCAGGTACTCCACCATTGACTCCCACACATGCATTGCAATATTTCATCTTCAATGCAAGTTTACATTTTTTCTGCAATTATATCAACTGTCGTAAGCAGAATGGATGGCGGACTGCCAGCAAGATTGCCATATCATCAATCGGGTGGACGTGAAATAGACAACTGTTTTGCGCTCTCAGCCGGGAACTTGTGCGCTTTCATGTCGAGAGAATTAGATGATGCGCGGGTCATGCGTAGCTGCTCAGGTACTGGACAAACGTAGCTTTGAAGCTCGGGAACAGGGCACAGGCGGAGTACTGAATTCAGACCGCCTGCCCACCGGGCTCGACACCATGGTTGGCGCAACGCGACGTTGACATGCCTGTGAGGCAGACTTGCCTGCACGAGACCGCGACAGCGCCAGCGCGTCGCCATCGCCCGTGCCATCCTTGCAGACTGCCCGATCCTCGTGCTCGACGAGGCGACAAGCGCCCTCGACAGCGAGTCCGAGGCCCTTGTCCAGGAAGCCCTCGGAAACCTCATGCGCGGCCGCACTGCAATCGTGGTGGCCCACCGCCTCTCCACCGTGGCAGCCCTCGACCGCATCGTCGTGCTTGCCGGCGGCAGGATCGTGGAGGATGGCACGCACGCAGAGCTCGTGCAGGAAGGCGGCGCGTACGCAGAGCTCTGGAAGCGCCAGACCGGCGGCTTCCTCGAGGCGGAGTGAGAGCGTGCCCGTCTTTCAGCTCAGCAGAGGACGAATGCGCCCTTGCGTGCTCAGTCCGCGCATCTCGCCGGACGAAACAGCCGCACATGCTCGTGGGGCGCTGCTGCCTCGGCAGCGCCCTGAGCGGCGCCGGACTTCTGCATCTCGCCTGACGAGGCTGGTCGGCTCGCCACAGAGCAGCAGCACTGGCGGCAGGAGCGCCCTGCAGAGAAAGCCTATGCCTTGTCCTTGACGAGCCTGAAGCCAGCACCCTGCCTGATATAGGGCAGCAGTGCGAGATCTGGCTCCGCAATGCGGCCGATCTTGACGTCGCGCCTGTCGAGCGCAAAGCTCTGGCGCGCAATCTCGAGCTCGCCTGCATAGCGGCCATATGCCGTCGTGCTCATGAGGATATCTCCCGCATGGACATCCATGTCGCGTACGTCCTGGGAGGGCTTTGGTACTTCCACATCCTTCCAGCGGCGCGACTCCTGCGAGCGCACGATCCAGGGCGAGGAGTCAGGGCGGTCATGCTGCAGACGGCCGAAGAGCGACTGATAGGGCTCTGCGAGCTCTGCTGCGAGGTCGATCACATTCTGGGAGATGCCGGCAATCCTTTTCCAGACCGTCTTGGAGACATCCGGATCCCCGACTAGCACCGCATCGCAGCCTGCCGATGCAAGCTCGAGCATATCGAGGAAGAGCCTGTCGCCGGCATCTCCCCTATGTGCCTCGACGGTCGGCAGCCCCTCATGAAGCGGCCCCCTGAGCTCCCTGTCGCCAGGCACGAACCCCATCACCTCAAACCCGAGTGCCTTGAGCCTCTGGTTGGTCCGCACCACATCTTCTATGGAAAGCCCTGTCAGAGGCTTCGGATAGAAGTTGTGGCAGGCAGCGAAGCGGCTGAAGTCTGCACCTGCTGCACGCCACTGCGCAATGTCGGATTCGGAGATCGTCGAGGCATTGAACACCACATGGAAGAAGTTCGAGAGCTCGACCGTCTGACGTGCATCGAAGCCATCGTCCAGACGGATATATTCGACACCGAGACGGCCCACATCGCCGAAGTCCCTGCATCCGAGCTTGGCAAGCGTTGCCGGCGACACGTCCGCAATCAGGGCAAGCCCATGGTCGCGGCACAGAGCGATCAGCCTCTTTGCCTCCTGCGCAAAATCGAGGCCCGACTCCTCCGGTATATGGAACGAGGTGAAGGCATACTTCGCTCCCGCAAGCGATGCCTTCTCCACGACCGCGGCGTTTGCCAGATAGCCCGATGCGAAATACAGGGAAATGCCTGTTTCCATGAACAGTCCTCCATCCAGGAGCGGAAGCGCTCTTCTTCAGAAAGCGGGCCCGCAGGATTGCTCCTGCAGGTCCGCATGCCAGAACCTGTTTCGGTACAGATAGAAGTCTATGCCTCGCTGCCGAAGACGTCGTTGATGCGGTCTTCGTCCACGCCGAAGAAATACGTGAGGGCAAAGCCTGCTGCGTAGGCTGCAAGCATCGCAACAACATAGAGCCCCTGCGTGCCCGGAACGACGATCAGAAGGCCGAAGAGGCCCGAGACGCCCTGGGAGACCGTGCCGAGATGGAAGAGCCAGGCAAGGATGCCGCCGACGCCCGATCCCAGGCAGGCTGTCACGAAGGGCTTGCCGAGCGGCAGCGTCACGGCATACATCAGAGGCTCGCCGACACCGAGAATGCCGACAGGGATGGACTCGCGCAGGTACGTCTTCACGCGCGTGTTCTTCGTCTTCACGTAGAGGGCAAGGCCGGCACCGACCTGGCCGCCGCCTGCCATCATGAGGATCGGGAGCAGATAGTTGATGCCGCCGGTCGGACCCGCAGGATCGTTGAGCATTGCATGGATCGGGGTAAGTGCCTGGTGCAGGCCGACCGCGACGAGCGGCAGGAATGTTGCAGACAGAAGATAGGCGCCGACGACGCCGAGCACGTTGTAGAAGAAGAACAGGACGAAGAAGATGCCCTGGGTGAGGAAGGCGCCGACCGGCTGCAGAACGAGCACGGAGACGACCGAGCCGATGCAGACCGTGAAGAGCGGCGTCAGGAACGTGTCGAGCGCGCTCGGCATGACCTTATGGAACTTCTTCTCGAGCCATGCAAAGAAGATGCCGCAGATGAGGGCACCCAGAAGGCCGCCTGCAGACGGGTTGTAGACCGTCGAGAAGTTGATCGCGAAGGCGCCTTGGGCGAAGGACGGAACCGGCACGGCAATCGGCAGGTTCACGGCTGCAGCGCCGTCAGCAGTCTTGAGCAGAAGCGGCATGGAAGCATTCGCGATGGAAAGCGCACCTGCCATGGCGCCGAGGATGCCGGATCCTCCGAACTCCTTGGAGGCATTCATGCCGACGAAGAGCGGCAGATACAGGAACAGTGCCCAGCCCATCGTGCGGATGCACTGGTACCACCAGACGCCTGCGAATGCATTGCCGCTCGAGACATTGATGACATTGGCGATGCCGTTGATGAGGCCGGCGGCGATGATGCCCGGCAGCAGCGGCACGAAGATGTTCGCGATCTTCTTGAGGAAGCGCTGTACCGGCTTGTCGTGCTTTGCCTTCTGTGCTGCCTTGTTCCTCGCGGCAGCATCGTTTACGACATCAGCCATATCGTCCGGCTTGATGCCGGTGAGCTTCGAGAACGGCTCGAGGACCTTGTTCACGGTGCCCGGCCCGAAGACGATCTCATAGCGGTCTCCGTCAGCGACAAGGCCCATGACGCCTTCGACCTGCTTGACCGCTGCCTCGTCGACCTTGGAGGGATCTGCTACCTTCACCCTCAGCCTTGTCATGCACGCCATGTTGCCCACGACGTTGGATTTGCCGCCCACAGCGGCCAGGACGCCCTTGGCAATCCCTTCGAAATCCTTGCTCATTGTTCCTCCTTGTCTTGCTTTGCCGAGCGGACAGTCCCCATCTGCCGTCCGCCGTATGCCATGTTCAGCTCTCCCTGAGAGCCTGGCGGACCTTGCCGCCGCAGACAGCGAGCCTGCGCTTCGCCTCGTCTGCCGAAACATCTGCCAGGATCGAGACAATCGCGCACTTCGCAGAGCCGCCCGCCTCTTGAAGCGCCCGCTCCGCCTCAGTGCGGTCGGCGCCCGTGGCGGCCATCACGATGTTCTGTGCCCTGACCTCGAGCTTCTCGTTCGACTGCTGCACGTCGACCATCAGGTTCTCGTATGCCTTGCCGCAGCCGACCATAGCTCCGGTCGAGATCATGTTGAGGATCATCTTCTGTGCCGTGCCGGCCTTCAGGCGAGTAGATCCCGTCAGCACTTCCGGCCCGCAGCAGGGCTCGATTGCGAGGTCTGCACACTTTCCGATATCTGACCCCTTGTTGCAGGCGATTGCCACCGTGCGGCAGCCGAGCTCGTGCGCATGCCTGAGCCCGCCGATCACATAGGGTGTCCGTCCCGAGGCAGCGATGCCGATGGGAAGGTCATGCGGTCCCAGATGCAGCGCATCGAGCTCCTCTGCACAGAGCGTGAGCGAATCCTCCGCCCCTTCGACAGCACGCACGAATGCATGCTCCCCGCCCGCGATGAGGCCGACAACCCTATCGGGCGAGACGCCGAATGTCGGCGGGCACTCGACCGCATCGAGCACGCCGAGCCTGCCCGAGGTGCCAGCCCCGAAGTAGACGATCCTGCCGCCTGCCGCAAGCGCATCGCGTGCCCATTCCACGGCCGTGGCAACTTCGCCGAGCACGTCGTGCACGGCAGTTGCGACCTTTGCATCCTCCGAGTTCATCACCTCGACAAGCTCGCGCGGGCTCATCTCGTCGAGATGCATGGTCCGGGGATTGCGCGCTTCGGTCGAAAGCTTCCCGAGGTCGATCGCAGGCTTCTCTTCCTCTGCCATTGCCCTTTCCGCTCCTTTCTCCTTGCACTTCTGTCTTCTATCCAAGCCCGGCACCCTCTTCGGTGCCTGCCTCTTTTTCCGGCACTTCGCTCCTCTTGATCCAGTTCTTCGAGAGACGCTCCATGCTCTTCTCGTAGTTGCTGCTCACATAGGCGGTGAAGAGCACGTCCACGACGTTCAGCTGCGCGATCCTCGAGGACATCGCGCCGCTTCTGAGCACGAGCTCTGTCGCCGCGACCCCGAGCACGACATCGGAGAGCTTCACGAGCGGCGACGAGAAGCTGCCGCGCGTGATGGAGACGATCGTGGCACCCCTTGCCTTTGCCGTCCGGGCACAGCGCAGTATGTCTTCTGTCATGCCTGAATAGGAGATGACGAGAGCAAGATCGCCGGGACGCTCGTTCTTCGCACAGACCAGCTGCGAGTGCAGGTCATCGATCAGATCGGCATGGATGTCCAAGCGCAGGAGCTTCAGCTGCAGGTCATGGGCAACCATGAGGGAGGCGCCAATCCCATAGAGGCTGATGCGCGGTGCCGTGCGGATGAGCTCGACCGTCCTGTCTATGGCAGCGGGGTCGAGGCCGTCACGCGTGAGCGAAAGCGTCGAGGCATTGCGGGCTGTGACCTTGTCGATGATGTCCTGCGTGGAATCGGTCGACATGACCCCCTCGGAGACGATGTTTCTGCTCTTCTCCGCTACCGCAAGCTCATAGAGCAGTGCCTGCTGGAGCTCCTTGTAGCCCGTGAAGCCAAGCTTGCGCGACAGGCGCACGACCGTCGAGGGCGAGGTGTAGGTGAGCTCCGCGAGACGGTGTGCCGAGACGCCCACGGCATTCCCCGGATGTTCGAGCAGGAAGTTCACGATGTTGCGCTCGGCCGAGCTTGCAAGGGGACGGTACTCTTCGAGGTGCACACGGAAGCCGTGAATCGCAGATCCGCTTTCGGGGGACGCCTTGCCTCCCTGCGCTCTCAAAACGCGTCCTGAAGGCACCTTGCACCCCTTTCCGAGTTCCGATCTCATTGTCCAACCATCGTTGCAGCCGGCTGCTTCCAGAAGGTTTCCGGCGATTTATGTACATGTTATGTCTTAATCATGTTCAATGAAACATATGACCCATTTGTTTCAAAGCATGGCATGAAACCTGCATTCCCCTGCCGCCTGCCGACTGGTCCACACCGGTCGCGTACAGGCCATTTCATGGCCGGCCCGTCCCCATCCGCACGCTCCATGGAAATGGCGCAGAGAACGGGGGGGCGCATCTGCTTCGGGTAGTAAGAAAGCAGACACCGGAACAGAAAGGAACTTCATGGATTTCAATGACGGAATAGAAGCCAGGCATTCGGTCAGGAGCTACACCGCAGTCCCTCTTTCAGAGGAGGAGCGCGCAGCCCTAAGCCAGGAGATCGCCCGTTCGAACGAGGCAGGCAATCTCCATATGCGCCTTGTCGTCGACGAGCCGGAAGCCTTCAGCTCACTTCTTGCCCACTACGGCAAGTTCCGCAACGTCTCGAACTATCTTGTCCTTGCCGGCACGCCTGCCCCTTCTCTCGAGCAGCGCTGCGGCTACTTCGGCGAGCGAATCGTCCTGGCAGCGCAGGAGCTGGGCCTTTCCAGCTGCTGGGTCGGCGGCACCTTCAAGCGCCGCCTCGTGAAGAGGATGGCCTCGGCAGACGACAGGCTCGTGCTCGTCGTGGCGCTTGGCCATGGGGAAGGCAAAGGGCATGCCCACCGCTCCAAGAGCGCAGATGCCGTGACTTCTATCCCGGAAGGCACCGAGGTTCCTGCCTGGTTCGGCGCAGGCGTGGATGCGGCGCTCAAGGCACCTACCGCAATGAACCAGCAGAGCTTCGAGATCGGCTGGGCAGGACGCACGACACAGGATGGCATCCCCTTTGTCTCGATCCGCTCGAAGGGCGGCCCCTTCTCTGCAGTGGACTTGGGGATCGTCCGTCTCCACTTCGAGATCGGAGCACGGGCAGCCGGAGGCAGCTTCCGATGGGAAGACAGCTGGAAGAGCTTCCTTCCTGAATACGTCCTCTGATGCTTTTGTCCTTGCAGGGAGGAAACGCAGCGGCATTTAGTCTTCGCTCTCCCTCCCGCAAGGAGGATATGCTTGAGATGATGGAGAGGCCCTGAAACGGAAAGGTTGCCATGCCAGAACCCAAAGACATACGTCTCGTCGTCGGCCTCGGAAACCCGGGCGCCGAATACGAGAAGACCCGCCATAACGCCGGCTATGCCACGATCGATGTGCTCGCAGAACATGCGGGAACACGCTACTGGAAGAGCCAGGCAGGCATGATGGTGGCAGAGACGAAGATTGCCGGGAAGGACGTCTTCCTTGCGCGTCCCCAGACCTTCATGAACGAGGTCGGAGGACCTATCTCGAAGCTCGTGAGACAGCTCAGGATCGCACCGGAGGAGCTCCTTGTCGTGCACGACGATGTCGATGTGCCGGACACGAAGCTCGTTCTCAAGTTCGGCGGCGGCCACGACGGGCACAACGGCCTGCGCTCCATCATCCAGAAGATGGGAAGCCGCGACTTCTGCCGTCTGCGCTTCGGCGTGGGCAGGCCTCCCGGACGCATGAGCGTCGCGCAGTATGCGCTGCGCCCCTTGAAGGGCACCCAGCTCGAGTCGTTCGAGATCGAGGCACAGGACGCCGCAGACGTCGTTGAGCGCGTGATCCAGAAGGGCTTTGCAGCAGAGTCCGCACGGCTTGGATGAAGTGCCCAGGATTGATGCCATGCTCTGCATATATGGCACCGATTGCTGCAAATCATGCAGAAGACATGCTTATCTGACCGCTACAATGGGCATGTTGGTGAATTGATGGGACGGCCCAAGGGAAGAGGCCCAGACCATCCTATGGACGTTTTTGGAGAGGAGTTCATCAATGTACAAGATCCTCGAAAAGACGCAGTTCTCCGAGAAGGTGTTCAAGTTCCGCATCGAGGCACCGCAGATGGCAAAGCATGCACATGCTGGCCAGTTCCTGATGGTGCGCGCCAACGAGACGGGCGAGCGTGTCCCGTTCACGTTCGCGGACTGGAACCCCGAAGAGGGCTGGGTCGAGTTCATCTTCATGGTGGTCGGCAAGACCACGAAGATGCTCTCCACCTATGAGGCTGGAGATTCGCTGGAGGATGTCACGGGTCCGCTCGGCCAGCCGAGCGAGTTCGGCGATGGAAAATGGGGTGTCATCGGCGGAGGCGTTGGCCTCGCTATCGCATTCCCGATTGCCCGCAAGCTCGTCAAGGAGGGCAAGGACGTCCATGCAATCATGGGTGCCCGCACGAAGGACCTGCTCCTGCTCGAGGACCAGTTCCGCTCCATCCTGCCGGATGACCACATCCACATCACGACGGATGACGGCTCCTACGGCGAGAAGGGTGTCGTCACGGCACCGGAGGAGCGCCTGCTCGAGGCTGGCCAGATCGACCACATCTTCTGCGTCGGTCCCGTGCCGATGATGAAGTTCGCAACGCTCACGGCTGTGAAGCATGACTGCCCGATCACCGCATCGCTGAACCCGATCATGGTCGACGGCACCGGCATGTGCGGCTGCTGCCGTGTCGAGGTCGGCGGCGAGACGAAGTTCGCCTGCGTCGACGGTCCCGATTTCGATGCCTCCAAGGTCAACTGGAACGACCTGCGCGCACGCCAGGCTGCATACCGTACCGAGGAAGGCCAGGCACTTCACGCCTATGAGGAGGCGATCTGCGCATGCCACAGGTAAATGGCCGCTATGTTCCTGATATGAAGTCTCCGCGCACGCCTGCCAACGAGGAGGATCCCGTCGAGCGCGCAAAGGACTTCCGTCCTGTCGACAAGGGCTTCACGAAGGAGATGGCTCTCGCCGAGGCCAACCGCTGCCTCGACTGCAAGAAGCCGTTCTGTGTCGATGGCTGCCCGGTCAACATCAACATCCCTGCCTTCATCGAAGCCATCCGCAACGAGGAGTTCGGCCGTGGCCTCGACATCATCCACGAGCAGTCCATGCTCCCTGCCATCTGCGGCCGCGTCTGCCCGCAGGAGAACCAGTGCGAGGGCAAGTGCATCCGTGGCAAGAAGGGCGAGCCTGTCGCTATCGGCCAGCTCGAGCGCTTCCTGGGCGACCAGCCTGAGCTCGCTTCCGAGCCGAAGATGGCTCCGAAGAACGGCAAGAAGGTCGCTGTCATCGGTGCTGGTCCTTCCGGCATCACCTGCGCCGGCGAGCTTGCCCGCAACGGCTTCGATGTCACCGTCTTCGAGGCCTTCTTCACGGGCGGCGGCGTCCTTGCCTACGGCATCCCTGAGTTCCGTCTGCCCAAGGCAGTCGTGAAGCGCGAGATTGACGGCCTCGAGAAGCTCGGCGTCAAGTTCGAGTACAACGCTGTCGTCGGCCGCATCACCGATGCTGACGAGCTCTTCGCACAGGGCTTCGACGCCCTCTACATCGCGACGGGCGCAGGCCTGCCGAAGATGCTCAACATCCCGGGCGAGAACCTGCCGAACGTCTTCTTCGCGAACGAGTACCTCACGCGTGTCAACCTCATGAAGGCCAACCGCTTCCCCGAGTACGACACGCCGACCAAGCGCGCAAAGAACGTCGTCGTCTTCGGCGGCGGCAATGTCGCAATGGACTCCGTCCGTACGGCACTGCGTCTGGGCGCCGAGACGGTCACGCTCTGCTACCGCCGTACCGAGGCTGAGATGCCTGCCCGTCGCGCTGAGGTCGAGCATGCAAAGGCCGAGGGCGTCAAGATCCACGAGCTCGCCTCTCCTATCGAGTTCGTCGCCGGCGAGGATGGCGCTGTGTGCGCCGTCAAGGTCCAGAACATGAAGCTCGGCGAGCCCGATGCTTCCGGCAGGCGCCGTCCTGTCCCCATCGAGGGCTCCATCGACGAGCTGCCGTGCGATCTGGGCATCTCTGCCATCGGCACGAACGCAAACCCGATCGCCAAGCTCATCGGCCCCGAGAAGATCAACAAGTGGGGCTACATCGTCGCCGACGAGGCTACGGGCCAGACGTCCGATCCTCGCATCTGGGCTGGCGGCGACATCGTGACCGGCGCTGCTACCGTCATCCTTGCTATGGGTGCCGGCAAGTCTGCAGCAGCTGACATCACGAAGAAGCTTGCACCGCTTGCCGAGTAAGGCAGACGCACAAGCAAAAAGCACCTCAGGGAGGCCGCCTTCGGGCGGCCTCCTTTTCTCTTACTGCGTGCTGGCAGCTGCTGCCCCTTCCGCGCCCGCAGAGGGCACCGAGGCGGTGCCGAGGCCGAGCCTGCCCAAGGCTGCACGCATGCCGGCCCGTTCTTCTGCCTCCACCTTCTCGCTCGGGTCGAGCGGCTCGAGCAGGATCCTTCCATCCTCATACTCGCGGAGGCGATAGCGGGCAAACTTTGCCTCAGGCACGATGAGGCGACCCATAAGGTCGCGGGCAACGACCGTATCCCTGATAGCATCCATGGAAAGCTCCTTTCTTGAGGACAAGCATAGGGAAAAGACCCATCTTGCAGCAACTCAGAGCAGGCAGGCGCGCACGCATCCTCGCCCATTGCGCACGGGAATCTCTTGGCAGAAGATGGAGCAGATGCAAAGGAGGCCAGCGTGGCTACGTTTGTGACAGACAATCTCTCGCTCAGGGAGATTGCAGCATCGGGCCAGGTCTTCACCTGGCATGAGCTTGAGCGTGGGCGCACAGATGCCCGCTATCTCATCTCCTCCGGCACGAAGCGCTGCATTGCCTCGCAGAAGGGATCGATGCTCACGATCCTCACGCCTTCAGGCGCGAACCCTGCGCCATCCGCGCTTGCATACTGGAAGCACTACCTTGCGCTCGACCAAGACTATGGAGCAATCCTCCAGAGCCTTCCGCTCACAGATGAGCAGCTGAGCCTCTGCTCAGGCATCCGCGTGCTTTCCCAGGACTGGTGGGATACCGCGGTCTCGTTCATGATCTCCCAGAACTCGAACATCCCGCGCATCCAGCATGCGGTGGACATGCTCATGGACGCAGCGCATGGCACGATTCCGCGTACCCGCCAGCTTGCGAAGATTCTGGCCGACGAATCCTATGCGAAGGGCCTGAAGCTCGGCTACCGTCTCCCCTATCTCGAAGCACTGACGCGTGCGTCCATCCATTGGCACCCCGCCTGTCTCGACGATTCGAGCGCCACGCTCAAGGATGAGATGGCTGAGCTCGAGAGCATCCCCGGCATCGGCCCCAAGGTCGCAAGCTGCATCTGCCTCTATGGGCTGGGATACCTCGAAGCGGTGCCGAGGGATACCTGGATCAAGAAGGCAGAGGAGCGCTACGGCATCGAATGGGACCCCATCTATGGGGGAATCCAGCAGCAGTACATCTTTGCCTGGATGAGAAAGACGGCACAGGCAGAGAAGGAACAGAAATAGCTCCCAGAGCTTCTGAGAGCCCGTTTCAGGCTATGCCAGAGGCGGCATTGGCTTCCAGTCCTTGTCATGCAGAATCGTCTTGGAATCCTTGTAGCCGGCCCAGAGCCTCGCCCAGCTCGAGGAGAAGTGGCCTCTGTCCACAAGCCCCAGACGGATGAGCTCCTTCGCGAAGTTGAGGAGCGTGCCGAACGCATAGCCCACGGGGTTGTAGTCCCCATAGAGCTGGAAGTAGCGGGCCAGATAGCCTCTGTTCCTCGTGATGTAGTAGCGCGTCATGTCGCTTGTCGAGTTGAGCTGGCGGACCGATCCGATGCTCTGGTTCTGCACCTCGCGCTCGCGCTTCACGACGTAGTCCGGCACCAAGGCCACAGTCGTCACCTTGCTTGCAAGGTAGCCATAGAGCGCATCGTCGAGATAGATGAAGAAGCGCTCGTCGGGAAGGCCGATCTTCTTTACGACCTCGCGGCTGAAGCAGCCGCCCTCGAAGCAGAGCGCATTGCACTCCTTGTACTCCTCTCCCGGCTTCCAGCCTGAAGGAGAGAAGGGGTTGTAGATAGCAAGAGCGGTATTGAAGCGGTACTGCCAAAAGAAGTGGCCACCGTCTGCATCGTAGCGCTGTCCCTGGATGGCGCCAAAGCGCTTGGACCATTTGCCCAGGGCTGTCACCGCATCGGGAAGGACGCTCACATCGTCGTCCATGACCCAGAACCAGGAAGCGCCTAAGGCATAGGCCTTGCCGACACCGCGGGAGAAGCCACCCGAACCGCCGATGTTCTCTGTCTGCGGGAAGTAGACGACACGCGCCGTGCCACCCTCTTCATCAGGCTCTGTCGTACCCCAGAGCTCCGTGCACTCCTGCCCGAACTGCTTCACGATGCCAGAGGTGCGTTCCGAGTTCTCATTGTCCACGACGACGATGCGCCAGGGGGCTTCGGTGAGCTTCAGTATGGAGGCAAAGAGCCGCTCGAGCAGCTCCTGACGCTTGTATGTGACGATCACCATTGCAAGGCGCTCCATGCAGATACCCAACTCCTCAGCTCCTGTCATCTGTCAGCCCATTATACGCCGGAGCTGCATTCAGGAAGAAGGCCTGCCCTCTGGGAGCTGAGCATCCATAAGCCTGCACGTGCAAGGCGTATCATGAGTGCATCTGTCGCCTTCTTGAGGAGGATGCATGCATCACAAGGTTTCTGTCATCGTGCCGAGCATGAATGTCGAGCGCACGCTTGATGCGGCACTCTCCTCGATCGAGCGCCAGACCTATCCCGACATCGAGATCCTGGCGCTGAATGACGGCTCGACCGATGGCACTCTCGCCGTCATGCAGGCCCATGCAGCAAGAGACCTCCGCATCAGGGTCATAGACAAGCAGAATGAAGGCTACGGTGCAACATGCAACCGCGGCATCGATATGGCCGAAGGCGACTACATCGCAATCGTCGAGCCCGACGATTGGATCGAGCCTGCGTTCTTTGCAGACCTTCTTGCCCTTGCAGACACCCTTGAGAGCCCCGTCGATGTGATCAAGTCAGCCTACTGGCGCGTCTTCGACCAGGACCCCGAACACACGATGAAGGTGCCCTGCGCCTACAAGGGACGCGTGCATCCCAGGCATCAGCCCTTTGCTATCGCAGAGGCACCGGAGCTTCTGCTCCACCACCCTGCCATCTGGTCTGCGCTCTACCGGAAGGAATGGCTCGACGAGAAGCGGATCCGGTTCATGGAGATACCGGGTGCCGGCTGGGCAGACAACCCCTTCCTGATCGAGACGCTCTGCCAGACGCCGAGCATCGCGTATATCGACAGGTGCTACTACTGCTACCGCGAGGACACGACGAACGAGAGCCTCGCCTTCGCAAAGAAGCATCCGCTCCTTCTCATGGAGCGCTGGAACGATATGGAAGACATCATCGACCGTCTCGATATCGAAGATGAATCTGTGCTCTTTGCCCAGACGAAGCGCTGCCTCACCTATGCCGGCATCACCGTCGAAGCTGTGGGCATGGACTATCCCGGCGTCGAGGATGCCCTGCTGCGCTCCTTCCTGAGGCTCGACCCTGCCATAGCGCTCGGCGACAGGCACATCTCCCCTTCCGCCAAGCGCCTCTTCTGCCGCGTTCTGGGGCTTTCCGACGAAGGCATCTCGAACGCTGCCTACATCCCCGAGCTCATCTCGGAAGCCTGGCACCGCCTCATCTCCTGCGGACCGCGCTATACCCTGCGGCTGGCACAGGACTTCTTCACGCACAAGGACCGAAGGACGGGAGAGGGAAAGCCCTCTGCATAGCAGAGTTCTGCCGCTGGCCACGCATCCGGCACTTGCTGGGGGCGGGCGGCACCAGACTGGAAAGCCCGTGGACAGCACGAGCGGACGCATGGCCAGGCCACACATCCGCTCGTGCCCGCAAACTATCTTGGTATGCTACCTGAGTTCAGGCCAATAGCCCTTGTTTGCCTCGATCATATCGTCGAGAATCTCTTTTGCAACCTTTATCGACGGCACGGTCTTGTTGAGCGTGAATGCCTCCAGAACTTTCTCATACGACCCCTCGATGCAGCCCTGCACCAGAAGCTTTTCGCTATTGAGCTGCTGCATCATGAGACCCTGCTGGAACAGCGGAATCTCGTCGCGGGCGATGACCTCGGGCCCTTGGCTGCCAACATAGGCGGGCAGCTCGACCATCGCGTCATACGGCATATTGGGTATGGCTCCCCTGTTCTGCGTGATTACAAGAAAACGCGTCTTGGTATCGTTCTTGAGGGCAAGCGCCAGATCCGCAATCCAGTCCCCATGGCTTCCGGCATAGAAGATGCTCTCGTCGATCTTGCCCGTCTTCTCGTAGCGGTCGACGCCGTCGAAGAGGTTCTTCTCGCGGCCTTCCATGACCTCGTTTGCGCGGGTACGCTCAGGATTGGAATGCTCGACAAACTCCTTCTGCTGGAGATAGTAGTTGAGGTAGGTATTGGGCAGATATTCCGGAAAGGCGCTCATGATTTCATATTCGCCCTTCCAGACGTAGTACCAGCTGCCTTTGGTGTGCCGGTTCTGCTCAGGATGATCATCTTTCTGCATGCCTGCCATTGCGCCCTGCTTCGCAGCATTCTTCACATAGCTGTCAGGCAGCAGGATCTTGTGGTCCATGATATAGTCACGCAGCTCTGGCAGCATCTCCTTTCCTTTGCAGCGGATGCTCGTGAACCAGCCGAAATGATTGAGGCCGAAGTAGTCGTACTCGACATCCTTCTTATCGATCTCCAGAGCAGCGCACACGACATCGATGATTGCGATAGGCATATCGCAGATATTGATGATGCGTGCCTGCGGGCGCAGCACCCGACATGCCTCGCTCACGATGGCGGCAGGATTGGAATAGTTGAGAATCCAATAGTCTTTCTTGGCATATTTCTCGACAAGGTCTATCAGCTCCACCATCGGGAAAATGGTCCGCATCCCGTAAGCAAGCCCGCCGCAGCCACAGGTCTCCTGTCCGACGCAGCCATGCTTCAGGGGAATCTTCTCATCCCGTTCGCGCATTGCATAGCCGCCGACCCTCATCTGGGCAAAGACGAAGCTCGCATCAGTGAATGCTTCCTTTGGATCGGTCGTGATGGTCAGCTTGATATCGGTTCCAAGATCCTGATGAAGTATCCAGTCGACCACTATGCCGACCTTGCGCTGACGCTCCGCATCGATATCGTAGAGCCGAATCTCATCCACTTCCAACTCCTTGCGGCGCAGAGCGATGGACTTGATGATACCAGGCGTGAATGTGGAGCCGCCACCTGCAAGAGTGATGATCATTACCGTATTTCCTTTCTATACCTGCGCTGGATGAGACAGCGCTACATCTTCTCCATTGCGTTTTCGACCTTGTCGCGTACTTCGGCAACCCTCATGCCGTAGATGATCTGGATATCGGTGCCGCTGATGTTGACCCCGCTATTGGGCACCCGGCCAATAAGGCTTTCGTCCAGAAGCGCTGGATCTTTCACCTCGATGCGCAGACGTGTAAAGCAGTTTTCCAGGGCTTCGATATTGTTTTTGCCGCCGAGCCCGGCAATGAGATCGAGAATCGCAGCCTCTCCCGTATCCGGGGCCACCCCTGCGTTTCCAGAGGTCTCGCCAGGCATGACAGCGCTGTCGGCAGCAGCGTCCTTGGCATCGGCAGAAGCTTCTTCTTCGCGCCCTGGCGTATGCATATTGAACTTCACGATGAGGAACCGGAACAGGAAGAAATAGATTGCCGCATCTATGATGCCCAGAAGCACCATCATGGGCCAATTGGTCTTGTCGATGCCCAGCACGAGATTCAAAAGGGCAATGTTCACGATGCCTCCGGCAGTCGAAGCCGGAATTGAGAGCACCTTGAGGAGCACGAGCATGATGCCCGAGATAATCGAGTGGATAACGAACAGCACGGGCGCAGAAAACACGAACAGGAAATCGAGAGGCTCGGTGATGCAGGAAAGCATGACAGTGATCATGAGCGGTATCACCGTCGCCTTGGTCTTCTCCTTGTTCTTGGGATAGGCAGTAGCGATGAATGCAAGACCGATGCCAAAGTATGGCCAGAAATTGTTGAATGTGAACGAACCCCAGTAGACTTCGTCAGTGAAGGGCTGCCCCTCCATTGCCATTTCAGCGGCATAAATCGGATACGAGCCAGAGATGACCTGTCCGGCTACATTGATTGATCCGCCTACATCAGAGAACTGGAAAGGCGTGTATACAAGGTGATGCAGTCCTGTCGGGACAAGCAGCTTGTTGAGCATGCCGTATATGAACAATCCGAAGTTGCCCGTATTCTTGATGAATCCCGCCAGCGAGGCGATGCCGTACTGGATAGGTGGCCAGATGACACAGAATGCCATGCCCATAGCCCATGAGACCAAGATCATGATCAGGAAGGGGAAGCGAACGCCCGAGAACATCGAAAATGCCACCGGGAACTGCTTGCCTGAATAACGGTTGAAAAGCCATCCCGTCAGACATCCCAGAATGATTCCGGCAAAGACGCCGCAATCGAGGACCTGTATGCCCAATACCGTGGTCTGCCCCGTGCCGACAAGGCCAAGCATCTCGTTTGGCGTTGCCAGAGCATCTGCCTGGGAAAGCGTGATATTGTTGGCCTCAAGGAACAGGAAATAGGACATGAGGGCGATAATGGAGGCATGGCCCTTGTTCTTCTTCGCCATCGCGCCCGCAATGCCGACACAGAACAGCACTGACAGGTTATTGATGATGAACATCAGCGAGTTGTAGATGATCTTGCCAAGCGTCTGTATCGGGGCTGCCTGCAGAAATGGCAGCGCTTTCACAACGGTCGAGTTCGTCAGGATGATGCCAACGATAAGCAGGCAGCCTGCAACCGAAAGATACATGAGAGGCTGCACGATAGCTTTTGCGAATGTCTCGAGAGCAGCCTTGATGCGGCTCCCCTTCTTTCCGCCCATTCTAGCTCCTTTCATTGCCAGGACACGTCAGTCCAGGCGATAGCGAAGGCACAAAATTCCGGATGCGGTACACGCTGCAGCATGGATTGCATTGGATAGAGATAGCTGGTCTCTTCCGGGCGCCGGAACCGCCCCTTCCGCGGCTTCTAGCCGCAGATTCCTAAGCTCGGGTGCCAGGCTCCCCAAGCAGGTTCACGATGTGATAGACGAGAGATCCTATTTCGGCATCTGTCACCCTGATGCGATATTTGGGCTCGATTTCACGTGCTATAGCCTCAGCGCAGGAGTGAGCCTTCGGGAAATCTTCCTTGTCAGGCGCAAAAAGCGCAGCATCCTGCTCCTGCACTCCCTGAGGGTCCAGTGCGCGCTGGGCAAAGAACTGAAGATGACGGACAAGCCTTTCATAAGCAAATGATTCCTCATCGAGCCGTACGCCATATTTGCGTTCAATGACAGCAAGCGCATCGGCCACCATCTGCACCGACTTGATCAGCCGATCGGGGCGCTGCCCCATGGTCGAATTGACGATATGCAGCGTGATGAACCCCTGCTCTTCCGGACTAATCCAGATTCCAAGATATGCATGGATGATGTCCGCAGCACGATGGGCAAGCTCATATTCACGACGATAGAACTGCCTGATTTCAGGCAGCAGAGGATTCTCGCAGGACACTCCCCTGCGCTCGCGGTCGAGCGAAAGGCTTATATGGTCCGCAAGCGCTATGAGGATATCGTCTCCGATCGGCACTCCTAGCTCGCGGCGCAGCATCTCGACAATATCTTCCGCAATGGCAAGATACTCTGTCGGGATGGATTCCAGCACCTTTTCCATGCGGCGCAGAGTCCCTGCATCGCTAAGGACACCGCCGGCAAGAGTGAAGGTCTTCTCCACATCGGCGGCATTGACCTTATCTCCGGGGCGGCGGCCGAAGGCAAGCCCTTTGCCCATTACGATGAGCTCGCGCCCATCATCGGAAAGCGCCATCGCAACATTGTTGTTATAGACCCGTTTGATGATCATCGGCACATGCCCCCTCTGCTTCCTCTCATCGGCTAGGACTGCAGCCACAAAAGCGCCTGGCCAGCTTCCGTCGTCCGTCCTTCGGCCATGCGCAGCGCACTTCCCTGTGCTCGTTCGCACAGCACGACAAAGCAGGTAGGATCAAGACCTGCCGCAGCTATCTTCGAGAAATCGACATCGACAATGGCCTGACCCGCAGCAACCCTGTCTCCTTGCTGTGCGCGCAGCAGGAAACCATCGCCCTTCATACTTACGGTTTCTACGCCTATATGCACGATGATCTGCGATACACCATCGTCTGCAGCGATAGCGAAAGCGTGTCCGGTTGGAAATACTGCCATCAGGGTACCGGAGACTGGCGCAAGAACAGGGACCAATGAGCCGCTGTCTGCCGCAGGAAGGATTGCTGCCCCATCACCCATGGCTCCTGTAGAAAACGCTGGATCTCCAGTCTGTTCCAGACCCAGCACCGTCCCGGAGATGGGAGCAAGAATCGGAAGCCCGGAGCCTGCATCCACAGGCTCGCCAACAATGCGACCGGTTTTGGCAGCAAGACGGGAAAGGAATCCCATAGCACCACGCTCCTTGCATATAAAAATAGACCCAACCCTCGACCTGCCAGCATGCACAAGCTGCTGACTCAAAGTCTCGGTTAGGCCCAATGTCCGGGTGTCCAGCCTGAATCCTGCCGGCACTCTGCGGAGCGCGGTAACCTTCCGCGTATCTTTAAGCATAGAGCAGCATATGCGAATCTCTTGCTCCAGCGCAAACGAAAGAGCCCACGTCTTCCACGAACGGCAAGAATATGTCCGCAGGCGGCAGGACATGTAATTTCATGAGGCCTGCTCGGCACCCATGTCCCCTTCGTCCTTCCCCGATTGTAAAAAGAGGACCGGTTGCGCCGCAGGTCAGTGAGGTATAACACTGCCAAGCGCAATGGCGCCCGGGAGCCGTCGGCAGCGAGCTGGCGGCATGTTCATAGGAGGTTTGCCATGGGTCGCAGGCCAGTGAGGGTCGTCCAGTACGGTTGCGGGAAGATGGCAAAATACACCATCCGCTATCTGCATGAGCACGGTGCACAGCTCGTCGGCGCCATCGACACCAACCCCAAGGTCATCGGTATGGATGCCGGAGACTTCGCAGGGCTGCCGGTGAAGCTCGGCGTCAAGATCTCCGATGACGCAGACGCAGTGCTCGACACCTGCGCTCCGGATATCGCAATCCTCACGCTCTTCAGCCTTGTCGACGATATCGAGCCGATGGCAGAGAAGTGCCTGTCCCGCGGCATCTCCGTCGTCACGACCTGCGAGGAGGCAACCTTCCCCTGGACCACGTCCTCTGCCTCCACGAACCGCCTCGACTCCATCGCAAAGTCCACGGGCGCCACGATGGTCGGTGCCGGCATGGAGGATGTCTTCTGGGTACGCATCGTCGGCCTTCTCGCCGGTGCTGTGAACCGCATCGACAAGATCGAGGGCTCTGTCTCCTACAACGTCGATGAGTACGGCATGGCACTCGCAAAGGCGCACGGCGTAGGACTCACCCCTGAGGAGTTCGAGCAGACGCTCGCACATCCTGCAGAGATCGTCCCGTCCTATGTCTGGAACTCCAACGAGGCGCTCGCCCAGGAGCTTGGCCTTACGATTTCCGAGGTCATCCAGGAGAATGTCCCCTATATCGCAGAGAAGGACACCTACTCGGACACGATGGGCGGCATCGTTCCCAAGGGCAAGGTCCTCGGCATGAACACGCGCGTCACGACCAAGACCTATCAGGGCATCGATATCGTGACGTCCCAGATCGGCAAGGTCTACGGTCCGGACGACGGCGACCTCTGCGACTGGAAAATCTCCGGCGAGCCTGACACCGTCTTCCATGTAGACAAGCCCGCTACCGTCGAGCACACCTGCGCCACGATTGTCCAGCGCATTCCGACCGTCCTTTCCGCTCCTTCCGGCTACCACACGGTCGACGAGCTCGAGCCGCTGCGCTACCAGACCGAGCCGATGATGATCGAAGAGGGACCGCTCTTCTAGGCACCGCCCCATAGCGTTAAGGCAAGCCGGGCCGCCTCCGTTTCTGGAGACGGCCCGGTTCCTGTCCCTGCACGGCTTGAGATGCCCTACTTCCTCTCTGCCGTCAGGACCTCCGCGAAGGAGTCCTCGAGGCAGGCAGGAATCTCGATGCCCATGTAGGCAAGCATGCCAGCCACGGCCTTCTTCGTGCCAGCCACGGCGTGCACGACCGTCTTGGGGCCCGTCACGACATCTCCTGCAGCAAACACCCCTTCGACTGTTGTCATCCCCTGCTCGTCGGTCTTGAGCGTTCCCGCCTCCGTCGCCTCGAGACCCTGTGTCGTGAGCAGGAGCTTGTTCTTCGGCACCTGGGAGACGCAGAAGATCGTCGTGTCGGACTCAGCCTGGATGCGCTCATCGCCCACGCCCACGCACCTGCCCTCCTCATCGAGGATGGACTTCCTGAAGACCGGCCCCTTGTCGTTCACAAGCTCGACGGACATGCCGTACTCGATCTCTGCCCCATCGAGCTCTGCAAGCTCGACCTCGTCGGAGTTTGCCGACACGCCATTCCAGTTGGAATAGAGCGTGACCTGGCGGGCGCCACGGCGCAGTGCCGTACGCGCGACATCCATTGCGACATTGCCGACACCGATGACAGAGACACGCGGCCCCACTTCGCACGATGCCGGGTTCACGAGATAGTCGATACCGAAATAGACATTGCCACGCGCCTGGCCCTGGATGCCAAGCGTACGGGCCCTCCAGGCGCCGGTGCCGACGAAGACGGTGTCATACCCATCACGCAGAAGATCGTCGATCTTGAGGGCGCCGCCAATCGTCGTGGCCGTGCGCATCTTCACGCCGAGCGAGAGGAGAAGCTCCCTCATGGCCTCGACAGAGCGCTTCGGAAGACGGAAGTCAGGGATGCCATACTCGAGAACGCCACCGATGGCAGGCTTCTGCTCGAACATCGTGACATCGCATCCTGCAAGAGAGAGCCAGACAGCAGCTGCAATGCCGGCAGGGCCGGAGCCGATGATTGCGCAGTGCTTTCCGGTATCCGATGCCTTCATGTCAGCGATGAGGGACAGATCGCGCTCGAGGTAGGACTCAGAGACGTAGTTCTCGATCGAGGAGAAGTGGACCGGGATGTCCTTCCTTCCCCTGATGCAGTGCCCCTCGCACTGCGAGCTGTGATTGCAGACGATGGAGCAGACGACGCTCAGAGGATTGTTGAGGAAAAGCATCGTGCCTGCTTCCTCGAGCTTGCGGCCCTTGAAGAGCACGATTGCCTGAGGGATGGCGGTATGTATAGGACAGCCTTCACGGCAGAGCGGACGCTTGCACTGCAGGCAGCGGTTTGCTTCATCGACGATACGGAGTGCCATGGATATCTCTTTCCTCTCACTTCTAACATGCTAGTTTCAGCATAAACCAAACTCACAGGAAGAAATAGCCTGTTCCGCAAACGGTAGGCAGAGCATATCAATCAATGCTGCCACCCTCTGGCATGCTACCTATATTCCTGCATATACAAGGATTTTAAAGGCATGCCTTCCCTATCAGCGCCGCCATTGGCACCCATGCATCCCCTTTACATTGCTGCCTTCTTACTCTCATTTTTCTGGCATGCCAGTTATAGACACATAGAAGGAGGGCCACCTGGTCTCCCAGATGGCCCTCCCAAAGCTCAGGTCTCAGAGAAGCGGATTGCGCTTACTCCTCGTCGTCCCTGCTCTTGCGGCGCAGGTGCACGCCCATTGCCATGAGCGCAGCGGACAGTGCAGCCATGAAGCCGACCGGAGCCTGTGCATTGGTGTCAGAGGTATCCGGCACCTTTGCGGTCTCCTGCTTGGCAGGCTCAGGCTCGGCCTTCGGCGTCTCGGGCTTCTGCGGCTCAGGCGTAGCCGGTGCCTCAGTCACCGTCAGCGTGCCCAGATGCTTCACAACCTTGTAGTTCTTCTCCTGGGCCGTACCGGTCCAAGCAAGGCTGAAGGTGTTGTCCGAGGAGCCAACTTCGGTCTGAGAGCCGGTTACCTGGAGGTCAACGGTCTCCCCATTCTGCAGGCCGTCCACATGGGCGTCCTTGCTGTCAGTCAGAGGCGTGCCGTCGTAGGTCTTCGTCGCGCTGGGCGTGTAGACATCCAGCGTAGCCTGGTTGATCTTGTAGGTGCGGGTAACCGAGCCGGAAAGGTTGTTCTGGCCAGTAATGGTCACCGTGACCGTGCCCGCATCCGTAACATCCTCGGAGTAGGAGACGGTGTAGTCGGAAGGATCGACTGCATCTCCGCTCTTCGTGAAGGTGACCGTGACCGGCTGCTTCTGCTCGAGGCCATTGTAGGTTGTGTCCTCGGGCTGGCTCACCGTGAAGGTATCGGTATCAGCGATGTCGCCTGCCGTAACTTCAAGCTCGCCGACGCTCTTGGAGACAGTGTAGTTGCTCTCCTTTGCCGTCTGGTCGAAGGTGAGCGTGTAGGTGTTATCAGACTTGCCAACCTCGGTCTGGCTGCCAGTGGTCGTGAAGGTCGCGGTCTCGCCGTTGACGAAGCCGGTGATGGTGCCCTGAGCGGTCAGAGGCGTGCCGTCGTAGGACTTGGAAGCATCAGGCGTCGTGACCGTCAGCGTGGCAGGCGTGATCTGGTAGGTCTGCGCCACAGCGCCGGAGTAGTTGCCCTTGCCGGTGACGGTGACCGTGACACCTGCGTCAGTGACGTTGGTGGTGTCGCCGCTGTAGGAGAGCTCGTAGTCGGTGCCGAGCTCGAGGTCCTTGCCGGTGGCTGCATCGTGGACGGTGATCTCCTCTTCCTGGGAGAGGCCGTTGTACACGGTGTCAGCCGGCTTGCTGATGGTGAAGCGCTTGGCGTCAGGGTTGGTAGGATCAGGCGTGTCGGGGTTGATCTCGGCGGCGTTGATCGTGAACGTGCCGTTCTCGTACGTCACGCTGTAGTTGCCCTGGCTCTCGGCGCCGGACGGGGTGATGGCATAAGTGCCCTTGGCCTCGCCCTGCTCGCGGGTCAGCTCGTACTTGATGAGCGACTCAGACTCGCCGTTCACGAGACCCGTGACCGTGGTGGAGAAGGCAGGATCCTTCTCGCCGTAGTTCTTGGAGGCATCCGCTGCCTTCACGACGACCGGAGCCTGCGTGATCTTGTAGTCCTGCGCCACGGTGCCGGAGTAGTTGCCGGTGCCGTTGACGGTGACCGTGACGGTGCCGACGTTGGTGGTGTCGCCGCTGTAGGCCAGCGTGTAGTCGGTGCCGAGCTCGAGGTCCTTGCCGGTGGCTGCGTCGTGGACGGTGATCTCCTCTTCCTGGGAGAGGCCGTTGTACACGGTGTCAGCCGGCTCGCTGATGGTGAAGCGCTTGGCGTCAGGGTTGTCCGGCTGGTTCGGATCAGGCGTGTCGGGGTTGATCTCGGCGGCGTTGATCGTGAGCGTGCCGTCCTGATACGTCACGCTGTAGTTGCCCTGGCTTGCGTCACCGGAGGCCTTGATGGCGTAGGTGCCCTTGGCCTCGCCCTCATCGCGGGTCAGGCTGTAGCTGATGAGCGACTCGGACTCGTTGTTCACGAGGCCCGTGACCGTGGCAGTGAAGGACGGATCCTTCTCGCCGTAGTTCTTGGAGGCGTCTGCCGCCTTCACGACGACCTCGGCCTGCTTGATCTGGTAGGCCGTGTCGACGGAGCCGGAGTAGTTGCCCTTGCCGGTGATGGTGACGTTGACGGTGCCCACGTTGGTGGTGTCGTCGCTGTAGGAGAGCGTGTAGTCCGTGCCCTCCACGAGGTCCTTGCCGGTCGTGGCGTCGTGGACCGTCGGCTTCTGCTGCTGGGACTGTCCGTTGTAGGTGACATCCTCAGGAGCGGTCACCTGGAAGCGCGTGCTGTCATTGATGCCAGCAGCCTCGATGGTCAAGGTGCCGGTCTTGTACGTCACGCTGTAGTTGCCCTGGCTGGACTCACCAGTGGCGCTGATCGTGTAGGTGCCAGCATTCTCGCCAGGCTCGCGGGTCAGCTCGTAGGTGATGAGCGACTCGGACTCGCCATTCACGAGACCGTCAACCTTGGCCGAGAAGGTCGGGTCTGCGGTTCCGTAGCTCTTGGAGGCATCATTTGCGGTCACCGTGACAGGTGCCTGCTTGATCTGGTAGGTCGTCTCGACGGAGCCCGTGTAGTTGCCGATGCCCTTAATCGTCACCGTGACAGTGCCCACATTGGTGGTGTCCTCGCTGTAGGAGAGCGTGTAGTCCGTGCCCTCGACGAGGTCCTTGCCGGTAGCGGAGTCGTGGACCGTCGGCTTCTGCTGCTGCGAGGTGCCGTTGTAGATGACATCCTCAGGAGCAGTGATGGTGAAGCGCTTGGCATCAGGGTTCGTCGGGTCGTCCGGGTTGATGTTGGCAGCAGTCACCTCGAGAGTTCCGAGATTCTCCTGATCCAGCTTGTAGTTGGAGGACTTGGAAGGCGTGGTTGCCGCAGCGAACAGGGCACGAGCCTTGACGACACGGGAGACGCCGTCGCCGAAGGTCAGCGTGTAGCCGTTGGTCGACTTGCCGACATTGGTCTGCGAGCCAGTGACTTCGAAGGTGTAGGTCTCGCTAGGCAGGATGCCATCGACATGGCCCGTGGCGGTCAGAGGCGTGCCGTCATAGGTCTTCGAAGCGCCCTCGGTCGTGACCGTGTAGCCCTTCGGCAGGATCTGGTACTCGCGCGTGACCTGGCCGGAGAGGTTGTTCTGGCCCGTAATGGTCACTGTGGCCGTGCCTGCATTGACGGTGTCCTCGCTGTAGCTGACGGTGTAGTCATCAGTGCTGACGGCGCCGCCATCCTTGAAGCTGACGGTAACGGGCTGCTGCTGGGACTCGCCGTTGTAGATGACGTCTGCAGGCTGGCTCACCGTGAAGGCGTTCTCATCGGTGATGTTGCCTGCGGTCACCGTAAGGGTGCCGAGATTTTCATTGACCGTGTAGTTCTTCTGCTGTGCCGTGCCGGTCCACTTGAGCTCGTATGTGTTCTGCGAGCTGCCGGCTGCGGTCTGCGAGCCGGTGGTCTGGAACTCGGCGCGCTCGCCGTTGACGAAGCCGGTGATGGTGCCCTGAGCGGTCAGAGGCGTGCCGTCGTAGGACTTCGTGTCGCTTGGCGTCGTGACCGTCAGCGTGGCAGGCGTGATCTGGTAGGTCTGCGCCACGGTGCCGGAGTAGTTGCCGGTGCCGTTGACGGTGACCGTGACGGTGCCGACGTTGGTGGTGTCGCCGCTGTAGGCCAGCGTGTAGTCGGTGCCGAGCTCGAGGTCCTTGCCGGTGGCTGCGTCGTGGACGGTGATCTCCTCTTCCTGGGAGAGGCCGTTGTACACGGTGTCAGCCGGCTCGCTGATGGTGAAGCGCTTGGCGTCAGGGTTGTCCGGCTGGTTCGGATCAGGCGTGTCGGGGTTGATCTCGGCGGCGTTGATCGTGAGCGTGCCGTCCTGATACGTCACGCTGTAGTTGCCCTGGCTTGCGTCACCGGAGGCCTTGATGGCGTAGGTGCCCTTGGCCTCGCCCTCATCGCGGGTCAGGCTGTAGCTGATGAGCGACTCGGACTCGTTGTTCACGAGGCCCGTGACCGTGGCAGTGAAGGACGGATCCTTCTCGCCGTAGTTCTTGGAGGCGTCTGCCGCCTTCACGACGACCTCGGCCTGCTTGATCTGGTAGGCCGTGTCGACGGAGCCGGAGTAGTTGCCCTTGCCGGTGATGGTGACGTTGACGGTGCCCACGTTGGTGGTGTCGTCGCTGTAGGAGAGCGTGTAGTCCGTGCCCTCCACGAGGTCCTTGCCGGTCGTGGCGTCGTGGACCGTCGGCTTCTGCTGCTGGGACTGTCCGTTGTAGGTGACATCCTCAGGAGCGGTCACCTGGAAGCGCGTGCTGTCATTGATGCCAGCAGCCTCGATGGTCAAGGTGCCAGTGACCGTCTTCACGACGTAGTTCTGCGTCTGGTCGGTGCCAGCTGCATCGGTGACCTTTGCAGTGCCGCTGAACGCGCCATCGTAGCTGCCTGCGTTCGTACCCTTGGCGGAGTACGCGAGGCCGCCAAGCGTCTGGCCAGAAAGCAGGCCAGTGGTCGTATACCCGGTGAGCTCATGCTCCTGGCCATCATAGGTGATGGTCTGGCTCTCGCCCGTGACCGTGGCAGGCATGGTAGCTGCTGTGATGGTTAGGGTGCCATCAGTGACCTCGACATAGACCTTCTTGAAGTTCGGGCTGGTCGCCGTGAACTTGCTCGAGGTCAGGCCCATGGAGTAGGTGCCCACGTCCGTACCCTGCGCAACGGCGCTCTGGCCGCCGTTCAGGCTGACGCTGATGGAGCTGTCAACAGAAGCGGCGTCAGAGGTCCAGCCTTCGACGGACTTCTGGGTGCCATCGTATGTGAACGAGCCGGACTCGCCCGTCACATGGACGGTAGCCTCCTCGGCCTGGTTCACGGTCAGCGTGCCCTCAGCCGTCGTGATGTTGTAGTTTGTGGCCTTCGTGTTGTCGTTGAGCTTGTACGTGAAGGCGTTCTTCACGAAGCCGGCGTTCGTGATGGTGCCGGTCACGTCGTACGTTGCGCCCTCGCCCTCGACGAAGCCATCTCCGCTAGGAGTCACAGTGTGGTTAATCAGAGGCTTGCCGTCATAGGTCTTGGAGTCAGACGCAGAGGTCAGCGTGACCTGACGCGGTGACACCGTAAGGGTGCCATTCGTGGTCTGGATGTCCGTAAAGTTGGCGGTCACGTCGTTGCCGGAGGCATCGAGAATCTTGTACGTAGCGACCTTGTTGGCAACAGAGCCGGCATCAGTGATGGTGCCAGATGCGGTGGCTTGGTAGGTCAGGCCATCAGGCAAGCCGGTCTCAGTTACGCCAGCAGACGTCAGAGCAGTGCCGTCATACGTCTTCGATGCGCTGCCAGCGGTGAAGGTCACCGTCGCGGAGTTCTTGGTCACCTCAAGAGTGCCAAGGCTATCGACCACGTTATAGTTGGACTGCTTTGCCGTGCCGGTCCAGTTGAGCTCGTAGGTGTTCTTCGAGCTGCCGACCTCGGTCTGGGAGCCAGTCACCTTGAAGTCGACCGTCTCGCCGTTCTGGAGGCCTTTGTAGGTAGCGCTATCAGACTTCGTCAGCGCTGTGCCGTCGTAGGCCTTGGTGGCATCAGGCGTCGTGACCGTCAGCGTGGCGGGCGTGATCTGGTAGGTCTGCGCCACGGTGCCGGAATAGTTGCCGGTGCCGTTGACGGTGACCGTGACGGTACCCACGTTGGTGGTATCGCCGCTGTAGGAGAGCTCATAGTCGGTGCCCTCAGCCAGCGTTGCGCCGGTCTTGGTGTCCTTGACCGTGATGCCTTGCTTCTGATCCTTGCCATTGTAGGTAACATCAGAAGGAGTCGAGACCTCGAAGCGGGACTGATCCGTAATGTCAGCAGCCGTAATGGTGAGGGTGCCAGGCACGAAGCTCACGCTGTAGTTGCCCTGGCTGGCCTCGCCAGACGGGGTGATGGCGTAAGTCTTGCCGGCTTCCTCGCCCTGCTCGCGGGTCAGCTCGTACTTGATGAGCGACTCGGATTCGCCGTTCACGAGGCCCGTGACCGTAGCAGTGAAGGACGGATCCTTCTCGCCGTACTTCTTCGAAGTGTTGTTGGTCTTCACCGTGACCGGTGCCCGCTTCACGTGGATGGCAAGGCCATCCTTCTGGACGGTCTTGTAGCCGTCCTTGGAAGCACGGACGCTGATGTTGCTCGTGGTGCCCGCGTCGGTGCGACTCGGTGCGTCCGTGGACCATGTAGCGCCGCCATCGGTCGAGTACTCGATCGTTGCGCCAGGGACGGAAGCCGAGGCGCTGAGCGTATGGGCCTGGCCGTCGTAGGTAGTGTCGATGGAGTCGGCGTTGACCAGGTTGATCTTTGCGCAGTAGACGATCGTGATGGTCTGGCCATCAGCAGCGGAGCTGACACTGAACTGGCCGTCGTCCAGCGGCTCATAGGTGCTGGCCCAGTCGGAGCCTGCAGCCTTGGCGACAATTGCCTCGACCTGGGACTGGTCTATGCGCGCTGCTGCGCCGATAGCGACGACAGCCGTAGCGGAGCCTGCATTGGTTGTGGTGCCATCTGCATTGTGCAGCTTGACATTCACCGTGACGTTGGCTTCGCCGTTCTGGGTCCACTGGCTCACGAAGTGGAAGTTGCCATTGGACGCGTAGGCAACGTTGCTGTCATTGATGGTGAAGGTGTCGCCCGGCTTGTAGACCTTGCCGGACGTGTCGCCCTCGAGCACCCAGCCCGTAAAGTGCTGGCCCTGCTTTGTGGTTGTGCACTCAGGGATGGTGAAGGAGCCGTTGTAGCTATACGAACCAGAGGCGTCTGCATCGTCGTAGCTCGTCGTATAGGTCGTCGTGGCATCAGGCGTCGCGACGATGGAGATGCGGATGTCCTTCGGCTTCCAGCTTCTCGCATCGGCGCCGATGGTGATGGTGTAGGAGCCGTTGCCGTTCGGTTTCAGCGACCAGTGACCGCTCGTATTCGTCAGCAGGTTGCCATCCTCGTCGCGGGCGGTGATGGTCACGCCAGACGCGCTCAGCGTGTAGCCGTCCTTGACAGTGAACGTGAACGTCGAGCTATATCTGGTGTTCCTGACATAGAAGTCGAAGATGCCCGGATAGAGCTTGTTGCCATCCACATGGTTGGCCGTGCCGCCGTTGGACGTCACATAATCGACGCCGACGAGCTGGTTGACCCAGACCTCGGAGGTGGCCTGGTCCTTGTAGTTCGTGCTCACCGAGATGTTGCCGTAGACATTCTTGCCCGAGGCAGCCGCGATGGTGACCAGATAACTCGGTGCCGAAGGGGAGCCGCTCCTCGTGACCGTGATGGTCGTGCCGTCGGAGAGCGTCGTCGTAGCGGTGCCATCGGTAGGCGGAATGTTGGCCATGACTTCGCCAGAGGCCAGCGTGATGGTCAGCTTGTTCAGCACCTTCGGGTTGGAGGACCACTGGTTGTACATATCCAGCTGGAAGCTGACGGAGCTGCCCGTCGTGTAGCTGAGGCTGCCGCCGTTCTTGGAATTCAGCCTCGTATCGCCGTAGGTCAGATAGGTGTTGGAGGAGTTTGCAAATGTCAGCGTATGCTGGCTCGAGAGGTTCACGGTCACGGTCGTGGCGCCGGTGACGCCGCTCAGGGTGTAGCCGTTGCTGGTGGACGTGATGGTGCCGCTATCCGAGGTGACGCTGTCGACCGAAAGGCCCGTAGCAGGCGTGAAGGTGATGTTCGCGGTGCCATTGGGAGTCACACCGGAAGGACCGACGAGCGAGCCGGCATCGGCTGCCGTGGCCTCCTTGCCGTCAATCGTGTACTTGTAGGTAATGGCGTAGGAACCACGGTAGTGGACCTGGAGATCCGTGGCCTTGGTTGCAGCAATCTGCGCGATGGAGCCATCAGCGGTCACAGCAAGGAGTGTTCCGTCAGAAGCGATGGAGAACGAGACGACATCGGTGTTGTAGATGGATGCATGGTCAAATGCGTAGCCAGCAGGAATAATGCCGGACGCAGCTGCATTCGCGGCGATGTTGCCTGCTTCAAGGGTCCCGGTCGTCGTGGTGCCGTCGTTGTCGTTCACGAACGTGACCATCGCAGACGTCGCTGCAGCCGCCTTGCTGACGCCGAGCAGCGAATTAATCGAGAGAGCGGAGACGAGCGTCGTGCTGGTCTCAGCCGTATCCGTGCTGGAGCTCTCCTCGGCGCCTGCCGCTTCTTCGCTCTCGGAGGTCTCCTCTGTGGCAGAGGCTTCATCCTTCGCGGCTTCGTCGGTCGAAGCAGCCTCATCCGTGCTGGATGCCGCATTGGCAGCAGAAGCATCGTCAGAAGAAGCGCTGTAGATGTGCTCGGATCATCCGCTGCTGCAGGAGCAGCCTTCTCGCTCTCGAGCACATAGATCGAAGATGCCGCAGAAGAGGTTGCCGTGGCCTTGCCAGCCGTGGCCGTCTCCTCCTTCACAGGCGCTGCCGTCTCTGAAACCATGCTGTAGAGCGTCGTTGCATCCGTCGAAGGATCTGCATCCGTGAGCGTAATCTCGACTGCAGCGGCAGGCGTGACAGCGCTTCCATCGGCGGACACATAGCTTACGCGCACCGCCTTGAGGGCAGAGACCTCGTTTCCGGAGGCAGAAGCGATGCTTTCGAACGTATCTGCGAGATCTTCTGCATCGACCGTCTCGAGGACGAGCTTTGCGTCCTTCGGAAGCGCACCTTCAGGCGCAGACACATGGACTGCGACGGTGTCAGTGCCGACTGCCACGCTCTCCTCGAGCTCCTGGGCAGGCATCGTGTCCTCAGAGGCAGCAGTCCCCTCTGCTGTGGCCGTGGTGGCCGTGGTGGCCGTAGAGGCAGCAGCGGGCGTCTCGGCCGTCGTGGCAGACGCGCTCGTCTCGGCTGCACTCTCCCGTGCAGCAGGAGCCGTCTCTTCGGTCGTGGCAGCTGCTGCAGGCGCCTCTTCCGCAGCCGTCGTCGAAGACGTAGATGCAGCAGATGCACTCTCCTGAGTCGTCGTGGCAGCCGTCTCCTGGGCTGCTGCAGCCTGAGAGCTCGTCTCGTCGGCAGATGTGGCATCAGGCTCAGAAGGCTGAGACACGCTCTGGTTCTCTGCCGCGAAGACCGGCAGCGGCGTTCCTGCTGTCACCATGGCGCCAGAAAGCGCGATGGCAAGCGCCTTGCTGGCCGGACTCTTCGGGTCGAAGACGTTGCCCTTCTTGTCTGACTTCTTGTGCTTCTTTGACATAGCCAAGCCCCTTCCATTCAGCTCCTGTGTCAAATGGCCTATCACTGGCACCGATATGCATAGTGCTTCAAGAATTGTCGAGCAGCTATGTAAGAGCTGTGCCAGTTCTGTGCCACATGTACGTTATATAGCCGACTTTTGGCAGGGTGCGCATCGTCCCGAAGTATGAGATGAGCGATTTGCATGCATCAAGACGCTATTTCATGCAGTTCGCATTAAGTATTTTATATATCTGAAAATAGTTTGCACTGATAGTTCGGATTATGTCCATGACTGCCACGCTATGGCAGGATGACAAATATTCATTTATATCATTTTGGTAAAAAACGGCGAGCGGTCTTGCAAACCTGTATATGAAGGCAAGCTTAAACCGATTTCTATCTCATCCCTGAGGATGACGCCTCAGCTGAAGAGCTGCGAGCCCAGGGTTGTGGTATGGCGGGAGATCCAGGAGATGATGCGCCCCTCGCCCATTGCAAGATCGACATCCTTGCGGCGGATCGGCATGAGCATGGCACGGACGACACCCGACCAGGGTGCAGCCTCTGAGGCAATCTTCTGCGTCTTGTCGCTTGTGATGACCCGCTCGACGTGTGCCCGCTTCTCGTCCTCCGAGAGGTCGCAGGCAGGGCTGCACGTGCTGACGATCGTGGTGATGACATTCGTGACATAGCGGCGCTGGAGCATCCTGCGCGTCTGGGAGTCCTCGTCCATGCCCCAATGGGCAAAGAGGTTGTCCAGAAGATCCTGCTCGTGCTCGTCCGTCCAGCAATGGGAGAGGTCCCAGGCAAGCGAGGCGGAGAGGCAGAAGTCGCCGGCATTGTAGATGGCATCGCGCACATAGGCGACACCATGCGCATCCATAAGGAATGCTGCCATGAATGCCGTTCCCCCATCGGAGGCAAACTTGGCGCCCGACTTGCGCACCCGGTCCATGCGGAAGAGCTTGCCGCACGGGAACGGCAGAAGCCCGGCATCGAAGTACTTCCATGCCTCTGCATGGAAGGCATCGTCGTCTGCATAGACATAAGGAGAGGGGCCATCCACTGCCACCTGGCGCGCATTGTTCGCGACTGCCGCCATGGCCAGATCGAGCGATCCCTCTTCTGCCACCTCGTAGAGCTCTTCGAGCGTACGTGGCGCGAGCGTATCCGTTGCATCCATGAGGAAGGCGTAGGTACCTTCGGCACGCTCGAGACCCAGATTGAAGCAGTCAGAGGCGCTCTCGGAATCGATATGGAGGCATTCGAGCATCGCATCGCGCTCTTCTGCGGTAGCGAGCATGCGCTTCGCCTCGTCGGTGGACGCAGCATCGACGACGAGCACCTGAAGGCCCCTCTGGGTCTGGGCGGCCAGGCAGTTAAGGGCACGGTTCAGGGTGGCGGCAGCATCATGTGCCCGCACGATGACGGTCACCGAGGGGTGTCTGTGGCCATACCCTGCCATTTCGCTTTTTCCTGCCCTTTCTGCCGATGCCAGGTGGGGACAGATATGCTGCCCCCCAGCAATTTGACACACTACCAGTTTCTCTTTCCCTACCCGTGACGGCCAAAGCGGCCCTACGCAATACGTACAGAACGTTCAACACACCTACATTTTTCAAAGCGGCTTAACCGTCCACAGGCAAAGAGGTACCAAATGCCGGAAATATGCAAGTTTTTATGCAGGAAAGGATCGCATGGCCGCAAGTTGCGTGATGCATAGCGGCAAAGACAGAGGCCATCCACCCGAAGGCAGATGGCCTCTGATGGAGTGCCTCTGGAAGAGCTGCTAGGCAACGACGTAGAGCCCGAGCACGATGTTGAGCTGCGCCGCATCGATTGTGCTTCCGGCATCGCCTGCATAGATCGGATAGGCTGCAGGGACGGCGATGGCAGCATCGATGCCGGATGCCGCAAGCTCCTTGTAGTAATCATCGACCTTGCGGTTCGAGAGGTCGGATGTGGCAGCCTTGCGCATATCGGTCAGGGCAGAGTCCGCTCCGCTCTCAGCATAGGCGGTAAGTGCGGACCAGAAGCTCTCCTGGCAGACGAAGACATGGTCGAAGGCAATGCCTGATGCCGTCGATACCGGCACGACGCAGGCAGCGCCGCCCGACTGTGCGATGAGGGCAGAGAGCGTAAGCGTGCCCGCCTCGGTCGTGACGGAGAGGTCGAGCGGAAGCTCTGCCACCGTGGCCTTTCCTGTCGTGTCATCGAGCGCAACGATACGGGCATCCACGAGCGTCGCTCCGCCTTCTCCTGTCGTCAGATAGAGCGAGGTCGTGAAGTCGTCAGCAGACTTCGTGGCGCCTGCCACCGCAGCGGGCGTCTCCTGCTCGTCCACGGCATCCTCGAGCGTCGAGTCATTGTACGTGGAGTAGCTGTAGGCCTTGTTCCAGAACATCGAAAGGGATATGAAGAGGGCAGCAAAGACCACTACGACGACGACCGCCGAGACGACGGTACGCGTATGGCTGGGCTGTGGTACATCGGTACGTTCGAACCTCTCGCGCTGTCTGGCCATGAGAACCCCTTTCGCACATTGGGCGTGCCGCGGCACCTGCTAGATAACGATACCAAGCATGGCCGCAAGAAGGCCAAGGGCAACGCCCGCCACGTAGATGAATGCAGCAATGGCTATATTCTGCCTCATATTGGCATTCGTGCGGAAGAGAACAAGCAAGCCGACGCCGCCAGCGGAGAGAAGCCCGGCAAGCATCGCAGGGGTCGACAGGGTCCCATCGAGGAAGAGCTCCGAGATTGTGACGGAGGCGCCGCAGTTCGGAATCATGCCGACAAGGGCAGAGAGGAAGATGGCACGCACCGGATGGTCCGCAAGGATCTGTGCCAGAGCATCGGAACCCACGCCTTCAATCATGAGGCCGAAGAGGAATGTGATGAGGAAGATGAAGGCCGTCACCTGCGCAGTATGGATGAGCGCTGAGCGGGCGATGTGCCAGAGCCTGCCATGGTGCCCGTCCTCGTGATGATGGTGATGGTGCTCATGTACGGGAGCATCAGATGGCTCTTCCTCCTCGCACTCATCGCATTCGCAGCGCTCTCGCTCGCACAGCTCATGGATATGTGCATGGCCATCCCCTGCGCGGTGCAGGAGACGGAGCACGGCATCCACCGCAAAGCCCAGAACCATGCCGCAGACGATCTTGATCAGAAGGATTGCAAGCATGCGGGCCGGCGCCTCCTGGTGGGCCAGAAATACCGGCAGCATCTCATCGGAGGTGGCAAGGATGACAGCGACAAGCGTGCCTGCCGTGACGACGCGGCCCGCATAGAGCGTTGCGGCCATGGCAGAGAACCCGCACTGCGGAAGGGCACCCAGAAGGGCTCCGACGGCAGGGCCGGCCTTGCCCGCCTCGCGCACGACCTTCTCCGTCTTTCCGGCCGCTCCATGCTCGAGCGCTTCCATCGCAAGATAGGTAAGGAAAAGGAAGGGCACGAGCTCGAGCGTGTCCCAGAAAGAGTCTATGAGTACATCGAGAAATAAATCCACGTGTTCTACCTCCAGAGAGCAAGCGTGCCTGGCTTGTAGGCGACGTCTGCGAATGTGAGTCCTTGCGCAGGTGCTGTGGGGCCCGCAGCACGTCTGTCGTGGGCGGAAAGCGCCTCTTCCACCCAGGAAGCAGGTCTGTGGCCCCGTCCAACCTCGACGAGCGTGCCGACGATGATGCGCACCATGTTGTGGAGGAACGCATTTCCCGTAACCTCGACGATTACAAGCTCCTCTCCTGCCTCCATAACGCGCTGGCAATGGATGGACGTGAGGCACCTTGAGGTCGAAAGGCCCTGCTCATGCAGAAGCTCGGCCGAGTCTGCCTTGCAGAAGCTCATGAACTCATGTTCGCCGACGAGAGCCTGCGCCGCTTCATCCATTGCCTCGGCGTCGATCTCGGACCTCGCCCACCAGGCATGGTCCCAGGCAAGGACCGGGCGTGCATTCCCGTCTGCGATGCGGTAGCGGTAGGTGCGCGACTGGGCATCGAAGCGCGCCGAGAAGCCCGCGGGAGCGCGGTAGAGCCCTCTGATGGATATGTCATCAGGCGTCAGCGCAGAGAGGCCACGGGCGAGCCTCCGGCCCTCGAGAGAGCACTCCTCAGGCGTCACAGGAAGGCTCACATGCTGCGCGAGGGCATGCACCCCAGCATCGGTCCTGCCAGCGCAGGAGAGCTCCACAGGACGCCTCAGATAGGTCGAGAGGGCATGCTCCATCTCGCCTTCGACGCTCCGCTTGCCGGGCTGTGCTGCATAGCCGACAAAGCCCGCTCCGCGGTAGCCGATCTTCACGACAAGCGTCGCTCCCTCTGCCTTGTCCTTTTCCTGGCTCACCAACATGCAATCCTTCCGAGCGTCAAATCCCTTGTTCGTATCCGAGACACCCTATCTGAGCTGCTGCTCATATATTCACAGGCCCCTGTGCATTGCCGCTTCATACTAGCATATGCCTGTATCTATGCAACATATTCCCAGTCTCGCAGTAGCATTTCCCCGCATGGACACAACTCCTCTATAACAGAAGAGAGGCCCTGGTTTCCCAGGACCTCTCTCACATGTGCTCCTATACAGCAGATGCTACTCTGCAGGGGTCTCCTCGGCGGCAGCCTCAGCAGGTGCCTCTTCGGCCTCTCCTGGCTTCTCAGCCTCGGCAGCAGCGACCGGCTTGACGGAGTCTGCCTTCTTGGCCTTCGGCTGGACCGGCTCGGTGACAAGCTCGATGATGACGATCTCGGCGTTGTCGCCCTTGCGGCGGCCAAGCTTCATGATGCGGGTGTAGCCGCCGTTGCGGCCTTCCCACATGCCCTGTGCGGCCTTCTCGAAGACCTCGCGGACGAGCTCCTTGTCGCCGAGCTTCGCGATAGCGAGGCGGCGGGAGTGCAGATCGCCCTTCTTGGCCCAGGTGATGACACGGTCAACGTCCGTGCGGATGGCCTTGGCACGCGGCTGCGTGGTCTTGATGCGGTCATTAGCAAGCAGAGCGCTGGTGAGGCTCTTCTTCATGGCCTTGGTATGGCTCGCATCAGTTCCGAGCTTCATGCCATGCTTCTTGTTGTGTCTCATGGTCTTATTGCTCCTATTGAAGACGCGGCGTCTTTAAGGCTTGAGTCCGAGCCCCATGGACTCGAGCTTGTCCTTGACTTCCTCGATGGACTTGACGCCGAAGTTGCGGATGTTCAGAAGATCGTTCTCGGAGAACTCGACGAGCTGGCGGACCGAGTGGATGCCAGCACGCTTCAGGCAATTGTAGGAACGGACGGAGAGGTCCATGTCCTCAATCTTCTTGTCGAGCTCCGTATTGTCGTCTTCAGTGTTGACTGCGAAGATGGAGGTGTCCTCCTGCGGCTCTGCCTCCTCAGCCAGACCCATGAAGGCGCTCATGTGCTGGTTGATGATGTTCGCGGCCTCGACGACAGCATCGCGCGGCGTGACGGAGCCATCGGTCTCAACCTCGAGGATGAGACGGTCATAGTCCGTACGCTGGCCGACACGGCACGGCTCGACGACCTTGGCGCAGCGGCGCACCGGCGAATAGAGCGAGTCGACGTGGATGATTCCGATAGGATCATCGTCACGCTCGTTGTCCTCGCCGGAGACATAGCCACGGCCGCACCCGATGCGCATCTGCATGGTGAGGTGTGCGCCCTCGCCGAGCGTGCAGATGACATGGTCGGGATTGACGAGCTCGAACTCAGCGGGAACCTTGAAGTCGCCGCCCGTGACGGTCATGGGGCCGTCGACGGAGATGGTTGCCGTGCCCTTGTCGCCCGTGTCCATGGAGCGGAACACAAGGCCCTTCACATTCAGAACGATATCGGTGACGTCCTCATAGACACCCTCGACAGTCGTGAACTCGTGCTGCACCCCATCGATCTGGATGGCCTCGACGGCTGCGCCCTCGAGGGAGGAGAGCAGCACGCGGCGCAGGGAGTTGCCGAGCGTATCGCCGTAGCCACGCTCGAGCGGCTCGGCGGTCACGCGTGCGACCCTGTCGTTGACCTCTTCTACCGACACATTCGGCCGGATGAATTCGGACATGTAAACCTCCAACCGTTCCTGTTACTTGGAGTAGAGCTCGACGATCAGCTGTGCGTCGATGTCAAGATCGATCTGATCGCGCGTCGGGAGCTGGAGCACGGTGCCCTGAAGCTTCTCGATGTCGACCTCAAGCCAGGAGGGAACGGCCATATGCTCGGAGGAGATGAGGGACTCCTTGATCGGGAGGAGCTCCTTTGCCTTCGGAGCGACAGCGACGACGTCGCCGGCCTTGACGCGGTAGGACGGGATGTCGACACGCTTGCCGTTCACGGTGATGTGGCCGTGACGGACGGTCTGACGGGCCTCCTTGCGCGTACGGGCGAAGCCGAGACGGAACACGACATTGTCGAGACGGGTCTCAAGCAGGATCATGAGGTTATCGCCCGTAACGCCCTCGAGCTTCTTGGCCTTGTCGTAGTATCCACGGAACTGCTTCTCGAGCACGCCGTAGATAAACTTGGCCTTCTGCTTCTCGCGGAGCTGCTGGCCGTACTCGGATTCCTGACGACGGCGCTGCTTCGGCTGACGATTAGACTTCTTGTTGATGCCCATCACAGCGGGCTCGATGCCGAGCTGGCGGCATCTCTTAAGGACAGGGGTCCTATCAACTGCCATAGCTACTGTCCTTCCTTAGTTGCGACGACGCTTGCGCGGACGGCAACCGTTGTGCGCAATGGGGGTCTTGTCCTGAATGCCCGAAACCTCCAGGCCTGCTGCCTGAAGCGAGCGGATTGCCGTCTCGCGACCAGAGCCGGGGCCCTTCACGAAGACGGTCACCTTGTGCAGACCGTGCTCCATAGCGGCCTTTGCTGCAGCCTCTGCAGCAATCTGAGCAGCGAACGGAGTGGACTTGCGGGAGCCCTTGAAGCCCACCGTGCCACCGGACTGCCAGGAGATCACGTTGCCCTGGGAGTCGGAGATGGAGACGATGGTGTTGTTGAAGGTGCTCTTGATGTGGGCCTGGCCCACGGAAATGTTCTTGCGCTCAGAGCGCTTGACGCGGACGTTGCGCACGTTCTTCTTCTGCGGCATGTCTTACTCCCTAGGCCCTCTTCTTGCCACCGATTTGACGACGCGGACCCTTGCGGGTGCGGGCGTTCGTGTGGGTACGCTGTCCATGAACAGGAAGACCCTTGCGGTGACGGAGGCCACGGTAGCAGCCAATCTCCATCAGGCGGGCGATGTTCTGCCTGCGCTCACGACGCAGGTCACCCTCGACCGTGTAGTTAGCATCGATGTAATCGCGAATCTTTGCGACTTCCTCTTCAGTGAGGTCGCGGACACGCGTGCTGGGGTCAATGCCAACCTCAGCGCAGATCTTGGTAGCGGACGTACGGCCAATGCCATAAAGATAGGTAAGTCCGATCTCGACACGCTTCTCGCGCGGGAGGTCTACACCGTTAATACGGGCCAATTTGGTGCTCCTCTCTTAGCCCTGGCGCTGCTTGTGGCGCGGGTTCTCGCAGATGACGTAAACCTTGCCATGGCGACGGATGATCTTGCACTTGTCGCACATCTTCTTTACCGAAGGACGTACCTTCATTGCAATTCCTTTCGGTTGTTCCCTTACTATGTAATCGCCCAGCCGCAGGCGTGAATTACCGGCTTACTTGTAGCGATAGGTGATCCTGCCACGTGTCAGATCGTACGGAGAAATCTCCACGACAACCTTGTCGCCTGGAAGGATGCGGATGTAGTTCATCCTGATCTTTCCGGAAATGGTGCACAGGATGTTCTTGCCATTCTCCAGCTCTACGTTGAACATGGCATTCGGGAGTGGTTCGATGACCTTGCCCTCGAGCTCGATTGCATCTTGCTTACTCAACCTGTCTACCTTCTCCTCGCACGATGTTTCCACAGTGACAGCGGCATATTATCATAGCAAAAATATCTGCTCCGCATAGAGCACAATGCAATGTCCATAAGCAGGACAAATTTTCGGAGAAAGGCCCGGGCGCATCTGCGCTCGGGCCTCTTGTTCCCGCTCTCATCGGAGCCGCTATTCGGCGTCTTCCTTCTTCTCCTCTTCGAGAGCTTCATCGGATTCGTCGATCTCGTCGACCTTGAGCTCGACGTAGTCGGCTCCGCCGAACATGGCGCACCAGGGTCCGGTCTCATCCTCGGAGAGGATGACAGGACCATCCTCCGTGATTGCGACGACGTTCTCGTAGTGCGCTGCCGGCTTGCCATCACGGGTGACGACCGTCCAGCCGTTGCTGAGCGTCTTAACGCGCGGAGAGCCGAGCGTGATCATCGGCTCTATCGCGATGAACATGCCGACCTGCAGAAGCACTCCCCTGCCCGGCTTGCCCCAGTTCGGGACATTCGGATCTTCGTGCATATCGTGGCCGATGCCGTGGCCAACGTAGTCGCGGACGACGCCGTAGCCATTGGACTCGGCAAGCGTCTGCACCGCATGGCCAAGATCTCCCAGATGGTTGCCTGGAACAGCTTCCTTGATTGCAGCCTTCAGGCAGTCACGCGTGCACTCGCAGAGGCCGCGGACCTCGTCAGAGACCTCGCCGACGTAGAACGTCCAAGCATTGTCTCCCGCCCAGCCATCCACATTGGCACCAGTGTCGATGGAGATGATATCGCCCTCGCGGAGCTTCGTCGTGGGAGACGGGATGCCGTGCACGACCTGCTCGTTCACTGACGTGCAGAGCGTAGCCGGGAATCCGCCATAGCCCTTGAAGCCAGGAGTTCCGCCGTGGGCACGGATATAGGACTCGGCAGCGCGGTCAAGCTCGAGCGTCGTGACGCCCGGCTTCACCATGAGCCCGACATGGCGCAGGACCTCCTTGGAGAGCTTTCCTGCCCCTGCCTTGTAGGCTGCTATATCTTCTGCCGTCTTGATTTTCAGCATAGTCCGAGCTGTTCCTTCATATCCTTGTAGACATCGTCGACTGCCTGCTCGCCGTTCACGGTCTTCAGAAGCCCATGGCCCTTGTAGTACTCGATGAGCGGTGCCGTCTGGGTCTGATAGACATCGAGCCTGCGCTGGATTGTCTCAGGCTTGTCGTCGTCGCGCTGGTACATCTCGCCGCCGCAGCGCGGGCACACATCGACGCCAGCCGGTGCCGTATAGCCGCAGTTTTTGCAGGTACGGCGGGACGAAAGACGCTTGACGATGACATCAGGGTCAACATCGACGAGGACAGCTGCATCGAGTGCAAGACCCATGTCCTTGAGCTCGGAATCGAGGACGACAGCCTGGGCTGTATTCCTCGGGAAGCCGTCGAGGATGAAGCCCTTCTGGGCATCGTCGTCGGCGAGACGCTCCTTCACGAGATTGACGACAAGCTCGTCGGGAACGAGCTGGCCCTTGTCCATGTAGGACTTGGCCTGCTTGCCGAGCTCTGTGCCGTTCTTGATGGCAGCACGGAGCAGGTCGCCCGTAGAGATGTGCGCCACTCCGTATTCAGCAACAAGACGCTGGGCCTGCGTGCCCTTGCCGGCACCGGGACCACCGAGCAGAACGATCTTCATGCGAACTCCCTTGCTCCGTAGGTTATTGAGGTCTACTTGAAGAAGCCTTCGTAGTTGTGCATCTTGAGCTGGCTCTCAAGGGAAGACAGGGTATCCATTGCCACGCCGACCATGATGAGGATGGACGTGCCGCCGAATGCCTGGATGAGAGTGTTGCTCGTGAAGGCAAAGATGATGGAAGGCACGACTGCGATGATTGCCATGAAGATGGCACCAGGCAGCGTGATGTGGTCGATCACGTTCTTGATGTAGTCGGCCGTAGCCTGTCCCGGACGGACGCCCGGAATGAAGCCGCCCTGCTTGCGCAGCTGGTCTGCAGTCTCTTCGGGATTGAAGACCATGGCCGTATAGAAGTATGCAAAGAACACGATGAGGACTACAGAGAGGATCCAATTCAGCCAGCCCGATGAGACCGCATTCGCGAACACGGACATCCAGTTGACCGTCGGGAAGAACACGGCAATCTGAGCCGGGAGGTAAAGGATTGCGGAAGCGAAGATGATGGGCACGACGCCCGCCGTGTTCACCTTGATAGGCAGATACGTGGACTGGCCACCCATGACGCGGCGGCCGACGACGCGCTTGGCATACTGGACCGTGATGCGCCTCTGTCCGCGCTCGATGTAGACGATGAACGGGATGACAGCGAGAATCACGATGATCGTGATGACCGTATTGAGGACGCCCGTCGTCGAGTTCTGCACGGAGCTGATGAGCGCCGAGGGGAACCCAGCCATGATGTTGGCGAAGATGATCAGCGACATGCCGTTGCCGATGCCACGCTGTGTGATGACTTCGCCGAGCCACATGATGATGAGGGCGCCTGCAACCATCGTGAAGATGACGATGACATCCATGAGCCACACCGGCGCGCCGGCGTTGGCGAACGTTATGCCATACAGGCTGGACTGGAACAGGAACAGATAGCCGATTGCGCTGATGAGCGCGAGAACGACCGTGAGATAGCGCGTGTACTGCGTGATCCTACGCTGGCCTGCCTCGCCTTCCTTGGCCATCTCGCCGAGGGAAGGAACGACAGCCTGCATCATCTGCATGATGATCTGAGCAGTGATGTACGGCATGATGCCCAGGCTGAAGACGGAAACACGGGAAAGGGCACCGCCCGAGAAGAGGTTGAGAACAGCCAGCGCACCGGAGCCCGATGCCGCCGTTTCATAAGCGGAGAGCATCCCCTGGAAGGGGATGCCCGGTACGGGGATGTAGGCCCCGATGCGATAAAGCACGAGAATGCCAATCGTGATAAGGATCTTGTTACGCAGCTCCGCTACGCGGAACGCGTTCGCAATTCCCTTTAGCACGCTGCCTCGACCTTTCCGCCAGCTGCCTCGATCTTGGCCTGTGCAGACTTGGAGACCTTGTCTACCTTGACCGTGAGCTTCTTGGTGAGCTCGCCGTCGCCCAGGACCTTGACAGGAATGTAGTTGCGCTTGATGACGCCCTTGGCATACAGGGAGTCAGAATCGACGGTGTCGCCGTCGTTGAACAGTGCGTCGAGGCGTGCAACGTTGACCGGTGCATACTCGACACGGTTGTGGTTGATGAAGCCGCCGAGCTTCGGGAGACGCATGGCGAGCGGCGTCTGGCCGCCCTCGAAGCCTGCGCCCTTGCCGCGGCCTGCGCGGGAGAGCTGGCCCTTGGTGCCGCGTCCCGCCGTCGTGCCGTGGCCGGAAGAATTGCCGCGGCCGATGCGCTTGCGAGACTTCTTGGAGCCCTCTGCGGGACGGAGATCGTGAAGCTGCATGTGATGACTCCTAGTTCTCTTCTACCTCAACAAGGTGCTTGACCTTGAAGATCATTCCACGAACGCTCGGGTTGTCAGGCAGCACAGACGTGTCGCCGATCTTGCGAAGGCCCATGGCATGGCACGTGGCCGTCATGTCCTTGCGCTTTGAGGCGTAGGAGCTGTGCACGAGCTTGACGGTAAGAGTCTTCTCCTCTGCCATCGTTAGTTCTCCTTCCCGGCAAACATCTCAGCGACCGTGATGCCGCGGCGCTCTGCGGTGTCGGCAGGCATCTCGAGCGACTTGAGGCCCTCGACGGCAGCCTTGACCATATTCAGGGCGTTGGAGGTGCCGAGAGACTTGGACAGGACGTTGGTGATGCCTGCAAGCTCGAAGAGCGGACGGACGGGGCCGCCGGCGATGACGCCGGTACCCTCGATAGCAGGCTTGATCAGGACATGGCCCGCGCCATAGTAGCCCTCGACATCGTGAGGGATGGTGCCCGTCTCAGTGACGGGGACGTGGAACATGTTCTTCTTGGCATCCACGACAGCCTTGGAGATGGCCTGGGGAACCTCGGCGGACTTGCCGATGCCGAGGCCGACATTGCCCTTGCCGTCGCCCACTGCTACGAGAGCGAGCAGGGACATGCGGCGGCCACCCTTGACGGTCTTGGACACGCGGTGAATAAAGATGACGCGCTCCTGAAGATCGGATTCCTCCTGGCGCTTGCGATCACGTGGCATCTGATTCCTCCTAGAACTTCAGTCCGGCGTTGCGGGCAGCATCGGCGAGAGCCTGGACGCGCCCATGATAGATACGGCCGCCGCGGTCGAACCTGACTGCGGTGACGCCCTTCTCGAGGGCGCGCTGGCCAATGAGGTTGCCCACGAACTCGGCAGCTTCCTTGTTGGAGCCGATCTTGCCGGTAGCGCGGAACTCAGGGCTCAGCGTAGAAGCGCTGCAGATGGTCTTTCCGTCGACGTCGTCGATCACCTGTGCATAGATGTTTGCATTGGTGCGGTGGACGGAAAGACGGGGACGGTCGGCGGTGCCAGTGATCTTGGAGCGGACACGACGTTCGCGGCGCTTGAGACCAGCCTTCTTCTTCTGGAACTTGTTCATTGTTGCTCCTTAGTCGTGCCATTACCTGACGGGGTAATGGTCTTGTTAGCTCACTACTTGGCTGCCTTGCCGAGCTTCCTGCGGATGTGCTCGCCTTCGTAGTGGATACCCTTGCCCTTGTACGGCTCGGGCGGACGCTTGGCGCGGACCTCTGCGGCGACCTGGCCGACCTGCTCCTTGGAGATGCCCTTCACCGTGATGTGGGTGTTGTCGGGAACCTCGAAGGAGATGTTCTCCGGGCACGCGTAGATGACCGGGTGCGAATAGCCGAGGGAAAGGTCGAGATCCTTGCCCTTGAGCTGTGCACGATAGCCGACGCCGGTGAGCTCGAGCTTCTTCTCGAAGCCCTCGGACACGCCGACGACCATGTTGTGGATGAGCGTGCGGGTAAGGCCCTGCTGCGCATTGGACTCGGTGGTCTCGTCGTTGCGGGCGACGAGGATCTCCTCGCCCTCCTGAGAGATGGTGACGAGATCGGAGAACGTACGGTCAAGCTCGCCCTTGGGGCCCTTGACCTTGACTTCGTTGCCATTGATGGTCACGGTGACACCTGCTGGAACCGTGACAGGCTTCTTGCCGATACGGGACATTGTGTCTCCCTTCTTCTTCCTGTCGCGGACTTACCAGACGAAGCAGATGACTTCGCCGCCGATGCCGAGCTTCCTGGCATCGCGGTCGCACATCATGCCCTTGGAGGTGGAGATGACGGCAGTGCCGAGGCCACCCAGGACACGCGGAAGATCCTTGGCGGAAGAGTAGATGCGCAGGCCCGGCTTGGAAACGCTCTTGATGCCCTTGATGACGCGGGCATTGCGCTTGCCGTACTTCAGCGTGATATGGAGGGTCTTCTGAGGCTTGGTGTCCTCAACGGAATAGCCCTCGATGTAGCCCTCTTCGGCGATGACGCGAGCAATCTCGACAAGCACCTTCGTCGACGGCATCGAAACCGTCGGCTTGCCTGCCGAGTTGGCGTTGCGGATACGCGTCAGCATGTCCGAAATGGGATCGGTAATCTTCATTGATCCTTCTCCTTAGTTCGTGATGAAACTGCACGGCCGGTTCACCCGAGCCCGTGGCCCGAGCGCCTCGTCGTGGTCTTCCCTCGCCTACCAGCTAGCCTTGGTGACGCCAGGAAGTTCGCCCTTGCTTGCGAGCTCGCGAAGGCACACACGGCACAGACCGAACTTGCGGTACACGGAGTGGGGACGCCCACAACGCTGGCAGCGGTTCTGAGTGCGCGTAGAGTACTTCGGCTCACGCGAAGCCTTGACGATCATCGATGTCTTAGCCACAGATCCTCCTAACTTGAGCAGCCCCGGCTCTTATCCGGGGCGCGTCTCTGAACTCAAGGGCACATCTCAGTGCCCAACGAAAATGCTACTCGGCCTTGAACGGGAAGTGGTAGGCGTCGAGAAGAGCCTTGCCCTCCTCGTCGGTTGCAGCGGTCGTGACGATGGTGATGTCCATGCCGCGGGTGTGGTCGATCTTGTCGAACTCGATCTCCGGGAAGATGAGCTGCTCGGTGACGCCCATGGAGAAGTTGCCACGGCCGTCGAAGCTCTTCGGGGAGATGCCGCGGAAGTCGCGGATGCGGGGGATTGCCGTTGCGATCAGGCGATCGAGGAACTCCCACATACGGTCGCCGCGCAGAGTCACCTTGGCACCGATTGCCTGGCCCTGGCGAAGGTGGAACGTAGCGATGGACTTGCGGGCGTGCGTAATCATCGGCTGCTGGCCGGTGATGGCGCGGAGGTCAGCGACAGCGCCGTCGATTGCCTTGGCGTCCGTTGCAGCCTCGCCGACGCCCATGTTGACGACGATCTTCTCGAACTTCGGGATCATCATCGGGTTGGGGTAGTTGAACTGCTTCTGGAGAGCGTCACGCACCTCTGCGTAGTACTTCTCCTTGAGGCGCGGCACATACTTGTCTGCCATGAAGGTACTCCTTCGATCTTGGGGTTTTGAGCGTGGGGTTTCCGTCCTCACGCCTCCTGGTCCACCCAGGAGCCAGCTGCATCTCATGTCCGAGACAGAAATCTCCCCGGCATAGAGACACAAATTGATATCTTACGAGTTCTTCACGAGGTTTGCCAGAAGAATCGCAGCTTATGGAGCGAATTCATATTTGGAGGCAGAAATCTACCTCTTCACCTCATGCACAAGCTTCTCCCCTGCAAGATAGTGCGCAAGATTCTCCTTCGCACGCAGGAACACGAGCTTCCTCGTCTTCGGCAGATGCCAGAACCCTGCGACATGCGGCGTGATGAGGAGGTTCGGCACATCCCAGAGCGGACTCTCTTCAGGCAAAGGCTCAGGATCCGAGACATCGATGGCCGCACCTGCCAGCGCCCCGATCTCAAGCGCTTCTTTGAGCGCTGCATAGTCGATGAGGTCTCCCCTGCCGGCGTTCACGAGATAGGCGCCCCTCGGGAGTGCCGCCAGGAACTCCTCATCGGCGAGCCTCTTCGTCTCAGGCGTGCTTGGCAGAAAGGATGCCACGACCTGGGAGGAAGGCAGTGCCTCCATGAGTGCATCTCTGCCCGCAATGGTATGGGCAAACGCTGCCCGGTATGAATCCGAAAGCTCGGCTGGCACGTGGCTCCTGTAGGCGGTGCAGGTAGCCCCCATGGCAGTGCAGAGCCGAGCGAAGTGCTCGCCAATATCTCCTGCGCCCATAACAAGGACAGAGGCACCATCAAGCGTCGACACATTCCCCTCTTCGCCCCACACATGCGCCCTCTGGTCATCCTCATACCGATAGAGCTTCTTCATGAGCGAGAGCAGAAGCGCAAAGGAGTGCTCAGCCACAGCAGGCCCATAGCAGCCTACCGAGTTCGAGACGCGCACATCCTCCCCTAGCACGCCTGGCTTCACGTAGGCATCGGCACCGGCACTCCCGAGCTGGATCCACTTGAGACATGCTCCGCCCAAAAGACGCGCTGCAGGCACATTGCCGATGATGATATCCGCAGCGGCAATCTCCTCATCCGTGAGCTCGAATTCGGGCGTCGTTGCAATGCGCTCAGGATCTTTGACCAGCGCCTTGAACATGAAGGTGGCCTGAGGTGCTGTCTCTTTGAGCTCTTGTGCTTCCTCTTCGCTTACCGGCAGCACGACCAGGATACGCATATCGGACATAGGTGGCCCTTTCTCTCGATGAATCCACTCTAGCGCCGCCTGAGCCCTCTGCCTATAAGAAAAGCGCCCCGAACCGTATGGCTCGGAGCGCTTGGGCGTACTCTGGAAGCAGGCTTAGAACTGTGCGCCGCACTTCTTGCAGACGCGAACCTTCTTGCCCTCGTCGTTCTTGGCGTGGCCAACGCGGGTCGGCTTGCCGCAGGACGGGCAGATAAGCATGACGTTGGAAACGTCGATCTTTGCCTCGCGGGTCACGAAGCCGCCGTTCTGGCCCTGAGCGTCAGGACGCTGAGCCTTCTTGACGAGAGCGACGCCCTCGACGACGACCTTGCGGTCAGAGGGGAACGCGCGCAGGACTTCGCCCTGCTTGCCGCGGTCCTTGCCAGAGATGATCTGGACCTGATCGCCCTTCTTCACATTCATCTTTGCCATGACTAATCGTCTCCTTACAGCGTCTCAGGTGCGAGCGAGACGATCTTCATGTACTTGCGATCGCGGAGCTCACGCGCAACCGGCCCGAAGATACGGGTGCCCACGGGGGTGCCGTCCTTCTGGACCAGGACGCAGGCGTTCTGATCGAATTTGATGTAGCTGCCATCCTTGCGACGCGTCTCCTTGACGGTGCGGACAACAACGCAGGTGACGATGTCACCCTTCTTCACGTTGCCACCGGGCGTGGCCTCCTGCACGGCGGCCTTGATGATGTCGCCGATGCCTGCGTAACGACGCTTGGAGCCGCCCATGACCTTGATGCACTTGACTCGACGTGCGCCGGAGTTGTCGGCGACGTTGAGCATGGTCTCCATCTGAATCATGAATGTTCCTCCGAACATAGACCCCGCCAGAGGTGCGTCCACACGTGCAGCGCACGTGACGGGGATGTCTTATACCAGAAAACTTACTTGGCGCGCTCCACGATCTCCACGACACGCCAGCGCTTGGTCTTGCTCAGGGGGCGGGTCTCCATGACGCGGACGGTGTCGCCGAGGCCGCACTCGTTCTTCTCGTCGTGGCAGTGAAGCTTCTTCTTGATGGTCATCATCTTGCCGTACTTCGGATGACGCTTCCTGTACGTCATCTCGACAGCAACCGTCTTGTCGCCAGAGATAGCGCAGACGACGCCGGTACGGACCTTGCGAGAGTTCCTCTCTTCGGTATCAGCCATTTGTATCTCCTACGATCTAGTTCTCGGCTGCAGTCTTTGCGGCTGCGAGCTCGCGTGCACGCATCTCGGTAAGGATGCGGGCAATGTCACGCTTGACGGTCGTCACGCGTGCCGTGTTGTCCAGCTGGCTCGTTGCCATCTGGAAACGGAGGTTGAAGAGCTCGGCACGAGCGTCTTCGAGCTTCTTCTGGAGCTCTTCGTCGGAAAGTGCGCGGACTTCACTCGGCTTCATGTTCTACTCCTCCCCGCGCTTGACGATCTTGGTCTTGATAGGAAGCTTGTGCTGCGCAAGACGCAGAGCCTCCTTGGCGGTTGCCTCGTCGACGTCGCCGATCTCGAACATGATGCGGCCAGGCTTGACGACAGCGACCCACTCTTCCGGGTTGCCCTTGCCGGAACCCATTCGGGCCTCGGCCGGGTGCTTGGTGATCGGCTTGTCCGGGAAGATGGTGATCCAGATGCGGCCGCCACGCTTCATATAACGCGTGATGGCGACACGGGCAGCCTCGATCTGGCGGTTGGTGATCCAGTGACGCTCGAGGGACACGAGACCCCACTCGCCGTTGTAGATCTTGGTGTTGCCCTTGGCCTGGCCCTTCATGGAGCCACGCTGAACCTTGCGGTGAAGAACACGCTTAGGAGCCAGCATTAGTTGCCCCTCCTCTCGTTATTGCGGCGGCGCGGACGCGACGGGCCCTCGAGTGCCGGGTTGGGCACAGGCTGTCCCGGAAGCTTCTCGCCGAGGTAGATCCAGACCTTGATGCCGCAGGCACCCATGGAGGTGCGGGCAGTGGCCTCTCCGAAGTCGATCTTGGCGCGAAGCGTGTGCAGAGGCACGCGGCCCTCGCGGTACCACTCACGGCGGCCCATCTCTGCGCCGTTCAGACGGCCAGAGCACTGGATACGAATGCCCTTTGCGCCGGCCTTGCGGGCAGACTGGACTGCCTTGCGCATGGCACGACGGAAGGCGACACGGCCCTCGAGCTGCTCAGCGATGGACTGGGCAACGAGCGTGGCGTCAAGCTCCGGACGCTTGATCTCGACGACGTCGACAGAGATCTGGCCCTTGGAGACGCCAGCGACCTTCTCGAGCTCGGTGCGGAGGGCGTCGATCTCAGAGCCCTTCTTGCCGATCACGATGCCCGGACGGGCGGTGTAGATGATGACCTTGACCTTGTCGCCAGCACGCTCGATCTCGACGCGGGACAGGGCTGCGCGCTCAAGCTTCTTCTCGAGGAACTTGCGGATCTTGAGGTCGTTGCCAAGCTTGGTGGAGTAATCCTTGCCAGCGTACCAACGGGAACGCCAGTTCTCGGTGATGCCGAGGCGGAAACCAGTAGGCTGTACTTTCTGGCCCATCCCTTACGCCTCCTTTCGAGGAGCGACAACAATGGTGATGTGGCTCGTGCGCTTGTTGATGCGGGACGCAGAGCCCTTTGCACGCGGACGGATGCGCTTCAGCGTCGGGCCCTCATCAACGTAGGCCTCGGCGATGTAGAGGTTGTTCGCGCGGAGGTTGTTGTTGTTCTCGGCGTTCGCGACGGCAGAGCGCAGGACCTTCTCGACGGGCACTGCAGCTGCGACCTCGGCGAACTGGAGAAGCTCCAGAGCCTGGGACACGGACTTGTTGCGAATCTGGTCGACGACCAGACGAACCTTGCGAGGAGCCATGCGCACGTACTTTGCAGTAGCGGAGACGCCGTTCTCGACTTCAATACGCTTCATTTAGTCGTGACCTCCTTATGCTTCCTTGTGGCCACGGAAGGTGCGGGTCGGAGAGAACTCTCCGAGCTTGTGGCCGACCATGGACTCGGTGACGAATACGGGGACGTGCTGACGACCGTTGTGGACAGCGATCGTGTGTCCGACCATCTCAGGATAGATGGTGCTGGAACGGCTCCAGGTCTTGATGACCTCCTTGTCGCCAGACTCGTTCATCTTGGTGACACGCTCGAGGAGGCGAGTCTCCACGTACGGGCCCTTCTTGAGACTTCTGCTCATTGTTTCAACTCCTGTTCGCGGTCTAGTTGGTCTTGCGACGACGGATGATCATGTGGTTCGAAGCCTTCTTCGGGTCACGCGTCTTGTAGCCCTTCGTCGGCTTGCCCCACGGCGTCACAGACGGACGGCCGGAGGTGTGGTTCTTGCCCTCGCCGCCGCCGTGCGGGTGGTCGACAGGGTTCATGACCGTACCACGGACGGTCGGACGGACGCCACGCCAGCGCTGGCGGCCAGCCTTGCCGATGACGATGTTGGAGTGTTCGGCATTGCCGACCTCGCCAATCGTTGCACGGCAGGTGAGGAGCACGCGGCGCATCTCAGAGGACGGCATACGCAGGATTGCGTACTTGCCCTCCTTGCCCATGAGCTGGACGGAGGTGCCTGCGGAACGGGCGATTGCTGCGCCCTTGCCCGGCTGGAACTCGATAGCATGAATCAGCGTACCGACAGGAATCTCGGACAGCGGCATTGCGTTGCCCGGCTTGATGTCGATGTCCTTCTCACCGGAGACGACGACGTCGCCGACCTGAAGGCCCTTCGGGGCCAGGATGTAGGCCTTTGCGCCATCAGCATAGTGGAGAAGAGCGATGCGGGAGGTGCGGTTCGGATCGTACTCGATCGTAGCGACCTTGGCCGGGACGTTGTCCTTCTGGCGCTTGAAGTCGATGATACGGTAACGACGCTTGTTGCCGCCGCCCTGGTGACGGGTGGTGATGCGGCCATAGTTGTTGCGTCCTGCCTTCTTCGGCAGCGGCGCGAGGAGCGACTTCTCGGGCTTGGAGGCGGTAATCTCCTTGTAGTCATATACCGTCTGGAAGCGCCTGCCTGCGCTCGTGGGCTTTAGATGCCTAACAGCCATTGCTTTCCCTTCTTGTCCGTTGGCCATCGTGTTCAGGGATGTGAGGCTCATGCCTCGGGACGCGATGACGCCGGATTACCACGGTACCGCGCGTATCCTACTTGCACGGCACCCGAACTGAGCCCCCGCTTTCGCGGGGGCAGAGATACCTACTCTTCGGCAGCTGCCTTCTGAGCGAAGACCTCGATGGACTCACCCTCGGCGAGCGTGACGATGGCCTTCTTCCACGTGCGGGTCTTGCCTGCGACATAGCGGACGCGCTTCGTCTTCGGCTTCACCCACATGGTGTTGACCTTCACGACATGGACGTTGAAGAGCTTCTCGACAGCGTCGGCAATCTCCTCCTTCGGTGCCTTGGCGGCAACCTCGAAGGTGTACTTGCCCTGCTCCATGAAGTCAAAGGAACGCTCGGTGACGACCGGGCGGATGATCACGTTGTACTTGGAGTTCATTTACGCGAGCACCTCCTCGAAGTACTTCGCGACAGCAACCGGCATGACCAGTGCGCCGTTGTCGATCAGGTACTCCGTGTTGGCCTCGGACTGACCGATCACGAGGACATTGGGGAGGTTGCGAAGCGAGAGGTAGCTCGTGACATCCTCGTCGTCGACGACGACGGTCACGCGCTTGCTGTCAAGGCCGAGAGCCTTGATCATAGCAGCTGCAGCCTTCGTGGAAGGCTTCTCGAATGCAACGTTGTCCAGAAGGACGAGCTCGGAATCAGCGAGCTTGCCGGAGAGGACGGAGCGCATTGCGAGCTTGACTTCCTTCTTGTTCGCGCGGCGTGCATGGCTGTGGGGCGTCGGTCCGAAGACAACGCCGCCGCCGACCATCTGAGGAGCGCGGATGGTGCCCTGGCGAGCACGGCCCGTGCCCTTCTGGCGGAACGGCTTGACGCCGCCGCCGGAGACGGCTGCGCGGTTCTTGGTGGAGTGGGTGCCCTGGCGACGGCTTGCAGCCTGGACAGTCACGACCTTGTGCACGACAGGGATGTTGGGCTCGATGCCGTAGATGGCGTCAGCCAGCTCTGCGGTAGAGACCGTTTCACCTGCCATATTCTTTACATCGATGCTGGACATTTGTCCTCCTTGTTAGCCTAAAGCTGTGCTGTGTGGCCTTAAGCCATGCGGATAGATACGATAGCGTCCTTGCCGCCGGGGACAGCGCCCTTAACGAGCATGAGGTTCTGCTCTGCGTCGACGCGCACGAGCTTGAGGTTCTTCACCGTCACGCGCTCATCGCCCATGTGGCCTGCCATGTGGAGACCCTTGCGGACACGGGCAGGATAGGCGCACTGGCCGATGGAGCCCGGCTCGCGCTGGTTGCGGGAACCATGAGCCATAGGACCGCGGGAGAAGTTCCAGCGCTTGACCGTGCCCTGGAAGCCCTTGCCCTTGGAGGTGCCGGTGACGTCGACTGCCTTCACGTCTGCGAAGGCCTCAACGGTGACCTTGTCGCCGCAGCTGTACTGAGAAGCATCATCGACGCGGACCTCGCGCAGATACTTCATCGGCTCGACGCCGGCCTTGGCAAAGTGACCAGCCATAGGCTTGTTCACGTGCTTCGGCTTGAGCGCACCAAAGCCGATCTGAACGGCCTCGTAGCCGTCCGTCTCCTTGGTCTTCACCTGTGAGACGGTGCAGGGGCCTGCCAGGATGACGGTGACAGGGACGAAGTTGTCGTCCTCGTCGAAGATCTGCGTCATCCCCAGCTTGCGGCCGAGAATAGTGCTGACCATACTCAATCCTTACCTTCGGTGGTCATGGGACCCAGTGGACACTCGTGTGTCCTCCCCCAGCGGACCACATCCTGTGATGTGCGTCTTTCTGGACAATCGGCGCATGCGCATAGATGTCCCCGAAAGACAGCTTTATTACTTTACACTCATATGGCTTGTTTCACAATATCTTCTCAATGTTTTTCAACCCATCTGCCTGCGGCTTTGTTTTCCACGTTCCCGGGCGTTCCCTAGACATGAAGCCCACGTTCTGCAAGCTGTTTGGATGCCCTTCTTGAGCTCCCTGAGAGAAGAAAAGGCTCCCCTGCCGAAGCAGAGGAGCCTTGCATGCACTATCGGGAGACCTTAGAGCTTGATCTCGATATCGACGCCTGCGGGGAGGTCGAGACGCATGAGCGAGTCGACGGTCGAGGACGTGGGGTCGAGGATGTCGATGAGGCGCTTGTGAGTGCGCATCTCGAACTGCTCACGGGAATCCTTGTCCTTGTGCGGCGAACGGATGACCGTATAGAGGGAACGCTCGGTGGGCAGGGGGATGGGGCCGGAAACACGGGCGCCCGTCTTCTGTGCAGTGTCCACGATGAGCTTCGAGGACTGATCAACTACCTCGTGATCATAGCCCTTGAGGCGGATCCTGATCTTCTGGTTTGACACGGTGGTACCTCCATTTAGAGCGAAGACGCTCGAGCTTGTAATTACTCAGACTTTCCGGCGTTCTTGGCAACAATCTCGTCCTTGATGTTCTTCGGGACGGCCTCGTAGCTGTCGAACTGCATGGTGTAGCTTGCACGGCCCTGCGTCTGGGAGCGAAGGTCGGTAGCATAGCCGAACATCTCGGCCAGGGGCACCTTGGCGCGGATGACCTTGGTGTTGGAGCGATCCTCCATGCCCTCGATCTTGCCGCGGCGGCTGGAGAGGTTGCCCATGACGTCGCCCATGTACTGCTCGGGCGTCTCGACGTCGACGCGCTCGATCGGCTCGAGAAGGACAGGGTCGGACTCCTGAAGGGCCTTCTTGATGGCCATGGAGCCTGCAATCTTGAATGCAGCCTCGGAGGAGTCGACCTCGTGGTAGGAACCATCGACGAGGGTGACCTTGATGTCCTCGACCGGGTAGCCGGCGATGACGCCAGACTGGAGCGCCTCCTGGATGCCCTTGTCGACAGACGGGATGTACTCCTTGGGGATGGAGCCACCGACGGTAGCGTCGATGAACTCGTAGCCCTTGCCCTCCTCGTTCGGCTCCATGTCGATGATGGCGTCGCCGTACTGGCCACGGCCACCGGACTGGCGGACGAACTTGCCCTGGACATGCTTCACAGCGTGGCCAGCGGTCTCACGGTAGGCAACCTGCGGCTTGCCCACGTTGCAGTCGACGTGGAACTCACGGCGCAGACGGTCGATGATGATCTCGAGGTGCAGCTCGCCCATGCCGGCGATGATGGTCTGGCCGGTCTCGTGGTCGGTGTGGACCTGGAAGGTCGGGTCCTCCTCAGCGAGCTTGGCGAGGCCCACAGACATCTTCTCCTGCTCGGCCTTGGACTTCGGCTCGACAGCGACGTCGATGACGGGCTTTGCGAACTCGATGGACTCGAGCACGATGGGGTGATTCTCGTCGCAAAGGGTGTTGCCGGTCGTCGTGTTCTTGAGGCCGACGCATGCAACGATGTCGCCTGCAGAGCATGCCTCACGGTCGACACGGTCGTTTGCATTCATCTCGAGGATGCGGCCGAGACGCTCGCGCGTGTCCTTGTTCACGTTGTAGACGTAGGAGCCTGCCTCCTCGTGACCAGAGTAGACGCGGATGTAGGTGAGCTTGCCGACGTAGGGGTCGGTCATGATCTTGAATGCGAGAGCTGCGAACGGCTCGTTGACGTCCGCCTTGCGCGAGATTGTCTCGCCCGTGTTGGGATCGGTGCCCTCGGTAGGCGGAATGTCGAGCGGGGACGGCAGGTAGTCGCAGATTGCGTCAAGAAGCTCCTGGATGCCCTTGTTCTTGTAGGCAGAGCCCACGAAGACAAGGTTGAGCTTGTTGGCGATGACGCCCTTGCGCAGGGCAGCCTTGACCTCGTCGACCGTCGGGGTCTCGTCCTCGAGAATCTTCTCCATGAGATCGTCGTCGAAGTTGGCGGCCTGCTCGAGAAGCTCATCATGCTTCTCCTGTGCCTGCTCCTTGAACTCGTCAGGAATCTCGTCCATGACCTCAGGGTAGATCATGCCCTTGGCGTCTTCCTTGAAGTCCCATGCCTCCATGGTGACGAGGTCGATGAGGCCCCAGAAGTTTGCCTCTGCGCCCATCGGGATCTGGGCTGCGACAGCGTTGGCACCCAGACGGTCCTTCATCGTGTCGATGGCGTGCCAGAAGTCAGAGCCGACACGGTCATACTTGTTGATGAAGGCGATGCGCGGGACGTTGTAGTTGTGGGCCTGGCGCCAGACCGTCTCGGACTGGGGCTGGACACCTGCGACAGCATCGAAGACAGCGACAGCGCCGTCGAGGACACGCAGGGAACGCTCGACCTCAGCCGTGAAGTCGACGTGGCCCGGGGTGTCGATGATCTGGATGACATGGTCCTTCCAGAAGCACGTCGTAGCTGCGGACGTAATGGTAACGCCGCGCTCCTGCTCCTGAACCATCCAGTCCATCGTTGCTGCGCCGTCGTGGACCTCGCCGATCTTGTGGGTCTTGCCGGTGTAGTAGAGGATGCGCTCCGTGGTCGTGGTCTTGCCTGCATCGATATGGGCCATGATGCCGATATTGCGCAGGTTATGAAGGTCATACTTTGGCTTTGCCATATTCTGCTCCTCAGATCCCGACTAGTAGCGGTAGTGAGAGAAGGCGCGGTTGGCCTCTGCCATCTTGTAGAGGTCCTCGCGACGCTTCACGGATGCGCCGACGCCGTTGGAGGCATCGAGAATCTCGGAGGCAAGGCGCTCGGCCATCGTCTTCTCCTTGCGGGCACGGGAGAAATTCACGAGCCAGCGGATAGCCAGCGTCGTGGCACGACGGGAGTTGACCTCCATAGGAACCTGATAGGTTGCGCCACCGACACGACGGGGCTTGACCTCGAGAGTCGGGCGGATGTTGTCCATGGCCTTCTTGAAGACGGTCAGGGCATCCTCGCCGGTCTTCTCTGCGACGATATCGAAGGCACCATAGACGATGCGCTCTGCGGTCGACTTCTTGCCGTCAAGAAGGACCTTGTTGATAAGCTGGGTGACCAGACGGTTGTTGTACTTTGCATCCGGCTGGACCTCGCGGCGGACTGCTGCTGCACGACGCGGCATGTTATATCTCCTCTAAGCTAGCGGTTGAAACTCGAAAGCGGCTGCTACTCCTTGGGGCGCTTTGCGCCGTAGCGGGAACGAGCCTTCTTGCGGTTCTGGACAGCAGCGCAGTCGTAGGCGCCACGGACGATCTTGTAGCGGACACCAGGAAGGTCGCGGACACGGCCGCCACGGATCAGGACGATGGAGTGCTCCTGAAGGTTGTGGCCCTCGCCCGGAATGTAGGCAGTGACCTCGATGCCATTGACGAGACGGACACGGGCAATCTTGCGGAGTGCCGAGTTCGGCTTCTTCGGCGTCGTGGTGAAGACGCGCGTGCAGACGCCACGCTTCTGGGGGTTGTGCTGCAGAGCAGCGTTCTTGGACTTGGCCTTGACGCTCACGCGGCCCTGGCGAACGAGCTGATTAATAGTAGGCAAAGCTCTTCTCCTTTTTGCTACTGGTACAACGTACGCTTATGCTACAGACGACGCAGCACGACATCGCCGGAATAGGCGCAAGCAGATACTTTACGACCCGCCATCCCAGTTGTCAAAACACCACGCCACCGGGCGTATCCTTATTCCATGACAGCCACATATATTTCTTGGAAATGACTCCAAAACAAAGGTCCGGCCCCGCCAAAGCGAAGCCGGACCCTGTTTCAGGACCTGTTTTCAGGACTTACTTGTCGTCGTCCTCGTTGTTCACGACCTGGCTCAAGAGATCGTCCAGGGACGTGAGGTCCTCGTTGATGACACCGTCTTTCTCGTTCTCTTCCTTCGTTGCCTCGGTCGGCGCGCCGATGAGCTCGTCGTCGTAGGTGTGCGTGGAAGGAGCAGCAGTGCCGAGCATGATGTCGGAATCGGCATCAGGCGAGAACACCATATTGAGGAGCTGCGAGAGATCCTCGGAGTCCGCCTCGTCCTCATCCGGCTCGAGCACGTAGAGAAGGCCCCTCGCCTCGAGGCCATCGCGAAGCTCCTCGATGGCCTTGGCACCGATGCCGTCGATGCGCAGCAGGTCATCCTCGGTCTTGCCGATGAGGTCGCCAACCGTCTCGATGCCCTCCTCGCTGAACTTGTTCGTCCAGCGCTGGGACACGCCGAGGTCGTCGAAGAGGTAGAGCTTGGCATCCTCGGAAGAGAGGGTGCGGCCGTTCTTCGAGTAGACAGATCCGCCGTAGCCGTAATCGTCGCCGACCCAGTCGAGCTGCTTCGGAAGCTGGTCCTCGATGGACTTGAGCTCCTCAGGTGCCCAGTCAGGCAGGGACTTTGCGGTCGGGCTCGTCGGGCCATCGATCTTCTGGCCGTGGTAGGTGAGCTCGACGTCGCTGTAGGCGGAAAGGCCGGTGCCGGCAGGAATCTTCTTGCCGACAATGACGTTGGACTTGAGGTCCAGGAGGTGGTCAACATCGCCCTTGATGGCAGCCTCGGTGAGGACGCCGGCGGTGCGGATGAAGGATGCGCTCGAGAGCCAGGAGTCGATGGAGCTTGCCACCTTGAGGGTGCCCAGGATGACCGGCTCTGCCTCAGGCGGCGTGCCGCCTGCGAGCGTGATGTTCCTGACCGTATCAGCGAAGACGTAGCGGTCCACGTACTGGCCGAGCAGGTAGGTCGAATCGCCCGGGTTCGTGACCTGGACACGGCGCAGCATCTGGCGTGCGATGACCTCGATGTGCTTGTCGTTCAGGTCGACGCCCTGGGAGGTGTAGACCTCCTTGACGGAGTTGACAAACGTGTGCATCGTCGACTCGATATCCGTGAGCTGGCGGAGCTTGCGGAAGTTGACGAAGCCGCGGGTCAGCTGGTCGCCGGCGCGGACCTCGCAGCCATCCTCCACCTCAGGCATGAAGCGGACAGATGCCGGGATGCGCTTCTCGGAGAGGACGCGGGTCGTGTCGTCCGGATCGACGATCTGGACGAGATACTCGGTGCCTTCCGGCGTGATCTTGAGGATGCCGGAGACAGAGGCAAGGTCAGCCTCGCGGCCGAGGATCTTCTCGTTGATGTTGCCGACAACGTCGAACATGCGGGCAACGGTCGGGAGACCCTGCGTGATATCGTCTGCGCCTGCAACGCCGCCGGAGTGAATCGTACGCATCGTCAGCTGGGTGCCCGGCTCGCCGATGGACTGTGCAGCGATGACGCCGACAGCCGTGCCGATGTTGACCGGACGGCGGGTCGAAAGATCCCAGCCGTAGCACTTCTGGCAGACACCGTACTTCGACTTGCAGGTCAGAAGCGCCCTGAGCTCGACCTTCTTGAGCTTGTGGTCAGCAAGCTTCTGGAGATCGGCAGCAGACTCGATGTAGTCGCCTGCAGCCATGAGGACCTCGCCGGTCTCAGGATCGACGACGTCGTGCAGCGTGCAGCGACCGATGAGGTCGGTGTTGAGCGTCGTGGTGCCCGGCAGGTAGATGTTGTAGTGCACTGCCTCGTCGGTACCGCAGTCCTCCTCGCGGACGATGACATCCTGGGCGACGTCGACAAGACGGCGGGTAAGGTAGCCGGAGTCGGACGTGTGAGACGCCGTGTCGACGAGGCCCTTGCGGGCGCCGTACGTGGAGATGAAGTACTCGAGGGGCTCGAGGCCTTCACGGAAGTTCGACTTGATCGGGAGGTCGATCGTGTCGCCGGACATATCGGCCATGAGGCCACGCATGCCGGCGAGCTGGCGAAGCTGCGTCTTGGAACCACGGGCGCCGGAGTCAGCCATCATATAGATCGGGTTGTCCTCGCTGAAGCCCGAGAGCATCTTCGAGCCGAGGGCTTCGGTGCACTCGGTCCAGGCATTGACGACCTCGACGTGGCGCTCCTGCTCCGTGAGGAAGCCATCCTCGTAGTTCTCGTTGATCTCGTCGACCTTGGCCTGCGCCTCATCGAGCATGGACTGCTTCTCCGGCGGGATGACAGCATCCCAGACGGAGACGGTCAGGCCTGCGCGCGTGGCATAGTGGAAGCCCGTTGCCTTGATTGCGTCGAGGATCGGCTCGACCTCGGCCGTGCTGTAGCGGTCGCAGCACTCGTTGACGAGCTTGCCGATATCGCTCTTCACCATCTTGTAGTTGATGAAGGGGAAGTCAGCAGGCAGGCACTGGCGGTTGAAGATGATGCGGCCAGTCGTGGTCTCGAAGTGGACAGGGCCGTCGGTGACGTCGAAGTCCTGGACCTCCTTCTGGGACAGCTTGACGCGGAAGAGGCGCCTGCCGTCCTCGATGACATTGGCATCCTTCGGGTACACGCGGACCGTGACCTTTGCCTGCATGTCGAGGTCGACATCGTTCTCGATCGTGTTCACGGCGTCGTCGAAGTCAGCGTAGACCGCGCCCTCGCCGGACACGCCGTCCTTCTCCGTCGTCAGATAGTAGACGCCGAAGACCATATCCTGCGAAGGAACCGTGAGGACCTTGCCGGATGCAGGAGAGCGCAGGTTGTTGGCAGAGAGCATGAGGACGCGAGCCTCGGTCTGGGCCTCGGTCGAAAGCGGCACATGCACGGACATCTGGTCGCCGTCGAAGTCTGCATTGAACGGCGCGCAGACAAGCGGGTGCAGATGTATTGCCTTGCCCTCGACGAGCACCGGCTCGAAGGCCTGGATGGACAGGCGGTGAAGCGTAGGTGCACGGTTCAGGAGCACGAGGCGGTCCTTGATGACCTCATCGAGCACGTCCCAGACAGCAGGAAGCGAGCGGTCGATGGCACGCTTTGCACCCTTGATGTTCTCGACCTTGCCGAGCTCGACAAGACGGCGCATGACGAAGGGGCGGAAGAGCTCCAAGGCCATGGTCTTCGGAAGGCCGCACTGGTGAAGCTTGAGCTGCGGGTCGACGACGATGACGGAACGGCCAGAGTAGTCGACACGCTTGCCGAGGAGGTTCTGGCGGAAGCGGCCCTGCTTGCCCTTGAGGGACTCTGCGAGGGACTTGAGCGCACGTCCTCCCCTGCCCGTGACAGGACGGCCACGGCGGCCGTTGTCGAAGAGGGCATCCACGGCCTCCTGGAGCATGCGCTTCTCGTTGTTGACGATGATGTCAGGGGCATCGAGAGAGAGCAGCCTCTTGAGACGGTTGTTGCGGTTGATGACGCGGCGGTAGAGATCGTTCAGGTCGGAAGCTGCGAAGCGTCCGCCATCGAGCTGGACCATAGGACGAAGATCGGGCGGGATGACCGGGATGACATCCAGGATCATGTCTGCAGGATCGTTTCCGCCCTTGAGGAACGAGTCGACGATCTCGAGGCGCTTGACAGCCTTGTCGCGCTTCTGCTTCTGGGACTCCTCGTTTGACACGATGGCGCGGAGCTCCTCGGCCTCCTTCTCGAGGTCGATGCCACGCAGGAGCTCACGGATGGCCTCTGCGCCCATGCCGCCCTTGAAGTAGATGGAGTAGTAGCGCTTCATCTCGGAGAAGAGTGCCTCGTCAGCGATGAGCTGGCGCTTCTCGAGCTGCATGAACTGGTCGAAGGCCTCCTGGCGAAGCTGCTTCTCTTCGGCATACTCTGCCTCGAGATCGGCAACCTCGGCGCGGATCTCGTCGTCGGAGAGCGGCTCGACGCCGTCGAACTCCGAGCCCTCTTCCTGGCCGGCTGCCTGCGCGCGGACGCGCTGGATCTGGTCGTCGCGCTCGGCATCGAGCTCTTCGAGGTCGGCTGCAAGCTCTTCCTTGAGGTCTGCTGCGTCAGCATCGCGGGCCTCCGTGTCCACATCGGTGATGATGTAGGACGCGAAGTAGAGGACCTTCTCGAGGTCCTTGCTCTTGATGTCGAGCAGGCGGGACAGCGGGAACGTAGCCGGGCTCTTGAAGTACCAGATGTGGGAGACAGGAGCCGCAAGCTCGATGTGGCCCATGCGCTCGCGCCTCACCTTGGCGCTCGTCACCTCGACGCCGCAGCGCTCGCAGATGATGCCCTTGAAGCGGATACCCTTGTACTTGCCGCAGGAGCACTCCCAGTCCTTCACAGGACCGAAGATCTTCTCGCAGAACAGGCCGTCCTTCTCAGGCTTCAGCGTGCGGTAGTTGATGGTCTCCGGCTTCTTGACTTCGCCGTGCGACCAGCTGCGGATGGTGTCTGCGGAAGCGAGGGAGATCTTGATTGCGTCGAAATCTGTGGTATCGAATTCTGCCACCGTTACTCCTTCTCGTTCAACGAATTGCCAATGAGGGCCTCATGGCCGGACTTGGCGGATCCGGAGATGCCACCGATGAGCTCGTCTGCATCTGCCGACGCAAACACGTCTGCCGGGTTGGCTGCCTTTGCGGCTGCCTTGTCCTTGGCCTGCGTGTCGCGCTTCTTGTAGGAGATCGGCTCCATGTTGAGTGCCAGAGAGCGGACTTCCTTGACGAGGACCTTGAACGACTCCGGGATGCCAGCGTTCGGGACGTTCTCGCCCTTCACGATGGCCTCGTAGGCCTTGACGCGGCCGTTCGTGTCGTCGGACTTGATCGTCATCATCTCGTGCAGGACGGAGGCGGCACCGTATGCATACAGTGCCCAGACTTCCATCTCGCCGAAGCGCTGGCCGCCGAACTGCGCCTTGCCGCCGAGCGGCTGCTGGGTGACGAGCGAGTACGGGCCGGTTGCACGGGCGTGGATCTTGTCGTCGACCATGTGGCCGAGCTTCAGGATGTAGGAGACGCCGACCGTGATCGGGCTCTTGAACGGCTCGCCGGTGCGGCCGTCGTAGAGCGTGGTCTTGCCGCGCTCGTTGAGCTGCGGGACGAACTCGCTCATCATGTGCTCGCCGTAGTCGACCTTCGCCTTGTTCATCATGTTGATGTTCGTGCGGCGGATGACCTCAGCGACCTCCTTGTCGGTTGCGCCATCGAGGACCGGCGTAGCGACATAGGTCGGGCCCGGCACGTAGCGGTCGGAATCAGCAGACTCCTGATCCCAGCCGTGTGCAGCGCCCCAGCCGAGGTGGCACTCGAGGAGCTGGCCGACGTTCATACGGGACGGGACGCCAAGCGGGTCGAGCAGGACATCGATAGGCGTGCCGTCAGCCATGTACGGCATGTCCTCGATCGGCAGGACCTTGCAGACGACACCCTTGTTGCCGTGACGTCCAGAGATCTTGTCGCCCTGCTGGATCTTGCGGCGCTGCGCGACGAAGACACGCACGAGCTCGTTGACTCCAGGCGGCAGATCGTCGCCTGCTTCACGGCTGAAGCGCACCACGTCGACGACTCGTCCATAGGCGCCGTGAGGCATCTTGAGGGACGTATCGCGCACGTCGTGGGCCTTTGCACCGAAGATGGCACGAAGGAGCCTCTCCTCGGCTGTGAGGGCCGTCTCGCCCTTCGGCGTGACCTTGCCGACCAGGATGTCGCCCGGGCCGACCTCGGCGCCGATGCGGATGATGCCATCCTCGTCGAGGTTGGCAAGCATGTCCTCCGAGAGGTTCGGGATCTCGCGCGTGATCTCCTCAGGACCGAGCTTCGTATCGCGGGCATCGATCTCGTGGCGGGAGATGTTGACGGATGTCAGAAGATCCTGCTGGACGACACGGTCGGAGACGATGATGCCGTCCTCGTAGTTGTAGCCTTCCCACGGCATGTAGGCCACGGTGAGGTTCGTGCCAAGTGCAAGCTCGGACTCGTCGACGGAAGGACCATCAGCGAGAGGCTCGCCCTCGATCACGTGGTCGCCCACATGGACGATAGGACGGTGGTTGATGCACGTGGACTGGTTGGAGCGCTGGTACTTCGGAAGGTCGTAGCGCTCGGGGCCCGCGGCAGTCTTCACGACGATGTGGGCTGCGTCGACCTCGACGACGTCTCCCTCATGCTCGGCGCAGATGAGCTCGCCGGAGTCGAGGGCAGCACGGAACTCCATGCCGGTGCCGACGAACGGTGCATGGGCACGGATCAGAGGCACAGCCTGGCGCTGCATGTTTGCACCCATGAGGGTACGCTTTGCGTCATCGTGCTCAAGGAACGGAATGAGGTTTGCTGCGACGGAGAGCAGCTGGCGCGGAGACACGTCCATGTAGTCGACATCGGCGACGTCGACCTCAGCAGGTGCGCCGAAGGAGCCGTCGAAGTCGCGCGTACGGGCAACGACACGCTCAGGCTCGACAAGCTCGCCGGTCTTCGGGTCGGTGACGACGAAGCGGCGGGTCTTGGGGTCGTACGGCGTGTTTGCCGGTGCGATGTTGTGGTCTTCCTCTTCGTCTGCCGTCATCCAGTCGATATCGTCGGTGACCTTGCCATCGACGACGCGGCGGTACGGAGCCTCGATGAAGCCGTACTCGTTCACATGGGCATAGAGGGCGAGCGAGCCGATAAGGCCGATGTTCGGGCCTTCAGGCGTCTCGATCGGGCACATGCGGGAGTAGTGCGAGTTGTGGACGTCGCGGACGGCCGTCGGCACGTTCGTACGGCGGCTCGAGCCCGACTTGTGGCCTGCAAGGCCGCCAGGGCCAAGTGCGGACAGACGGCGCTTGTGCGTGAGGCCAGAGAGCGGGTTGTTCTGGTCCATGAACCGGGAGAGCTGCGAAGAGCCGAAGAACTCCTTGATGGCCGCCACGATCGGGCGAATGTTGATGAGGGACTGCGGCGTGATATCGTCAGCGTCCTGCGAAGCCATGCGCTCGCGCACGACACGCTCCATGCGGGAGAGGCCGATACGGAACTGGTTCTGTACAAGCTCGCCGACCGTACGGATACGGCGGTTGCCGAAGTGGTCGATATCGTCCGTCTTCTTCGAGGGGTCGCCTGCATGAAGGGCAAGGAGGTAGCGCAGTGCGCAGACGATATCCTCGTTCGTGAGGACCGTGGAGGTGTTCTCGGCAGGATCGAGGCCGAGCTTCTTGTTCACCTTGTAGCGGCCGACGCGTGCGAGGTCGTAGCGCTGCGGGTTGAAGTAGAGGCCATTCAGGAGCGCCTTTGCCGAATCGACGGTAGGCGGCTCGCCCGGACGCTGGCGACGGTAGATCTCGATGAGGGCATCCTCGCGCGTCGTTGCGACATCGCGCTCGATCGTGGAGCGGATGATCTCGGAGTCGCCGAGGAGGTTGATGATCTCGTCGTCGGACTCTGCGATGCCAAGGGCACGGAGCAGGAGCGTCGCGGACTGGCGGCGCTTGCGGTCGATGGATACGACGAGCTGGCCGCGCTTGTCGACCTCGAACTCGAGCCAGGCACCACGGGCCGGAATGAACTGTGCATGGTGCACGAGCACGCCGGAATCGGTCTCCTCAGAGAAGTAGACGCCCGGGGAACGGACGAGCTGGGAGACGACGACACGCTCGGTGCCATTGATGATGAAGGTGCCCCTCTCCGTCATGATCGGGAAGTCGCCCATGAAGACGAGCTGTTCCTTGATCTCGCCGGTGAGCTTGTTGACGAACTTCACATCGACAAGCAGCGGAGCCTGATAGGTGATGTCCTTGGCGCGGCACTCGGCCATCGTGTGGGCAGGATCGCCGAACTGGAAATCGCCGAACGTGACTTCCATGGTGCCGGCATTATTTTCGATCGGAGAGAACTCTGCAAACGATTCAGCGAGGCCGTCCGTCATGAAGCGGTCGTACGATTCCTTCTGTACAGAGATGAGGTTAGGGAGCTCCATTACCTCAGGAATCTTGCTGAAGCTGACACGATCGCGCTTCTGGAATTTGACGGCGGAAGACTTTGCGGTATGCACCAGGCATTTCCTCCTTCATACAGACGTATGCGGCATTATGCCGCAAACTAGTAATCTACAGAAGGATACTGCTTTAGTCAAGATTGAAGTCTTGACTTATACCGCATAATCGTTTATTTAGGCCCGACCATCGTTTAAGCTGCAGAAACATCGAGCAGAATTGTGGAGGGGCTGTGGACACCCTCTGACTCAACACCAGAAAGAATAGCAAAGAAGGGACCGGGTGTAAACCCCGGTCCCTTCTGTACAAGGTGAGCTTATGCCGTGAGGCAGAAGTTACTTGAGGGAGACAGCTGCGCCGGCGTCCTCGAGCTCCTTCTTGGCAGCCTCGGCGTCCTCCTTCTTGGCACCCTCGAGGATGGCCTTCGGAGCGGACTCGACGACCTCCTTGGCCTCCTTCAGGCCAAGGTTGGTGAGCTTGCGGACAACCTTGATGACAGCGATCTTGTTCTCGCCGAAGCCCTCGAGGACGACGTCGAAGTTCGTCTTCTCCTCCTCAGGAGCAGCAGCGCCTGCTGCAGGAGCAGCAGCGACAGCGACGGGAGCAGCAGCGGAGACGCCGAAGACGTCCTCCAGCTCATGAACGAGCTCAGAAAGCTCGAGTGCGGGCATCTCCTTGAGGGCCTCAACGATCTCTTCCTTGGTGACAGCCATGGTATGACTCCTTCTTGTTCGGGGCGCTCTCTATAGCGCCTCTGATTTTTCTGATCTAGCAGGTAGTGCAGACGTGCGTGCCTATGCGGCGTTCTTCTGGTCGGCGATAGCGTCGAGAGCGGTGACGAGACCGCGTGCAGGGCCAGCGCAGACGGAAGCGATGCCACGCAGCGGGCTGGCAACGACGTAGACGAGCTGGGCCATGAGCTCCTCGCGGCTCGGCAGGTCGGCGTATGCCTTTGCATCCTCAGGGGAGAGTGCCTGGCCATCGGCGATGCCACCGACGAACTCAAGCTTGTTGAGCTTCTCGGCGGTCTTCTTGACGACCTTGGCAGCCTCGACAGGATCCTTCTCGAAGAAGATGTAGGCGCAGGTGCCCTGGCAATCGAGCTCAGGCATCTCGGCGTCCTTGAGAGCGATGCGAACGATGTTGTTCTTGTAGACCTTCATCTCTGCACCGGCCTCGCGCAGGTCGCGGCGAAGCTGCTGCGTCTCCTTCACGGTCAGGCCACGATAGTCGACCACGAAGAGTCCCTTGGCTGCATCGAGAGAGGCCTTGACCTTCTCGAGCATGGCAGTATTTTTCTGATTCGGCATGATGTACACCTCCTTGTTGCTTCGTTTGGCACGAACCACCGACGCGGCGGGTCAAACGAAGACCCTGCCCGGCCATGCCAGACAGGGTCCAGGAAGTCTTTGTTGGACCACCTAGGCTGGCGGGCGAACCCTTTGAGCCTTTCGGCACCGGCTGTCTCTGGCAGCGGACGTGCTATATGCATTGCAGCTTGGAAGTATCGCAGATGGGCAATTTCGCGTCAAGGCAACGTCTGGACTTGGCATGCTCTCCACGTTCCTCACACAGCGCAGAGCTCCCTGAGCCACAAAAAAGAGGGAAGGAGCTTTTGCCCCTTCCCTCTTCTGCATTCAGCAGTATCCGCACTACTCGGCGAGCAGGTTCCTCACCATGGTCGGATCGACCTTGATGCCAGGGCCCATAGTCGTGGAGACTGCGACGGACTTGATGTACTTGCCCTTCGCGGTTGCCGGCTTGACGCGGACGATCTCGGAGATCAGAGCCTGGTAGTTCTCGAGCAGAGCCTTCGTGTCGAAGGACTTCTTGCCCAGGGGCACATGGCAGATGCCATAGCGGTCTGCACGATACTCGACACGGCCAGCCTTGAGCTCCTTGACCATCTTCTCGACGTCCATCGTGACGGTGCCGAGCTTGGGGTTCGGCATGAGGCCACGGGGGCCGAGGATACGGCCGAGGCGACCGACCTTGCTCATCATGTTCGGGGTTGCGATGGCAGCATCGAAGTCGAGGTTGCCCTTCTGGATCTCGGCGACGAGGTCGTCGGAGCCGACGATGTCAGCGCCTGCAGCCTCTGCCTCGCGTGCCTTCTCGCCCTCGGCGAAGACGGCGACGCGCACGGTCTTGCCGGTGCCGTTAGGAAGGGAGATGGAGCCACGGATGTTCTGGTCAGCCTTGCGGGTATCGACACCCAGGCGGATGGAGACCTCGACGGTCTCATCGAACTTCGCGAAGGATACCTCCTTGAGAAGCTCGAGAGCCTCCTTCGGCGTGTAGAGCTTGCTCTCGACCTTGGCCGCGTTCTCGCGGTACTGCTTTCCGTGCTTCGGCATTCTTTCTTACCTCCTGTGGTCAGCGGGCGTGATGCCCTCCCACATAGCGGCGGTTTCCCGCCTTTTCATTCAAAGAGCGTGCACCGCCGAGGCGCACGCTCTCAGATACAGCAATGAAGCTACTCTGCTGCGACCGTGACGCCCATGGAACGTGCCGTGCCGGCAACGATCTTCTTGGCAGCCTCGATGTCATTGGCATTGAGGTCCGGCATCTTGATCTCGGCAATCTTGGTGAGCTGCTCCTGCGTGAGCTGGCCGACCTTGTCGCGCTGAGGAACGCCGGAGCCGCTCTTGATGCCAAGCTCCTTCTTGATGAGCTGGGCTGCGGGCGGTGTCTTGCAGATGAAGTCGAAGGAACGGTCCTCGTAGACCGTGATCTCGACCGGGATGATGTCACCCATCTTGTCCTGCGTGGCAGCATTGAATGCCTGGCAGAACTGCATGATGTTGACCTGTGCTGCGCCCAGAGCGGGTCCTACTGGAGGAGCAGGGTTTGCCTTGCCAGCAGGAATCTGGAGCTTGATGAAGTGCGTGACTTGCTTCTTCGCCATGCTAGTCTCCTGATTCAGAAACGGATACGTGCTATTTCACAGCGCAGCTGCCGAGAAGCTTCCTCACCGAACGGTGCCGCGCAGCGATGCCTTAGATGCTTGCAATCTGGTCGAGCGTGAGCTCCACCGGGGTTTCGCGACCGAAGATCGTGAGCATGACCTTGACCTTGCTCGCGTCTGCATCGATCTCGGAAATCTGGCCATCGAAGTCTGCAAGAGGACCGGAGATGACCTTGACGGACTGGCCGACCTCGAAGGACGAGGCTACACGCTTCGGAACGACCTCGGTCGGTGCGTTCGGCGTGCGGCGCATGATCTTGTTGTACTCGGAGCGGCGAAGAGGTGCCGGCTTGGAGCCATCAAGACCGACGAAGCCGGTTACGCCCGGGGTGTTCCTGACGACAGTCCAGGTATTGTCGTCCATCTCCATGCGGACAAGGACATAGCCCGGGAAGACCTTGGATTCCTTGGTCTCGCGCTTGCCGCCTTCCTTGACTTCGGTGACTTCCTCGACAGGAATCTGGACATCCGTAATCCTGTCCGTCATGCCGAAGGTCTCGACACGGTGCTCGAGATCGGTCTTTACCTTGTTCTCGTATCCCGAGTAGGTATGCACGACATACCAGTGCTTTGCCATCTCTACCCCCTCAGGCCCGTGAAGCCGACCATCAGAGCGACGACGCCCGTATCGACGAGCCAGATGCAGAAGCCGAAGACGATCAGGAAGACCGTGACGGCGACAGTGTAGTTCTTGAGCTCCTCGCGGGACGGCCACACGACACGATGCATTTCAGCCTTGACTGCCTGGAAGTAGGAACGGACGCGTCCCGGCTTCTTTGCAGCCTTTGCCGGCTTCGTCTCCTGCGACTTGGCAGAAGCATCAGCCTTCTTTGCATCGCCTGTGGAAGCGACGGATGTGGCGTGCGCCGCCTCAAGCTCTGCACGCTTCTGTGCACGGGCCTGGCGTGCGGACCTCTTCTGGCGCTCCTTCTTAGCCATGCGCTAACCCTTCAGATCAAAAGAACCTTATTACATGGAAACCGACTACCCCGTAAGGGATAGTCGGTGGAATTGCTGGCAGGCCAGGAAGGACTCGAACCCTCAACAAACGGTTTTGGAGACCGCCGCTCTACCATTGGAGCTACTGGCCTATGACTAACCCTATTTTAGCGGGTTTCCTTGTGCAGCGTGTGCTTGCGGCACCACGGGCAATATTTCTTCATCTCAAGCCGATCAGGGTTGTTCGACTTGTTCTTCTTCGTGGTGTAGTTGCGGCGCTTGCACTCAGTGCATGCAAGGGTAACCAAAGTACGCATTGATCCTCCTGAATACTTGTCATAGCCGAGACGCCCTCGACCATGACGCGGTGGACTACGTTACCATCCCTAGGTCGATTCTGTCAACTACCGATAGGAACTCTCAGACCGCTGCACAGAATGTGCATATAACTGGGTCTGATGGTGCTTGCATGAAAAGACCCGGCACCCCGAGGGGCACCGGGTCAGAAAGCCTCGTCAGTTAGATCTACTCAACGATCTTGACGACACGGCCATCGGCAACGGTGTGGCCACCCTCGCGGACTGCGAAGCGGTCGCCCTCCTCCATTGCGATGTGGTGGATGAGCTCGACGTTGATCGTCGTGTGGTCACCCGGCATAGCCATCTCGACGCCCTCGGGGAGCGTGATGGTGCCCGTGATGTCAGTCGTACGGAAGTAGAACTGCGGACGATAGTTGGAGAAGAACGGCGTGTGACGGCCGCCCTCGTCCTTGGTCAGAACGTAGACCTCAGCAGAGAACTTGGAGTGCGGCTGGACGGAGCCCGGCTTGCAGATGACCTGGCCACGCTCGATGTCCTCGCGCTTGATGCCGCGGAGCAGGATGCCCACGTTGTCGCCAGCCTCGCAGAAGTCCATGGTCTTACGGAACATCTCGATGCCGGTTGCGGTCGACTTCTGGGTCGGCTTGATGCCGACGATCTCGACCGGCTCGTTGAGCTTGAGCTCGCCACGCTCGACACGGCCGGTTGCGACGGTACCACGGCCAGAGATGGTCATGACGTCCTCGATAGCCATGAGGAACGGCTTCTCGTTGTCGCGCTGCGGCGTCGGGATGTACTCATCGACGGTGCGCATGAGCTCGCGGATGGACTCGACCCACTTCGGATCGCCGTTGAGGGCGCCGAGTGCAGAGCCACGGATGATAGGAATGTCGTCTCCGGGGTAGTCGTACTCGGAGAGAAGGTCACGGGTCTCCATCTCGACGAGGTCGATGAGCTCCTCATCGTCGACCATGTCGCACTTGTTCAGGAAGACGACGATGTACTTGACGCCGACCTGACGGGCGAGGAGGATGTGCTCACGAGTCTGAGCCATCGGGCCGTCGGTGGCGGCGATGACCAGGATAGCGCCGTCCATCTGAGCAGCGCCGGAGATCATGTTCTTGACATAGTCGGCGTGGCCCGGGCAGTCGACGTGAGCGTAGTGGCGCTCCCAGGTCTCGTACTCGACGTGAGCGACGGAAATGGTAATGCCGCGCTGACGCTCCTCGGGAGCCTTGTCGATGTCCTCGAAGGCCTCGTACTTGGCCTTGCAGCCCTCGGTCTCGGAGAGAACCTTGGTGATGGCTGCGGTAAGGGTGGTCTTACCGTGGTCGACGTGACCAATCGTACCGATGTTTACGTGTGGCTTGCTACGATCAAACTTCTCCTTGGCCATGCCATCCTCCTTAAGAACAACCTTTCGGCCGTAACACTTATGCCAAACGGGGCCGTAGCCCCGTTAGTACGCTGGTACCGGTGACTGGATTCGAACCAGTGACATCGCGGGTATGAGCCGCGTGCTCTAACCAGCTGAGCTACACCGGCAAAATATGCCTGCTTGAAATGGAGCCCGCGACCGGATTCGAACCGGTGACCTCTTCGTTACCAACGAAGTGCTCTACCGACTGAGCTACACGGGCATGGTGGGGATGCTTGGACTCGAACCAAGGAACTCAGAGAGAGCGGATTTACAGTCCGCCGCAGTTGCCGCTGTGCCACATCCCCATACCGTTTTCAAGCGTTGCTGCGAGCCTGTGCTCCCCGTCAGCGGAAAAGATAGTACGACGTCCCCAAATTCATGTCAACATAATCCACCCAGCCGGGCGTAACTCCCCCACGATTCCTGCACAACTGCGAGAGATCCCTGTACGAGCGGAGTGATCTCCAGAGCAGACGTGCCGTTGCTTGCCGCCCCATCTGACCTGCTGTTTTTTCGGGATACACCCATAGCGGCCTATGCTTTTCGTCTCTTCTCTGCTGACGGCGCCCATTCCATTGACCACACAGAACCGCTCGCCAAATCCGTCAGCGGTGCTCTGGCAACGGCCTCTCAATGCAGAATTCCTTCAAAAGATTTGTAAACTTGCAATCGGCAGTGTGCCCACGCGCTCTGGCGCTGGCGCCTGTTCTTGCTGGCGCCTGTTCTTGCAGAGCCGGCTTCGATTTCGGCGGGATCCTGCTGCAAAACTGCTAACAGCCTACGTGGATCAGCATCTTCCAATCGTTCAGAGAATAAAAAGCAGGCCACGAATTCATATCGTGACCTGCTGCTTTATCGTGGAGCCGGTAGAGGGAGTCGAACCCACAACCCACAGTTTACAAAACTGTTGCTCTGCCATTGAGCCATACCGGCGTGGGAATGATATTACCCCTAATGGCCCAGCATTTTCCAGAGCTTCGCGCGCATTTCCGGAGAAATCCGGTCCTCTACCGTCATCTTCTGGGGCTTGAGCTCGCCACGGACCGTCTCTACCTCGCGGTCCACCCGCTCGATCTCATGCACAAGCAAAGCCGACGAGATGCGCGTGACCTCGCCCGGGCCGAATCCTGCGGTCGCCCGGATCGTATTGTCCGAGGTGACGAGACTCACCGGACGTCCTGCGACACGCGCCTCGGTGACGAGGCGCTCTATCACGGTATCAGCGCTCTCCCCTGCGCGGGAGAACATGATCTCTATGCCTGCCTCATGCGTCGCATTCCTCGTGGGATCGGGATTCTGCGCTCCGTCGAAGACGACGACCGCGTCATAGCGTCCCTGGGCAAAAGCTGCGACATCCGTGATCAGGGCCTCGCGTGCCCGCACAAAGGGATCGGTGTCAAAGTGCTCAGGATCGGTATGTTCGTCGATCAGCCCTTCATAGCGAGGGGTTGCCCCGAGCACGTTGTAGCCATCGACGATGAGGAGCTCATGATGGGAACGGGAGCTCACGCGTTGCCACCTGGCTCTTCCGTACGCTCCATATCGCGGCGCAGCCACTCGTAGCAGAGCACGGTTGCTGCCTGCGCGACATTGAGCGACTCCACATGTCCTCTCTGGGGAAGCCTTACGGCGAAGTCGCACTTCGAGAGCACGAGATGGGAGATGCCAGAGCCCTCCGATCCCATGACAAGGCAGATGCGGCCCTCGAGCGGGGCATGCCACACGTCCTCTTCCGCATGCTCTGTCGCAGCGCAGCACCAGAACCCTGCGTCCTTGAGCTCTTGCATGGCCTGGACGAGATTCGGCACCTGAGCGACCGGGATATGGAGCAGGGCTCCTGCCGATGTCTTCATGGCACCGACGCCGACCTGGGCGGCACGGGCATTGGCGATGATCACGCCGGCAGCACCTGCGACCTCGGCAGAGCGGACGATGGCGCCGAAGTTGCCTTCGTCCGTCACGTGGTCGAGGAGGACGACGAGCGCCGGCCCCTCACCTGCGCGATTGATGATGTCACGGACGCTTGCATAGGCAAACGGTGCGCACTTCACCATGATTCCCTGGTGTGCCCCATGGGACGACCTTGCATCGAGCTCGCGGTGCGAGACCTCCTCGATGGGGACATTGGCTGCCTCGAGCCTGCTCATGAGCTCCTGGAGCGAAGCATCGCCGTCAGGGGCAGACACATAGGCACGTGTAAGCTTGACGCCGGTATCGAGCGCCTCGGCGACAGCGCGCCTGCCCTCGATCATCAGCATGTCGGAGCGCACAGGAGCCGGACGCTGCGGCCTTCCTGCGCCTCTGCCACGGCCACCCTTCTGCCCGCCGCGGGAATTGCGGCTCTTGGGGCTTCTGTCCTGGGACATCTTTCCGATATAGCCGCCCTGTCCTCGGTATCCGCCCTGGCCCTTTGCGCCTCGGCGGGAAGAGGAGCCCTGGTATCTTCTGTCTGCCATGTGCTAGTCCTTCTTTGTCAGGCGCGTGCCTGCCGCGGTGTCTTCGAGAACGAGGCCGAGCGACGTGATGCCGTCACGGATGGCATCGGCGACGGCCCAGTTCTTTGCCTTGCGGGCAGCGGCACGGGCCTTGATCAGGGCGTCAGCAGCCTCCTCGGGGCTTGTGCCCGCATATCCTGCTTCCTTCTTTGCAAGGTCGACAAGCTCTGCCGGCAGGCCCTCCTCCTCATCTGCAGCAAGGTTGATGCCGAGGACGCCCGAGAGCTCCTCGAGCGCATCAGCTGCACGAAGCGTCGCTGCCGTCGAGATGTCCTCTCCTGCCTTCGTGAGGTAGGTATTGGCTGCGGTCACGAGGCCGAAGATGGCAGCAAGGCCGCCTGCGGTATTGAAGTCGTCATCCATCTGGGCCGTGAACTCGGCCTGTGCCTCGCGCACGGCGCGCGTCAGCTCGTGGTCTGCATCATTGAGCTCGCCGTCTTCCGGCGCTGCCTTGGCAGCCCACCTGAGGTTCTTGACGCAGCTCTTGAGACGGTCGAGCGTGCCGACCGAGCCCTCGAGACGCTCGAACGAGAAGTCGAGAGGCGAGCGGTAGTGGGTCTGGAGCATGAGGAGACGAAGCGCGTCTGCAGGATACTTGTCGAGCACTTCCTTGAGCGTGTAGAAGTTGCCAAGCGACTTCGACATCTTCTCGCCGTCGATCGTGAGCATGCCGGTATGCATCCAGACGTTTGCAAGCGGTGTGTGCCAGTTGCACATGCACTGTGCCGTCTCGTTCTCATGATGCGGGAAGATGAGGTCGGAGCCGCCGCCGTGGATATCGATGGGGACGCCGAGATAGCGGTGGATCATAGCGACGCACTCGGTATGCCAGCCAGGACGGCCATTGCCCCAAGGGCTCGGCCAGCTCGGCTCGCCCGGCTTCGCTGCCTTCCAGAGCGCGAAGTCGAGGGGATCCCTCTTCTGCTCGTTCTCCTCGATGCGGGCGCCGCTCATGAGCTCGTCGACATTCCTGCCGGAGACGATGCCGTAGTTCGTGTCGGAACGGACGCTGAAGTAGACGTCTCCCGAAGGCACGGCGTAGGCATAGCCCTGGTCGATCAAGCCCTGGATCATCTCCTGCATCGCAGCGATCTCGCGCGTGGCGCGCGGACGGATGTCAGGATCCAGGATGCCGAAGCGATGCATCTGCTCGATGAAGGCCTGGGAGCACTCCTCTGCCACCTCGGCAGCGGTCCTGCCCTGCTCATTGGCACGGTTGATGATCTTGTCGTCGACGTCGGTCAGGTTCTGGGCGAACGTCACGGCGTAGCCCTTGTAGGTCAGATAGCGCCTGATCACGTCGAAGCAGAGGAACGTGCGTGCATTGCCGATATGGATCTGGTCGTAGACCGTGGGGCCGCAGACATACATGCGGACCTTGCCCGGCTCGATCGGCTTGAACTCCTGCTTCTTGTGCATCTGGCTGTTATAGATAAGCATCTGCGCTTCTCCTCTGCTGGATCCAGGCTCCTCATGCACCTTGGCCGAGGTTCCTGCGTGTCAGGATATTGTAGGTGCGGCTACTCCTGCGTACAAGGCCGCTCATTCTCGCTGCCCTCGAGCAGCACGACCGCCCAAGCTTCCATGCCTTCCTCGCGACCGACAAAGCCGAGGCGCTCCGTCGTCGTCGCCTTCACGCCGACATGGTCAGGCGAGACGCCCAGGGCAGAAGCCATACATCGGCGCATCTCGTCCTTGTAGGGAGCAAGCTTCGGTGCCTGCGCTGCAATGGTCGTGTCGGCATCCACAAGCTCGAAGCCCTCGTCGCGCATGAGCTGAGCGACCCGCTCCAGAAGCTTTATCGAATCTGCTCCCTCATAGGCCGGGTCTGAGTCCGGGAAGAGCTGGCCGATATCGCCTGCGCGCATGGCACCGAGGATGGCGTCCATCAGGGCATGCACGAGCACATCGGCATCCGAATGTCCATCGAGCCCACGTGTGCTCGGGATGTCCACGCCACCCAGGATGAGCTTCCTGCCTTCCTTGAAGCGGTGCACATCGTATCCGTGTCCTATACGAAGCATCAGGCTTCCCCCTTCGAGGAACTCTGCCGCCTCTCGTCCTGCCAGGAGCAGAGACGCTGGTCGAGGATGGCCTCTGCGAGCGAGAGGTCTTCCGGCACTGTGACCTTGAGGTTCGAGCGCGGCGACTTGACGCAACGGATGGCTCCGCCATAGTGCTCGGCCAGGCTTGCGTCGTCTGTGCCGACGTATCCTTCCTTGGCTGCCGCCTCGTGGTACATGATGATGCGCTGGCGGCGGAAGATCTGGGGCGTCTGCACAGCCCAGAAGAGCGAGCGGTCAGGCGTGCTCATGACCATCTCGTGGTCCACGATCTTGAGCGTATCGGTCGCAGGATGGGCGCAGACGACGCCTGCAAGCTCAGGTGCGCACCGAAGATGCGCAAGCGCATTCTCAATCGTCGCCCCCGTGATCAGGGGGCGCGCACCGTCATGTATTGCGGTATAGGCAAGCTTCGGGTCCTGCGCAAGCACGCCGAGCCTGCTCGATTCCTGGCGGGTGGCACCGCCCTCGACAATCTTCAAGGATGTCGCGATATGGACCTTGCCCAAGATTGCATCGGCCATCTCGTCTTTCCTGCCTGGCGGGCACACGACGACGATCTGTGCGCAGGAAGGCGCCTCATCGAAGGCAAGGACCGACCAGGCGACAAGCGGGAGGCCGCAGAGCTTCACGAACTGCTTGCCCTCTGAAGCGCCGAAGCGGGTGCCCGAGCCTGCGGCCACGATCACGGCCGCGCAGTCATGGCCGGCTGCCGCCGTGCCGATGAAGGACGCCTTCGTGCCCACCTGGGTGTCGAGAACGAAGCAATCGCCGCTCATGCGCGCTTGCCCCACATCCTGTAGAGGCTGTCCGCAAGGATCGTCGGGTTCTTGACGCCGATGCTGTCGAGCCTCGAGGGGTCTTCCTCGATATCGTCCATGAGCTCCTGGAGAGAACCGAACTCATCGACGATCTTGTCTGCCATGCCCTCATGCACGACAGAGACACGCGAGAGGGTCCTGAGTCCCAAAGGCGTCATGATCGAATCCTCGCCACGGTCATCGTAGCCCAAGATCGAGGCGATGCGCTTCGGCGAGCGCAGGTCCTTGTTGTTCATCGCATGGAACTTGGCACGGATCGCCTTTGCGTTCTCTTCGGAGGAGTCGAGCGCATAGTCGCGGATCATGAGGTCATATTCCTCATCCATGTCGCCCACGAACTCGTCGCGCTGCATATCGACGGTCTTGCCTTCGGATCCAAGCTCGTCGATGCACTTCTGCAGCTGGCCTGCAGCGGTCATGAGCACCTCGAACTGGTAGAAGACCTCCGTGATGTCGCCGAGCGTCACATAGTTGTCGAGCTCGAGCGTCGTGAGCCTCAGGAGCGAATGGTCGAGCTGCTGGCGCGTGTTCTGGAGCGTCACGAGCAGCTGGTTCACCGTGCTCATGATCTCTGTCACGGTCCTGAGCTGGAAGCGGTAGCCATTCACGAAGACGGAGACCACATGCCTGCGCTCGGAGACGGAAATCACGACAGCCTTCGTGAGCAGGCTCATGCGTGCCGCCGTGCGGTGGCGCATGCCGGTCTCGGACGTCGGAAGCGACGGATCGGGGTCGAGATGGAAGTTCGCGCGGTAGATCTGCGTGAGCCCCTTGTCGACGACGATGGCGCCATCCATCTTCGCGAGCTCGAACACGCGGTTTGCCGTGAACGAGATATTGAGCGGGAAGCCATCGTTTCCTGCCGCAAGCACGGCATCCGTGTCGCCCACGCAGATGAGGGCGCCGAGATTGCCGGCGATGATCATATCGAGAGCAAGTCGCAGGGAGGTGCCAGGGGCTGTGGCCTTCACAGCCTCCTTGATGCGCTCATCCATGCTCTTTGCGCCTGTCTGGGGCTGGGCCTCCGGACGGCTTGGTTCGGTTCCCTCGGCTTCCATTGCATCGACCCCTTCGCTTGAAGTGCGGACCCGACTCTTTCGTCCGCTACATCATCTTCAGTGTATATGACCGAAGCGGACCGAAGCCCCCAGAACTCGGAGCTTCGGTCCGCATCGAAACATTTGCGCCTTATTCAGGACAGCGGCCCTCTTATGCACCTGCTGTCTCGAGGCCGCTCCCTGCATCTGTCGGAGCCGACTCGGGCAGAGACCAGCTCTCGTGTGCCTGCGGGCCGTCCATGTGGACGCGCTCCATCGGTGCAGGAATCTCCCCCTGGGTCTTCGTGAATGTGAGCTCATCTCCCGCAGCATCCACCTTCACGATGTCGCCGGCAGCCCACTTGCCTTCGAGGAGCTCCTCTGCGAGAGGATCCTCGATCATGGTCTGGATGGCACGGCGGAGAGGACGTGCGCCGTAGATCTTGTCCGTACCGCGCTTGGCCACAAGGTCGCGCGCTGCATCGGTGAGCTCGATCGACATGCCGTTCGCGATGAGGCGGTTCCTGAGGTCGGAGACCATGAGGTCGACGATGCCACGCAGCTGCGGGGTCGCGAGCGACTTGAAGACGACGATCTCGTCCACACGGTTCAGGAACTCCGGACGGAAGAGCTTCTTGAGCTCGCCCATGACACGGGAGTGGATCTCCTTGTCGGAAAGGCCATTGGAGTCTCCCGCGAAGCCGAGCGTCGTCGTCTGCGCGATATCCCTGGCGCCGATGTTTGACGTCATGATTATCACGGTGTTCGAGAAGTCGACCTTGCGGCCCTGCCCATCCGTCAGCCTGCCTTCATCGAGGATCTGGAGCAGGATATTGAAGACATCGGGATGCGCCTTCTCGATCTCGTCGAAGAGCACGACGGAGTACGGACGCCTGCGCACGGCCTTCGTGAGCTCGCCGCCCTCGTCGTAGCCCACATATCCTGGAGGGGCACCGACAAGCTTCGATACCTCATGCTTCTCCATGAACTCGGACATGTCGAAGCTGATGAGGGCATCCTCGGAGCCGAACAGGAACTCGGCGAGCGCCTTGGCAAGCTCGGTCTTGCCGACGCCGGAGGGGCCGAGGAAGATGAACGAGCCGCCAGGGCGCCTCGGGTCCTTGAGCGGGCTCCTGCTCCTCCTGATGGCGCGGGCAACAGCAGAGACTGCCTCGTCCTGGCCGATGACACGCTCGTGGAGTGCATCCTCGCAGCGCAGGAGCTTCGAGGCCTCTGCCTCCGTGAGGTTCGAGACGGGGACGCCCGTGATATCGGAGACCACGTCGGCAATGTCCTTCGCCTCGACGGTCACGACATGCTCTTCGAGCTGCTTGTGCCAGGTCTCCTCGAGCTCGTCGCGCTTCTGCGTGAGCTCCTTCTCCTGGTCGCGGTAGCGTGCTGCTTCCTCGTACTCCTGGGTTGCGGCAGCCTTCGCCTTCTCCTGCTTGACGCGGGCAAGCTCCTCGTCGACCTTCGCGACCTCAGGCGGCAGCACCATCTTGTGCACGCGGGTGCGCGCACCTGCCTCGTCAATCACATCGATTGCCTTGTCCGGAAGATAGCGGTCCTGGACATAGCGGATCGAGAGCTGCACCGCTGCCTCGAGCGCCTCGTCCGTATAGTGGACGTGGTGGTGCTTCTCGTAGCGGGACTGCAGTCCCTTCAAGATCTTGAACGTGTCCCCAGGCGAAGGCTCGCCCACGAAGACCGGCTGGAAGCGGCGCTCGAAGGCGGAATCCTTCTCGATGTGCTTGCGGTACTCGTCGACCGTCGTGGCACCGATGACCTGGATCTCGCCACGGGACAGCGGCGGCTTCAGGATCGAGGCGGCATCGATGGAGCCCTCAGCGGAGCCGGCACCGATGAGGGTATGGATCTCGTCGATGAAGAGAATGTCCTGCTTCGACTCCTCGACCTCGTTGATGACCTTCTTCAGGCGGTCCTCGAACTCGCCACGGTACTTGGAGCCTGCGACGAGCGCTGCGACATCGAGCGTCCAGATCTGCTTGTTGCGCAGGATATCAGGCACGTTGCCTGCGCAGATGAGCTGCGCCAGGCCTTCGGCGATAGCGGTCTTGCCGACGCCCGGGTCGCCCAGGATCATCGGGTTGTTCTTCTGGCGGCGTGCGAGCACCTGCATGACGCGCTCGATCTCGCGGTCGCGGCCGATGACAGGATCGAGCTTGCCATCAGCGGCAAGCTGCGTGAGGTTGCGGCCGTACTCCTTGAGAAGCGAGCCCTCCTGCTGCTGTGCGCCTCCTCCGAAGAGCTCAGGCCCGATGCGTACGCCTGCAGCTTCTGCAGCCTGCTGCGACTGCGGCTCTGCGTCCTTCATGAGCTCGTCCACGGCATTCCTCACGGCATCCCCTGAGATGCCCATGCGGGAGAGCGCCTCCATTGCGACGCCGTTGCCTTCGGAGACGATGCCGAGAAGCAGGTGCTGCGTATCGATATACGTCTGGCCGTGGCTCATTGTCTCGCGGTAGGCATCCTCGAGCACGCGCTTCGCACGCGGCGTGAACGGGATGTGGCCGCCAGGGATGGGCTCGGAGTCATCCTTCGTGATCTCCTTCACGGTCTCGAGCGTCTCCTCGTAGCTCACATCGAGCTGCGCGAGCGCCTGCGCGGCTATGCCATCGCCTTCCTTGATGAGGGCAAGGAGCAGATGCTCGGTGCCGACATACATCTGGCCGAGGCTCTTTGCCTCGTCCTGGGCAAGCGACATCACCTTCCGCGCCTTGTCGGTGAATTTCTCGAACATGTTGGGTCCAACCACCCCTTGTGCATAAGGCCCTGCAGAAGGCTCTCTCCTGCAGGGCGCCGTTTGATTGTCCTTTCTGTACCCACGAGCTCGAATGCTCAATCGCGCATGCCTTCTCCTCAGAAAATTCCTAGCCCGCATATGGCATTTATGAGGAGAGGGAAGGAGAAGCTATGCCAGAGCGACCGGGAAGCGCCTCACGCTCTTTCCCAGAACCTGCTCCAAGGCCCGCACGATTGCCTCATGGTCGAGGTCCTGGTGAAGCCCGCTCACTCCCACAGCTGCCACAATCACGTCGTCTGCACGCACAGGGAAGGCTCCCGCCGAGGCAAGGCGCTCAGGAGCGTCGGCGAATGCCTCGTCAAGCCCTTCCCCCGCTTTCAGCGCCTCGATCTGCCGGAAGCAGCTTGCATGTCCCGTGGCGAGCGTCTCTGCAATCTTTCCTGCCGCGAAATCGAGGTTCCTTGTCCCTTTGTCGTCGGGCAACCACTGGAAGACGACCTCCGCATCCGCTGCACGCACGATCTGCACGACATAGGTCTCCGAGAACTCCTCCTCGAGCCCAGCCAGCGCACATCCAAGCTCCAAGGCAGCAGCCGAATCGAAGCTCTCCTTGTAGCGGAGCACCTGCTCCTGCTCGAGGAGCACCTCCTCGCATGCGGCTGCCTCGCGAGGCGCCACCTCAGGCATCCTTCCCATCGTTTCCTCCTCGAAAGACAAAAGCGCGGCAGGTAGCCAACCACCTGCCGCGCTTCCATTCTCATATGGCCCTAGAGCCTATGCCTCAGTGTCCTCGGCGGGCTTTGCATAGATGTCGCCGACAGGGGCGATGGCCTTCATCGCCTCGAGGACGGACTCCATGCAGGCATTCATGTCCTCGCCGTTGAGCTCGGCGCCGCGCTCCATGACAGCACGGTCGCAGCCGGCAGCGAAGCGCTTGTCCTTGAACTTCTTCTTGAGCGACTTGAGCGGCATGTCTGCGACAGAGCCGGAGGGACGCATCTTGGCAGCAGCCTGGATGAGGCCGGAGAGCTCGTCGGTCGCGAAGAGCACGCGCTCCATCTTGAGCTCAGGCTGGGGCAGCTCGTCGTTGTTGTCTGCGTTGTGCGTCATGATCGCATGCGCAAGCTGCGGCGTGGCGCCAGCTTCGGCCAGGAGCTCAGCCGTCTTGACCGTGTGGTTGGTGACAGACGGGAACTTCTCCCAGTCAAGATCGTGGAGAAGGCCCACGATGCCCCAGAAGTCCACATTCTCCGGGTCGTACTGCTCGGCAAAGTGGCGCATGAGCCCCTCAAGCGTCTCGCCGTGTTCGATGTGGAAGGCGTCGTCGTTGTAGCGCTTCAGAAGGTCGAGCGCCTCATCGCGCGTGATGCCCGCCGTAAGCGCGCTGGACATATCGGCCGCGATGGCAGCCTTGGCGGCCTCAGAGAGGCCCTCCGGCTCCTCTGCAGACTCTTCTGCAGGTGCTTCCTCTGCCTTTTCCTGAGCCTCAGCATGAGCTGCTTCGTCTGCCTTGCGGTCTGCCGTGGCGCCGTCCTCGGCGTTCCTGGCAAGGGCATCGACAGAGGCGGCGGCGTTGTCCGTCTTGTCAGGCAGCTGCGAGGCGATGTCTTCCTTCGTGATCGTCTCGGGCTTCATCTGCGGGAAGAGGAGGACATCGCGGATGGCCGGCTGATCGCAGAACAGCATGATCATGCGGTCGATACCGTAGCCGATGCCGCCTGCAGGAGGCATGCCGTACTCGAGAGCACGCACGTAGTCGTAGTCATAGCCCATGGCCTCGTCGTCGCCGAAGTCCTTGGCAGCGACCTGCTCGGCGAAGCGGCCTGCCTGGTCGACCGGGTCGTTGAGCTCGGAGAAGGCGTTGGCGTACTCATGGCCGCAGATAACGAGCTCGAAGCGGTCCGTCAGGCGCTTGTCCTCGTCCTTGCGCTTCGAGAGCGGGCTCACCTCTTCAGGGTAGTCGCAGACAAACGTCGGGTTCACGAGCGTCGCCTCGCCGAGCTCGTCGTAGATCTCGAAGAGGAGCTTGCCGGCGCCCCAGTCCTTCTGCCATTCGATGCCATGGGCGTCGAGGATCTCGCGCAGATGCTCGACGGGCGTATCCATATCGATGTGCTCGCCCACGACCGAGGAGGCCACCTCTGCCAGCGGGATGGATTTCCAGGTGCCGGACATGTCGATCTTCTGCCCCTGATAGGTGATGATCTCCTTGCCCTCTTCGCAGCCCAGGATCTCGCGGGCAATGGTCTTGAAGAGGCCCTGCGTGAGCTCCTTCATGCCTTCGAGGTCGGAGTAGGCGCAGTAGGCCTCCATGGAGGTGAACTCGGGATTGTGCGTGAGGTCCATGCCTTCGTTCCTGAACTGGCGTCCGATCTCGAAGACACGCTCCATGCCGCCGACGATGAGGCGCTTGAGCGGCAGCTCCGTCGCGATGCGCAGGTAGAAGTCACGGTCAAGCGCGTTGAAGTGCGTGACGAACGGCTTTGCGTTCGCACCGCCCAGAATCGAGTGCATGACAGGCGTCTCGACCTCGAGGTAGCCATCTGCCTCCATGTAGCGGCGGATGAGGGAGATGATGGCAGAGCGCCTGCGGAAGACCTCGCGGACCTCGGGGTTCATGATGAGGTCGACATAGCGCTGGCGGTAGCGGACCTCGCGGTCGGTGAGGCCGTGGAACTTCTCGGGAAGCGGGCGCAGGCTCTTGGAGAGGAGCGTGAGCTTCGTCGGCGCGACGGAGAGCTGTCCCCTCTTCGTGCGGACGACGGCACCCGTCGCCTCGACGATGTCGCCGAGGTCGAGCTCGCCCACGAGCGGCCAGGACTCGCCGAGCGTGTTCACGCGGCAGAAGAGCTGGATCTGGCCCGTGACATCCTCGAGCACGATGAAGGCGATCTTGCCCTGGTTCCTGAGCGCACGGATGCGGCCGGCGACGGTCACGACGTCTGTCGTGTCCTCGCCTGCAGCGAGGCCTGCATACTTCTCCTCGATGTCCTTTGCATGGGCATCGACGTGGCTCTTGATCGGGTAGGGGTTGATGCCGGCTGCAATCAGCTCCTGGCGGCGTGCCCTTCTCTGTGCGCGCTCATCCAAGAGCGGTGCATCCTGCGTGCGTGCCTCTTCTTCCTGCATGGTGTGTATATCTCCTTCAACATGAAGCACCCCGGCCCCATGGTGTCCCATGGGTTCGGGGCGCAGCGAATCCTATCTGTGCATGCCTTAGCGCGTGACGTTCGTGATCGTGTACTCGCGTACCTTGCCGGAAGGCGAAGAGAAGGAGACATGGTCTCCCACCTCATGGCCAATGACGGCAGCTCCTGCAGGGGACTCGTTCGAGATCTTGTGCTCGAGCGAGTTGGTCTCCGTCGTGCCCACGATCGTGAAGGTCGTCTTCTTGCCCTTGGCATCCGTGAGCTCGACCGTGCAGCCAATGGAGACTTCAAGGCCGTTGGCAGCATCAATCACCTTGGCAGTTGCAAGAATGGTACGAATCTCGTTGATGCGGGAGGCGTTCTTTGCCTCCTCCTCCTTTGCATCGTCGAACTCCGAGTTCTCGGAAAGGTCGCCGAAATCGCGCGCAACTTTGATGCGCTCGACGATTTCGTCGTGCTTCTCGCCTTCACGGTAGGCAAGCTCGTCGACAAGCTTCTGACGGCCCTCAGGGGTCAAGGTGATTGTGTTTTCCATGCTCTGCTTTCTCACGACCTGGTGCAAGGACTGGTCCGGCGGGACCTGGGGCGAAAAGGGATTACTCGAGCTTTGCGCCGCACTTGGAGCAGAAGGCGTTGTCTGCCGGGTTCTTGGTACCGCACTTCGGGCAGAACTTCACGTTCTCGTCAGCGGCATCGGCGTCAGCATCGGCATCCTCGATCGAGGCCTCGGTCTCGGTAGCCTTCTTCTCGTCGTCCTTGCCTTCGTCGCCCTCCATGCCCTCACGGACATTCTTGACGGTCTTGCCCAGGGCGCTGCCAAGCTTCGGAAGGTTCTTGGGTCCGAAGATGAGCAGGGCAACGACCAGAATAACGATGATTTCCAAAGGTCCGAGGCTCATGCGTTCCCTCTCTTTCACGCTCCGGCTCTTCCGGAGACATTGCTACAAGCACCATAGTATAGCCACGAAGCTGCATATCCGCACCAGAAAGCGGCTCCGAGTCATTATACGCACAGAAACATTCTGCACGAATTGGTACTATTCATGTTGCAGGACAGGCTCAATGTAGCACGCTCGCAATTGAGCGACCGATACAAGAAACCTATCATGCCATCTATAGTTTGGATACCACAGAGCAGGAGCTGACGCAATGGGACAAGAGGCCGCAGGCAAGCGCGATGCCGTGTTCTTCGACCTGGACGATACGCTCTATGACCAGGCGCAGCCCTTCGCATATGCCGTGGAAAAGGTCGTAGGGCCCATTCCCCATGCCACGGTTGCAGACCTCTTCGATACGAGCAGGCGCTACTCCCAGGAAATCTTCTCGGCACTCCGAAACGATCAGCACCCGACCCGCGAGATGTATATCCGCCGCATGCAGAGGACGCTTGCGACCTACGGCGTCACGATCGACGAGAAGACAGCGCTTGCCCTCCAGCATGTCTATGGGACACAGAGCAAGGCTGCCATGAAGCTTGCCCCCGAGATGGAGCGCACGCTCGACTGGTGTGCCGTCCATGTCAGATGCGCTCTTGGCATCATCACGAACGGCCGCGAGGCGCCGCAGCGCCAGAAGATCGAGATCTTGGGCCTTTCCCGCTGGATCTCATCCGACAACGTCTTCATCTCCGACGCTGTAGGCACGGCCAAGCCTTCGCCTGAGATCTTCGAGATGGCCCTTGCACATGCAGGTGCCGACCCCACACACTCGCTCTATATAGGAGACGCCTTCCCGATCGATGTGCTCGGCGCCCACTCCGTGCATATGCCGGTCATCTGGTTCAACCACAGGCTGCGCCGCGCACCCTCAGACCAATTCCCGGCAGAGCATGAGGTGCACACGGTACAAGAGCTCGAGGAGCTTGTGAAAAGAATCGTGCCATAGCGACGGGGACCGGAAAGCCAAGCCTTCCGGTCCCCGTCTCCCCATATCTCCCCTGCTCGGGATTCCTACTCGGAATCCTCTGCATCGAAGTCGTCGTCTTCGTCCGCGTCAGCGAACCACAGATCGTCGAAGTCGCTCGAGACCTGGTCGTAGTCCGCATCCGGGATCTCTGTCACATAGAAGTCTCCGTCGTCCGTCTCGTTGTAGACGTAGAGGTAGACATCTTCCGGGTGCGTCTCGGGAGAGAGCGCCACATACTCGCCGTCGCCACTCTCGAATACGCCCAGGACCTCGCACTCTTCGGAGGTTCCGTCTTCGTAGTCAAGCGTGATGAACTCGACCTTATCTTCGTCAGCCATGGACTATCCTTTCGCTCGGCTGCATGAAGGGCAGCTAGGCAGCCCCTTCGGGACATATCAAGTGTAGCCGCAGCACTTCTGTACGAAAGGTCCTATCCCTTGAACGGCACCCTCTCACGACGGACGGTTGCCGCGCGTCTTGTTGTAGCCCCGCTCATAGGCACCGGTGGCTGCGATTGCCGTGCGTTCGAGATCGTCGAGCGTGTGGTAGCCCGAGCCCTTGAGGGCGATCATCCTGATCTCGAAATGCGCCCCGTGGACATAGTCGGCATAGACATCGCCATTGCCCTTGCCCGTGAGATGCTGGTTCACGCGCGAGATCACGTTGTGGGCCTGCCCGACATAGCATCTCCCGTCATCCGTGTTCGTGAAGATGTAGATGCCGGCAAAGTCATGGGAAAGCACATCGCTTCTGCCCCGCGTGCCTCCTCCATTGCGCATATGGAGGAACTGCTCGGGCGTCAAGGCTTTGACACCCCGCGAGAGCCGCTTTATCTTCCGCTTTGCCCGTGTGCGGAAGAGCACGGTCCCTGCCGCCCAGACGAGGAGCACGAGGGCAAGCGCAAGAAGGCAGGGCTTTGCCAGCACGTCTGTCGCAACCTCCGCCTCGGCAAGCCACGTCTCCGCATCCGCTGCTTTGGGATAGCTTTCCATCAGCTGCACGAATGCAAGAAATGCTCCTGCCGCCCAGAGGACGAGCAGGAGCACAAGGACACGCATTGCGAAAGAGCGTTTCTGACGTCTTCCCATCAGTCGCACGCGAGGTCCAGGAAAGCCCTCGTGCGGGGATCTTTCGGATGCTCCATGACCTCGTGGGGCGTGCCATCCTCGACAATCTGCCCATCGAAAAGAAGGCAGATCCTGTCGGAGACCGTCTCGGCAAAGCCCATCTCGTGCGTGACGATCCCTACCGCCATGCCCTCTCCCGCAAGCTGGCGGATGAGGTCGTGCATGTCCTTCGTGAGCTTCGGATCGAGGGCGCTTGTCGCCTCATCGAAGTACATGACCTCGGGGTTCATGCAGAGGGCGCGGGCAATGGCAACGCGCTGCTGCTGGCCGCCCGAAAGCTCGCACGGCACGGCACCTTCCCTGCCTTCGAGGCCAAGCCTTCCCAGAAGGTCTTCCGCTTCCCGCCTGACCTCGTCCTCTTTTCTGTGCTGCACGATCAAAGGGGCATCCATTACATTCTGGAGGACAGTGCGGTGCGGGAAGAGGTTGTAGTCCTGGAAGACAAGTCCGAAGCGCATCCTCGCCTCACGCATGGCTGCCTTGTTGTAGACCGCCTTCTCCGCTCCTTCGCAGACCACGGCATCCCCGTAGGCGATGCGTCCTGCATCGAGGGTCTCCAAGAGCGTGAGGCAGCGAAGCATCGTGGACTTGCCGGCACCGGAAGGGCCGATGAGTGACACGACCTCGCCACGGCCGATCTCGAAATCGACGCCGTGCAGGACCTCCTTGTCTCCGAAGGCCTTGCAGGCTCCGGAGAAGCTCACTGCGATATCGCTTCTAGTCATGGTAGTAGTCCATCTTCTTCTCGATGCGGCGCATCACGAACTCGATGAGGAGGCAGGTGACCCAGTAGAAGAGTGCCGCAATGGCAAAGGGTACCATGCTCCTCTGGCTCGCGACGAGGGCGCGGCTCTGCGTGAACATCTCCGCCACGCCGATGGAGAAGGCAAGGGACGTATCCTTCACGAGCGTGACGACCTCGTTGCCCATGGCAGGAAGGATGCGCTTGAACATCTGCGGCAGGATGATGCGGAAGAAGGTCTGGGAGTGCGTGTAGCCCAGGACCTCTGCTGCCTCATACTGTCCGCGCGGAATGGACTGGATGCCAGCACGGTAGATCTCTGCGAAGTAGGCCGCATAGTTCACGATGAAGGCAATCATGCAGGCTGTGAACATGTAGTCCGTGCCCGTCGAGAGGCCGAAGCCGTAATAGGGCAGGAAGAAGACCGCAAACATCTGGAGCATGAGCGGGGTGCCGCGCATGAGCGAGATGTAGAGCTTCACGATGAAGGAGAGCGGCTTTATGTGGGAGAGCCTGCCCAGGGCCACAATGATGCCAAGAGGGATGGAACCCAGAAGCGTCAGGGCAAATATCTCGAGCGACGTGACATAGCCCGTCCCCAGAAGCCCCACCATCGTAGAGAGATCCAAGATCATCACCTTGCACACAAGGCCGCATGCAGCGCATGCTGCATGCGGCTACCAGCTGACAGAAACAGATATGCCTATGCCTTCGGCAGGCACCAGGCCGTATAGGAGACGCCCTGGTCTGCGTACTTCTCGCAGACCTCCTCGACCTTGCCTTCGCTATCGAGCTTCTGGAGGTCGGCCTCGACGGTCTTGGCAAGGGCAGCGCCGGCATCGTCCTTCTTGAAGCCAACAGCGAAGTGCTCGGAGTTCAGCGCCTCGTCGAGAATCTTGTAGCTCGTGTCGTCGCCTATGTTGTAGACAGCGACCGGATAGTCGACGGCCAGTGCATCATAGGTGCCCTGCTGGAGCATCATGAAGGCCGTGTTGTACTCGCCAATCGTATCGAGCTTTGCAAACGTCTTGCCGAGGTCCGCCTGGTCGCCGCCGTCGACGAGGAGGTAGTAGGCAGCAGAGTCCGTCTGCGTCGCGACATTCTTGCCTGCAAGGTCGGCGAGGCTCTCGATGCCGGAGTCGGCGCGAACGACCACGACCTGGCGGTTCTCCATATAGGGATCGGTGAAGGCGTAGTCGTCCTCGCGCCCCTCGATCGTGAAGCCGTTCCAGATGCAGGTGATCTGGCCAGCATTGAGCATTGCGTCCTTGGAGTCCCAGTTGATGGGCGTGGGCTTGAACTCCCAGCCCTCCATATCGCAGACTGCCTGAGCAAGATCGATATCGAAGCCGGTCGCTGCGCCGTCGTCGCCGATGTAGCCATACGGCGGGAACTCCTGATCGAAGCCCAGGACAAAGGGGCCCGTGAAGCTCGAAGAGCTGGAGCTCGAGCTCGAAGAAGACGAGGACGAAGAGCTGTTTCCGCAGGCAGCAAGAGATGCGAGCGCTGCAAACGAAGCGCAGCTTCCTGCAAGGCCAAGGAACTGGCGGCGGTTCATGGTGGACATGGTCTCCCCTTTCATATGCGGCAGCAGCCTGCCGACCCGTGCGGAACACTTTAGCACAGTAAAGTGCCTGCAGCCCATAGGACAGCATCAGTTCACCTATATGAAATGTGACACGGAGCCCAAAGGCGCAAGGAGGCCAGCTGCAGCCACCCCAGCTCTTTGGCCATAAGACAAGACCTCGTTCTGCTTCATCATTGACCCGCTCGTCCCGCCATCCGGAAGAAGGAGCTGATGGCAGAGATGAAGGCAGAACTGCCTGACGATGAGGTGGCCGCCATCTAGAGATGTGCAGAACACGATGGCAGATCGGCCTCGGACTTCATGCGCGATGATGTCCTCGAGAGAATCGAGGACGCAGAGGATCTGGCTGCGCTTCGCGAGGCGCTTGCCCAGGATGACGGAACACGCTATTTCCACGAGCAGCTTTTGAAAGAGCTGGGAATGCAATGACATTTCTTGTCCGACACACAAAGATGTCTTGAAGCAGCTATAGAAGATGGACCGATTCGATGCTCAGCTCATACTCTCGTGGATTAGCAAGAATTTGGAAGGCTGCTCGAATCCTTTTGCTTTCGGCAGGGGCTTACAGCAAACCATTCGGGAGAATGGCGCTACCGCGTAGGCGACTATCGCATCATCTGTTTCATCGAACAAGAGGTTCTCGCAATCGAGGTGATTGCGATTGATCACAGAAGTCGCATATACCGTTCAAAGTAGCTCCCAGCCATTATAGAGCCGCATATACTCGCTTGCTAAATTCTAGTTAAAATTTGGCCAGCCTGAGCACCCGTCAGGCTGGCCTCATGCCGAGCAGATAACCCCTCTGTCAGTTAATTCGTCCAGTACCTACATTTATATGTGTTGATGGTGCCCTGCCAGCCACCATGCCATCCACGAGTACCCGATATAAGATCTACTGAGCTCAGTCCATAAGAATTTCTAAAGTACAGATTCTTGTAGGTTACATCATACTTTGGATCAACTGGCCCAGCGCTCAAAGGAGTAAAGGACTTATAAGTGTCCTCGACTTCCGCTATGAGCGTAGCGCGGAGCGATTCATCATCTGGCGTTTTCCACTCCCCTTCTACTGCCAGAGCGCCAGCCCCTGCAGGGATAACACCCAATGACAGTGCCAACAACGCTGCAACAGCCTTCTTTCCGAATCTCATACTGCTCCTCCTTCGCCAGTCCTGCTATTCCTGCGGCATTACCGCTCGGCATCTTTCCCGTAGCATCTATGGAAGAGCTCTCTGCAGCTGCCCTGCTTCGGCACGACCGCGAGCTTCGTTCCCTTGAAGACCATGTAGCTGTCGCAGATGCGGTCCAGCTCCTCGGGCTGGTGGGATGCCACAAGGATGGATGCGCCTTCTTCTGCCATCCTGAACAGAGCGGCACATCCCCGCTCCGCCTTGTCCGGGTCGAGTGCATTGAGCGGCTCGTCCAGAAGGATATAGCTCGCCTGCGACGCATAGGCCATCGCCAGGAGGAGCTGCCGCTTCATACCCTGCGAATAGGTGCGGACCGGACGTCCCGCAAAGCCTTCAATGCCGAGAAGAGCTGCTGCCGTCCCGCTCTCCGCATCCGACTCCCAGAGCTCCTGCACGAGCTTCAGATGGAAGGTTCCCGTCTTCTGCGGATAGAGCAGCGATTCGTCAGAAGGCCCGAAAAAGAGTTTCGTCCGCACGTTCTGCCGTGCATAGACGCTCTCTCCGTCCAGAACGACGCTGCCATGCTTCATGAGCGAGGCCGTGCCCGAAAGGGCACGAAGAAGCGTCGTCTTGCCAAAGCCGTTCGGCGCCACAAGCCCGCAGATGCTCTTGGGCCTGAGCTCGAAACTGGCGTCCTCCAGGATGATATTGCGGCCATATCCGATGGTGGCATGCTGAAGGCTGAGCATCTTCCGTCACGCTCCCCGAGACGCAAGACGCGCTGCCCTGTGCCAGCGCATGGCAGCATCCAGGGCGACAGCGCATATGACGCAGATGGCAGCGCCCACAGCAAGAACGAGGCATCCAAAAGCAGGCGAAAGGGCAACGCTGTCTGCAAGATCCATATAGGGAAAGATGCCGGCATAGCCGACGACCTTGGAGGGACAGGCATAGCTCATGGGAAGGAACGGCACGACTCCGCTCAAGGGAGAGCTTGCCAGATAGTACTGCGGCATCCCAGACAGCAGGGCAAGGATCGCAAGGACCGCAGGGCCGGCAAATGCTTTCCCGAAAATCAGGGAGATAGCGCTCGCAGCGGCAGCCACAAAGCAGCTTGCAAGCACCAGGAGAGCAGCTGTCCATGCTGCACATCCAGCAGCGCTCCAGACGATGGTCTGGCCCACTTGGCTATAGAGCACCGGATAGCCCGGATCTCCCAAGCCATTCCGCACAAGAGCTATTGCTGCAGCAGGCACAAGCGTGAGCAGGACCGCCGCTGCAGCACAGAGCATGCTGCACACGGACGATGATACGATGCGGATGGCCGGATCTGCCGCCTGCCCCATGAGCCTTTGCTGCCCCACCGCACGCTGCACCAAGAAGACAATGGCAAGCGAGGGTAGAAGCGCCAGAAGTGCCGGCATGGATGCAGGAGCAAGCGAGATGGCATCCAGAGCCGAAGCATCGAGCGACGTGCCGAGATAGTCAGGATCATCGAGGTCCCGCATCAGCTCAGCAAAGCGCAGGCGCAGCTCGTCCGTATCCCGGTCTCCCGAGAGATATCCTTTGTCGATCATCTCGAGCTCGGCATTGCATCTTCTGATGACTGCATCGTAGAAGCTGCCAGCATCTCCTGCAGCCCCAGCATCTGAAAGCGCCTCTCTGCTTTCTGCCATGAGCTCTCTCATATCTTCCGGCATGGATGCAAGGTCTTCCGCAGAAGGTGTCGTCTGCCCCGCGATATCGAGGTTGATGCGCACCTCGTCCCGGAGCGTCTTTTCTCCGAAGGTCGGGAAAGGTATGAGCAGGGGTGCTGCCATAAGCAGTGCAGAGGCCATGCAGACGGCCCAGAGGCCGCGCTCCGCTACCAGAATCTGGACAATACGTCTGCCATACCGCACAGCGCATCACCTGGCCTCGGCTAAAAATCCGACAGGGAACGTTTCAGCTTCAGCTCAAAGCATAGGTGATTCAGATGTCTTTCAGTTGGAAGCCCGCTTCATCTCCGGCGAAACGTCCCCCCTCGGCGCCCAGCGGCAGAATCGCCCCCGATGGAGGTCCGTCAAGCCGCAGGGACGGAGGTACCCTCCCTACTTGCTGCAGAAAGGGCATCCGAAGGTTCATGCTATGGCACAGGCCTACTTCCTGCGTCCCGTCGCGACACGCACAGCCTCTTCCGCATCGTCCGTGACGACAAGGCGGTCAAGGTCTTCGGGCGAGATGTTTCCTGCTTCGAGCACAGAGGTCCGAAGCCAGGAGATGAGGCCCTCCCAGTAGTCCTTTCCCAGAAGCACGAGCGGGGAGTAGTCCGTCTTGTGAGTCTGGATCAAGGTCACGAGCTCGAAGAGCTCATCGAGCGTGCCGAATCCTCCTGGACAGACGATAGCGCCCGAAGAGTACTTCACGAACATCGTCTTCCTCACGAAGAAGTAGCGGAAGACCATGCCGATATTGACCCACTGGTTGAGCCCCTCTTCATGAGGAAGCTCGATGCCGAGGCCAACCGAGGTGCCGCCTGCCTCATAGGCACCGCGGTTTGCAGCCTCCATGATGCCCGGGCCGCCACCGGTGATCACGGCAAAGCCTGCCTTCGCGATGCCCTTGCCAATCTCCTGTGCCTTCTGGTACATCGGGTCGTCTTCTGGCGTACGTGCAGATCCGAAGACCGCAATGGCAGGCCCCAGCTCTGCAAGCGCACCAAAGCCATCCACGAACTCTGCCTGGATCCTCAGCACCCGCCATGGATCCTCGTGGAGCCAATTGGTATCGTGCTCGGGTGCCAGAAGGTTGCCGGATGTCGTATGTGCCGGCACCATCTTGCCGCGCAGAAGGATCGGGCCCTTCATGTACGACGTATCAGGGTTCTCTTCCTCAGGACGCTCCCTGTGCGTAGCCACGCTCGTGTGGACCGCGACCAGCTTGTCCTTCAGAGCGTCCTTCTTCTCCGCAGCCTTCTTCGACTTCTTCTTTGCTGCCATATCTCTCCTTGTTCATTATTCAGCGCAGTGCTTTTCAGGGTAGCAGCGCTCTCTCCAATTCCTGTAAGGGTCCCGTACGCAATGCGTGAGCCGGAGTACAATGGCCACACCACAACGGAAAGGACACCCAGAACATGGCAGAAACGCTCGACTTCACCCGCCCGCTCTCTGAGCTTATGGATACCCATCCTTCTCTCAAGGAAGACCTGCATGAGCTCGATATCGAGGTGGAAGACCCTACCGAGACCATCCCCCAGCTTGCAAAGAGGCTCGACGTCGGTCTCCCCATCATCGCAATGGCGCTCGAGGCTTCCGGATACACGGTCGAGGGCTATGACCCCAAGGATGATGAAGGCGCAGCCGACTCCCCGCTCCCCGATCTCATCGCAGCCCTCTTCGGCGTGGACAGGAACGGCAACCTGCTTCCCGACCCCGACTTCTCCCAGGAGTCCCTCTGCGCGACCGAGCTTGGCCATGAGCCGGCACCGGTGCTTCTCCATATGGAAGACGCTATCCGCCATGCCCAGCAGGAGGGCATCCTGCCGAAGGATGCAGGCAAGAAGGGCTGCGGCTGCCAGAAGAACGCTTAGGACAACACGGCACATCTGATGAAGAGTGGAAAGACGCCTTGAAGAGTCTTTCCACTCTTTTTCTTTGCGAAACCATGCCACGACCTGATAGGTTAACTAGCTCACACAACGCGATACGTTGAAAACGCGCTAACGCGCTAAAAATATTAGCGCATATGCGCTATTTTTTTCAGCGCATATGCGCTAAATGCTATCATCGTATTAGCGCGCAGTGCAGATCGGCGGAGGCGTCCATGGCAATACCAGCTGATATTTCCGAGCTCATCAGCGGAACAACAGTCGAATCGACACGAATCGAGTTCAAGTCTGACTTCAATCCAGAGCCAATCATCCATACCATTTGCGCCTTCGCCAACGATATAGACAACATTGGCGGCGGCTACATAATCATTGGCATCGAAGAGAAGAACTCGATTCCGCAGCTCCCACCAAAAGGCATCGACAAATCGCGTATCGACTCCATCCTGAAGAAGCTTGAGGGCTTCTGCCATTGCATCGAGCCGCTCTACGAACCCATTGTGGAACCAAAGCTTCTTGATGGACGCTATATCATCGCAATCTGGTGCCCCGGAGGTTTCGGGCGTCCCTACAAAGCTGCAAAGAATGTCTACAAGAACACTTCCGACAAGCGCTATTACATACGGAAGATGGCGAGCACAGTTGTAGCATCTCCGCAGGAAGAACGTGAGCTCTTCTACGTTTCCTCCAACATCCCCTTTGACGACAGGCCAAATCTGACGGCAAGCGTAGAAGCGCTCAGCAGGAACCGCATCCAAGATTATCTGCGCGAAGTTGGCAGCGCTCTCTACAACAGGTCCAAAGACATGAGTCTCGAAGCGCTCGCGGAGGATCTGCAGCTTCTCGCGGGACCTCCCGAAGACCTGCACCCCCGCAACGTCGGTATTCTCATGTTCTCAGATTATATCGAGCAGTACTTCAAGTATGCCCGCATCGAAGTCGTCAATCTGCCTGACCCCACGGGCAAAGATATGACCGAGAAAGTTTTCAAAGGGCCGATACAGACTCAGCTCAGCGACGCTCTCCTCTTCATCAAGAACTACATCATTGCAAGCAAGACAAACAAGTTGCCCAATAAGGCCGAAGCCCTCACTGTCTGGAATTATCCCTATGCCGCCGTCGAAGAGATTCTCTCGAATGCGGTATACCACCGCTCATACCAGATATCCGAGCCCATCGTTGTACGCATCACACCCAAATCCATGGAAATCACCAGCTATCCCGGTTTTGACAGGAGCATCACGGATGCCGATATTGCCGCGCGGCACATACAATCACGCATCTATCGGAATCGTCGCATTGGCGATTTCCTGAAGGAGCTGCATCTCATCGAGGGCCGCAACACCGGCTTTCCTACCGCATTCAAAGCCCTCCGCGAGAACGGTTCTGCCTTGCCTGCATTCCACATGGATCCTGATCGCAGCTACCTTTCGGTTGAGATTCCAGTGCATCCAGCTTTTGCGCCAAGAGATGCTAAGAAGCGCCACAGTATTGAGCTTGAAAAGCGCGTTCTGGATGCCCTTGAAAATGAACCGCTGCTGATTTCCGAGCTCTCGCGCAAGATCGGCTATAAGAGATTGACTGCAAAGCTCCGCACAGTCGTAGACACGATGGTAGAGGATGGAAGGATTATCCCCATCCACGATGGAGGAAGGATACGCTATATAAAGGCACAAGGAGGAAGCCAGAAGGACGTCTAGGGCACAGCGCATTTGAGGACGAGCAAGGAAACGCTTTTGTACTGTACTTCCCGCCTTTCCATATCCGCCTCCAGCAGACAACCAACACCGTCGCTTCAGCAGCTCGATATTGATGGCGGCAGATCGGCCGGGCCCAGAAAGAGCCTACCTCGGAGCAGAATACCTCGTCCCTCTTCCAGCGCCAGAGACGGAGGCATGCCCCTTGTCGATGAGGGCCTTCAGAATGGACAGGACTTTCGTCCTTCCAAAGCCTGTCGCTTGAGCCAGTTCCGACATCTGGAAGGACTTCCCGACCAGCTCGCGATACACCTTCCTCTCGTCCTCGGAGATGGGCAGCTCCCTGCTTGCCAGGGGAAGCGTCACGCGGATCGAGTTCTCGTAGACCTCGAATTTTGGCTGTCTCTCGAAGATGCAGCATGCTTTCCTGATTCTGGGAATTCCGGTCCTGAATCTCTCAATCAGATGCAGCCGGAAGAAGACATTCCCCAGTATCGGATTCCTCAGCTTTGAGACCTGGCCGTCCAGATATTCCTGAATGCTGATTCCCGACGGAAGGCCTCACGGCGACGTAATCTCTACCCTATCCTGATACATCGCGACACGCACATTGGCATCGACGTCCCACGTCCTGTGCGCCAGAGCATTTGCAAGCGCCTCGTGGAATGCGCTCTCCGGCACAAGCTCGTACGTATTGCGGGTCGAACCTTCGACTTTCTCGTACTTGCAGCACTTGCCGAACAATGCAAGCGCTGCATCGTACTGCCTAAGGATCGAGCAGCGGGTCAGCGTCTCGCAATCGAGGAAGATGCCGATCGAGTCGCCAAAACGGGCGATATCAACGCCAGGAAACCCATCGGCGTCCGCTAGGAGCTCTCCGGCAACCGTATACGAGCCCTTGTCATCCATCAGCTCGAGCGTCCTCAGAATGTCATCCGAGAGAGTCTCCACGCCCAGTACGTCCTGCATCCGGGATTCCAGAAGAGAGAATGAAAGCTCGCTCTCCCGAGAAAGCAATGCATCAAAGGTGATATTCTGCCCCTCGGGCACGAGCCTTCTCAGCTCAAGCTGGTCGACCTCGATCGAAGCGGTATCACTCCTGCGATACACCTTGGCCCTGTAGAGGTATGGCTTGCTGAGCCCTTCCCTCACGGTGAGCGCAATGACACCAGTGCGGTCGTTGACGGAAAGCGAGTAGTCCGATACCGGCGACAATGAATCGTTGATCTTGTTCTCGATGGAGAGGCGCGCCTCTTTGACATTCCCGATGCCAATTGCGTTGCCATCATCGTCGGCACCAAAGAGAACGGCCATAAAATGTTGCAGCTGTTTTTACAGCCGCACGACGCATAATCTCGCGCAGGTTATCGTGCAGCCAGGCACGTCCAGGCAATTCAATTATCAGCGGAGATCCCGCCACCCATCCGGAAGCGCGACTCAGCACAATCTCTCGTCATGCCTCCCTCAGAAGGCTGCGGCGCCAAGCGCCTCGCTCGTCAGCTTAAAGGCGGCAAGCATCGTCTTTCCGCTCTTTCCATCTCTTCGCATCTGCATTGCACCAGAATTGCGCTAACGCGCTGAAACCACTAGCGCATATGCGCTATTTCTTGAAGCGCACAATGCTTCGCCACTGGGATCTGCATCCCCGTCGCCTTGTCCCCAGAGGTCGCAGGACATAATTGGCTCCGCGATCAAGCGGCATGCCGGCTTTTCATGGCTGGCGAATATGCAGCTCACAGCCTTTGTCTCCAGCATTCATGAAAGCATTGGCCCCTTCAGGGCCAATCGCCCCATCCCAGCGCCTTCGACCTATAGATTGCGCTGGAAACGCGCTAATGCGCTGAAACGTTTAGCGCATATGCGCTGGCGTATTTAGCGCATATGCGCTATTCGGTCCGGAGCATATGCGCCGGCATAGAGCATGCTGCCCGCCTATACAGGGACAGCCCCCGCGCGAAGCAGGGGCTGTCCCAGGGGAGATAATCGGGGATAATCGGTTCGGGAGATTAGAGCTCGAGGTTCTTGGACGTCTCCTTGCTGAACATGTGGATGACAGAGGTCGGGAACGTGTATTCGACCTTGTCGCCGAGACGGTAGTTGGCAGCGTGGCCGTTGCCCTCCTCCATCATGTTGACGACAGCGATGACATCCTGGCCGAGGCTCGTCATGTGCAGGTGCACCGTGGAGCCCATCATCTCGGACACATCGACCGTGCCCTCGAGGCGCGGGCCATCCGTGACGCCGAGCGTGAGATGCTCAGGACGGACGCCGAGCGTGATGGTCTGGGACTGCACGTCGTGGGAAGCGAGGTTGGCAGCCTTGTCCTTCGGCACCTTGATCGTGACATCGCCGAGCTTGACGGCGTAGTCAGCGCCGGAGCGGACGAGGTCGGCGTCGAAGAAGTTCATCTGCGGCACGCCGATGAAGCCTGCGACGAAGAGGTTGGCCGGCGTCTCGAAGACCTCCTGCGGGGTACCGATCTGCTGGACCTCGCCGTCCTTCATGACGACAATGCGGTCGCCCAAGGTCATTGCCTCGGTCTGGTCATGCGTGACGTACATGAAGGTCGTATCGATCTTCTGGCGCAGCTTGATGATCTCTGCGCGCATCTGGTTCCTGAGCTTTGCGTCGAGGTTCGAGAGCGGCTCGTCCATGAGGAGGACCTTCGGCTCACGTACGATGGCGCGGCCGATAGCGACACGCTGGCGCTGGCCGCCGGAGAGTGCCTTCGGCTTGCGGTCGAGGTACTGGGTGATGCCCAGGGTCTCTGCAGCCTCGCGGACCTTCTTGTCGATCTCGTCCTTCGGAAGCTTCCTCAGCTTCAGCGGGAATGCCATGTTGTCGTAGACGGTCATGTGCGGGTAGAGAGCGTAGGACTGGAAGACCATTGCGATATCGCGGTCCTTCGGCGCCACGTCGTTCATGAGCTTGCCGTCGATGTAGAGCTCGCCGCCGGAGATGGACTCAAGGCCTGCAACCATGCGCAGGGTCGTGGACTTGCCGCAGCCGGAAGGTCCGACGAGCACGATGAACTCGCGGTCCTTGATCTCGAGGTTGAAGTCCTCGACCGCGACGACACCTTCGTCCGTGACCTTGAGGTTCGCGTTGTGCTTCTTCTCCGGCTCCTTCTTGCCGAAGTGCTTCTTCTTGGCAGGCTCCGTATTCGGATAGATCTTGGTGATGTGCCTGAGGCTCACATCGGACATGCTACTTACCGTCCCTTCCATAGAGGTGAGTCATCGCAGCGAGGCGCTGGATGAGCTCGGGGCTTGCCTGGCCCGGGAGCAGCCGCCATTGCCAATTGCCGCCCAGAACACCAGGAATATTCATGCGTGACTCAGAACCAAGCTCGAGGTAGTCCTGCATCTGAGCCACAAAGAGATTGGCAATGCTGCTCATGCCGCCGCGGATGAATCCCCAGACGAAGTCCTCGTCGGACTTGATGCCCAGGTAGTCGCACGCCATTGCGACATCTTCCGGTGCCGCCTCGTGCTTCCAGGCGATGAGCGGTGGATTGTCGTGCGTGCCGGTATAGCACACGCAGTTCCAGATATGGCAATGGGGCATGTAGTCCGATCCCCCATCGCGCGAATCGAAGGCAAACTCGAGCACCTTCATGCCCGGGAAGCCGGAATCGAGGAGAAGCTGGCGCACTTCAGGCGTGGGTAAGCCCAGGTCCTCGGCGATGAACGTGATGCCGGGGAACTGCTCCTTCAAGAGTCCCACGAGCTTCATGCCCGGACCCTTGACCCAATGTCCGTTGCGTGCCGTCTTCTCGCCGTAAGGCACAGCCCAGTACGACTCGAAGCCGCGGAAGTGGTCGATGCGCAGGGCATCGTAGAGCCTGCCTGCGCCTGCGACGCGCTGAATCCACCAGGCGAAGCCGTCCTTCTCCATTGCGTCGTAGTCGTAGAGGGGGTTGCCCCAGAGCTGGCCGTCGGCGCTGAAGTAGTCAGGAGGAACTCCTGCCACCTCGTAGGGCACGTTCTTCTCGTCGAGCTGGAAGCACTGGGGGTTTGCCCAGACGTCGGCAGAATCCATTGCGACATAGATTGGCATGTCGCCCAGGATCTTCACGCCCTTGGCATGCGCGTAGGCGCGGAGCGCTTCCCACTGCTTGAAGAAGAGGTACTGCACATAGATGTAGTAATCGATATCGTCCTTGAGCTCAGAAGCGTAGCGCTTGAGCGCTTCGGGCTTCCTCAGCCTTGCATCCTCGTCCGGCCACTCGTTCCAGGCGACCATGCCGAAGTGCTCCTTGATGCTCATGAAGAGGGCATAGTCCTCGAGCCAGGTGGAATTGGCCTCGCGGAACTCCTTGACCTCGGCAGCGTCGCGGGAAAGTCCGCGCTTGGCTGCCTTCCGGAGGAGCTTCGGCCTCATCTCATAGAGCAGAGCATAGTCGACGCGCGCCGGATCCTCTCCCCAGGAGATGCCCTCCACCTCGTCTTTCTCGAGGAGCCCGTCTGCGACGAGCAGGTCGAGATCGACGAAGTAGGGGTTTCCTGCGAAGGCCGACGGACTCTGGTAAGGGGAGTCGCCGTAGCTCGTCGGCCCGACGGGAAGGATCTGCCACCAGGACTGCTTGGCGTCGGCGAGGAAGTCCACGAACTCATAGGCTGCCTCGCCCAAGGTGCCGATGCCATGAGGAGAAGGGAGCGACGATATCGGAAGGATGATGCCGCTTGCACGTTTCATGAGATGAAGCCTATCCCTTGACTGCGCCAGCTGCGACACCCTTGATGATGTACTTCTGGCATGCGAAGTATAAGATGATGACAGGAATGATGGACATGAGGATCAGTGCCATCGTGGCGCCGAGATCGACTGTGCCGTAGGAGCCCTTCAGATACTGGATCTGGATAGGAATCGTGCGGTACTTGTTGATGTCGAGCACCAAGTACGGCAGAAGGTAGTCGTTCCAGACCCACATGATCTCGAGGATGCCGACCGAGATGAGCGTCGGCTTGAGCATCGGGAGCACCACGCAGAAGAACGTACGGACGGGTCCGCAGCCGTCAATGGCGGCAGCTTCCTCGATCTCGAGCGGGATGGACTTGACGAAGCCTGTGAACATGAAGATGGCAAGGCCTGCGCCGAAGCCGAGGTAGATGACAGGAATGGTCCAAGGGGTGTTGAGCTGCAGGGTGTCTGCCGTCTTCGAGAGGGTGAACATGACCATCTGGAAGGGGACGACCATCGAGAAGATGCAGAGGTAGTAGATGATCTTGCAGAACTTCGAATTCACGCGGGCAATGTACCATGCTGCCATCGAGCAGAAGAAGAGGATCAGGAACGTGGAGAGCACGGTGATGAGCGCAGAGTAGCCTGCAGCCATCCAGAAGTTGTAGTTGCCGAACGTGACGCCGGTGATGAAGTTCTGCCAGCCTGCGAAGGACTCTGCCGTCGGCAGGGCGAACGTCTCGGTCTTGACGTAGGTGTTGAGCTTGAACGAGTTGATGACGACAGCGACGACCGGGAGCACCCAGATGAAGCAGATGATGGCGAAGATGACCGCGAGGGCTGTCTTTCCGTGCTTTTCGGACGTGAGCGTCTGCTGTGCTTGCTTCATTACTGCTGCACCTCCCTGGAGCGGGTGTACTTGAGCTGTGCCAGGCCCATGGCGGCAACAAGGATGAAGAATATCACAGCCTTGGCCTGTGCCACGCCACGGTTCGCAGCGCCTGCCGTGTAGAACGTGTTGTAGATGTTCAGAGCCATCATTTCGGTCGTGTTGATCGTCGAGCCGTCGGCGAGCTGCGTGTACGGCAGGCCGCCCGTGAGCGCGAGGTTCTGATCGAAGAGCTTGAAGCCGTTCGTGAGGGTCAGGAACGTGCAGATCGTGATGGACGGCATGACATTCGGGATGATGACCTTGAAGAGGGTCTGCGCCTTGCTGGCGCCGTCGATCTTCGCTGCCTCGATCATGTCCTCAGGGACAGCCTGGAGACCTGCGATGTAGATGATCATCATGTAGCCGATCTGCTGCCAGCACATGAGGATGATGAGGCCCCAGAAGCCGTACTTCGTCTCCAAGAGGATCGAGGTGCCGTACTGCTGCAGGATGCCGTCGAAGATCATGGACCAGATGTAGCCGAGGACGATGCCGCCAATCAGGTTAGGCATGAAGAAGATCGTGCGGAAGAGCGTCGATCCCTTGATGCCCTGCGTGAGCACATAGGCAACGAAGAAGGCGATCACGTTGATGAGGACGAGAAGGACGACTGCCGTGAGCGCCGTGTACCAGAACGAATGCTGGAAGGACTGGTCGGTAAGCGCTGCAGCGTAGTTGCTGAGACCGACGAACTTTGCATTGTTCGTCGTCTTGAACGAGCAGAACGACAGGTAGATGCCCTGGATGAACGGCCAGACGAAGCCGATCACGAAGGCAACAGTGACCGGGAGGATGAAGAGCCATGACCACTTCTTCGTGGCACGGATCTGCGAATTCTCGGCCAAAGCCTTGCTTTTCATATCTCACTCCTTTGCTTGGAACGTAAGAGGGGCGGGAACCAGGCGCGGACGCGTCCGGCTCCCGCCCTTGCTGAGACTGATTCAGCTGGCCTTAGCCATTGACCTTCTTGTAGTTGGAAGCCCAACCATCGACGAAGGCGGTCTTGACGTCAGCCCAGGTCGAATCGGAAGGATCTGCCGTGTAGGAGTTCAGAGCAGAGACGAGAGCAGCACGGTAGGCATCGACGTTCGGCTGGAAGTTCGTTGCCCAGTCCATCGTGTAGCAGCCCTTGTCCTGGTACTCCTTGGCGTTGTTGAGGTACGGGTTGTCGCCTTCCGGAGAGTTCTTGTACGGGAGGATGCCGAGGTTCTCGACCATGGTCTTGGAAGCGTCAGGATCGGAGACCAGCCAGACCATGAAGTCCATCGTGGCCTTCTTGTCCTCGTCGGAGGCGTTGTCGTTGATGGCCCAGCAGTTCTCGGTGCCGCAGTTCAGGCCGGCGTTCTCCTCGCCGTCAACGCCGCAGTAGTACGGGATGCAGCAGGAGTTTGCAACCTTGCCCTTGAAGTCCTTGTAGCCGAAGGAGCCGGTGAAGATGAAGGCTGCCTTGCCCTCTGCGAACTCGGTCGAAGGATCGTGGCCGCCCGTGGCGAGCGTGTTCGGCTCGACGAGGGAGTTGTTGATAGCGAGGTCGAAGAGCTTCTTGTAGTTCGGCAGATAGTCGCCGGTGATCGTTGCAGGAGCAGACGTCCACTTCGTGCCAGCCTTCTTCTCCTCGTAGAAGTACTCGAGGTTGGCAAGGTGGCCAGTGACAAGCCAGGAAGCGGAGGAGTCCAGGTCGGTTGCGACGAAGGCGTCGAAGCCGAGCTTGGAAGCGTTCTTGTGGATGTCCTCGACGACGGTCTTGAGGGAGTCGAAGTCCTTGATGTCGTCGACGCTGTGGCCTGCCTTCTCGACGAGGTCCTTGTTCACGACGATGCCGTAGCACTCGTAGCAGTAGCCGATGGAGACGAGCTTGCCGGACTCGTCGTAGAGGTTGTAGTCATTCGTCGTGAGCTCGTTTGCGATGGGGGTGTCGGAGAGGTCCATTGCGTAGTCTGCCCACTCCTTGACGGCGGCCTGGTTGCCGATGACGAAGAGGGTCGGAGCCTCGGACTTGTCCATCTCGGACGTGAGCGTCTGCTCGTAGGTACCGGAAGCTGCGGTCTGGACCTTGACCTTGACGTTAGGATACTTCTCCATGTAGTCGGAGGCGAGCTTCTGAGCTGCGGTATCGAGCTCAGGCTTGAAGTTCAGCCAATAGACGTTGCCGGAACGGTCGTCGGAGTTGGAGCTGGAAGAGCTCGAGCTCGAAGAATCGGAAGAGCTGGAGTTGCCGCAGGCAGCAAGACCAAGAGCTGCGAGACCTGCGCCGGCACCACCGACGAACGACCTACGTGTAATCGACTTCATAGGAACTACTCCCCTTTCTTTGTCCGCCCTCCCTGGGCGGATGCCCTACAACGACTTAACGGTTCCACCAAGCCGCGGAGTCGTCTCCAACCGGATATGACGGTTGCCAGCACGTCCCTCAAGCACATCCACCAGAATGCGCACTGCTTCCTCTCCCAGACGATCCTTGGGCTGGCACAAGGTCGTCAGCGTCGGGATGAGGTAATTGGATATCTCGATGCCGTCGATTGCGATGACCGAGACGTCATCGGGCACGCGCTTTCCGGCATCGTAGAGGGCCTTGATAGCTGCGATCGCGAGCGTATCTGCGACCGCGAAGAGTGCGGTGAAATCCTCGCGCCTGTCGGCGAAGTCCTTCACGCACCTATAGGAGGAAGCGAGATCGAAGTCTGCCGCCTCCAGGACGAGATCGGGATCGGGCTCGATGCCCTCCTCACGCAGCGCCTTGCAGTAGCCTGCATAGCGGCGCTCGGAGATGGAGTGGTCTTCCGGGTTGTCCAGAAGGATCGCAATCCTTCTGTGTCCCCTCGAGATCAGGTACTTCACGGCACGCTCGGCCTCTGCCTTGTCGTCGATTGCGACGGAGGAGTAGCTCGAGCGGTCGAGGTTGCCGAAATGGTTCGTATACGTGCAGCACACATACGGAACCGTGAGCCCCTGCATCTCTGCCTTCGTATAGTCGTAGCGGCCGCCGAGGAAGATGACGCCGTTCAGACGCTTGGACTGCACGAGCTCCGTGGCAGCCCTGACCTCGTCGTCGGTCGTGGAGACCTGGTGCAGCACCATCGTGTAGCCCGCTGCCTCGCACCCATGCTCGATCGTGCGGATGATGGGCGTGAAGAAGGGATTCGAGATGCCGCGGACCACAAGGCCAATGGCATTGACCTGGGTGCGGGCAAGGTCTCTGGCTGTGCTGTTCGGCGTGTAGTGCAGGTCGGACACAGCCTTCATGACCTTGTTTCTGACCTCGTCGGAGACGTCGGGATGGTTGTTGAGGACACGGGAGACCGTAGAGACCGAAACGCCGCAGTAGGCTGCGACATCCTTGATGGTCATTGCTCTCCCCTTCCATCCGTTACGTCCACCGATTCGTGAACGGTTGTTCCTGTACGCATAACCGTTTCTGGTATCGTTTCTGGTAGCGTTACCGGAACCGTTGTCTACATAAAACCACCATCCCCTCATTCGGTCAATGCATGTGGGGCGAACGGTATTTTATGAGCGGCGAACGTTCGGAAAAGATTCTGCAAACGGTCTGCAAGGGTCTGGTCATGCCCCTGCAGCACAAGAGAGAGGAAGGACTGCATGGCTGAAAGCACACCTTCTGCCCTGAGGCAGAAGACCATCTATTCCATCTTTGTGAGAAACCATACGAAGGAGGGAACCTTCAGGGCGGCCCAGGCCGACCTCGGTCGCATCCGGGCGCTCGGCACAGACTATATATGGCTCATGCCAATCCATCCCGTCGGCAAGGTTGCCCGCAAGGGAGCGCTCGGCAGCCCCTACGCAATCTCTGACTACCGTGCCATCAATCCCGAGTACGGCACGCTCGAGGACTTCGCCGCCTTCGCCGACGCGGTCCATGCTCTCGGCATGAAGCTCATGATCGATGTGGTCTACAACCACACCTCCCCCGACTCCGTGCTCTGGCAGACGCATCCCGAGTGGTTCTACCACAAGCCAGACGGCACGCCCGGAAACCATGTCGGCGACTGGTCTGACATCATCGACCTCGACTACACGCACACAGAGCTCTGGGACTACCAGATCGAGACGCTCTGCCAGTGGGCACACTACGTCGACGGGTTCCGCTGCGATGTGGCGTCGTTCGTGCCCGTGGATTTCTGGAAGCGCGCCCGCGAGGAGGTCGCAAAGGTCCGTCCTGACTGCATCTGGCTCGCCGAGACGGTACACGCCTCCTTCGGCGACCTTATGAGGAGCAAGGGGCTCAACTGCGCCACGGACGACGAGGACTTCGAGGCCTTCGATATCGAGTATGAATACGATATCCGCGAGCTCTTCGAAGACGTGCTCAAGGGCAAAAAGCCGCTCTCTGCCTGGGCAGAAGCGCTCAATGGCCAGGAGACGCGCTATCCTGCCAACTACGACAAGCTCCGCTTCCTCGAGAACCACGATACGGAGCGCATCGCTTCCTTCGTGCACGACCCGAAGGCGCTTGCCGTCTTCACGGCTCTTGTCTTCTATCTCAAGGGCACGACCTTGATCTACGGCGGCCAGGAGATCGGCTCGACCTTGCGCCCCTCCCTCTTCGATAAGGACACGGTCCTCTGGGACTGGAGGCGCGCAGAGCTCGACGGACGCGACCTTTCCGACCTTATGGCACGCATGTCGAAGATCGCACACGAAGTCCTCGGCGGCGATGACACGTTCCAGGCAGCTGCAGACGACGAGCGGGGCATCATGGTCTGCCGCCGCGACGGCTTGCACCCGACGCTTGGCATCTTCCCGCTCAGGGGAAGGGACGCAGTGGCTGCCGTCGATCTTCCTGACGGCACCTATCGAAATCTCGTCACGGGCCAGCCTGTGACGGTATCCGATGGCACGGTCTCCCTTCCGGGCTGCGCCTGCATCATCGAGCGCTAGGCATCCCATAGAGCTACGCAGAAGGCCCCGCACGCCACAAAGAGGCGTGCGGGGCCTTCTCTTGCCTCTCTGTCGCTCTTACTGCTCGCGCAGGTAGTTCAGGAACGTGAGGGCAGCAAGCGAGAGCCCCTGCCCCAGGCGGTGCACCATATACATCGTGCGGAAGGCACGGATCTCGAGATGGTGGATCTCGAGCGTATCGGGGAGCTTTCCCAAGGCAAGCATCGGCAGAAGCGAGATGCCCAAGCCTGCATCGATGAGGGCAAGTATCGCATTGAAGTCAGACGTCTCGCAGCGCACGACCGCATGCCTGAGCTCCTTCTGGAGAAGAGGGGCCGTCTCGGTATCTGCGATGAAGCGCTCGTCCTTCAGAAGGTCGATGGGGATGGAGCTGCGTCCCTCTCCGAAGTGCCCGCGCTTCGAGACGACGACGATCTCATCCTTGTGGAAGAGCTTCGAGGAGAAGGAAGCAGGATCGAGCTTCTTCGGCACGAAGGCCACATCGACCGCACCCTCCGTGAGGAGCTTCTCCGCCTCGCCGTACGTCGACTCCGTGATATCAATCTCGATGTTGGGATGGTCCTCGGCAAAGGCGCCAAGCGGGCGTGCGAGCTTCCAGGACACGATAGAGGAGGGGGCAGCGATGCTCACGTTTCCCGACTCGAGGCCATTGATATCGTCGACCTTCATGGTGAGGCGCTCGAACGACTGCACGACGGCGCGTGCCTCGGGCAGGAGCCTTTCCCCCTCCTTCGTGAGCCTTACCGTGCCTCCCGCCCTCTCGAACAGGCGCACGCCCCAGTCCTCTTCAAGCCCCTGCACCATGCGGCTCACCGATGACTGCGTATAGCCAAGCTGCTGGGCCGTACGGGTGAAGCTTCCGCATTCTGCTGCCTTCACGAATGCCTGGAACTTGTGGATGTTGGCCTCCATGCAATCCCTCTCATTCCGCTTCGGCTCCGGCATACCGGAGCGCAGCTGCGCATTGAGAGCGCTATGGGCTACAGGCCGCATCCGCACTCCTGCGTCTTCCAAGAGTCTATCTTCTACCACGGAATGGTCGGCATGCAGTTTCAATCTCTGGCACGGGTCTCCCGCTGCCGTTCACGGCACAATTTCCACCGTCCGGGATGCAGAACCCATAGCCTTATGGAGACAAGGTTCACACAGCCGTCTCTTTGGAGCATATATCTGCCACATCGGAGCAACGCAAAAAGGCCGGGCCTCCGAAGAGGCCCGGCCCACACCATCGATCTGTTTCGGGACCTAGATTCCCAGGGGCACCTTACAGGGCGCCCTTGATCATGATGTCGCCTTCCTTCATGATGACGTCCATCTTGTCCGGGTCGAGGTCGCGGATCTCCTTCAGAGGATCGCCGTTGACGACGAGGATGTCGGCGAGCTTGCCAGCCTCGACGGAGCCGAAGTCGTTCTCGTGGTGCACCATCTTGGCGCCGTTGAGGGTAGCTGCGACGATGGCATCCATGTTCGGGATCTCGCAGTGCTCGACCCAGGCGTATACCTCATCGAGCGTCGTGTAGCCGTACGGCGTGGAGAAGCTGAAGGAGTCGGAGCCGACCGTCAGCGTGACGCCGAGCTTGTAGGCGCGGTTGAGGTTTGCATAGGAGCGGGCAATGCCCTTCTCTGCATTGTTCTTGCCAGGCCACTTGTCGAGCTCGGGCGTCCACTCGGGAGGATACGTCGCGTACCAGGACGGCAGGAAGCCGACCGTCGGCGTGAAGAACGTGCCCTGCTGTGCCATGAGGTCCATGGTCTTGTCGTCGAGCTCGAAGCCGTGGATCAGCTGCTCTGCGCCGAAGCGGACGGAGTCATAGGCGGCAGAGATCGAGTTGTAGGAGTGAGACCAGACCGGGATGCCGACCATTGCGCACTCGTCGCAGACAGCCTTGATCTCTTCCGTGCTCATGAGCTGGGCACGTCCCGAGTCCCAGCGCCAGATGCCGCCGCCGGTTGCCCAGATCTTGATTGCGTCAGGGTTCTCGCGCAGGCGCATGCGGATGGCGTGGCGGAGCTCCCACGGACCATCTACCTGGTCGCCCCAAGGATGGCCGTTCTTCGACATCTCGAACGGAAGCTTGTGGCAGTCGCCGTGTCCTGCCGTGCGGCAGAAGCCGAGGCCGGTTGCGAAGATGCGCGGGCCCTTCATGACGCCCATGTTGACGAGGTCACGGATAGCGATGCCGTTGCGGCCGATCTCGCAGACCGTCGTGAGGCCGTGGGTGACGGCGTCGTAGGCCTGCTTGACAGCGCATGCCTGCTTCTGTGCGACCGTCTCGATGACCCAGTCATTGTCGTTGTCCGTGAGGTTGCCGGAGAAGTGGATGTGGGTATCGATGATGCCCGGCATGACCGTCTTGCCGGTCGCGTCGATGATCTCGTACCCCTCAGGAATCTCCGTGGCCTCGCCGGCATACGTGATCTTCTTGTCGTCCACCAGGACAAGGGAATCCTCGACCGGAGACGCGCCGGTGCCGTCGACGAGCTTGCCGCCCTTGATAGCATACTTTGCCATTGCAAATCCTCCCAATCTTTCCAACCACGTTTCTTGACCAGCTATGCGTCGCCTTGTGGCGTATGCATACGTTTGGAGCTATGCAGCGTGCTTTGCTGCGGGGTGCGTGTCGGCTTCCATGTGCTTGTTGCCGAAGGCAACGAGGATGACGACGCCGATGAGGATCCAGGCACCCGTGATAATCCACTCGACCGTGTCGAGGGCTGCAGGGCTCATAGGCACGACCATGAGGCCGATGATGATGAGGCCGGCGATGATGGCGCAGGCGATGATGGGCTTGCCGCCATTGACCTTGTAGGGCCTCGGCAGATCCGGCTCGGTCTTGCGCAGCTTCAGGCAGGCGAAGCCGGCCATCGTGCAGGCGAAGATGAAGCCGAGCGATGCGACGTTCGTGAGCGGCACGAGCATGTTCCTGCCGAGGAAGGGGCCGACGAGCGTCAGCACTGCCATGACCGTGTTGGCCTTCTTCGGAGCGCCCGAGACAGGATCGAGCTCTGCGAACGAGGAGGGGATCATTTCCTTCCTGCCCATGGCGAGCATGAGGCGGGCAGAAGCACCGAAGAACGAGTTCATGGGGCCGAGAGGGCCGAGCGTGCCGATGATGAGCATCGCGATGTAGAAGAAGATGTTGATGCGCTCGAGGACGGCCAGGGCAGGCACGGAGGACTTCACGAACTCATGCCAGTCGATGATCGTGCCGAACGAGTAGATGCAGACGAGGTAGAAGGCACCCGAAGCAAGAAGCGCGATGGCCGGGATCAGGCCGAACTTCTTCCAGTCGAGGTTCGCGGAGGCTTCCTCCGCCTGCTGCGGAATCGTGTCGAATCCTGCATAGAAGAACGGCGTCATGACCAGGACTGCGACGATGCCGCCCAGAAGCGAGGTCGCCTCGGTGGAGCTGCCGCCTGCCGCGTCATGCACCTGCGAGAACACCGGAAGCGCATTCGAGGGGGATCCCGTCATGAACGAGATGACCATGGCCAGCACCATGCCGCACAGAAGCGCCTTCGTGAGGAAGCTCGAGAGCTTCGCGGCTGCGCCGGCACCATGGAAGTTGAGGTAGATGACGAGGATGGCAGCAGCGAGCGCGATGACAGTCGGCCAGAGATAGACATCGGCGCCGAGAATCGTGTAGAGCTTCACGGAACGCAGCCATGCAAGGACCGGGAACTCGGCGAAGCGGTCCGTCAGGAGCGTGGAGATCGCGATGGCCTCCCAGGGGCACAGCGGTGCATTGCCAAGCAGAAGCATCCAGCCGGTGAAGAAGCCGAGCTTGCGGCCGAACGTGCGGTCCACATACTCGATGATGCCGCCGGAAATCGGGATGGCTGCCGTCAGCTCGCCGAAGCACATGCCGATCGGCACGAGGAACACGGCACCGATCGCGAATGCGATCATGGCCGGAATCGGGCCGCCGCCCAGAACCATCCAGTCGCCTACCAGCAGCACCCATCCGGTTCCGATGATGGCGCCGAAGCCGATCGTGAAGAAGTTGAAGAGCGTCAGCTCCTTCTTCATGCCCCCTTCTGCCGGTGCAGTCTCTGCCATATCTCTCTCCCCTCGCATGCACTCGCCCTGAAGGCGAAGATCCAGTTTGCGGGCAAGATGTGCCCGGTGCCTTGTCTTCGGCACAATTCAATGTTCGGAGAATCGCCTGTATTTCGCAAAGGTTTCGGGGATGCTGCAGGGCCGAGAGGGAGAATGCGGACCCTGAGCGGATTATGTTCGCAAAGGCTAACATAGCAATGCACGCTAGGGGTCATTCGGATGCTACATCACCGCAGGTAGATGCCTATATATGAGATGCCGTTCATCCGTTTTGAAAAAACGGCAAACGGTTTTCAGATTGCGAACAGGAACGCCCGAAATATGAGCAGAGGCCCCTCCCGAGCAAACGATTGCCGGAAGGGGCCGTGACTACGATATGGGACGCGGGTCTACGCGAACTGGGAGCGGTAGAGCTCTGCATACACGCCGTGCGCCCTCAGCAGCTCCTCATGGGTGCCCTGCTCCACGATCGTGCCGTGGTCCATGACGAGGATGAGGTCGGCATCGACGATTGTCGAGAGGCGGTGCGCAATCACGAAGGACGTCCTGTTCTCCATGATGGCCTCCATAGCGCGGGTGATGGCCTGCTCAGTCCTCGTGTCGACGCTCGAGGTGGCCTCGTCGAGGATGAGCATCGCAGGGTCTGCGAGCATGGCGCGGGCAATCGTCAGGAGCTGGCGCTGTCCCTGCGAGATGCCTTCTCCGTCTGCTGTCACCATCGTGTCATAGCCCTTGGGAAGCGTCCTCACGAAGAAGTCCACATGCGCTGCCTTCGCCGCCGCCTCAATCTCCTCGCGCGTGGCGTCGGGCCTGCCGTAGGCGATGTTCTCTGCAATCGTGCCCTCGAAGAGCCAGGTGTCCTGGAGCACCATGCCGAACTGGCGCCTGAGCTCGTGGCGCGGGATATCCCTGATATCGACGCCGTCGAGCGTGATGGTGCCGCCGTCTATCTCATAGAAGCGCATGAGGAGATTGATGAGGGTCGTCTTGCCGGCACCCGTAGCGCCGACGATGGCGACCTTCTCCCCTGGCTCTGCGACAAGCGACACGTCGTGCATGAGCGTCTTCTCCGGACGATAGCCGAAGCGCACATGGGAGAACTCGATGCGGCCACGCACCGGCTCGGGAAGCTCAGCGGGCTTCTCGGGGTCAGGCACGATCTCGTCCTCATCAAGCAGGTCGAAGACACGCTCCGCTGCCGCCAAGGCACCCTGGAGCATGTTGACCGTGAGCGAGAGCTCGGTCAAGGGTTCCGAAGCTTCCGTCACATACTGGAAGAAGGCCTGGAAGACGCCTATCGTCATGCTCCCTTGAAGCAACATGCCGCCTGCCATGATGCCGATCGTGACCTGCGCCAGACGCACGATGAAGCGGATGGCAGGAGAGATCGCATTCGTGAGGAAGTCGGCATGCGCGCTCTCACGGGCAAGCGCCTCTGCCTCCGCCTCGATCGTAGCCTCGGTCTTGGCCTCGAGGCCATAGGCGGCAACGACGGCACGTCCTGCATAGGCTTCCTCAACAGAGCCCGTGAGCGTGCCGAGGAGTGCCTGGCGCTTTGCTGCCACATAGATCGTGCGTCCTGCCACGATCTTTGTCACGAGGAACGTGGCTGCCGCAAAGGCGACGAAGACAAGCGTCAGGAAGATGTTGTAGGTGAGCATCATGATCACGGAGCCTGCAAGCATCGTGGCCGCGATGATGAGCTGGAGGAGCCCGCGCTGCAGGACCTCGGAGATCTTGTCGAGGTCGTTCGTCGCACGCGAGATCGTGTCTCCCGGCTTGTGTGAGTCATAGTAGGCAAGCGGAAGACGCCCGAGCTTGTCTGCAATGCGCTCGCGGAGCTTGAGGTTGAGGCGCTCTGCGAAGGACTGCATGACCAGGGACTGGAGGGCATAGAAAGCCCAGGCGAAGGTCCAGATGCCAAGGTAGGCCAAGATCTCCTCCCCGCCATCACCGATCCTCACGACATAGACCTCTCCTGCTGCAAACGCAGCCTGGATGTTCTTCCAGATGAGGTCCACAAGGCCCGCCGAGTAGGCGACCGCCCAGAGCGTTCCCACCACATAGAAGATGGCAGAGATCGATGCCACGACAAGGCGCCACCTCTGGTCTCCTGCAACCTCCCAGAGACGCTTCGCGGTCTCCCAGGGGTGCTCGGGCACCTCCTCTTCGAGCTCGTCGTCGGAAAGGGAAAGAGCCTTCTTCTGCTCTTCATCCTTTCGGCCTTCATGCTTCTTCTCAGCGCGCTGCATCTGCGCCACCTCCCCTCTCCTGGGACTCGACAATGTCTCGATAGTCCTGGCAGCTCTCCATGAGCTCGTCGTGCGTGCCGATGCCGGAGATCTCGCCGTCCTTCAAGACCACGATCTTCGCTGCATCGCGGATCGTCGAGACGCGCTGGGCAATGATCAGGACCGCCGCATCGGAAAGCTCATGCGAAAGGGCATGCCGAAGAGCTGCATCGGTCTTGTAGTCAAGTGCCGAGAACGAGTCATCGAAGATATAGAGATCTGCCTTCCTTGTGAGCGCACGTGCAATCGCCAGGCGCTGGCGCTGGCCGCCCGAGAAGTTCTTGCCGCCCTGGGCGACAGGAGCTGCGAGCCCTTCGGGAAGCTCTCGCACGAAGCTGGCCTGCGCGATATCGAGCGCATGCCAGAGCTCGTCGAGTGTGGCCTCGGGTGCGCCGTCACGCAGGTTCTCTGCAATGGTGCCGCTGAAGAGCCAGGCTGTCTGCGGCACATAGGCGATGCGGGACCTCAGATCCTTCTGCCTGATGTTCCTGATATCGTGGCCCAGGAACTCCGCCTTGCCTTCCGTCACATCGTGGAAGCGCAGCAGGAGCTTTGCAATCGTCGACTTGCCCGATCCCGTATTGCCGATGATGGCAGTGACAGCACCACGCGGAATCGTGAAGTCCATGTCCTTGAGCGTATCCTCCGAGGCATCCGCAAAGCGGAAGGAGGCATGGTCGAAGGAGGCGACGTCCTGGACGTCTGTGCCATCGAGCTCTTCCGGCGTTACGGGGTCCTGGATGGCAGGCACAGCCGTGAGCACTTCCTGCGCACGCGCCATGCATGCCATGGCTCGAGGCATCTGCAGAAGCGCGAACTGCGCCATCATCGAGAACCAGAGGATGAGGATCGCGTACTGCACAAGCGCCGAGATCGAGCCAATCTGCATCGCATGGGCGCCGACGCGGTCGGCGCCGAGCCAGAAGATCGCGAACTCGACGAAGTTCATGAAGCAGAAGCAGGTGGCATCCGTGATTGCGAAGATGAAGTTCACGCGGATGGCGTTTCTGGCATAGTCCTCGAACGTCTCGTCGAGGCGCTTCTTGGCATGTTCCTCCTTGCCGAAGGCACGGATCACGCGCGTGCCGGTGATGGCCTCGCGCAGGCGCGCGTTCATGCGGTCGATGAAGCCCTGGAGCCGAAGGAAGATCGGTGCCGACTTCTTGATGGCAAGGGCGGAGATTGCAAGGATCACAGCCGTCACAAGAAGGAGGAGCTGTCCCATCACGGCGTCTGTCGAATAGGCAAGCACGATTGCGACGACGCAGGTCACCGGGAAGGGGGCAAGCATCACGAATGACATGAGCAGCGTCTGCTGCACGACGTTGGCATCAGAGAGCGTGCGCGTGATCATGGAGCCCGTGCCGATCTGGGCAAACTCCGCGCCGGAAAGGTCGAGCGACTTCTTATAGACCGCCACCCTCAGATCGCGTCCCACATTGGCAGCAAAGCGCGAGGCTATCCAGTATGAGGCGACGCATCCTCCCGAGCCTATGACCGAAGCAAGCAGCATGGCTGTGCCATGGTGGATGAGCTCAGGCGTTCCTGCCCCCTCAATGGCAGCATTCATGAGAGCAGAGAGCTCTGTCGGAATGAAGAGCATGCCGCAGATATCGCAGAGCAGAAGCACGAGCGCAGCTACAGCCATCCCTCTGTAGGGACGTGCCAGCTTCACGAGAAGCGCCCATGAGGACTTCCTCTCAGCGGCTTTCGTCATTTCCATTTTCTGTCTCCTCCTTCCTTTTCTCTCTCAGAGCATCGATCTGACGGTCGATTGCCTCCGCATAGGCCCCGACGAGGCGGACAAGCTCTTCCTGGTCATGGGCCGAAAGGCCTGCAAATGCCCGCGTCTCTGCCTCCATGGCAGGCACGAGCCGCTCCTCGCAGAGGGCACGTCCCGCTTCGGTCAGGAGCACGACCTTGCACTTGCGGCTTCCCTCCTCGAACTCGAGGCGCACGAGCCCCTTTGCCTCGAGCGACTTGATAGCCGTATTGACGGTCTGCCGCGAGTAGGCAAAGGACTGTGCAAGCGAGCGCTGCGTCGCCTTGCCGCCGCAGTAGACGATCTCATAGAGCATCCAGTAGGCAGCATCAGACAGCCCGCAGCCCCGTGCCAGCTCATAGTAGAGGCGGTCCGACTCGCGGTAGAGCACGTCGAGATCTCGTGCGGTCGGTGTGTGGGCAGTTCCCTGCCCGTCTTCCCTCTCCATCGTTCCTCATTTTCATCCGGTTTCGGACAATGCGGAAGGTACATTAATCCGTATCCGGACAATTGTCAATGAGCCGCTGAAACTTTCCTGAGGTTCTTCCGAACTCCAGAAATCCCGATTCCGGAGTCTTGCCCTGGCCTCGGTATATGCACCCCGAATGAGGGCACGTAATCTGTCAGAAGAAGATTTCAATACCGCAGCGCCGCTGCGGCTGGAGGTGCACTATGAACGGAACGATGCTGCAGGGATTCTCGTGGTATCTCGATGCGGATGGCACGCACTGGCGCCGCATCGCCGAGGATGCGCAGCTCTTTGCCGACAATGGCATCACAGCCGTCTGGCTGCCTCCGGCCTACAAGGGCTCTGCCGGCGGGGTGGATGTCGGCTACGGCGTCTACGACACCTACGATCTGGGCGAGTTCGACCAGAAGGGATCTGTCCGCACGAAGTACGGCACGAAGGAAGAATACCAGGCTGCCATCAATGCCCTCCATGATGCAGGTGTCCAGGCGCTCGGCGACATCGTGCTGGACCACCGGCTCGGCGCAGATGCGACTGAAGAGGTCACAGCCCAGGAGATGGACTCGAGGAACCGCGAGAACCCCATCGCAGCGCCCCGCCAGATCCAGGCCTGGACCCGCTTCACATTCCCGGGACGCCACGGCAAGTACTCCGACTTCCAATGGGACTGGAACGACTTCCACGCGGTGGACTGGGACGAGGCCACAAAGAGAAGCGGCATCTATCTCTTCTCCGGCAAGCACTGGAGCGAGCAGGTCGACCACCGCGACAACGGCAACTACGACTACCTCATGGGTGCCGATGTCGACGAGATGTATGAGCCGGTCTACAACGAGCTCCTGAAGTGGGGCAGATGGTATCTCACGGCCTGCGACCTCGATGGCTTCCGTCTCGATGCCTGCAAGCATATGGACAGGCAGTTCTACCTCGACTGGCTCCCGACCCTTCGCTACGAGTTCGGCCGCGAGCTCTTCACGGTCGGCGAATACTGGTCTCCCGATGTGGGCGAGCTCGAGAGCTACCTTGGCCAGGAGAAGATCATGAGCCTCTTCGATGTGCCGCTCCACTACCACCTGTTTGCCGCCTCGAGCTCCTTCGGCGATTTCGACCTCAGGACCCTCTTCGAAGGCACGCTCGTCTCGGCAGATCCCTGGCACGCCGTCACATTCGTCGAGAACCATGACACGCAGCCGGGACAGGCCCTCCAGTCCTTCGTGCAGAGCTGGTTCAAGCCAGCTGCCTATGCGCTCATCCTCCTTCGCCAGGATGGCTATCCCTGCGTCTTCTACGGCGACCTCTTTGGCATGCCGAACGACGGCAACATCCCGGCTGTCCGCGAGCTGCCACTTCTCATGGAGCTGAGGCAGCGCTTTGCCTATGGGCAGCAGTATGACTACCTCGACGATCCCGACACGATCGGCTGGACACGCGAAGGCGACGCCGACCACGGCATGGCGGGCCTCGCCGTCATCCTCACGGACAGGAACGGCGGCAGGAAGCATATGTATGTCGGGCCGAACCACACAGGCGAGCATTGGTGCTCTGTCATCGGCCCTGAAGACTTCCCCATCGTCGGTGACGATGGTTGCATCGACTGTACCTGTGCACCGGGATCCATGAGCGTCTATCTGCCCGAACGTGCAGCAGAGGTGCTGGCAAACGACACGATCCGCTACAGCCGCGATGCACCCCGCGACCTCACGAAGGAGCTGCCGACGCCTGAAGAAGCCCTCCACCTCGCAGAGAAGTTCGAGGAGAAGGCAGAGGACGACGGCACTGAGGCCTAGAGTCCCATCTCGTACCGCGCAATGAGATCGTCCACGACGAGGCCGTAGGACTTGACACCTTCGGTCTCGCCGAAGCTCTTGAGATAGCTGTTGTTGACAGAGGTTCCGACCTCTTCGAACGTCCCCTCATAGGCCGCATAGTGCTCCTGCGTGGCGGCACGGTCCGCAAAGACAAGCCTTGTGCCGCTCTCATTGGCAGAAAGCGCCTCTGCGACCACGTCCTGGGCACGTGCCGGATCCTGGGAGTAGAGGGCATTCAGGCAGTAGGCAAAGGCGTCATAGTAGCCCGAGTAGACGAAGCGGACATCCTCGCTCGTGCTGGATGCGAGGAAGGCTGCGAAATTGGCGTCTTCCTCGCTTGCGATGCCGAGACGATGTGCCGCCTCATGGCACATCGTGAATGGCAGCTCTGCCGCTGCATCATCGGCAGGCACGCTCGCCTCGCCTGTTGCCGCCCAATACATGCCGGTATGTCCGCTATAGAGGAGCGGCTCTCCGAAGAGCACAAGCTCCTTCACGGGCGCCGTGCTGCCCGAGAGGAAGGGATACTGCTCCGAGAGCACAGTGTATGAGGAGCCGGCAATCTGTCCCAGCTCGGAGAAGTCCTGCTCTGCGAGCGATCCGTCGTCGTTTCTGGGGACAGAAGCAGCTGCATCGGCGGCACGCCCCAGGTAGTAGCCTGTAGCTTCTGCAAGCTCGTCTTCCGAGTACTCATGCACGGGCAGGTCCATCTCTTCTGCAAGCGTCGGCCCATAGTGGTTGAGCGCCCACCCGTCCACGGCAAGCGCTGCGACAGCCGCCAGGAAAAGAAGCGTCCAGGATGCCCACGGAAGGAGCTTCCCCCGCTTCCAGAGCCTCCGTATGAGCGTGAAGACAATCCAGATGGCCGCTGCCACAAGGCCGAAGTCCCAGAGAGCGAAAGGTGCCCACGATGTAAGCCCGGCAAGGACGGAGGCAAGGCTCCTCGAGAAGTCGCGGTAGGCCGGGAAATAGGAGTCCGGCGAACTAGAAAAAAGAAGCATCAGGATGGGGCAGGAGGCAAGAAGGACGCAGGCCAGAGCCAGACGCACACGCGCCCAGACCGGGCGCTCCTCCTTCTTGGTACGTCTGCGCGTGCCTTTCCTCTTCTTCCCCATCGTTTCCTTTCCAGCTAGTCTTCCTCTTTGTTCCCGCGCTTCCTGAGACGCACGAATCCGATCACAGAGACCAGCACGACAGAGGCACCCAGGAAGACGAAAAGCCAGCCTGCCGGGATGAGCCAGAAGCTCTCATGCAGGATGCCCTCTGCATCGATATATTCCACGGCATGCGCCTTCACGAACCAGAGCGCAATTCCTGCGAGCATGAGCACGGCACCCATGGCAGCTGCCAGCTCGAAACGCTGTTCCCTCGCACCGTCTGCTCCATCACGTACAAGCTTTTCCTTCATCTCGCTCTTTCCATCCTTTCCGAGGATCAGGGTGTCGAGAGAGATGCCGCAGGTCTCAGAGATGCACACGATCGCCTCGATATCGGGCAGGTTCTTGCCCCGCTCCCAGTTCGAGACCGGCCGCCTCGTCACGCCGAGCGCATCTGCCAGCTCCCGCTGTGTCAGATGATGCTCTGCACGCAGCTCCTTCAGTGCTTCTATGATCTCTGCCATGGCACTCCCTCCTCTCCTCGGATGAGCATGGAGAAGCTCAGTCCAGCATACAAGAAAGCACCCCCTGCATGCGGCCTTGAGCCCAGCAAGGCGTGCTTGCTCTGCCTTCTATCAGGCCGTATGCACTGCAGCGCTTTCTGCCTCAGCCGCTTTCTCTGCCTCATCGAAGCTCTTCAGGCACCCTCTTGCCATGGGTATCGTCACGGCAAAGGTGATGAGATCGGAGACGGGCTGCGCAATCTGGAGACCGAAGAGGCCAAGCGTGTGGGAGAGGATCGTGACGACGGGACCAAGGACAAGCCCCAAGCGGCAGGCGCCGAGAATCGTGGCGCTCCACATATGCCCCGAGGTCTGGAGCATGAAGTTCGTGATCATGGAGGCACCGGTAAGCGCGATCGAGAACGACGCAAGCCGGAGCGTCAGCGTGCCTACCGCGACGACCTCAGGGTCGTCCCGGAAGAAGCCGATGAGGTTCGGTGCGGAGATGCAGGTGACGATGCCTATGGCCAGGACCGAGATGGAAGCTGCCTTGAGCGAGAAGAAGTACCCTTTGCGCACGCGGTCATAGCGCTTCGCGCCGATGTTATAGCCAAGGACTGGCTGGTAGCCCTGGCCGATGCCGATCTGCACATAGTTGCCGACGCCCGTGATCCTCTGGACGACCGCCATAGCGGCAACGGCCGCATCACCGAAGGGGGCTGCCGCATCGTTCAGGAGCGTCGTCGCGACACCGAGCATGCACTGGCGGACGAACGACGGCACGCCGCCGTTGTTGATCTCCCGGAAGAGGGCCTTCGAGAAGCGGACATATTTCCTCGAGAGCGGGGTCGTGCCGATCTTCTGCATCTCCGCGACGAGGAGGCAGAAGCTTATGAACTGGCAGATGATATTCGCAAGCGCAGAGCCCGCAATCCCCATGCCCGCCCCGAAGATGAGGAGAGGCGAGAGGAAGATGTTGAGCACGGTGCCGCACATGATCGCAAGCATCGAGAAGAGGCTCTCCCCCTCGAAGCGCAGCTGCATGTTGAGCATGAGGGAGCTGCACATCCAGGGAGCGCCGAGAAGGATGATGCCGATGAAGGACTTGGCATAAGGAAGGATCGTGGGCGTCGCTCCCGCGACGAGGCAGATGGGCTCGAGGAAGAGATTTCCCAGAAGGGCTATCAGGATGCCGCAGGCAAACGTGCAGACGATGCCCGTGGATGCCATCACGCAGGCATCCTCTTCCCGGTGCGCCCCGAGGTCGCGCGAGATCGCATTGCCTGTGCCCTGACCGAAGTAGAAGCCGACGCCCTGGATAGCCGTCATTGCGACGAAGGCGATGCCTATGGCGCCAGAGGCCGAAGTATTGATCCTGCCGACGAAATAGGTGTCGGCGAGGTTGTAGACCACAGTCACGAGGTTCGAGAGGATCGATGGCCAGGCCATCGACAGGACGAGGGGGCCGACCGGCCTCTCCGTCATCTCCCTGTATCTCTCTTCTGCTCCCATGGCGGCACGTGCCGCGAGCATCTGCTTCAAGTTCTTCATAGTGTCCCATGGTACGCGCATCAGGTTTCTGCCAGAGTACGGGTCCCGATTTCAAGAAGTCGGCGCATTTCCTCGCTTCTTCAATTTTATATTGTGCGCAATTATATTTTGCGCTATATTATCCTCGAAAAGAAGCCAAGCTCTCAAGGAGGACCTATGTCGCCCATCACCATCATTCTCGCCGTGCTTGTCGCAGCGGAGTTCTGCTTCATCTTCTATCTCGAGACCATCGCCACGACCTCTGCCCGCACCGCCAAGGTCTTCAACATGACTCAAGAGGAGCTTTCGCGCGACTCCGTCTCCACCCTCTTCAAGAACCAGGGCGTCTACAACGGTCTCATTGCCGTGCTTGTAATCTGCGCGCTTCTCCTCCAGAGCCCCCTTGCGCTCATCTTCCTCATGCTCTATATCATCTGCGTAGCAGCCTATGGAGCCGTGAGCTCGAATCCGAAGATCCTGCTCCAGCAGGGCGGCCTTGCCATTCTCTGCCTCCTGAGCTGCATCATCCTCTAAGCATCAGGAAGAAGTGTCATGCCATGAAGCCAGCGCCAAGCATCGAGGAGTCCACACGGTCTGACAGGCTCTGGTATATAAAGGACCGCTTCCCCTGCATCGCAGACTGCGACCAGTGCGGCTTCTGCGCTGCCTACCATGGGCAGGACCCGACCGAAGCCTATTCAGACTACATAGAGGGCAAGGCAGAGTTTCTGGAAGTCTCTCTGCGCTACAGGCCGTAAGAGCACAGGAGGGCGGAGCTCAGGCTCCGCCCTCCTTCTTCATGCTCAGAGCCTGTCGAGGAAGTTCACGATGCCCATCTCGGCATGTCGCCTCGAAGCATAGAGGAAAAAGACTCCCAGGAAGAGCGCTGCCGCATCCTTGGCAGCATTGCTGCGGGGCTCGAGCGTCTGAGGTCCCAGGTGCCTCTCCCACCATCTCGGGAAGACAGCCCTGAGAGCGAGAAAGATGAGGCAGCCGATGACAGCGCCCAAGGTATTGGCAATGAGGTCGTCGATGTCCGTGACGCGGAAGTTCAGGAGCTGCGAGAGCTCGATTGCAAGCGAGAAGAGAAAGCCGAAGAGCGCTGCATGTCCGATCCGGTCGAAGCCTTCCCAGCAGCAGGGAAGCAGGAGCCCGAGCGGCACGAAGAGCACGACATTGAGTGCCCAGGCCGTCCAGTTCAGATAGGCATCGAAGGGCACGAGATTGATGTTCAGCATCGTCCGGAGCGATGTGCCACGCCAGAGGTCTGCGAAGGTCCCTACCCCGCAGATCCAGAGAATGGAGAAGAGACAGATGCCGAAGAGGGCCACCGCCAGCCGATGCGCCCACATGCTGGGCCGCTTGGATGCGGACGTCTGCTTGCGGCGAGCGGAGACATGGCTCCTGTGCGCATTCACGCCGGAAGCGATTGCGTAAGGGACAAGAGCGCATACTGCCTCATAGCCAAGTGCCACGATTGCACGCATGGATGTCTGCCTCCTCCGCTTTCAGATTCGCCGTCGGAGAGGCAAGCATAGCAGCAGAGAGGCTGCCTGCATCCTTATCACACAGGAAGTGACCAGGCTGCCCATATCCATAATCGCTTTGCGCCACACCGCAAGGTTTCCGGCATTCCGGATTCCCAGTTCTGGCCACCTTTTCCAATTGCCGCTTATCCGCTTGCCGCCTGCTCTTCCGCTTGCCCCTTGTCGCTTTCCCCAACAGAGTCGTACGGCACATCCGCTGGCCTCTTAGGCGGCTTGCCAGGTTTCCTGAAATTCTGGCAAACCTAATTTCCCCAAGATTGCAAAAGATATCAAGGAAGCGTTGGCAGAGAGAGGAGGAATGCCGTGGCAGCACGCATCAATCCCTTCACACTTGGATCCGGTCGGGTCCCGCCTGTCATGGCAGGCTACGGCAATGCGATAGAGAGCATCGAAGATGCCTTCCGGAATGGCCCTGGGGACCCGAACCTGACAGGCATCTTTGACGGCGCATGCGGAACCGGCAAGACAGCGCTTCTGACGCTGCCTGCAGATGCAGCAGAAGAGCGCGGCTGGATTGCTGCACGTGTTTCAGCTGTTCCTGGCACGCTGGAAGACATCCTTGTGCAGGCGGGAAAAGGGCGCTCTGACGATGTGTCTCGCGCACGCATCAGCTCTATAGGCACGAGGGAAGCCGGCACGCTGGGACAGGAAGAGGACGGCCGGAACTGGAGGTCCCGTCTTGAGAGCCTGCTCGATGCTCTTGAAGCTTCCGGCACAGGTCTCCTGATAATGGTCGACGACGTGCGCGACTTTGATGAGATGGTGCAGCTTGCATCGGTCCATCAGCATCTTGTATCTGCAGGCAGAAGGATTTCACTCCTTATGGCGGGCCTTCCCTCTGAGGTGTCGCGCATCCTCAATGACCAGCCAATCTCTTTCCTTCGCAGAGCCATATGCTACCGTCTTGGCCGTATCGACGACGCGGACATGCAGAAGGCTCTCGCAGGGACCATCGAAAGCGGTGGCAGGACAATCGAAGCATATGCCCTCGAAGCAGCCATGAAAGCTTTAGGCGGCTTCCCTTTCATGATGCAGCCCGTCGGCTACCGCATGCGGACCCAGGCTGAAGGAGATGCAATCGATCTTTCTGCAGCCGAGCGTGGCATCGAGACCGCGCAGCAGGAAATGCGCATGAACATCCTGGAGACCACCCATCAGGAGCTTTCCGATATGGATATCGCTTTCATAGAGGCGATGCTTCCCGGCGAAGGGCCCAGCTCGACCGCCGAGATTGCCAGACGCATGGGAAAAAGCTCGGCCTATGCCTCCCAATACCGCAGGCGCCTGCTTGAGGAGGGCGTCATCGGCATGTCCGGACGCGGAAAGGCAAGCTTCGAGCTGCCAGGGTGGCGGGCATTCATAGAGGAGAAGCTCGAAGGGGGCGGAATCTGCAAAGGCCTTCTCGCCTTCTTATGAAAGAAGCCGGAGGAATTGCTCCCTCCGGCTGTCATTTCAAATGGTCGGGTTGACTGGATTTGAACCAGCGACCTCTCGGTCCCGAACCGAGCGCTCTACCAAGCTGAGCCACAACCCGTCAGCAGACGGTACTTTAACAGAAAATCTGGCTCGAGTCGACCACTTTTGAAGAAATTGCCCACCAATTTCTGTTTTCTTTTGCGTCGCAGGCCACTTTTTCGGCTGCAGAGGCACTGTCGCAGATAGCAAAAAGGCAGGCTCCTGAGCCGCTGACCTGCGCATTCAGGACATGAGGGCGAGATCTCAGCCACGCAAGCGCACGCCCGAGCTCCGGCTCGAGAGCAATCGCTGCGGCAGCAAGATTGTTTGTGGACTTTTCCACAATCGCATCCTGATTGCCTGTCTTGAGTGCCTCGAGATAGGGCACAAGCGGCGGCAATGCCTGAGGGTCGCGGTCGAAGGCTGCATAGGCATCCTGGGCACAGGATCCCATGACAGGAGGACGTACGACCGCAAGTGCGAGCTGAGGCGTCGGGAACTGCTCCTGGAGCACATCGCCCGCGCCGGCAAGATAGCTCACGTCGGGCTTCAGGAAGAACGCGACATCGGCTCCGATGCTTCGGGCGATATCCACAACACGGGCATCTTCCGGGTCTATGCCCCAGAGCTGGCAGGCGCCACGCAATGCTGCCCCCGCATCGGTCGAGGACCCTCCCATGCCGCTTCTCTCGGGGATATGGCGCTCGATATGGACCGCAAAGGCAGGATCATGCCCAAACGCCTTTCCAAGCGCCTCTACGGCACGATAGGTCGTCGTATCGTCCATATGCGCCCTGATGCCCGGCTCGCAGGTGACGCTCAGTCCCTCAGCAGGCGTGAGCGTGACCACATCGCCGAAGTCGAGGGCCGCCATGACAGAATCGACGCGGTGATAGCCACGTTCGTCCCTGTCTGTATGGACACCGAGATAGAGATTGATCTTGGCAGGCGCCTTCACGGCGAGGATATCCACCTTGCGCACCTCCGCTCCGAGATTCATGTATGCAAAAAGAGATGCCCCGGAACAGCTGCTCCGGGGCATCAGAGGTTCTCAGCTGCTTCCCTCTATCTTAGAGGGCTGCAGCGCACATGCAGGCTACTCTTCTGCGACGTAGTCGAAGAGGCGCTCGCCGGTATCGGCGTCGAAGACCTCCACACCGCCTGTCAGCACATCGACATACTGATAGGACTGGCGGTCCTTGCGGCCGCGGCGCTCCTCGATCTCGACGACGAACAGCGACGGATGCACCTGTACAAGGACGCCGGTTCCCTCTACAATACGGGAACGGCCCATGTTGGCACGCACCTTGATGCGCTGGCCCTCGAGTGACTTGAGCTTGTCGTGAATCTCGTCCACACGGTTGACGGGCGGCATATCGATATCCATGAAACGGCCTCCTGACTTTCTGTACGGCTGTTCAAAATTCAGCAAGATGCTATCTTACACCTGTCCATAGACCCTTCACATTCTGGGCCTCTGACCTTGGCGGAAGCGTGAAGAGGCGCTGCAAAGCTTAAAGGTCTCACCGTATTGCACAAGAGGTGTACACTCGCCTTGTCTAGCAAACAGACAGTGTATGAAGGAGTGCATCCTATGCATCAGGAACGCATCCAGGCCGTGCTGGCAAACCTGGAGAAGCAGGGCTGCCATCAGGCCGTGGTCTCTGACCCCACATCCATCTTCTATCTCACGGGCTACTACACGGAGCCCTACGAGCGCTTCCTTGCGCTCTACGTGAGCCCGAAGGAGTGCGTGCTCTTCGCGAATCGCCTCTTCCCGGACGCCACGCCTTTCTGCCCCGAGGTCGTCGTGCACGACGATACGGAAGATCCGCTGCCGGCGCTGATCGAGCACATCGACCACACCTCCGCGCTCGGCCTCGACAAGATCTTCCCGGCGCGCTGGGTGCTGCCCCTGATCGATGCGAAGGCAGCTCCGTCCTTCATCCTTGCCTCCAAAGCCGTGGACGACGCACGCTCCATCAAGAGCGCTGAAGAGCAGGAGCTCATGCGCGAAGCCTCGCGCGTGAACGACAAGGCAATGGAGTGGCTCAAGAGCCAGATCAAAGAGGGCGTTACCGAGCAGAGCATCGCAGAGGGCCTCCTTGGCACCTACCGCTCGCTTGGTGCCCAGGACCACTCATTCGCCCCGATCGTGAGCTTCGGCGCCAATGCGGCAGATCCTCACCACGAGCCGGATGGCACCGTCCTCAAGCGTGGCGACATGGTGCTCTACGATGTGGGCTGCAGGAAGGATGCCTACTGCTCCGATATGACCCGTACCTTCTTCACGGCAGAGCCGACCGAAGAGGAGAAGCGTGTCTACGAGACCGTGCGTCATGCCAACGAGGCGGCAGAGGCCCTCGTGAAGCCAGGCGTCACGTTTGCAGAGATCGACCTCTGCGCTCGCCACATCATCGAGGACGCAGGGTATGGTCCCTACTTCACGCACCGTCTGGGACACCAGATCGGCCTCAACGACCACGAGCCGGGAGATGTCTCCGCAACGCACGACGAGGCAGTGCGCCCGGGCCAGTGCTTCTCGATCGAGCCGGGCATCTATATCCCGGGCAGGATCGGCGTCCGCATCGAGGATCTCGTAATCGTGACCGAGGACAGCTGCGAAGTCCTGAACTCCTACCCGAAGGGAATCCAGGTCGTCGATCTCTGAGAGACAGTCCATCCTTCCAAAGAGCAGGGCAGCCCCGTCCCGGATCTTTCCGGGACGGGGCTGCATTCTCTGCACCGGATTTCTGGAAATGTCCAGGCCATCGCAAGCGCCCGATGTGGAGGCGCTGCCTCCGCGCCCTGTCCCAGCCTCTGCAGGGCAGCATAGGGCGCTCCATGCCATGGCAGCTCAGAGCATCAGCAGCCGTGGCGCGGCGCTACCAGGACATATGAGGAGGGGCTGGCTCCTGAGAGCATCCCCTCTGCCGAGACGCTGGCCACGATATGGTTGCCGTCGAACGAGATCTGAACCGTGCATCTGCGCGTCGAATCGAGCTCGCGCGTCTCCACCAGAAGCGTCGACGGGGATATCCAGGCAAAGGAGCCGAAGGCAGCTTCCGCTGCCCAGGAGGGCGGGACTGCGATCTCGGAGGATGCCGTCGCAAACGGGAAGAGGCTGCCCACCGGGCGCTTTCCCGCTTCCAGCTTTCGCCACGTTCCATAGCCCGCCTGCATGCTGAAGGTCTCCCCACCCCTTTCAAGCTCGACCAGAAGCTCTGGCACAGCACCCTCGGAGGCAGCGATCCTGAGCGACGTGAATCCCTGGGCGCCATCCAGCGGACGCAGGATCCCTTCGGCAGGAATCGGCACGAAAGGAGAGCGGGGAAGCCCCTGCAGGCAGGGAATGCACGAGAGATCCTCGCTGCCGGCCCCTTCCAGCTCATGGGCAAGCGCCGCTTGCGGCAAGGCCGGCCTCCAGCAGGGAGCAATCCCCAGCACGTCGTAGAGGGCATCCATCAGAGGCTTCGAGCCTGTCGTGGAGCTCGAGGCCGCAACGACCAGGTGCTCCTCGGGCAGGACATAGCAGAGCTGTCCGAAGAGCCCGGCACACCTGAACCCTCCCCCTGCACACATCCAGAACTGATAGCCGTAGCCATTCCTGTCCTCGGTGGCAGACGCTGGATAGAAGGGTGCCGTCTCTGCCTGCCGCGTGGTTGCTGCCGCAACCCACGCGCGCGGTATCAGCTGCCTTCCTTCCCATCTTCCTCCATCGAGCAGACACTGCCCGAACTTCGCGAGATCGGGCGTCGCAAGATGCAGGCCAAAACCGCCTGTCGCATGCCCATGGCGGTCATGCTCCCACCACCAGTGCACAATGCCCATAGGAGCAAAGAGCCTCCTGGCAAGGAATGCATCTTCCGGCACGCCCGATACGCGCTCGACCAGCATGCTCAGCAGATGCGAGCACAGCGAATTGTAGAAGAAGGCTGTCCCCGGATCGTGGGCAAGCGGCTTTCCGGCAACGCCTTTGGCCCAGTCATCGTCTCCGGCAAGCGCCGGCTCTGCGTCCTGCCCCATCTGCATGGTCAGAAGGTCGCGGACCGTGACATCGAGAAAGCGCGGATCGGCAGCATCTTTGGCATACTCCGGGAAATAGGAGACCCAGGGACGGGAAAGCTCTATCTTGCCCTCGTTCTCGAGCATGCCGACAGCGCATGAGGTGAAGGACTTCGTGACCGAGTAGAGCGGATGGACCTGATCGAGCGCAAAAGGCGCCGAAGAGTGCGCGAAGGCCACCTCCCCATCCTGGCGCACCACCACAGAGCGGACCTCGATGCCCCGCTTCCTGAGAAGCTCGAGGTATCTGGTTCCGCATGATCTATCGAATTTCACAGCACATCACTTCCAGCACATACGATAGTGTCTCTGGCAAGATGCCCCGCTCCAAGAGCGGGGCATCGCCTGAAAGCACAGAATCTGGAGCCTTCTCTAGGCAGCGTCTGCGCGAGGCTCGTCCTTGTATGTCGCGAAGGTCATGATGAACGAGATGACGCTCGAGATCGCGATGCCGACGAGGACATAGAGCACGCAGCTTGCGCCCATCTCACCGGTCGGATCGACAAAGCCCGGCAGCGCGCAGAAGGCACCGCCCGTGAACTCGAACATGCGGGTACCCATAAGGCCGATGAAAAGGCCGCCCGGCACAGACGCGATGCAGGAGATCCAGAACGGCTTCTTACGGGGAAGGGTGACGCCGTAGATGCAGGGTTCGGTGATACCGAAGAAGAAGCCGGTGATGAAGGCAGGCCACCCGATCTCCTTGAGCTTGGTGTCCTTCGTCCTGAGAAGCATTGCAAGCACGGCAAAGACCTGGGCAAAGGAGCAGACCATATAGGGAGCCATGATGACATCAAAGCCCTGCGAGCCGATGTTCATGAGCATGAGCGCAATGACGGACCAATGGAAGCCGAAGACGACCATCGGCTGCCAGATGGCCGTGAGCACGGCTCCGCCAAGCGCGCCGCCGATGACAGGGATGCTGTAGAGGGAGTTGAAGAACAGGCTCAGGGCGTCCGTGATGATCGTGGCGACAGGACCGATAACGAGATAGGTCAGAGGAACGCAGACCACGAGCACGACGAAGGGGACAAAGAAGAACTTCACATACTGGTTGAAGTGCGTCCGGCACCACTTCTCGAGCTTCGATGCCACCCACACCGCCAGGATGATCGGGATGACCGAGGAGGTGTAGCCGGAGGCAGGCATGATGATGGGGATGCCCAGAAGCGTTGCGTAGTAGTTCATTGCGAAGGGCGTGCCGGCAAAGACCGTTCCGAGCACGGTGCCCGCCGTGATGTTGACCATGGCCGGATAGGTAAGAGCTATGCCGAGCGTCATGCCGATGAACTCGGAGCAGTGGAACTTCTTGGCCGAGGTATAGCCCAAGATGATCGGCAGGAAGTAGAAGAAGCCGTCTCCTGCTGCATAGAGCACCTGGTAGAGGCCATCTGTCGCCGACATCCATCCAAGGAAGACCGCAATCGTCAGGATGCCCTTGATCATGCCTGCCGCACAGAGCACGGCAAGGATCGGGGCGATGATGCCGGAGATGAGGTCGATCAGGGCAGAGACGGCATTCTGATGCTTGACGGGCTCTCCGTCCTCTGTGACCTCGCCGAGAGATTCGGCACCTGTCAGCTCCGCAACCGCATCGTAGAGGTCCTCGATCACGTTCATGCCGACGACGACCTGGTACTGGCCATTGGCATTCACGACCTGGATGACCTTGTCGAGCTGCTCGATGCCCTTGGTATCGGCAATGCTGTCATCCTTGAGCTTGAGCCTCAGCCTTGTCATGCAGTGCGAGATGTTGACGATATTGCTGCTGCCGCCGACCTTGTCGACGATCTGGGCAGCAAGGCTGTCATATGCGCCCATTTCATACCCTTTCCGGGAAGGGCGTGCCCTTCCCTCTCCTGTGCATCCATCTTGCTCCCGGCTACGAAAGCTCGGGCCAGAACTCCTTGTTCGCCTCATAGAGATCGTCGAGGATCTGCTTTGCGACTGCGGCCGAAGGCACGGTCTTGCTCAGCGTCAATGCCTGCCAAAGCTCCTGGTAGGAGTGGTCAATCCAGGCGGAGACCGCAAGCTTCTCGACGCTCACCTGCTGCTCCATGAGCCCCTTCTGGAACTGCGGGATCTTCCCCTGGCAGATTCTCTCATAGCCGTCCGAACCGACGATGCAGGGAATCTCGACCGTGGCATCGGGATCGAAGTTCTCGATCGCTCCGTGGTTCGGCACGATCAGCATGAAGCGCTCTTTCGCATTCTCTGCAAGGGCACTTGCCAAATCGACGATGTATTCGGAGTGCTCGTCCGGCTTGAGTCCGAACCCCTCCGCTGTGTTGCGCCTGACAATCTCGCGCGCGGTCCCGAAGACACGCTTCTCGCGCCCCTCGCGCACTTCGTCGGTGCGGGTATGCTTCGGGTCTGTGTGGGCGACCACGTAGTCGGGATACAGGTAGTACTTGAGGTAGGTGTTCGGTATCGTCGAAGGATCGACTGCATAGACATCCTTCGCCTTTTCGAAGGTCGCCTGCCAGGATGCATCGACGAACTCGAGCCCCGCCGTAGCATCGGCATACCCGTTGCGCGCCATGCACTCCTTGATATGCGGCATCAGGTCATGGCCGGCATGGTCTTCGATCTTCCACCACCATCCGAAGTGGTTCAGGCCATAATAGCCATAGCTGAGATCGCGGTAGTCCTTGAGCCCGCACATCGATGCCATGATGTCCATCAGGGCAATCGGCATGTCGCAGATGTTGATGATCCTCGAATCGGGGCGAAGCCTCCTCGTCGCTTCTGCGACGATTGCAGCAGGGTTGGAGTAGTTGAGCATCCAGGCATCGGGAGAGTACTTTTCCATGTAGTCCACGAGCCCGATCACGCCGCCAATCGAGCGCAGGCCATAGGCAATGCCGCCAGGTCCGCAGGTCTCCTGGCCGAGGACCCCATATTTCAGCGGTATCTTCTCGTCCTTGTCACGCATCGCGTACTTGCCGACGCGAATCTGTGCCAGCACGAAATCGATGCCCGAAAACGCCTCTGCAGGATCGGTCGTGTAGGAGAATTCGACTTCGGGGTGGCGCTCCCTGATATAGATGGCGCAGGCGTCTCCTATCGTCTTCTGCCGCTCGGCGTCATTGTCGTAGAGGACGATCTTTCTGACCGGAAACTTCTCCGCATCGTTCAGTAGCATCAGCACGACTCCTGGCGTATAGGTCGAGCCGCCTCCCGCGATCGTCACAGCATAGCTCTGCTTTCCCATAGAGGCCCCTTCCTGTCTAGATAGGTTTGCGCTCCATCTGCAACCATAGCGTTCCTGTCTAGATATGTTTTCATGTCTGGGCAAGCGGCAGCGTTTTCCCTCCAGACGGCAGGGCCTGTCTAAACATGCTAGACATCTCTCTCCCGCCCCACCATTGGGGCATACTGGAGATAGCGGCAGCACATCCCGCGCTGCTGGAGGAGGCCTCGCGATGGGAAAAGCCATATACGACGAAATCTATCGGAACCTGCGGCAGCGCATCCTTGACGGCAGCTTCGCGCCGCAGAGCTACCTGCCGTCAGAGGCAAGCCTCACGCAGGAATTCGGCTGTTCGCGGATGACCGTGCGCAAGGCGATATCGATGCTTGCAAACGAAGGCATGGTGACCTCGATCAAGGGCCGCGGCGTGCGCGTCATCTATCTGCCAGCCAAGCAGAATGCAGCCGAGAGCACCTTCCGCGTCGATGGGCTCACGTCGTTCACCGAATCTGCCCGCTCGATCGGAGCCGTCCCATCGGCCAAGCTGTTCCTGCTCGACCATGTTGCATGCACGCCCGCCCTCGCGCATATGTCAGGCTTTCCTGAAGGAGAGGACCTCACCCGCGTAAATCTCGTGCGCTCGCTCAACGGACAGGCGATGGCAATAGACCGGCACCTGTTCCTTTCGAAGGTGGTGCCGGGAATCGACGAGAAGGTGGCAGTCTCTTCGCTGTTCCGCTACTGCGAACACGACCTGGGTCTCGAGATTGCCGTATCGAACCGCGAGGTCACGGTCGAAGAGCCCACCAGGGAGGACATCCGCCTTCTCGGCATCGCGGAGCCGCTCTGGCTTGCCGTGGTGCGCTCGCGTACCTACGACTCGGCGGGAGACCAGTTCGAGCATGTCGAAAGCAAGTATCTTCCGAACTGGTTCCACTTCTTCGATTCGGCGACGCGCACTCCTTTGCCCTAGGCATGCACGATGCTGCCGTCGCGTATAGCGTCCGGCAGATATCGCCAGGATACGAAAAGGCCTCCGGAGCGGGGCTCCGGAGGCCTTCGGCTGTACGCTGCCTGTATCCTGCCTACTCCTTCGGGCAGAGGGCAAGCGCCTCTTCGTCTGCCACGACCGTGCAGTTCGTGTGCAGCTGCAGGATGGAGGCAGGGACCTTCGGCGTCACGGGGCCATAGATCATGTCGTAGACAGCCTGGGCCTTCTTCGGGCCATTGGCGACGACGAGGATCGAACGGGCACGCATGATTGTCTGGACGCCCATCGTGTAGGCCTGGCGCGGCACCTGGTCCTCGGACTCGAAGAGGCGGGAGTTTGCCTTGATCGTGGACTCGGTCAGGTTCACGCAGTGCGTGCCCTTGCTGAACACGTCATCCGGTTCGTTGAAGCCGATGTGGCCATTGTTGCCGATACCGAGGAGCTGAAGATCGCAGAAGCCGGCATCTGCCACCATCTGGTCGTAGGTGGAGCAGGCATGCTCGATATCGGGGTCGGCACCATCCGGCACATGCGTCTTTGCGAGGTCGATGTTGATGCCGTCAAAGAAGTTCTTGCGCATGAAGTAGTGATAGGACTGCGGGTCCTCATGCGTGAGTCCGCGGTACTCGTCGAGGTTGTAGGTCTCGACCTGCGAGAAGTCTACATCGCCCTTCTCATACCACTTGACGAGCTGCGCATAGGCGCCAATCGGCGTCGAGCCCGTGGCAAGTCCCAGGATGGACTTCGGGTTCAGGATGACCTGGGCAGAGATGATGTTGGCAGCCTTGCGGCTCATATCGTTGTAGTCCTTGCAGCGTACAATCCTCATGGAAGTCTCCTATCTGGAAGAGCCTCAAAGCCCTTCCGTTGCCTTTTCTCTCTCTATCACTGCCGATTATAGGCAGCCGGAAGCGTCAGAAGCGCGAGATACCCAAGGTTTGATATTTTGATACCAATTTTGGCAACTTCTCCATGAGAAAGGGGCCTTGCGGCCCCTTTCCTAGCGAAGCTTCTCTGCGAGATCTTCGAGTGCGTGGAAGCGGTGGGAGATCTTGTTCTTCTCTTCCATCGTCAGTTCCGCCATCGTACGCCCCGGCGTTGCATCAGGCAGGAAGAGCGGATCGTAGCCGAAGCCCTCATCTCCCCTGCGCTCATGTCCGATCTTTCCCGGGCAGTCTCCCTCGCCGTGGAGCACCTCTTCCCCGTCCTCGTCGCTCGAGACGAAGACGACGCTCGAATGGAAGTGGGCACCACGCGCATCATCCGGCACATCTTTCATTGCATGTTCGAGCTTCGTGTTGTTCGCATCGTCGTTTCCGTGCTCGCCGGCCCAGCGGGCAGAGAAGATGCCGGGCGCCCCATCGAGCGCATCGACGCAGAGGCCCGAGTCGTCTGCCACCGCCATCTGAAGGCCGGTCTCCTCAAGCGCCGCCTCGGCCTTGATGAGGGCATTGGCGGCGAAGGTATCGCCGTCCTCGATGGGGTCGGGGAAGTCGCCGAGCTCGCCCAAGGCGACGAACTCCATATCCTCGAGCACGGGCCCCAGGATCGCTTCGATCTCCTTCACCTTATGGGCATTGCCGGTAGCGACGACGACCGTCTTTGCCGGGTCAAGCTCTTCGATATTCCTCATGGCTATCCTCTCGCTTCGAATCCGGTGATCTTCTTCTGGAGCGCAAGCAGCTCCTTTATGCCGGCATCTCCCATATCGAGGAGGGCATTGAGCTCCTCGCGCGTGAGCGGCGCCCGCTCTCCTGTGCCCTGCACCTCGACGATGCCTCCATCATCACGCTCGACGAGGTTCATATCGACCTCGGCAGACGAATCCTCCGGGTAGTCGAGGTCGAGCATCAGCAATCCTCCGACCTTGCCCATGGAGATTGCTGCTACCTGATGGGTGATGGGGATGTGATTGATCTTGCCGGCATCGCACCACGCACGGAGCGCCTCGAAGAGCGCGACCCAGCCACCTGTGATCGAGGCCGTTCTCGTGCCGCCATCTGCCTGCAGGACATCGCAGTCCACGGTCACCGTGATCTCGCCCATGCGGCGCATGTCGCAGACATTCCGGAGGCTCCTGCCGACGAGGCGCTCTATCTCCATGGAGCGGCCCTTGCGTCCGCGATATTCGCGCGGCGTCCGCTTCGACGTGGAGGCCGGAAGCATCGCGTACTCGGCCGTCACCCAGCCGGCACGCTGGCCCTTCCTCCAGGCGGGCACGCCCTCCTCGATCGTGGCCGAGCAGAGCACCTTCGTATCGCCGAACTCGGCCAGGCACGAGCCCTGGGCATTCTTCATAACATCACGGGTGAGCTTCACGGGGCGCATCTTCTCGAGCGAGCGTCCATAGGAGCGCTCGGGCACAGAGCCTTGAGCTACCTTGTCTTCCATGCTGACCTCCTGAGTCTTTGCCAGTCCTCTCCATCATAAGGCCATGTGCCTTTGGGCACCTGTCACTCATTCCCGCCATTCATCTCGTCCGCATGGAAAGCACGGTGAGCCCTTCCAAGACAGGTTCGCTGCAGCTCTCCGATTCGCACGTTTGCGGAGTCTGTACTCGAGCCATATGAGTGCTGCGCAGCCTCTGGAAGCTGCCGAAGTAATATAACATGCACAATCACTGGTATATTGCAGACAATTAATCTTGTATTGTTGTCATATGTAGTCGGGAGTTATCATGGCAGCATCAACTACAACCGTTCCGTTGGGCAGTCGCGTCGATGTCAACCTCAAGCGCGAGTTCGATAGCACCGCCGAGGACCTCGGTCTCACGCCCACGGTCGCAATCACGGTATTCATGAAGCGCTTCGTCCAGGACGGGGGATTCCCCTTCGACGTGCGCAAGCCAACCCCGAGCAAGTCTGAATTCATTGCTCAGATGGAAGACCGTTACGAGCGCATGCTTGACGGCCATGAGACCGAACATGACCTCATCGAGGAATAGAGCATGCCTTATCTATGGGATGATCAGGCTTGGATTGACTATCAATACTGGCAGAGTCAGGACAAGAAGACCCTCAAACGAATCAACGCGCTCCTCAAAGACATAGCCCGAACGGGTGGCAGAGGTATCGGGAAGACAGAGCTCTTCAAGGGCAATCTTCACACATTGGTGAGCGCAGGCATCGATGTCCAGAACCGGCTCGTTTTCTCTGTGGATGGTGACATCGTGCGCATCATCTCGTGCCGCGGATACTGCTCGGACAAGTGATGGGCACTGCAGAGATACGAATTCTCAGATGCTTTTCTAGCCGCTTCGCCATCTCTCTGTACATCTAGCTACGGGCGCCAGCGCACAATTATGAGAAAATGGCTGAGGACCTCCGGCATAACCGCAGGAATTCCTGTCGCCGCTCCGCTG
>ERZ791908.74-NODE-74-length-141558-cov-9.584362_pt1 | contig 141558 bp, 158 predicted proteins | sample MGYA00510144_ERZ791908 | MGnify/ENA primary metagenome ERZ791908 (study PRJEB30046, sample SAMN00792105) | human gut metagenome | study: EMG produced TPA metagenomics assembly of the A metagenome-wide association study of gut microbiota in type 2...
CAATCCTCTAATTAGAAACTATTAATAAACTGTCCAACTTTTGGGGTTCAGTTCATTTGTCTTACTATTTTCTTTTAACTTCTTTATATCAGAGGAGTTTTTAAAACATAGACAGGTTAAATAAGTGCCATCACTATTCATTATTAAATCGTCATATCCTTCTGGAGTTTTATATTCCCATTTATACATAAGTTTAGATCCTTTCTAGATTGTCTTTTACATTTTATCTTACAATACTTTTAACTGTCTACTTGATAAAATTGGTATTTTCAAGATTATACATTTTCTTAATTAGCCTATTTAAAAGTTTATTTTTTGTCATTTTATTATATTTTTCAGCCATTTTTTCTGGAGTAATAGTAAATTCTTTAGTTGAACTTAATATTTCATATTGAACGCCACCATCTTCAATAAATTTATTAGTCTCATAAAAACCGTTTTTGAGATAAAATTCTTTTCGAAGTGTTTTTTCATCATAAATATCTTTTAGAGGTCTTTCTATACTAAGTACTACTGTTTCGTGTTTATTTAATAAATCAGCTAATATTTTAGAACCATATCCTTTTTTTCTTTTATTTTTTTCTACGGCTAAATACATCAAATATGTAAAATCTTCACAGTTAACTATATATTCTAGTCCTATTAATTCTTCGTTATCAACGATACCATTAAATTCTACATTTTTCTCTTTGGCACAAAGTCTTAATACCCAAAGTGGAAAACGCTCATCTTTATCAAATGAGCTTAGATATATATTTTGTATTTTTTTCTTTTTCTTGATCTTAGAATAATTTATATATTTTAACTGCATCTTATACCTCCATATTTTAGTAGCAAACTATATAACTGAAATTATTTTTTATAAAAATGAAAATCACAACAGTCTCCACCATACCCCAAGGTTTTTGTTCTGGTAAAGCCTATTTTCTTTAGTCCACCATAAGTAATATCATCAACATCGCAGAAAAGATGGCATAGTTTAGCGCAACCATTTTCGACGCAAGCGGTATGCCAAAGACATTTTTTGATATTTACGTCAAAATAGTCTTTACCGCATCTTTGTTCATTCTCTTGTAAATCTGTTTTCTTCATAATTTTAAGAAATATCTTACTGTAAATTGAATAAAAACCAGGTACAACTTCCATCTTTTGCATAGATGCATGTTTCTTGCTAGCAATTTTATTAAGCATATATTTACGGATATAGTTATAGGACTCTTCTTCTGAAATATTTTCTTTTAAAAGAGTCTTATATAAAGCTATACGAGGAAGAATCGTTTGAATAAGAGTTTTCATTTGCTCTTTTGATTTATCTTTACTGTTTTTTATAAGTTCATCAAGTATTACTACCTGCTTAGAAAACAAGTCAGTTCCCTTAACACTCCCAAATTCTTCAATTAAAAATGCTTTTATCATCTTTTGTTGTTTGATTTTCATTATTACATCATCTCCCAAATTACTATATTAGTTAATACATTACTTTTGTTGTACTAATTTTCATATATATCGTCATTTATTTTTAGTACTATTTTCCATTCTTCTTTTATCAATTATATACCATTTTTTAAAAATTCTTTTAATATATTTGTTGCCCATCTTCTAAATTGAATAGCTCTATCAGAGTTAATTCTATAATCAACAGAAATTACGGCGTCTAAATTGTAATATTGAACATTTCTTTTAAAAATCCTGTTTTCTTCTTTTTGAACTATCGAGAATTTCTCGGCAGGTGAATTTTTATCAAGTTCAAAATCATTATATATATTCTTTTAGTTTACAGATAAACAGGCATGATCAATTGTACCAGTAATAAGTCTGCTCACTTTAGCAACAATTAGTTCAGGATTTTCATGCATTCCATTATCTATCCAATTTAAAACTATAGAAACAAATGAATATTTATAAAAATCTGTTATAAATTTTTTATCTTCTTCTCGTAAATTTTTACCTTTAGATTTTTCAAGTATTTCACTATATATTATAGGATACACTAATCTATACAAATTACTTCTTAATACTTCTACAGAAACAGAATAATAAATATTTTTTACGAAGATTTTTTCTTCCTCCATTATTTTAAAAATAAGTAAAAATTTATCTTCCCATTTTTCACATTCATCTTTTTTCTCTAATATATTATCAACTTCATCAATGCAAATCCACTCAATTAAATCTCTAATGTCTTGAAAATGATAATAAAAAGTTTGTCTATTTATATCACATTTATTCGCAATATCATTAATTGTTATTTTATTGAAAGGTTTTTCTTTTAATAAATCTTTAAATGTATATGCTATTGCTTTCTTTGTAGTTAAACTACTCATTATTTATCACCCATAATATATTATACATTAAAAAAATATGAAATAAATATTTCATATTTAATTTTTATTTAAATAAACCACTTTCTTTAAATAATATTTCAAGATCAGTTCCTTTAATTTTCTTTTCAACTATTTTTATAGCTTGCTTTTCGGCAAATGTTAATGGAAGCTCATCAACTGACTTTTTATCTACAGCATAGTAACATGCTTTCAATAGTTCTCTAACATCATATTTACTACCCCAAACTTCTGGCACAGCTCTATCAATTTTTAAAAGTGTATAAACTGCTTCCATACCTGTACGTATTGAGTATTCTGTAGTAAATATTGTATCTCTTGGTGTTTCTGCGAATTGTCCAACAAATGCAAAGTTAATTGATTCTTTTGGTACTACAAGTGGTCTATCTTTTTCTTCACGTGGTTGGAAAAATGCATTTATATATGGCATATAGCATGTTGTTGTATTACATTTATCAGCATACGTTTCAATTTCATTAGTTGGAATTCCTATATGATATAGCCATTCTTCACATATTTCTTTTCCTGTACATGTTTTTATTGCTTTTTCTATAAAATTACCCTGCTTAGTAGTATTTAAAGCATATACCCAAACTAAAATACTATTTTTATTTTGAGATTTAAATTGTGGTTGTCTATTAATTGTCCAAGATAAATACCAATTTTCTGTACTATCTTTTACAGTTACAATTCCTCCTGTTGTAACCTTTCCTTTTCTTGGGTCACGTTTACATATATTTATAATGTGTTTAATTATATTTTCATCACTTACTTCTATAGTCGCACTCATCCAGTTTGTTAAATCTACATTCCCACAGAATTTATCTGGATTACCAAATTCACCATTAGAAGCCTGTGAAGCAATATTCTTCCATAAATCCCATGATTCACCATTTCCATTTTTTATTTTTGATAAATCTGGTGCATTATTTTGATCTCCATAACAAGATGTATCTGTACAACAACCATTTGTAATAAATACTAAATCGTCTTCTATTAAATCTATTGTTTTTTCAAGGCCTTTATTTTCATATATAATTTGAGTTGCTACTTTTTTGTTTTGTTTAGATTCAAATATAACATTTTTAACATCTATTCCATATTCAATTTTTACACCATTACTTTCTAAATATTTTGTAAGGGGTAAAATCATTGATTCATATTGATTATATTTTGTAAATCTTAAAGCTGAAAAATCTGGTAATCCATCTATATGATGAACATATCTGCATAGATATCTTTTCATTTCTAATGCAGATGACCATTTTTGAAATGCAAACATTGTTTGCCAATATAACCAAAAATTTGTTTCCCAAAATGAGTCCGGCAATACATCTGATATTTTTTTATTTTCTAAATTCTTTTCTGGGGTAATAAATAATTTTGATAATGCAAGTGCTGATTTTCTATCAAGTTTAAACATTTTATCAGTATGTGCATCTTCACCACAATTTATAGTTGCCCTGCATAGTGAATAATTCGGATCATGTTTATTAAGCCAATAATATTCATCTAATACAGAAACATTTGGGGTTTCAATTGATGGAACACTTCTAAACATATCCCACATACATTCAAAGTGATTATCCATTTCACGTCCACCACGCATATAAAAGCCTTTAGTGACATCTTTTCTTCCATCACATGAGCCACCGGCTAAATCTAATTTTTCTAACAAATGAATATGTTCGCCTTTCATTTGTCCATCTCTTACTAAATAGAATGCTGCTGAAAGTCCTGCTAAACCTGTACCAATTATATAAGCAGATTTTTTATCTACTCCTTCTGGTTTTTCTGGACGAGCAAAAGCTTCATATGTTCCTGATCCATAATACATAAATATCCCTCCTTATATGATCATTAGTTAAATTGTATTATTTTCAACATTTTTATTCAATAATCATTTTTTTGAGCATGTAAAAATAATAATACATAAAAACAAAAATGGAGTAATATCTATACACTAATACTCAATTGTAATAATTTTATATTATATAGTATTTCAATTCAAATTACTATTTATGAAGCTAGTTATAATCACAACTTCAAACTAATATTTTTAATTTCTTTCTTCTTAAAATACACTTTAATCTTTAAAACATTTTACTAATAAAGGCTTAATTAATTCATAAATAAATATTGCCATGAAATTTATTAAAAATACTACTAATATTAAACTAATGTTTATTGATGTTACACTTATTAATTTTCCAACTGGTGTAATAAACACTATAAGTTCAATTAAAATTATTAATAATAGTCCATAATTCATTGCTTTATTAGAAAATAATCCTTGTTTAATAACTGATTGTTTTAAGTTTCTACAAGATAGTGAATAAACAATTTCTTGTATTACCATTGAAAGAAGTGCTAAAGACATAGCTGTTTCTTGTCCATACATTTTCAGACTAATAAAATAAGTAAGAACTACAAACATAGTTTCAATTATAGCTGAAAATGCGATACTAGCTTTAATAAATGGTGTAAATAACGGTTTGTTTATTCCTCTTGTTTTTTTATTCATTATGCCATCTTCACTTTTTTCAAAGGACAAACATATACTAGGAATAGAATCTGTTACCAAGTCAATAAATAAAATATAAATTGGTAATAAAATTGTCGTTTTAGTAAACAACCCTATGATAATAGTAAATATCTCAGCAAAATTACTTGATAATGAAAATACTATATTATTTCTAATATTATTATATATTCTTCTTCCTTCTTCAACTGCTACGACTATCGTTGAAAAAGAATCATCCATTAATACTATATCAGAAGCTGACTTTGTAACATCAGTGCCTGTAATACCCATTCCTACACCAACATGAGCATCTTTAATAGCTGGAGCATCATTTACTCCATCTCCTGTCATCGCTACTATTTTTCCACTGTTTTGAAGTGCAAAAACAATTTTTTCTTTATGAATTGGATTAACTCTTGCATAAACAGAATATTTTTTAACAATATCTTCTAGTTCTTTATCATTATATTTATCAAGTTCGCTTCCAAGTATTGCTTCATTATCACTTGTTATAATACCAACATCCTTAGCAATAGCAGTTGCTGTATCTATAGAGTCACCTGTAATCATAATAGGTCTAATTCCTGCATTTTTACATAAAGCAACACTTTCCTTAACGCTTTTTCTTGGTGGATCTATCATACCTAAAATACCAGCAAAAGATAAATTATTTTCCTCTTTTTCTAATTCTTTAATATTTTTTGGTACATAATCTAACTTTTTATAAGCAAATCCTAAAGTCCTTAGTGAATTTTTAGAAAAATTCTTAACTTTATCTAAAACCTCTTCTTTTTGAGTCTTAGATAAATTTACTTTTTCAATTAAAGAATCCATACTACCCTTGCATAAAACATAGATATCATCATCTATTTTATTTAAAGTAGTAAACATCTTTCTATCACTATCAAATGGTACATCTAATAATCTTTCACATTTTTTTCTTAAATTAAGAGAATTAATTTTTTTATTATATAAATAATCATATAAACAAGTTTCTGTAGGATCACCCACATATTTATCTTTATAAATAAGACCATCATTACAAAGAGCGCATATGTAATTAAGCATCTTTTCATCTATTACATATTCATCCTTAACAGTCATTTTATTTTGCGTTATAGTACCTGTCTTATCAGAGCAAATAATATCTATTGCTCCTAATGTTTCTACAGCTTGCATTTGTTTTACTACGGTTTTCTTTTTTGCTAGATTAGATATTCCAACAGATAAAGTTATTGTAATTACAGTTGGTAGTCCCTCAGGAATAGCAGCAACTGCGAGTGATGAACATAGCATTATAATTTCAAGTATAGTATATTTATTAATTAAAGCTAAAATAAAGATAAAGATTAAAATAACAAATACTATTAATGTTATCTTTTTAGATAGTTCTTTTATCTTTAATTGCAAGGGAGTTTCAATTCTATCAATTTCATTTAATGATAATGCAATTTTACCTAACTCACTATTTTTTCCTGTACTTACAACTATACCAGTACATTTTCCATTTGTAATATTTGTTCCTAAAAACAACATATTTTTTTGTTCTTGAATAATTAAATTTTCTTTTAAAACATCAGCACTTTTTTGAACTGGAATACTTTCCCCTGTTAAAGCAGATTCATCTACTTTTAAGTTTTCACATCTAAGTATTCTAATATCAGCAGGAACTGTTTCTCCAGATTCTAAATATATTATATCCCCTGGAACCAATTCTTTAGTATTTATTATTAGTATTTTGTCATCTCTTTTTACTTTAGAAGTACTGGTTTCATATTTTTTTAAATCTTTTAATATTAAAGCTGCTTTTTCTTCTTGTATAAATCCAACAATAGCATTTATAAAAACTACAAAAAGAATAACAATAGTATCAGTATACTCATGGGAATAAAAACATCCATAAAAATATAAAAGTACTGCAACAACTAATAATATGATAATCATCGTATCATTAAACTGCTTTAAAAACCTTAAAATTAATGGTGCTTTCTTTTTATTTAAAATAATATTTTGTCCATAATCATTTAATCTTTTCTTTGCTTCTTTACTATCTAATCCATCAATATTACTATTCAATGTTTTAAATATATCTTCTTCGTTTTTAAAATACACTTTTTCTCATCTCCATTTTATTACTTTTTAGTCTGTCTTTTCTTCAACAATTTACTATTTATCACTTTCCTCTAATGACAAATTAAAGTCTAATTTATATAATCTATCTTATTTTATATTCTACTAATATTTTATCATGGATGCTATCAAGTGATATTTTTAATCAATATATAACTTCATACACATGTATACTACTTTCTATTTTGGTAAAAAGACAAGTCCAATAAATGCTAAAACAATAAATAGTAATCCTACACAAAATAAAACTTTTTCTGCTGGATTTTTTACAAATCTCATCACATAGCTTTTATTTGGATTCTGTGGACTATAGAAAACATCTAATTCTGTGCCTATAGGAAAATGTTCTTTTAATACATTGGTAGAAATATGGATATTACTGTTAATTATTAAATTTTTTTCTTGAACATCATTTTCTACTTTAGTTTTTATTTTATTAAAAGACGACGCCTTATTTACAATCCAACCATATTTAAGTCTTTGATTATATTTAGTACCGTTAACAATATACTCTACTATAGGAAAATGTACTCCATTATTATTCCATAATGTGTACTTTATAACTTTTCCTTTTGTTGTTAGGCTACATTGTTCAACCATCTTTTTGTCCTTACTCTTAAATATTAACGATAAAATTAATAGAATTAAGCCTATCAACATAAATATTACAAAAAAACTTATTTTCATTTTTCTAATCTCCCTTGCAACTTACTATTTCATTTAAATCTTATCATAAATAGCATTAATTATCTATACTACATTTTTTAATAACTTCATTTATTAGTTTTTCGATTTCAACGGAATTTTCTATTTCATGTATTCCAAAACATTTTCTTCCTAAATCTTTAAATGATGCTCCTGAGTGGAATACTCTTTTTCTATCTATAATGATAAATCTATCATGATAAGAATCATTTTTTATAAATTTTATATTATTATATTGTTTCAAGTATTTTTTCCTTAAATTAGCATTCAGATTTGATGAAATAATTATTATATCTTTATCAATACTTCTTAGCTCGTCTAATAATACTTTTCCTACATAATTATCTATAATTATTATTTCATCTTTTGCAAGATTGAATATTTCTAATAGTACAGAATAAGCATCATAAATATCACCTTTAAAAAATATAGAATCTTTTGTTATTTCTTTTGGATTAAATTTATCAAATAATTCATCTATTCTCTTTGTGTTATGATCAACTTTTTCTTCTAAAAGTAAAAAACGTCTAGGTAATATATTTTTATTATAATTAATATAATGTCTCATTTTTACAAATGTATCCATTATTCTAATACTTGTTTGGATTGCCTCTTTTGATTTTAGAATTGTTGCGAGCATATACACTCCTTGTTCAGTAAATACTCTAGGATTAGTTCTGGATTTTGAACTAATATTTGCGGTCGCATTTTGCGACCACAAAACATCAACTTCTTTATCATTTGTTATCCACGATATCCTACTAGGAAACTTTTCCTTATTTCTATTTACTGCTTCATTAACCCTTTTTGTTTCTGCATTATATAATTTTGCTAAATCAGAATCTAGCATTACCTCCTTTCCATCAATTTCATAAATCATATTTTCAATGTTTATAACATCTTTCTCTGCTATTTCATTCATAATTAAACCTCCATATTTAGAATAAAAAAAGGATATCCCCTCATCCTATTGAAAGGGATATCCCGCAACATGCAATAATTCTTCCTTGCTTTAAAAAATTATAACCTTAGCGTCCAAATTGTCATATTAACTCATAGCAAGATAATTAATACAGTTTATATATATCATACTATTCTTATAAATACAATCGAACAAAGTTATTTTTTATTAATATATTTTTCTAATATATGCATATCCTTTATTTACTTGGTCTTTTTTGTTTTATTTAATTTATTAAATTTACCATCATATAAATCTTCTAATTTCTTATCTGTTTTTGTGTATTGAAATTATTTACATGTAGTTTTTAGCTTGGAACTGAAAAACATATTTTCCTAGGACATGGTCAAACAAACATTTAAAATTTCTTATTTTTCAAGGCTTTTTCGATGTAGTACTGACACACACTCCACATGATATGTTCTTGGAAACATGTTGAAAAGTTCTACTTCCATAACCTTATAATTACTTAATCTATTAATATCTCTGGCTAATGTTATAGGATCACATGAAACGTAAATAATATTTTTAGCACTACTATTATTTAAAACATCAATTGCCCTCTTATCAATTCCTTTTCTTGGGGGATCTACAATTATAGTGTCGCAATCAAACTTTTGCCTAGTAATTATATCCTCGGCCTTACCACAAATAAAGTCGACGTTTTTTATTTTATTTAATTCTTTATTTTTATTGGCATTTTTGATAGCGTCTTCTACTACCTCGACTCCAATAACGCTATTAACGTATTTACTTATAGAAAGAGAAATTGTTCCAACGCCACAATAAAGATCAAGAACTTTTTTTGCTTTTTTATCTTTTACTACACTTATTATTTTAGAATATAACATTTCAACCACTTCTTTATTAACCTGAAAGAATGACTTGTTGGAAACATAATATTGATAATCTAAGATAGTTGATGTTATTTCATTATTTTTGATGTTTTTATTATTGATAATAACGCTATCGGCAAGAGGCAAAAATACATTTTCATTATTTACCTCGCCAGATATATCTATCATGATTTGATCTGTATAATTACCAATTCTTATCATAATAGTTTTGATACCTTTTTCTAAAGTAACAAGCGTCTTAAGTTTAGAAATAACAACATTTATTTTTTCATCTACTAATAAGCATTTATCTATTTCAACATAATCATTACTGTCTTCTTTCAATAAACAAAGTTTTCCTTCTTGAACATGTAGGGTTATTTTATTACGGTAATTATATTCTCTGCCAGAATTAATTTTTGCTATTTTTATTTTTTGGGAAGCAAACTTTTCTAAGATATCTTCTACTTTCCTCTTTTTATACTGATTTTCATCTTCTAATTTCATATGTTCCAATTGACAGCCGCCACATATTCCGTAATATTTGCATTTTGCAGCTATCCTGTTGTGACTTTCTTTTAAATAATTTGCTACATTAGCTTCTAAATATTTTTTCTTTTCCTTTGTTATGTTTATATTAATTTCTTCTGTTGGAAGAGCGTTTTTTACAAAACAAATTTTATTATCTACGTTAATAATGCCTCTACCAAAATCATCTAGTTTTTCTACTGTGTAACTCATGCTTATCACCTGTTTTAATTATACATAATTTTTTATAAATTTGCCATACTAAAGATGGTGATCAAGATGAAGCAAATTATCGAAAATCTTAAACAACAAACAGGAGTCAGTAAAGATTATATATATAGGCATTTTACTATTGATAAGGTTGAACTAGATTTAATATTTAACGAGGTGTTAACTTCATCTGATAATATTAATGATTTTATTTTGACAAGACTTACTAAGCTGAAAAGAAGGGCCTTAAAAAATTTAGTTAATACTTTACCTGATAGAAATATTTTGGAAATAAAAGAGGATGAAATACTTTATTATGTTAATAATGGTTTTTTAGTTATTATTACCAAATATCAAATGCTCGCAATTGAAGAGAGAATAAATTTAGATCGTGGAGTGAGCGAAGTCAGTAGTGAGATAAATATTAAAGGTCCAAAAGATGCTTTTTCTGAAACGTTTAATATTAATTTAGGTCTTATTAGGAAAAGAATCAAAAGTTGTGACTTAGAATGTTTTGATACCACTATAGGTAGGAAAACTGAGACTAGGGTTGGAATTTTATATATGCGAAATATTACAGATCAGGATTTAATTGAAAAAGTCAAATTAAAGCTTTCAACTATTGATATTGATGGAATTATTGATTCCACTTATTTGAAAGAAAATTTAGAGTCTAAAAATAATAGTTTTTTTCCAACTGTGATGTCTACAGAACGACCTGATAAAGCTTCTATGGCCTTATTAGAAGGAAAAGTTGTGGTAATTGTTGATATGAGCCCTTATGTTTTGATTATGCCGAACTTTTTTCTTGATTTCTTTCATACTGTTGATGACTATTATCAAAAACCTGCCAATACAACTTTTATAAGATTAGTAAGATTGTTTGCTTTTATAATCGCAATATTTGTACCAGCTTTATATATAATGGTCACAACACATAACCATGATTTTATTAGTTTAGATATTTTACTCTCTCTTAAAGCCCAAAGAGAAAGTGTCCCGTTTTCAGCTTTAACGGAAGCCTTATTTATGATGCTTTGTTTTGAAATATTAAGAGAAAGTGATGTGCGGATGTCTGCAACTAGTGGTAGTGCTATTTCGATATTAGGCGGTTTAATTTTAGGAGATGCTGCGGTAAGTGCTGGAATTATATCCCCTATTATGATTATTGTAATAGCTATATCAGCAATTTCGGGACTAACTTTTACTTCAATAGAACTCGTTAGTGCCATTAGATGGTGGAGACTAATCATGATGATTTTAGCCGCAGCTTTTGGTGTTACTGGTATTATTATAGGAACCATAGTGTTATTTATTAGACTGTTGACGATAAAAAACTTTGATAGAAAATATTTAACTCCTTTTATCCCATTCATAAAAAGCGAACTAAAGGATAGTTTTATAAAAACGGATAATGAAGGTGAAAAATATCGTAACAGAGCCTTAACTCATAATGTGAAAAGAGGTCATTTTAGATGAAGAAGAAAATATACTTTATTTTATCTTTTTTACTTATCTTAATGATAGGTGGTTGTTCTAAATATGAAGAGTTGAACAATTTATCAATAATTAGTAATATTACAATTACATATAAAGATGGTTTATATATTGTATCAATGCAAGAAATTATTCCTCAAAAGGGAGAAAATAAAATTAATTATGATTATAAATATAGAACTGGTAGTGGAAAAAATCTCGCTAAGGCTTTTTCAAATATAATTGACCATTCTCCCAAAAAAATATATTTAAGACGAGTGCAGAATGTAATTATAGATTATAAAAATCGAAAAAAAATAATGAAAGCTTTTTTAGAGTATGATCGTAAATATAAAAACATAAGTCGTGAAGCATCTATTGTTCTTACTAAGAATGATTTAGGAAAGGTACTTAAAATAAATAGTGATTATAAATATATAGATAGTGTTTTAAAAGAGAATAAGAGGACTTTATATAAAGTTAGTGGAATATATAAAAAAAAGAAGAGGCTTAGAATTCCTCTTATAAAAATTAATGATAAAGAACTTATATTTAGTAAATTTATTTACTTACAAGTATAACCGTCATTTTCATAATATTTTTTGGCGGTATTATATTTTGAAAACATATTTTTAATAGTCATATCTTTAGGATATGATGTTTTTGTTTCTTGAGATAGACTGATATAACTAGTGTTATCGACTACAGAATAATATGAGCCAACTAAAGAGGCAAAATAATTAAGTTTTATTCTTGATTCACTGGAAATTGATGTTCCTTGGTTATATTCGTTGTTATATTTGGAATTGTTTTCAAATTTTAAATCTATTTTTTCAACTTCACTATTTTTATACCTAGTAGTAATTACTATTTTATAGTTGTCAATTGCACTTTTAGAGCACGTTAATATGGCATTTGGCAATACTACATTTTTATTAGTCTCACTACTTTTAGGTTTTAAGACTCTTAGAAGTGGTGGCACAATAATCAAACTAGATAAAAATAGCATCAGTAAAATAACTAAGAAACTTTTTTTAGACTCTGTCATAACTTTCTCCTATAATATTTCAACATTATCATCTTTTGGTGTTGTTATGGTTGCTGTTTTTTCATTTATTTTAGCAAGAGATGCTTCTATAAACATCTTATCTAATTCTTGTTGTTCTTTCTTATTTGTTGTGACAATAGTTTTATCATCAAGTTTAATTAGTTTAATGAATTTAGTTAAAAGTAAGCATAAAATAGTAAAGGAAATGATTGCTATTAACAAAATGAAAACATCTAAATATAATTCCTTCTTTATAACTAAAATAAGGGAAATAAGGGAAAACGATAGAACAACTGATGTAACGGTGATACCAAGTATATATCCAAAAAAATTAATATTATAAATATAATTTGGAGATTTTTTTCCTTTTATAGAATAAATGGCTAAGGCTGTAATATAAATACCTGAAAAAATAATTAATGGTGAAAATATTATGTCCATAAAATTTCGTACAAAATAAGTTATACTATTCATTTATATCGCTCCTCTTCTATCTTAAATCATAATATAATGTTAACACAATTAACTATTTTTTTCAATTAATATTACTCTTTTTGATTAAGAATACGCAATTTTATAAGGAGATATGAGATAAGTAATAATAATGCGCCAAATATTATATAATAATTTAATTCTATATTCTTACTATTAAAACTAGTGGGCATGGTTATTATTTCAGGATTACTAGTAGATGAATCTTGATCTATTGTTTTATTATCAGATGATGTATGTTCAGAAGTACTTGGGATATATTTTAGTTTAGCTGGTACAAAGGTAGTTTTTATAGGAGAGGTCTTTTCCCATTTTGCATAAAGAATAAGATTACCCGTAGTAAGAGAGGTAATTTTATTATTATATTCATCAAACCACCCCAAAAAGTTATAACCTGCTAATGTAGGAATAAAGAGTGTTTGATTTAAAATGGAATATGTTCTTAAAATAAAGGTATCATTATCCAAATAGTATTTGACCTCATATAACGAAAGATTCCAAGTAGCGCTTATAGTAATATCATCTGTTAAAGTTATTTTATCTCCGGGATTATATATATCATTATCAACTTTCCATCCATTAAAGGTATAACCTGTTTTTTCAAATGTATTATTATCTAAAATATAGTTAGTATCTTCTGATTCATAATTAATAGAGTTTTGATCATTTTCATATGTAATTTTATAAATGTTTTTGACTTTGTTAAAATGGGGAGTTAAGATGTTTCCCTTACCTATTGCTTTTATAGTAATTATTTTCCCTGATATATTTAGTTTTAAGGACTTTACTTCACCATTGTTAGATAAGTAATATTTATATAATTCTTCATTATCTACATAAACTATATAAATTGTTTCATCTTTTTCGTTGTTCACTGAAAAATTAAGTGATTGATAGTCATCGGTATTTTCATATGTAAGTTCATAGTCTTCACCACTAAATGAGTGATCATAGACTTTTTCATCAGGGGTAGTTACTGTTGTCTCGACAAAGTCTCCACTCGCTTCAACGGTAGATTCATCTGTTAAAAGTTTATCATATACATTTATTTCAATTGTTTTTTCAAGATTATATTTATCAATAGAAATTTTTACATAATAGGTTCCAATTTCTGTTGGGTTAATGCTTGACGTAGTTAATATGATCCCACTTGGTGTGGTGGTCTCAAAATTAATAGTATATGTACTGTCACTAGAATTTAGGATTGATACTTTATCAGTTAAATTTATCTTTGTATCTTTGCTTGATGAAAAAGAAGTAGCCTCTATTATTGGCAAAGTATCTTCTTCTTGAATCTTATTTTCTTCTAAAATATTAATATCATTATCATCGTTAATTAAGTCATCATATGTTTTTTCGGTAGCATAAACTGTTTTAGGAAAAATACATAATAAAAATAATAAAACAACCAAATACCCTCTTGTTTTCATAAAAGTCTCCCTAGTTGTATTATAAAACAATTAATTAAGAATTACTAGGCTTTTGGGTCAGAAAAAATTTTTGAGGTTAAGCTAGATATTTGTTTTACTTTCTTGTAATTATATTTAAAGAATAAAATAAATAATATTAGTAAAACTAATAAGAGAAAAATATTTCCTAAAAATAAGAAATAATCGTATATTCCATGAGTAATAATGGGTATTAAGATACTTAATAAAATATTTTTTCGATATAATTTCTTATTATGATTATTTAGGGATAGTTTAGCTAAGAGTAAGTAATAACCCATTACTATTCCAAAAGAGGCATGTCCTGGGATAGAAGTTATTGATCTTAGAATAGCAGCTTCTATTCCATAAGACATAACATATAAAATATTTTCTAAGGCTGCAAAACCTAGTGAAATAAAAGTAGTATAAACAATGATATCATAGGGTTGATCAAAGTTTTTATTATTAAAGCCAATAGCTTTTGCAAAAAGCCATTTACACCCTTCTTCTACTAGGGCTACCCCAATAAAAATATAAATGGCTAGCTCAAGGGCACTCATTTGATCGGTATCATATCCAAAAAAAGGAATCAATAATTCTAAAATAATATTAATAATAAAAACAAGTAAACATGATGATATGCCAGAGACAAAAAGGCCAACTAAAAGTGAAGTTGGTTCTTTTTCACTATCTTTTGTATAAATATATCTACATATAAGCGCTATAGGTAAAATCGCTAATATAAATAAAATAACTTGTTGCATAAATTCACCACTATTCTATAAATAGATTGTAGCAAAGATATTTATTTTGAACAAGTTATAATATTATATTTTTATTTGATAGACACTTTCAAAGCAAATAAAAAAGGGCACCTGATAGTACCTAAAAAAATAAAAACGTTGATAGTTCAACGTTAATTTCATTATGGTGGAGCATAGCGGGATCGAACCGCTGACCTCCACGGTGCAAACGTGGCGCTCTCCCAGCTGAGCTAATGCCCCATAATTACCAGTTCTCTCAACCAGTAATTAGATTATAGCATAGTGTTTTTTCAAAAGTCAACTATTAATTGTGAAATTTTTTAGAAAGTATCGTTTTTTCATTAAAAACCCCCCTATTATTACTAATAATATGTTTATATCCTCTTCTAAAATCATCGAAAGATGGAACGACCTTTACTTTGGTAAAAGCATATGAATATAAATAGCGCTCTAAAAGAAATTTATCAAAGTAATAATTCTTACGTTTATTTTCAACAGTTACCTTATATAATAAAAACAAAATCATAATTAGGTAATTTATACTAAAATGGCTGGGCAAAAAAGATGTCAAAATAATTATCATGAAATACGAAATATAAATTGTATAAGTAAAGCTTTTTTTGAATGATAAAAAAAGTGATAAAAATAAATTTACTATTTTACCACCATCCAAGGGGTATATTGGTAATAGATTAAAAAATAGAATACTATAGTGAATAGGCTTAAGTAAATGAATGGAATTTTTGTATGGATAAAATTTTAACAAAAGTATGTAGGTTATTACTTGTACTAGTGGTCCATTTATTAGGACAAGAAATTCTTTTATTCTAGAGACATTAAGTTCACTACTGAATTTAGAAATCCCCCCTGTTGGATACATATATATCTTGTCAACTTTAAATTTAAAGATTGTGGCTGTTAAAAAATGACCTAGTTCATGAAAAAAAATTAAAATATATACAAAAATAAATGGTTCAAAGTATCCTATGAGAATGGAGAACAAAGCAAAAACATATACTGTGGGATGAATATAAAAATATTTAGATATATTTTTTATAATCTAAAAATTTTCCCTTTTCTTCAAATAATAAATATATTTTTTTATCTTTGGCCTCTCCTATTAAGTCTCCTTTTTTGACGTAATCATACATTTTAATATTTTTTTCGGTAATGTTACTATACCAAACATCTATACCATTAATTTGTTCTATGATAACAGTATTATCATACCCTTCTTTGTTACCAATAAAAATTACGATACCACTTTCTAGAGCTGGCACTAAGTAGTTGTCGCTAACGGTTAATTTTACACCATCTTTATAGACACTTTCCTTGCTATATGAAAGTTTTTCTGTAAATACTTGTTTAGTCTCTTCTACTTCACCAATATATTTACCAAAATATTTATTATAGATTTTTTTAAAGTTTGAAAAATGAATACTTTCTTCATATATATGTTCTGAAATTATTTTTTTATTAGTAGCACTGTTTTTGGTAAATATCATTCCGATTAAAAAGACTATGATTGTTAACAGAATACGATTTATAAATGAATGGAGCATTTTGCGGGGCTTTTTGTAATTGTTAACACTATTTTTGGTACTATCACTTCTTTGTTTTCGATAATCATCTATATTCATTTTTATCTCCTCAAAGAATTATATGCGCGGCTTTAAAATATATAACTAAATAGTAATAATAAAAAGATGTTAAGCATTTATCTTAGCATCTTTTGTTTCAGTTTTTTTAGGTTTTGTAGTTTTCTTTAGACATTCTTTGCGTGAAAAGTTTTGACGACCTTTTTTATCTGGTCCTAGAGCTTTAACCATAATTTCATCGCCAACCTTAACGACGTCTCCAGCTTTCTTTACCCTTTCTTCGGCAAGTTGTGATACGTGAACCATTCCCTCACATCCTGGCCATAATTCAACGAAACAACCAAAGTCTTCAACTTTCACGACCTTAGCTAAATATTCTTTGCCCTCTTCAACTTCACGAGCAATTTCTTCAATCATTTTACGAGTCTTATCTATTACTTTTTGATCAGTGTGATAGATTATGACACGTCCGTCGTCTTCTAAATCTACTTTAACAGCATTTATATTATTAACTTCTGTTACATTAGAAGCTTCACAAATGATCTTAGTAATCATTTCTCCACCACGACCAATGACATCTTTAATTTTAGCTGGGTTGATTTTAAATATCTCTGTTTTTGGTGCATATTTAGATACTTCTTTACGCGGTTCGCTGATTTGTTTTGCAATAACATCTAAGATTTCAAGGCGCGCTTTTTTAGCTTGTTTTAGAGCTTCTTTTAATATTTTTTCAGTTACACCCTTAATTTTAATATCCATTTGTAAAGCACATATTCCGTTTTTTGTACCTGCAACTTTAAAGTCCATATCACCTAAGTGATCTTCCATACCTTGAATATCCGTTAAAATTGTATAATCTTTTCCAGCAGTTATAAGTCCCATGGCAATTCCTGCGACTGGAGCTTTTATTGGTACACCAGCAGCCATTAAGGACATACATCCAGCACAAATACTTGCCTGTGATGATGAACCATTAGATTCAAGTATTTCACTTACTACACGGATAGTATATGGAAATTCATCTTCACTAGGGATTACTTGAGCTAAAGCTTTTTCGCCTAATGCTCCATGGCCTATTTCTCTTCTTCCAGGGGCACCGTAGCGACCAGTTTCTCCTACAGAAAAACTTGGAAAATTATAGTGTAACATAAAACGTTTTTGATCTTCTATTTCAAGGCCATCTAATATTTGATGTTCTCCTAATGCTCCTAGGGTTGTTACAGATAGAGCCTGCGTTTCTCCTCTTGTAAATAGAGCTGAACCATGAGTTCTAGGTAGTAAATCTATATCAGTTGATAAAGGTCTTATCTCATCCATTTTTCTACCATCGGCTCTGATATGTTCTTTTACAACTATATTTCTAAATAATTCATATTCTAAATCATCTAATATTTTCATTACTTTAGTAGATAATATAGCCTGTTCTTCATCAGATAATTCTATATTTTCTGCTCTATACTTTTCTACTATTTCTTCTTTCAAGCCATCTACGGCTTCATGCATTTTTAGTTTTTCTTTAATTCTTAATGCTTTGTCTAGTCTATTTGTCGCTAATGATCTTACTTCATCTTCTAATTCCTTAGAGATTTCTAAATGCTCATATTCCATTTTTTCTTCGCCGATTTCAGAAATTATTTCATCTTGGAAAGCAACTAATTCTTTTAGGGCTTCATGTCCTTTCATTAGTCCTTCCAACATTATTTTTTCTGATGCTTCATGGGCACTTGATTCAACCATATTGATGGCATCTTTTGTTCCCGCTACAGTTAAATCAATTAAAGAATTTTCTAGTTGTTCATGAGTTGGGTTAATAACATATTCCTTATCAATATAACCTACTTTTACTCCCGCAACTGGGCCATTAAATGGTATTTTACTAATTGATGTTGCTAGTGACGAAGCAAATAAGGCTGTTAGTTCTGGTGAACAATCTGGTTCAACACTTAGAACAGTGTTAATTATTTGAACTTCATTTTTAAAATCTTCTGGGAATAGTGGTCGCATGGGTCTATCAATCATACGAGCTGCCAAAGTGGCATTTTCAGTTGGACGACCTTCTCTTTTAATAAAGCCACCTGGTATTTTTCCTACAGAATATAATTTTTCTTGATAATTTACTGTTAATGGGAAAAAATCAGATAATAAGTTGACATTTTTGTTTACAACAACTGCAGTTAGGACTACAGTATCACCATAACGAACTAATACACTACCAGTTGCTTGTTTGGCTAGTTGTCCATGTTCTACAATAAGATTTTTTCCAAAAAACTTCTTTTTAAATACTCTCTTCATTACTTCTCCTTTTATGCTTATTATGTTTGAAAAAAAAGAGACACAAAAAGATAGTGTCTACTTTCTTAATCCTAATTTTTGAATTAATTCACGATATCTTGTAATATCAGTCTTAGCTAAGTATTGTAACATACTACGTCTTTGACCAATCTTCTTAAGTAATCCTCTACGTGAATGATAGTCATGTTTATGTACTTTTAAATGCTCAGTTAAATCATTTATTTCTGATGTTAATATTGCTATTTGTACTTCACATGAACCAGTGTCTTTTTCATCTCTTCTGTATTCTTCAATTATTTGTTGTTTCTTTTCTTTTGTTAAAGCCATTGTTTAAACCTTCCTTTCATAAAATTCACCAAAACTGAGTAAGAGGTCGGAATTTCCTCTAACTAAGAATCAGCAGTACATATAATATACTAAAAATATAATTAAATTGCAAGGCTTTTATTATAAATAAAGAGAAAAAGACTCAATTACTCCAAATTAAGTCTTTTTTCTAAGTTTATAGTTGTAATTTTATAATAGACAAAGCAAATTATTATGTTAAGAATTAGTGACGCTAATAGGAAGATTTGTAAGAAAGACATTGGTGGTGTATTTTGTTCTAAATATTTACTCCAATTATTATTAAAATATATAGGAATGATTAAGAATAGCGCTACAAATAATTGAGTGATATAATAAACGGCTATCATATATAGGAATGAGAAAAAGCCCTTATTTTTATTATGCATTTGACCTATTGAAATGGATAAATATATTAGAAGTTGTTGCATTATTATGCCGACGAAGAAAGAGGCAAATATTAATGAGAAGAACACGATATCACAATCTTTTAAAAGATCTAAGGCCCAAATAACATCTGCAGTTTGGACATAGATTCCAAATATACCAATACCAAGACAGATGGCTGATACTAAAGTGCTTGCGGCTATTGCTACTATAGTAGTAATTAGTTTTGATAAAATTAGACTACTCTTTTTAACTGGAAGAGTATTCATGAGATACCCCTCATCCTTTACAATGTTTTTATAAAAACGGATACACCCTATTATCCATGTTGCAAAAGGTAGAGAAAAAGTAGCAACTATATATATAGCAAAGATAAAAGCATATGATATTTGAAACAAGGTTATTTTATCTGATAAATAATATGCTCCTCTAGCTAGTGTAGACATTAATATAGCGACTATATAGATTGGCACCATAATCTTAAAGATGTTTTTCAAATCATATTTTAATAGTTTATTTAACATTTAAATTCCTCCCTAAAAATAGCATCTATAGTTTTATTTTCTTTATTTCTAAGTTCATCTGCATTTTCAAATAAAACAATTTCGCCATTTTTAATAAAAATAACATCATCTAATATTTTTTCGATATCTGAAATTAAATGGGTTGAAATAATAATACTTGATGTCTGTTTAAAATTTTGTAAAATGGTATTTAGAATGTAGTCTCTACCTGCAGGGTCAACTCCGCCTATCGGTTCATCTAATACATAAAGATCTGCTTCTCTACTCATAACAAGAATAAGTTGAACCTTTTCTTTTGTTCCCTTTGACATTGTTTTAAGTTTAGCATCTTTATCAATATTTAAATCATTTAATAATTTCAAAGCCTTATCTTTATTAAAATCTTCATAGAAGTCTTCAAATAAAGATATTATTTCACTGACTTTTGAGTTTGTATTTAAATACGTTCTCTCAGGTAAATAAGAAATTATCTTTTTACTATCTACGCCTGGTTTTTGTCCCTTTATTAATATGCTTCCTTCAGTTGGTGTTAACAAATCGTTAATTAGTTTAATTATAGTGGTTTTTCCACTACCATTTGGTCCTAATAAACCATAAATCTTGCCTGGTTCTATTTGAAGATTAATATTTTTTAATGCTTGAAATGTTCCATAGTCTTTACTTACATTTTTGAATTCTATTAAATTCATATACTCTCCTTTATTTTCCTTGTAAATAAGAAATAATTTCTTCTTTACTCACATTTAACTTTTTCATATTTTTTAAAAAGTCATCAACAGTTGATTGTAAAACTTCTTTTTTCATCTTGCTAATTATTTTCTTATCTTCGGTTACAAATTTACCACTGGTTCTTTTAGTAATAATTAAGGATTTTTCTTCCAGTTCTGTTAGAGCTCTTTGAACTGTATTTGGATTAACACCAGTAATAAGAGCAAATTCTCTAACTGATGGTAATTTACTACCCGGTTCATATGTTCCGATAATTATTTTTTCGGTAAGTTGTTCTAACAATTGTTTATAAATCGGAATATTATCACTAAATATAAACTTTTCTTCCATATTTCGTCTCCTTTTGTATTAGTTGACTAATACAGTTATACAATTATAATATGCTTTTGTCAAGAAAAAAAGAACATATTAGATGTTCTTTACAATATACTATTTAAAGATTATGCGTTTAGGAAGTGTCTTTGCTTTTGATTTAGTCCTATTTTGTTGATATACCTTTATGAAGTCTGAATGTGATAGATTACTACTAGCTAATTCTAATTCTTTTTTATAGGCTTCTAATTTATTTTTCATATTTTTATTTTCCATACATATCACCTCTTGTGGTTATATATTATATAACATTTTCCACATTTTTAAAATATTTTTTTCATTTTTATAGATGGCAAGGTAGGATTCTTCATAAGTAAAAATAACCTTATCATCTATATTATAAGTATTTTCTAATTTGCACCCATTTAATATTTTGTTTTTTGTGACTAGGTCTACTGCTATTTTAGGATAGTCAAATAAATCATTAACTGTTAAGACATGATAATTGCCATTTTTTAGATCGTCTAGAGTAAAACTTTCTTCAATTTTGAATTTTCCTTGACGTGTTCTTTTTAAATTAGTCATGGTTAGTAAAACATTAAGGGATTCACCTATATCGCTTATCAAACTTCTAATATAGGTACCCTTACTAACTGTACAGCTAAAAGTAAAGCCCGTATCATCTTTTTTTAGAAGCTTTATGCTTTTGATAGTGACCTCTTTTTTAGGAAGTGGTACTTCAATATTTTGTCGGGCATATTCATATAATTTTTTGCCATTTACTTTAACAGCTGAATATTTTGGAACTTCCTGGTAATAGGTTTTTTCGAATGACTTAAGAACCTCTTCTAATCTAGCAAGAGAAAAATCCCTACACTCTTCAATTATATTTCCGCTAATATCTAGGGTATCTGTTTTTATGCCAGCTTTTACTTCGGCAATATATTCTTTATCAAGTGATGTTAAGCATTCACTTAATTTAGTGTAGGAACCAAGAGTTAGAACTAGGACACCTGTCGCTAGAGGATCAAGGGTACCGGTATGTCCTACCTTTGATATGTCAAGCGTTTTGGAAACTATATCAGCAACATCGCGGGAAGTCATATTTTTGTCCTTATTTATTACTAAGACTCCATTTAAATTATAGTTATTGTAATATTCTTCTAATGTCAAATTATTTTTATCTATTATAGCAGCAGTCCTTTTACCAACATAACGAATATGCCATGGTTCATATTTATGAAGAGTTATTTTTTCTTTTTCTTTAGGATATCTTAAAATAAAACCATAATCTTTTAAGTATTGATGAATAAACTCATAGGTATTAAGATATTTAGGATTCAAATAATCATCACACTTTTGAAAACTCTCTTCAGAATAGATGCTAATATCTAAGGCAAGACCAGTTACATGTTCGCTAGAATTTTTGTTATCTTCTTTTAAATGGCCTTTTTCGATACCTATTTTAATATTTTTTTCTTCTAAAAATTCCTTAAGTTGAAGATAGGCATTATAAGTCTTTTTTTCAACGATAATTTTTTCACCAAAAGTATTTATAGTTTCAACAAGTATTAAATTTTGTAATTTATTTTTATTTATTTCATGGTTTTCATTTACTAAAATTTTGTAATCCATAGTATCACCTGAAATTATTTTAGCATAATTGCTTTTAAAAACACAAGAAAAGGACTAATATTAGTCCTAACCTTTTGTAAGTTCTTGGAAATAGTAATTGCCATCATCTGTTTTCATAAATTTGTAATGATACATAACCTCATTTTTAGTAGTTTCATTTACAATCTTTACATGTAAAGTAACACTAGTATCATCATTGTCAACTGATGTCAAAGTGGTTGTATAGTTATCACAGGTATCTTCGCCATCGGCAGATTGCAAAATATAGGCATCTGTTGTTTGATCATATAAATAGCGGTTGCTTATGCCTGTTGTAAATGTTAATGGTTGGTATTCTCCTTTGCCAAATATTTTTTCTGTTTGCTTTTTTAAGTCATCACCATTAATTATATAAGTCAAATCATCACTATCACTATATGTCGTGGTGCTCTTAAATAAATAATCTTCGCCACAATACCATTTTTTATCTTTGTCATTAATATGTAAACTAGTTGGATAATTACTACAGTTCTTTTTCATGAGCTGTTGGTGTTTTAACATTCGATATGCTAGGTAGTTTTTGTCTTCAGTTTTTAGAGATGATGATGCCACTACTCTTTGGTCGTTATAGAAAATATCATTTCGACTATTGCAACCAGTCAAATTAATCCAGCTATATAATTCTTGAACTAGATAACCACTTTTATTAAAAACTTGTTTATTTAATTCAGAGTCGCTCTTAGGAGTTTTTATCTCAGGATTTAAATATGTTTTATAACCTAGGTAAAGTAAACCTGCTAATAAAATGATAATTATAAATAGTGAAATTACGTGATTGTTTTTCTTTTCTTTTTTTGATTTACTGGCACTTATTGGGGTCGGTTCTATTTTTTGTTCTGGTAATTTTTCTTTTTCCATTTGAGGTTTTTCTGGAGGCATTCCGGGTAAAATTGGCGGTGTTTTGTAGTCGACTAGCGGTTTCTTTTGATCTTCTTTAATTGGATCTTCACTCACGTTAGTCTTTTGGGGTATCACTTTGCCATTTACATTTTGACTGGGAATAATTATTCCTGGGGTCTCATATATACTCTGATTAGATTCCTCGGAGTTGTTTTTTATATCATTTAAAGTATCTTTAGTATCACTAGTCCCAACTACTTTACCAGAGTCTGTTACTTGTTCAGGAATTATTACTCCTGGTATTTGATAAGGTAGTTCATCTTTTTTGTTATTATTATCACCCATATAAAGCCTCCTATTCTATATTGATTATAGCAATTAACGAAATTACTTTCAAGAAAAAAAGCAGGATATATCCCACTTTACTTATTCTTTAGAAGACTTAATTTTTCTTCTTCCTCTTTTAATTTTTCACGATCTAATTCAACGATATTCTTTGGTGCTTTATTTACATAGTTTTCATTGGCTAAGAGTTTTTTTCTTCTTTCAATTGACGCAGTTAATTTTTCAATTTCTTCTAATATCTTATTGTTATCAACTTCTTCTTGTTCAAAATAATAAGTTATATCAATGTATTTAGATTTATAATTTATGCTTTTTAAAGAAGAAGGTACTTCATTTACAAGATTTTCTTGTTTTATTTTTAATTGTGAAGAATAAACTTTAAGAAGATTTTCTTCTGTTTTTATTTCAACAAGACTATCTTTTGTAACTTTATTGGTAGCTTTTAAGTTTCTAATAGCTACTATATCCTCTAGAACTTTTTCTAAAATTTCCTTTGATTCGTTAAAAATCTCTTCTTTATTAAATACTGGATATGAAGATATCATAATTGATTCTTGTTCTTTTACAGGTAACATTGAGTAAATTTCTTCTGTTACATATGGCATGAATGGATGAAGAAGTTTTAATATTGTAGTTAAAACATCTAGAAGTACTTTCTTGGTTGTATCATTCATGTTAGACTTAGAAAGTTCAATATACCAATCACAGAAATCTTCCCAAACGAACTTATATAGCTCATTACCTACATTATGGAAATCATACTTATCCATACTTGAGGTAATACTTTTAATGATTAAATTTTTCTTGGTTAAGATCCATTTATCAGAGATAGTTAAATCACTATAATCAAATTCTCTAGATTTTAAATCTTCGATATTCATTAAGACGAATCTTGAGGCATTCCATAATTTATTAATAAAATTCCATGATGATTTGACTTTTTCGATATCATATCTTAGGTCCATACCTGGAGCTGAGTTAGTTGTAAGGAAGTATCTAAGAGCATCACAACCATATTCTTCAATTACATCCATTGGATCTACTCCATTGCCTAGAGATTTTGACATTTTTCTACCTTGTTTATCACGAATAAGTCCATGAATAATACAATCTTTAAATGGACGTTTTCCTGTGAATTCTAAGGCCTGGAAGGTCATACGATTAACCCAGAAAGGGATGATATCATAACCGGTAACCAAAACATTTGTAGGATAGTAACGGTCAAGTAATGTGGTATCATTAGGCCATCCAAGTGATGAAAATGGCCATAGGGCTGATGAAAACCAAGTATCTAAGACATCGCTATCTTGAACCCAACCATCACCAGGAGATGTTACTTGAACCTTCATTTCTCCATCTTTATACCAAGCAGGTATTTGATGTCCCCACCATAATTGACGAGATATACACCAATCATATGTAATTTCCATCCAATGGTTCATTGTCTTCTCATATCTAGGAGGAACAAAATTTACTTTTGTTTCTTTGTTTTTCTGATTTTCTAAAACTCTATCAGCAAGAGGACGCATCTTAACAAACCATTGTTTTGATAAATATGGTTCAACAACAGCATCACTACGTTCACTGTGACCAACACTATGGGTCATTTCCTCTATTTTTATTAGAAGGTCTTTTTCTTTTAATTCTTCAACTAAATTTTTACGACACTCCTCGCGAGACATTCCTTGATATTTTCCAGCTAATTCATTCATAGTAGCATCCTTATTCATGACAACAACCTTAGCTAAATTATGTCTTAGGCCAACTTCAAAGTCATTAGGGTCATGAGCTGGAGTTATTTTAACAACGCCTGTTCCAAATTCTGGATCAGCATGAATATCTCCAATTATAGGTATTTTTTTGTTAACTATTGGTAAAATTACATTTTTCCCGATTAAATCCTTATATCTTTCATCTTTTGGATTAACAGCAACCGCTGTATCACCAAATAGGGTTTCGGGTCTTGTTGTTGCGACTTCAAGATATCTTGAACCATCCTCTAAGAAATATTTTAGATGATAAAAAGCACCTTTATCTTCTTTATATATTACCTCTTCATTAGATAGTGCGGTCATTTGAACTGGATCCCAGTTAATTATTCTTTCACCCTTATAAATAAGACCTTTATTATATAAATCAATGAATACTTTATTAACCGCATCATTTAAGCCCTTATCAAGGGTAAAACGTTCATGGTCATAGTCAACACTAATACCCATTTTAGCCCATTGACTATGAATTGTTTTGGCAAATTCGTCCTTCCATTCCCAGGCTTTTTCTAGCCAATCTTTTCTATCCATGTCACGTGGATTGATACCTTCTTCGCGTAACTTTTTATCGACTTTAGCTTGAGTAGCTATTCCAGCATGATCCATACCTGGTAACCATAGGCAATCGTAACCTTGCATTCTTTTGTAGCGAATAATAATATCTTGAATGGTTACATCCCATGCATGTCCTAAGTGAAGCTTTCCTGTTACATTTGGAGGAGGAATAACAACGCAAAATGGTTTTTTTGATAGGTCTCCTGACTTAAAATAGCCTTTTTCTTTCCAATAATTATATTTATCTTTTTCTACTTCTAAATGATTATATTTTTTATCTAACATTGTCTTCATCCTTTCTTTATTCAAAATAAAAAACTCATCCTTATAATTTTAAGGACGAGTTTTCCCGCGGTACCACCTTATTTACTAAATAGTCTCTTCATTATGTGTTAACGCCACTAACGTATTCCCTACTAAACTCAGGAATATTGCTCCACACGCTACCTTCTAAATCAGTTACTGTATATTTTCACCAACCATATACTCTCTTCAAGTACTTAATTTATACTCCTCGGTTTCACAGCTCTTAGATAGATTATATAATAAGGAGTAGCTTTTTTCAAGTGTTTTAAATGGTTTAACCTGTTTTTTTCTTGATATATGTTTTCGTGTGCAAATAAATATTTTTATATCTTTCTTCAGTTATATCATCTTCAAAACTAAAGCGATTATACATTTTATCTATATAACCTTTACTATCAACAAATTTAAGCATGGTTGAAAAATTATAATCATAGATATAGGCAAAATGGCATAATAAAATATCTGCTGCAGAATGAATATTATTATAATTAATTTTTTCTTTTTGCATTAAATCATAATATATTTCATCTGTTATAGTTTCCTTACAGAGATTAGAATTTTCAAATATAGTCTTTTCATCACCTACAGTAGAAAGATAGAGAATATCTGTCTTATCAGCATCTCTGATAATCATTGCGTGAAGTCTTTCATAATCTGTTAAATCATTACTAATACATGGTTTGTTATGATTTGAAATAGCTTTTTTGATTACCTCATCATATTTATCTTCTGTTATAAAATTTCTAATTAGATCATCTTCAAATAGTATTTTATTGCCATATTCAGCATGATCAATACTTTCTTTGTCTAAGAATGTATGATAATTTTTTATTTGTTCAAATCTTCCTATATCGTGCAATAGACCAATTAATTCCGCTAAAAGAATATCTTCTTCACTTAAATTTAACATTGTCACTAAGTGTTTGGAAAGTTCAGCCACACGATATATATGGGATATTTTGAGTTTTATTTGGGCATCTTCGGGATTATAATTTTTTAAATATTTTGTTAAAAATAGTTTAGCTTTATTATTATCCACTTCTCTACACCTCCATAGAGATTCTATCATTTTTTTCTTGATGCTTCAATAAAGTATGATTATTTAAATAAATATGTTACAATAACTTTGAGGTGAAGTTTATGGAAAGTAGTAAAAGAAAGGATTATTTATCTTGGGATGAATTTTTTATGGGAGTTGCCATTTTATCTTCTGGTCGTAGTAAAGATCCAAATACTCAAGTAGGAGCTTGTATAGTTGATACTAATAATCGTATTTTATCTATTGGTTATAATGGGACTCCAAATGGTTTTGATGATGATTTATTTTATTGGAACCGTGAAGGAAATAATTTAGAAACAAAGTATCCATATGTTTGTCATGCAGAATTAAATGCTATTTTAAATTATCGTGGTAATAGACTTGACTTAAAAGATTCTAAAATATATGTTGATTTATTTCCTTGCAACGAATGTGCAAAAGCTATTATTCAATCAGGCATTAATGAAGTTATATACTTATCTGATAAATATAGGGATACTGATTCTAATAAAGCTTCTAGATTACTTTTTGATAAATGTGGCGTTACTTATAGAAAAATAGATTTGAAAACAGAAATTGATATTAGACTTAATAGTGATAAAAAGATTACTTATAGGAAATGATGAACTCATTTTCTTTTTTTTCATATAATATGGGTAAAAGGAGTGTTTTTATGGTAACAAATTATTATCCATATAATAGTTCTAGAAATGTGTATAGAAATATGCCAAGCTATCGCGGCAATCAAGTGAACTATCCTAATGAACAAAGAGGTTTATTCTTTCCATTTGTAGTTGGTGGACTTGCTGGAACAGCTTTAGGATATGGTATCGCTAATAATAATTACAATAGACCGCCGGTATATTATCAGCCATACTATTATCAACCTTATTACCCACCATATCAAATGAGTGGACCATATTATTATTAAAACAAGATTTAGTTCTTGTTTTAGTTTGCAGGAAGACTTATATATACTTTAGTTCCTTTACCAAGTGTTGATTCATAGTGTATTTTGCCACCATGGAGTGCTATTATTTCTTTAGAAAGTGAGACACCTAACCCCGTTCCTCTTTCTTTGGTAGTATAAAAGTTTTGGCCTATTTTTTCTAAGACTTCTTTACTCATTCCTACTCCGGTATCGCTAATGATAATATCAACCATATCTTTATGTTCATTTATATCAACGGTAATTGTCGTATCATCACTTTTAGCCTCAACACTATTTTTAAAAATATTTACAAGTACTTGTTTCATTCTGTTATAATCTAAATCTAAATAGATTTCATCATCTGGAATATTAAATTTTGTTTTGATATTATTCTTTTTAAATAGCGGTTTTAACTCAAGTGATATTTCTTCTAATAAGAGAATTAAATCAACATCTTCCTTATTAATCTTAACTTTTGTATAATCTAGGAAGTCATCCATTAATAATAGTGTTCTATTGATTTCTGAACTAATTATTGGAATGTATTCTTTATATTTTTTATAGTTATCTTCGGCAAGCATATCAAGATATCCTCTACATACAGCTAGGGGATTTTTTATCTCATGAGTAATTTTAAAAAGCGATGTTCTAATTTCTTTTTCCCTATTTAACTCATTTAAGGTGGAATTGTAATTCATTACCCCTTCACACTTTTCAAATAATAAAAGAATAATATAAGCTGTTGCGACTAAAAAGATTACCATAGTGCTAATATTTAGTAATAAATGATATGGATTAGTGTCAAAAAAGAGATAAAAAGTAGATTGAAAGGCAATGAAAAATGTTCTGATAGAAACAAAGATGGCAGTAATACTTCGTATATTAAGTTCATTCTTCTTCATCAAGCCTGAGTAAATTATAAAATAAAGTACATATTCTATAATAAGTAATATTAAAGAAATATTTAAATTGGTGTAGAGAAATATTATTAGAGTTATAGATATTAATACTGCTGTTTTGGTTTTACGTTTAAGATATGCTATTAATAGAGGTATGTTTAAAAATACAATGGCATAAGCATAATTTTTTAGATCTATATTTCTAAATAACATGTATAAAGAAGAAAATAAAGCAATTTCTAAAAATATAGATTTTTCTTCTAAATCCATATTTTTAATATAGGCAAAATAAATTAAGTATAGTGTTAACGGAAATAGTACATAGGTTATATTTTGTAAAATGTTATCTAGTATGTTCATTTAAATCCCTTCTTTCACCTACATTATATATTTATTATTTGTCGAAGTTTGTCGAATGATGGAGGATTTTGCTATTAAATGTAATTTTTTGAAGTCATTTTACTAAATTTAGGGGTTGGCAAATGTAAAAAGTATGTTATAATAATAATGTAATTTTTGATGCAGACGTAGTTTAATGGTTAGAATACGGCCTTGCCAAGGCTGTGATGGGGGTTCGATTCCCCTCGTCTGCTCCAGATTGATAGGAAACTCGAACTTTTCGAGTTTAAGTAATAAATGCTAACTAGAAATAGTTAGTTTTTTTGTTATTTAAGAAAGGAAAGTGATGAGTTATGACAATAGAAACTAAAAAACTTGTAATAAGTGAAGAATTAAAAAGAAAGATTGAAATGATATGTAAGTTTGCTTATGTGGAATATTCCTTTACTAATGGATATATTATAAATCTTAAAAATACTAATATAGCCTATGTAAAACCCCATATTTTGAAAGTTAAAGGCAATGACTACTTAATATTTGAAGATAGTGAAAATGTCTTTATAAACGGTTATAATAACAAAATTAAGTTTAAAGATTTAGAACAATACTTAAAAATGAACTAATATGGTTTGACAAACTAAAAATAAATGATACAATATAAAACCAATAAAGGAAGCAGTATCTAGTCTTTTATTAGAAAGTGAGGTACTACATGAAAAAGCAAACAAAATATTATATTGAATTTTATAGGAAGTTAAAGATATTAGTTTAAACTAGTGTTTTTAGCTTCTTTTTTTATTAGAAAAGGAGTTGATATGAATATGGATGAAAAAATCAAAAGTGCTGGTATATATATTAGAGTTTCTACTTTTGACCAAGCAAGAGAAGGATTTAGTTTGAGAGAACAAGAAGAAAGATTAAAAGAGTTTTGTAAATTTAAAAGATATAATATTTATAAAGTGTATCAAGATGCAGGAATAAGTGCTAAAAATGACAAAAGACCTGCTTATCAAGAAATGATAGAAGATGTTAAAAAAGGTAATATTAATGTTATTGTTGCTTTAAAACTAGACAGATTAACTCGTTCTGTATATGACATTGAAAAATTAATGAAATTTGTTAATGACTATGAATGTGATATAGATTGTATGGCTGATGAATCAAACACTACTACATCCAATGGTCGTATGGTTATGAGAATAATGACTAGTGTTTCTCAAAATGAAATTGAAAAGTGTTCTGAAAGAACTAAATTTGGTATGGCAGGTGCAATTAAAAACGGTCATATTCCTAATAGAACTGGATTAGGTTTTAAAAGAGAAAACAAAAAGTTAGTACCTGATCCACTAACTAAAGATATAATAGTTAGAATATTTGATTTATATTTAGAAGGTAAAAGTCATCAAGCAATTGCTAATATCTATAATAAAGAAAAAGTATTAGGAAAAACTAATTGGTACGATTCTACAATACAAAAGATATTATCTAATGAACTTTATAAAGGCGATTATGTAAATGGCAAAAGAACAAAACACCCAACTTATTATGAAAATGTTATTGAACCTATTGTTTCAAAAGAAAAATGGGAAAGTTGTCAGTATCAAAAATTAAGAAATGCTAGACATTATGAAAGAACAGCAACTTATTTATTTACTAATAAGTTAAAATGTTCTAAATGTGGTAATTTTCTAGGTGGTCATGCTACTACAAAAACTAATGGTAAAAAATACTATTACTATAAATGTAATACTTGTAAAACTTATTTCAATGAAATAGATATTGAAAAAGAATTAAAAGCATTTATGCTAGAACTTGCTAAACAAGATGACCTTATTAATAATTACTATACGCCATTTATTAAATCAAAATTAGAAGATAAAACAGAAGATTATAAAAAAGAAATTAAAGATTTAGATAAACAACTAGATAGAATTAAAACAGCTTATATTAAAGGTGTTGTAAAACTAGAAGATTTTGATAAAGAAATAAAACATATCGAATATCAAAAATCTGATTTAGAAAAAAGGCAAAAAGGACAAAAACAATATGAGGATTTAAGTTTCACCCTTAATGATTTATTAATTATACAAGATATACAAGAAATAGAATTTTATACTAACCCAGATGTTTTAAATAATTGGTCTAATAAATCAAAAGAAGATAAACAAAAAATAATTGGTAAATATATTGATAATATAACTATTGAAAAGAAAAACAATAAATTTGAAATATCTAATATTGAATTTAGAAAAAATTATTTAGAGGATATGATATATAATCACTATAAATTTAATACACCTTGTAATGTGTATATGTATGAAGATGAATATGGAATACCACTAAAACTAAATCATGAACTTAAAACTATGAAAGAAGCAGAAAATTATTTTAAAAGATTAGAAAAATATGTTGGAGATTATAAATTAAACTATTATATAAGTGAAATTGATGAAAAAGAAAATAGATTTAATTATACTCAAAATAACGATGTTGAAAAAATAATTAGATTAATTGGTATTGGAGATAAGAGAAAAAAAGATGATTTTAAATTAGGCGTTATTACTTTAGACTTATCTATGTTTAAAGATAAAGATGGGAAAGAAATTTATAAGAAACTATTTGATAAATTAGAAAAAGAAAGACTAACATAGCCAAAATTATGTTAGTCTTTAATCATCCTATAAATTTTACAAAAAATAATCAAGTAGGATGATTTAATAAATATTAAATGCTTTATTTTATAAGGTTTAACTTTCATATCAACCTAATATCAACCTACCTCGTAGGTTGAATTTCGTAAGTACGAAATCAGTATTGTGTAACACTAAACCCTTATGAAATAAGGAAAAGTTTAGTATAGTTGCACAAGTTTCTTATCCTGCTTTTTCACATATACTAGTATTTATATATGAAATCATCCTATTTATAAAAAGTAAAAAAGATCAACTATTAAAGTTGATCTCAACGATAAATTGTAATTTATATGTTTTGAAAATTTATTTTATTGAAAAATAAGCGGTTCAATATTCCAAGCAAACCAAAAAGGATAATATAAGAAAAACATACCCAAAAAGCTTAAAAGTATATACCATATTACATCACTCTTACCTTTTACAGGCTTTTTTAAATGCTCTCCAAAACATAATGAAACTATTTGCCAAATAATATATCCGATTAATGCACCTATTGTATTAGCAATTAAATCATTGACATCAGTTGTACGGTTCGTAATTAATTGAGATATTTCTATCATTAATGAAAAACCTGCCCCTAAAAATAATGTTTTATAAAATTTACGATAGTTCTTCCAAATAAAAGGAACTAAAAATCCAAAAGGAACAAGCATTAAAATATTTAAGTAAAAAGTTTTCTCTATGATGTTAAAAGGGATGAGATTAATATTAGCTTGAATAATTGATGTATTATCTCCACCTTTTGGTGCATAAAATATATTTGTTAAACCTCCTGCACCAGTTAAATCATATACTTTCCAAAGATATAAAACGAAAATTAGCATTGCTAAAATTGATAAATGATACCCTTTCCTTTTTCTTGCTGTAAAGTAAATAGTACACGGTAAAACAGCACATAAAATGCTATATATCACTTCTATAATAATCATCTCCTTTATTTTAACTTACTTTTTCAAATAATCTGATTCATCTATTGTTTTTAAAACATAATTAACATCATCATATCGTGAATAATTAGATTGTGAACCTAAACTACATATCAAAAATTCTTTTCCATGCTTTTTATATAATACTACTAAATTAAAATCATCAGATAAAGAACCTGTTTTTACACCAATTACATTTTTGTTATAATATTCTGATGTAGGATCAAGGAATGTATTTGTATTTTTCCAAGTCTGCATGCTACCATCTGGTAAAGTTGCTGTATATGAAGTTTGAGAAACTATATCCTTAAACCATTCATTCTTTAATAAATCCATTACAACTTCTTTTAAGTCTAATACAGTTGTATGGGCTTCTGTATCAAATCCACTTGGATCATATAAAATAGTATCCTTATAATCATTTTGTTTTAAATATTCATTCAAGTTTTTCATAAAGACTTCTATTCGCTCTTTGCTAGTAGTAGCTTTAGGAGATATAATACCTCCACAATAATCAGCTAATACATAGGCTGCATCATTCCCTGATGGTACTAACATTGCAGCAAATAAATTTTTAACATAATATTTCTTTTCTTTAATGTTTGCAACAGATGAACCTTGTTTTGTTAATGAAATTGCTTCATTTTTTGCCAAAACTACATCATCTAAATCAACGAGTGTTGTTGCATAGTCAATAACAAATAATTTAGCTAAACTTGCAGGAGTTTGTTGTTCATTTGCTCTTTTAGAAACAAAATCGTTATTATTTGAAAGATCAACCGCTATCAATGATTTTGCATTATATGAATCTGGTATAGTATATCTGTTTATAAAACTATTTATTTTATTTTTTGTATCTCTAAAATTTTCTGGTTCAAGCGCCCAAGGTATAAAAATTCTTCCAAGTATTATTATTGCAAAAAAAACTATTACTATATACTTTGCTTTTTTCTTTTTATTACAACCTCTCATTTATAAACTCTCCTTTAGCATATTATACATATATATAAATACAAAAACAATTAATTTTTTATTAAATTTATTTCATTTACTAATATAATTTCTTATACAAATTACTATTTTTCTAACTAATTACTAAATTGTAATTTAGCGAATAGTAACTTAATTTTCTTTTTTATTAAACATATGGCGTACTTTATCTATTCGATTATTTGGTCTACGTGATTGAATAACTGGTTCACAAGTAGCAATTTGATAACCTTTTAATTCTGTCAAAAAAACTGCTTGCCCATTTGTATATAGAGTTAAAGTATTACGATATTCATTAATACAACGTACAGGAATATGTCCTGTAAAAATAATTTCATCATTTTTTGATTGACTAGTTTCAATTATTGCACAATGTTTTTGTGCATCATTATATGCACGAGAAAGGTATCCCTGTGGTGTAAAAAGTATAAACGAAAGATATGGCTCTAATAATTGCGTTCCCGCTTTTTTCAATGTTTGTTCAAGTACAATTGGGGCAAGAAAACGAAAATCCGAGGGAGTACTAACAGGGCTATAATAAACACCATATTCAAAACATATTTTACAATCTGTTACTTCCCAGCCATACAAACCTTGCTCCAGTCCATAATTAATACCTTCTCTTACTGCATTTTGGAAACTTTGATTTAAATAACCGAGTGAAACTTTGCTTTCGTACTGTATTCCACTGCCAATTGGAAGTGGAGTTATTGATAATCCAATTGATGCCCAAAATGGATTTGGTGGTACTTCAATATGAATAGTATAATCTGCCTTTTGTAATGGCTTTTCCAAATAAATTACGGTTGGATCTTCGATTCTTATGTTTATGTGATATTTTTCAATCAACAGAGAACAGATAACTTCTAACTGCACTGTTCCTAAAAAAGAAATGACGATTTCATGTGTTATCGTATCAACACAATAACGTAAAAGAGGATCAGTATCTGCAATTTCTGTAAGAGCATCCAATAATTTTTCTCTCTCTTCTATTTTTATCGGTTCAATTCTTGTTCGTAGCATTGGTACAGGCTTGTCATTCCATACATTGCATGGCAAAATCTTTTCATTTCCTATAATATCGTTCAATCTTAATGTATTGTTAGGTATTATAAAAATATCTCCAGAACAAACTATTTTTGTCTGTATCATTTCCCCATTTGAAGGAATATATATTTCTGTAAGTTTCACTTTCTTTTTCGATGGCAATATAATTGTATCTCGTAAGTGTAATGTTCCACTGTAAAGACGCAAATAAACTAATCTTTGCTTATGGTCTGTATATTCAATTTTAAAAACTCTTCCACATAGTTCTGAATCATTCTCATTCATTTCAGAACAAAAAAGATTTGAAATAGCTTCGATGAGTTGTTGAGTCCCTATATTATTTCTAGCACTTCCATGGTATATAGGAAACAACGAACCTTTTTTAACACACCTAGATTCTTCATACGTTAATTCTTGTATAGTCAATTTTTCTCCTACAATATATTTTTCTAAAAGTTTATCATTTTTGGAAATTACAGGATCCCAATCATCTAAATCAATGATATTTTTAATTGATATTTCTGGAGTTAATGTTACATTTTGCATAACAATAATATCATTTGAAAGTTTTTCTTTGATATTTTGATAAATATTATTTAAGTTAATTCCATACTGATCTATTTTATTTATAAAAATAATTGTTGGTATATTCATTTTTTGAAGTGCATGGAATAGTATTCTTGTTTGTGCTTGTACACCATCTTTAGCAGAAATTACTAAAATAGCTCCATCAAGAACAGATAAGGAACGATACACTTCTGTTATAAAATCTGTATGTCCAGGAGTATCTACAATATTGATTTTGTAGTCATTCCAATTAAAAGAAGTAACTGCTGCCTGAATTGTGATTCCACGCTGACGTTCTAAAAACATAGTATCTGTCCTTGTTGTTCCCTTATCTACACTGCCTAATTCTAAAATCGCTCCACTTGTATAAAGCAGACTTTCCGTTAAAGTCGTCTTTCCTGCATCTACATGAGCAAGAATACCAATGTTGATTATTTTCATGTAATTTCCCTCCCTACAAATTTATCTTTTAACTTAAAATCAATATTTGCTAATTTTGTCCTTTTAAACTATTCTCAAAATCAATTATCCACTTTTCTAATGTTTCTACTAATGCTAATTGTTGTTTGAACATTTGTTTTCCAACATTAGGAATATGTTGTCTATGAGATTGTCTTTCATTTAGCAATTCTTTTAATTCTAATATCTTTGATTTTATATTAGAAACAAGAATCTTTTTTTGTTCATCATCTACTAAATCTAAATTCGTAATAATAATATTAAAATCCAAATATAGACTAACATCATAATTTGAAATATCATTCATAAGTCTATTAAAATAATCATTACCTTTGTCAGTAATAGTATATACTGCTTTATCTGGCATATTTCCCTCTTTCTCTTTATGGCTAACAATATATTCTTTTGATTCTAATTGTAATACTTTCTTATAAATAGACTGTTCACTAATTCTTACCCATCTTGGTATATTACGATATTCTATATTTTTTTTAATATCATAAGCACTTTGTGATTTTTGTTTAATAAGTCCTAATAATACCAAATCTATATTTGACATAATCTCTACTCCTTACTTAATATAATCTGTAACGCCAAGTCTATTTCCAAATGGATCTTCAAACTCGACTGCATTACCAGTTCCAATTTTAAAAGGCTCACTCAAAAATTTTATACCATTATTCAACATTTCTTTATAGAAGATTGCAACATCTTCTACTTCAAACCATATTGTAGGCTTTAAATTCTCAAATTTATTTTTGTCTTTTAAAATTATTGCAGGTTCTTCATTTCCAATATTATAAGCAACCATTCCCTTATCAGAAAAATCAAATTTCTTTTTTAACCCCAATATTTCCTCATAATATCTTTTTGCTTCTTCCATATTATCTACAGGAAGAAAATAGTTGTCATAATTTTTCATATATTTAAGCCCTTCTTTCTACTACAAACTATACTATTATATTATATAGTAGTTATAATTAAATGTCAATAAATAATAAAAAAATAATTGCATTTAATTCGTTTATAATTCTTATAAAAAATAGATTAGTTGCACTGAACTAATCTATTTGTATAACTGCTTGTCGTACAAAAAAGACTGTCATTACTGACAATCTTTTCGGTAAATTACTATAAATCAATAACTATAAAATTGTAATTTCTTATTCTAATTCTTTTTTATGATTTAAGTGTATTCCTATATGTCCTATTCCTAATACTATTGTTGATATAATAAGAAATATATTTCTACCATATATACCTAGTAACAGAAATGCAACTACTGGCAAAGTAGCTCCTGCAACTGGTATTCCTAACAAGCTACTATACATATCTTTCATTGTTTTATTACTTTTAAAATATCTTATCCAATATATTTCGTATAAAATCATTATAATAAAGGCAATTAACAATATACTAGACCAGTTTGATATTTTATTTATATTAAAATCACTAAATATCAATGACAGACAGGTTACTAGCATTTCTCCAAGCCACTCCAATAGTAGTAATACTTTATTTTCATTTTTTACATATTTATCATAGCCTTTAGGCTTATTTTTACTCCATATAATATTTGGTAACATCAACATTAGTAAAAATATTAAACCTATATATGAAAATCCAAAGTGAATATTCATTAACTCATCTCACTTCCATATTGTAATTTGTTATTTAATCGGAATATAGATCTCAATAACAGAATCTTCTCTATTCCAATGAAATTTATAATCATATTTTTCAAAATAAACAAATTGCCTATTTTCTACTAAAATATTATTTTTAGGTATTATTTCTTTATAAACATAATTGATAGTATCTTTTAGTTTATTCATATTACCAATATGTTCTACCCTTAAATATTTACTTTTCAAAATTATCTTTTCTGTAAAATCATTTGGTACAAAATCTTTTTTAGGAATAGATATATAATAAAATATCTTATTTTCTATTTTTTCAATAAAAGCATATTTACACCAATTACTTCCTAAATATAACTTATTATTTCTTAATTTACTATTAAATATTTTCCAATGGTTTTGTGCTAATTTTACATTATTACTTAATGATTTTGATAATTCATACCTTATTCCTATTACATTAAATTCTTCTAATTCTATTATTTGATAATCCATCTATTTTACCTCTTTAATTTGTGTGCTGTTATAATTGTATAACTATATGAATTGATTGTTATTTTTATATTATCAATTTCACAATACCAATTTTTACCCTGTTTATAGATGTTACAATTTTTATCTAAAACTTTATTCTTACAATACTCAACAACATCATCAGTATCTAATTTAAGATTTTTCTTAATTCTATCAATACCCATTTCGGTAGTGTGAACTTTATCTATATTATTAAATAATACTTGTTTATCTTCCATAAATATCTCCTCTACAAATTACTATTTTTCTAACTAATTACTAAATTGTAATTTGTAATTATTTCAATACTTCATTTAATTCTTTTAATGATAGTCCTCTAATTAAAATATTATTATCATTTTCATCAATAACAAACTTCATTAATTTATTTATTGCCTTATAATAATCTATATCTCCTAAAATCCCATTATTAGTTGTACTTACAAACATTAATTTCCATTCATCAACTTCTGTATCATCAATTTTATATAATGCTTTGGGATTCTTTGGAAGTGAAGTTAAGGTATTTTCTGTTAGTGCAAATGCACCAAACGGCTTACCATCTTTACCTTTATAAAAATTTGGGTTCCCCATATAAGCATTTTTCCAATCGTCTTTTTCTTTTTTCTTAAACTTATTAAATAATCCCATAATAAACATCCTCCATTGGTTGCAATTTATTATTGCATTTTTTTAGACATTTCTTTCCAGTAATTCTTCAACATTTCTAATATTTGTTTTGCATCCTCAATTTCGCTTTTTTGGTTATATTCTTTCATTTCACTAAATGTTCCTGATTCACTAACAATTCCTAAAAGCCATTTGCCTAATATATTCTTTTTATATTTAAAAATTATACATCTTATGCCATCTTCATCTTCAAAAGAATTTGCATATTCAATCTTTACTGGCTTTTTTCCAAGTTCTTGTGGATCAGAAAGCCAATTTTCCAATTCTACCATAGCATTTTTAATTTCTTCATTCATAATTATCACTCCATTTCAACAAATTACTATTTTTCTAACTAATTACTAAATTGTAATTTGTCTTTTACAATAATAGCATAAAAAAGAAAAGTAGTTATTGTTAATCAACTATTGCATTTTTCTAATTCTCATAAATACTTTTAAATCTTTCTCTGTCTACATTCTCTTGATTATTAATATAGTCCAAGTATTTTTCTTTATTTTCTTCTGTATATGGAGTATCAGAATATAAATCTTGTAATAATATTGTTCCGTTTGGCTGTCCAATACCCACAAATATATAATTTTCACCTATCTTTGGTAATTCCTCATCCGTTATATAATCACCTTTATGCAATATAAGAGTTCCATCTTTATCATATCCACCAGGATAAGTTACTTTAATTATATTTTGTAGATCACCCTTCAAATTTTCTGTTACCTCGATTTCATATATAGTTCTAGCTGAGCCATAATCTGAGAATGTCCTTTCAATTTCCTTATCTACCTTTCCTATAAACACATAATCAGCAAATCCAACTTGATAATATGGATTTGTTTCTTCATTCACAAGTACTGTATCATAATTTAATTTGCCATTTGGCTTATAATTTGAATTTCTATTGTTAAAGTACCAAATTACACCACAAATCATAGCAATTATAAAGATAACTAAAATAGATAAAATAATAATTTTTTTCTTTTTCATAACAATACCTCCTTTATTTTGTTCTTATTTTAATAAAAATAAGCTTTAATTCTACTAATAATCAACTACATAGTAACATATTTTAAAAAAGTTACAACTTTTGTTCAAAAAATGATTATCGGCAAATTACTATTTATTTAACAAATCACTAAATTGTAATTTGTAATTATTATTCTGATGGGCAATTATAATTTGTATTTTTAAATGTTGGAATTACCGTTATTACATCATCGCTAACACAATAATAAGTATCAATTAAAATACCTTTGTCTACATAACTATCACTATCATTAGCATCTTCAATTCTCCAACTTATTATTGGGCTATTTTTAAATACTATTGCTTGAATTGTGTCTAATATTACAATTGACAAAATAGTAATAACTATTGTTAATAATATTATTATAAACTTATTCTTTTTTACCTTTTTTATTTCTTTTGCAGAATAATCAAGTGTATCAATTAAAGTTTCCTCACTTTTTGAATCGATTTCTTCTTTAGTAAATCTCTCACCATTTAATATTTCCGTAACCGAGACTTCTAAAATGTGACTTAATGGTTTTAACAATGACAAATCCATTAAGCCCAATCCTCTTTCCCACTTGCTTACAGCATTTTTGGTTATCCCTAATTTTTCTGCTAACTGTTCTTGAGTTAATTTTTTTTGCTTTCTTAATTTAGCAATAAATTTTCCTATTTTTTCTTGATTCATTTTATCACCATCCAAGAACAATATATCAATTTTTTATCTAATATTAAACATACTATTAGTTCACTTTCAAATTACTATTTGTCTTTCAGTTCCTATTATATCATTTTATTTACTTAAAATATTAAAATGTTGGTTAATTTTACTAAAACCATGTTATACTAATTTTAGTTAGTAGTTATTACTACCTATAAATTGTTGCTTTTAATGGTTGTTTTACCAGAACCATAAGGGCTCCATTGACGAATCTGTTCGAACTATTTAGTTTGAACTTGATATATAGAATCAATCGAAAGATTGATTTTTTTGTGTCTTACAAAGAAATCATCCTAAAGAAAGGATGGTGTTTATGATTAATATTATCAAACAAGAAATACCTATTGATGAATCACTTAAAAAGAAATTAGAGTTTATTTGTGATTTTTGTAATACTACTCCTACATTTATAAATGGAAGTATTAGAAAAATTGATAAATCTAATTTAAACTTCATAGAGCCTCATAAAGTTATTATTAAAAATATAATATTTCTTGTATTTAATTATTCTAATGATATCTACATTAAAAATTTAAATAATAAAATTCAGTTATCGGAATTAGAAAATTACATTAAGAGTATTAACTAACACCATTTGCCAAGATGGACTTTTGCCCTAAGATTTGATATAATTAATATAGATGGACAGAAGTAAATATGAGAAGTAATGGTAGTTAGAAGTGCCTTTACTTCTCTTTTTTAATTAAACAAAAAGGAGATGAAATATTGAAGAAAAAGATTTGTGGATTATATTTGAGAGTTTCAACCGAAGATCAAGCTCGTGAAGGATTTAGTTTACCAGAACAAAAAAGGCAATTAGAAGATTTTTGTAGAAAAAACAATTTGGAAATTTATGATTATTATGAAGATGCTGGAATAAGCGCTAAAAAAGGCAATTACAGACCTGAATTTGAAAGAATGAAACAAGATGCCTTAGATGGTAAAATTAACGCAATAGTAGCAATTAAATTAGATAGATTTTCAAGAAGTGTTTATGATTGGGAAAATACAATGGATTTCTTTAATAAATTAAAAATTGATATTATATGCGCTAACGAAGAAGTAAATACATTAAATCCTAATGGTAGAATGGTATCTCGTGTAATGGTTGCTATTGGACAAAATGAAATTGAAAAAACTTCTGAAAGAACTAAAATGGGATTAAATGGTGCAATTCTTGAAGGACACATTCCTCATCGTGCCCCACTAGGTTATAAACACGTTGATAAAAAATTAGTTATTGACCATGCAACTAAAGATATTCCTATAAGAATATTTGAACTTTATCATAATGGTATGTCTTATCAAAAGATAAGTACCCTCTTCAATAAGGAAAAAGTTTTAGGTAAAGAAAATTGGAGAGATTCAACCATTTATAATATTTTACAAAATGAAGTTTATAAAGGAGATTTTGTTCATGGAAAAAGAACTGATGAACCTAGATATTATGAAAATGTTGTTGAGCCACTTGTTAGTAAAGAATTTTGGGAAGAATGTCAGGTTCAAAAGAAAAAGAATTCTAGAAGTTATCAAAGAACTTTGACTTATTTATTCTTACAAAAAATAAGATGTCCTAAATGTAATAAAATTATGGGTGGAAAAGCAACTAAAAAGAAAAATGGTAATGTTTATTATTACTACTACTGCTCTGAATGTAAATGCACGATTAAAGAAGATATAATTGAAAATTATATAAAAAATTTTATTGATGATATTGTAGAATATGATTCAGTTGTTAATCAATTCTTCTTGCCTATGATAAAGCAAAAAGTAGAAAATCCTAAAAAACAATTAGAACAGGAAATTAGAAATCAAAAAATGATGCTAGAACGGGTTAAAAAAGCATACATTAATGGAACATTTAGTTTAGAAGAATACGATTTAGAAAAGAAAAAACTTGAAGCCAGTATTAATAAATTAGAAATTAAGATAAATGATACTGAAGTATGTGATATTTTAAAATTCACACCTGAAGATATCTTATTAAAACGTGATATAAATTTTATTAATAGTATTGAATATGTCGATAAATATAATCAAGTTGTTAAGTTTTGGAAAGATTATACGAGAGAGAAAAAATCAGAATTAGTTATGAATTATATTGATGAGATAGAAATTCAAAAAGAGAAAAATAAGTATGAAGTTAAATATATTAAATTTAGAGAATCACTTTGTAAACCTATGAAAGAATTAGAAAGTACAGGATACCTAGATAAAAAAGTTCAAATTTTTGGAAAGTTTGCTGGATACTTAAGATTTAGTGAATATTTGCCTATGAAGAAAATTGCAGAACACATTATGAGATTAAGGCAATTCTATGATGTTAAATTCTATGAGGCAGATTATTTCACCGAAGATCAAGTTTTTAATTTTGGTATAGATGAAAATAACACAATTATTGTTAGAGTATTTCCTATGAAAAATTATAAAAAGATAGACCCTAATAATAAAAAAGAAATTCATAACTACGGAGTATTATATTTAAACAAAAACAATCTTTGGTATAAGATAGATGAAGAAACTGCTTTTGATTATATACCTAATCATACTGATACAACAGTAATTACTAATAAAGCTATACCTATTGAAGTAAAGCCATCTAATTATAATACATTATATAAAAATGAAGAATTTGCCAAGGCATAATTCTTCTATATCGGATTCTAAGGCAAGCCTTAGCCCACTAGTATTTTGTTAGTATGACAAAATGCCTAGGGGGTTAAATATTTTGTCAAAACAAAATATATCTAAAAAATACATAAAGAAAGGAGATTTGATTTATATAACTAGTCTAAGTTACTCTTTCCATTTAAGTAATGATAAAAATAAGAAAAATAGTAGTAAATCTAGTGCTAAATCTAATTTAAGTGGTACGACATCTAAAAGTAATAATGCTATTCAAAATGCAGCTGGATTATCAAAATGTAATAATCATAATTGTAGAAAATATGATAACAAAGAATATGATATTGAAATTATTCGAGGTACTAATTCTATTGTAAATGATGTAAAAAAATTATATAAAGATGAATTTGAAAATGCAAGAATAGAATATAATTCTAGACAAGTTCGTGAGGATAGAAAGATAAAAAATTATTTTACTCATGTTAGTAATAACACCAAAAATGATTTAGCGTGTGAGATAATTATTGAACTTGGTGATATGGAATTTTGGAGTACAAAAGATATAAATTATAAAAAGAAAATGACTAATGTATTTGAAGAACAAGTTAAAAGTTTAGAAGAATTAGTTCCTGATTTTAAAATTGCAAGTGCTATCATTCATTATGATGAAACAAGTCCACATCTTCATATAATTGGTGTTCCAATTAAATATAAAAATAAATATGGTATGTCTAAACAAGTTGGTAAATCAGATGTTTTTACTAAAGAAACATTAGTCAAAATTCAAGATAAAATGCGAGAGTTTTCTATTAAATCCTTTAATAAAGAATATCACACAAATTATAATCTTAAGCCTAAATTAAAAGGTCGAAATTGTGATTACCATATAACTGAAATGGAAAACTATCAAAAGACAAAAAAATCTATTGAATATCATCAAAACAACTTAAAGAAAATAAAAGATAAAAATGATAGCTTAAAAAATAGTACAAAAGAAATTAGAAATATGCTCAATAATTTAAAGTCAAAAGGATTAATAAAGAACCAACTAGTTTTAGATGTTGTTAATAGAGACAAAGCAATTGTTTTCATTGACTTAATTGATAGAACTATTGCTGAATATGAAAATATTCAAGAACTAACCGTTACTTTAAAAGAATTAGAAAGTGAACTTCTTAATAGCAGAGACAGAATTAAATTACTATTAAAAAACAATGAAGATCTTAATTTTGATGTCAATAATTTAAAAAATGAAATTAATTATAAAAATGAAGAAGTCAATGAATTAAAAGAAGAAAATAATTCATTAAGAGTATCTCTACAACATTTTAAAAACTTGATTTACAATCTTGTTAAATTTCTTATGGATAAAATTTATAAAAATAAAGATAAGGAAAAATATATGGAATTTGCTAAAGAATTATATGAACATGGTGCTTTAAAAGAAGATGATTTTAAACTACTTCAAAACAACAAAAATACAAATAATATAAATAAATCAAGAATAGAAAAAGATGATATTGAACGATAAGTTAATGTTCTTTATCATCTTTTTTTTACAATTTTAATCCTTTTTGAAATCTAATACTATCACTATACGACATTCCTACTATTCCTTCATTTAACCAGTATTGATTTTCTTCAGAATCACCGTCCGTTTTTATTATATATTGAGTTTGAAGAATGTGCATAGCATTTGCAATTTTATAAAAAGTTCCAAAAGTTTTTAGTTCATATTCTGATAATTTATTGTATTTATTATATTCATTTAACAATAAGAAAATATTTTCATAAGTTCTTTCTTTTGAATTTTTATCTAAACATATATTACAGGAAATAACAGCTAAATCAATTATTCTAGGTAAATAGTTTGACACAGCAAAATCAATAATCCATATTTTAGAATCTTTATCAATCATAACATTTGTACTAATTATATCACCATGAACAAAAGCTTTTGGTAAACAATTAAAATCAATTTTTCTTAGTTCTTCCAATAATGTATCAAATTGTTCCTTATATTTTGGAGATACATATTCTCTTTTTCTATTATACTCTTTTTCAAAATTTATAATTGCCCAAGAATCGTAAATGAAATTAGGTTTAATATCTAAATTATTAATCATAGCAGTTTGCTTTGCAAGTTCTTTTATAGTATCTATACTAGGACTTTCTTGTAATTGAAAGAAATTTTTCCCATCTATAAATTCAAAAACACAGATTTCATAATTATTTTGTTGATATTCTAAGGATAAGTTTATATCACCATTTATTAATAAAGGCTTAGGAGAATTAATATGGCTATTTGCTACAGCTCTTATCCTTTCTAAATAGTTATTAACATCTTCACTTGTTCTAGTTTTGCTAAATATTTTTACGCAATATTTATCTTTAGATGTAGTTAAATAATAATTATAATCTTCATATCCTATCTCTATTAACTCATTAGAAATAAAATCTCCTAAATCATATCTTTTGCATATTTCTAATGAAATATTTTTTAAATCGGTATTTAATCCTATCCTTTTGTTAAAATCTTGTAGTTCAAATGTATCCATATTTAATCATCTCGCTTTCTATTCATTTAAAATCTTGCAAATTTTGATATTTTAGCTATATCATGAATTAACTGTTCAAAAGATTCTTTTGTCCAAAATCTGGCGTGCATATATCCGTGATTAACACTGTTTCTATTATCGCCATGATCAAAGATGCTGGATTTATTAAAATAATGTTCTATATCATTTAATAAATTAATATATTCAGAATTATTTTCATTTTCCTTTTTTGCTAATTCAATTAATTTTGTTCCAACTTTTCTATATTTAGGATTACCATTTTTATCTAGCAATTCCATTCTATATTCAGAAGTAGTAGAACGAATTAATTCTTCCAAGTAAGAATAAGCAAATGGAGTTAACACCGAATAAGAATCAGGATATGTTTCATATATTTGTTGAACAATATCCCAATCTGGTACCCAATTCCACATATGGGCATATTTGCAAATTTCTATAAAGTCATCATTTATGTTCATTTCTTGCTCCAATTTAATCTTGTTTAGTTAATAAAGAATTTTCTTGTATGGGAATTAGTCTTGTTTTAATAGTATTAATAAATGCACATTTGTGTACAATTTCAAATTTTTCAGTATCAGTTTTTAATTCATATTTTATAAATATATCCGGAATAAATTCATATCTATCACTTTGGAAATTACCATAACAGGTATCATCTTCAGTATAGCTACCTTTTAACATACAATATAATAAATTCCATCTATCACAAGATCCAACATCTGTTTCAGGTTTAGTATTATCAGTATCTTTGAAAATTGGTTGTTCGTTCATATCAATTATTTTGAATTTTATGCTATTTTCATCATAATAGTCTTTTAAATTTGAATTATTAAAATGTTGAGATAATGCTACAACGATACATTTATCAATATCCGTATTTTTATTCATTACCATTAGTCTCACAGGAACATTATCTTTATAAAAAACTAGTGCATTATGCTTGTTATTGATATTAATTTCTTGATTATTAACAGTTATTACACAATTACAATTCTTAATTATTTTATATTCATTAAATGGTATTTTGTTGTTTTCAAACCCATCAACAAAAGCGCCATTAAAACATTCGTAATGATTGTCATGTTGCTCTGTCCATAAGTCTATAGTTTTAATAATATTCATTAGATACCTCCAATTTAATTTCTTAACATAATTATAATATAAAATTTTATATTATAGATCTATTCGATATATTTAGATACACTTATACTTTCATTTCCTATTTTTATGCGTTCTTTTTTGAAATACTCATTTTCAAATATTTCATCAAAAACAAATGCTACACTATATCTGGCTCTAGTTACAGCCACATAGTACTTACTTTTTGATTTTATTTCTTTCTTTTTTATTATAAAATCTTTAAAAACATTATTTGGATAAATTACTACTCTATCAAAAGTCATTCCTTTACATTGACCAAAATTAAGTGAAGAAAAACTATCAGTCTTAGTTTTTATATCATATTTTAAGATTTGAGGATAATAGTAATCATAATACTTATTTAAATCCTTTTTCGATATAATATATATACCTATATTTTCTGAAATGATTTTATTTTTTGGATGAGGAAGAATTTTTTCTGAATCATTTGGAAATATACTATTTGCAAATTGACATAGTTCTTTTCCGAATCTTCTTGTATAAAGGTCATATTCAATACTAATAATATTATTTTTTTCAAGTCCTTTAAAATAACTAACTATGTTCATCCCTGTAATTTTCTTATTTTTCTTTGCATTATGTGTTGTATATGTTGCCTGTTTATAATCTCCCACACATTTAATATTTATACTAGAATTGAATAACAATTCTAAGACATCTAAATCTTCTCCTGATAAATCTTGTATTTCATCAAAATAAATATCACTATAAATATGTTCTAATCTATTGATAACTTTTCCTTTTGAATTTTTATTTTCATCTACTCCAAATTCACTAGCATAATTAGATAGAACATCTCCAGAATTATTTATATAATGATTGATTTTACCACGAGTATAAAAATTAATAAATCCATATTGTTTATTAAAGTCAAAACTTCTTATAAAATTCTTTCTTTGTACAACGTAATTTTGATATGGTTTGATAAAATCAGAAAGTAAAAATTGATACCAAGTTTTAAATACAACATTTTCATGTAAAACTCCAAAATTTTGTTTTGCATATGTTTTCTTTAATGAATCTAATCCTTTATTTGTATATGTAACTAATAAAATCTTCTTTTGATTATTATCTATTTTATCAATTACTTCTTTACAGATACCCCAAGTTTTGCCTGAGCCTGCTACGGCTATTAATACTTTATTATTCAATTGCATCTTTTATATATTGAGGGTATTCTATGGATAATTCACTATCGAAAACTCTCATACTCCATTCAGTTTTATTGTTTTTCATAAATTTTAGTATCTCTTCTTTATTTTTATTAATCATAGAATTATTTTTTGAAATGATTTTTTTAAAATTATTTAATTGTTCCTCTGTTTTTGAATTTGAACTTAATATAGAAGGCTCAAGAGTTACTAGACTCTCATCGTTTTCATAGCAAATTTTAATAGTATCTTTATTTATATAATTTTTATATTTATCTATAATATTCTCTTTTATATTACCATCATTATCAGTGACAATTATTATATTTTTATTTACCAATAATGCTATATCACAATACCTTTTGAATGCTAGAGCGTTCACAGAAATAATATCAACTCCATCATTTATAGGTAATTTGTTATGTTTATCCTTATAAGCTCTTTGAATAATTAGATCATCAGCTGGTCCTTCTACTAGAATAACTTTATTTGCAAGAATTAACCTTAAAGTGTCAAATCCAGGCAATTTTGTAAAATAAGATTTTGTTTCATCATTTAAACTATTTAACGAACTAACATTACCGTTATTTACGAGTAAAATGTTACCTAACCCTAATTTATTTGCTATAAAACTACTATGGCTTGAAATAAACAATTGTTTATCATTATTGTTTTCTTCAATATTGGAAACCAACTTATTCATATTGCTATAAGATAAATTATTTTCAGGCTCTTCAATTAATATTGTGTTAACTTTTTCTTTGTTGTTACTTAAAGCTAATTCAATTTTTATAGAATTTTGTGTACCAAAACCAATATTTTCAAATGGTATATCATCTACAGAAACACTCATTTCATCTTTCCATTTATTAAGGTTATTATCTTTTACATTTATTGAAACAGTTTTGTTATTTATTTTTACATTATCATGCAATTTTTTATTTAAATTAGTTATTGCAGGCAATGTTTTAAAATTTTGCTGATTTCTTCTATATTCAGATTTTAAATTCACCTGATCTTCTTCAGATAATAATTCACTAATATTATTGTCTATAAATCCATTTACTAAATTTGAATAATCTTTTTTTGATGTGTCTATCATTAAAACTTTAAAAGGAAGATTTCTTAATTGCAAATTATTATCACCGTTAAATGACTTAAAATTTATTTTATAATATTCAATAGGAATATCATTAATATCCCCATGTATTAATTGTTCTTTATAAATAGAAGCATATTGTTCATGATCAAATTCATAAGAAAAAGTAATACCACAGCAATCTTCTCCCAAAGAATTATTGGTACCTTTGTGATTATTTAAAATAGGGTCATCCTTACAATATGCTTCAATAATTATTTCAGGAGGAGCAATATATTCTTTCAATGATAATGCTTTTATATATTCATTTCTAACATCATTGTTAAAAAAAGAAGCGCTTATAAATTTATCGATATAAATTCTATTTATTTTACCAGTTGTTACAATACTCACTGCTTCCAATATAGTACTTTTTCCAGAATCATTATTACCAACTAAGATATTTATTTCATCGTTAAATTCAATAATTTTTTCTTTAAATAATTTATAATTTTGAATTTTCAACTTACTAATTATCATATTACACCTACCAATCTCAAATTAAAATTTATAATTTTATTTTACCAAAAATTGACATCTTTTTCGAGACATAGAGTCAAATTTGTGTTAAAATATTATTGTTGATTGATATTTTATATGTCAAATCGTTAATAAGTGAAAAAGTTGTAGATACCTACGACATTGGCTCCAGATTGATAGGAAACTCGAACTTTTCGAGTTTAAGTAATACAGACTAACTAGAAATAGTTAGTTTTTTTGTACTTAAATTTTGAAAGGATGAGTGATTATATATGCTAAATATTGAAACAAAAGAATTAAAAATAAGTGATGGTGCATTTCTATTTGAATATTTAACATTAACAAATTCATCACTCATTATTTTAAATTAACTTGGAATCTTTATTTTAAATCCATCAAACATTTCATATTGCGTTTCAATGTTATTACCCTTATTAGTAGTAATGACAAATGTGTTTTCAATTTCACTTAAATTTTCCGTTTTTGTAATATTTGATATTGTTATAATTGCCTAAATAATTAAAACTACTATGCTAATTATCAAGCATACATTTAAAATTTTTGTATTGTCTTTGTATTCTGGTATTTTCTCTTCCTTTAAATAATATTGATGTTTATTTTTAATATCTAAATCATTCTTTATATCAAGCACTATAATAGGAAGTGCTACAATAATAATTAAAAGTGTACTAATGGTTGTTATATTAAATGGAATCATATTATTTATTGTCAGTATAATATTCGGTATAACTATAATTGCTAATAACAATATAAGTATCATTTCATAAACATAGTAGTTCTTAAATGCCTTATATTCTACTTTGGCACCATCTTTTAACTAATTTCTAATTGGGAACAATAAGACTAATAAAATTATGGCTACTAAAATTATGATTACTTTCTTCTTCACTCTTTACACATCACTTCCAAATTGCAATTTGCATTATTATTTATTTTTACTTTTTATTCATCCACTCAACTGTATCCTTTATCGTATCTTTCATATTTCTATTTTTAAATTTCAACTTTTCTTTAGCTTTTTCATTACTGAAATTAGCATTAGAAGATAGTGTATATAGTGAATACTTTGTAAAAAGTGGAGTTTGTTTCTTTAAATTATAATATACTTCAAAAAAAGGTGCTATTAATTTTGCAAGACCTATTGGTAATACCATTTTAATCTTTTTTCTTCCTTGCACATCACAAATTAAATCGCATAATTCTTTTATTGCAATATATCTATTAGATAAAATATAGCATTCACCATTAATACCATTTTTACAAGCACTAACAACACCATCTGCTACATCTCTTACATCAACAAAATCATATCCACCTTTTACACAAGCAAATAATTTGCCATTTGCGACTTCTTTTATTAATTGTGTTAAGTGACTATTGCCAAAATCATTTGGACCTATAATACCAGATGGATGAATTATACAAGCGTTCAAATTTTTCCCCTTTACTGCATCAATTACATACTTCGCAGCTTCTGCTTTTGTTTTTGCATATAATCCCTCAACATTATCAGGGTTAAAATTAGTTATTTCTGTTATTAATTCATTGTTAGGTGGCTCTGGGATTGCATGCACACTACTAATATAGATAAGTTTTGCTTTTGACTCTATTACCTTATCTACTATATTTTTAGTTCCATTAACATTAACATTATAAACAAGTGGATTGTATTTTGATTTTATATATACTACTGCAGCACAATGAATTACAAAAACTTCTTTTCCATCAGTATTTTCAAAAATTAATGATAAAGTTTCTTTTTTAGTTACATCACCATAGTAGATTTTACATTTTAATCCTTCAAGTGATTTAATAGAATCGCCTTTTAATACAAAAGCCCTAATTTCATTATCAGCATCTTGTTCTAACTTTCTTATGATGTTATTACCTAAAAAACCATTTGCTCCTGTTATTATATAGATTTTTTTCACAATATTTATCACCTGCCACTCCATTCTAAAAAATAAATCTAAGCTCTCTCTTATATAATTATACCACAATTTCACGATTATTTTTTAAGAAGTATATGAATAGTAAAAAGATTAGTTATATTCCAAACTAATCTCATCAATAAATTGTAATTTGCTATTATTTATTTCTTTTAACAAGTATTACTCCAATTACCGTTATAACAACAATCATAAATGGAGCTACTTTAAAATATACCCACTCAAATGAATGCCATATAGTTCCAATAACTGCCCATTCTGGATTACTATAATCCCAATTTTGATATGGACTACCTAACAGTGCTAATAAGATAAATAATAAAATCAAACAAACATCAGCTATTATTAAAGTATTAACAAATATATTTCTTTTTTGCTTTTGTTTTTTAGATAGTTGTTCATTAATAACCTCTAGTTTCTCTGATATTACCTTTAAGTCGTTTTTTTCCTGTTCATCAATGTTCTCTCCAAGAATTGTACTAACTGGTGTATCAAATACTTCCGATATAGATATTAACATTTCTGCATCTGGAACAGATAATCCTTGTTCCCATTTTGATACTGTTTGTCTTACAACATTTAATTTAACGCTTAATTCTTCTTGAGAAAGTCCTTTATTTTTTCTTAATGTTTTTAAATTATCTTTTAACATTTATAATTTCTTCCTTTCATTAAATAAATTGTATGACAAATACCCTGTTGCTACAAGCAATGCATTTTAACATAACGATTAATTGTAATTTGTAATTATTCACAAGTTCCATTATTATTTTTAAAATAATTTTCTATATTTATCATTGAATTGTCAATATTGTTAAAATCTACAATCTCATTTATTTCATCTGACATTTTTTTAGAACAATTATTACATTTAAAATAATTGTTTGTTCCAAATTCTATTTGATACTTTTTATTATCAATAGAACATATTGTTGTCGCACTACTTTCCACATTAGCATTATCTTTTTTAACAACTGTATAAGTTCCTAGTCCAATCACTGCAATTATCATAAATAAAATATATCCAATGAATACAAATCCTATTACTTTTAATATTTTGATTATTATTCCTGCTAGTCGTTCTGTATTACTTATTTTGTTCATTAAAAACTCCTTTGAATCATTATCCAAGATTTCATCAACACTAACATTAAATGCTTTTGACATTTTTTTTAATTGCTCTGGATTAGGTGTTGTTTCACCTAATTCCCAATTAGAAATAGTTTGTCTTGTAACATCTACTTTTTCACCTAATTGTTCTTGCGAAAGTCCATTTTTCTTTCTTAATTGTAAAATTTTATCTCCTAAATTCATTCTTTTTCTCCTTTCACAAAAATTATATACTATTAGCATTTAACATATCTACATAAGTTTTTTGGAAGTTTGTCAAAGAGTTTTAACATTTTATCAAATTACTATTTTTCTAACTAATTACTAAATTGTAATTTATCTTTTAACTTTTTTAATAAATAGGAAGTAAACGATTATAGGTATTATTATTAAATCTGGTATAGTAAATGTTCTAACTAGTATATAATTTCCAATAATTGTTACTAAAATAAGTCCTATTGATATAAATTTGGCAAATAATCCTTCTTCTTTTGTTTTCCAAGTAAAATAAGCAAATAAAGGCGATAAACAAGAAAATATTGTCCAACCTTTGATAAAATTCCAGCTATATACTGCATTTGTTAATTCTGCTGTTACATAGTATGAAATTAGCATTCCTATACAAAATGGAAATATGTTTATCATTGCTTTTTTCCTTGTATCACTATATATCGAAATCAATATTCCTAATAGTACCCATATTGGTAAATCTGAAAACATATATCCAAGTGTCATCATAAATAAATTGCCAACAAAAAGTATATCCAATAATTTGCTTATTATTCCTAAAATAGCACCTATAAAAAATAATGAAATAGGATTTAATATATATTTCTTCATAAATTATCTCACTTTCAAATTACTATTTGTCTTTCAGTTCCTATTATATCATTTTATTTACTTAAAATATTAAAATGTTGGTTAATTTTACTAAAACCATGTTATACTAATTTTAGTTAGTAGTTATTACTACCTATAAATTGTTGCTTTTAATGGTTGTTTTACCAGAACCATAAGGGCTCCATTGACGAATCTGTTCGAACTATTCGGACATTGATATATAGAAAATCAATCGAAAGATTGATTTTTTTGTGTTTCTCCCACGTTCAGCTTGGAAGTCATCCTAAAGGAAAGATGGTGTTTATGCTTAATATTATTAAACAAAAAATTGAAATAGAAAAAGGTCTAAAACAAAAATTAGAATTTATATGTGATTTTTGTAATACTACTCCAACTATCATAAATGGTAGTATTAGATAATTTAAAATCAAAAGGATTTGTAAACAGTGAATTAGTATTAAAAGTTGTTGATAGAGATAAAATGATTGCATTTATTCATTTAGTTGATAGAACTATTGCTGAATACCAAAGTGTTGCAGAACTAGCAACTACCCTAAAAGAAGTGGAAACTGAATTATTAAATAATCGTGATAGATTAAAATTATTAGAAGAAAATAACGATGATTTATCTCTAAAAGTTGATAATTTAAAAAAAATATTAAGCAAAAAGATGAAGAAATATCTGAACTAAAAAAAGAAAATCTTAATTTAAAATCTCTTTTACAAAAATTAAAAGATAAATTCTATTTTATAAAACATTTTATTATAACTAAAATTTTAGACTATAAAGAAAAAGATAAATATGTTCAACTTACTCGTGATTTATATGAACATAGAGGATTAGATGAAGATGATTATAAAGAATTAATAAATTTTTCTAAACCTATTAATAGTTCAAGAGATTATATAACAAAAGAAAAAGATGATTATGAGCGTTAATGCTTAGAATCATCCTTTTTTACTTTCTTTAAAACATTTGGTCTATCTTCTTCTCTTATAAATTGTATTAATGCAGGATCAATTTCATCTGAAGTTTCAGAAAATCCATTAGTCTTTTTATACATTTCACTAAACTCTTCATATGAATATCCAAACGTTGTTTCAGTTTCTTTAATCTTTTTATAATTATTAATATAATATAAAATTGATGATATAGAGTCTGTCACTAAATAATTTCTTTTATCTTTAAATCCTGAAAATTTTTCGCTATAAACTTTATCCATAAATTCTAATAATTTATCAAAATATCCATTAGAATTATAAATTACAATAGGTTTATTAAATTCATGACATCTTTTACTTTCAATAGCAGTAAATAGTTCATAAATTGTTCCTATACCACCAGGTAAGAATATAAGAGCATCACTTGATGATATAACAGTATCTGTTCTTTCACTAACTGATTTAGTAGTTATTTCTGTATCACATTTTAATGTTTTAAAATCATCTTTATAAGCTTCAGGACAAATTCCTGTTATATTTTCATTTGCTTTAAGTGTAGTATTATACGCTAGTCCCATTAACCCTGAATTACAAGCACCAAACACTAAATCATTTTCTTTCATTAATTCTTCTAACAATACTTTACAATCATTAAAATATTCTGTTGGAATATCATTGCTAGAAGAACAACCTATAAATAATTTCATCTATGTACCTCCTTTAATTATCTGACTCTAATTTCAAAACTTTTGCTTTGCCTTCTACTTTTTCTTGTTTTTTATTTTCAAGTAATAATAAACAATTATCAATTCTTTCTACTAATCCATATAAAGGAAGTTCTCCTTTAATACATTTTACCATTTCTATTATTCTAAATTCTGCTTGTTTTACTGCTTCCATATTAAAATCAGAATTATCAAAACTTATAACTTTTTCAGTTAAGTTTTTGGCAATAGCATTTTGTGTAGAATTAGCAAAATTAGAAACAATAATATCTCCATTATTTTGACTATTTGATGAAGGTAATAATAATGTATTAGCAGTTTCTAATAGCATAGGATTAGTTGTTAAATCAACCTTAATACCTTTTCTTGAATAGAAATTAGCACGAATTCCTTTTTTTCTGCTAACATCAAATCTATATGTGCCATTAACTTTACCATTGCCTTTATGAGTATTAATTGCTACTGCTCCCATTTCTAAACTATCATCAGGATTTAATACTGCTTCAAAAACTACTGAAGCATTGTTATCCTTATTTCTTTTATCATATTTTTTGGCAATTCTTACTATTTTTACTCCTGTAGTTAAATCTTGAATTATTTCTATGTCATTGAATTTTTCAGTTAAAATATTTCCCTCTAAAGAAAGTGCTAAATAATCATATTTATATTTATTTCTCCAATCCTGTGTTAATTCATCTATTGTAATTTTTATAGTAAAATCATTTGATAAAACATTAAATGATGTTTCATACGATATTTGCTTAGGATGTTGAATAGTTTGTTGTCTTTTTACATCTTTTTTAAAACTAATATCACCATTATTATTAAATGAGAAATGTCTACTAGATTTGTGAGAATTCATTCCATACCAATCAACTCTTCCAAATTCACATTCAAAACTTACATTTCTTTCACCTGTTAATGTATTATCCCCTACTAGTGTTTCTTTAATAAGCGGAATTCCAATACTTTCTCCTGAATAATAAGCATTTGATAATTTATATCTAGGTTCATATTTTCTTTCCATATCTCTTATATCAGCTTCGCCAAGTTCATAATGAAAAGGTAAACAATGTGCATCCAGTAATTGTTCATACCATGAGGAATTCCATTGCATAACAAATTCTTCTGCTTTTTTCATTTCTTCCAATACTTTTTCAACTGCAATCATTTGCATTTCTTCATTAATTTTTTCCATAGAGTCCCCCTAAAATTTATTTTCTATTATATAATATATTCTAAGAAAATACAATTTAATGAGATAAGTTTTCTGAAATTAAAACTAATTTGTCTACTATTTCATTAAATGTAATTATTTCTATATCTTTTAATCCATTTCTAAATAATTCAAAACTTTCTAATTCGTTTTCTTTTAAGTTTTCACTATTACCAATAATTAAATATGTTTTTGGATCATAAGCATCAAATTTTATTCCCTGTTTTTCACTATTTGCTTTTTTTATATAGTATTCTTTTAATAAAACATCTTTTTGTTTTCTCAACTGAACAATAGCACTTGATAGTTCTTCGCTTGGTGAAAAAACTTCATTTCTATATTTGCCATCAATTAATTTTGTTGTAGGTTTTTTAATTTCTATTATACTCACATTTCTTGTACCACATTTAAAGAAAAAATCAGATAGAGTTCCTCCAATATTATTGATTGCTTTTCCACCCATATATGGTTTTTTACATATAATTTGTCCTACTGAAGGAATTATACTAAACAAAATATTAGGATTTTCAGTAAATAATTTTTGCCAATATTCTTCATTATCTACACCAAAATTATTCCTTAAATAATCTGGATTTATAAATTTTAATTTTAAACTATTATATAATTTTAATGATTTATCATTATCTAAATTCTCTGAGATATCGTCAATTATATTGGGATTATCGTTTATGCTTTCTAATATTTTATTATAATCTAATTTCGAATTTAATAATTTTCCTAAATTGGCTATTGCATCTGGATTATCTTTAGCAAATTCATTAAATTGTTCTATTTCTTTTTGTTCTAAATTATCATCTAAAACAAGCAAATGTTTTTGTTTTATTCTTTTTAATGATTTATCATTATCATATATTTCTTTTAACTTATTTGCATATCTAATTAAATTTAACATTTCTCCAAGTTCTAGATTGAACTTAGTCCATTCTCCAGCTTTAACATCTTTAACTGAAATTTCGTTCATATCTTCCCAATTTTGATTTTTTGTCTTTTTTTGGCATACTAAACATCCGCCAATACATTCATCTCTATTTTTACTATTATCTACTAATTTTGGAAAATAAACTATTCTGAATTGATTATTTTGTCTTATTATCATACCTGTTGCATCTGCTGTTTTATTTGATGTTGTATCAACTTTTATTTTTACTAAATTCATTACCTCCACCACCTATATATAATTTTACCATGAAAATTAGAGTTTTTTTGATACAAATTAGTAATTTTATGATAAAATATTGATAGAGATTGATATTTTATATATCATGTCGTTAAGAAGTGAAAAGTTGTAGATATCTTCGACAACCGCTCCATAAGATAAAATCGTCGCACTAATGTGACGTTAATGATTAAATCAATCTGAAAGGATTGATTTTTTTGTGCATTATTGCAAAGAAAGGTGTGATATGATTAAAATAATTAAAAAGAAAATCAATATGAGTGATGAACTCAAAGTCAAAATTAATTGGTCTTGCAAATTTAATAACAGACCATACCAGATCATTGAGGGTCACCTAAGGATTGTGGAACATACAAATCTAGCATATGTTGAGCCACACAATGTAATTATTGGAGATATACTATATATGGAATTGTTACTTACAATCCTAACAACATAAAAAGTACTTTACACTACACTTTTAATGAAAGATGAACTTACTAATCATCTTGTTTCAGTAAGTAAAGCTGAAGAAATCATATTAAATGAATTAATTTATACTGAAAATGTGTGAGTACGTACTCATATATTGTGTCTAGCAAGCACTGAATTTGTACTCCCATACAAATTCTATATGGGAATTCCCATACCCTTAAATTTTTAGAAAGGAGATTTCAAATTATGAGAATAAGAAATAATAAAGTTATTGAAAATAATAAAGACAATGCCAATTAAACATTGTCTTTATTATTAATTTTTTTTGGTATTACTTCTCCTGTTTTAGCTATATCATAATTTAATTTAAAAAATATACTTACAGAGATAAATTGATATACTGATGAACATACTTGTCCTATACCTGTACAAAATGGTGTCTTTAATAAAGACATTACCATTCTTAAAATAGATGCAAATATTTTATTAGATGTTGTTTTAAATGCAGACCACTCTAATTGTAAATAACAAGTTTTAATCCTATATATAGGATAAATTATAAAGTTTACAATTTCAAATCCGAAATAAATCATTGTAATTTTAAAATCCAAATCATAAAAACTATATAAACAAACAAACATAATTAAGCTAGTAGCAAATAGTATACCTAATAATTTATAAGCATTATTCTTATGATAATAATAGTTGAATTCATTTTTACTTATATCAATTGTTGCTGCAGTAACTATAGCATCAGCAGTATCCCATTGTGTATCTGTTATAAGGGCTACAAATGTAAGTGCAATTGTAAATTGTTCACCATACTCTAAAGCATTACTTAAACCAAATAAAAAAATTAAGAAAAACGCAATGTTATTGAACAATTCTACTGAATCATATTTAATACATTTTAAAACATTTAATTGCAATTTAAATTTATTACTATTTTTTATATAAATATATAAAGTAAATAATGATAATGGAATTAGTGTTGTAGTAATTATAGCAATTTGATTTTTTGTTATTAAAGATGTTCCAATTAATAATATAAAATTTAATAAATTAAATATTAGTGAATATTTATTTGCTAACGTATTTTTTTCTTCATAATATAATTTGTTTAACACCATTGCAAATTCTAAACAAATAAATAATTGTAATACAGAATAGATGGTGAACACTTTATATGTATCGATATCCATGTTCATAAAATTTATATAATTATCTATATTAAATAATAATATTGCAAAAATAATTACTGAAACAATAGTTCCTATAATCATGCCTGACATTACAGCATTTTTATTTTTATCTTTTTCCTTACAAATATTAGCGCCAGTAGAAAATAATGATTTTAATATATAATATATAAATTGTATTGGATAAGTTAAGGTAAAAATATTAATTAAATTTTTGTCAACTATTATACCTAATAAAAGCCATGAAATTATTGGTATAAAAGACAATAAAGATAAGTCAAAACTAATTTTTAATAATCTCTTCATTTTCTAATCCTTTATAATTTTTCAATCATAATTATTATTCCTAACATTGTACTATTTATATCAAGTTAAAAACTAAATTAATTATACTATACTTTGACATTTTTTTCTATACTCCATTGAAAATATCTAAGAAAATGATATAATGAATTTATCAGAAAGATTTAATCAAATCTTATAGTCTTAATTTCGTAAACGTGTATAGTTAAGGCTCCATTTGAAATCAACTTATGGACTTAAAAGTTCGTGAGTTTTTATTTTATATAAATAATATCACAGAATAGAATATGAGACTAAAATTCCAGAAGTAACAAAAAAATCAAAACTAAAAAATGGAAATATACCATAGAAAATATTGAATATTTAAGATCACAAAATACTACACTAAAAATATATATACCTGTTGAAACTGATAAAGGCAATGCCATTTAAGCATTGTCTTTTAACAATAATCTATGATTATCAAAGTGATAAAATTTATTACATATTTCATTTATTTTTTCATTATGTGTAGCAATTATTAATGTTTTATCTTTAAAGTATTTTAATATAAAATCTACTACAATTTCTTCAGTATGTTTATCTAAATTAGATGTAGGTTCATCTAAAATATAAACATCTTTTTCCATTAGATAACTTCTTAAAATATTTATTCTTCTTTTTTGCCCAGTTGAAAGTTTCAATCCTTTTTCTCCAACTATGGTATATATTCCATCTTCAAACATTAGAATTTCATCTAGTTCTAATTCTTTTAAATAATTTATTATTTTTTCATCTGGAATATTTTTATCTAAACATAAATTTTCCTTTATAGTCATATTAAATAATTCTATTTCCTGACTGACAACTCCTATATCAAGTCTATACTCTCTCATATTATTTTCATCTATTTTAGCCTGTCCTTTATAGGTAGTTATATTTCCTAAAATCAAGTTGATTATAGATGTTTTTCCTTGGCCAGACTTACCAGTTATTGAAATTTTATCTTTATTTTTTATTACCATATTATCAACTTTAATATTAAAATTTGATCCTTTATATTTTAAATCTATATTTGATAATTCTATTTTATTAAAATTAGTCAATAATTCTCTTTCATCTAATTTACTAAATAATTGAATACATTTTTTTCTTAATGCTTTTAATTCAAAACCACTAACAATTGTTCCAGATAATTCATCAAATATGAATCCCATTTCCAAATAAATAGATATATAAAATGTGATTATTCCTAGTGTATCAATTCCATTAGATAAATCTATAACTGCCTTTATAATTGCTAATGCGAAAGGTATAACTATTAAGATATTTCTTATTAGTTCTTCTAATGAATAGCAGTTAACATACTTGTTTTGTTTTTTATAACATTCTTTTCCTTCTTTTGATATAATTTTTTCAAAATATTTGTTATCATTTAATGCTTTGACAGTTCTAATATTACTAATAAAGTCTTGATATACAGATGAATACTCATATTCTTTATCATACAAATCTTCAACATGTTTATTTGATTTTTTTAATATGTATACACTTATCATAACACATAAAATACTTAATACTAATGATATTACAAATAAAATTTTTGATTGTTGAAATACAGTAAAAAAGAAAAATCCAAAAGATAATAATATTCCTATGTATTCTACACTAAGAATCTTTTTAACTAACCCGGATATCTTTTCTATTATATTCTCTAAATATCCTGTTTGATACTTAGATAAAGTTTCTACAGGCACTTTAGTTAATTTTTTGTAGTATTCTAAATATTGAACATTAGAATAATCATATAAATAATTATCCATAACTTTTCGCTCTAAATATAGAACAAAACATCTAACTACTTTAGAAACAATAAATATTGAAGCAACAATTATTGCTTTTTCAATAGTAAAAGGCATTGTTAAAAAAAGAGCAAAAGTATAAGGAATAATGTAGTAAATAAAATCTAAAAAAGCTTCAATAAACAAGCATAAAGAAACTTTTTTTCTGTCTAATAATCCAAATATAAAATTAATGTTGTTTTTTTTCATACTAATCTCCACAATATATTATTTTCTTACAAATAAATTATACTATATTTAGACATTTTTTCATACTCCATTTGAAATCGGCTTATAGACTTAACCTTTCGTAAGTTTTTTACATAAATAATATCAAAAAGAGGAAAAATAATTAATCCTCTTTTTATATATTTTTAAATTTAGGAGTAAAATCTATGTCTAGTCAGCACTGAATTTATACTTCCACGCAAATTCTTATATAAGTTAACCATTAAGTCCCAAATTTAAAAATAATTCTTATATTATAATTAAATATATAAATTGCCGAGACACTTTTTTATCTTCGTTTATTTATAGGATTTTTGATAGTTTCTTCCATTTGTTGTACTACAGAATTTGTAGCTATTTGATGATTAATATCATAATTGTCTTGCTTTTCAGTATCCAATTTATAATCAATTTGTTTGTCAACAAAATCTTGTATTATAGTTGCATCATACCTATCTTTAGGTCTAGAATTTTTCTTAGAGTTATATATGCTTTCTAATGTTTGCATTTTATAAAAGGTTCCATTATGTTCTCTTATTTGATTTGAAAACATCATAGATGCGTATTCACCAGAAAGGTGATGTTCATCAACATACAAATCTTGATTTGAATCCTCATTTGGATAATAATATTCCTTTAATACAATTTCGTAATTAGGTAATCTGCTAAACAAAAATAATCCAATGCTCATAGGTGTATCTTTATATGTAACTTTATATTCATGACCATTAACTTCTTTATGATTCATATTACTTACAAATTCAAAGTCATCGCTATTTTGTACTAATTCATATAAGGCAAATAACTCGTCTTCATTGATAAACAAATCCAAATCTCCATGATATCTTTCTAAAGGATGTTCAGTTGCTAAATATCCCATTAAACCGCCAGTATAAAAACAATCAAAATTTGTCTTAATTAACTCATTAAATCTATCAAAGGCTTCAAGTACTAATCTATGATTTTCTGCTAATGGCATTTTAGGATACTCTAAATTCATACTTTTAATCCAGTTTAGTCTTGCAATCAAATCATCTACTGAATGATATTTATCGGGATTCAGAGATAATATTAAGTTAACATTTGAAAGAATATCATCAACGGATAAGATTTTTCTATTTAATAAACTATTTAGAGAAACTAATATAGTATCAATAGAATCATCAGTATCAAGATTCAATAGCTTTTCAACTAAATTATCACACATTTTTGTATCCGTTATTTTAGATAACTCAGCAAACTTATATACAATATCTTTTACTAATTTATTTTTTGTTTTATCCATACCCTAAAACCTCCTATAATAATTTTTTAATTTGTCATATATAATTTAAATGTTTATTTTCATCAAATTGCTTTTCAGTACCTTGTTTACAAAAATCTTCAAATTCTAAAATAACTAATCTAACATTTTCTTTATTAACTTTATCTTCAAAAATCTTTAATGCTGTATTCATATATCCTCTTACTGCACACCCAGCCATGGCTTTATAATAGGATTTTTCTGGCAAGTCGGATTTTAAATACAATTCCATTGCAATATCATCGGTTACTGTTCTTGAATTAGAGATAATAATTTTATTACTTCTAAATACACCATGTGGTGCTGAATTACTAGGGCAATCAACTACCTCAGCATCTTCAGGTAATTCAACATCATAAATTGTATCACCTCTAACTAACCATCTTAATATTTTTGACTCTGTACTAAAATTAAAGCCTCCCATTTTTTTAGGATCTAACTCTTTAGGATTCCATATTTTCGCTACATTCACTTCTCCTAATTTGTATTCAAAGTCTGATGCACCAGATTTTGTTCCAAACATTACTTTTAGATATTTACTCAAATAAACCACCTCTTTCTATTTACTATTAAGATACTTTATATCTGTTTCATTAAGTATTTTCATTTGAGATATTGCTATTTTATTAAGTCTAACAAGTCTTTCAGATTGATTTAATCCATCATTTATAAATACCGAATTAAGATTTTCTAAATTTGCTAAACATATTAATTCATTTATAGTTGCATGATCTCTAATGTTACCATCTAGATTCTTATTTTTATTTCTCCATTCTTTAGCAGTCATACCAAATAGAGCCATATTTAAAACATCAGCTTCCTCAGCATATACATAATTGATTTGTTCTTTTGTTAACTCATTAGGTATTAAATTCTGTTTTATTGCATCAGTATGTATTCTGTAATTAATCTTTGAAAGTTCACGTTTTGCATTCCAGCCAAGTTGTTTTTGCTCTTCTGCTTTTAGTCTTTCAAATTCTTTAATAAGTAATAATTTAAACTTTGGACTAATCCACATACCAAATTCAAAAGCGATATCTTTATGGGCATAAGTTCCACCATATCTTCCTGCTTTTGACATTATACCAATTGCATTTGTTTTTTCTACCCATTCTTTAACACTAATTTTATAACTATTTAAACCTGCTTGACTTTTAATTATGGCGAATTCGCCATAATTAAAATTAGGATTATGAATTTCTTCCCAAATACCTAAAAATTCGATAGTATTTCTATTTCTTAGCCAATCAGATACGAAGAAATCACCATCTTTAGATTTAAGCATATCTGTAATAGAAATATAATCTTCATCTTCTATTTTAAAATAAGAAATTTTTTGATCTAAAACTGTTAATTCTGCCATTTTTTCCTCCTTTTATTTAATCGTAATATTCACTTGCGTCATTCGTAAATTGTTGTAAAGTTAAATAGTATTTTTTAATATTAATTTTCTTTTTAATTTTACCTCTATTAGTCATTATTATAATTTTAATTATTTCATTCTCAAACTTTTCTGGTCCATACATAACAATAAATTTTTGCTCTGATGTAAGTCCTGTAATATTAATTGGAAATTTTGTACTATGTACTTCTTGATGTCTAATTACTTCCCTATTACGTGTAGTATTTTTTTCTGCTAATAATCGAGGGGATTTTATGATAGAATAACTATTCTCACCATCAATAAAAATCAAATCATTTATAGATATAGATAAACGTGATTTATTCATAAATTCTATATTAAACATATAGAAGTTTTTATTATTAACTTTTGATGATGTATAATTTTCAATCTTAAAAGATATTCTTTTTTTATTAGTAAATATTAAGTAAATTAAATTAATTATTGATATTATAAATGCTAAAATAGACAATATCGCTTCATAGTGATTTTTTATAAATAAAACTAATTCTTTCATGCAATCCTCCAAAAAATTTTATAATAATATTATAATATAAATACTGAAAAAATCATATACTCCCATTGTAATTCAATAACAATTCATATATAATATTTGTAGAAAGAGAGCTCAGTTCATAACCTGTTGTTTATTCGCTCCAGTGACGAATCTGTTCGAACTTTTCGAACATTTGTGATAGATATCATCTCATATTGAGATGATTTTTTTTATTTGTTAAAAGGTCATCCTTAAAAGAAAGGATAGTGTTTATAGTGATTTAATATTTTAAAAACTAAACAAAAAGGTAGAAATAAAGATGTAAACGTTAAAGATATGGGAAACTATATTGAAATGAAAGAAGAATTGTCAAAAAATAAAGAACGATTAGAAATAGCAAATAAAAAATCACTACAACTAGATAATGATTATAACGAAATTAAACAATTAATGAATAATTTAAAAACTACTTTTACTAATAAAGACAAATATGTTTTAAATAAAGATGATAAAGATAAATTTATTCAGCAGTTAGATTCAACTAATAGAGAATATAAAAAATGCAAAAGTTATCTATTACTCTTAATGATGTTGAAACTGAATTAAAAGGAAACAGGAAAAAAGTTAAAATACTTACTGAAAATAATGATGCTTTAAACATTAAAGTTAAATCACTAGAAAAAAAGATAGATAAACAAGAAGATGAAATTGATGATCTTAAAGAGAAAAATTCTAAATTACAAAACACTATTAATTTCTTTGAAAACTTATTTGATAGATTAGTTAAATTTATTAAGAATAAAATGTTTGGCAAAGAAAAAGAACGTGAAAATTATTGGAATTTTTCAAAAGATTTATATACTTCATAATATATTTAGCGATAAAACTATTGAATCAATTCAGGATGACTATATTTGAAATAAAGAAAATGATAAAAATAAAAACAAAGGAAAAGATGATTACGAAATTGGTATGTAATCATCTTTTTATCATTATTTTCTTTTTAAAGTATATGGTTTACCCTTTACTTCAGTAAAGAAATCACTAGTTAAATCTTCACTTTCTTCTTGGTGAATATGTTCGTTTTCGTATGCTTGAATAATTGATTCATCATCAATATCAACTAGTACAGTTCTTTGTGTTAGTTGTGGTTCTTCCTCTGGTGTAAAATATCTTACTCTGGCATTTGATTCATTGTAAAGTGTTGTTAAATTGTCGAAATGAACAATCTTGTTTCTTTTTAAATTTTCAAATTTAGCACTTCCTATATCATAAACATCGTCGTCAATCATTGTTAAAATTGCTAAATGTCTAACTTGCGCTAAACCAAACATAACTTTCATTAAATCAGGTGCAAAATTCTTTAGCTGTTCATCTGTTTGAACTTTATTAATTAAATCTTCTACTTCTTCTTTATTATCACCATAAATAGTTTTATCTTTTCTTATAATTTCTTCATACTCTTCATCACTTAAAAGTTCTTGCCTATTTTCAATTATTGCTAGATAGAATTCATTTAATTTTTTTGATAAAAGAATTTGATCTAATTCCTCTTGTGAATACTTTTTATTCATAGCATTATATCTCTCTCTTTATTTTCTTTAATTGATGTCCTTTTTCACTTTCAATTTCTTTTTTAGGACTATAACTAATTGCAAATCTAGTAGCTGCATCATCTCTATATAAAGCAGGAGTAAATCTATCTTCAGTAGTATCTATTTCATATTTAACATTATTTTTTTCAAACTCTTCCAACAATTTTGCTAAGCTTAAATATAGATAACCATAGTTATAAATTGTTTCTGATTGAGAGAAACCAATAAAGAATTCTCTTTCTTCAGTACTCTTTACATATCTATATACCGCAACTATTCTTTCTTTATTTTTCATTATAAAATCTATTGGACTGCCCATATCATTTGGTAAATCGTCAAAATCTCCACAAAAAACTAAATTAAAATTTAAATAATTTTTTTCTTCTTTATTATTATAATTAGCATTTGAAATTAAATTAACAATTTCTTTTTCAGCAAATTTTTTGGTATTTTCATCCATATTTTCATATAATTCCAACGCTTCATAACTTCCAACTAATGTTGCTCCACCTTTAATAATTTTAGGTGATATAAATAAATAATTCTTTTCTTTACTTTCTTCTATAAATTTTGCTTTTTCTTCTAAAGTCATACAAACCTCCCCAAAACTAATGCTAGTATAACATATTTTAAATCATTTTCCAACCGATGTTAATGTTTTAATTAAAGATTCATATTCATTACTGCTATCAGTTTTTATTAATCCAGTATCAGCTTTTGTAAATAATAATGATAAAATTATATTTCCTAGTTTTTCGTCTAAATTACCCGAATTTACTAATGATAGATAAAAGTAAGTAAGCACATATTTTTGTCTATATTCTTCACTTAAATGTTTTGAAGACATCATTATCTTAATGAAGATTCTAATTACATATATTATTAAACAAATCATAGATAAAATAATAATACTGCTATATACAGGCATTTCTGTACTAAATAAATTTACTGTAATAACCTTTTTACCAAATTCTATTTTTGGACTTAATATAAAACCTAATAAGACTAATAATATAGATGAAACTGTAACTATTGCAATAGCCCAATGAATTGTTTCCTTTTTATATTCATTAGATTTTTCTAGCATAAATTTAGATGGTTCTTCTACCTTTAATTTTTCAGAATATGTTTTTTCAAGATTAGATAAATTCTTTCTACTATTATTCATAAAATCATTGTACTCTTCATCAGATTTTGTAAACCAATTATCAAATTTTTCCTTTTCTTCATTTTTGAAGGCGATATAATTATCTTTTTCATCTTTCATAAAATTAATATAATCATCTTTTGAACTAATTATTTCATTTATTGATTCATTAATATTATTTTCCATAGTTCTATATAAATTAGATGAAGTATTATTTCTTTTAAATCTACTCAAACTATGATGATTTGTCTTAAATAAAATATATAATTTATTATAATTTCTATTAGTGGAATCTTCATAATATGGAATAAACACTTGTTTTAATCTTCTAATAAAATTTTCATTATTACCACGAGCAATACATCTTCTTTCTACTTCTTACCAGTTATTAATATTGGGGTAAGCAATAGAATATTTAATATTATGTTTATCAAAATAGTCAAAGTGTTCTGGCTTTAATTGAACTAGAACAACATCATATATTTTTTACTGCTTCATTAATAGCATCATAATAGTTTTGAGGCCACAAAGGATTTAATTCTCTTTTTGTACCTTTTTGTTTTTCAACAGGTATATCATTTTTCATTATATTTTTATATGGACTTGATTCTAAATCTTTGATGTTATTATATTTTTTACCTAATATACTTTTACCACAAGTAGCAAATCCAGCGATTATAATTCCCATTTAATATGCACCTCATTTAATTTCATTAACATTAATTACATTTATACCATTACTTTTTAAAAATTTTACTGTATCTTCCAAATCTTCTATATATAATATTTCATCTAAATTACATTTATTTAACTTTAATATAATCTTTATACCATCAAGTTTTAATTCTTGTGTTCCTGCTGATATTAGTTCAATATCATCACCATATTGTGTATTAATAAAATCTTGTTTTGCTTTAAAATGAAATGAAAATTTCATTCCTGATAAACAATACATTTTAATATTTTTGTTTCTTAATTCTTGAATTAATTTATATAAAGCTTCAGATCTATCACATGGTTCAATATCTATATAAAAATTACTAGGATTTTGATAAGCATTTGCATAATAGTTTAATCTTTTATCTACATTTTCATTACGATGCTTAACAAAATCTTTATCTCTATGAACTGCTAGTGTTCCATCATAATCAAATATAACAACTTTTATATTATCTAAATTTAAATTACTTATCACTATTCTATCACCTCAAATCTATTAAAATTATAACATTATTCAATATTTTATTGAACAAATTCACTAAAAAATATTGAAATATTAATTTATGGTATATTATTAGTAGTGAGTGATATTTATCACATCATAGCAAAAATGTTGTAGATATCTACGACACTTGCCCAATCGAAATGATTACTCACACCACACTTTTATGTGAGTTTTATTTTTATAGAACATTCTCAATTATTGATATGAGATTTCTCATATATGAAAGAAAGATTAACAAATGAAAACAACCTACTTATTTATAAACATTAGTAGGTTTTATATATTATTTTTATTTACTAAATATTACTTACGTTTTAAACACCAAATTAGTAAAATTAATCTTAAAAACATTCCTGTTCCTGCTATATTCCCTTTGTATGATAGTTTTTTAGATATAATCAAAAGATGAAATTAAATATCTTGGTAATGAGGTGATTACTGAAATAATAACTATAAAGAATGTTATTGTAACTATCAACAATCCAATATAATGATATATATTATTATATTGTAATTGATGTTTTTTCTTTTTCCTAACCTAATTAATAAATATATTATTTTTTTCTATACAATTAAGATGGTTGGAATCTTCAAGTAAATTTATTTTATTATCAATGAATGTATTACCTGTTAAAACTATGTTTTTACACTCTCTAGAATTATTATTTATAATTTTATCTTCATTTCCAATACAAAATGCAGCTTTCTTAGAACTTTTTATAATATTACCATTAAACATTATATTTCTAGCCCCATAATCTACATATAATCCGCCATTATTGTTATATATATTATTAGCTGAAACTAAAACTGTGTCTCCTCCGCGGATACCAATAGCATAATGTCTACAATCTCTAACTATGTTATTAGAAATTATTTGACCTTTAGGAAAGTTTTCTTTATTATGAAAGATCCCCTGATCTTCTAGAAATATTCCAAAATGTCCACAGGATACACAGATACAATTTCTAATAACATAATTTTCGTTTTCCCACAAACCAGTTCCTATTCCAATTCCAGCGCCTCCATTGCCACCATAATTCCAAGACCTTCCTCCTTCATAAATATACACTGAATCAATAACAACATTATCTAACATGTCTATTCCTAAAGCTGTTGAAGGAGTTGAAATAAGTCGCAAATCTCTAAAAACACAATCCTTAATCCCACTATAATAAAATGCTTTACCTCTATGTGTATATTGATTTAAACTTGCCTCAGACATATCGATTGTAAAATTTTTAGCATTTGCAGAATGTAATATTTCTTTTGAAAATTCACTATTGTGACAAAACAAAGCTGATCCTTTTTCTGTGTTTCCAATAACTTTTAAAACAGTATCTGCTAAAGATTCACCAACTAGAGATACATTAGATTTCATTTCACAAATTGCTGTTATATTTTTAGTCATATCCCATGAACTTTTGGCAGAATCAAAAATATAAACTCCTATAGGAATAAATATGACTCCTCCCCCATTGTTATGTACCAAATTTATAAGTGTTTGTAACTCTTTTGAATTATCTTTATTTTTTGGATTTAATCCATAATCTATTGCATTATATATCTTTTTATTTTCTTCTAATTTATTCATTTATTTCTCCTTTTTCAAACTTGCCACTTGGAGGAGCATATACATGTCCCCATTTTTTAGCAAACTTAATCATTAAAATTTTATTACCTTTTTTTTATAACAAGCAGTTGAATTAAGATGAGCAACTCTATGTTTTTTAATAGAAAAAATTACACAGCCATTTTCTTCTGATTCTTCTTTAGTATAATAACCACCTTCATAAGTATCTTGAACAACAGCTTCAACACTTTCATATCTATCTTTGAAATCTTCATCATAATATTTAGAATAGCAATCAAACCAATTATCAAATGTTTCTATTTTCTTAACATCAACAACAAATTCTTCATCTAAATTAGGAAGTTTTAAAAATCTAATAGTATCTTCAACTCTTACTAATTTTCTTTTTTCATCATTAAATCTATATTCTCTCTTTTTCTTGCCAGATTTTACATCCTCAAAACTAGACTCATAAAGCTTCATTATATGCTCCATAGAACACCTCCAATTAATAAAATTATACCATAATTCACCAATCTTCAAATATAGTTGTTGATTTTCCTGGATTTTATCATATAATCTATTTAATGAGTGAGGAATATTTTTTAGATTTTAGGTTTAAACCCCTATTATCATCTGCTACATAAGATAAAATCGTCACACCAATGTGATGTTAATGATTAAGTCAACTAGTAATAGTTGATTTTTTTGTGCGTTATTTCAAAGAAAGGTATGATGTGTTATGGTTAAAAATTTTTTTGATTCAATATTAATATTTATTTCAAAGTGAAACTAGGCATATTACACAGACGCGCAGATCAAACTTTTGAAATATTACTATTTAATCATCTATAATTAATTTAGTACTCTAACAACTAAAATAGAAAAAAATTCTCATTACTACTTAAAAATGTTATATCACGTTTATCCTAATTTTTATTAAATTCATCTTCATATTCTTTAAAAAAATTATAATATACTAAAACATTAGATAATTCTGTCCAGTCTTTAGTAGCTACAGGAATTTGATCTAAATCATAAATTTTAGCATCCATAAGTTTCAACAAAAATGGAGAATGTGTGGAAATTATAAATTGACAATTATAAAATCTAACAGAATCTTCTATAAATTTTTTTAGTTTTAATTGGTTTTCAGCAGATAAACTATTTTCTGGTTCATCTAATATATAAATACTATCTTCTTCTATTTCCCTTTCCCAAAACATAAGAGCAGATTCACCATTTGACCACTCTATAATATTATTATTTCCTAATCGCTCTCTAACAAACTTTGACATTGATTTTCTTTTTGCTTCATGACCTTTTTTCAATTCATCATAATTGTCAAATGAATTTCCGACTTTATTAAATTTATAATCCAAATACTCTTTACTCAATTTTTCTTTTTGTCTATTAACATTAGCATTGATTGAGCGTACATCTAAAAGATAATCAAAAACATCATCACTTGTTACCAGCTTTATTTCAGTTGGTTCATCAAAAGACATTTTATAATCACAATGTTTAACATATAAATCAAAATATGACCCTTTATCTATTGTTGATTTTCTTGAGGCATTTAATTTTTCTGAAATAATATTTATTAATGTTGTTTTTCCTGAACCATTACCGCCGCAGAAAATTGTAATTGGATCAAAATCAATATACTTAAAATATTTAGTGGAGAATAAATGTAAAGGATAATTATTATTAAATATTCTTCTTACTTCTTCATAACATGCTATGTCATGTTCTTGAAATTCATCCAATAAGGTAAAATTTTTCAAATAAATCATAGAGCTATTCTCCTTTTTTATAAAGATAATTACTAGTTTACAGTATACAATATTTAATTTATTTAATCAATTTTCGAAATATAATTCTTTGAACATAAGAAAAGTTAAGGTTCCCTTAAAATAAATTACAGACTTAATCCTTTGTAAGTTTTTATTTTAATAAAGTAAAGAATTTCTCTTATTCAATTGCTAAAATATAGAATTAATGACTAACTAAAATATTACAAGTTATAATCCCAATATCAATTAAAAGTATACAAGATATATATAACATATTTTTATAAGTCTATTAACCCTTTTCATTTTCAGGGTCCTTATTTATTTGTCATTCAAAAAACATATACTTTTATTTGTTTTCTAAATATTTTTTTAAGGTGTTAATATTAATTCTTAATTCTGAAACAACATTTTCACAAGGAAGTATTGTCAAATTAACTTTTGAATCAAATACTATTTTTACGGCTTCAGCATCTTGTCTAAAATTATATTCAAGATTATCTTTATAGCCTAGTTCATTACCACCTAGCCAAATAATTTCTATTTTGTTTACTATTTTGGGTTCTTTTTTGATTGCTAAAGCAATATTAGTAATAGCGCCAATCCCTAATATATAAGTTTTATTATTTTTTAAAGCAATTTCTATGATCTTATTTACAGCATCATTTGTTTCATCATAACCGTTTTAATGTAATCCATTGAACCTTTAAACACCCTATTATCTGTATCAAAGTTTAACCAATTACATATCTTTAAAATTTCATTATAACTTAACCCTTGTCCATCTCTTACTTTTACATTTTCTTTTTGTATGAGAATATGGTGCAACTGTAATTGCTTCAATATTAAATAAGTTTTGTGATTTTATTAAATATGATAATGCAAATTGGTCATCACATTCATTGTAAGGATCAGTATCTAATATAACATTTATTTTTTCCCTTTTATAATTCATGTACATCCTCCAACCTTTTACAATTTCAAACTATAAAAATTATACTATATAGATTTGATTTTTTCTATACATCCATTTTAAGATTTAATAACAATTCATATAATATTTTAGAAAACATCGTATTATTGACTAATTTTACAGAATGTACATATAAGTCATTTGTGTTATGTTTTTCGGGATTTTTTATTAATTTAGTTGTTCCACCTAAAGACCTAACCATAACATTTTACCCACAACAAATTTCAAGAGTTGGTATATTATTATCATAACAATATTTAGCTACTATCATTTTATAATTATCACAAGCACCGCCACCTTGCAGTAATATTCCATCACATAATTTTATTTGTGAAATTAAATTATCATATTCAATATTATTAAGGTTATTTTCCCATTTATCTTCGACATCAATTTTTTCATTCTTTGGTAAAAGTATTCCAATTGCTATACCACCATTATCAAAAATTGCTTGTTTTATTTCATCTCTTATAAACATATTAGGTCTCGTTTCATTTTTTAATAAGTGCTTTGAAACTATACCAATAATCGGTTTCCTATTTAATTTCATATTATTACCACCTCTTATTAGATTTTCATATTGTATTTTTCATAGAATATTTAATACTATCTATTTATAAAAGTAATAACCTACATTATTACACATTTTATACCTCTCCTATTTGCAAGACTATTTTCCCTTCTTATCAAATGAAACGAGACATGAAACAACAGAAAATAGTGTTCCAAATAAAATTATAGCAAATCTTCCTATTCCATCAATTTCAGTAATAATACCATAATCTAAAATTCCTATTCCTAAAATCATTAAAATAATTTTTAATATATTCTTTTTCATATTTATTCCTTCTTTCTAACAAATTACTATTTTACTAGCTAATTACTAAATTGTGATTTATTAAATAATTAATTTTTTGTTTTTCTCCTTTAATTTAATTATTAAAGTTGAAGTGATATGTGTAATCAGTATAACTATCATAATACTTAGATATGGATAATAATTTATATTTTTATACAACGAAGATATAACAAAAATTGCCATTGGATGTATTAAATAATAATATTTAGAATAAGTGCCAAATTGGAAATCTAATTTCATGCTATTAGTAATATAAATAGATGAAATAAATAAGTAGTAAGTTAATGGTATGCAAGATAATAAAATATTACTATTAAGTCTATCAGTATCATGTAATAATATTGCCTCAAAAGTTAATAAGAAAAATGAAACAATTAATTTAAGAAAACAATATTTTGAATATGCCTTTTCCTTTGTACCTACATAATAACCTAATACTACATAAAATAATCCAAAGAATAAGAAATTTCTTGTAGTAAAGAAAATATTATAGTAATAAGATAAGGTTCTTTTTATTGATAATGGTAAAACTCCATAATAAGTTTCTGTTGCCCCAAACAATAATAATATAAAGGAAATTATTAATAAATATTTTATATTGAATTTTTGTTTCCATTTTTTTAAAACAATCAAAGAAAATATTATTGCTGGAAAATACCATAAATGATAATAAACTCCTGTATAACATAAAGCAACCAACACTATAATAGGTAATAATATTATTGACAGAATAATTAGTAAAGGTAAAGTAATATTGATTTTTGATATATACTCATTTATGGTTGGTAAATATTTAATTATTGTGCCTATTATTACAGGTATGTACAACAAACTCCAAACAAAATATAATGGTATTGTTTTCCTTATGTATTCCTTTATATAATTTTCATTTACTTTCTCCTTTTTTGCAACAAAATAGCCAGTTATTATAAAAAATATAGGAACACATATTCTTGTAATTATATTATTAAATGCTAAATCTAATTCGTTTGAATAGTTAAGAAATGGACGCAAGTGTAATATGATAATTAAAATTGAAGATATATATTTTAAAATATTTAAGTTTTGATAATTTAATTTATTTATTCTATAATTTCTATCTATATTCTTTTGAATAAATATAGTAGCAAAACTAAAACAAATTATCATTAAAACAATAGTGAAAGGATAACCTAAGCCATTTTCAATTTGAAACACATTTACCAATTTTAAAAATAATATCAATATAGTTATTATTGATATAATTACTATTTCATTTTTATATTTCATACTTAAATCACTTCTAACTCCCAAAATATTATTTTCCAACAATCATATTACATTGGTGATGTAATCCACAAATAGCCTAAAATTATTATACTAATTATTATTATCGTAGTAATTACTATAAAAGGTATCATTTTTTTATTTTCTTTTCCTTTTACAAATGCAAATAGATCAGCGATAAATAAGAATAAATATATTATTGTAGAATATAAAGTAAATCCCATAAACTCCTCCTCAGAACAACAATTACTATTTATCTAACTAATTACTACATTGTAATTTATTTAATTAAATAATAACGGTGTATTTCCATATATTGTTATTCTTAATATTCCTATAACAATTAAGTGTAATGGATAATATATGTAAAAGAACCATTTAAGCCAATTTAACTTACCTTTTTTTCCATTATAAACTTTTAATAATGGATATACCAATAATACTCCTAATGTAATTAAGCCATAAATTTTACTTACAAATAAATATGAAATAATTGCATAAATTAAAATCCAAAAGCTCATACTTATAATTTGCTTTTTTAAGTTACCTCTATTTGAATACATAGATAAAATTGACATTACTGCTATACAACTCCAATCAGAAGAAAAAGTTATAATGTTTATTAAAATAATTAATATCCATTTCTGCCACTCTTTTAAATTTGTTTTGTATATGATATAAAGAGCAACTACTGACCAGGCAAGAGACCACATAATGCTTGTTTGATTAAAGATATTTCCAGAACTGAATGGTATATAATTGATTCCAAAAGCAAAGCAATAGGCAAAATGAGATATTATTGCAAAGAGAAATAATCTTAAAATATATTTTTTTAAGTTTTTAGTATAATAAAACCCTTCACATATAAAGAAAAACATAATAGGTGCGGTTAATCTACCAATGATATGTAAAATATTTGAAATTATATTATTAGGCATTCCTGGATAGATTAAATCTGCAATATGATCAATTGTCATCGCTATAATTGCTATTAATTTTAAATGATTGGAATTCAGTTTTTTCATTATATCACCTCTTATAAAAATTACCTTTTAGTTGTTTAGTGGATTCTAACAAAGGCATCAAAATTACTTTATCATTTATAACTAAATTTAAGAAATAAGTACATAATTATTAAACAAGATTAAAACTCTGTTGAAACCCAGTATTACTTTTTTTATTATATATTAAAGCATTTTTATTTTCTACATTTCCTGTAAAAATATTAAAATTACTATACAAATTTATATAAAGAAGGTGCTATATTCCGAAAGTTGTATTTTAACTGTTATATTGATAAATTTATTTTTATTTTTCAAACATTTATGTTGATGTCATCTCATATTAAGGCTATTTTTTTGTTGGGCTAGTTTCAAGTATTTACTTAAAAATTCTATTAATAAAGCAAATAATAAAGGCAATGTCAACTGACATTGTCTTTGTTTCTAAAATGGATCCTTTATTTCAAATTCTATTACATCTTGTTTTAATAATTCTCGTTGTTTTTTTGATAAATATTTTTTATTTATAATTGCTTGTAATATAAATTCATCAAAGTAATTATCATTCATTATATAATAACCATCAACTTTTTCTAATGTACCATAACTATCTTCTAATTTCCATCTTTGAGGTTTATTATGTTCTAATAAATTTACGCCACAAATTGACATACAATGATGAGGATATATGTCATGGGTATTTAAAGCTTCTTCTTTTGTTAGAAAATCAAATCCAAATGTATTTTTATAGTTAAATATTCTAGTATCTAATACTCCAGATTTTTTATCCCTAAACTTTCGTAAATTAATTCTTATATAAACTGGCATATTATCTTTGAGTTGTTTAATTGCTAATTGTTTTATTTCATTTATAGGTAAATTTAAAAATTCAACATAACTATTTTGATAAACATTTCCAAGATATTTTTCTCTATATAATTTATAATACTCTTTATTATACATAGGTATATTACCTAATGAAACAAAGTCGTTTAGGTTAATGCTTAAAAACTTATCTCTAAATTCTATAGGTGTTATATTTTTATATTTTACATATTTTGATTCTTTATCTTTATATTCATAATCAAACTTCATTTTAGGTTCACCCAATATTTTTGATAAAAAGATATAATTTTCTTCTAAAAAAGTTTCTTTCATTTTTCTTAAATCATTGACATTAGTATTTTCTCTTTTTGAGTTTATTAATTTGATACAATCTTTTTTTACCTTATCAGTAAATAGTCCTGTAATATTTTGCATTCTTAAGCTTTCAAATACATCAGGCATATACTCATATGGCATTAATCCATATTTATTTACAATGGAAACAAACCATTGCCAATGTCCACCTTCATTTACACAATGTTGTAATACATCTTCTTTATCTATATATTCCCAGTCAACATTTGAAATATTTATAATATTTTCATAAGCATTATTAGATTTTTCTAATTTATCAAAAAATGCAATATAATTGTTTGATAATGCAAATTCTTTTAAATCAATATTTAAGTTTTTTGCCATATCGTATTGGATAGTATTTAAGCCACAATATATCCAACATCTGTAATTGTCCTTTTGGTCGTATCTTTTTCCGTCTGGTAATTCAATGTTAAAAATGGGCTGATTTTCTTCAATTATTCTTCTATCAATGCAGCTTTTCTCTAACCCATTCTCAGTTATAGCATTTTCTATAACTCTATTGGTTGAATTACTATTATATATATTACTAAAATTGTTTATTAAATCTATTGTTATTTGTTTTTCCATTTTTTCTACTAAAGCAGTTACACTTATCATATCATAACTGCTTTTTAACTAGTTATTACTTTATTCTAATGTTATTTTTTTTATTTATTGTATGAATATTTGTATCTATGTATTGATAATTGTTTAAGTGATTTATCATAATACATGGCATACATTTCGTATTTACCAGATTCACTAGGAATAGTATTATATTCATTAGTTGTTTTATTGTATATGGAATAATATACATCTTTTTGAGCTCTAAATTGTGTTGGTAATAATATTTTAAGTTCTGATTTCATTTTAGTGCTTAAAACCCAATTATTACTATTTTGAATACTACTCAATAAATTACTTACATCTTCTTTGTCATAGTATGCATTAATAATTACATATTCTGTTTTATCATCGTCAAAATATGTTTTCCAATTTTGAATTTCTAGTTCTCCATTATTAGGAATACTAGCATCTATATATTCTTTATAATCATTAATTTTACTATAATCTTTTGAAAATGATGGTATTAAACCAAATGAGCCATACACCAATAATAAGAATCCTATTATGAATCCAGCAACAATATTTTTTGTGCATTTGAAACCTTTACTTTCAAATATAAATCCTAATATAATCGATACAATAGGAAGTGGTAACCAACACCAGAATATCCAGGCATTTTTAGTAAAGTTAAATCCATGTTGTGGATTAATTTCATCTATTAAAGATAATGACCATAATGCTCCCCATAAACTACATATCGTAGCGATAAATAATATTATCATAAGAGTACTTATTAATTTAGTATTCTTTAGAGATTTAATTTTTTTATAACTAGAAGTGTCCACAATATTATTTTCTGGATTTTTAAACTTACTCCTTATAAAATTTATTAATTCTAAATCGCATCTATTTTTTTGTAGTATTATAATCATATTTTTGTCAGCACATTCTAGATAGAAATTAGTATCATTCTCAACACACCTACTTATTTCTGAATATTTAATGGTAAATGTAACGGATTCCCCTTTTCTAATAAGATGATCTCCGTAAAACTCTGTTTCAAAATTTGTATCTGCAATACTTTGTTTTTTGATTCTATTAAATTCTTTCTCAGAATAATACTCTAATCTTACTTTATAAAGCAGCATCAAGAATATTTGACATATAGTAAAAAATACTAATGTACTTACAAGATTTTTGGATGTTATAGCTATAATTGATGAGACAATTAAATTTGAGATTAATCCTCTAATCACAAATACCCAGTACACTCTTTTTGGAAAGTATTTGGCCATTTTCTTATATTCATATCCATCAACTATGCTTTCACAAGTATATAAACATTTACTATCTTTCTTTGTTTTTTCTGCTTTTAAAATTGTTTGAGGCTTTAAAACTCCCTTTTCTTCCGGCTTTTGTTTACGTTTAATCTCCTTAATTATCTTTGTTTTTGATTGATTTTTTTTGACTTCACTAACAATTAAGTCAATTACAAAAGATACTATAAACCAAAATGCTATTACTATAAATGTTTCCTGTAATAATTCAGGCCAAGTAGTAAGAGAGCCATCATCATTAGGTGTATTTTTTAATAATACTTCTAATAGTATCCAACAAATTGAAGGAATACAAAATAATGTTAGAAAAAAGCCACTTTTAAGAATGTTTATTTTCTTTTGTTTCATAAATAATACCTCACAATAAATTAATAATTCTAGTTAATAGTAATTATATCACAGTTATTAAATGATTGTTTTAATCTAAATCAAAATATACTATAAGGACAGAAGAAATTAGAATTTATTTATCATTTTTACTAATTTTAGATAAAGATATTCCCATCAACAGAATACTCAATGTTAAAAATAGCATTAAAATATTTAAATATTTTCCTGATTTTATTAGTGATACCATCAATAATAATATATAGCTTATAATTCTACCAAAATTTAACACAACTTCCCTTAATGACCAAAATTCCATTTGATTATCATTTTTTATTAAAGGAATATTGGATAAATTAAATAATCTAATATCAATAACAAAATTTAAAACTCCTACTAATGAACTGTAACAAAAATAATATAAACATAAAGCTATATTATTATTTATTATTAATAATAAAATCAAGCTAATAACTGGGACAGCAGCACAAATGACAATCATATTTTTATCATTTTTATTTCTATAATATTTTGTGTATATATACTGAAAGATTATAGTTAATAGACTAGAAATTGATGAAAATATTCCTAAATTAAAATCTGTTTTAAAAGCATTAATAATTAATAGTGTAATTAAAATTTTAAGGGATCCATCTGCAACACTCATACCTTTGAAAAAATCTAATTTTAAAATATTTTTTACGTCCTTATTTTTTAATAGTTTTTTCAATGAACTGAAGGGAGTAAATTTTTTATTACTATATGTAATAGGTTTTAGAAAAAATGACATAACTATTTGTATAAGTGATATTATTAATATAATTATAGCAGTTAACACAAAATTAGTGGTGGTAATTATCGTTCCTAAAATTATTGGAGTTAATATGCTTATTATTGTAACAATTGTTTTTCTTTTAAATTCATATTGTGCTCGCATATCATTGCTTACTTTATTTGATAAAAATAAGTTATATGGGTAAAAATATGTTATCATTGAAGTACCATATAAAAACGCAATAAAGGGTAAATAATTTAATATTTGCTCTTTTAATATGATGATTGTTAACACATATACTGCATTTAATATAACCCCAATTCTAAACATACCAATTTGAAATTTATTTCTTATTATATATCCTAACATTAAACCAAAAAATCCTACACATAAAAATACAAAAATATTATAAGTGGACAAATCAATTAGTGAGTTTTTTGATATTTTAAAAAAATAAGCTGTTAAAAATGGTCCAGAAAAAATATTTATTATTTCTCTAAATACATTTGAAAATATTAATATATTTGTCTCCTTATTTTTCACTATTTAAAATCTCCTTTATTAAACTTGATACACTATCATATTCACTAATAGCTATTGATTTTAATTTTGATACTGAGTCAGCCATACAGTAACCATTAAATTCTTGTACCATTTCTATATCACTATAACCATCACCTATTACATATGTATTAGTTTTATTAACATTATTACAAAATTTAATTAGCCAATATATAGCTTTAGCTTTATTTGTTTTATTAGAAATAATTTCAATAGAATTTGTATTCACATAATATGCTTTAACATAATTTCCATATTTATTATTAATAAAATTTGCTTTATCTAACGCGTATTCTTTTGAATTATATTTTATATGTATTTTAGTTAAATGTTTATGTTCAAATGTTACTCTACTATCAATTTCACCACAGCAAAAACAATCTATACACTCACTTAAATTTAAATCATTTTGTATTTGTGGAATAATTTCATCAGGAATACAAATGTTAAATAAAACTTTATTATTCTTATCTATAATGGTTGTTCCGTGATTTAAAATAGCGTAATTGTAATTAAAATCATATATGTCTAATTTATTATGAAAGTCTAAATAACTCCTTCCAGTCGCAATAACAAACAAATTTCCTGAATCCATAAATTTATTTACATATATTTTATTATTTTCTATATCATTATCATTCAGGTAAAATGTTTGATCATAATCGCTTACTAATAATTTTGGCATGATACTTCTCCTTCTCTTTTTTTTATTAAAAAAATATTAATCTACAATATTTTTCAATATTGCTCATTTATAACATTTACTTGTATTCTAATTCTCTTAAGTAAATTTCTATTTCATTGTCTGATAATTTTTTATTTAAACACAAATTATCCTTTATTGACATATTAAATAATTATGTTTTTTGACTAACAACATCAATATCTAATATAGCGTACTTTATATCATAATTATTAAAAATATTTCTAATTATTTCCTCTAGTGAATAACATTTTATATATTTGCTTTGTTTTTTGTAGTATCCTGCTCCTTCTTTTAGTATTATTTTTTCAAAATATTTATCATTGTTAAGTACTTTTACTGTTCTAATATTACTAATAAAATCTTGATATACTGATGTGCACTCATATTCTTTATCATAAAATAAACATAATAATACTTTTCTCTTATTTAATAACTGAAATAGAAAATTGATATTATTATTCTGTTATTTCATTTCATACCAGCTGCATACGTAAACTTTAATTTAAGTCGTTAATAACCCCATTTATTAGATTTAAGTCAGACGGAATAATCCATTTTACATTTGCAAGTTTAAATAGTACTAGAGGTATAATTGCACCACTTCTAGCACCATCCATCCATTTTGGATTATTTGGCATTAAAGCATATAATTCTTCAATTGAGATTTCATTAAATACTTTTTTTGTACCCTTAATATAATCTTCTAAACTTAACATATATTTATGAATATTATCATTAAATAAAGTATTATTAATTAAATTAAATCCTGTTAATAATTCAAACCTTTCCTCTCCACCTGTAAATATTGCACAATCATAATCTTTATCAAGACTAATACTAGATAGTTTGTCTTCAACAAATTTTTCCATTTCTTCAACAGAGTTACCACTATATTTTTCATTAACCTTATCAAATTTATTTAGTAAATCAGCAACTCCAGTTGTTAAATTTTTTGTATCTGTTATTTTAGTCCCTACAAATGTTACTAGTTCAGTTGTTTTTCCACCCATATTAATTATTAAAACTTTCTTGTTATTATAATCATTCTCCATGGCTTTAGCTAAGTAGTAGTTTTCAATGCCATGACTTATAATATTAAAATGTAAATCAAACTTATCATTAAATAGTTTTACTAATTCTTGTTTTCTTTCTTGTATTAAATTTCTAAAAATACCTGTAACAAAAATATTAGTATTATAATATTTTAAATCATATTTACTTTTAATTTCTTTAAAATAGTCACATAATTCTTCTAAATTATTTTTACTAATACCTTTTTCGGCATCAAAGTCATTTTTAAAGTAAATAGAATGTTCCTCCAATAGTTCTAATTCATTCTTATAACAATAAACTTTTATTGTTGATGATCCAAGATCAATATAATAGTTTTTCATAGTATCTACCTCCAAATATTATTTTCATAATATATACTTCTATTATGATTATATATACTATACTCTTCCTCGTCAACAACAGTATATAACATTATGAATGGTAATCTTTATTTTTTATTGTAAAGATTTTCTTATATATAGCAAAAAAAGACATATTTAGATTAGTATGTCTTTAATGTTTTTTCTCTTATTTTGAAAAATAAATATAATTGTTCAACCATTCTTCAAATTTATTAGTGTCTTGATATTTTTCTAAATCATCATCGGAATTTGCATTTAAATAGGCAACAATATTTCCATGCTCAACTACAAGTACTGATGGAGCGTATTTAACGGTTTGATAAAACTTGGTTGTTTTAAATTCTTCGAAGGGAATTGATAAAAAATCTATTTTATATTTTGTCATAAACTCTTGAAATATGTTTTCGCATGGAATAGCCATATTACAATAATTATTGTAAGTAAATAATATATAGTTTTCATTATTAATATTCGATAGATCATTTCCTTTAACTTTTATAAAATTACCATTGTTATAATATTTATCATTTAAATAAATCTTACCAGTATTATCGTTTTGTTTAATTCTATTTGAACAAGCTGTCATTAATATAGAAAAAATGCAAATTATAATAATTAATATTTTTTTAGTCATTATTAGAACTTTCCGTTAAATTTTTGAAATCAATATCATGATAATTTACTTTCCAAAAATCATAAGTTGTTTTACCATTAATTGTTTTCTTTATTTGTATATTATTTTTTCCATTGTAATACCAATAACCACCAACATTATAAATTTTTTCTTTATCCCAGCCAAGGGACACTAGAAGATTCTTAGTCATCCCGGCATATCCTCCACCTCCACACATTAAGAAAATGTATTTATCTTTGGGAAAATAATACTCTAGATATTCTAATGATTCTTTATAATTTTCTGTATATGTTCCATCTTCATTTTGAGTAAATAAGGTCTTTCCTGTGTAACTCTTACCTACTTCTTCTGGTAAGCCTTTTACTTCTGTTAATAATGGATAAGGTACTATTTCAAAACCTTTAATCATTCCTGATAAATAAGAATCACCACCAATGGCTGAATAGTTACCTGGATCTATTAACATTCTCATATCACGATATACTGAATCGCTTCGATTTAGATAGTTATCTATTGTTTGTTCATTAATGTTTTTATCAATGCCTAATTGTCCCCTCTCTCCTCCAGTTATCTCTGGTTTTGGTAATGGTTTGAAAGTCTTATCATTAGTATTACTAAATATTAAAAAACTTGCTAAAAATCCTATCAACAAACTTACAATTGATACAATTATTAGTGAAAATAATTTTTTCATAATTTTTCTCCTTTCACATATAACTGTATCGTGATTTAATTTATTATTGTATAACTTTGTGGTTGAAAAAAACTCAACTGTATGTTGAGTTTATTTTGGACAATTATTTTTTAATTTTAATGGTATCTTATATGTTATAACTTTATTATTTTTGTCGGTTGCATTTATTTCTAAATAAAGACTGTTGTTATTATAATATTTACAAGTTTTTATGTAATTATCTATATTTAGTTCTACATCTTTTAAATATTCTTCTAAGGTTATTTCCTTACTATTTGATTTATAACTACTTATTATAATATTAGTATTGTTATTTTTTTCATAAAGACTACATTCTATCTTTTTATAAACAGTAGTATCATTACCACCACAATAATTTATATGTGAAATATAGATAGAAGACTTTTCCTTATCATAAGCAATACTTCCTGATACATTAAATTCATTGCATGTTGTTGATAAAGTTTTAAATTTAAAAGTCTTATTATCATTAATGTTTTTTACAATTATTATTGTTCCTATTATTAGGGCAATGATTACTATTAATAGAATTGATCCTATTAATATATTTTTATTTCTATTTTTCTTTTTAGTTATAAGGTTTCCATCTAATATATCTTCTATACTGATATTAAAATCTTTACTCATCTGTCTAATTAAGGTTACATCAGGAAGGTTTATACCATTTTCCCATTTACTTACTGCCTGATATGTTACACCATATTTATCAGCAAGTTTTTGCTGTGTCAAATTATTATCTTTTCTTAGTTTTTTAATAAATTTACCAACTTTTTCAGGATTCAAGACTATCACCACACAATTATATTTAAATCATTAAAAATATTATTTTAATTATACTATTTTCTTATTGGCAACACAAGGTTGGCATGCTTTTTATGAATCATTACAACAGTTCTATTCTTATTCCTAAAACGCCATATTTTTCTTGCTTTTCTTTAGTATAAAATTTCTCTAAGACGCTAATTAATTCATCCTTTGTCATTGATTTATCAGACAATACTGAAATATCAAAATCTTTAAACATATCTTCAAATGAATTATATCTTAAAAGTCCAATAACTTTAACCTCGAATGATTCATCTTGATTATCCTCTTTAAGAAATTTAATAGTGTCTCCTATTTTTATTTTTTGTCTCTTCTCATCAAATAATCTAATTTCTATTCTTTTAGTTCCATTTTTAATAAAATCATAATATTTTTGTTGAAGTTTCATTTCATGTTTCATTTTATATTTTTCCTTCCATTTATATTTTTTATAATTTTATAGTTGATTTTTAATCAAATAAATCGGTACTATAACTACCTAAGATTATAGCATAATTTAGTGTTTTTGAATATTTCTTTCATATTTTAAGTTTTTTATATCAAAACAAATATTAAGATGCTATAATGTATAAAAACAGGAGGTTTAAAAAATGAATATTGAAAGAAAAAAAGTTTCATTAGCAAGGGATACTTATGAATGTGTTGGTCTTTCTAGTGATTCTGTAAATGCTCAAATATTTAAAAATAAAATTAAAGAATATATTAGTATGTTGGACGAAATTATCGAAAGTAATTTTGATAAATTAACTAACAAGGAACTTTATGAATTATTAAGTAAAATCTATTGTATATCTTTTGATGAAATGGATTATTTAAAAATGTTATCTAAACATAACAATAAACAATACACATATATACACAAATTACCGACAACTATGGTATTTTCTGATATAGCAACTGAAGGACATTGCAAAGGTTTTGATTGGTGGAATGAGTTCTATCAAGTTTACTATGTCGCTGCAACTAGTGATCAATTTAAATTTGATTATAATAAAACATATTCAAAAAAAGAAATTAAGGAATTATTAGCTGATAAAAGTATTGTTGTTTTAAAATGTGAAAATGAGGCAATTAATGATAATAAAAGTTTTGTTCAGGAGGATTATGAGGCAATTGTACCTTTAGATATAAATAGTGAAAATTATATTAATAATGCATTTGTATTTATTTCAGATAATTATGGTGGCAAATTGATGAGAAAGAAATTAACAAAAAAAGTTGTTTTAAAAGATATTAAAAAAATTATAAATATTTTAAACAATGAAATTGAAGATATTTTTTCTAACGCAAAATCACAGGATCCTTACTATTTAGGAACTTCTGTTATTTGTAAAGAGTGGTTTGACTCATCAGAAGAAAAGGAAAAATATAACAATATTCAAAAAGAGTTATTAAAGCAAATGAAGAAAAATAACAATTAAGTAATATTGAATATAGAATAGTATAAGCTTATGGAGTTTAAAGGAAGTACTATTCTTTTTTTATATATTGTGTCATTTTACTTTAGACAAAAAGGCAAACCATTTTTAGTTTGCCTCTTAAATTATCATTAAATATTTAAATACATTAATCTTTATAATTTAATAACTCTAATTTTAATTGATCATATACTTTAGTTTCAAGTTTTGACTTTTTCTTTAATTTCTCAAATTCACTATTTAAAAGTAGAAACTCATCTCTTGCACTCATGGCATGATCTGATATACACATTTTTCCTATAAAGTTTGAAAACATAAATCTATAAATAAATGCACAAAACTTCTTTTTGTTAACACAGTTTTCATATTCTCCCTTAGGAAGTATTTCATATCCTAGTTTTTTAAGAACATCATAACCTTCAATAATGGCATCCATAATTAATAAAGAATATTCTTTATCTTTCTTTAATAGTTTTAGGTTGCCATTTACTTTGTAACTAGCAAATACTAGTGGAAGAACAGCACACGCATGTGTTTTAAGATAATCATTCATTTTATTTTCTATAGTTACTTTTATTTTTGTTTCTTTGAATATAGAATTTATAAACTCATTATTTATGTCTTTTCCATCTACTCTGCCGATTTCAATCTTATTTAAACAAATTGAATCTATATACCCATCATATTTTTTACCGGCAGCCATAAAGAACGCAAAAAGTACATTTTTATTTTTTATATTCATATATTTTTCAACAGACATATTATTACCTACAAATACTATATTTTTGCTCTTATTATTTTCTATTATTGGGATAATACTATCTAGGGAAGAAAATCTTGAAGCTACAAATATACAGTCATAAATATCATCTTCTTCTAGTTTTTCTATTACATTAAAATGATCAATAGTTTTTTTACCTAGTTTATGTTTTATGATAAGTCCATTATTTTTTAAGTTTTCGTAAGTTTTATTTCTTGCTAAAATGGTTACATCGTTACCTTTTCTTATAGAGTGAGCTAGATTTGATCCAAGTACACCAGCTCCAATTATCAATAATCTCATTTTCTATCAAATCCTTTCATATTTATTATATTTACTTTATTTTATCATTTCTAAAGTTATATACAAATGTTATGCATCTGTACTTCTATATGCACTTAAGTTAAGCTCTATAATTTAATTGAATACACTTTCCTTTTTGTTCTTCATTCGTTGTTAATTTTTTTAATAACTTAAGTAAACTTTTCCGAATTGTTGATATGAACAATATTTTTTCTACTCTTTACCACTACTTTTTTGTTCTGTACTTTTAAAATTTTATCAACATTTTCTATGGTTGTTGGCCTGTGTGCGATTATAATAACTGTAGAATCTTTTAACACCTCACTTATTATATTTTTTATTGTTTGCTCATTTTTAACATCAATGTTTGAGGTTGGTTCATCAAATATATAAATGCTAGTGTCTTTAGCAATAGCCCTTGCAAAAGCAAGCAATTGTTTTTCGCCCTTAGAAAAGGAATTTTCATTAACTATTTCATATATTCCATTCTTAAAATTTGTAACTTTGTTGTAGAGACCAACTAGTTTTAAAATATCTATAATTTTCTCATCAGAAAAATTATTTTCATTATTAACTACAATATTTTTCTTAATTGTGTCATTAAAGACATAAGGGCTTTGCTGGATAAATGATATATTCCTTCTTAGGCTTTCTAATGAAATATCATCAATATTTTTTCCATCAAATGTAATATTGCCGGAATTAATTTTATAAAAACCCAATATTAAATTAACAATGGTCGTTTTTCCTGCTCCTGTTTCTCCAATAAGAGCTACTCTTTCACCTTCATTTATGGAAAAATTAACATTTTCAAGTATACTCTTTTTATTTGAATACGAAAAAGATACATTTGAAAATTTTATATTACCATATAACTTTTCAGTGTTTTCTCCCTGGTAAATATTTTCTATGTTTTCATCAGTTCCCATTAGTTCATCTATTCTGTGCATTGATATTTTGCCCTTTTGTATATCTTCATAATGATATAACATATTGCCTAGAGGTTCAAAAAATTTATCAATATAACTTACAACAAGGTATATTACCCCAATATCAATATTAGCAACTTTTCCCTGTAAGCATAAGTATAGTATTAAAGAAATTATAAAATATCTAGTTATTGACCTTACAGGCGTTAAAATACTTTGAGAATCAAAATATTTGGTTGACATACTTAACTCAGCACTACTATAATCTATAAATTTTTGTCTTCTTTCATTTTGAATATTAAAAATATGTGTGGTTTTTATACTTGAAAATGTTTCACCAAAATAATCATTTAAATTTTCAGTTATTTCAATCTCCCTTTTTTTATAATAAGCCATTTTTTTGCCTATTTTAAGTACCGCTACTACTAGAAATATACTAGAAACTATCATTATTATGGCAAAATAGATATTAACAAAACTCATTACTATCAATACCAAAATTAAAAATACGCCAGAACTTAGAAACATAGGTAACGTTCTTCCTATAAATTCACCAATATTTGATATATCTGATGTCATTCTTGTAACCAATGTAGAAATATGCATATTAGAAAATGTATCCATGTTAAAATCCATTATTCTTTTATAAGTAGTTTTTCTTATGTCATATATTAAATCTTGAGTATTCTTAGCTAATATGGTAGATTTTAAAAACTCTAAAATTGCACAAATTAGAGTAATAATTAAGTAAACTGATACAAGAGAAAATAATTTTTGTTTTATATCATGAAAGACTACATCACTTTTAACTAATGCTATTGTTTGTTTTATTATATAAGGCAAAAAGGTATTTATTAAAGAAATTATGATTATAAGTAATATGACTAATAAAAATTTGTACTTATATTTAAGAATTATTTTCTTTAAGTTAATCATTTAATTTTTACCTCCTAATTTCTTTAATTTCTTATCCTCTAATATATATTTTTTATCGGCATTTTTTATATCTTCAATCATATTTGAAATTATAATTAAGGTTATATTTCTATTCTTTGTTATGTTATCTATTACTTTTTTGCGTGTTTTAATATCCAATCCAGTTAGGCCGTCATCAATTATTAATATTTGGGGTTGACTAATAACATTCCTTGATAAAATAAGTCTTTGTTTTTGACCACCTGATATTTTAATACCGTCCTCGCCAATGTATGTTTCACACTTTTTAGGAAAACTTTTAATTGTTTCTAATAGACTTGAATATTCTAGAGATTTTTCGATTTCTTTTTCTGTATAATTTTTTCCAAGATCTATATTATATTTTATAACATTGTTGTAAATATAATCTTCTTGCATAACATACGATATACTATCATAAAAAGATGTTCTATTTATTTCATTTATATCTATATTATTAAATGATATTTTGCCATCTTCTACTTTATAAAATTTAGCTAAAATATTAGCAAGGGTTGTCTTACCAGACCCTGTATTTCCTAAAATTCCTATAAAACTACCATATGGAATACTTATATTTATATCTTCTAAAATATTATCTGATTCGTTGTTGTATTTAAAGTTTAAGTTTTTAATGTTTATATCAGGTTTTTTCGGCATATTTTTAGTTCCGTCTGAATCTAATTCTATATTATATAATGAATCTATTCTCTTATTAACTATTTTTAATGTATTTACTTTTTTGACTAAATTACCTGTATATACATAGTCAGAAAGTACTTTTTGTATAATTGAGTTAAATGCAACAAAGTCACCTATAGTTATCACTTTTTGAACTACAAGGTATATACCATAAACACAAGCAATAGAAAAACTAATTCCTCTACATACTGTCGAAATAGCATCTATATGAGCAATCACTTTACTATAATCTATGCTCTTTTCTTTTAATGATTTGTTTATATTATTAAACTTGTTTACTACTTCTTTTTCACGAACATATGATTTGATTACAGTAAAGCCACAAAAGCCGTCATTTATTTGCTTGGACAAATCCGCCTCTAAATCCTGTTTATCTCTCAATAACTTCTGTGATTTAGCGTTCTGTTTAATTATTAGAAATAAAAATATAGGAAATATGGTGAATACAGATATACTTAATGAAAAATTTACATATTTTATCGAAATAATGAATCCTATTATGGTATACGCTAATACTCTTGTAATTTCTATAAATCCATGTCCTACTATCGACCATATTTCATTTATATCATTTATTATATATGAGACAAATGTTCCTTTGTCGATAGTTTCAAAAAATTTAATATTAGCACTTTCAAGTCGTTGGAGTAAACTAAATAGTACTCCCTGTTTAACCTTTCTACCAGTTGAAAATATTATCCTACGATATAAAAGTGTCAATACAAATGAGAGTAATAATATTAAACCTAGCAATACAATTTTATTGATTAAATCAGTACTTACCATTCCAGCATTTTCTAGTACTATATCTAATATTTTTCCAAAAATAACTGGTTCAAGTAATGATAAAATAATATCTGTTATGTACATTAATAGAAATGAGAATAGTCCTATTTTATGTTTTTGTAATTCTATTTTAATTAGTTTATTCATTTTTTACTCCTTTTACTGCCATCAAATAAGTTCTTATATGTTTTAAAAATAAAAAGGTCAATTCCATTAACTTGATCTTTTTATACATATATATTTAGTCTAAAATGATAAGTCATAGTATCAAATATTATGCTTATTTATTTTCTTTGTAACTAGAAACAAATTCATAAAACTCTTCCCAGTTTTTAACTCTTTTTATATTTATCTTTCTGTTATAAGGGGTATCCATTAAAATGGTTGTTATTCCACTAGTAATTAAGTCACTACATATTCTTACAGAATCATCAATCATGATGTCAATGTCATTTTTTAGGCATTCTAATGATTTGGCATGTATGTCATAAGCATCTGTTAAAATTAAATTATCATAATAGATATTATTTTCATCAAGCCACTTTTTAGTCATATTATATGGCTCACTGTATTCTCCATTATCTCTGCCCGTAATAATATAAATTAAATGTCCATCACTATGAAGTCTATCTATATATTCTTTTGCTTTCTCTTTAACCTTTAATTTCTTAGCAATACCTTCAATATTGTCCTTGTAAAATGAATGTTCTTCTTCATTACTCCAATCAAACATACCAGTTCGTATGTATTTGGCATTTGGATTTATAATCCCTGTATTTCTTAATTCTTTGTCATGCATTAAATATGCTTCTAATAACATTTCATTAAAGTTTGAAATAACATTATCTATATCAATACCTATTCTCACAACTTACCTCCGCTACTTCTAATCAACTATAGCTAGTATACTATTTTTAATATATTTTAGCAAATGTTTCATATTTTCCAATTATACTAAAAAATTAGACTTAGCTTCTTAAATATCATTATTCGAATGAATAAATATACATATATTATCTTATAAGGATAAGTGATTTTATGAATATAATAAATAACAAGACAGTTTCAGTAGCAACTAGTAGTGAATTAAAAGAAGTCTTGGAAAATAATAATGGGTATGAATATATTTATTTAGAAAGTGATATTACTTTAAAAAGTGGTATTACAATAAATTCTAAGAAAAGTAAAGTAATTATTAATGGGACATATCAAGATATCACACATACTTTAACAGGAATGAATAGTTCTAGTGATTCGGACACTATTGTTACGACTGCTCTTACAAAAGAGATTCAAGTAAAAAATATAAAGATTATAAATCCTAATATAAATGGTATTATATATGTACCTGAGGTGGATAGTTATGATGAGATAGTAACTATTTATGATAATATTACGTTTAATGGAGTCCAATTGTCATTTAATCCCTATGGTGTTGTTAAGATAAGTAATTCAGTGATTACTATTGAAAATACTAATGGTATTGAATGTCAGGAAGTATGTGAAGCAGAGCGTGTTATAATAGGCGAAAAAGCTAATATATCAAGTGATTCAACTAATTTTTCTCTTTTTGCGTTTAGGAGTGATTCGATAAATCCTTCACTCGTCTTTTTGTGTAAGAGTGATATTATTGTAGCAACATATATTCCAATCTCATTATATCCACATTTTATACTAATGTAGTCCCCTATTATATTAACTAGTGATGAGATAACTGTTGTAATCCAAATCTTGTTTGCTTGCTTATTTACTTTTAAAATATTTTTAGGAACATAACCTAACGCTAGTAATGGCAACTGAATGGCTTTTAATTTTAGGATTATAGATAATATTTCTCGAGCGTTATTTTCTAGATGATAAACATATGTTATCTGATTAGAAAATGTGAAAATTAAAATAGAAATTATTATAGCACTCACCAATTCTATTAGCATAGCAGAGGTATTAATTTCTTTAGAATCTTTATTTGTCCTAGCTAAAACTATCATATGGGGCACTACTGACGCAGGTTTGGATTGTGTTGATGGCCCAGTTTAGAGTTATAAAAGAAGAAAAAACTATGATTGCTGTTGTGCCGATAGAATTAGACATTGACTTATCTATTGTAACTAATAAAGTATTAGTAAATTCTACTAATATGTAAGGTAAAACAAAAAGAAATGTCTTTAGAAGTTTTTTATCAAATATTTTTTTCATACTTACTCCACTAATATTTTTTAACTATTTATTAAATTAGCATATAAAATTTTAAAAATCCATCTAGATATAAAGATAATTAGTTTGGATATTAATAATTTTGATAGTATAAAAAAATATTATGTCTTAAACATAATACCCTTTAATTAAAACGTTTATGGTAGAAAATAAAATATTACTTGTATTTTTATCACCGGTAATTTCGGTTTTAATTCGTAGATTGGCTGGGGCTGTTATTTCGGCAAAAGCAACTTCAGAAAAGTCCATATCTTCTGTATTTCCTTTATTTAACTCAAATGATAAGTCTGTTAAGTCTTTTCCTGTAGTAGTATTCATAAGAGAAAATTTGCCTCCTGTTTCAGTTGTTACACCAGATATTCTGCCACATACTGTTATTTCAAATAGGCCTGTATTATTTATAGTTATATCTTTATTATTTTTAATTTGTATTATATTAGCAGTTCCTGGTATTATTCTGTAAGTATAAATAGATGCATCTGTTGATTCTGTTGTACTAGCATATCTTATAAAACCTATAGTGCTGTAGGATGTGGGGCCCATGTTTCCTTGTGGTCCGGTTGGACCTATTTCTCCCCGCTCTCCTTTAGGTCCTGTTCCTCGATAAAATAAATCATCTAATAAAATTAATTGTAATTTCAAGCATTATTTCTTTATTAATATAAAAAAATAACCTTTTCAAAAGAATTGGTTATTTTATTTTACTTTCTTAATCTTTTAATATGAGATTGTATTTGCATTAATTCTTGATTACACAATGATGATGTTCCATATATTCTCGGATAAACTTCGTTTTCATCAGGAACATAACCTTTAATACTTAAATCTTTGAATGGACCAGCCATAGTTAAACAGGTTTGATATAATTGGTTATTAACAACCGAGCCTACCCATACGTGATTACCTAAAGGACACACACCATTAATTGCTACTGTATCACTTCTGAAATACTGATTATTTAAAAGTGCTTGCATAAATCTTGCTTGTCCTTCACATACACCTTTTTTATGTTGATAAGTACCTAATGGCTCTGACACAAAGTCGTATCTATTATTTGGATTATATAAAACTTGTCTTCCGTTTTCATATCTTGTAGCTTCATTTGCAAAACTTATATGTCTTTTTATAAAGTCATAAGCTAACCAGATTTTATCAAATTCGGTAAATTCCTCTGTATGATATAAACTATTTAATCTCGTGTAATATTGAAAAACTATTTCTTTTAATTTTATTGCTTTTTTTAGTGTTTCTTCAGCAACTTTACCTTCTAGTTTATGTATTATTGTAGCCGGTACCCAGATTAGACTTTCTTCTGGCATCATTATTTTACCTTGAGCAGATTGTAGTCTTAAATCTTTTCTTTCTTTAGGATTACGATCAATACTCATAAATAATTCAGTCTTATCCGTATGTTTCCAACCAATTTTTTCCATAATTGCATTATAAATTGGCATTGTACTATCTGATAATCTAAATGATATTTTTTTAAAATTTAATTCATTTATTTTTCTTAAAAATTGGTATCTTAAATTAATATCTTCTTGTGATGTAATAACATCTTCATCATAGATAGTAGCTTGTAGTAATGGCAATCTAATACTTCCTGATAAATATCTATTAATAAATTCATTAAACTTATCAAAAGAAATATCTAATCTTGAATATTTTGGTCTATTAGGTAGGGAAAGTTCAGCTTTGATACTCATCTCATTAGTCGTAATTACTTTTGGAAATCTATCCATAATAATTAATTACCTCGTATGTATATGAGTCTTAACAAGTGTTTTAACTTTTCTTTTACTAGCAATAGCATAAGAATAAGTATCACCTATAACAGCGCCGTCTCCTATATATGATCCGTTTAGTTTTTTTTCTAATTCTAATATCATTGGATAATCAACTTCAGGGTGTAATTGCATAAAACTTTTTCCAACTTTTCTATAAATAGCGCTTCCTTCTTTCATTCCTCTATAAGCTAATACCGCCATAACTTGTTTAGCTTCTTCGGCTTGCTTACTGCCTTTTTGAACTTGTTTTTGTTCTACTATATAATTGCCTTCACTAATGCCAACTAAAATATCAACCATTTCTGATTCATACATAAACGATACCTCCTATCATTTATTATTATACCATATTTTTGACTATATTTCTTTTTTAATTGATAAAAACTCTTTCATACCAGTAGGATCAAAACTAATCAATGTATCAAAATTTAATTCACATACATCAAAAAATTCATATCTATAAACATTGTTTATTATCTTTTTTTCTTTTAATGTTTCTATTAATCCAGATTCTATGACAAAACTATCTAAAAAAGCAAGGTTATTTTCTTTTATATTTATAGATGAATCATTATTTGTAATATTTAATGTTTCCTCAGCATTTTCAAGATAAACACAAATTCTTTTATCATTTTTATACCAAGAAACTTTTAAAGTATAATCATTGTTTTCAAAGTTTATTTTCATTTAGTCCTCCTTACTTTCTTCTTACTGAATTTTTATTTGCAATATTCATTGAAACTTTCGCTTTTTCTAATTCAATACTTTTAATTACAACTGGATTAGATAATTTTGTTCTATATCTATCAAATGCTTCCTTTTCAGTCATAGATAAAACTGATTGTAATATATGAATGTATTCTTGTTTAATATCATCATCATATAAGTTAGCACCATTTAATAATCTGTCTGCTATATTGCTAAATTCTGAATCTTTTGTTTTTATCTTTTTGGATTTTATTACCACTGATAGAGAATGACAAATATTATATTTTACTACTTTTGGAATAATGCCATTTGCTAATTCTGTTTCTAGTGTTGCTTTTTCTTCACTAATATCAACATTTGATTTAACAATTTCATATAGTTGCTTATCAGTTATTACATCTAGTTTTGATTTTTTATATTTTTCAATCTCAATAACTTTAACTAATTTTTCCTTTTTTAAAAGTTGAATATATTTTTCTTCTGGTGTTTTATCTGCCGAAGCAAAATCATTTTCTTGTAAAATCTTCATCATTTGTTCTCGAATATTATCATCATATAAATTAGCACCATCTAATATTTGCTCTGTTATATCTGCAAATATTCCTGACCTAAATGCTTGATTTATAGGTCTTGCCATTAATACTGGAATTTCACCACGACTTAACATATCATCTATTTTCTTTTTTTCTTCTTCTATATCAATATTAGATGATACAGTTTCATATAATTTTTGATAACCTAAATTGCCAGTTAATTCTATTTTGTACCTTTCAAGTTCTATTGATTCAATTAATTTATAGTTTAAAAGATAGTTTCTATATTTTTCTTCAAACTTGTCTTCTGTTATATTTGGATAATTACTTCTATAAACTTCTCTTAACTTATCTTTAATTATATCACTATAAAATGGAGTACCACTTAATAACATATCTCTTATCTCATTAAAAGATGAATCTTTAATTATTTCTTTTTGTATGACACTGCCATTAGCAAGATTGTTAACAATATCAGCTAATCTTCTTGTTGGAAAAATACCTTTTTCTAAATCTAATTTAATCTTTTCTTTCGCTGATGTAATTGTTTCAATACTTGCAAAGTGTTTATAAACTTCTTCTGGTGTCATTGTACTAATTATTGATATTTTATGCTTTTCGGTTTCTATTGCATTTATCAATGATTTAGAAAACATTATAGTTTGATATTTTTCTTCAAACATTTCTTTAGTTAGTCTCGGAAAACTATCCATAAAGATTTTTTGAAGTAATACTTTCACATTATCATCATATAAATTGGCTCCATCTAAAATAAGTTGTGATATTTCATTAAAATTTACAGCATTTATATATTGTTTATCTATTGTACTTACCAATCTAAAAGCATTACTAATATTACCCACAACAGCTCTATTAAATATACCTTGCATAAATTCACTTGAAATTTTTTCTTTTATTTCTAATAAGTCTTTATTTTTAATAATTATTTCATAAATTTCTTGATTAGATTTGTTATTTATAATATCTGCTTTAGCTTTTTCCAATGCCACCTGTCCGATTATATTTTGACTTCTAAATAGAGCATTGTATCTTTCTTCAAACTTATTTTCATCATATTTTTCTTTTAAATTTTTAATACTAACTTGTCTAAATAAATTTTTTATTTTTTCATCATATAAATTGGCTCCATTAATTAGCTCGGTAGTAATTGCAACAAAATCTTCTGTAGGAAATAAATTTGCAAAAAATGTTCCTCTTAATGTATTTGCTAATCCTCTTGGCGAAGGAATTTTGATTATTCCATTTTCTAAATCTTCATTTAATTTCTTCAGTTGTTCTTGAATTTCTTCAGTATTAACAACAATATTATAAATGTCCTTGTTAGTTTTACCAACTAATAATCTTGCTTTATATTTTTCAATTTCGATAACTTGTGTTAATTTAGAATAAGTAAATAGCGATCTATATTTTTCTTCAAATATTTCTTCTGTTATGTTTGGAATATTTTTCTTAAATACTTTCCATAACGCTTGTTTTACTTCATCATCATATAAATATGCTCCGTCTAAAATAAGTTGTGATACTTCATTAAATTGTATTGGAGAAATACGTTCAAAGTTTAAATTACTAACTCCAGATAATTTACTACTGATATTACTCATTATTGGAATTTTAATAATTCCATTTTTAAAATCTTCATATATCTTTTTCTTTTCTTTTTCAAGTTCCTCATTATGACAATGAAAATTGTATAATTCTTCATTTGTTAAAGTTTTTAACCAATCTTTAAATTCTTGTTCTTTGAGACGATTTTCTCTTACTTGTGCCACATATTTATCATATTGATTATTTATTTCTTGTAAAATATCTGCAAATTCCTTTGCTTCATCAAAAATTTTAAATCTATCTAAAACACTTTGATCTATATCTTCATCATTAGATCCAAGAGTTTTATTATCGTTTGGTATATCGTGCGGTTTTTTAATTGATTTTTTTACTTCATCATATATTTCATTAATCGCGTCATAGCATTTTACATTATTTACTATGTCAAAAACTATAGGTTCAGAATTATGTCCCACTGATAAAGCTCTACCTAATTGTTGCATATAAATAATTGGCGAAGATGTTGGTCTTAACATTATAACACCAGATATATCAGATACGTGTAATCCCTCATTTAACATTTCAACCGAAAATAAAAATTTAATATTACCGTTATTAGCTTTTTCAAATGTGTCTATTATTTGTTGATTAGTTTCATTTGATTGATAGGAACTAACAGAATACATATCTATATTTGGATTAATATCTTTAAACCATTTTTTTGTTTCTTCCATCATAAGACGCATATGTGCTGTATCTTTACAAAAAACTATATATTTTCCACTTGGGTCAGTTATATGTTTTTTAAATATTTCTTCCAATCCGTCAGCATTTTCTAATCTTTTTTTTGCTTGATTTAATAAATCTTGAAATCTACTTTTTGCGTCTTCATCTGTTAATCTATCTATTCTTGCTTGAAATTTATCTAAATCTTCTTGAAAAGAATAAATACCTTGAATATAGGTAGGAACAGGTAATATTCCTTTTGCCATAGCTTCTGCCAAAGAAATTTCAGAAGCAATATTTCCGTGAAATAACTCTTCGGCCATATTTCTATTATCATCTAAATATCTAATTGGCGTTGCTGATACACCCAAAACTTTAATATTTGGATTATGATTTAGTAATTTATTAATTCCTTTACTCCATTCAGTAGCACCACATCTATGAAATTCATCCAATACCACACAATCATAATGATGTTGTTCTAAAAATTCATCTGTAATTGAAGCAAAATTAGGATATATTGCAAATTCTAAATTCTTAAAGTCAGATAGTTCTAATCCGCTTGATTTTATGTGCCTTATTAATTGATCCCTAATAGCTAATGTTGGGGCTAAAAATAAACACTTTTTATCTCTATTGTCATATAGCCATTTTAAAGATATAAAAGATTTACCACTTCCAGTAGGATGTACTACTGCAACACGGTTTTCTTTTTCAAACATTTTTTCAACTTTTTCATAAGCTACTTTATTATGCTTATATAATTCTACACCCATAATTTACCTCCTATCTTTCTGATTTTTTTATACCTTTTTGTGAGTCTATTTTAAGTGGACTATCATTTCCAATAGAATAACTTGCATTTTCATAATTTGGGATTAATCCAGTTAATTGATTAGGATAATATCTTATTAAAGTAGCTACTGACGAACCTATATCAATATGTGTTCCATTTCCAGCTAACATATTATTATATTCATCAATAGTTAATACCTTAAAATAACCCGTTGAATATTTACAACCATTTTCCATTTTGAAGTCTATTGAATATGACGGATCAAACAACACTGCCGGTTGATTTCCATATCCACGTGGGAAAACAATGTTATAAGCGTGATTTTCATCATTTCTTTTTCCTATAACTAATTGAGAATCAATACCTAAAATTTTGAATATATTATGTGCCAAACCCGCGTTTTCAGAACAAAATCCACATTTTTGTTTATGAAACTCTTTAATTGAAATTTCACTTTCACCTTTTGTCATATAATCCCAATAGAGTCTATGCCTATCATATAAAGTATCTTCAATATTTGATTTACTTTCTTTACTTGATAAATAATTAAAAATATTCATCATTAATGGCGTAAATAAAAATAACTCATTTAGATAATCTTTGCTTTCTGATAACTCTTTAATCAATTCAAAATAAGGAGTAATATCATCGAATACAAGATTAGGAAAATTTAATCTATTTGATGAAGCAACAGATTTATAATGAATTTTACTTGATATAAAATCATTAAAAGTATCAGTATAAAATTGACCTATTATTTGTTCTGTTGATTGTGTTTCTAAAAATAATATTCTTTCTTTTATAAAATTTGATATTTCTTCATCACTCTTAAAGTTCTTTATTTTTTCTTTAATTTGTTCTTTATCCATCTTTTTTATCCCCACTCAAATAATCATCTAAATTAAATGTAAATTCAATCATTCCAGAATAGTCATTTTCGTCATAACTATAATCAGTATAAAATGTTAAAAAGATAATAAATCTATTTTTTAAATACCTAGTTATTTTAATATCCATTTCTGGCTCAACACCATTTAAATCTCTAATATTAAGCCAAGTTTCACCACCTAAAATATAATCTTTAAAATCTATAGTTTCATTCATTGGTATTTCTAATAACTTTTCCAATTTACAATTTAAATCAAATCCAAATGAATAATCATCTCCAGAAACATCAAAAGTTAAGGTATTAAATTTCTCAAATGATACTTTTTTGCCATTTTCATATTGACTTTGTTCTTGTGTAGCTAAATTAATAATAACTTTTTCATTATTAACTTTTTCTAATTTTGCTATTTTAAACATAAAATCAACCTCCTTAATTTTTAATATTTTATTTTTTCTTATGTGATTCAGCTTGTTCTTGTGGGGTATATGTACTTAAAAATTGTGATATTAATTGTCTTTTCTCATTATCTACAACAAATTTGCCAAATTCTTTAAAATTGCCGTCAGATTCAGCTAATGCTAAGAAGTTATCTATATCAAATCCGGTCATATATTTTCTCTGAAGATGTAATGATAACTTAAAATATTTTTCTGGGTGTATTTCATAACCAGACTCTGTTTCTTTTCCAGATAAAATAGTTTGTTTATCTGGATTATCTTTATATGCCATTAAGTCAACACAATAAATATAATCTAATAATAATAATAATCCTTCAAAATCATAAGGTAATTTATATTTTGCTCTTGCTTCATTATACTTTCTTTCTAAATCTTTTAATCCTTCATTATTTTTATATAAAAAGTTTATTGATACAAAGTAATCTTTTGATACATCTATCATAATTGCTAGTTTGTTTAATAAAGTATCATACATTTCATAGTTGTGTAAGTTTGATATAACTGTTCCATTATTTATCATTCTTAAGTTTTCAGATGGAATTCTTTTTTCATCAAAAGATACTCCGTGAATTTCTGAATAAATTTTTTCAGCAAAATACTGTGTTTGTGCTTCCATTATCAATCTTCCAATATTACTTTCTTGATTAATTCCAACTTCATTATTTTGAGGATTTGTTTGAACTGCGTGATGTAATTCGTGATAAATTGTAATTTCTTTAAGTGGATCTTCTAAATTGCCTCGTATATATATTGTTTTTGTATCTGGATCTCTCAATCCCTTTGTATCTGGTCCATTTTCCAAATACACTCTATGATTTTCATCATAAAATTCAACTTTACTTGCATATCGTATAGCATTATCTATTAAATCTTCTAATGTAATACCATTTGGAATTAATCCGTCTTTTACCAAAACATAGAAGTAATTTGTAAAATACATTAGGGTTTGATTATCTAAATTATTATTTTTATCGCTGATTAACTTCTTTATTTTCTCATACATTATTATTTCCTCCAATTAAACACACTATAATTGTACTATATTTATTTGTATAACCATTAATTTAGCAACTTTAAATTTCTTCCGATTTCTCATCGACCTCATCATTAATTATTTTTAATAACTCATTAATTTTATCTTCTTTTTCGAGAATTTCAATTTTTAATTTTTGAATTATTTGCTTTACTTTCTCAATATCAACATTATTTTCTTCCATTAGAAATATTTCCTCCTTCGAGTTTTTGTACTTGCTCTGTAAGTTGACGAATTTTCTCATCGAGCTTATCTCTTTGAGTTGTTAATGAAACTATTTCATTTTTTAATTTTTCTAATATTTCAGCGTTGGATTTTTGTTGTCCTTCTTCAAGACTCTTCTGTTCTTGATAATTGACATAAAATTGAGCTAACTTATCTCAAGATTGTGCTTTAACTTTTAAAATTTCCATCATTGATACATTATAATATTCTTGTTTAATGCCTCCGTTTGCTGTTATTCTGTGTGGATAATAATCGTCATTTTCTTTCATTTTATTTATTAATATTTTTTTTCCAATCTGCGACGTCGAATAATTTTCAAATCCTAATTTTGTCATATTACGAATATAAAAATCGTAATGACTAGCTAAAGCAATTTTACTGCGGGGAACTCTAAAATTTCTATCTAATAATACATCTGTTACTAAAGGTTCTCCTTTATATTTATATCTTAAAGCATATTGAATTGCTATGTAATGACTTCTAATATAAGAAGTTTTTGTTATATTAGTAATATCACAATTTATAAAATCTTCTACTGTAAATATTCCTTTCTCATTTAATGCTATAATTCTATTTTTACCTTTTGAACTTTGAGAATCAAATAAATCCTCATTTTCTAATCTTGTATTTATATCCATATAATACTAAACCTCAATTTCATATAGTATAATTATATCATATTTTTTTTAATTCTTTCGTGTTGCTTGACATATTTGACATTTTTAAATTAATAATTTAATTATTAATTGTTTCATCAATTGTTGCTATTAAATCAATTCCTTCTTCTAAACTTTTAAAGCAATTAAATATTTCTCTGTTGATATTATCAATTTTTTTATTATGTTCCGCTAATTTTTTCTTTTGAAAAAACAAAGGTTTATTTTCTGTTAAATGTTGTTTATGCAATTTAAAAGACTACAAAGTAAAAATGGTACATCTGATTTAATTAATAAACTTGAAGTTGTTATTGATGATGACGAAAACTATCTGGTACAAATAATCTTAATGTATGATAATTGTAATAACAATATAGAAACATTGAAAAATAAAGTTGATAAAAGATATAAAAATAATCAAAAATTTTATAAGAAAGATTATTTTAATTTATTTTTAAAATATAATGACTTATTTAATAAATTAAAATATCATTATGATAATAATGTATAAACAATATTAAAACTATGATTTAGTTATCAAATTTAATTTTATCACATAAGTTAAATTAGGAACTATTAATATAGTTTTTTTATTTATATTAAGGGGTTTAATTTGAAAGAACAAAAGAATAAAAAAGGGAAAAAAATTAATTATATAAGATTTAATTACAGTGAAGAATTTATCACTAATATAGAAAACCCCACTAAAGAAGATTTAAAAAATATATTTAATAAAAAATATTTTAATTATATAAGAAGATTGGAAAATCGCTCTTTAGGGGGCTGTATAAATGAATAAAGCGCGTTATAATTTAGTTAGCCTGGAATTACGATTAAAAATAATCAAAAAGGAAGTGTTATTTTTATGAGTATATTACAAACTATTAAAACTATTATAAGGGTGGTGTTATATTTAAGATTATCTGATGAAGATAAAAACAAACTATCAAAAGAAGAATTATCACAAAGTATTAAGAATCAAGAAATAATGTTAAGGGATTATGCTGAAGAACAAGGTTTTAAAGTTGTTGGTGTTTATAATGATGATGATTGGTCTGGATCTGACGCTACAAGGCCTGATTTTAACAGAATGATTGAAGAATGTAAAAACGGTAATGTTGATATTGTTTTATGCAAAACGCAAGCTAGATTTGCTCGTGATATGGAACTTGTAGAAAAGTACGTTCATAACTTATTTCACGAATGGAATGTAAGATTTATAACAGTAGTTGATAGAATTGATAATGCTAGAAAAGAAACTAAAAAAACAAGTCAAATTCTAGGATTAACGGACGAGTGGTATTTAGAAGATACATCTTTAAATATTCGTGAAACATTAAAGTCAAAAAGAAAAGACGGTCAACTTACTTCAAGTTTTGCGACTTATGGTTATATGAAAGATCCAGAAAATAAAAATCATTTAATAATTGATCCTATATCTGCTGAAGTTATTAAAAGAATTTATGATGAGTATTTGTCAGGAACTGGACTTGATAAAATCGCAAGAAGATTAAATGAAGATAAAATATTAAGTCCTTATGAATACAAATTACTTAATGGTAGTAAACTCAAAATACCAGTAATTAAGGATTATGTAAATTATGGATATATTGAGAAAACTGGTACTTATATGTTGGATGTAAGTTTTACTAATAAAGAAGAATATATCTTAAAAGATTTAGTAAGTTTTAATTACATAACTACTGATATGAAAAACTTTAATAATAAATGTGATATTGTATTAAAAAAATACACTAATAATAGAACAAAAATATATTATAGTGAAAATGATAATATTGATATTAATAACTTTAATATAGATGATTGTATTTTATTAAATGAAAATGATATTATACCAAAGACAGCTAAAGTAATTATTTCATATACCAAAGAACTTGATCGTACTCACACTATTAATTATCAGTTTGAAATTACTCTAAAAGAAAACAGAGATCGCGTTGATTATTATATAAATATCTGTGGTAAGGGGGCAGATGAAATAAAAAAATCAGACTTTATTCATAATATAAGAAAAAAGTTTAAGTGGTCTAGTTCTACTATTAGAACATTACTTACTGATGAAGTTTATATAGGTAATATGGTACAATTCAAATCAACAACAGTTAGCTACAAAAATCACACGGTGGTATGGAATGATGATGAAATAAGAATTAGAAAGGATAATACACACGAGCCAATCATTGCTAAAGATATATGGTACACAGTTCAAGAAAGATTAGAAAATACTGCTAGAAGTTGCAAAGGTGGTACAGTACACCCACTATGTAATAAAGTGTATTGTTCTAATTGCAATCAAATATTTACCAAAACAGGTACTCGTAGATCTGACGGTACTGGATATTTATGTTGTAAAGATAAAAAGACAAACTGGTCTAATTGTGATAATAAAGCTTCTATTAGAGAAGATCAACTACATCAATTCATATTAGAAAAAATGAATGAAATGTTAAAGAAATTTTATGAAGAAGATGATCTTAAAGAAATGCAAAACGAAGTAATAGAACAAGATTTATACAAAGATAAATTAAATTCATTAGAAAAAGAATTACAAAGTATTAATAAGGAATTACAAGGTAAAAGTACATATTTTCAAAAGCTATATGAAGATCGTACAAATGGGATACTTCCAGAAAAAGAGTTTTTAATATTAATGAATAAGTATAAAGATGATAACGAAAAGTTAGAAGAACGACAAAAAATAGTGAAGAAAGAAATATCATCTACACTAGCAAAAAAAGAAACAGTAAAAACTAAAAAGAATATCTTTAAAAAGTACAGACATATAGAAGAATTATCTATTGAAATTGTTGAAGATTTTATTGATAAAATTCTCATAGGGAGCTATGATGAAACAACAAATTCAAGGGATATTAAAATAATATGGAACTTTACCATTTAAAAATATATATAGATGATTTATTACATCGGGCAGTTGGTCCTATATCACCCTTATCACCCCTGGGGCCAGTATCCCCTTTTGGTCCTTGTATTCCAGATGGTCCAATTGGGCCAATTTCACCTTGAACTCCGGCAGTGCCTTGATCTCCTTTTAGTCCTTTTTCACCTTGTTTTCCTTTTGGAATTATAAAATCAAGAACATGCTTTTCTCCATCAAAATTATCTAAGACTTGAGCTTTGCCATTTTCCTCTCCTGTAATAGTATTTCTAATTTCGATTTTTTCAGACGGTCCGGTTGGACCCTTAATACTTTCTGTTTCCATCCATTCTTTTTTATCTTGATTCCAAATATATAAAATATCTCCTATGAGATAACAATCGCCACTATTTCCTTTGGGGTGTTTTTCTAATAATTCCTCATATGTATCGTAACTATCTAATATCTCTATTCCCTTTCCTCTAGGGCCAGTTGGTCCTATCATGGGATACATTCCTGCATTATATAGTTTTTCTCTTATTCTTTTATTTTCAAAAATATTTTTAATCTTATCATCATTCATAAAATCACCTCTTTTTTAGTATTTTATGAAGTTTTTAAATGAATGATTATAGTAATAGACTATATTAGATGAAAAGAGATTCATCTAATAATGGAATTATATCTATAACTGGTTCTTCATATGGATGGGTATCTCTTAGGGCCTTAAGTACTGTTTTGACGTTTTTAATATCGCATACAACTTCTAGTCTATCCTCTTCTACAAACTCTAGATGATTACATTTACCAATGTGTGGATTAGCATTGTTATTTGGGATAAATGTTCCAAGACATTTGGTTGATGATGAACAATAAGTATAATTTCCAATAATTCCTGCTCCAGCATTACAAATAGCGTCTCTTAATTTTTGAGTACTGTTTCTTGGAATAGTAACAGCTATTTTTACTTTTTGGATATTTATAGATATATTTTCTTGCATAGCTAATTATCCTCCATTATCCATTCTTGAAGACTTTTTATTTCTTTCCTACAATATGTACAATAACCTTTAGTAGCATCAATAGATGCTCCACAACTAGGACATTTGATAAAGTTTATGCCATCTTTAAGTACAAGGTGTTCTTGGTTATTTTTTTTCATAATATAAGTATCATTGATATATTTAGGAAAGATTTTATTATTTTCAAAATATATTACTCTAATATCAACGGATACTTTTACAAAATAACCATCGTCTTGTTCATAGTCATCAAAACTCATGTAATCTAAAATGTCATAATCTACTACATTGTCCTTAGAAAAATATTTTTTTCTAATATCATAATTTAAGTTATTAAAGAATGTTTTCTTATCTATTTTAGTTCTATTCCAAAAGTCAATTTGTCTTTTATTTATTTTATCTTTATAAGATTTAATCGGAGACAAAATGATGTAAGCATCTGCTATATAGAAAAAATAGTATAAAACAAGTGATAAAATTAGGCCATAAATAAATATTTTTAAAATATCATAGTTATTAAAAGTTCTAGAAGTTAATTTTATAAAAATAAAGGATAATATAAGACTTATTATTATATCTATTATGGCGGTAATTATACGATAGGTCTTATTTTTCAAAATCCTGTCATAATGGTATTTACTTCCTAAATCTTTATCAACATAGTCTATATTGTAATGTGTTCTACAATATGGGCAACCATCAAGAAAATCTTTTATTTTACCATTCATTCCACAGTTTGGACATTTATAATTTCTATCCTCTTGTTCTTTAGAGATATAAGTATATTCTATTCTAGAATCAAATAGTTTTTCGGTATGAACTAAACTTTTTCCAAGATAATAGTCTTTTTGACATCTTATACCACTTACTATATCGTCGTTATGACTATCATCAGTGTTTCTTTCAAGTATTTTATTTCCAACTATATATTTAGTTTTTATATTTATATTTAATTTATTTAACTTATCTTTATGGTACTTTTCAGAAATTAATGGCATTTTAACACATCCTATCTATTATTGTTATTATTATTGTTGTTATTGTTATTGTTTGATGAGCGGCCATCTGAAGGGGATGATGAAGAGCCTGGTACGTAATGAGAAATTAAGCTTAGATATTCATTGTTCATTTCTACACCATCAATACTTGGATCAATACACTTGGCATTAATTACCTTTTTTATTTGAGAATTATCGTCTGGTATAGATAGACATAAACTACTTTTTCCACCTATTACTCCTCCTTGGGGATTTTCTGTTAAGAAGATATATATTTCATCTAACTCTTCTTTAGACAACTCATAGTATTTTGTTAAATCAATACATCTTTTTGTTCTTATTAACTCTTCATAAGTTTCTGGTTCTTGTTTCATTTTTTTAACTCCTTATCTAGATAATAAAATTCTATATTTTGAAATGGTAAATTTATGGCTTGAATATGATAGTAAGCATTATTTTTTTGCTTAGTATAGTGATAGTCTCTTAAGGACTGTGTAGTAAAGAAAATATTATTGGCATTTTCTAGAGAATAAAGGTCTTTATATTCTTTAATAAAATTAGTGATGTTATAACAATAATATCCTTCTTTATCTGATTTGATGTTATCTAGGACACCCTTATAAATTTGTGATGTCGCTAAATGACGCTGTTTCGTTCTATTTTCATCGCCATAGGTTACTAAATTACCACTTAAAAGTATCATATATAGAGAATTGTTTTCAGGGTAATCACACTGTTCAGAAATCAAGTTTTTCTTCATGTAGATTGTAATCTTATCTTTTGGGGTGATGTAAATAAGTTTTCTTGTTCGTTTTAAAATTTGTGATGAAAGACTATATTCATGATTATTTAACTTTAAAATAAACGAAGTAGGATCATAGATATATTTAAGTTTTTCATCACTCTTAATTATATCTTCTAAATCTGGATAAAGTGAATTTTTCGTTTTAGGAATATATGGAGCACTACTTTCTTTTCGCATATTATTTACATATTCATATACGGTCTCATCATTTCTTTCATCTTTTGGATAGTTTCTATCTTTATACATTTGTTGCTGCAACTTACAGGTATAACTTTTATTAGTTTGGTAGTTATTTTTAACAAATGGGCACCCTGTTTTGCATAAATAAAGATAACCACATTTGATGCATTCTTCATTAAGGCTTTCTTTGTTGTGATTTAGAAAAATTTTTTTACGTGCTGTATCAAGTATTTCTGAAACAGTATTTTTAAAAATATTACCATAATAGTAATCTTTATTTTTTTGTCCTCTTACACAAGAATATATATCACCATTTTTTTCGAGTAAGAAAAATTTTTCCCCACAGTTATCGCAATTTGAACAATATTCTGGTCCGAATTCATCAAACCAGGGTCCATTAACACCGTAGTCTAAGTCGCTTCCATCAAACTCTTCATGCATCTTCTTATAAAACTTTACTTGCTCATCCTCACTAAGATGATGGAGAATACCATTTGAATTATAATCGAAGCCTATCATGAAATTAAAGTCATTCATATCTAAGCAAGTATTTTTATGTAAGAATTTAAGATCCTTTATTATTTCATCTATATGTTCATAATGTTCTTTAAAGATAGTTGAAGATACTTTTTTCTTGTTGGGTATATCTTTTAACAAAGCAATATTTTCTAATATTTTATCAAGAGTTTTTTTATTACCTTTGGTTACTCTATATTCATCATGAAGGGATAGTGGTAAATCAAGACTACCAGATATAGAAACATTGAATTCTTTAATAGTATCCATATGTTTAGAAAGATCATACATATTTGTTTTAATATGCGGTCTTCCTATTTTAAAGCCATTTTCACTTATTATTTTTTTATTGTCATTATAATATGTAGCAATGAATTCAATAAGATCATGAAACTCTGCTTTAGAAAGAGTTGTAACTTCTCCACCGTGTAATGAAATATTAAATGGGATAACATTTGACTCTTTAAACTTTTTAATGGCATATTTTAGAGTTTCAAGGGAGTTAAAATCTTGCCAATTATCTTTTGTATTATCTTCTAAATAGCAGTATTTGCAATTCATATTGCAGGCCATAGTCGGAACATATAATAAGTGTATAAATTTGTTTTCCATTGTTGGTCCCTCCTATTTAATTATAATATAGTCTTATTGAAATTGCAGATGTTCTTCTAAACATTTCCTCTCCAGATATTTCAACGGCTAAATTTTCATTTATTACTTTATATGGTACTGCTTGAGATAAAGTAAATGTTAATTCACCATTTGGACCACTATACTTAATGTTAAACTCATTTCCGCCATTTAAGACATTAACACTTTCTATTTTTAAAGTTACATTTTCTACGTTAACTGTTGGATAACTTTTTCCTATTTTAGTTTCTACACCTTGATATAAATAGTCAAAGGTATCGTATTTATATTTGCCTGCATCTATAAGATGTCCATAATTTATTTCACCAAAGTAATTTATGTTAGTCGGACTATCTTTAAAGGCCCTTTCATTAACAGATATATTTTTAGGGATAGTTATGGAATAAAGACTATTGCATTCTCTAAATGCAGATGAGCCAATTTCATTTAGCTTACTGTTAGGAGTTAACTCTACATTAGCAAGAGCTGATGCCCCAAAGAAAGCGTGTCCCCCTATTCTTTCGACATTATCAGGTATTTTTATTTCACTTAAAGAAGTACAATACTCAAAAGAGTTTCCTCTTATTTCTGTTAGATTTTCTGATAACTTAACTTTAGATAATGAGCGGGCATGAGAAAATGTTTCTCCTCCCATATATGTTAGTGTATCTGGTAGAGATATTTCAGTTAAGGAAGTACAATTAGAAAATGCTCCTCCACCTAAGTATTCTAACTTATTAGGTAATGTAATGTTTTTTAAATGTTTATCATTTTTAAATGCTTGACCCCTTATTTCGGTAATAGTGTCTGGAAGGCTAACCTTCTTTAAAAAATACATATTGGAGAATGTATTACCACGAAGTCCAACGACATTTTCTTTTTTATATGTTTCTGGAATGCTAGCAGTAGTAAAATTGGTTAAACCAAAAGTATAAAATCTAACGTTATATCCACCATTAGTTTTTTCATACATTATTCTTGGATCTTTAAAGATAAGTAAAGGTAACAAGAAAGCCGCAAAAATCATTAGAGGTCTTACCTTCTTCAAGTTGTCCTCGACAATACTATTTTTAGCACTCATAACTATATTGGATATTTTCTCTCCTGGTCTTCCTTTAATCTCTTTTTTTAAATAAGTCATAAAATCATATCTTTTGGTATATTTATAATATATGAACAAAATTATTAATCCTATGATATAAGTCTTCATTGGAAAATGAAAAAATATTAAGGAAATATATACAAACACTAAAACGGTAAAGATAATAGTGAAAATATTTTTTCTTTTTAAAATATCACTTGTTACTATTTTTTTATCTGGCTCAATGCCTGCTTTTTTTAGTTCTTGATCAATGAATTTGTTTAATAATTCCTCTTCAGAATTATTATAAATTGGATTAAAATTATTAGGAGTAACAACCACTTTTGTTACTGGTGGTACCGGTAGTGGTTCATTTGTAGTACTAGCTATTTCCTTTCCACATTTTGGACAAAACTTATATGGTCCTTTTAGTTCAGCACCACACTGGCTACACTTTTTGTATGTTGCATCTAATTGTTCAATAGGCGTTTGTTCTGTAATATTATTATTCATAAGTTTTAACTTCTTCCTTTCTACTAAAAAACTTTGGTACTATTATAAAATATTATTACCTCTATTTTATTATAACAAACTTTTATATTTTTTTATAAATTATCTACTATTATTTTTTTATAAATTATTTACTATTATTTTTATATTATATATAATTAATGTAGTAGAAAGGATTGAGGAATATGGAATTTCAAGATATGAATATTTTATTTATTGTAATATTTTCGGTAATAATACTAACTTCTATTGGAATATTTATAGTCGTAATTGCTTCTATTTTTAGTCCTAAATTCCAGGGCAAAATGATGGGAAAACAAATTAAGGCTACCAAGTATATGATTGATGAGACCAAGGATGATATCGAAAATATAGCTACGACAATTGGAAATGTGGGGATTAATTCCAAGAAAAAAATTTATGATGAGAATTATGACAATCTTCGAGATATGGCAACAAAGAAAGCCAATATTCATAAAGAAGAAGTAGAAATTACTACAAAAGCAATAAAAGATGGATTAAGTGATAATAAAATGTATTGTAAACATTGTGGTGATTTAATAGATAGTGATTCAGAATTTTGTAAACACTGTGGAAAAAGGCAATAAAAAGACATGTGATTTTAAGATCATATGCCTTTTTAGTTTTATTCCATAAATGAACTAGGATGATATGATGTTATTCCTAGGCTTTCAGCTTTTCTTAAAGCATCAATTCTATCATCAACGAAAACTACATCTTTAATATTAATATTATAATGTTTACAGTAAGCTAATATAACATCAGGTTTTAACATAGTATTAGATATAAAAATAATATTTTCTCTTTTTATATTTGGATAGTTCTCATTTAACCACTTATATTTTTGATTTATCTCATTATTAGTTACAATTGTGCCTAGAATAAATGCCTTATTAGGATCTAAGTTGTTAATTAGACGTTGCATTGTTTTTAATGGTCTAGCATGGTAAAATAAGTCTCCAAAAAGAAGATTATCAAGAGATTGACAACCTAAGTCATAACAGCCACCCTCATATAATTTATCATTAAACCTATATTCTGAAAGTGTTCCATCAACATCAAAGAACACATACTTATCTTTTAATTTATTAATCATCTTCTACTCCTTATCTCAATTAATTTAAATATGTCTCTTCTATAATACTACCAGAAATATCCTTTAAAGTAATCTTTTCACTATCCATAATAATATAAGAATGGCGAGTATTATTCTTAGGTAGAGAAATGGAACCTGGATTAGCAAAAATTAAGTTATTCTTTTTTCTAATAAAACCAGTATGGAAATGACCATAGAACATAATATCAAACTTCTCATCAGGTAGAACATCTTGATTATATTTATCGCCATGAGTAAAATAAATTCTTTTGTTATTGATAGTAAGAAGTAGATGATCATGAAAATTAAAATCAGATATAGTCTCATCTACTAAAGCATCACAGTTTCCCCTTACAACCTTTAATTTTTCCTTTAAACTATTTAAAATATTACAAACATCCATAGGACTATAGTCTTTAGGTAGAGGATTCCTTGGGCCATGATAATATAGGTCTCCAAGAATAATTATTCCGTCAGCTTTCTCTAATTTAAATATTTCAGGAATCATCTTAGCATAATATGATGATCCATGAATATCAGATATAATTAATAATTTCATATAAATTCTCCTTAAGTATATTATACATTAAAAAAAAGAGATTTAAAGTAAAATTCCTTCGTTTTAATTAATAGCGTTACCGTTTACATATAACTTGTAACCATTAAAATCAATATTAGAACGAATATTATATGAAGCATCTTCTCCATCGCCAGAGATATCTATAACATATTTTTCTTTTCCTAAACTTTTTCTTATAACATCCGCTAAATTAAATTCATCTTCAACAATCAAAATACGCATATTCTTCACTAACTTAATTTAATAATACTTTTATTAAATAAACATTAAATAATTTAATTTTCTTTATGTACTAAATTATACATTCTTAAAAGTAGTTCTTTATTAGAATCATTATTTTTACCAGTGAGTTCTGTATCAAGGTCAAAAAATGTTTCTTGTTGTTCTAATTTTTCTTTGGTAAAATCTTTTAATAATTTGTCATGTTCTTTTCTTAATTTATTTATGGCTTCTTTACTTTGACGTAGGACGCCATCTTCCCACCACGCTAACATAGTTTGAGCTACATCTTCTTTTGGCTTAAATGCATCTTCCATCATAGACTTATATCCAGAAATAAAAGATTGGGTGGCTTTTACACTTTTTAGCTTTTGTGCTTTAGAAATAATAATAGCGTACTCTATTCTTAAAGCCTCATTGAACTCTTCTTCTGTAAAATCTTTACCTAAAAGATTAGCTGTATACTTTTCAATTAAAGAACTAAGTTTTCCTAGTTCAACACCTGTTTTATAAAATAGATTTCCATTTAAAATATAGGTTTGAATATCTAGTGGTAAATTAGTGAATGCTAAAGCATCTTTTAAAACATTACTACTAAATTTATGCTTATTTTGAGAGATAAAATCTTTTTGATCATGCCATTTACCAGTAGAAATTCCCAAATAAAAGCACTCTATAATCGCAATAGCTCGCTCTTCTATACGTGGTTCAGAATGAATGTTTTCATCTAATTGAATAGATAATATTTCTTCACTTGTTTTAGCATTATGAACTTTAGTATTTATTTTAGAGTCCACTATATTATCATCTTTTATAATCTTTTTAATAGCTTTTAATCTTGTATGTCCCGCCACTACGACATAATACTTTTCACCTAAAGAAGGATAAGTACTATAGTCGATATTTTCTTTCCATATTTTATTTATAAAATTTATATGATTAATAAAACTTTCTTTATCTAAAATTACTATATCTATAGGATTTATTAGTCCATTACTTCTAATAGAATCTACAAGTTCTTCTATCTTAGCATTTTTAATTTTTCTTACTTGTGGAAGAGTTACTAATTTATCTACATCTACATTGATATAATTATATTCACCAAAAATCATATTTTCACCCCTAAATTAATACAGCTATATTTTAACAAAATACTTCTAATAAGTCAAAGAATCCAGTTATAGTAAATAGTGTAAAATGGTTTTGAAAAAAGACAAAAAGAGAAATATCTGTTAAAATTACTGTTTCTAATATTCTGGTAGTCTTATTACAAATTTATTTTGAATAAATAATGGGGCAAATAATAATAACAAGCATAATAATAGACCATTAATTTTTCTCTTAGGAGTCGCTTTTCCATACAGAAAATAAATGGAAATTTTAGTATCATGTAACATGCTAAAGAAATTCTTTTATTTTCTTTATGTAAATCTATTATATTCATTTGATGATTACCGAAGATTGTATAATAAATTCCTTATCTGTATTGTAATAAGAAGTATATATTATAGCTTCAAATTTATTTTCTCCCAAATCGCATCATCTTCTTTGGTGAGCTGCTAAATCAAACATATGAAATGATTGACTAGATTTTTCATTTTCATATCTTTTGAAATTGAATTTATCTAGTATGTTACTCAGACAAAGCGTACATGCTAGATAAATTGCCTGAAAATTATAATCTTCCTAAGTCTTTACTATATGTATCAAAAGTTAGTTTGCTATTAAAAGAATTCTTTAGATTTTTAGTAGATAAATGTCTATCGTATATTATGCTGATGACTAGTAACTATTATTTTAATCTATGCTATAGAAATGAAAACTATTGATACTCCATTCATTTTTGTATTTGACTATATTGTGATTCTCTATTGTCTATTAATTCAGTGTCATAATAACTGCAACCAGTCAGTCCAAAGATAACAATCACACATATAAAAATAATTAAAATTACATTTTTCATATCTAACCTTCCATCATTATTTTTACTTATAATATAACATAAAAAGAAGCAAATTTTATAAAAAATCTGCTCTTTTATTAATTATTCTCAAGTATTATTTGACCATCTATGATTGGAATATTTGGGAAACTTGCATCCATTAACGTAAAGTTTCTAATAGGTGCCTCTGGATTTGCTATTTCAACTGTTTCTGATTCCTCAGTCATTGTGATTGATTTAACTGTATCATCAAATGTATGTCCGCCGTCGCCAGATATTTGCTTATAATATATTTTATTACTTCCTGAGGCGGCAAACGGAACGTTATTAAATACGGCATTTCCATCATCATTAGTTGAAATTTCTGGTCCATTTATTGTTCCCGTACTATCAGTTCTTACAAATTTTGCACCAATAATTTGTACTCCAGTATCTGGATCTCCTGTATCTGTTACATGAAGTGTTAAGGTTCCTTTAGCACTTATTGTAAAAGCGTATGTATCTGTTTCATCTATAATGGTAATACTGCTTGGACTAAGTGTTGAAGGATCATAACCTCCAGCTACAGCAGTCGCGTTATACGTTCCTGTAACAAGTTCAATACTTCCTTTACCATTTGTTATTGGAATTGTATGTCTTGCCATAATATCATCTTACCTCCTTCTATTTTGATATTTGGATAATTCTTATCCATTAGCATAATTGTAACAAGATGTTTTCTTTCTTTATTATTATCAATATTTACACAATATATTTTATCTTTTCGTGCAATTAGTGGTACTATTATAATTATATTCGAATATATAATTAAGTTATATAGCTCATTATCACATATTGGAATTTTTATTTTTCCTAAGTTATTTGTTATTCCCTTAAAAACAATCTTATTACAGTTGTCTTTTAACATAATTTTTAAACTATTTTGACTCACATTCTTATCACTGTAAAGGTTAATATAAATATAATCTTTTTTCATAATTCACCTCATTACAATATATTTTATGAATTAATTTACTTTTTTATAAAGACATTATTCCTCTATACTCCAAATTATCATAGTAGAATAGTCTTCATCTTCCAGTAAATCTTTAGTAGGACTAATTAATAGACCCTTATCAGTAGAAAATGTAATATTACTTACTCCAACATTTCCATTGTTAGTACTTGATTCATACACTAATTTTTTATTTGTTGTTAATTTAAAGGATTCATTATCAAACTTTTTAAATAGCAATGAGTCTATTAATACTTTTCCACTGCTATCTATCATAGGGTTTGTAAAATTTATATATAATTTCCAATTTGTACTGTTTACTCTGCTATCAATCACTGTTATTACTGTTTTATTTTTTTTATGTAAAACAATAGGATTACTGGATAGTGGTGTCATACTAAAGGGAATATTTTCTGTTACTTTTAAAAGAGTTAATTCTCCCATGAACGGAACAGTTACTTTTCTTTCGGTATAACAACTATTTAAACAAGATGTTACTTTAACCCTTGTATTATCAGGAACAATAGCATCAATATTTACTTCAAATAAACCATCTTTATCTGCTGTTGCAGTAAAAGCTTTATTACTATATTCTATTTTAACATTTGCATATGGTATTGTATGACCTGAGATGGAATTTATAGAATCTGTAATTGGATGAATGTTTATTTTTAGCATTCCTATTGTTAATATCTTTATACCTTGAAGTGTAAAACTATTTATATCTGTTGAAGAAATTAATTCGCTATCTGTAAAATTATGGGATGTAATAGTAGTACTATCTTTATTAAATATTCCAGTTATTTCTGCTGGTGTATCTTCCTTGTACCAATAAAAAGCTGGTGTATCATCCAGTGTACAAGCATTTAAATAATCTAAAGCATATATCCACATATTTATTCTACTAAATTTGAAGGAAAACTCAACAGGATTATTAGTATATACCACATTAGCATTTTTGGTATAAATATTTATGTATTTTGGATTATCTAATATAAATTTTTGATTAGAACCTTTAAAATAAATGTTATAATTATCGGTTGGAGTATTCATATATGTATTAATTACTGATAAACTTGCACCTTCTAAAACTTTTAAGTCTCCGAATACATTCCACATTGGAACTCTTTGATGACTTTTTTCGATAAATGTAAAATTGGCCATTTCTTCTATTAAAACGTTTCTAGCACCGTGTGTAGTCGTTATTGCAAAACCGTTTCCGGTAGTTAAAAGAAATTCTGATCCATGTCCAACTGTTAAGTCAAGTCTATTTGTTCCATTCATAAGTTCCTTATTAGTAGTAATATTTACATTACTATTCGGAACTATTTTTATATACGATGGTATGACATCATTAAAAAAGAATACTGGGTTTGTATTAGAATTACTTGTAATTGTAGTATTTCCTCCAATTAAAATTCTATTAGAATCACAAACTTTTTTTACGGTAACACCATTCGTATCACTACCAGATATAAGTGAATCAATTATTTTGGTTATACCATAATAATTACAAGAAAGTTCTACACCACTAAAATTAATATTATTATATTCAACACTCAAATTTGAATAATTAGGATGTGATGGAACATAAACTATACCATATGTATGTGAACTAATTATGTTCATATTTTTTAAAGTAATTTTTCTATTTGAAGTACTAGCTTCTATTACATCAGATGATTCATTTAAATTATTTGTATATGTATATTTAACATTATTATATGTTCCATCTATTATTAAATTCTTTTTATTAGCATTTATGGTAAAGCCACTTGTAAGAGTAATATCATTGCCTAAATAAATATAATTGTAGTCATTTTCTTCACTTAATGCTTTTTTGAACTCTTCGCTATTATTCACTACAACAGTATTATCATCTATTATTTGCATATTATCACTTTCCTTTATATAATTTATTCTTTAAGTGAAATTTAGATTAATTAATTTATAACAATTACGTTGAAAAAAATAATTGATACTATTACTAATGTATTTTGATAACGCTAAGCATAGCGTTTGTACTTCCATTAAATTTTATATTCACTGTTTTTGATGCCTTAGCGTTTAAAGTTACAAGGTCATCACTTTGTAAAGATATAATAGTTGAACCACTTATACTATTTATCATCTGGGCTTGAAACTCACTTGTTGTATTTGTTGCTGGTTGAAGTAAACCATTTGCTCTAACTGACATAGTTATAGAACATTCTTCATTGGGTGCTCCACACAATAGATAAGATACAAGATAAACCCCAGTTTCTCTTATCTTAATTGAATTATCATCAGGATACTCTGTAAATAGTGCAGTACCTTTTTCAGGTAGAGGAATTACTGTATCAGTACCTTGTGATACACTTAATTGTGTATCTGTCATTGAATATCTTATTCCATATGAAGATATAAATCCTGTGCCCGGAGGTCCTTGTGGGCCTATTGGTCCAATATCGCCTGTATCACCTTTTTCTCCCTTTGGTATAAGAAATGCTAAATGATGAACCCAATTTTCAAAAGTATCCATAACTTGTGCTGGTTCCCCCGGTTCGAGTGTTTCTGTTTCATCTATCGCAATATGTTCAGTTCTACCTATTTCTCCTGGGAGACCTCTTGGTCCAATATCGCCTGTATCACCTTTTTCCCCCTTAGGAATTTTAAAATCTAATATTACATCTGTAGTTGTCCCTACATTCTGTACTTGTGCTTCTTTGTCAGATTCGAGTGTTTCAGTTTTTCCAACCTTTATAGTTGCTGGTCCTTGCTCTCCCTGTGGACCAGCAGGTCCCCTTTCACCAGTTTCACCTTTTTCCCCTTTTATACCTTGTTCTCCTTGAGGGCCAATGTCACCCTTTTCTCCTTTATTTCCTTTAGGAATACTAAACTTTAGAATCAAATCTTCGGCAGTTCCAATGTTTTCAACACTAGCATTACTATCCGGCATAACGGTTTCTGTTAATCCTACAGAAATACTTGCAGGTCCTTGAGGTCCACGTGCTCCTGTTTTTCCTGGTTCGCCTTGTTCTCCTTTTGGCCCCTGAATGTAGCAATATTTGATTTTTGAATTCTTTTCATCTAGCTTTCTTTTTATGTTTTCATAATTGTCATTACAATTACACCCACTCATTTATTTACCTCCTAATTAATATTCTTTATAATATAATTTATGATAAATGAGTGCTTTTTGATAATAGATTTAAGATTATTACAAAAGCATCAATAACAATAGTATTTATTGATGCTTTATTGTAAAATATAACATTTCTCTAATTATCCTATTTTTGCTACAGTTAGTGTAGCATTTGTAGTTTCGTCGAATGACATTGTTATGTTATCTGTTGCTCTGACATTTAAGGTAATAATACTATTAGCGGGTAATGCTGCTATTATGGTGTTACTAATATTTGATTTATATGTTGCTTCGAAATTAGCATTTATATCACTGCCTGGCACTATTTTATTTTCATTCATAACAGATAAGGTTAAAGTGCAATCCCTGTCAGTAATGCCACTAAGAAAATATGAAATGATATAAAATCCGCTTTGATTAATTTTTATGGCATTATCAACTTGATAGTCAGTATTTTTATTTGGCCCCACTTCATTGAATGAAATGATAGTATCAGCTAGTTTTGCGAGTGCAATTTGCTCATTGGATGTTAAGAATCTCATCCCATATGCAGGAGGAATTGTTATTAAGCTACTTTCTCCTTTTTCACCCTTATCACCTTTTAGGCCTTTTGGAATCTTAAAATTAAGAATGAGATCATTTTCAGTTCCAACATTTTCAACTGCAGCTTCTTGATTTGATTCTACAGTTTGTGTTTCTCCAATCTTGATAGTTGTTGGACCACTCCTACCCCGCGGTCCCTGTGGGCCTTGAATGTAACAGTACTTTACTTTTGAATGAATATTATTCATTTCTTTACAGCATGGGTTGAAAGAGCAATCATTTGCCTTATTGTCCATATTTTTCTCCTTTCGTGTTATCTTATGTATTTAAAAGAAAAAATGAAACGGCAAACATTTAGTTAAAATACAATTGATCTTTACTATAATTAAGATTTTTATGTATACAAAGTTAAATCTTCCCATAATAAAATGGGAAGATTTACTAATTTTTGTTATATTCCTCTACCTAAATATTCAATATTAATTGTAACTAAAGAATTAACAAAGTAAGATTTTGAATTAATATCTTTTATATCTGGGCTATTCAAATAGAATTCTTTTTTACCTAGATTTATAATCTCAAACGTATTGTCTGTGTTATTTATAGACAATATTCCTTCGGCTACTATTTGAGAAGCATATTTATTTTGTCTCCACTCACTAGAGCCTATATATATTTCATCTGTATCTACTAATCTAAGTCCAAATGATATAAAATCATTTTTAGAATCAAAATTAGGGTTTGTAGGATAAATTGAAGCTGACAAAATAATTGAAATTTTGTAGTAACCTATATTGTTAAATTTTAAGGTGCTCTCATTTTTATTTAATGTAATAATATTGTCTGTATCTATTTCCACTCTGTTTATCGGAATTCTTTTACCTGATGATATGTTTACTCCTTCTGTTATAGTGCCATCATTATATGTAACTAAATATGCCCTTTTTATAGATAATGGTCCACTAGGTCCTATAGGTCCTTGTGGACCCCTTGGACCTTGCGGGCCTTGAATATAACAAGAATTACATTTTTTTATATGCTCTGTAGACATTCAGTTAACCACTCCCATTATATAATATTACTTAAAGAAAAAAAAATACCTTAAAAATTAATTTTATATTATTTTACTTTATAATATGTTAAAAATTCATATCATACTCTAAATAACTAAAAACAGAAGTATAATCATTTTTGATATTTTTCTATTACATTGTACACGTCCCAATGCTGTATTCAATAAATAAAATTATTTTGGAACTAATTATCAGATAGAATGACTTTTGTCAGACATTTTAATTTTTATAAAAATGTTATATAAATAAGGTGTCATATTACTAGTTGCCTACGAATTCATTGATATTTTTATTAATCTTTTCTATTAATTTTCCGATATGAAATCCATCTGTAAAACCATGATGAGACATGATCATTAGATTAACAAAGCACTTATTATCTGTTAGTTCAAATTTATCCCAAATAAGCTGAGGAATAGTAATATTTTTATCAAATGGTGGAACTAAACTTGAAAAGTGATACCAAGGTGAGCATGATACCCAAAGTTCTCCCCCTTCTTTTTTGATAGATTTATTAGTTATTAAAAATTCTTCTTCTGTTTTTTTGAACTCGTTAATAAAGTCCTTATAGTTATCCTTTATAGAACAAGTAAAATAACCAATATTTCCATCTTTAAACATTTGGGTAAAACCAATATTTAATTTATCATATTTATATATTTTGCCATTTTCATAACGATATTTGAATTCTTCTATCTCATTCATAGCTGAACCAAAAACATACGCAATAGTTGCATAATGGTATTTATGTATTTTGCAATAATCATAGATATTCGTTATATCTATTTTTGTCGTGACAAATACAAAGGGATTACTTCTCTTATGATAATAATCAAATAAATCTTGTCTACAATAATCTTTTATTTCTTCTTTCATAATAACTCCAATATTTTTTATATTTTTAGATAAAACAAATTAAAAAGAAGCATTGCTTCTTAATAAATCATCTTACTTTTTAAAACCTCTATTACTGGTCGTACTCCTAATTCATTACCTGTTGTAACACTACTCGTTGGTAAATAACCAAGCCTTCTACTAGTAGCCATTATTCTATAAGCATAATATGGTGATGAATTCTCTTGATTTTCAAGCCAATAGCCGGTAAGAAAATTGGTACTAGCATGATAATTTGTGTTTTCCAACATGAATGTACATTTTGAATCTAGTACACCATTAGTTGTAATTGATGACCCGCAGGCAGTTTTTATTTCTTGAATTGTTAATAATCTTGCGGCAAATCCTGAATAACTAAACGATGAAACTACTGTAGTACCAGACTCATCTTTAATTGTTCTTGTAGTGCTGTTTAAGGTTACTTTTGTCCATTTAGTAGTTCTAGGCATATAGTTTTTAGCTACAGTTGGTCCTGATTTAATATTATTGCCTGTATTATATGTCGCTGTCTGATTCGCTGATGCATCACCATTGGAGTTTGTATTATTATAATATATGAGAACAGCTCTGGAACTGTTAGTACTTAGATTACCAATATAATAAAATCTTTCTGTTGCTGAATCATATACTCCATCATTATTTACATCACAGTCAAAAGCATCACCTACACTAAGTGCTCCTGTAGTTCCTAATTTTCCGTATGTTATCGTTTTTGTTTTCTTACTACCACTTGCTGAATAGCCGGCGGCATAACAGCCACCACTACTTAAAGTACATGTTTCTGTATGAAGAGTGGTTGCCCTCTGACAAATTCTGTCAAATCCAGTAACTGTAATATTTGAAAAGCTTGAATTTAATGTGCTAGATAAATAGGCATAGCCAATTCCTATACATAGAAAGAGAATAATAATTACTGATAAATAATGTTTTTGTCTTTTTTTCATTCATATTCTCCTTTATTAATATATCATATCTGATTTTAACACTTCTATTACTGGACGCACTCCACATAAGCTAGTAGTTGAAGTTCCATCTTTTGGTATTGCCGAAAGTAATGTACCGTTAGGGTTTTGAATTGCAAAAATTTGTTTACTATTGGCATTAGTATGTGTTGTATTCAGCCAAATACAACTAGCTGCCGATCCACCAAAATTTTCCCAGAAAAATGAGTTATCAGTTATTTTTCGAAATTCTTGATATGTTAACAATCTAGCAGCAGTAGTATAAGTATATTTAGGTAGATTGTGGGTAACAGAAGTAGTAGAACTAGTTTGTTCTGTGACTGTTGTCCCACCTTCATAATTATAAATTTGTGCAGTTCTAACAATAAGTCCAACCCTTGGCCATGCACTTCTTGTTGGTAATTGGTTTACAGCTGTAATTGGCCCACTGTATATATTACCATTTGCATAGTATTGGCTTCTATTATTAAGGCTAACACCAGTTGATGAACTATTACCATAGTATACTAAAACTGCTGTATTTTGATATGTTGTTAAGTCTGTTACATAATAAAATCTTTCTGTCGCTGAATCATATACACCATCACCATTTACATCACAATCAAATGCATCACCACTAGCTAATGTACCTGTCGTTCCTATTTGTCCGAAATTAACTGTTGTAGAACCAACTGTTCCAGAGTGAAGTGTTGTTGCTCTTTTACATAGTTTAGCTCTTGCTACCCCTGTACCTTTATCTTGAACATAATTTAATTTAAATGTCATGGTTCCTATTGATTGGCTTGTAGATGGAGCATTTGATTTATTATCATTATATTTTATGGATATTCTTAGAGTTTCAAAACTACCTGCTTTTAAAAGATCATTTTGTTTTATTGGTCTATTAAAAGCATATGTAACATTATAACTTAAATATTGTTGTTGTGCTGGCGATAGACCTGATTTTACTAGGCTAGATAAATTGGCATCTATTGTTCCACCATTTACAACATTTACATATACTTCATATTCTGATCCTGGTGATGATAGTGTTATTCCTGACACCGTTAAGGTAGTATTATTATCACTTAATGTGGCACTAGCAGCACCAACACTGTTCCCGCCCTTTGTAACATTTGCAAAATGTACATCCCATTTAGCTGACGTTATTTGTGTTGTACCATTAATACTAATAGTAGACGTCAAAGCAGCATAGCCTACACCTATGCTTGCAAAAAGAATTAAGATAATAACGAAATAGAAATGATTTCTTCTTATTCTTCTTCTCACACTTTTCCCTCCTACTATTAAACTCATTATTATAATACCCTATTATCTACGATATTATCATTATACTTTTTTTTACAATTTTTTTCAATATTTTTAGATAATATAATTACCATTATTAATATAAAATTTTAAAGCAACATGATTTATTTCTATGCTGCTTTTTTTAGTTAAAAAATTAATAACTTATTCTTGACTTTGGAACTTCTATAACTGGCATAACTGATGCTGTTAAAGAGGTTACATCATCATCCCTAATTTGATTATATCCTAAGGACGGTGCGAATAAATATAGAGCATTACTTTGTGTCTTTGGTGTTTCTAACCAAATAACGCCAGTAATTGGGCAGTTACTTTCATTTGCACATGATTCAACTTCACTTAATGAAGGTAATCTTGCTGCATAGCCAGAATAATTAAAGCCTTTAATAATAAAATCACTATCTTGGGATTTAATATCCCTTATGGCTTTAGTCAAGCTAACATTTGGCCACTCAGAAATTGTTGGTAAATATTTACTTGCTATGGTAGGACCATTTAATGTATTTGTTTTACTGTAAGCCACGTAATCGGACGATGTAACATTATTATAAATTAAAACTGCTGAAGTAGAATCGGAATCTAAATCTTTAAGATAATAAAATATTTCTGTTGATTCGTTATATGTTCCATCACCATTTACATCACAATATAACTTGTCACCTAACATTAAATCTTCACTAGTCGCGGTGTTATCCCTTATACAAAGAATGCTTGGTTTGGCTCTTTCCTTGGCAGTTGAATCTGCTTGGACATATACAAGTGTTGCGGTTAAATTAAGTGTTTCTGCTGATGATGGTAGATCTGCTGATGTCAGATCATCTCTAAATCTTACTCTTACCCTTATTGTTTCACTTGTGCCTTTTTTTAAATAATCTTTTGTTGAGATAGTTGCACCATCACTATAAGTTACTGTGTAGGTTAAATATTTTTGTTGATCTGTTGTTAAGGAAGTAGCTGAAAATCCCGATAACATAGCATCTATCGTACCTTTATTTACAGCATCAACTGTGAATTCATAAGTATCACCTGGTTTACTTAAAGTGATATTAAATGATACTTTTGTTTTAGTAGAATCAATTGTAGGTGCTGTTGTTACTACACTAGCACCATTATCTACTATTACTAAATTTTCAAAATGAATATCCCAACTATTTTTAGAAAGTGTACCTTTACCAGTAATACTAAGAGTAGTTGATAATGCAGCGTAACCTACTGTTACACTAGCAAAAACGAAGAAAACAAAATATAATAATGGCTTATTAACTTTTCTTCTGATTTTCTTCATTTTATCACCTCTCTTAGTACCTAGCTTAAACTTTTATAATGTTTCTATTTGACTTTCATCAATTACTTTAGTTTTCTTCTTTATTGGAGATACCCTAAAAGATTTCATGTTGCTTAATTTTATAATTGTTGTTCTTTCTATATCTGCTAGAAGACTTTCATCAATATCAGCATGTTTTTCATATTCAGCTATTATTAATTCCAATGGTGATTCTACTTCATCATTCTTCTTTAATATATAGATACATGCTTCAGTATTATCTAGTAATACAAATGAACAAGAATCTTCTCCTTCAATCATATAATAAATAGGTTTTCTTAACTCTAATTGAGCATCCATCAAATCTTCTAAATTAGTTACTCTAATAATATTTTTTCCACTTAGTTTAGGAAAGTTATAACTTTGTACTAGAATAGCATCATAATTTTTTAATATCTTTCTTAGAGTACTTTTATAAATAGATTCCTCACTTCTTGTATTTCTAATAAATACAATTAAGAATATTAAAGTTACTAAACTTATTGCTCCAAAGACTATGGCATATGTCATTAAATCTTTAGAAAACATGTAATATGTTAATCCTAATGCTCCTATTAATACTAATACTATTAATATTATCTTTACTTCTCTTTTCATCCTTTTTTCTCCTTACTCATAAATTCTGATAAATATACACTTGGATAAGCTATATATGGCACATCAAATTTTACTATTCCTTTGACATCTTTTATAGTTAAATCCATATAATCTGGTGTATTATTAGCATCACCTTTTGTACGATAATAAACTTTATTATCTTTTTTTTCAATCTGTATTAATCTATGTACGTATACTTTATTTCCTGATTTGAAGGCTATTACCTGTCCTACTTTTAATTCTTTAGCGCTTTTTATTTTATGTATTATAACGGCATCCCCTTTTTTTATTTTAGGATACATGGAACCTGATCCTACTCCTATTAGGTAATATGGGAAGAATCCTGAAACTAAACATACTAATACTACAATGAATGCTACTACTGGTATATCAGCTATTTTAAATGTTTCTTTTCGATATTCTCTTTCTATTCCATTATAATATTCATTTAAGGCTCGTGATGTATATATGTATAGTATGAATGGTAATCCTATTCCAATCATGGAATTTAGATAGTCGCCTAAATCTGGTATTATTGGCATTATGTATACGTAGATGTCCATTATTAAGCGATAAGCTAGTCCCGGTTTAAATCCTACTTTATAAGATAAATAACTTAAGACTAGGTTTTTAGAGATAATCGGTAATATAAGTGCTGTTGTTGTTTTAAATGTTCCTGTTAAATCACTTGGATCTATTCCTTTGACATTTAGAGCTAACTCAAACAAAATAACTACCACTGTTGTTAAGACAGTCATAATTTTATTATTTTTGTTACCACTTATTAAGACATATCTAAATAATTCAGTACAAATAATTATGACTATGGGAGCAAAAGTGTTATCAATAATTGATGCAAAATTTAGTGAGTAAGCATTTTTTAAGAAACCTACTACTAATCCTGCTGCATATGATATTGCAAAGAATACGACTATAATTGTTAGTGTCATTTTAGTAACGTATTTTTTGATTCTATTTTCTTTATCTTTTTGAAAGCCTAATATTAATATGGCGATTCCAGTTAATAAAATTATCAAAGCTGCGGTTAATGATTCTGAATATTTTAAATAACTTTTTAGAATTATGAATCTATAGATAAATACATATACTAGTAACACCGATAATAATAACCCACTTTTTATATTCTTTTTTTGCATATTATCTACTCCTATGATACTTGTTTTATCTCTTATATATATTAACTAAAAAATTAATATATATAACAAATAATAAGTCTACTACTCGGATATACCGAGTAGTATTTCTTATTTAAATTATGCTTGAACGAAGTTCATTGCGTATGTTAATGATAATGCTTGATCTGCTGTTGGTAATTGAGCTGCTGTAATATCTTTTTTGTATTCAACTCTTACTTTAACTGATCTTGATTTTCCGGCAGCGATTGTATCTCCTGCTGCTGGTGCTTTTGATGTATCAGTCCATACTGCTGTATAGTTTGTATATACTGCTTGAGTTGTGCTTAATCCTCCTTTTGTTGGAGCAGCACTTAATTTAGCTCCTAATGTACCAGCATTTTTAACTGCTACTGTGAATTCATAGAATTGTCCTGGAGTATTTAATGTTACTGCATATGATACTTTTGTTTTTCCAGTATCTACTGCTGCAGGTGTTGTTGCTGTTGCACTTCCACTAGTTACTGTTAATGTATCAAAATATACACTCCAAGTTTGTTTTTTGATTGTTGATGTACCATTAATATTTAATGTTGTTGATAATGCAGCATAACCGATACTAATACTGATTACTAACAATAATAGTAATGGGACAGCAAAACTACTTTTCTTTTTACTCTTATTCATAATTAATTCCTTCCTATTTTTACGCCTGTACTATTGGCAAAGAAAATTTTAGTGTTAATGTTGTATCTGCTGTTGGTAATTGAGAAGATGTTATGTCCTTCCTATATTGTACTCTTAACTTTATTTTCTTACTGGCTCCAGCTGCTAAGGTTGTATTGGCAGCAATTGCTGTTCCATCTGACCATGTTGCTGTATAAGTCATAACAGCGCTTTGAGTATTTCCTGATAATGTTGGGGCTGCTGATGTTTTGGCAGCGATTGTTCCAGCATTTACTATGTTTACAGTAAATTCATAGAAATCCCCAGGCTTTGGAAGTGTTACAGTATATGTTATTTCAGCATGATTATTAGTTGTAATCGCTGCTGGTGTTGCAGCTGTTACGCTTCCACTGGTTACTGATAAGTCTTGAAAATGAATATTCCAAGTGTTTTTAGTAATTGTTGATGTACCTGTAATGTTTAGTGTCGCTGTGATAGCAGCATAACCTACAGATAATATTACAACTACTAAAGCAAAGATAGGTAAAATATAGCTTTTTCTTTTAATTTCTCTCATATTTTTACCTCCTCTGTTTTCTTATTAAGCTTGTACGTATGGTATTGAACAAGTTAATGATAATGCTGTATCAGCTGATGGTAATTGAGCTGCTGTAATATCTTTCTTATATTCGATTCTTACTTTTACAGTTTTTTTATCTCCAGCTGCTAATGCTGTATTTGCAGTAATAGGTGATCCATCAGACCAAGTAACTGTATAATTAAAGATTGTAGGTTGTGTATTTCCCCCCAATGTTGGTATTGCTGATGTTTTAGCAGCGATTGTACCACCATTTACTACATCTACTGTAAATTCATATACTGATCCTGGTTGATTTAGAGCAACATTATAAGTTACTTCTGTTGTTTTTCCTTCAGTAATCGTTGGTGCTTTTGTTACTGTTGCACCAGTAGTAGTTGTTGCTTTTACGTTTGCAAAGTGTACATCCCAATTTTGTGTTTTAATTGTTGATGTACCATTGATATTTAATGTTGTTGATAATGCAGCATAACCGATGCTAATAGTTACTATTAATAATAAGGCTATTACTACGAAACTTGAATTTTTCTTCTTTTTCATTTCTAACTCCTATTTATTATTTCTCTATTTTATTATGCTTGAATGAAGTTCATTGAAGCTGTTAATGTTAATACTTGATCAGTTGTTGGTAATTGAGCAGCAGTAACATCTTTATTGTATTCAACTCTTACTTTTGCAGTTTTCTTTTGACCTGCTGTGATTACATCTCCAGTTTTTGGTGCTACACCAGTATCACTCCATACTACTGAGTATTTTGTATATACAGCTTGAGCAGCACTTACTCCTTCAACTGTAGCATCTGCTGATAATTTAGCATCTAAGCTTCCTGCATTTACTACGTCTACTGTAAATTCGTAGAAAGTTCCAGGTGTTGGTAATGTAACTTCATAAGTTACTTCTGTAGTTTGTCCTGCTGTGATTGCTGCTGCTTTAGTAGCAGTTACTCCACCAGCTGTTTCGATAACATTTGCAAAATGTACATCCCATGATGATTTTCCGATTGTTGTTGATCCATTAATATTTAATGTAGTTGATAGTGCAGCATAACCAATACTAATTCCAAGTACTAATACTAGAACTAAAATTGCAATAAAACTGCCACGTCCTTTTTTTTCATTGTTCATATATAATCCTCCATTTTAATTTATAAATCCTTATTGAACGAGTTAACTACTCAGTATTGAGTAGTTAATTACTTTTTTATGCTTGAACAAAGTTCATAGAAAATGTTAATGCTAATGTTTCACCTGTTGTAGGTAATTGATCAGAACTTACATTTTTATCATACTCTATTCTAACAACTGCTGTTTTTTTATCTCCAGCTGCGATTTCGTCTCCTGTTGCAGGATCAGCATTTGAATCTTTCCATTTAACTGTATAATTCAAATATACGTCTTGTGCAGCAGATACTCCACCTAATGTTGGTGCTGTAGAGATTTTTGCTGGTAATGTACCAGTATTTTCTACATCAACTTCGAACTCATAGTAATCTCCTGGTTTAGCAAGAGTTACATCATAAGTTACTTCAGTTGCATTACCAGATGTAATAGTAGCTGCCTTAGTAGCTGTTACTCCACCAGCAGTTTCAATTATATTAGCAAAATGTACATCCCAAGATGCCTTTCCAATTGTTGAAGAACCATTAATATTTAATGTTGCTGATAAAGCAGCATAACCAATACTAATTCCAATTACTAATACCAATAATGCTATTACAATATAGTTAGTACGACTGTTTTCCTTCTTCATCTTTTTCTCACCTCCATATAAAATTTTATATTATCTTCTGTTTTGCTAGTTGCAATGTCCATATGGACTCATAATAATTAGGTCAGATAAATATACTAATGAGATATACTACATTATAATCCCTACCCTATTATCACAATTAATGATAATACAAAATTTTACTTTTTTCAACTGGTAAATAAAATTTTTTAATAAAAATTAAATTTATATCTAAACTATTTTTTTTAATAGTTTGTTATTAATATTTCCATATATTGTTATAAATATACTTAAGTATTATTTTATAATTCGTTCATATTGCTTATTTTAATAAAATATAATTTTATCGGTAGGTGAATTTTTATGAAAAAGAAAATATTTTTTGGTATTTTGGGTATAACTATATTATTAGCATCTTTTGTAGCTTTATCACATTTTACTAAAAAAGATGATGTTTCTAAAACTAATAAGTTAAATGTTTTTGTCCTTAGTAAGAGTAGTTCTAGAGTTGTGGTACAGGATAGTAATAATTTGATTTATACTTTCAATAATAATGATTTGGATTTTGATGTTGGTAGTCAAATAGTTATTTCATATACTGGTGTCTTAAGTAATACTAGTTCTTTACAAAAGGCTTCTATTGTTAGCTTTTCTACTGTTCCAGTTTCTGAGGATTATGAATCTATTCCTGAGTATTCTTCTGATAATGGTATTTTTAGTCAGTTTTATAAACTTGCTAAACAAAAGATTGATACTTTATCTTTAGATGATAAGATTGCTCAACTATTACTTGTAAGATATCCAGGAGATAATTATATTGATGAGTTATCTAAGTATAATTTTGGGGGATTTGTTTTTTATGAGAATGATTTTAAGGATAAGAGTGAAAATGATGTTAAAACTATGATTGGTAATTTGCAGAAAAGAGCTCGTATTCCCTATTTAACGGCGGTTGATGAGGAAGGTGGAAAGGTTGTTAGGGCTAGTAGTAATCCTAAATTAATTAGTTCTAAGTTTAAGTCTTCTAAAGAACTATATAATAGTGGTGGTCTTTCAGCTATTAAGGAGGATACTATAAATAAGAGTGATTTTTTAAATAATCTGGGTATTAATCTTAATTTGGCCCCTGTTGTTGATGTGACTACTAATTCTTCTGATTATATGTATGACAGATCCCTAGGAGAAAATACGGCTGCTACTGCTGAATATGCTAAGACTGTAATAGAAGCTAGTAAAAAGACTCATGTTTCTTATACTTTGAAGCACTTCCCTGGATATGGTAATAATACTGATACTCATTATAATAGTTCTGTTGATAATAGAACTTATGAGAGTATAGTTAGAAATGATTTACCTCCTTTTGAGGCTGGTATTGATGCTTTAGCAGAAAATATTCTGGTTAGTCATAATATAGTTAAGAGTATGGATGCTAATAACCCTGCTTCTCTTTCACCAAGTGTACATAATTTATTACGAGGCAGTTTGGATTATTCCGGTATAATTACAACGGATGACTTAGATATGGGTGCTGTTAGTTCAATTCCTAATAAGACTGTTAAGGCTATTCTTGCTGGTAATGATTTAATTATGGTTACTAATTACAAGGAGAGTTTTGACGAAATAAAAAAAGCTGTTAATGATGGTACTATTAGTGAGAAACAAATTAATAAGCTTTCGCTAAGAATATTAGCTTGGAAATATTATAAGGGTATGATGTTTGATATACAAAAATAACATAGCTTTGCGCTATGTTTTTTTATTTTAGTAAACTATATACCAATAGGAAATGATAATAGGATCCTAATAAACAAAATATATGAAATATTGAATGCATGTATTTTTTTGTTGAACCTATATAATATAGAAAAGAACCTACTGTATAAAATAATCCCCCACCAAAAAGGTATCTTAATTCTTCTATATTTAAAGATCTTAATAATTTATTAAATACGAATAGTACTGACCATCCCATTATTAAATGTAATATTAGAGATATATTTTCATATTTATCTACATCGATTATATTTATGATTATTCCAATAATTGTTATTAACCATATAATATAAAAGTATACTATACCTATTTTATCTGATAAAGCGATAAGACAAACTGGTGTAAATGTTCCTGCTTCTAAAATAAAAACATTGCAATGATCTATTACTCTCATGATTCTTTTTATTTTAGAACTTTTAGGTAATCCATGGTATATAGCAGATGCGGTATATAATAAGAATAAAGATATGCAAAAGATAAGTCCTGAAATTAAAGATATTTTTTCTTTTGTCAAATTAGTTACTATAAATGTTCCTATTAGCGATAATACTGCTCCTACTCCATGTGTCATACTATTTATTACTTCTTCTCCTTTAGAATAAACTGGTAAAGATATTTTCATATTTTCTCCTTGACAGTAACAAATATATGATAATGTTTTAAATAATAGAACAAAAAAAGTATCCATAATGGATACCTTTTGCTTATATTTTATTTACATAGAGCGACCATTTTGATGAGTCTTACTTCTTTGTGCTGCCCTAACTCGATTTTGTACAAGATATAATTTATTAGCTAAATCTTCTACTTCACTTTTATATGATTGTTGATTACTTTCCATTGCATTAACAAAATCTAAAGTATTACCTAATTGTTCAAATTTAGTTCTTGTAACTTCATCTAACTGTGATATATTTTCCATATCTTTACCTAAATTATCATATAAAGCATTTAAAACGTTTAATAGATTATCTTCCTTAATAATTTCACCTTTAATACGATCTGGAAAGTCATTTTGAAATCTATTATATTCTGATACACCCGTCAAATTAGTTTCACCCTCTAAAATTGGGGAATTTAATTGACCAATTCTCCATTTATAGTTTGATCACTTTCTTTAATTGGTTGAGTAAAGTGTACATATGCGTAATCTGAATTCATTATTTTACCTCCTTATATTTACATATTAACCTGTTTTCTGTTAAATGTCTTCTTTTTTTGCCTTTATAATTAAAAACTAGTTATAAATTTCTTATATAACTAGTTTTCTGTTTTTATTATAAACAAGAATTTAATCTAAATTGTCTGTTTTCTTTTTCTAATACTTCTAAATAATTTGCAGATAGCATATGGCATGGTCTTTCGCCATTTAAAACATTGTCATATAATGGTGCTAGTTTTTCTTCATCAAGACCTTGTTCATAAATATCAAATTTTTCATCATTCATAACTTTTGTGATTTTATTATATAATTGTGCTAACTCTTCTTTACTCTTTGGTTTTGGAGTTGTTGTTTCAATATAATATATTTTTTCAACTTCTTGATCTATTTCACCATCATCTTTTTTATAGATTGACTTATAAATATCTAGATAACTACCAAGTAATAACTGAATTAAGGCTTTTGATTCACTATCACAATTCTTACTATTTCTAGTAACATCACTAGACATTCTAGCAAGCGCTAATGTACAATATGTCTTTGAAATTTGTGACATTCTTAAATCAGCTTGTTTAAATACAACATTAAATAGTTTTTGAACTAAATATTTTATGTCTTCATCAGCATCTACTATAGCTCTTTCTTCATATACATCTATAAAATCATATAATTCAGTTATAGTACCATTATTCCAATTTACAAATTTTTTTAATCCTTCTAACATTTCCTTTTCCCCCTTAAATGTGTGCTAATTATAACACTTTTTTGATATTTTGTCAAATTTTACATTCAGGGGGATAGTGTTTCCAAAGTGTGGAGATTTGAAAACAAAACCCCTATAGAATAAAAAAACGGTTAAAAACCTAAAAAATGCTTTATAATTGAGTTGTCAAAAAACAATAGAAAGCGAGGTTTTAACCGTATGAAAATTATACCACTAATTAACGAAATTACTAATAATTTTAATCAAATTTTTAAAAATAATTTAAATCCATTTAACTTAGAAAGTAAAATAAGGGATGTTGGAGATTTATTTACTATTAAATTGTATGAATCTTTTCTTAATTATTTAGATGAACAATTTAAAAAAAGCAAACAAAGAAAACTAATATATAATATTAGGGAAACAAGAAAACGTACTTTAATAACTTCTATTGGGATTATTTCAATAAATTCAACTGCTTATATTAATAAGAAAACTAAAGAAAGATTTGTTTTATTAAGAGAAATACTTAATATCTTAAACCTTATCAAAGACTCACAAATGAAGCTGAATATCAATTAATTAAATATGCAATGGATGAAAATATGAGTCAATCTTCTCGTCACGCTTTAAGAAACACTCAAGTTTCAAGAAGTACTGTTTCTAAAAATATTAAAGTTCTTGATGGTTCTATTAATGAATCTATCGTCAGATCAACCGTTCAACCTGATACTTTATATATTGAAATGGATGAAATACATGCTAACATTCAACATGGTGGCAATAAAATATGCCCTTGTGCAATTGTTCATGAAGGATATGAAGAAGATTTGTAAAAAGAAAAAAGCTTAAAAATATTCGTTATTTTGCTTCTTCCAAACTAACATACGAAGAATTATGGGAAGTAATATTTGATTATGTAAATAAAAAATATGATATTGATAAATTTAAAGTTATATTTGTATCTGGGGATGGTGCTCCTGGTATTAAAAACTACACTAATTGTTTTCCTAATGCAAGGTTTGTTCTTGATTCATTTCATTATATTAAAAAACACTTAAAATACATCTTTAAAGATGATATAAAACTTATAAATATAGCTGATGATTATATTAGAAATGATTTATTAGATGATTTTAAAACTCTAGTTAAATATCAAATAGAAAAATACCCTGAGCAAAAAAACACATGATTGAATACCAAAATTATATATTAAATAATATAGAAGGAATCAAAAATCAAAAAGACAAAGATTATAAAGTTCATTGTTCTATGGAAGGTCATGTTAATCAAGCTTTCGCTAGATATATTACTTCTTCACCTTATGGTTTTGCTGAACAAGGATTAAAAAACAAATCGAAATTACTTGTTTATCATGCAAATAAGCATGAATTAACTATAGAAGATTATTACAATTTAAAATATAGAAATAATAATTATAAAGAAATAAATATCAATATAAAAAAACTATGTAATATTAAGTATGATCAAAAACTAACTTCAAATCATTCCTTAGAATATAAGATAAGCACTAACTTACCAATACTTGATAATGCATCTGAAAACAATAGATTAAAAGAATTAACTGCAATTAGACAAGAAATTTATATAATTAAAAAAAGAATAGATATTGACTATCTACTCTTCAGACCTTACAATTAACTTAAATTATAATTCTTATTTTTTAGGTGGTAAATCTCCACACTTATTCTACACTAACACTATATATTATTCTCTAAAGATTAAGAAATTTTATCGTTTATAGCCGGAATTAAATTCATAGTGATTTCCGTATCTACATTTAAAATATTACTTTTTATTCTTTCAAATGCCTCGTGTTCAATCATTTCATTATTTATGATAAAATTAACTCCAAGCATAGAAACAATATTATCATGTGCATCTAATAAATTCTTTAATTCATTATCAATATTAACTAAATTATTTCTTAATATTAGATATTTATGTCTTGTAATTTCATCCTCTGTCATATTTTACTCTCCTTAGTTAATATTTTCAAATATTGATTTTGTGATATCTTTGGCTGTATTATATGTTTCTAATGCTTTCTGTAATATATATATGTCTTCACTACTCTTTTTTAGCAATTTATTTGTTTTATTTGATATTGAATCCATAATATTAGTAATTTTTTCACTGTTATCAGAAATATACGTATATTTTATAGAATTAAATGAATTTTTTAATTCGCTAGTTAAAACGCCTTCTTCTTTTTTATAATAGTTTGTTATATTAATGATTTGATTGACCTGTTCTGGATCTAAAAATTTATTGTTCATTTTGACCTCCTAATATGTTTAGTTATATTCATTTATGATTGTAATATTTATTTCATTGATTTTATCTTTAACATATTTCTCTATATTATCTATATTTTGAAAGGTATTGTTAATATTATTTTTTGTTTCAATTAATAAATTTTTAGTATGTAATAGATTATTCTTTTGTTGCTCTATTATAATTGATTCTGGACAGAAACTTAGGTCTAAAGAGTTATATTTTCTTATTATGACATCAAATCTATTTATATAATTATTTAACGCAATAATTATACTATCCTTTGATGTTAACTCATACTTTATTTCATTGCCTATTTCAATATATTTTTCATATAAATATCTATATATATCATGAACTTTTTTCATTTCTTGGATAGTTTCATCTACATGCATTTTTTCATACTTTAATGAATCAAAAAAAAGGACGGATTTCCCATCATTCCAAAATTCTGAACATTTTTTTAGTTCATTAAAGATATTATTTTTGATATTTTCATATTTATCAATAATATTTTTTAGGTTTTGAATTTCATTAATTATTTCTGAAGTTTTTATTTGCATGATTATTCTCCCCATTCCAAATATATGGAAATTTAAATGATAGCGTAAATTCCCATATATTTGGAAAAAATATTTTCCAAATGTTTTTAGTTATTAGCACTGAAAGCTTCTGATACTTTTCCTTCTGTATTAGAGTATTCAGCAATAGTTTGATCCATATATGATTTTGTTTCGTTAGATATTTCACCAGTTGCTGCATCAATTTTACTCTTTACAACTCCTAATGCATTTACTAGACTTTCTGCTTGTCCACCACCTATGAAACCACAGCTTTGAACTGCTTGTTGAGCTTGAGTTAATGCATTTTTTGCTGATTCTGCTATAGTTGGTAATTTTGCTACTACTCCTGTTGCAGTATCTAAATCAATTCCTCTAACTCCACCAATGTTTTCTTGGATTACACTTGTATCCATAGTTTTGTTGATAGCTGAGAATGATACTGGTGAATAATTTGCATCTGTTTGTTCAGCCCATGCTTGACCTGCAGCATTCATTGCACTTACTATACTTTCAAAAATTTGATTTGAACTACTAATTAAACTATCAACTGATGGTTTGAATGCATCATTGAAAAAACTTTGTGCATTTCTACAAGCCCATTTATCAGCCATTCCTCCAACAAATTGATTTTGCATATCATCTCCTAAAGCTCTGATTAAAGCTTCATATGCTGATTTTACTGAATTGATTGATGAATTTACTTCATCTGGATTAAATCCTGTCATTGCCATAAAATTTGACCTCCCTATATTTTTTACTTGATAGTAGAACATTTATCATATTCTATATCTATTTGAAGTATATCATATGTTGTTTTACAAGGCAACTTTATTGACAGTATTTTACGTTTATAATTATAATAAAAATAAACTGCAAATAATTCTATCACAGTTTATTTTTATATAGTTATACGTATTTAATCTCTTAACGCTTTATTTTGTTTTGACAAGATATTGTGTTTATAAATTGATCAGATAATTCTTCTATATAATCCTTTTTCTTTAATTTATTTTTCCATCTTTCAGGTATATTATTTTCACCATATATAACGCCATTTAATGAACCAGTTATTGCGCCTATTGTATCGGTATCATTTCCAAGATTAACTGCTGTAATAACTGCATTTTCATAGGTATCATTATTAACAGTACACCATAAGCTTGCTTCTAATGAATCCACTATGTATCCAGTAGATTTTATTTGATCAATACTTAATCTTTTTAAGTCTTCTTTTAAAATTCTCTTATATATGTTAATGCTTTCGCTTGTATAATATTTATTGTAATCAATGTTTTTTAATGATTCTAATGCCTTTACTTTATCAACGCCATCCAATAATAAAGTTAAATAATCCGAATATATTTTGCAACCCAATTGGCTTATTTCATGAGCATGGGTTAATGACGAAGCTTGATTTATTAATGTAGTTTTTTCTTCTTCAGAAAGATCAGAAAATTTTAAATAATATACAAATGGTAAAATTCTCATTAAAGAACCATTACCATTTTCGTTTATGCCCCTCATTCCACAGTTAGTAGCTTTTATTCCGTGTTGATAGTTTGATATAGCTTTACTAGTAGAAATTCCTATATCAAACAATTCATCTGTTGCTGTATATTTTGCATAATCAACCCATTCAGTAAATTTATACATTATATCTTCAAAAACAACTTCTCCATTATCTTTAATTGAATCCATTGTTGCAAGCATAAGTGAAGTATCATCACTCCAAGTTCCTTCTGGTACTCTATGACTTCCATATCCCCTCATATCCCTAACAGGTTGTGCTTGTAGCAAAGTTCTGTTCAAAAATTCTACTGGTACTCCTAGGGCATCTCCTACAGCAAAGCCTATTATTCCTGCCCTCATTTTGTTATTCATATCTGTTCTTCCTATCTTCTGTGCCGGGGATAATCACTATCTTTTTCATCTGGCTCATCTTCGGAAGTTTGAGGAATTTCAATTCCCATAGAAGATAACAATTCATTTCTTTTTTTTATTAATTCTTCTATTTCTTTATTGCGTTCTTCCTCATCTTTTTGTTCCTCTTCAAAAGTAAATTCAACTTCTGGTATTTCTCTGTCTTTGTCTTCAAACATGATATTACTCCAATCTATATTTATTTTATTACACACTTAATCACAATTTTTTCTAACCCATTTATATCTTTTGCTGGTGGCATAACTTCAACCATTTCTAGTTTTGTATTTCGTGACAATAAAAACTCATTTTCATTATTGTAATATTTTGAAATTTGGTTTATGTAAGCTCCAGAAGCACCTTCTTCAGCTGCTATATCTAATATTATAGGAAATTCTTGATATTTTGCAAATGATGTGCTATAGCCTGGTGATGTACTCATATATCCTAGGTCACCAAATTTTTTGCCCTCTAAAACTTTTAGTACACTGTAAACCTGATCCAAGTCTTTAACATTAATTCCTTTGAATAATCTTCTATAAGATGATTTTTGTAAAGTAAATGCGGAGGTATTTACTGCTCTATATAGTCTAGTTGCTTCTTCTAAACCACCATATTTTTTAATTGCTGAATCCATATTATTAATTAAAGTTCGTGAATCAACATTATTTATAGAACCTGATATATGTTTATTTCTTAACATCTCATTTATTTTTCTATATTCTCCACCAGTATAAGTTGTCATTGCACGAATTTCTTCATTAGATAAACTAGAAATGTATTGTCCTTCACGTGTATTGGCTAAAAATTTTTGAAATTCAATCTTTTCTTGACCATTAAGTTTATTAAGTATTTCATCTATACTGTTTTGCTGTAGGAACATATCATTAATATTAGATCCAGCATCACCATAATGTTTTGACATTTCTTTAATTGCTTCAGCTCGATCTTGGCTAAAAGAAATTGATGATTTAGCCTTCTCAGGGCCTACAGTTCTTGCTGATGATTCCTTCAATGATTCAAAGCTATTTACCTTAAATTTTTCAAATTCGTCGGCAAGTTGATTGATTTCCTTGTGAAGTTGCTGAAGTCCAGCTTTACTTTCATTCATTTGATCAATAAGTTCTTGGTAATAACTTGATTCTACTTTTGTACCAGTTTTTACCTTTGTACCAGCTTTTACCTTTGCTCCACTAGCTTTGTTTTTTTATCTTTGAAGTACTTTCTCCAACTTTGTTCTTTATATTGTTTACTGAATTCTGAATTTTTGTTTTGGCATTCGATAAACCTGATTTTACTTTTGTACCAGTTTTTACCTTTGCTCCACTAGCTTTGTTTTTTATCTTTGAAGTACTTTCTCCAACTTTGTTCTTTATATTGTTTACTGAATTCTGAATTTTTGTTTTGGCATTCGATAAACCTGATTTTACTTTTGTACCAGTTTTTACCTTTGCTCCACTGATTTTATTTTTGGCATTTTTCATTGAACTTATTGCCTTAGATTTTATCTTTTGTCCTTTTGTGACCTTGGCCGCACTTATTTCTGCTTGACTCGTTGGTTCACTTAAAGCTTTTATTTGTTCTTTTACAGTTCCTGTTTTTCTTACTTCGGATAATGTTTTTTTATTGGCATTTGATGAATGTTTTATTTTGTTTTTTAATGCCTCATCTAAATTTCCTGATGGATCATATTTCTTTATAATTTTCTTATTCTTCGCTATCGTTAATTTATCTCCTGCTTTTTTGAACTTTTCTCCGACCTTTGATGTTTTGACACTTTCAATTGATTGTTGGACTTTAGCTTTGGCATTCGATAAACCTGATTTTACTTTTGTACCAGCTTTTACCTTTGCTCCACTGATTTTATTTTTGGCATTTTTCATTGAACTTATTGCC
>ERZ791908.75-NODE-75-length-141236-cov-21.484881_pt1 | contig 141236 bp, 149 predicted proteins | sample MGYA00510144_ERZ791908 | MGnify/ENA primary metagenome ERZ791908 (study PRJEB30046, sample SAMN00792105) | human gut metagenome | study: EMG produced TPA metagenomics assembly of the A metagenome-wide association study of gut microbiota in type 2...
AAAATAAAATTACCTAAAATCGTTGATAATACTTGACTTAGAGTAGAAAAAAGACGGTTTCATTTTAACGCCTGAACATTTGCGTCACGTTTTAAACGGTCGCGGCAAGGGAGCAAAGGCAATCATCTTGACCGACCCATCCAACCCGACCGGCCGTGTTTATGCTAAAGAAACTTTGCAACAACTAGCCGAAGTAATTAAAGAATACAAAATCTATTCAATTACTGATGAGATCTACGCTGAACTCGTTTATGGCAATGCGGAACATCATTCATTGTCCGAATATATTCCAGATCGCAATATTTTAATTTCTGGTTTATCTAAAGCATACGCAATGACTGGTTGGCGTTTAGGTTACATCGCTGCTCCTAAGCAAATCATGCAGAGCATTCAAAAAGTTAATGCCTTTTTAGTAACCTCTGTTACTGACAATGTGCAAATGGCTGCCGTTGAGGCATTGAACAATGGTCAAAGTGATCCTGCTGAAGCAAGAGCATTCTATGAAAAGCGGCTGCAATTTATGCAAACCGGCTTGGAAAAGCTTGGTTTTGAAATGGCTACGCCACAAGGTGCCTTTTATATCTTTGCCAAAATTCCTGAAAAATATGGCATCGATGATGAACAATTTGCTTTTGAATTGGCACAAAAGGCTAAAGTTGGTGTAACTCCTGGTCGTTATTTTGGTAAAGGCGGCGAAGGCTACGTAAGACTATCTTATGCATCATCAACTGAACAATTACACGAAAGTTTAAAGCGAATTACCGATTTCGTTAACGATTTATAAAACAAAAACAAAAAAATAGACTTCCTTTTCGGAAGTCTATTTTTTGCTTTTATTTAAAGATTACTTGTCCCAAGTTGAGTTTTCTTCGGCATCTTCTGCAGCCATCTTTTCAAGACGTTCTTCAGTTGCCTTAACACTGTCTTGGTACTTATCTTCAACTTCAATACCTAAGTCAGCTAATTGTTGATCTGCTACTGGAGCTGGAGCGTGCATCATTGGTTCTGAAGCACTAGCGTTCTTAGGGAATGCCAATACGTCACGAATATTATCCTTGTCAGCAAGCATCATAGCAAATCTGTCAAGACCAATTGCAAGACCTGCGTGTGGTGGGAAGCCCATGTCCAAAGCATCCATTAAGTAACCAAATTGTTCGTAAGCACGCTTCTTAGTGAAACCAAGTGCCTTAAACATGTTTTCTTGGATTGAACGCTTGTGGATACGGATTGAACCTCCACCCATTTCGTCACCGTTCATAACGATGTCGTAACTACGTGCGTGTGCCTTGTGTGGTTCAGTAGTCAAAAGCTTTACACCTTCATCATCTGGCATGGTGAATGGGTGGTGAGCTGCTACCCAACGGCCAAGACCTTCATCGTATTCGAATAATGGCCAGTCAACAACCCAGACGAAGTCATAAACGCCCTTAGGAATAATACCAGTTTCCTTAGCGAATTCACGACGAAGGTGGTTCAATGAGTCACAAATTACCTTCCACTTGTCAGCAACAAATACTACTAATTCGCCGCCTTCAAGGTCGAATTCCTTCTTCAAAGCTTCCTTGTTGTCATCAGTCAAGAAACGAGCAACAGGACCTGAGAATTCACCATCTTCGTACTTAACCCAAGCTAAACCCTTAGCGTGGAAACGCTTGATGAAGTCAGCCTTCTTGTCAAGCTTCTTACGTGAGTATTCCTTAGCACCGTTCTTAACAGCAATACCCTTAACAAAGCCGCCATCAGCAATTGCACCTGAGAATACCTTGAAGTCGCTGTCCTTAAAGATTGAGCTTAAGTCATGGATAAGCATGCCGTAACGAGTATCAGGCTTGTCACTACCGTACTTGTTCATTGCGTCAGTCCAAGTAATACGCTTAATAGGAGTCTTAAGGTCAATACCCTTAACATCCTTCATAATCTTCTTCAAAAGACCTTCGGTGTAGCCTTGGATAGTTTCTTCGTCAGCAAATGACATTTCCATATCGATTTGAGTAAATTCTGGTTGACGATCACCACGTAAGTCTTCGTCACGGAAACAACGTGCCAATTGGTAGTACTTATCAAAGCCAGCACCCATCAAAAGTTGCTTGAACAATTGTGGTGATTGTGGAAGTGCGTAGAAGCTACCTGGGTAAATTCTTGAAGGAACTAAGTAGTCACGTGCACCTTCTGGAGATGACTTACCTAAAATTGGAGTTTCAATATCGATAAAGCCATTTTCGTCAAAGAATTCGTGAGTAGCACGCAAAATCTTTGAACGTAAGATAATAGCTTGTTGAACTTCTGGACGACGAAGATCAAGGTAACGGTACTTTAATCTAGTTTGTTCAGAAATATCAACACCATTCTTAATTTCAAACGGAGGGTTCTTAGCCTTGTTCAAGATGATGATTTCAGTAGCATCAACTTCTACTTGACCAGTCTTCATGTCAGGGTTTACTTCTGAACGCTTAACAACCTTACCCTTAACTTGAAGAACGTATTCGTTACCAAGTGAGTCAGCAATATCCATCAATTCCTTACCGGAATCCTTGTTAACAACGATTTGTACTAAACCTTCACGATCACGCAAATCGATGAAAACCAAGTTACCGAGGTTACGTACACGTTGTACCCAACCATAAAGGTTTACATCTTGGCCAATATATTTTTCAGTAATATTGCCACAATAGTCTGTTCTTTCTTCGATCTTTTCCATTGTTAATCCTCTAAATCCTTCATTACCTTACTCATATCATTGATGTCTTCAAGACTTAAATCAATGGTCTTACCATCAGCTAAACGCTTGATATTCAAAACGCCGTTTTCAAGTTCCTTTTCACCTAAAGTAATTACATACTTAGCATGATCACGGTCGGCCTTCTTGAATTGTGCCTTAAGCTTCTTTTGGTTAACATCAAAATCTGCTTCAAAGCCTTGCTTGCGCAAACTTCTAGTAATTTCAATAGCCTTTTGAGCAGTACCATCACCAATATTAGTGATGAAGAAATCAATGCCTCTATTTTCAAATAAAGCTGGATTCTGCTTTTCCAAAACAAGCATTAATCTTTCTTCACCAATACCGAAACCAACAGCTGGTGTAGCTGGGCCGTTGAATTCTTCAACTAAGTGATCGTAACGGCCACCACCCAAAATAGTAGTAGCTGATTCCCAAAGGCTCTTATCTTCAACCATGAATTCAAAGATTACGCCAGTGTAGTAATCAAGACCACGAACCAAGTCATCGTCGATAACATAGTCAATGCCCAATTGATCAAGCATCTTCAAAATTGATTCGAAGTTTTGCTTTGAATCATCATCAAGGAAGTCACGAATCTTAGGAGCATCTGGCAAGAACTTCTTGTCGCGATCATCTTTAGAATCCAAAATACGTAATGGGTTATCACGCAATCTTCTTTGAGAATCTTCAGATAATTCATCCTTAACTGGAGTGAAGTAGTTTACAAGTGCGTTGTGGTAATCCTTACGTACTTGTTCATTGCCCAAAGTATTGATGTGAAGTTGATAGTTCTTAACGCCTAATTCAGCAAGCAAATCGTGACCCATCATAATGGTTTGAACATCAGCAAGTGGATTGCTTGAACCGAAGCTTTCTACACCGATTTGGTGGAATTCACGTTGACGACCTGCTTGAGGACGTTCGTATCTAAAAGTAGATTCCATGTAAAATACGTTAAATGGCTTAACTACTTCTGGTGCGTACATCTTGTCTTCAACGTAAGCACGAACTACTCCGGCAGTTCCTTCTGGACGAAGGGCAATATGACGACCACCCTTATCATTGAAGTCGTACATTTGCTTTTCTACGATTTCAGAACTATCACCGCTTGAACGTGAGAAAATTTCGTAGTTTTCAAAACTTGGCGTACGAATTTCACGGTAGTTGGCACGGTTGAAGAAATTCCTTGCAGTTTCTTCGACCTTTTGCCATGAACCGGATTGTTCAGGCAAAATATCGACTGTACCTTTTGGTTTTTGTACTCTCATTTAATCATCCTTTTTTATTTTGATAACTTTATTAATAAAAAAAGCGCCCTTGAACTAAAATCAAGGGCGCTTAAATTAGCACGGTACCACCTTTTTGGTTGCTGCGATTAACGCTCGCCAGACGATCCATTATCTGTTAAAGGTGTCACAGACCGCGATCTATCTGCTCTCTCACCACAATGAGCAGTCTCTTTAAATAGATCTTTGCTAATCTTCATTCTTTGTCATCGATAATTCTTTTTTAGCTTATATTTTTATTGTATTAAAGTCAACCTTTGAAAGCGATTTTCTCTAAAGATCTAACACAATTGTGAATGGACCATCGTTTTCTAAGCTAACTTGCATTTCGGCGCCGAATTCACCAGTCTCAACATGGAAGCCATCTTGCTCAAGCTCATGATTGAAATCTTCCCAAAGTTCTTTGGACTTTGGTGGACGCATTGCTTCAACAAAACTAGGGCGATTACCCTTCTTAGTATTAGCAAGCAAAGTAAATTGACTAACGCTCAAAATTTCACCATGTACATCTTTTAAAGACAAGTTAGTTTTACCATCTTCATCTTCAAAAATACGCATTTTGGCAACCTTATCGGCTGCTTTTTTGACTACGGGAAGTTCATCCCCTTCTTTAATACCAACTAGTAGCAAAAATCCTTTGCCAATCTTGCCAACTGTCTCGCCAGCAATATCGACTTGTGCATGATTGACTCTTTGAATTACAACTCGCATTAATTATCTGACCTCTTTGTTTCATAAACATCTGGAATATCACGCAATTTGCTCAAGATTTCATCAAGCTGGTTAGCATTCTTAACCGCAACTGTGACATAAATATGAGCAATATTGTCTTCGTTAACCTTACCAGAAATATTATTGATGTTCTTGGTAAGTGAGTTCAACTTGTTAATGACGTCGCTAAGCAAGTTTGAACGGTTGTAGCCAAAGATTTCGATGTTGGCATTGAATGATTGAACACTGTTTTCTTCAACATTCTCCCATTCAACATCAATCAAACGCCCTTGTTCTTCAGCTTCCTTGGTAATGTTGCGGCAATCGGTACGGTGAATAGTAACACCACGGCCCTTAGTAACATAACCGATAATCTTATCACCAGGAACTGGGTTACAGCACTTAGCCAAGTGAAGCATTAAGTCACTGACGCCTTGAATCATGACGCCATTCTTATGCTTAACCTTCATGACAGAATTTGAATTCTTCTTTGGCTGCTCTTCTTGAACAGATTGCTGACCAGAATTCAAAATCTTCTCTTCGAGTTCCTTTTGCTTTTGTTTCTCGTCTTCACGACGCAAGTCAACGGTCAAACGGTTAACAACGGCTTGAGCTGACAAATCGCCAAAACCAACTGCGGCATACAATTCTTCTTCAGTATGGTAATTGAAGTGGTCCAATAATCTTTCAATGTGCTCTTTATCCATGAAGTCTTTAGGAGCAAGTCCTTCTTCACGAATCATATTGGCTACCATTTGTTCACCGTGATTGATGCTTTCTTCACGGTCTTGTCCTCTGAAGTAGCGGCGAATCTTGTTGCGTGCTCTTGAGGTCTTAACCATGTCGGCCCAGTCACGAGATGGTGTGGCATTAGTTTGCGTCATAATTTCAATGACGTCACCATTTCTCAACTTGTAGTCAAGTGGAACCAACTTATTGTTAACCTTGGCACCAACTGCATGACTTCCTACTTGGGTATGAATTGCGTACGCAAAGTCCAAAGTTACAGAGCCCTTTGGCAATTCGTAAACTTCGCCCTTTGGCGTGAAGACGTAAACACGGTCAGAGAAGATATCACTCTTAACTGACTTCATAAATTCGCCGGCGTCCTTGGTTTCATCCTTCAATTCAAGGATTTCACGAACCATGTCTAGCTTTTCACCTGATGAAGTAGCTTCAACCCCATTGAAGTTGCCACGCTTATATGCCCAGTGGGCAGCAACACCGTATTCAGCAACTTGGTGCATAGCTTCAGTTCTGATTTGAATTTCAAGTGGACGACCGCCGGGTCCAATGATGGTAGTGTGAAGTGATTGATAGCCGTTTACCTTTGGCATAGCGATGTAGTCCTTGAAACGTCCTGGCATTGGCTTCCATTCGGTATGAACGGCACCCAAAACTGCGTAACAATCACGGACATTTTTAACAATTACACGAACAGCCAGCAAGTCATAGATCTCATCGAAGTCCTTGTGCTTATTCACCATCTTCTTGTAGATGGAGTAAATATGCTTTGGACGACCGTAAATTTCGTACTTGATGCCTAATTCATCTAAAGTTTTCTTAAGCGTTTTGATTGTATCAGCAATGTACTTTTCACGTTGACTTCTCTTAACATCCATCAAGTTAACAATACGGTAGTAAGCTTCAGGATTTAAGTAGTGGAAACTCATATCTTCCAGCTCCCACTTGATCGTCCCGATACCTAAACGATCGGCCAGCGGAGCATAAATATCCATGGTTTCTGAAGCAATTCTGCGTTGTTTGTCTGGACGCAGGTGCTGCAATGTGTGCATGTTGTGCAAACGGTCAGCCAATTTAACCATGATTACCCGCAGGTCCTTAGCCATCGCAATCAACATTTTACGGTGATTTTCAGCCAAAAATTCTTGGTGTGACTTATATTCGTACTTGTTTAACTTGGTTACGCCATCAACAATAAAAGCAACGTCTTCGCCAAATTTTTCTTTCAGTTCATCATTGGTTACTGGCGTGTCTTCAACAGTATCGTGCAAAAATCCTGCAGCCACTGTATCTGGATCAAGGCCTAAGGTTGCAAGCGTTCCAGCAACTTGTGTAGGGTGAATAATATAAGGTTGGCCAGATGCCCTTTTTTGTCCAGCATGAGCCTTATTGGCAAACTCATATGCTTTCTCTACAAAAGCTACTTGCTTATCATTCATATATTTTTTGCAGGCATCAATTACCTGATCATGAGTCATTTCAACATATTTGGACATTAAGGTCATCCCCTCTAACGGTAAATATTTTTATTCAGTAGTCCGAAGAGTTCGATTATTAGATAAATCAAACCAAACATTAAATTATACAGAGCAAATTTTGGCAAAATTGCTAAATCGAACACGACTGGCATCAATATTAACCACCATCTGCTTAAGTTCAAATGACTGATTAAACTGCCTAAATGATAGGCAATCACGCCATTAATGATGAAAAACAGCAAACCAACTCTAAAAACTATTGGCAAACGGCAGATACTGAAAATGTATGGCAAAATTGCCACCAAAATACTCCACCAGACAAGCGGCATCCATGCATGGGCATTTAACTTCTTGATTACTGAAATTTCTTTTATCTTATCCCCAATTTTTTTCATTAAAAATTTGTGCCTCTCATCAAAGTTTAATTTAATTGATAATATTTTACCACGTTTATTTTTCTTTTCTAGTAATAGCTAACCCAATCCAGCGACCTTGTCTCATGGTCAAGTCAATTTTAAAACCATTCTCATCTAAGGCTTTTTCAATCTTAGGCAATTGTAAGTAATCAATACCTGAGAAGATGATTTGACCACCATCATTTAAGTGAGCATCCATTTGTGGAATCAAGTCGAGCAAGATTTCAGCTAAAATGTTAGCTACGATAATATCGAATTTACCCTTAACATCAGCAAGCAAACTAGTCTTTTGTACGCGAATGCTGGTTAAATCATTCAAAGCTGAGTTTTGTTTAGCTGCAGTCACTGATTCATCTGAAATATCGGTAGCTAAAACATCGGTTGCGCCAAGCTTGGAAGCAGCAATAGCCAAAATACCAGAACCAGTACCTACATCAACTACGCTCATTGGCTTAATCATGGCACGTTCAAGTCCCATCATAGCTAGTTGCGTAGTCTTGTGGTTACCTGTACCAAAGGCAAGACCTGGATCAAGCTTGATCAATTGTTGATCGCTAAAGGCAGGCTTGTAGTCTTCCCATTCAGGTACAATAGCCAAGTGTCTTGAGAAGTCGATTACGTGGTAATACTTTTGCCAAGCAGTGTTCCAGTCTTGGTCCTTAATATAAGAAGTAGTGATCTTACCTTCACCGATATTTAAGCCATAACCTGCAAGTTCCTTGAGCTTAGCTTGGAATTTTTTAACAAGTTCATCTTTATCAGCTTCTTCATCAAAGTAGGCATAGAAATAGGTGTCCTTAGGCAAATCTTTGATGTCGTCCATCTCAACGACAGTCGAATCATGAAGCCAACCGGCTTGTTCAAAGTCGCTGCGCTTTCTTGATTCAATGCCGAGTGCATTTAAGTTGTCTTGAGCATAAACGCCTAAAGCATCTTCTACTTCATGACTTGTGTCAATTTTAATAATAAGTAACTTCATCAATATATAAACTCCTTTGGGATTTTCTTTGAGCAATGCTATCATGGTTAAAGGTGATAAATATGTCAAAGAAGAAAAATAAAAAGAATAAACTTGAGAAAACATTAGTCGAAAAAATATTAGACCAACATAAGGTCAAGTATCGTCAAGCCGAATTTGCGGTCACCAAAGATAAAGGTGGAGTTGCGCAAATGGACACCTCTATTCTAAGGGACAAAGAGCAATTCGTCTACAAGACCTTGGTATGTGAAGGAAATAAAACCGGCCCACTTGTCGGAGTTGTACCAGTTACTGAACATTTAAGCATGAAAAAACTTGCTAAGGTTTCTGGAAATAAGAAATGTGAAATGCTTCCTTTAAAGAAACTAGAAAAGACAACGGGTTACGTTCATGGTGCTAATACTCCTATTGGTATTCACTTTACGCACCACTTCCCTATCTATCTAGATAACACAATGAAGGAAACAGACGAAGTTGGTGTTTCAAGTGGTAAACTTGGACGCAGTGTTTTCTTAAATCCAGAAGACTTGGCCAAAGTTACAGAAGCTAAGTTTGCTGATCTGCTTGAATAAAAACGCTTACAATTTATTCAGCCATTGGACGATTTTTATGTTACACTTAAATTATGCCACATTTATAGAAGTAACATATATAGAGGAAGATGACTGAAATGAATATTTTATTGGGTATCATTGGTTTTACAGTTGCAATGATTGCCGCTTTCGTGGTAACCGCATTAGCAATTGCAAAATAAATAACGACTAAAATAATATTTATATTTAAAAAGGAGTAATTTTATATTACTCCTTTTTATGTACTTATATAAAATTACCGTTATTTTATATTATTAAATAAGATCCCTACCAATCTGTAATTATAGGTATAGCTATGCCCATATACTTCTATAAGATTTTTTGTATTTTCTGTGTAGCTTTGTTATTTAAAAGTACTATTGTAAAGGTGTTATAAAAATCTTAATTCCCAAGAAAGGTTTAAATATTATGGAACATAAAAAAGATTTAGATTTTAATGCCAAACTTTACGGTAAACAAAGATTGGGCTTTCGTAAAATATCTGTAGGTTTAGCTGCAGTAGCACTTGGTACTACATTTTTCTTAAGCAATAGTCAACTTGTTCACGCAGACGAAAATAATGCATCTCAGCAAACTACTGAAGTTAAAGAAAATGCTCAAACAGTAGATTCCGATCAACAAAATGTTGAAACAAAGACGGATAATTCTACTTCATCAGAAATCAGTTCTAAGGACAACACCCAAGAATCATCTTCTAACAATAAAAATGGAGACAGTACTGCATCCCAAGAAAAACAGAACGACAGCAAGCTCGCAATCTCATTAGCTAAAAGCGAAGCTGATACTGATCAGCCTTCCTACTCTTCTACCGTTCCCGCAACAAAGAAGAATAATGGTACAAATTTAACTCAAACAACTACCCCAAATAATCCAGCTACCTTAGCATCTGATCAAGATACTGTTCAAGTTGATACCACTGTTAATTTAAACAACGTTAGATCCGTCACTCATGATAATCCGATTACCGTTCAAATCGTTAACGGTGATACTGGCTCAACCGATCCTTTAATGACTAATGACGGAATCAATGATGGCGGAAATTGGCACTTTGAAAAACGTACCGATATAGCTAAACGCTTGGTATAGCGGAACCAATTTAACTACCAGCGTCACCCTTAGTGTTAATGTTCTTGCAAATAATAGTAAAGTAAAGGATTATCTTGCAAGCAACGCTGGTAAAACTGGTGAAGACATTCCTGTAAGCGTAAAAATTACATATCCTACAGGTAATACGGAAACTAAAACTGCATTTTATGCTCATTACATTCCTACTCAAGACAGGGTTAGTTCAGGTGAAATTCTTCAAGGATTCAAATGGTAACTACCACTGCCGGATCAGAAAGACAATGGAATAATATAAGTGACAAGGACTATAGCGACAACAATTTAAAGGATAACGATACCATATATCAATGGTGATTCTACTTCAATTATGGTAATAACTTAAACCCTAATGATATTCTCACGCTTATAAATGCTCAGTTTAGCACAACCTTCCATAATCAAATTTTCTTGCCAAGTTCAATTAAAATCTTTGAAGTCCCAACAAATTTAGTTTCAGATGGTCAAGGTAATCGTTACGGTATTGATGACATACCTTCCGGTCAAACACAAAATGTTTATAGTTACTTAACTACTCATCCAGATGAATAAACAGCTTTTGAGGATTATCTAAAAGCTCATTCAAATTCATCTAGCTTCTCTGTTGATCAATCAAGTGACGGTCCTTTTCATGTTCCTTCTAATGGTCAAAATGACACTTCTTATAGTAGACACGCCTACTTCATTCAAGTTGACGCCGCGGTTGAAAATCTAAGAAATTCACCAGTGTGGTTAGAAATTCACAGTAAAGGTACTGGCACTACTTCTAACCATATTATCGTTTGGCAAAACAATAGCGGTAATGGATCTGAAACTCAAGTGCAACAACAAGCAGTAATCAGATATTATTATGATGATTTAAAGCAATTTTTAAACGTTGATAGTAATTTTAATAATCAAGCTATTTCTGTAAATGACCCAGCTGGTAACTGGATTAATTTTGGTGATGAAGCTGCGACAACTTTTGATAATTACCAAAGTGAAAATGCCGACAGTGCAGATACTATTTTAGACTCCGATGGTAATCCAGCTAGTTTTGCCGTAACCGGCATCTTTCCTCAATTCAATAATATCAATAACAACACAGACGGAACTGACTCTCACCCACAATACTTCATCGTCCACTTTACACATAAAAAGCAAGCAGCTGAATCACAATCAACCACGATAACAGAACACGTTTCTTATTACTACGAGAACGGCTCAAAGCAAGGACAAACTGTTCCTGATCAATATGCCCCAATAAATCAAGAATTGCATTTTACTCGTGATGGACAAACTGATTTGGTAACTGGAGTAATTACCTATGGCAACTGGAAACTCGTAGACGCTAATGGCAATGCAATTTCACTTCCGGCTATTCCATTTAGTCAATTACCACAAACATTGGTTGGAAACTACAAGCTTGATGCAAATGGCACATTTATTGTGAACAACAATACTGGCAAACCATTTTTAATCATTAAGGGTGATAATGGCAGTATTCCAGGCATTTCATTTAATGACGATGAAATAACTTCTCTATATAATCAAAATGGTGGTTCAATCACAGTTCAAATTCCATATATTCAAACTATAAATCCATCAACTCCTAAACCAACTCAACCAGCTCAACAACCTACTTTAGCTCCGGCACCAGATCCCACTACTCCAGTAACACCGCTTCCTACTGTCGAGCCAACTGCAACTGCTCAACCAACTAACGCAACGGTTTTACCAGACGCTACTCCTGTACAACCATTTGAAATTAAAAGAGTTAACTATAAATCAAGTACTAACGTTGCTCCTCATAGTCAAACGCAAAAACATGGTCACGACTACAACTATCTCAGCGCCCCTAAGGCAACCAGTACTCACATTGAAAAGCATGCTATTCAGTCAAAAGGTCAGATAAAGCCTGTTATTTCAAAGACAACTACTAATAAGCAAAATACACTTCCACAAACTGGTGAAAACAAATCTAACTTAGGAATCATTGGTCTAGGAATTGCTGCATTGGCTGGTTTATTTGGACTAGATTACGACAAAAATAAACGTAAAAATTAACCCTTAATAACATACAAAAAGCGGACAGGAATCAAATCCTGCCTGCTTTTCATTTACTCTTTTTTCTTTTCTTGTTCTTTCAGATATTTTTTTCTCTCGTCAAAGAATTTAATGGGCATTCCAATGAGAATAATTATCACGCAGATAAGCAACGCCTTAGCACTATGAGTATTATGGTAGCCCATCCATGTTATAAAGATCTCGACGATCAATGTCCAAATCATTGATCTCCAAACCAATTTCATAGTCTATCCCCTGCAATTTTTAAATTATTTCCTCTAATTACAAGAAATTATGCCACGCATTGGCTACATTGCCAAAACTATATTTCTGTCGACTTTGATAAGCATTTTTCAAATATTCTTCAATCATTGCAGGATGAAGATCCAGCGTATTAACCAGCGCCGTTTCATCCCCCGCCTGAATTAATCTACCATTGTAGTTATTGGTAATAATCTCATTAGGACCATAATTAATATCATAGCTAACTGCGGGACAGCCATGTTCTTGTGCTTCAAGCAAAGCCATATCAAATCCCTCATATTGACTGGTTAAGACTTCTAGCCAGGCGCTATTATAGACCTCAGTTAAATCCTGCTTAAAGCCGCCAAACACAATATAATCTTCAGCCTGCAGTTTCTTCACCCAGCCTTCAACTTAGGCTCAGTTTCTGCATCCCCATAACCATAAAACGTCAGGGTCAACTCCGGATACTTCTCATGCAACTTAACTGCTGCTCTAATTACATGATCGAGTCTTTTTACCGCATCAAGACGCGCTACCGCAATCAAACTATACGGCTTGCGGCTGTTAAGGGCTACAGGAGTAATATTCTTTTTAACAAAAGTTACCGGAATTGCGTAGCTATGATCCGTATCAAATAAGTTGGCGGCATGATCTGCTTCTTTATTCGTGGATGAAATTACGCCAGTCAAAGAACCTTCCTTAAGCATATCGCCAATGCCTTGATAAATATCAAACATATCGCCATCATACTGGCCATGAGTCGTCAAAGCTGAATGGAACACCATATATGCACTTTCATTAATTTAAAGGCGTCTAAAGTATAGTCAGAACGGTCCGCATACATCACTGCTTTCGAATCTGCTTTACAAATTTTATCTAAAAAATATGCTCTAAATTCTGCCAAACTATCAAAATCGTGCCAGTTTTCTGCTTCATTCAATTGTACTAAACACAAAACAGGCTGATTATCATCACTACCGCGGTAATGCATCATGATCTTAGATTTACCCAAATTATCATAATATTGGCGTAAAACTAAGCGTTCCTTATCTTCGAAAAATTCCGAGTAAGCTAAACAGCCATCATCGTAGTAGTCTGCTCGACCATAAAACCGTATTGATCGTAATAATTTGCGGAATACAAACGATTTTCCCGCAACACAATCTGCAATCGTTTCTTGCCATTACGATAGGCAATTTTATCCTGTACGTCATAATCTGAGCTATGCAAAATCTGTGCAATTAATTCGTCATCATCATCTTGTTCAGTCTTTAATCCCAAGTTTTGATAATACTGAAAAAGATTGATTACTGAATCAGCTGACTGCAAACTTGCCCGAGCATCATCATGCCAAAGATTATATTCGACTTCGATAATCTTAGCTTCTTGTCCAAACGACTCAAACAAATGAACTCGCTGCATCTGCGCAATTTCAATCGCTGAAGGAGTATGATTTTCTTGACTAGTAATAAAATAATGCATTTATCTTTCCTCATTTAGCAAAAAAGGACGAGCCACATGGTTCGTCCTTAAATATTAATCTGCATGTCTCCACTTCTTGTCAGTCAAGATACGAGCAGCAAGAAGTCCTAAAGGCAAAGCAATCACGATCATTAATGCTTCAGTAATCCAGAAGGCACCAATGTTGATGTTGGTAATCCCAAAATTGAATACTGCACGATACATGTATAGTCCTGGAACCATAATTACGATTGATGGAACCGTAATCGCAATTCTTGGAAAACCAACCTTTTGTCGTACAACACTTGCCAAAAGTCCAGCCAGTAGCGCACCGATAAAGGCTGCCAAAGCTGGAGCCATGTGAGCGTAATCGACTAAACTCAAACGAAGCGTATTAGCCATCGCACCAATAATCGCTGCTGTTGCCGCCATATTTGGTCGACTGTTGAACATAATCGAGAAGCCGAATACCCCACAAAAGCTGGCAATCAAACGCAAGAATGTTAACATGCCTGGATCGATCTTAAGCTTAAGCATAGAACCTGGATGGAGATTCAAAACAGTAGCTACCGCCCAACCAGCCATGGTCGCAATCGTAATGATCAAAATTGCATAAGTAAGTCGTTCAAGTCCTGAACGCATATCCAGTTTGGACATGTCGAGTCCTGACGTAATGAATGGGAATCCCGGAATAACAAACAGCATGGCGCCAATATAACCATAGGCATGGTGGTGATCCAAGTGAAAGAGTAGCGTACCTAAATTGAAGCAGGCAAAGTAAACTACGCAGGCTACCGCAACTGCAACTGCAATTTTGGCTACCAAAGTGATTTTCCGTTTACCCATAAGTGAGCGGACATAGTTACCGACTCCCGCACCAAAAAAGGCACAAATAACTTCTGGCAAGCCGCCACCTAACAAGAAAATAAATCCAGCACAAGCAAGACCAGAACTTAACCCAGCAATCACAGAAGAATAAGCCGACTTTTGATTGGCAATTTCACGCAAACGTTTATGAATTTGATCAATAGTCCATTGTCCATCACCAGCTTCGAATTGGCGGACAAATTTCTCCAACTCATTCAATTTGGTCATATTTACACCAGTAGCTGGCAAAGACAAGGTTTGCGAGTATGATTCATTATCAACGTCAAAGCAAGTATATTCAATCGATACCAAACCAATATCCGTTGAACAAGTGATGCCGAGCGTTCTTGCGATTGTGTCCATTGAATCACGCACACGCCAAGCTCCTGTACCGCAGCTTAAAAGCATGATGCCAACTCTACCTACAATCGAAGCTTTTTCAACTAGGGTTGCATCTTGGGCCAGTGTATCGCCATCACTCTTGAAGAACTCTTCCCATAGAATTTTCATATGGTGCTTTTCAGATAAATGATGTTCTTGTTCCTTTTCATTCATTGATATGATTACTTTCCTCTATCCTTGATTTTTAGTAAAATTATAGCTCTTTTATTCTACCACAGGATTTTTATCAAGCCCGGCATAAAATTTTATATTTTTAAAAATAAGTACTCCTTTTTTATTACTTTAAACTTATAATATTTTTTAGAAAGTAAGACAAATAGATATAAGGGAAGAAATTTAAAGTGGCACAATTAACAGATGAACAATTAGCCGATATTGCTCATGATTTTTATTTAAGCAAATTAAACATTGGCGAGATTTCACAAAAATACAATTTATCACGCTACTTAATTACTAAGGCGCTGGATGATGCCGAAATGCGCGGTATTGTTAAAATTCAAATTACCCAAGGCGTCAAACGCAATCAGTTATTAGAGCGCGAATTTCAGAAGAAATTTGGTTTAAAAGAAGTCTTCATCTTGCACTGCTATGAAGATAAGGAAGACGATAGTGAAGCTGTCATCAACTTTGCCTCTAAACAAATCGAAAACTACTTACAAAATACTAAAATAGCTGGCGTTAGTTGGGGGGCAACCATGCGCGGCGTAATCAATGATTTTTCTGAAGAAACTTTGACTAAGCTTTACTTCGTGCAGCTTTTAGGTCAACCAATCAACGCTAACCGACGTAAGAATCCATTAGCTGACATTTTGCATGCACACAGTTTAAATCTGCCTGCACCACTATATGTCATTAATCCTAAGATCATTCCTATTTTAAGAACTGAACCATACTTCAAGATAATTGAAAACTGCTACCATGATCTTGAATTGTTGTTTACTGGCTTAGGAAACTTTGATTCTTTCAGAACTAGCCAATTCTTACTTACTAACTACGGACCAAAATTATTTAAAGATATCCCTCAAGATAAAGTGGCAGGCATGATAATGGGCCGTCCTTACGATATCAATGGCAACTTCTTTCCTTCCATTGAAAAGCATATCTGTGGTATTTCAATGAAGGATATCATGAAAACACCAATTCGTTTTTGCGTTGTAAGCAATCGCTTTAAGTCAGAGGCCTTGCTTGGAGCACTTCGTAGCGGTATTATCACTCACTTGGTAATCAACGATGCTATCGCAGAGCGAGTACTGCAACATGAAGACTAATTTTGGGAGGAAAAAATGAAAAAATAAATTCGACCTATGGATCGGGGCCATTAACCTGTTTAACTGCCTCTTATTCATCGTTTCATGGTTCGCTATTTTCGGCGCAAGTTTCACCACTAGAATGGCGATGTTCTACTACCTATTTGCTTGGGCCGGCGTAATTATTAATGCTATTGCCGTTGTTCAAGCACATAATTTAAAAATTTCCACGATTGGACCAATATTAGGCGTGGTTGGTAATGCTCTTTATAGCTTTACCGCTGTCCTGGCTTTGCCTGCCGTAATCATCAATATTATTTCTGCTTTATTTTTATGCAACACGATAATAAGAGAAAAGCTTAAAAAATGCCGCAACAAAAGTTGCGGCTTTTCTTAAGCTTTTTATTGTAAGCGGTTTACAACGACGGTGAGGTGATATATAAGGAGTTTTGAACTGAATCTTGTATTCCAGATGTAGAAAGCATGATGAACTTAGATGAGGCTGTTGCTAATTTTGATTTAGATGGGCAAAAGCCGGAAGATGTTAATGTAGAAAGGATTCCTGCTAATGATTAATGATGTCCGAAGAAAACTGAAGATAAAAATACATCCCTGAACTACTAAAACTGGAGTTTAGGGATGTATTTTTAGCCTAAATATGAAATCGCTACTTGTAATTGTGCTAATTTCATCGCAGCTTGAGCAACATTTTTGCGATCAACATCGACATAAATTTCAAAGTGCTCATCGTCAAATTGATAACCTGATCCTAAAGCAATTTCTCTTGCCGTATCATTTAGTTCTACGTCCTCATCATTAGGGTCAAGCTTGAATAAAATCCGACCGCCGTCACTAACACGACAATGATCTTCTGCTTCGTCTACCCAGACATAAACCGTATCACCATAAGCATCAATCATCATTGTGGCAATTTGCATCGTATGATCATCTACCCAAATAACATTGGTATTTGCAGCTACATAATCACCGATTTCTCTGCTTAATGCCTTTGTCTCTTCTTGTTTCATTTTTTACCTCATCTTGATCTGAGCTAACTTGTAGCCTGAATCCTTAAACAGCTTGAATTTATTCTTCAAACCACTAGTTACATAAACTTTCTTATCCTTAGTGATAAAAATTGCGTCGGTACCCTTCTTTTGTTCAATGTACTGGTAGCCTTTTTCCAGTCCTTTATCAAAGGTAGCAGTTGAAAGTGCATCCCCATCAACCGAATTCTTAGTCACAATAGAAACACTCATCAAATTATTTTGGAAAGGATAACCAGTCTTAGGATCCATCAAATGACTATAAACGGTCTTGCCGACCTTCAAGTAACGTTCATAAATACCTGAGGTAACAATTGTCTTATTCATTTCTGGGATAGAACCAATAGCGGTACCACGACTCTTCTTAGGATCCTGAATACCGACCGTCCAATTACTGTGGTTAGTTGGTGAAGGACCTAATACATATACATTACCACCTAGATCAATAATTGCACTTGTTACACCATCTTTAACCAAAACTTTTTTAACTTGGTCGGTAATATAGCCCTTGGCAATTCCGCCTAGGTCTAGTTTCATATTCTTTTTAGTTAAATAAACGGTGCATTTTGCATCATTGAACTTAACATTACGATAGTTAACTAGTGGCAAGCGAGCATCAATTTGCTTTTACGTTGGCTTATGGGCATCTGGAAAACCGATCCGCCATAAACTAGTAATTGGCCCAATTGCCATGTCAAAGGATTCATCCGAATTTTGACTGTAGTAATATGCTTTCTTGCATAAATCATAAACATCAGCGGAAACTTTGACCGGCTTCAGCATTAATCTTATCAACTTCACTGCCCTTTTGGTTAATAGTGATCTCATCGGCTAGCTTTTTAATACGAGCCACACCAGCGCTGCACTCTTATTCTTGTTATTAACCTTGATCGTACAAACAGTACCCATCAAAAATTGCGTGTCTTCAGTCGGCTTAGTGGTTAGGTTAATTGTACTTTTATTTTGCGTCTTACTCTTCGTGCTGTATCCCGTAACTACAGAAAGAAGCATTACTAAAAGCAAGAATACAATAGGTAATTTTCTTTTCAATTTTAAATCTCCAATAAAAAAGAGTAGCTTTCATACTACCTTTTTGGGCAGCGTTCAACAATTGTGATACATAGGTAATGAAGTCGTTTGAAGATTCAGTAGCACCTGAAACTACTTGAATGCCGTTTACGTTAGCGCCGTTAGCCTTAAATTCTTTGCTTAAAGTATCAATGATGACTTCTTTGCACGAAGTTGCTGCAGATCGTGTTGATCCTAGCGCATAAGCATATAGGGAAAGAATGGATGTTTTGATATCAACAAATTTAAAATGCTTTTTTAGTGACATTCTCTTTTTTTCAAAAATAAATAGCCTGATTCAACGAACCAGACTACTTCTAACTAAACCAATTAAGCTTTTTTCGTCTTTTTAGTAATTCCTGCAATAGCTTGGAAGACAACCCAAACAATGTAGAAGTAAAATACATAAACTAAGCCAGCGATATCGAGTTGCTTCGAAGCAAACCAGTACCATTGGTTGTCTTGTGAACTATAAATCCAGTATAAAATTCCCAATGCAATTAAGCCTAAAGCATTGATAATGGCAAAGATCCATAAGTTGCCGTTCTCATGCTTTGCTAGGTAGATTAATGCCCAAACTAATGATCAAGCACATGCTGCAACTACAACACATCAATAAAACACCGTTGCGAACATTCTTCTAACCCTTTTTCATTCATATAGTTCTATTTTAACATAATGTGAAAAGTGTAACTTATTTTATTATAAATTATTCTAAAATATTCAAATTAAATAACTTTTATGTAAATAATCTGAAAAAGCATTCCCGCCTTGACAGTAATCGCTTTCTAATTATACCTTTTAACTATACTAATTTTTTGGAGAAATTTATGAAAACTAGAGGCTTATCAGTTAAAAACGTTGTAGCGATCGGAATTGGTTCGGCTATCTATGTCATTTTAGCCCGTTTTACTTCAATTCCTACGCCTATTCCTAACACCAATATTGAACTCGTCTTCCCTTTTCTTGCCCTACTTGCGGCAATCTATGGCGCTAAAGTTGGCTTTGCAGTAGGTTTTATTGGTCATGCTTTATCTGACTTTATTATGTATGGACAAACTTGGTGGAGCTGGGTTCTAGCCACAGGAATCTTCGGTTTGATAATTGGGCTTTCCAGAAAGCCATTGGATCTTAAAAACGGCATTTTTGGTTTTAAACAAATTATTTTCTTTAATATCGTGCAAATTCTGGCTAACGCTATCGCCTGGATTGCTGTTGCACCAGTCGGCGATATTCTGATTTACAGTGAACCTGCCAATAAGGTATTCGTGCAGGGCATCAGCGCAACGATCTCTAACGGAATTACTATCATGATTGTGGGTACACTGCTACTTAAAGCATACGCGGGAACCAAAATCAAAAAAGGCAGTTTGCGAAAAGAAGATTAGAAAGGCGTTTTATGACCCAACCAATTATCTCATTCAAGAATTTTACATTTAAATATGATAGTCAGGCATTTCCAACGCTGAAAAATATTAACTTAGATATTAATAAAGGCGAAAAGATTCTCATTGCCGGACCATCAGGTAGTGGTAAATCAACGATTGGTCGCTGTCTTAACGGCTTGATTCCTAATATCGATACAGGTGATATCGAAGGTGAATGCCTGGTTGACGGTAAAAATATCCAGAATACTAATTTATTCGATTTATCTTTTACTACTTCAACTATTTTGCAAGATACTGACAGTCAGTTTATTGGATTAACCGTTGGGGAGGACATTGCTTTTGCTTTGGAAAATGACTGCAAGCCGCAAAACAAGATTCGTCAAACGGTACATCGCTGGACTGATGAGCTTAATATTTCGCACTTATTAAAACAATCACCCCAGAATTTATCAGGCGGGCAAAAACAAATTGTGGCTTTAGCAGGTGTCTTAATTGATGAATCACCTATTCTGCTTTTTGATGAGCCGTTAGCCAACCTGGATCCTGCTTCTGGCGTTAAAACAATGGCCTTAATTGATCAAATTCAAAAGGAATTAAATGCCACGGTAATCATCATCGAACACCGCGTTGAAGAAGTGATGCGTCAATCACTTGATCGTATTATTTTAATTAATGATGGTGAAATCGTTGCTGATAAAAAGCCGAATGATCTTTTACACGAAAACAGATTAGAAGACATTGGCGTTAGAAGTCCGCTTTATTTAAAGGCGTTGGAAAAAGCCAATATTGATATTGCCAACATCCCTGACTTAACTTCCGTCGCAGCTTTGCCTGATGAACCCGAAATCGGTCATCAATTGCAAGACTGGGTTAATCACAGCATACTGGAAGGTGAAAAAGAAGAGACTATTCCTTTGCTTGAATTAAAAGGCGTTGGTCACCGCTACAACAAATTGCAGGTTAATCCATTGCACGATGTCACAGCTACCATCAACAAAGGCGACTTTGTTTCAATCGTTGGTCAAAATGGTGCTGGTAAAACTACCCTTTGCCGTATTATCTGTGGCTTCATCTCAAACGAAGGACGCGTTCTCTTTAACGGTGATGACTTAGCCTCACTCTCAATCAAAGAACGTTCAGAAAAAATTGGCTACGTCATGCAAGATCCTAATCAAATGATCTCCCAAAAGATGATCTTTGACGAAGTCGCATTGGGTTTACGTTTGCGCAACTATAATAAGGAAGCAATCAAAGAAAAAGTCTATCATGTGCTAAAGATTTGTGGCCTCTACCCTTACCGTAACTGGCCTATTTCTGCTTTAAGTTTCGGTCAAAAAAAGCGTGTGACAATTGCTGCAATTCTGGTGCTTGAACCTGATCTGCTTATCTTGGATGAACCAACTGCAGGACAAGATTGGAAGACTTACACTGAGATCATGGGCTTCTTAAATCAACTTAATGAGCAAGGCAAAACGATCATGATTATCACTCACGACATGTACCTCATGATGGAATACACCAATCGCTCACTTGCTTTTGCGGATGGTGAATTAATTGCAGATACTCTGCCAATCAAGCTTTTAACTGAAAAGAGCTTAATCAGAAAGGCAGCTTTAAAGCGAACCAGCTTATATGATTTAGCTAAAAAATATCAGTTAAGGGATCCTGACGCATTCGTTCGCGCATACATCAATTCAGAAAGGAACAAGTAATATGCATGATGAAAGTCAAATACTAGGCTATCAACCAGGGAGTGGTTTTATCTATCAGCTAAATGCCACGACCAAGTTAGTTTTCATGTTGCTGGTTTCGGCAGCTTGTATGATTACTTACGATACCCGTTTTCTAGTTGCGATTGGTATTCTCTCGATCTATCTTTTTAAGGAAGCAAACATCAAATGGCGTCAAATTTCTTTTATCGTTAAATTTATCGTTGCTTTCATGATTTTGAATTTGCTCTTTGTTTACCTTTTCCAACCAACTTATGGTGAAAATATCTATCATTCAAAGAGTATCTTGATTCATGCTGGTTACTTTACATTGACCATTCAAGAAGTTTTCTACCTACTTAATTTATTCTTGAAATACGTCTGCTCAATTCCAGTCGTGCTGCTTTTCTTGCTCACAACGAATCCAAGTCAATTTGCGGCAAGTTTAAATCGCATCGGTATCAGCTATAAGATTTCTTATGCCGTAGCATTGGCATTGCGCTACATCCCTGATATTCAAAATTCTTATTGGTCCATCTCGGCCGCACAACAGGCACGTGGTGTTGAACTATCCAAGAAAGCTAAATTATCTAAACGAATCAAAGGCACATTAAACATTGTCATGCCACTAATCTTCACTAGTTTGGATCGAATCGATACAATCAGTACGGCAATGCAACTCAGACGATTTGGTTCCAAGAAAAAGCGTACTTGGTATGTTGCAGAATCATTTAAAAAAGATGACTTTTGGGTAATGGGATTAGCCGTTGTACTAGTTTTACTTGTCGTACTTCTTTGGCAACTTGATCACGGCCGCTTCTATAATCCATTTGTATAATTAAAAGGGATCGCTATTAATTTAGCGATCCTTTTTATGATGTTTCTTCTTTTTATCGTCGTCTTCTAAGGTAACGATTTCTGGCTTTTTAGGTATTGGCGGTGTAATTACTTCATAATTGCGCAAACGTCGTTCTAGATAATCGTCTAGTTCTTTACCGATATTTTCGTGAACAATTATTGTCATTTAGTCCACCTTCTTTTTTCTAATTATACATCTAAAAGTGCAGATTAAATAAGGTGATCACTAGATATGTCATACCGCTGGCAATTACGGGGCCAGCTGCCACGCCTTTGAAGACCACCACACCGATGATCGTACCGAGCACTAAGGCAACGGTCACTTGTGGTACGGCGGCTAATTGGTCAACGCCATATCTAGATAAAATAGCGACTGCGATACCTGCTAAAACTGCGATCCATCCTGCTGGTGTTTTAAAAGTTTTGATTAGGTCTTTAAAACCAATCTGTCCGGTAGCAATAGGGATTAAGATTGCGACTGAGATGACAGTCACGCCCCAGTTGATTCCTTTTGCTTGAATTGTTGGCAGCCATTTACTGGTAAAAGGTAGTAATTTGAATAGCATCACAACCCCTGTCGCAATAATCAATGACATATTTTTTCCAACTAATGCTACTACTAAAATTAAGGCTAAAAATAGCCAACTCTCCATCTACTTTTCCCCCCCCTCAAAAATACTTATTTTCTTACTTTAACAAAAAATTGTTTTCAAGACAAAATAAGTGAAATCTAATTCCAAATATGCAATAATAAAAATACGCAAGGAATGAATATTGTATACGCAAATACAGTTCACGGAAACGTGGACTTTTTTGTTTGCAAAAGAAAAAGCCTGATTTCTCGGACTTTTTGGGACATAAGTTTATTAAGGGTTAATTTATTCTTTCTTGGCTTGACCGAAGAAGCCGATCATTATTGATGCAGCGCCTAAGACCAAACCAAGTAAAGTAACATGATTTTGCTTTTGTCCAGTTTGTGGAAGTGTAGTTGCCACCTTTTTATTTGCTTTTTTAACTTGAGGAGTGACTACCTTTTTTACTGAGATATGTTTGATAACTGGTTTATCCACCTTAACTGCGGTTGTAGCAGTCTTGGCTTTTTTAACTGTTTTTGTCTTTTTATCGGTCAGTACTGCTTTGCCAAAATGGCGTTTTGCTTGAGGTTGAAAGAATACTTCCTCATTATTGTTGGTCGCTGGAGCTTGGCTAACTGTACATGCATCAGGTAAATGAGTTTTGACTTGGGGTTCACCAAATTGAGGTGTTTCCGGCTCGTCTGAATCTTTAGAGCTGGTGGGAAGAAGTTAGGTTGTTCAGGATCAGAATTTGGTGTTGGTTTAGGTTGGGGCTCTGGTTCAGGTTCTGGTTGGGGATTAGGAACAACTGGATAAGCTGGCATCATCCAATCCCAACAGTGATTTTCACTACCAATAGTAACTTCTTTAGCTACTATGTTACCATCTACATTAAATCCAGTATCAAATACAGCATTTGGAGCTAAAATACTTCCTATGAAATGACCATTAGCAATTTTCAATTCTTGTAAATTGCTACCAAAATTCCATAAAATACGATTGGAATATTTATGATATTCTTATGAATCGATTTTTTCATTACCATAATATAAATCCATATTGGCAGCAGACGATAATGAAGTCAGATTTTCATTTTTTCCAACATTAATAATAATCAATGGAGATTCTTTAGTATCTGTTAGGCCATGAAATGTTATTGTACCGGAAGTCAATGTTTATGACCTAGCGTGAACGGATTAGCATTCATCACAATCGCAGCGATCTTCTTATTAGCTTAATCGTCAATCTTGGGCATGTCATGCAAGTAGTCTTGGATATCAGACGTACCATTTTCAAGAAAGGCTGCCTCGTCAGTTTTCGCCAAGAGATTGAAGTGCAAGTGTTTAAAGCTTGCCGCATACTTTGCTTTCGTGAAAATAAAGTAATGGAAAGTCTTTTCTTGGGTTAGGTAATTCATCAAATTGGTGACTACCTTGTTCAAGCATTATCGTTTTTAACACCGATATACTTCAAAACATTGCCACTAAATTACCATCTTCGTCGACCAAGCCAATTGTGTGATCAATCACATTTACTTCTCGCTCGCTAAAATCATGCAAACCCAGAGAAGTTAGCAATTGTTTCCACCTTTTTTCTAGTCGAGGAATCGTTTAAAAATAAATCAACGACTTTGTCCATAAACATGCCACCTTACTAAGCATTAATAACAAGTAATTATTTTCACAAATTCAGTGTACTCCCAAATTTAATTATTTTAATTTAATCACTAAATTTTTAATTTTTTCAAAAAATCAGCGATGATCTCATGTGTTTTTTCAGGTTGTTCTGCCTGTGGTAAGTGACCACATTCAGGAATTAGAGCAGTTTCTACCTGATCATTTAAGAATTTAACCGCCTTAATGAAATCAGGATTGAAATATGGCGATTTAGCCCCAGCAATTACAAGAAGTGGCACAGGCATATCCATGACCACGTCGCGCCAATCTTGCTCAGCATGTTCAACTAAGCATTTATAGTTTTCTTCCGGATCATAAGGAAATTCTTGATATTCCTTCTTAGCTGCTTCAAACATTTCGTCATCAATATGGTGATAAAAAGCCTTGCCAAAATCTAGCTTTAACATTTCAGGATAGTTATCCCAATTTAGATCTTTAAAACCATACTTCCAATTCTTGTCGGCGATCATCTTTGGTGATTGATCCAAGTCAACCATTGCCTTAAGTCTACCCTTGCCATAGATGGATAAATAAGCCCAGATGTTGGCGGCACCCATGGAGTTGCCAATTGCAACAACATCATGCAAGTCTAGTTTAACTAGTAATTCTTCTAGATCTGCGGCATGACGACTAATGCGTTGTCCGCGATAAGTACGTTCAGATTTTCCTTGGTTTCTTGGATCCAGCATAATGAAGCGATAATCCTTCTTAAATAAGTTAATTAAATCGCGCCACATCTGACTAGAACCACCGATTCCTGGGATTCCGAGCAAAACTGGCTTATCTTTTTCACCAGTATCACTGTAATGTAAAGTTACATTATCATTTGTTTTAAATTCCATTTTTCCTTACTTTCTATTACACAAAAAGTCAACCTGGTACTCCCAGATTGACTTTACTTTTAACAGACGCCAATAACTTTCATCCATAAAGTACCAACAATACCAAAGATCAAGATGTAGATGATACCTAAAATAAAGTTCATCTTCCACCATTCATTTTGTTTGACATAGCCCGTCGTAGCCAAAATAGAAGCTGGACCGTTAGCATAGTGCGTGGTTGATGCGTTGATTGCGCCGGTGAATGCCAAAAGCATTGCTAAAAGTCCAAGTGGTGCACCCATAGCTGTTGCCACAGTCAAGAATGGCGAGTACAAAACAGTCATGTGTGCAGTACCACTAGCAGAGAAGTAGTGAGTGTAGAACATTAATAGAACTAAGACTACTAATACCCCACCCCAGCTAATGCCGTGAACTTCACTTTGAATAAATTTGGCAAACTAACCGATAAAGCCGTAAGAGATAAGCTTGCTGGCCATGAAGATCAAAATTGAAAGCCAAAGCAAAATGTTCCAAGCACCAATTTCGTGCAAGGCATCTTCCATACTCAAGACACCGGTAATCAGCAAAATTGTTACAGCTAAGAATGCTACAAATGCTGAATCAAGTTGTGGAATTTTGGAAAAGCCTGAAAAAAGCCAAAGCAAAATAGCTAAGCAGAAGACTGCAGCTATAATCTTTTCTGGTTCAGACATTGGCCCCATTTCTGCTAGCTTGCCATCTGCCCACTTTTTAGCGTTAGGTGTTTCCTTAACCTCAGGTGGGTACATCTTGTAGATGACGATCGGAATAACTATAACAGGTACCAAAGCTGCTCAGAACCAGCTAACCCAGCTCATTTGATAACCCTTTTGTGCCGCCATTTGTTGAGCAACCAAGTTAGGAGCCGTACCGGTAATGAACAAAGCGGTTGACAAAATGTTGGTATGAAAGGCCGTAAAGTCTAGATAAGCACCAATCTTTTTCTTGATGGATCATTTGGATTAGAATCGTAACTCTTAGAAATTGATTCAACTACTGGCCAAGTAACACACCAGTACGAGCACTATTTGATGGAATCAAAGCACCCATAATCAATTCCAAACTAGTAATCGCATAACCGATACCAATTGATTTTTTACAAAAACGTTTAATCATGAGGTATGCGACACGGTTACCTAAACTTACTAATACCGTGAGCCATGATAAAGGCCAAATAAAGCCTTTGTAGTTTACTCTTTCTAGATATTTCATTTTTTCTTCTCCTGCTTAGCTTTAATAAACTAAATTTTAAAAACGAATGTTTTCACATAGTATTATATACTTTTTATTCGAATTTTAAGCATTTTTCAAATAAATATTTATTTTTTAGTATTTTATAAAAATATATTAACTTGTGAAATTAGTTCATAAATAACTTGTTATTTTTATAGGTAAAAGAAAAAAGCCTAGTAAAAACTAGGCTTTGAGCTATTAACCAATGTTGTCCCATGGCTTTAGGTCGATTGCTGGGCCTTCTGCCAATTTAACTTGTTCATCAGTCAAAAATTCTTTTCTAACTACGACATCGTAAACATAATCTTCAAACCATGGTTGGCTCATTTCGTAGAAGCCCTTGTGACCATATTTATCGCCCCAAGAGTTTTCAACCTTCCACTTGCGAATGTGGCCGTGATCTTCATCAACACCGACTAAGGTCATATCGTGAGTAGCAAAACCTTCGCCAGTCGCTAAACGATCAGCCTTGCTCATCTTGGTATCAACACCAAATAATTTATCGGTTTGGTAAAGTTCGGTATCAAGATAACCAGTCTTTCTTTCCATTTGCTTCAAAACGTCGTTACCAAAGATTACGGCATCCCCAGACTTAAGTTGTGCTACAGCAGCTTGAGCCAAGTATTCAATTGGCACATTCAAAAACTTAATTTGATCACCGCCATCAACATTGTCATAAAGTGGCATATGGTAAAGCTTGTTAAATTCGTGGTTAGGACAGTTTGATAAAACTACATAATCATCAAACTTAAAGTCCTTGAAATACTTTTGTACGAATTCACGTGGAGTTAAGTCTCTTTCCAAGTGATATTTCTTGTCGTCATCGCGGTATTCCAAGTCAAACTTCTTTGGTGGTTCGCCTAAGGCAACAGATACCATGCGGTAAACTTCATTCAAAAAGTGCTTCTTAGCCTTTTCAAGTTCATCTTGTGAACTGCCTTCACTCACTAATTTACGTAAAGCAATAGCATCTTTTCTTTCCTTACGTGCTAAAGAATCGATCAAACCAGTAGTATTGTTGGAGTTAAAACTTTCAGGCATTGCGTATGAAGGTACAACACCATATTTTTTAACTAGGTTGATGGCCATGCTCCAAAGGCCGCCATCTTCACCAGCAAAAGCTAACCATGATTGCACTTCGCGGTCGTTAAGTGGCCTATCAGCCAAACGGATCATTGCATCATAAAAGGCATTTGCACGTTCAATCTTATCCCAGAAAAAGTTATAAGCTTGTGAGAAAGTGAAATCTTTTACTTTGTTTTGCTTGCCAAAGTAATGACGCAAAACATTCAATGTGGCAAATTCCCAGCAACGACCAGAATGCTTTTGGTCAGTCACGCCATCTACATCAAGTTCAGTTGAAAAAACATGGTTTAAACGTTCTGAAACGCGATCGTTAAAGGATGCTTCAAGTAATCCGCTACGACGAGCAGCACGTGAAGCAACTTGATTTTTGCTATTAGTATTGAAATCGGCAGAAAAGTCTGCGATCTCTTGATCAGAAATAACTGTCATATCCTACCTCGTTAGTCTCTAATTTTTTATTAATTCTTTAATCATAATAATACCTTCTTTTGTATTATCTAGCAAGCAAAAAAAGCGTTCAATGAACGCCTTTTTCTTAATATATCTATATCAATTAAAGTTCAATACCTGATAAAACTTCTTGCATCTTATCAGCTGAGTTGATCATCTTAGCATTTTCAGCATCTGAAATTTCGGTTTCGATAACCTTTTCGATACCGTTGCCGTTAATAACAGCTGGAGTACCTAAGTAAAGGTCGTGCTTAATGCCGTATTCACCGTTGATTGGTGCTGATAATGGCAAGCAGATTGAACGGTTGTCCAAAATAGCACTAACGATTTGGGTAAGCATCATAGCAACACCGTAGAATGTAGCACCCTTGTTGGCAATAATCTTACCACCCTTCTTGCGGACATCAGTTTCAATTTCGCTTAAAACGTCGTCGTTGATTTCAGCGTAGTCACGAAGTGGCTTACCATCAACGATTGATTCATCAAAGTTTTCAAAGCTAGTGTCACCGTGTTCACCTAAAACCATTGAGTTTACCTTAGCAACTGGAACGTTAAGTTTCTTAGCCAGTTCAACGCGAAGACGCATTGAGTCAAGTGAAGTACCAGTACCAATTACACGATTCTTAGGGAAGCCTGACAATTTTTGAGTTAAAGTAGTCAAAATGTCTACTGGGTTAGCTGAAACAACGAATACACCCTTGAAGCCTGAGTCAACGATTGGCTTAACAATACTCTTCAAGATCTTAACGTTCTTAGCTACCAAGTCAAGTCTAGTTTCACCTGGTTTACGAGGAACACCAGCAGTAATTACACAAACATCAGCATCTCCGGCATCGCTGTATTCAGCTGGGTGGATGTTGGTTTGACCCATAAATGGAGTGATATCTTCAAGGTCCATTGAGTCACCAACTGGACGATCCTTAGCTACATCGCAAATTGCCAATTCATCAACAGTAGCGTTTTGCAATAAGTCATTTGCAAAAGTTGAACCTACGGCACCATCACCAACAAGAAATACTTTTCTACTCATAAGTTATATTAGTCCTTTCATAAACGTAATTTTCTACATATTCCATTATACACTAAGCGCTTACATTAGACACTATTTATTAATTAATTACGTTAATATTGTGCTTTTCTTAACAAATATATTGAAAAAAAGACAACTCTCATTGTCTCTTTTTCGGTTAGATTTATTTGTGTTCTCTAGCGTATTTAGCCATTTGAATACCAGCTTGGCGACCAAAGATAACCGTTTCAGCAACTGAGTTACCACCAATACGGTTGTTGCCGTGAAGTCCGCCAGAAACTTCACCAGCTGCATAAAGACCTTTAATTACGTTACCGTTGGTATCCAATACTTGAGTTTCGGTGTTGATATGAATTCCGCCCATAGTGTAGTGAATAGCTGGGTGAATGTGAATAGCGTAGTATGGTCCACGGTTTAATTCACGATCCATACCAGTAGTTCTGCCAAATTCCTTATCCTTGTGGTTTTCAACGGCCTTGTTCCACTCATCTACTGTGGCAGCTAAGTTTTCTGGATCAACATCAATTTCCTTAGCTAAGTCAGCCAAAGTGCTGCCCTCCTTAACCAAGCCAATGTGGTCATAAAATTCTACAGCTGCAAAATGAGCACGAACACCTGAATCGAAGACCAAGTATGCACCGTCTTCGTTTAAACCAGTAATCGCACTTGAAACAATTTTACGGGTGTTTAATTCGTTAACAAAACGCTTGCCGGCCTTGTTAACCAAAATAGCACCTTCACCTCGTAAACCTTCACCGATTAAGTAAACGTGTGGGTTATCAGTATCTGCAGTTGGGTGAACTTGAATAAAGTTCATTTGCATCAATTGCGCACCAATTTCTTTAGCAAGCTTAATCCCATCGCCAGTAGCACCTGGTTGGTTGGTAGTCTTGTAGTCAACTAAATCTGGACGATACTTCTTGATGATTTCTTTAGAAGCGCCAAAGCCACCAGTAGCAAGCAAAACTGCCTTAGCCTTAATTGTTTTAACGCCTTCATCAGTTTCAACTTCTACGCCGTTAACATTGCCATTCTTGTCTTGCAACAATTTAGTTACTTTAGCACCAGTAAAGATATCTACACCGGCCTTTTTAACTTGGTTAGTTAAACGTGAAGTCAAATAAAAGCCAACTGGTTCCATTGAACCTGGACGGTGAGCTCTCTTTACGCTCATCCCACCGGTAATGGTTAAATCAGTCAAACGAACGCCATATTTCATTAACCAGCTAATTGCAATAGCGGAGTGGTTAACAAAGTACTTAAGCATTGCACGGTCGTTTAATAAACCGCCACCTTTTAAAGTTTCTTCGTAAAAGTCACGGTTGTTGTCAATGATTCCTTCATCAAGTTGAACCAATGATTCAGATGCGTTCATACCACTAGAAGCACGACTAGTGTTACCACCAGTTTTACCGTTCTTTTCCAAAATAACAACATTCAAACCAAGTTCACGAGCTTGAAGTGCTGCTGTTAAGCCAGTACCACCTGAACCAACAATTATTGCATCATATTTATTTTTTAATTCTTTATTATTTGGCATAATATCCCCTATTATTCTTCTGGAGTGGACTTGTCGACATTAGTCATCTTCATGTAGTCCATCCATTCATCGTATTGCTCTTCGGTAACCTTGCCGCTCTTTAAGGCAGCTTCTTTCAAAGTAGTGCCCTCTTTTTGTGCAGCTTGGGCAATTTTAGCAGCCGCATGGTAACCAATGTGTGGTGATAAAGCAGTAACTGTCATCAATGAGTTTTCAAGCAAATCATCCATTCTTTCATCGTTAACAGTTAAGCCATGAATCATTCTATCAGCAAAACCAGTAATTGTACCAGTTAATATATCACAAGAATCAAGGAATGAAGCAATCATGACAGTCTTAAAGACGTTCATTTCAAAGTTACCTTGACTTGAAGCAAAAGTAATCGTGGTATCATTACCAAATACTTTAGCAGCAGCCATAGTTACAGCTTCGGCTTGAGTTGGGTTTACCTTACCTGGCATGATACTTGAACCTGGTTCGTTAGCAGGAATATTTAATTCACCGTAACCAGCTCTTGGACCTGATGCCAAGAATCTGATATCTTGAGCAATCTTAAACATGTCGGCTGCGAGCGTCTTAAGTGCACCATGCATTACATCAAGACCTGAGTGGTGAGCTAAGCCCCAGAACTTGTTGGTCTTTACCTTGAATTCATGGCCGTAGACTTCTGATAATTTACCGGCAATCTTTTCTGTCATGCCTGGAGCTGCGTTCAAGCCAGTACCTACGGCAGTACCACCAATGGCCAATTCATAAAGAGTTGGCTTTAATTCTTGAATGTATGACAAGTCATGTTTAAGTGCTGAAATATAGCCTGAAACTTCTTGACCAAAAGTTAAAGGAGTAGCATCTTGCAAGTGAGTACGACCAACCTTAACAGTCTTCCAGTACTTCTTTTCTTTAACTACTAATTCATCAATTAAGTGTTGAACAGCTGGTTCAAGTTTATCAAGTGCTTCAACGGCAACGATGTTCATTGCTGTTGGGAAAGTATCGTTAGAAGATTGACCACGGTTAACGTCATCGTTTGGCAAAATGTTCAAACCTGGGTGCAACTTGTTAGCTAAGTTAGCAACAACTTCGTTGACGTTCATGTTGCTTTGCGTACCTGAACCAGTTTGCAAAACGTGAAGTGGGAAGTCCTTTCTTAAGTCTTCATCGCTCAAGGCTAAAAGATGATCAATTGCATCTTCAATTGCTTCACCTTTTTCCTTAGGTTCATCCCCAACTTCCACATTTGATTCGGCAGCAGCCTTCTTCAAATGCAAAAATGCACGGATGATTTGTAAAGGCATTAACTCACCGCTTGGGAAGTTATTGCGACTTCTTTCCGTTTGTGGACCCCACAAAGCATCCTTAGGAATTTTTACAGGACCGATGGTGTCGCTTTCAATACGATAGTTTTCTTCGCTCATTATTTTTCCTCCTTACATAAGCATAAGGTTTTTGTTAGTTTTCAATCACCTTTTATGATACCTGTAAAGGCTTTCTTTTTCAATTAAAGAAAAAAAGATCTAGGATAGCCTAGATCTCATCTTAAAAATTTCTACCTATTTTGATGGTTCATCTTTTTAGCAAAGAAGTCACCAACAATTTGTACAATAAAAATCAAAATAATTACTAAGACAGTAGCAACTAAGGTAACGTCATTGTTAAAACGATTGTAACCATATGAAATAGCTGTGTTACCTAAACCACCGGCACCGATGGCACCAGCCATTGCAGTTAAACCAATCAATGAAATGATGGTTACTGTTGAAACGCGGATTAATTCTGAACGTGATTCACGTAAGTAAACATCAAAAATGATATCTGAAACAGTTGCGCCTAAACTTTGAGCAGCCTCTACTTTACCTGTGTCAACACTTTCAAGGGCAACTTGTACCTGACGAGCGTAGAATGGGAAAACACCTAAAGTTAATGGAACTAAGGCTGCCTTCATCCCGATTTGAGTACCAACAATCTTTTGCGTAACAGGTGCAACAAAGGCAAGCAAGATTACAAATGGAATAGCTCTAAAAATTGAAACGATCTTATCGCAAACGTTATACCAGAACTTGTTTGGACGAATACCGTCTTCTTTGGTTACAACAAGCAAAACACCAAAAATAATTCCGAGAATGCCACCGAAGATTGTGGCCCAAAAAGTCATGAATAATGTTTGAAAGATACTAGTTCCCCAGCCAGCGTCTCCGCCCCAGCCGAGTTGTACGACATTTGGACAAACTTTTTCAAACCAACTAATCATCTAAATTCCCCTTTTCATCCAATCTAGTCAAAGTAACGTTTTGCTTCTCCAAGAATTCTCTAGCTTGCTTTTGCTTATCGGCATCCCCTTTAACCAAAACAACCAAAGTACCGATCGCTTCGCCATTTAACAGTTCCACGTTACCATAAAGCATTGAAACCTCTACTCCAATTTGACGGTAAAGTTCAATAATGATGGACTTAGTCACATTGGCAATGCTGTAAACCAGTTGATATACCTCTTCATTTGCTTCTAGCTTGCCAAGGTTCAAGGCCTCTAAAGTTTGAATAGCTTCAAGGCCACCACCAACAAAGCGTTTAGTCAATTCCTTCTTAGGATGCAAGAAGACTTGACGCAAATTACCTTTTTCAATCATCTTACCGTGTTCCATTACAGCAACCTTATTACAGATCTTCTTAACGGCATCCATTTCGTGGGTGATTAAAACTACAGTCAAACCTAATTGCTTATTGAGTCGCTTCAATAGATCCAAAATTTGTTGTGTATTTTGTGGATCAAGCGCACTAGTAGCTTCATCAGAGATCAAGATATCGGGGTGGTTAGCTAAAGCACGAGCAATAGCTACTCTTTGTTGCTGACCACCTGATAATTCAACTGGATAAAAGTTAGCCTTATCTTTCAAATCAACTAAATCAAGCAATTCTAATGAACGTTTTTCTAATTCTTCATCGGAAAGTTTTGCGTGCTTTAATGCAAAAGCAACATTTTCTAAAACCGTTGTTTCATTTAATAGGTTGAAACCTTGGAAAATCATGCCGATTTTTCGACGTTCCAGTTGCAATTGTTTATTAGAAATAACTTGTTTGCCCCCTTTAACAAAATCGACATCGTTGACCTTGATATTACCCTTGCTAGGATGTTGCAGGAGGTTAATCGTTCTAACCAAGGTTGACTTACCGGCACCAGAGAAGCCGACAACTCCATAAATATCGCCTTTTTCAACGTGCAAAGTTACATCGCTAACTGCTTTGACAACTTTACCCTTTTTTTGAGGAAAATCTACATCAATATGATCTAATTGAATAATGCTCATTCTAACCCCTCCTACTTAATCTTGATATCCCAAGCAGCAATTTGTGAATTACCGTAGTAGTGCTTAGTCAACTTCTTTGTCTTTTCAGTTTGGTAGGCCTTAACCACATCTTTGTAAAGTCGGTTGTTTTCTTGACCCTTCTTAGCACAAATGATGTTGATCCATTGCTTAGAATCTTTGTTAACTGGTTCAACGTAAATAGTTTGCTTATCGCCTAAACCAGCTGGACCAGCATAGTCGTTGTTAACTACTGAAGCATCAACTGAATTGATTACTCGACCAGTTTGTTCAGCACCAACTTCCTTTAACTTAAGGTTGCGTGGGTTCTTAGTGATATCGGCTACAGTAACAAGTGTCTTGCCCTTTCTTAAACCGATTAAGCCAGCGTTTTTAAGAACAAACAATGCTCTTGATTCATTAGTTGCATCATTTGGAATGGCAATAGTTGCACCATCTGGCAATTGAGACAACTTCTTGTATTTCTTAGAGTACAAACGAATTGGTGCAATATAAGTTTTACCGATTGGAACTACACCACCACCATTTGACTTGTTCCATGCTTTAAGGAAGGCGTAGTGTTGGAAAGCATTCAAATCAACATCGCCAGATTTCAAAGCCTTGTTTGGCTGGTTGTAATCAGTAAAATTCTTTATCTTAATCGTAATACCATATTTATCTTTAGCCGTTTGAGCAACGCTCCTCCAAATAGCTGCATCTTGTTTACTTTGTGAGACAACACCAACTGTTACAGTCTTGGCTTGGGTTTTACTTGGAATTCCTGGTCCAAAACTAAACCAACCAGCAATTAAGATTAAAACGCCGATAATTGTCCAAATAATCGTATTTCTCCGTCTACGCTTACGCATGTAACTCAACTCCTAATAATGAAAATAAAAAAAGCATTCATCCTAAAAGGACGAATGCTCGTGTTACCACCTTTAATTCATTTATCACTCACGCGATAAATCTCATTGGCTATCAAATTAATAGCCTGCACTGTTAACGGGTGCAAATCCGCTGATAGCTAAATATCACTACCAGTCATCGTTCCAAGCCCATATTCGCTAGGGCCTATTTACTAACTTTCACCACCACGTTAGTTCTCTTTATAAATAGGAAACTAGTTACTCAGCTCTTCAAGATGTTTGATTAATAATTGTTATAAATAAGTTATCATCATTTTTTAATCTAGTCAACATATTTTTTAATTATTCTTCCGAGTAAGCGGTTTTATTTTATAATGTGGTTATATCTTATAATTTAATAATTGCTAAGGAGAAAGAAATGAAGAAAAATCACTTTCGAAGTTTGGCTCTCTCATTAGTAGCGGCAGTAGGCTTGATTTCCTTCGCCAATACTAATGTCCCATGCAATAACCAAACCGTTTATGCCGTTTCAGATAAATCACTCGCTAATCTGAAATTTCATAAACAAGAAATTGTTACGGTCGACCATAATGAACCGCGCTTCTCTAAAAGTACGTTGTCAAAGAAAAATGGTCCCTGGCAAAAATACAGTAATTTAGATTACTTAAATAGAGCTCAGGCGGCTAATGCCCTTTTGAATAAGAGATTGATGCCCCATAGTCCAAGAGCCGGTTTGACTTGGGATCCAACTGGTTGGCACAACAAACGCATTGCTAGTGGCTGGCTTTACAACCGTTGTCACCTAATTGGCTATCAATTAACCGGTCAAAATAATAATCCGCGCAACCTAATTACTGGAACACGTGAATTAAACGATCCAGACATGCTCAAGTACGAAAATGAAGTTGCCGATTATTTGAAAGACTCTTCAAGTAATTACGTTCGCTACAGAGTTACTCCGATTTTTAAGAGTAATGATTTGTTAGCAAACGGCGTTGAAATGGAAGCCAAGTCTCTTGGCAGCAATGCCGTTGACTTCAATGTTTATATCTTTAATGAGCAGCCTGGCGTAGTTTTAAACTATAAAGATGGTACTAGCCACGTCAAACATGGTTCAAGCACGATTGCTGAACATGTAAAAGCTAAAAGGCATTCCACTCGCCATGTAACTAAAGTCAGAACTATTCATAATATTAAACATAAGATTTCTACTGCAAACTACCAAGTAATTGGCAATAAACGCAGCAAGATCTACCACGTTGCTAGTGGTGAAAACTATCATATGAGTTCAGCTAATGCAGTCTACTTTCCTTCAGAAGCTGCTGCTAGACGTGCTGGCTATCGTAAATCATTGAGATAAAGTAAAAAGAGATATCTGATTTTTCAAACAGATATCTCTTTCTTTTCACCATACGCTTTTTCGACCACGTTGATATGCTTCGTGTAGTTCTGCAAATGTCATATTCTTGCCTTTTTGATCAAAGACGACTAGCACTTCTTGCACGCCATCCAAGATTCTTGATAACCAACGGAAAATTGTCGTAGCTGCACAGAACAAGACAAGCAAAATAAATATTGCTTTATCAGAAATCATTGTCAATGAGAATAAATCATGTAAGAAAATAATCGCGAGCAGTAGTCCTAAGAACGAAATAAACATTACCAATGCTCTGAATTTATTAAGCGGTGCTGAAATATGGTACAAAACCATTGCACCAACTGCTACTAGCAATAAAGTAGCAGTAGTGCCGACATCGTTATGATCAAGTGAAATATAGCCTCCTGCAACTACCAAAATACTTACGGCCAACATATCGGTTACCCCACCTGGGATCGCTCTTGCCAAAACATTTGGGATAAATTGACCACGAATACGATTGTGGTTGCTTTCTAGAGCTAAGAGGAATGATGGCAAACCAATCGTGAAAGCAGAAATCAACGTAATTTGTGATGGCTGCAATGGATAATTAATTACCATTATTAGTGAGAAAATCGCCATCAAGAATGAGAAGATATTCTTTACCAAGAACAAACTTGCTGAACGTTGAATGTTGTTAACTACTTGTCTCCCCTCATTTACCACTTGTGGCATTTTAGCAAAATTGGAATCAAGCAAAACAACCTGGGAAGCTTGAACGGCAGCACTATTACCGGAGGCCATTGCGATTGAACAATCAGCTTTCTTCATCGCCAAAATATCGTTAACACCGTCACCAGTCATGGCTACAGTATTACCTAAATTTTGCAAGGCTTTAACGAATTTACGCTTTTGTTCTGGTTTAACTCTACCAAAGACACTATAGTTTTTCACTGCATCCTCATAACCATCATCTGGTATTTCCTGGGCATCAATATACTTATCGGCATTTTTAATACCAGCTTGTTTAGCTACTCTTGATACAGTTACCGGATTATCACCAGAAATAACTTTAATTTCTACACCCTGTTTAGCAAAGTATTCAAAGGTATCCTTAGCTTCTTTTCTAATTGGATTAGACAACAGAATGTAGCCATATACTTCAACCGGTTTAGTTAATTTCGAATCATCTTCAGTTAAAACACCAGGATAATTAGCAACGATCAAAACACGGTAGCCAGTTGCAGCATATCGTTCAAACTCATCTTTATACTGTTCAAATTGATCACGCAAGACCATTTCCGGCGCACCGATTAAAAGGGTATGATCATCGAAAATTACACCACTGTATTTATTAACAGAAGTAAAAGGCAAAATGCCACTAGCTTGCTTACCACTATTTTCAGTAAAATGCTCATGAATTGCCTTCATTGTTGCATTATCTGCTGGCATGCTGGCCGAAAAATCACCAATGAGTTGATCTAAGTTATTTCCTTTAAAATCCTTAGAAACAACTGCCCTTTCTACACTCATTTTTGGTTCAGTAATCGTACCTGTTTTGTCAACACAAAGGACGTTAACACGGGCAAGTGTTTCTACACTCTTCATATCATGCAGCATTACCTGTTTGCGGGCCAAACGTACTGCGGACAATGCTAAGGCAATCGTCGTTAAAAGATATAATCCTTCCGGAATCATACCGATAATTGCGGCTTCCATAGAAACAATACTGCGGTATAGCGACATATGGTTGACAAAGAAACTCATCGAAAATAGTGCTATGCCCAGGGGAATAATGATAATACCGACCCATTTAATCAATTTATTGATTGAGCGCACCATTTCTGATTGTTCTCTGCTGCCCATTGCCTTAGCTTTAATAGTCAACTTAGAAATGTAGCTTTCTTTACCTACCTTTTCTAATTGCATATAGGCAGAACCTGAAACCACGAAGGAGCCTGACATCAGATCGTCACCGACTTCTTTAGTAATTTCATCGGATTCACCGGTTAAAAGAGATTCATTGACCCGGATATTGCCCTTAACAACTTTTCCATCGGCAGGAATCTGATCACCTGTCTTTAATAAAACAAGATCTCCCTTAACCAGTTTCTCAATCGGGACTTTTTCTTCTTTACTATCACGCAAAGCCACGATTTCGGTCGTGTTCATCACGTTCAACTTGCTCAAAATCTTTTTAGCACGAATTTCCTGCACAATCCCAATCACGGTGTTTAAAACAATAACCGGCAAGAAAGTCAGATCCTTATATGCACCTACAAAGATCAGCAAAATCGATAAAACCAAGAAAATTAAGTTAAAGTAAGTAAACAAGTTTTCTCGTATGATTTGTTTATTTGTTTTAAATTGATCATCAACGGCCTTATTTACTTCACCAGCTTGAATATGCTGCTCAACCTGGCTACTAGTTAGGCCCGTTTCTAAATTTGTTTTTTCTTCGTTCATTTTTATTACCCAGTAAATAATTAATATATTCTATATTATAACCGAGAACAAAAAAAGCTCGCAAATCTGCGAGTCTTTTTAAATAGTTTTTAGTCTTTTCTAACATAGGTTAAAAAAGTATAAGGATATTTATTCTTACTATCTACATCATGAGGCTCTTTATGTACCAATTTAAACCGAGAATAATCAATCTCTGGCATAACTGTATCTGCCCTAAAAATCCCATCAATTTCAGTTTTTTCCAGCACATCAACTTGATCAAGCAATGCCTTAAAAATTGATACGCCACCAATCGCACAAATAGTTTCGGCTTGGTGATCAGCGAGATATTTATTCATTTCTTCTATCGAAGTTAAAATCTCAACTTGATCATTATCTTGCCATTTAGCTTTCAACTCTTCACTGTGAGTTAAAACAATATGCTTTCTTCTTGGTAGTAATTTTGGCAAACTAGTGAAAGTTTTTCTGCCCATTAAGATCGGATGATCAATCGTTTTTTCCTTAAAATGCTTTAAATCAGCTGGCAAATGCCATGGCAAATGACCATCTACGCCAATTTGTCTTTTTTTATCTTCTGCCCAAACATATTCGATCATGCTATCACCTAAACCGCAACTGGTGCCTTAATCGTACCATGGTGCTTGTAATCTACTACCTTGATATCTTTCATTTCAAAATCTTCAATGTGCTTCTTCTCAGGATTGAGCCAAAGTTGTGGTGAATCATAAGGCTTACGGGAAAGCAATTCCTTTACTTGATCAAAGTGGTTGCGATAAATATGAGCATCCCCTAGCGTATGAACAAATTCACCCACTTCAAGGTCAGTCTCACGCGCAATCATATTAAGTAAAAGCGCATATGAAGCAATATTAAACGGCACACCTAAGAACATGTCGCCACTTCTTTGATAAAGTTGCACGCTAATTTTACCGTCAACAACATAGAATTGGAACATTACATGGCATGGTGGAAGTGCACTGGTTGGAACATCTTCTGGATTCCAGGCAGTGACAATCATTCTGCGTGAATCAGGTGTTTCCTTGATTTGTTTAATCACATTGGCAATTTGATCAATAAAACCACCATCGCGCTTTTGCCAATGACGCCATTGGGCACCATATACATCGCCTAAATTGCCATACTTTTTGGCAAAGTCTTCATCATCAAGAATTCTTTGATCAAACTTTTTCATTTCTGCTTGATAAAGCTTGTTGAATTCAGGGTTACTTTGACTACGCAAACCGAAATCAGTCATATCGGGGCCTTGGTATTCAGCACTAGTTTCCCAATTTTTAAAGGCCCATTCATCCCAGATATGATTATTATGTTCTAGCAAAAAGCGAATATTGGTATCGCCACGTAAGAACCAGAGAAGTTCACTTTTAATCAAACCAAAGGGAACCTTCTTAGTCGTTAATAATGGAAAGCCTTTTGATAAATCAAAACGCATTTGTGCACCAAAATAACTTCTGGTACCCGTACCGGTTCGATCACTCTTGTCATGGCCTTCAGTCATTATCTTTTGCAAAAGATCCAAATATGGTTGTTCAAGAATTGCCATTTTCTACACACCTTTCAAGTTTTCATCTTGTTTAAGATACCATAGATCTGGTGTATTTGATAATGCAAACTACAAGATTTAGTATTTTTAAGCAAAATAGAATAGATGAACTGAATCATCTTTTTCATTAATTTTTCTTAAATTCGCCTTTATGTCTAATCAGGTAGACGACTGTTGCAACAATCAAGACCAATGCGCCGACAATAACTGAGATTCTCGTATCAGGATTAATGAACATGAAAACTACAATTACTAAGAGCATGGCAAAGGCAAAATAATTTGTGAATGGATAAAGTGGCAACTTAAATGGGTGAGTGGCCATTTTATCTTTATTGTGTCTTCTAAATCTAAGTTCGGCCAGCAAAATCACAAACCATGGGATCATCCCTGGTAAAACAGATGAACTGAACACAATAACAAATAAGTCTGAAGCAGAATGATTAAATTGTGAGGCAATTACGTTCAAGACAAAACCAATAAAGATACCACCTGAGATACCCATAATAGCACGATCAGGCACGATTCTCTTGGAAATATGCTTGAAAGGACTAGGTGCTTCACCATCATGTGACAATTTAAACAGCATTCGACTTGATGAATAAATTCCTGAGTTGGCACCTGACAAGGCCGCAGTTAACACAACAAAGTTGATAATTGAAGCTGCCGCAGTAATTCCTACTTTAGCAAAAGTAGTTACAAATGGTGAACCAAGACTACTCAATTTATTCCATGGATAAATAGTCACGATAACAAAGATCGCACCCACGTAGAAAATCAAAATTCTAAATAAAACTGACTTAACACTTTTAACAATTGCTTCTTGTGGGTGAGCAACTTCACCAGCTGAAATACCTAAAAGTTCGATTCCTTCATAAGAACCAACGATAATTGACATTGAGAAGAAGAAACCTTTGACGCCACCAGTAAAGAAACCGCCATGAGCCCATAAATTGCTGAAACCAGTTGGCTTACCACCGTTGCCAACACCGAAGAAGATAACAATGAAGCCCAAAACAATCATTAAAATAATGGTGATTACCTTGATCATCGCAAACCAGAATTCCAGTGAAGCATATGCCTTGGCACTAGCTAAATTGGCTAAAAGCAAAAATGCAATAATGATGATCCCCGACCATAAAGCACTGATATTCGGCCACCAATATTTCAGATATTCTGTCGCGGCCACCACTTCTGACATACCAACAACGATATATTCAAAGACATTGGCCCATTCGGCTAAATATCCAGCTAAGGGATGAACGTATTCTGTTGCATAATCCGCAAATGAACCTGTACCCGGATTGATGTAAAGCATTTCTCCGAGTGCTCGCATAACAATGTACAAAATCAAGCCCACAAACATATAGGCCAAAAGTACTGAAGGACCAGTCCACTTAATTGTTGACGTAGCCCCCATAAATAAGCCGACACCAATTGCTCCACCAAGTGAAATCATTTCCATTTGGCCAGCAGTCATTGTTCGACGCAGCTGGGGCGCGTTATTCTTTTTACTCATAACTCAACTCCATATAATTAATCTATTCCTATTAATTACTGGAATTAATTTACTTTTGCTTTTGGTGTTTTGTCAAGGGCAAAAATAAAAAAGCCACTATAAATTAGCAGCTTCATCAAAATTCATAAATAATAAGGAGTGTACAGGATTTGAACCTGCGCGCCAAGGAAAACTTGGTTCGCCGGATTTCGAGTCCGGTGCATTACCACTCTGCCAACACTCCATAACGCTAATATTATAACCTTATTGTTAGAAATAGTCCAAAAATATTTTCACTTTACACAGCATGACTTATTGTTATAATTAGAATATATCTAATATTTGAAATAAGATATAGAAAAGAGTTTTTAATATGTGTACTTCAATTGTGTTTAGTCCTAAAGATCACTACTTTGGTCGTAATCTTGACCTAGAAATAACTTTCGGTCAACAAGTCGTGATTACCCCTCGCAACTATGATTTTAAGTTCCGCAAGATGCCGGAATTAAAACAACATTACGCTATGGTAGGAATCGCCCTTAATGCTGGCGGCTATCCTTTATACTTTGATGCTGCTAATGAAAAGGGCTTGGGAATGGCCGGACTAAATTATCCTGGCAATGCCACTTACTATGACGTCAAAGATGGCAAAGACAATGTTGCTTCTTTTGAATTCATCCCTTGGATTTTGGGCCAATGCGCTACAGTAGAAGAAACTAAGAAATTGCTTGCCAAAATCAACATTGCTGACATCAACTTTAGCGAAAAAATGGTTGCTTCTAAACTTCACTGGTTAATTGCCGATAAAACCGGCACTTCAATTGTTGTTGAAACTGATAAAGATGGTATGCATGTTTACGATAACCCTGTTGGCTGCTTAACTAACAACCCACAATTCCCTAAGCAATTGTTCAACTTAAACAACTACGCAGATGTTTCTGCCGCAATGCCAAAGAACAACTTCTCAGATCAAGTTAAGATGGACGGCTACAGCCGCGGCTTAGGTTCACGCAATTTGCCAGGTGGTATGGATTCAGAATCCCGTTTTGTCAGAGTAGCCTTCAACAAGTTTAACGCCCCTGCTTCCGATTCTGAAGAAGAAAACGTGGACACTTACTTCCATATTCTGCATTCAGTAGAACAACAAAAAGGCCTGGATCAAGTCGGCCCAGATGCCTTTGAATACACCATTTATTCAGATGGCATCAATTTGGATAAAGGTATTTTTTACTACACTACTTACACCAATAAACAAATCAATGTTGTTGACATGAATAAAGAAGATTTAGACAGCAGTGATTTAATTACTTACGATATGCTCACTAAAGGTAAATTTAATCATCAAAACTAAAAATTGCGCAAATAATGTTAATTTTGTTTAAAGATTAGCATTATTTTTTCTTTTGCGGTTAAAATAGATTTTACAAATAAGTTATTAGGGATATTGTGCATCAATGAATAATTATTTAGTGTTGTTCCTTGCAGCAACTGTTTTATTGTTACTCATTTTTAATATCAAGACCTCACGTCGTTTTAATCTATTTGACCACTGGCTACACCATCAATTAGTTAAAAAACGCAGTGGTTACAAATGGCAAGTAATTGCCTTTATTAACGATCCCAAATTGATGGTCGTTTGGGACGTGCTCTTAGCTGGCCTTTTGTTAAATGAAGAGCGCAATTTAACTGCACTTTGGGTATTGAGTACCTTAGGTTTTGCGGATATTTCCGGCATCATTTTAAAAAGATTGATCCGGCGCAAGCGTCCTATTCTCCACTCAGACATGGAAGAAGGCTATAGCTTCCCTAGTGGGCACGTTTTAGGAGCAACGACCATGGGGCTAATTCTATTGCAGCTTTTTGCTAAAGATTTAGGACTCGCCTTCATCATCACAGTTATTGCTGTTTGGATAATGGTAATCATTTCTCGCTTGAGTTTAAAAGCCCATTACCCATCAGACATAATTGGTGCAACTAGTTTGGCAATCGTTTGCTTTAGCATTTCACAACAATTATTTTTAGCACTCTAAACAAAAACGAGTATGTTTCTTGGAACATGCTCGTTTTATTTTAATTTATCTTTTATTCGTGAAAACCAACCATAATGCCGCCCTCTTCAGCATAAAAACTGCAAAGGCCGCGCATTGGACGGATCGTAACTTGAGCATCAGGATATTCAGCCAAGATCTTATCTTTGATAATCTCGGCATCTTTTTCATTTTCGCAGTGGTCAATAATCACTTCACCGCCATGATAATTGTCGTCCTTCATATATTTAAGCAATTCACGCATTGCTTTTTTCATACCCCTAGCCTTAGTTAATGGTTCAAGCTTACCTTCCTTGCTTGCCGTACCGATCAAGTTAATTTTCAAAAGACCGGCAACCTTGGCTGCGGCTGGTGAGACACGCCCATTCAGAGACAAATTATGTAGTGATTGCAGAACAAAGAGCAAATGCGTACGCATTCTGAATTTGGCAATTACTTCTTCGAGATCAACAAAGCGGATATCGCCTTGGATCATTTTCTCAATACGGTGCAAAACAATAGTTAATTCAGGGCCCGCACTTCTTGAGTCAACTACAATAATTTGACTGGTAGGATGCTTTTCCTCATACATTGTTTTTGCTTGAAGTGCTGAGGAAAAAGTACCACTCATACCACTAGTCATCGTGATGATGATAGCTTTTTCGGTACCTTCTAGTGCATTAAGCCAAGCTTGAATGCTAGGACAAGTAGTCTTACCGGCAACTTGATTTTGATTCATATCATTCAAAAATTCTCTGATATTCAAATTTTGATCGTCAATATAATCCTTACCGCCAAAAGAAATAGTCAAAGGTACTACTTCCACGTTGTGGTCAGGATCGCTTTTCATATTGCTACTAGAATCAATAATTAATTTAATATTCTCCATAATCAAATTCCTTATTTATCATAAACAATTATTTTAATACATGTATTATAGCGCGTTGATATAGCAATTTAGTATTGCCTTTATTAATTTTTAAAATGTAAACCGCTTTCATATGTTTACATGATCACAAAGTTAGGCTAAAATTTGAATTGTAAGCGGGACAAAATTGTTCCGTATGGCATGCAAAATTTTTGTTACATGCCATAATTTTTGAGGAGGTTTATAATGCTCAAATCAGTTATTGAAAATGTACACGCACTCGAAATTTTTGACTCACGTGGTAACCCAACTGTTGAAGTTCACGTTACCCTTTCAAACGGTGTCGTAGGTAAGGCTGAAGTTCCATCAGGTGCTTCAACTGGTGAAAACGAAGCCGTTGAATTACGTGACGGTGGTTCACGTCTTGGTGGTAAGGGCGTTTCAAAGGCTGTTAACAATGTTAACACTGAAATCAACGACGCTTTAAAGGGTATGGACCCATTTGACCAAGCTAAGATTGACCAAACTATGATCGACTTAGACGGTACTCCAAACAAGGGTCGTCTTGGTGCTAACGCTATCTTAGGTGTATCAATGGCTACTGCTGTTGCTGCAGCTAAGGCTAACCACCAACCTCTTTACCGTTACCTTGGCGGTATTGATCTTGAAATGCCACAAACTTTCCACAACGTTATCAACGGTGGTGAACACGCTGACAACGGTATCGACATCCAAGAATTCATGATCACTCCAATTGCTAAGACTTCATTCCGTGATGGTTTCGAAAAGATCGTTAACGTATACCACACTTTGAAGAAAGTTCTTGAAGACATGGGTTACGAAACTGGCTTGGGTGACGAAGGTGGTTTTGCACCTAACATGAAGAACTCAGAAGAAGCTTTGAAGGCTTTACACGAATCAATTGTTAAGGCTGGTTACAAGCCTGGCGAAGATATCGGTATTGCATGTGACTGTGCTGCTTCATACTTCTACAACAAAGAAGACGGCAAGTACCACCTTGAAGGCAAGGTTCTTGACGATGAAGAATTAGCTGCATACTATGACAAGCTTTTGGACGAATTCCCAGAATTAATGTCAATGGAAGACCCATATGACGAAAACGATGTTGAAGGTATGGTTAAGTTCACTCAATCACACAAGGACCGTATCCAAATCGTGCTTGACGACTTCATTTGTACTAACCCAGCACTTTTGAAGAAGGCCATCAAGGAAGGTGCCGGCAACGCTTCATTAATCAAGTTGAACCAAATCGGTACTGTTACTGAAACTCTTGAAACTATCCGTATGTCACGTAAGAACGGCTACAACACTATGATTTCTCACCGTTCAGGTGAAACTGGTGACACCTTCATCGCTGACTTGGCTGTTGCTATCAACGGTGGTCAACTTAAGACCGGTGCTCCAGCTCGTTCAGAACGTGTTGAAAAGTACAACCGTTTGCTTGAAATCGAAGAAGAACTTGGCAAGGGCGAACGTCTTGCATTCTTCCCAGATGATGTTGACCACGATTAATTTCGATTAACCGAGTACAATTTCAACAAAAAGCATGTAGATTAATTTCTACATGCTTTTTTGTTTCATCTTTAAACTGATTTATTTTTGATAAGCTTTTTTAAAGCCTTTAATTAAAGTGGCATCATTAACTTGTTTAACTACTACCACTCCACTCTTTTTAGATTGATCAAGCAAAATTACTGGCTTATTTTTCTTCAAACAGAACAAATAAGTATTGTGCCATGATTTAAAATCGTCATTGGCAATTGCGACAACATTATATTGATACTTATTCTTACCTAAAGGACTCCACCCTATCTTAATTGGCTTTTTCTTTAAAACAAATCTAGCTTGCTTAAAGGCTTGCGGATAAGTATCGCCCTTTTTAGTCTTTAAAGGATGAATACCATCGTAGAAACGATAAGTTTGACCAGATGATTTACTGCAGCTTGCGTTTTTTAGTTTTGGCTTTATTCCAGTTAGTTTTAACTACCTTTTAGTTTTTGATTTGGACTTTTTCTTTTTATTCTTATCTTTTACCTTTTTATCTTTAGTCTTTTCAACTTTCTTAGTAGTTTTCTTAACTGACTTTTTGCTACTGCTAGTTGCTGCACTTTCTTTTTTGGTAGATTGGTCTTTCTTATGTTCTACTTTAGGTTTAGCCTTTTTCTCGGTACCAATAGTAACTGCATCCCTGCCAAAATGAACCTGACTACAACCAAACAAAGTTGCCGTCAACATAATAGCAGACAATCCAAGTAAAAGTTTTTTATTCATAGATTTTCCTTAATAAATGATTACTTGATAACGGCTACTGCGATCTTCCTTTGCTGGTTCTTCTGCAATTTTACCTACAGGGACAATTACTGTAGTTTGGAAATCACTAGCAATGCCTAATTCTTTTTGAATGTCAGCATAGTCATTCAACTTTACAGCACCACCCATAACATAAACTGAGCCTAAGCCTAAGTCAGTTGCTTCAAGCATAATATTTTCTGCTGCAGCTGAAGCATCACGCTCACCAAACATGTTGTCCTTCTTAGTATTAATCAAGAATAAAACCGAAGCATTATAGCAAGCATTACCAGTTGCCTTTTCGATTTCATTTCTCAAGCCTTCATCTTTAACAACTACCAAATTCATCACATCTGGTTGGTGCATGCCGCAAGGTGAAGTTTGAAAAGCTTCAATTAAATTTTTAATTTCATCGTCTGATACTGAACCAGCAGTAAATTTTCTAACCGCTCTTCTGTTTTTAATAATTTCGTTGATCATATTTTTCTCCTCAGAGTTTTTCCTCTATATTTACTAACCTTTATTTTACCATTAGATAATTCATTGACAGCGCTTTTAAAAGTATTTATCATAGTTTTTAAAAATATATATTTTTAATAAGGAGCATAAGAAAATGAATTTAGCCGCAATTGATATTGGTGGTACAACAATTAAAATCGCAACTTGGAAAGATAATCAACTTCAGGACAAACACGCAATTGATACGCCTAAGGACTTGAATGGCTTTTACAAGGCTTTAACTGAAGAAGTAAATAAGATCAAAAAAGATACTAAAATCGAAGGTGTAGCTATTTCCTCACCTGGTGCTGTTAATAAAAAGACTGGCATCATTGGTGGCTCAAGTGCTATTCCTTACATCCACAACTTCAAGATTGTAGATGAATTGGAAAAGCGTTTCGGTCTTCCAGTTTCTGTCGAAAATGATGCCAACTCTGCAGCTTTAGGCGAATTAGCTGAAGGTAGCGGCAAAGGCTGTGACAGTATGGCCTTCTTCGTTATCGGCACTGGTATTGGTGGTGCTTTGATCATTAATCAAAAAGTTTGGCATGGTGCTCACCTCTTTGGTGGTGAATTTGGTTATATGATCATGGGAGCTCACACTTTAAGTGAATTGGCTTCTCCTGTTGCCATGGCCAACCGCTACAATGAAAGAACTGGCAAGCACCTTGACGGTAAAACTATTTTTGAATTAGCTGATAAAGATGATCCAGTAGCTAGTGACGAACGTCAAACTTTAATCCACGCTTTAGCTGTTGCGATTTACAACATTCAACACAGCTTTGACCCAGAAAAGATCGTCCTTGGCGGTGGTATTTCTAATAACCCTGAATTGATTCCACTCTTAAATAAGGAAATCGATCGCTTGAGAGACGACTTAGATCTTGTAACTTTGAAACCAGATATCGTTTTGTGCAAGCTAAAGAGCGATGCAAACTTGCGTGGTGCAGTTGCTGATTTTGAGCAAAGCGCAAAATAATCACAAAATAAGTGTTATTTTATAATAAATCTATATACTACGAAGCCCATCATTATGGGTTTTTTCTTTTTGCAAAAATAAAAGTATATATTTTTATTTGAATAAGTTTTTATTTTTAAACATAATCTGATATACTTATTAATGTAATGAATTGAAAGTGCTTACAGAGGGAGAGAAGAAATAGATGACTGAAAAGCGCAAATTACCATCAACATTCTTCTGGGGCAATTCAGTTTCAAGTATGCAAACTGAAGGCGCCTGGAATGAAGATGGCAAAGGTCTTTCCGTCTACGATGTTCGTCCAGCTACTGACAACACTACTGATTGGCATGTAGCAATTGACGAATATCACAGATACGACGAAGATCTGGATTTGATGAAGGACATGCATATGAACATGTACCGGATTCAAATATCTTGGTCTCGTGTGTGTCCAGACGGTGACGGCGAATTCAATCAAAAAGGTATTGACTTCTACGACCGTTTGATCAATGCAATGCTTAAGCATGGCATTGAACCAATGATCTGTCTTTACCACTTCGACATGCCGCTGAACTTAGCCAAGAAATACAATGGCTTTATGTCCCGGCATGTTGTTGATGCATTCGTCCGTTTTGGTAAAAAGATGATCGATCATTTTAGTGATCGAGTTAAGTATTGGATTGTCTTCAATGAACATAACCTCTACTTCCAAGATGAAGTATTCAATATTTCAGGTTATGAAAAGGGAGACAAGAGTTTAGATGATATGTACACTATCTTCCATCATACGATGATGTGTCATATCCAGTTGGCAAACTACATCCACGAGAATTACTCAGATGTAAAAATCGGCGGTATGCTTGCTTACCAACAAATTTATCCAGCTACGAGCAAACCAGTAGATGTCTGGGCAGCAAAACAAGTGCAAGAATTCTTGAACTTTAACATTTATGATGCTGACACAGGTCGTGGCTACTCACCAGAAGTGATGCAATATGCAAAGAATCATAACATTGCAATGGACATCACTGATGAAGATAAGGAAATCATGAAGAAAGCTAAAGCTGACTTCTTGGCATTCTCCTATTACTCATCATGGGTTTTATCTAGCGATAAGATTCCTGCTGGTGAAGCTCCTAACCGTTACCTTAACGAAGGCGGCGTTGAAGCCAAATACGTTAAGACAAATGATTGGGGTTGGGCAATTGACCCACTTGGATTTAGGAATGCAATTACTACTATGTATAATCACTACCGTATTCCTATCTTCCCTATTGAAAATGGTATAGGTCTTAAGGAAACTTGGGACGGCGAGCATATGATCGAAGATGATGAGCGTATCGCTTACCACCGTGATCATATTAAAGCTATGAAAGATGCTATTTTCGATGACGGTGCCAAAGTTCTCGGCTATCTTGGCTGGGGCTTGATTGATATTCCAAGTTCACATGCAGATATGGAAAAACGTTACGGCGCCGTTTACGTTAACAGATCAAACCATGATTTAAAAGATTTAAAGCGTGTACCTAAGAAATCATTCTATTGGTTCCAAAAGGTACTTAAAGATAATGGAGATGAATTATAATGGCTGATAAAAAGCAATCTGGTTTCGGCAATTTCGTTAACAGCAAAATAATGCCTCCAGTAATGAAATTCGTTAACACCAAAGCTATTACGGCTTTGCAAAATGGTATGGTTTACTCATTGCCATTCATTATTATTGGTTCTATTTTCTTAATTTTAGGAAATATTCCTATTCCAGCTATATCAAATGCAATTAATGCTTCTGGTTGGGGTGCTGTCTTTGCCCAAGCAAACAACACTACTTTCCAAATGATGGGTCTTTGGGCTGCTATCGGTATCGCTTATGTTTACGTTAAAAACGAAAACTTCGAACCTTTAGCACCAGGTCTTACTTCTGCTGCTGCATTCTTAATGCTTCAAAACTTATCAATCGACAACCCATTAAAGGCTGCTTTGACCGCTGGTCTTAACAATGGTCAAATGAGCGGTAAGGTTGTTACTGAAAACATCGACAAGTTACCACACGCATTACAAGCATTCCTTGAATCACCTGTTACTGGTGTTATCAACACTAAGTGGCTCGGTGGTGACGGTATGATCGCTGCTATTATCGTTGGTTTACTTGTTGGTTGGATTTACACAGCAATCATGAAGGCTGGTTGGACTATTAAGATGCCTAAGCAAGTTCCACCTGCAGTATCTAACCAATTTACTGCTATGATTCCTTCAGGTATCATTCTTACTGGTTCAATGTTAATCTACGGTGCCTTCAACGCATTCGCACACACTGACTTCTTAAACTGGATCTACAACACTTTGCAAATTCCTCTTCAAGGCATTTCAGACTCATTCGGTGGTGCTCTTGCTATCGGTTTCCTTGTTCCATTCTTCTGGTTTTTCGGTGTCCACGGTGGTTTGATTATGGGTTCACTTGTTGCCCCAATGCTTCAAGCCAACACTGCTGATAACGCAAGATTGTTCGCTGCAGGTAAACTTTCACTTGCAAATGGTGCACACGTTGTTACTAACGAATTCTACAACAACTTCATTAACTTAACTGGTTCAGGTATTACTATTGGTTTGATTGTCTTCACTTTAGTTGCTGCTAAATCTGTTCAATTGAAATCAATCGGTAAATTGGAATTAGTACCTGGTATCTTTAACATTAACGAACCATTCCTCTTCGGTTTGCCAATTGTTATGAACCCAATGCTTGCTGTTCCATTCTTCTTGACTCCATTAGTAGTTGCTGCTTCAACTTACTTAGTAATTAAAACTGGTATTGTTCCACCACTTAACGGTGTTGCCGCACCTTGGACTACTCCAGCCGTAATTTCCGGATTCTTAATCGGTGGTTGGAAGATGGCCATCTGGCAATTCTGTACCCTACTTATTTCAACAGCTATTTACTGGCCATTTGCTAAGAAGTACGATAAGGTATTGCTTGCTAGAGAACAAAAAGAAGCTAAAGAAGCAAAATAATCTAGATCAAAATTTGGCTTAAATAATTGAAAAAAAGAGATGTTGTTGAACTATAAAGAAATAGTTAAATGATATCTCTTTTTTTAGTAAAGTATAGATTTTTGCTGTAAAATAGGTGTATAAGTCTAAATTATTAATTAGAAATCAGATGATAAAATATGGCAAAGGCAAAATATTTAGAGGTCGCAGACGAATTAAAGAAAAGAATAGAAAACGGCGTATATAGTAGACAAGAGCCCCTTCCGGATCAAGAGGCCTTTGCCGAAGAATTTAACGTCAGCAGACTAACTGTTAAGAAAGCTTTTGATGGCTTAGAGAGACAAGGTCTAGTTTATAAGCAATCAGGACTGGGAACTTTCGTTTCTGGAGACATTCCAATTAAGTCAGCTCTAGACTCTCCTGCCAATGCATTTACAGGCTTAAGAAACTTATTAGGGAAAAAGAATATTAAAAGTCAGGTCTTACACTTCTCTGTAGAATTCCCAGACGAGCAAATGCAAAAGAATCTCGAGCTTAAAAAGAATGAGCCTATCTATAATATCGTTCGTTTAAGACTTTATGATGATAAACCATATATCATTGAGCATACTTATATGCCAATTAAATTAGTCCCTGACTTAGACGAAAAGATTTTACATGCATCAATCTATGACTACATTCATAAGAAATTAAAATTAAAATTTGGTCACGCTTATCGTAAAATCCGCGCAGCTAAGCCTAGCGAATATGATAAGAAATATTTGGGTGCCAAAGATGATGATCCAATGCTGGAATTGGAACAGATCATTTGGCTCACTAACGGTCAACCAATTGAATATTCAGTCAACCGTAATCGTTATGATACACGTGACTACGTTTTATTAGACAACAATAGATTTTAGAGGTATTTTATGGCATTTAATAAAGAATTTACTTGGGGCGGTGCTACTGCCGCTAACCAATACGAAGGCGGCTACGATGAAGGCGGCAAAGGTTTAAACGCCGTTGATGTTTTAACTAACGGTTCAGCAACTGAACCGCGTAAGGTTACTTGGAAGAAGCCTAATGGAGAAACCGGTGCTACTCCACTTGTCTGGGGTCAAGACTTCAAATTACCTGATGGTGCAGTACCAACGATGCTTGATGGTTACTATTACCCTAGCCACCAAGGAACTGACTTCTACCACCATTACAAAGAAGATATCAAACTAATGGCAGAAATGGGCTTTGACGTATTCAGACTTTCAATGAACTGGTCAAGAATTTTGCCAAATGGCGATGATGACAAGCCTAATAAAGAAGGATTAGCATTTTACGACAAAGTTTTCGACGAATGTGCTAAATATGGTATCGAACCATTAGTTACACTTTCTCACTACGAAACTCCCCTTTCCTTGATTACTCGCTTTGGTGGTTGGAAAGATCGACATTTAATCGACGCCTTCGTTCACTACTCAGATATCGTAATGAATCATTACAAAGGTAAAGTTAGATATTGGCTTACCTTTAATGAAATTAACGCCATGGATATGGCTCCATATATGGGTGGTGGCTTAATCGATGGCAGTGAACAGAACCGCGCTCAAGGTGCTCATAACCAATTTGTAGCTAGTGCTAAAGTAGTTAAATTGGCTCATGAAATCGATCCTAACAACCGTGTAGGACAAATGCTGGCCTACTCCGCTTACTACCCATACACCTGCGATCCTAAAGATCAAATCAAAGTAATGGAAGCTAAACAAGAAATGCTCTTCTTCAGCGACGTTCAAACTGGCGGGCGCTACCCTGACTATCGTCTCAAGCAATATGAACGAGACGGCATTAAACTTGATGATACTCCAGAAGATTATGAATTAATTGCTAAATACCCTGCTGACTTCTTAAGCTTCTCCTGCTACACTTCTAATGTTTTAACTACACATGAAGCTGACGCTAAAGCATCAGGCAACGTTACTGCAGGTGGCGTTAAGAACCCATATCTTGAGAGTAATGCTTGGGGTTGGGCAACTGACCCAGATGTGTTAAGAATTGCCTTAAACGATCTCTGGGACCGCTATCACAAGCCATTATGGGTTGTTGAAAATGGTCTTGGCTCAGCTGATACACTTGAAAAAGATGGTTCAGTCCATGATGATTACCGTATCAACTACTTACGTGATCAAATTAAATCAATGCGCGATGCAGTTACTATCGATGGCGTAGATTTGATGGGTTACACTACTTGGTCAGCAATCGACCTAGTATCAAATGGTACCGGTGAAATGAAGAAACGTTACGGTTTTGTTTATGTTGATCGTGATGATCGTGGCCATGGCTCACTCAAGCGCTACCCTAAGGATTCATTTTATTGGTACAAGAAAGTCATCGCTTCTAACGGTGAAGATTTAGATTAACCATAAAAGCAGTAGAGTCTGGCGAAAAAAGCTAGACTCTATTTTTGTAAAAAGATATTATTAAATTATGAGTGACATAGAGAGAAGGAAAGTTTATTGATTACTATTTCTAAACAATACAGTTTTAAGGCTAAGGATTTCTTTGATTACCTTGATCATCAATTGATCACCAGCATTAAGCAAGCTCGCAACAACAATATGCCTGTTACCTTGCAATCTGGTACTGAGTATGAACAATCAGGAGCTAAGGTAAAGATCACAGAATACGAAAGAGGCAAGGTATATGCCGCTCACTTCGTTTCTGACCGCTTCGATATCATTATCAAGTATGTAACTGAAGACAACGATCAAGGCGTTAAGATCACCTTCAGCGAGGAAATGCTTCACTTCGAACGTGAGAAACATGGCAAACTGCAAACCATGTTTTACAATTGGCAACTTAAAATGGGCGCCAACAAAGAATTAAAACGAATGGCTGACAACGTTTATGCCAATATAGCTGCTTAGAATCGTCCTCTCAGCATCAAAAAAGCCGCAACTCGAATTGAGTTACGGCTTTTTCTAGTTCAAAGTTTAATAATTAATAATATTTTTTTCTTAGTTCTTAGCAGCGTCTACTTTTTCTTGCTTAAGAAGAACATTGTCGTAGTGCTTAATGAATGGGAACCATACTAAGAATGCGACGATGGCACAAACGATTGAAAGAACTGCACCTTGCCAGCTAGCAGTAGCAATGAAACCACTTAAACCAACTGGAGTTGGCCATGGTTGTTGCACAATGATCTTAGGAACAAGGTGTGAAGTTACAGCGAGGTAACCAACAATACCTGAAGCAAGTGGAGCACAGATGAATGGAACTAACAAGTTAATGTTATAAACAATTGGTAAACCGAACAAGATAGGTTCGTTAATATTGAAGATAGCTGGAACTAATTCAACCTTACCAATTTCCTTCAATTGAGCTGAACGTGAACCAAAGGCTAACCAAATAGCCATACCTAAGGTAGCACCTGAACCACCGATAATTACGAATGCGTTCATTGGGTCACCAGCAAAGAAGTGAGTTGCACCCTTTACGTTAGCAGCCATGTTAGCCAAAACAATTGGAGTATAGAATGAACTCATAATTGTGGCACCGTGGATACCGAACCACCATAAGAAGTGGATCAAGAAGATAATGATGAGGAAGCCCCACCAAATATCAGCAATGTTACTAATGAATGAGAATGGAATGTAAAGAACTTGGAAGATATCAGTTCCCATAGTTACCAAAATCAATTCAATAACAGCAACTACTACAGCAACACAGAAGCCTGGAATCAAAGCACTAAATGAGTTTGAAACACCAGCTGGAACAGATGCTGGCATCTTAATTCTCCAGTTGTGCTTTACAGTGTAACGGTAAATTTGAACCGTTAACCAAGCAACTACCAAACCGGTGAAGATACCTACAGAAGCAATTCTAGTGATACCACCAGTTGAAGCTTCGTAACCACCAGCAACCATCTTAGCCTTGGTAAGAATAGTTACGAATTGAATTGAACCATTCTTCCAAACAAGTTCTGGTACAGTGATGAAGAAAGCCATTAAGAACATCAATAAAGCGTTCATTGGAACTAAGTCCAGCTTTTCTTCTTGACGGTAGATATTCGTGTATGAATATGCAAAAGTACCGGCAAATACCAAAGCTAAAATACCCATAGTTGAGTTGTAAACAACTTGGAACAAGTTAGTAAAACGACCCAAGGTATTAGCATAAAATGCAGCAAATCCAGGAATTGGAAATGCTTGAGGCAAAATAGTCAAAATTAAGAAGATTGCCCCGATAATTGAAAATGAAATAACGCTATAACCAGCGTCCATGATAGCTCTAACAAAGCGAGAGCCTGCGAACTTACCAGCAGCCGCAGCCATTCTATCTTTGAAAGATGCAGAGTTTGAATCAGCCATATTTCTTTCCCCCAATATTCTGAAACACTCATTAAATCTGAACAAGTTCATTATATCGAAAGCGATTTCATATATAAACACTTTTTGCTAACATACGGTATACTTTTTAGCCATTAAACATAGACTTTTGCCGTTCTGACGCAGTTTAGATCATTATAAAAAAACTTATGATATTTCATAAATTTTTTCGTATAAGCTATTGCTGATGCTTTTTAAAGGTCTCAATTACACGATAATAGCGATCTTTATTTTTTATAATTTGACGAATGCGGTATTCACATAAAGCAACCAATAAAATTCCAACTAGTAATAATGCTAATAAGAAGTATTGCACATCATTATTAATTGCAAATGGAAAAATTGTTTTGCAAACAGGTGTAAATATTAAAACAGCTAAAACAACATTGAATGCCATCTGCACATAGAGATAAATCCTAGTAATCGGAATATCTCTTTTACGATTATGCATCTTAGATAATTGTTCAAAACTAGCAACCGCTGAATAAATTCCCATTGCTAGAGCTAAAATCATGCCCACTACGCTACCATATGAAGCACTGATAATCAGCCACATCAAGTTAGTAAAGAAAAAGATAGTCACTACATACCTAATCATTAAATAGCGACTGAAATACATGTACTTGATACTATCTTGATGTTTTTTACGAGCCACTTCAATTTTTGTCTTTTCGACTTCTTCTTTATTCATTTTTCTCTCCAATCAATTTTCCGATATTTTTAGTCTAACATTCTTTGGTATAAAAAATAGCCTCTGCTAAAAAGCAGAGGTTATTTTCTCAGCGATTACTAATCTTCTTTTTTAAGAGAACCAGACTTATATAGCTTTTCATAAAGATCAACCATTTCTCCAGCCAAATCTCTAAAGGTGATTGCGTTCATTAAGTGGTCTTGTGAGTGAACTACAAGCAAAGTAACGTGCATGTGGTCACCTTGAGCTTCTTTAGTAAGCATATTAGTTTGTGAGTTATGTGCTTCAAGAAGTGACTTGTCACTTTCCTTAAGTTTCTCGCGTGCTCCGTCAATATCGCCCTTCTTTGCAAGACGAATTGCTTCGAATGCTAAGCTTTTTGCGTTTCCCCCGTTAGCAATAAGGCCCATAGCAGCCATCAAAGTTTCTTGTTCTTTTTGCTCTGGAGTTTGTTTTTCTTCTGCCATATAATCAGTCTCTCCTTTAATTAATCAATTAACCCTTAATCATTTTTTCAGCTTGAGCTAAAACGTTCTTACCGTTCATCATGCCATAGTCTTGCATGTTAATAACATCTAAAGGAATGTCCTTGCCGTCCTTGCCTCTACCTTTAACCTTCTTTTCAAAGTCACCTCTCATGTAGCTTACTTGAGGCCCAAGAAGGACACAGTCAATTTCTTTTTGATCCATTTTGTCATCAGCTTCTGAAGCTGGGCAAGCAAAGATATCAGCATCAATACCTTGTTCTTTAGCAGCTTCTTGCATCTTAGTTACCAAAAGTGAAGTACTCATACCTGCACTACAATTTAACATAATAGTTTGTTTAGCCATAATAAAAAATCCTCCTGATTATTACGTTTTATATCTATATTTTTGCTTATCTACGCTCATTATTATAAAGCGCTTCCATCGCTTTGTAAACAAAAATATATACTTTTGTTCTTTCATCACTAAACATTATGCACCACTTGTATGCATTTTCAAATACATACCAGCTACATGTAAAGCATATCACTTTACTTATGGAATTGCTTACATTTTTTGATAAAAATTAGCAACCGCTTACACAATGATAAAGAAAACTGGTAAAATAGCAATGAAACATTTTCCTTTACATTAGAAAGGAGGCTTACCCTTGAGTCGATATCAAGAAATAGCCAATGATATAGAAAAAGATATTATTGAAAAGAAGTATGTGAGACAACTACCTGAACAATTTGATTTAGCTAAAAAATATCATACTAGTCGAGTAACCATTGTTCATGCACTTAAAATTTTGCAAAACAAAAAATTAATTAAAGCTGTTAAGGGACATGGTACTTTTATCACTAGCAAATCGATTCCTGACATTTTTCTTAATTCTGGTGTCAATGAACATAGTGGTTTCACCAGACATGTTAATAGTGCCTTTCAATTAACCAGCAATGTAATTTCTTTTAATATTCGAAAACCCAGCACTGAAGAATGTAAAGCCTTATGCCTAGATAGAAATGACGAAGTATATGACATTATTAGACAGCGTATCTTAAATGGAAAACCAGCTAGACTGGAATATACCGTCATGCCGGTTAAGCGCATCCCCGGCATTACAACAGATATTTTACATAAATCAGTTTACTCATATATTCAAAATGAACTCGGTCTCAAAATTGGCAAAGATGATCGGGATCATTACCGCAGAAAAATCTGATGCCTACGATATGAAATATCTTGACTGTGCCAACGACGATCCCGTTTTATGTATTCAGCAAAAAGCATTCCTAGAAGACGGTCGTCCATTTGAACTTTCAGAATCGCGCAACCGCTATGATCGAGGTGCCTTAACAGTCAATGGTGACTAAATTCAACTTGATTTTAAAAACTTGCTGTGTCAGGATCGCTATTGTAAACGCCTAGTTACATACAGAAAGAGAGGAATAATTAATGTATTCAGCAAAAATGCCAAAAAACTTTTTATGGGGTGGTGCTGTAGCTGCTCACCAACTTGAAGGTGCTTGGAAAGAAGGCGGCAAAGGAGTTTCTGTTGCCGATGTTATGACCGTTGGTTCTGCCACCAAGCCACGTGAAATTACCGATGGCGTACTTCCAGGAAAGAACTACCCTAACCACTTAGCAATTGATTTCTATCACCACTATAAGGAAGATATCAAGTTAATGGCTGAAATGGGCTTCAAGGCTTTCAGAACTTCAATTGCTTGGACTAGAATTTTCCCTAATGGTGATGAAAAAGAACCAAATGAAGAAGGTTTAAAGTTCTATGACGATTTATTTGATACTTGTCATGAATACGGCATTGAACCTGTAATTACCCTCTCCCACTTTGAAATGCCATTTAACTTGGCAAAGAATTATGGTGGTTTTACTAACCGTAAAGTGATCGACTTCTTCGTTCGTTTCGCTGAAGTTTGCTTCAAGCGTTACAAGAACAAGGTTAAGTACTGGATGACTTTCAATGAAATTGATAACCAATCAGCATTTAACAACGACTTCTTAATGGCTACCAACTCCGGTATTTTATTCAAAGATGGCATGACTGATAAAGACAAAGAAGCAGCTATGTACCAAGCAGGTCACTATGAACTTGTTGCTTCCGCATTAGCAGTTAAGATCGGTCACAAGATCAACCCTAACTTTAAGATCGGTTGTATGATCAACTATTCACCAGTTCGTCCACTTACTCCATCAAGCGATGATGTATTATTAGCTGACAAGTGGGAACAACGTCGTGATTGGTTCTCAGATGTCCATGTCTTTGGTGAATATCCAAATGCTGTTGAAGCTTACATTGAAAGAAATGGCTATCGTCCAGACATTACTGATGAAGACAGAATTGTCTTAAAGGAAGGTACTGTTGACTACGTAGGCTTCTCTTACTACCAAACTACTACTGTTTCAAGCGAAAAGATTAAGCCAGATGATTTAACTGACTTGGCTAAAGCAGTTGCTAAGAACCCTACTTTGATGCGCAGTGATTGGGGTTGGGAAATTGACCCTGAAGGTCTTAGAATTGCTTTGAACCAATTGCAAGATCGCTATCACAAGCCATTGTTCATCGTTGAAAATGGTCTTGGTGCTTACGACAAGGTTGAAGCAGATGGTTCAATTCACGATGATTACAGAATTGACTACTTGAGAAACCACATCTCTGAAATGGAAAAGGCAGTTGAACTCGATGGTGTTGACTTGATGGGTTACCTTCCATGGGGATGCATCGACTTAGTTTCTGCTGGTACTGGTCAAATGGACAAGCGTTACGGCTTCATCTACGTTGACAAGAACGACGCTGGTGAAGGTACTTTGAAGCGTTCACGCAAGGATTCATTCTTCTGGTACAAGAAGGTCATTGAATCAAACGGTAAAGATTTAGACTAAAAGTCCATCACGAATACACAAAGAGTTAGAGTAAAATCTAACTCTTTTTATTTTGGTAAAAAGGCTCAGTTATAGCTAGTTACTTATTGTGCAATTAAAAGTGCTGGTTTATAAACTATTTCTTAAGTCATCTTCCGCGTTTTGACATAGTGTCACTAAAAAGATATAATATACTTGTCAATTAATTAATTGTATATAAATGACTTATATGATGACTAAAGCAAAAAGTGGCCTAAAAGACAAGATTATCGGCAAGGGCAAAGAAGTTGAAGGTAAAATTACTGACGACAAACTTCGTGAAGCCGAAGGCAAAGCCCAACAAGCTAAAGGCAAGCTTAAGGACAAAGCAGCTAAAGTTAAAAAAGACATACAAGAAAAGGACTGAGGTGACCTAAAATGTTACATTGGCTATGGGCATTAATTGTTGGTGGTGTGATTGGTTTAATTGCTGGTGCTATTACCGGTAAGGGCAAATCAATGGGATGGATTGCTAATATTTTAGCTGGTCTGATCGGTTCATCACTTGGCGAATTATTACTTGGCAACTGGGGACCACAAGTAGCTGGAATGGCGATTATTCCATCTATTGTAGGAGCAGTTATCTTAGTATTAATTGTTTCTCTATTTTTAAGTAAACTTAACCACAAACATTCTTAAACGAATATCAAAAGCAAAAAAACAAACGGTCTTTTCTAAAGATCGTTTGTTTTTAAATATTTACTACCTTCCGTAATACTTAACTTGGCCAAATGATTATAATTTCCATCAATAAAGTTACTTACCCATTCTGGATTAGTTTTAGAATAATCTCTTAGTGCCCAACCAATTGCTTTATTAATGAAAAATTCGTCACTTTCAAGATTATTTTCAAGGATTTGACTAAGTAAAGCAATATTCATCTTATCTTTTCTAAGCAATTGATGTTCAATCGCAACTCGTCTTACCCACTTGTCAGGGTCCTTTGACCAATCAAGCATTAATTGATCTAATCGTTGATCCTTTAATCCTACATAACCATAGAGCTTCATTAAACTGTCAATTGTGTCCCACCACTGCTTAGTTCGAACGTAATGCTCTATTTTAAATAAATCATCATAGCTGACATATTTCTCCATTGCAAGCAAATAATTACAAACAAAATATTGCATTTCACGATGCTTATCATTCCACGCTTGATCAAGTAAATCCCAATCGATCTGCTTTTTCTTTTTTCATCTTTTAAAATTTGGTGATATGCATCTCTACGCACAGGTGATTTCAACCCATAAAAGACAAATTGATTGCGCAAATATTTAGCCATCTGAATCGCATTATCTTCGTTTGCTCTCTTTTCAAAATTCTTTTTTAAGTCTTCAATATTCATAAAATCATTGTACTAAAAAAGACCCAATTAAGGGCCTTTTAAATGGATATTTATCTCTTTTTAACTATTTTATTCACTAGGTTTGTAATCTTTATCGATAATCAAAACTGGCTTGATAACTTTACCTGAAACTGAAGCTTGGTTTGCTTCATTAATGTCTTCAAAGTCAAAGAACTTTTCAGTTTTTTCGTAATCAAACATGCCTAACTTATTGAATCTGATCAAACGAGGTACATCGATTTGAGGAATGGCATCACCCATGTTGACACCGATAACCTTCTTGTCACCAACACAAAGGTCATTCCAAGTTGAGAAGGTAAAGTCATGTGGAGTTACGGCAATAGCTGCAAGTGTACCCCTTGTGCAAGGCATCCAAAGCTGGCTTCATTACTGCTAGCAAACCAGTAGTATCAACGGCATAGTCAATACCATAGCCATTAGTCAATTCTTGAATCTTCTTAACTGGATCTTCATCCTTAGAATTGATTGCATCAGTAGCACCTAATTCCTTAGCAAGTTCCAAACGAGAAGGACCTACGCGACGAAGGTCGGCATCCTTATCAACTTTGACACAGTTTCTTTGGTTAGTCACAGTAGTGGTAGTAAATGATGATTGGTTGAACATATCTGAGATATGCTTACCATTTTCTTGGAATTGATCATCACCATCAAAACGAGTACCTGACAAATTGTATTTAGCGTAGTTACGACATTGAGTTGGAATACCTTGCAAACACTTATCACAAAGACCATCTGCATAGAAGGCCATTACAACGTGATCACCAGGTTTTAAGTTTGGGACTTCTGAACCAACTTTTTCAATAATACCTGCACCTTCGTGACCTAAGATTACAGGATATACTAGGCTTGCATCCCCTTTACGAATAGCTTCGTCTGAGTGGCAAATACCGCTGGCCACCATATGTACTTGAACATCGGTTGAGCCAACATCATGTAATTCAATATCATCTTTAATTACGAAAGGATCGCCCTTTTTTTCAACAACAGCAGCTTTTATCTTCATAATACATGTCTCTTTTACTACTTACTTATCTATTCATAAGTCTTTACACTTTGTAAAAATGCTTACAATAGTAAAAATCAGGTTTATAGAATATTATTTTTTAAGATTTATAATAAAGAAACAGGCCTGGCTTATGATTAAACAAGCGGTATTAGATAAATTATCTGCTTTAACCGAAATCGAAAAAGAGAAGCAAGAAACCAGTCAGTTCGGAAATGATCTTTCGCATTATACATTAATTAAAACGGTCGACAAACGTGTCGTTAATAAACGACTTTTAAGTCACCACTCTATTTACCTAAGCAAACACAATCGCTTTGCTCCGTATCCTCTTCATAGTCATCAATTCGTTGAAATCAACTACATGCTTAAAGGTGAATGTGATGAATTAGTTGAAGGCGAACCAATTCATTTAAAAGAAGGAAACGTTTTAATGATGGATATCGGCTGTCATCATAGCATTAGTACACTTCATCAAAATGATTTAATGATTAATTTGATCTTTAATAATAAAAATATTTCCTTTAAATTCTGGGATGAAACCCACAAAAAGGATAGCTTCATTTATCAATATATTTTTAACATTTCTATGCAAAATCATAATAAGCAGAAGTTCATCCTCTTCCCTAAAAACGCTGATATTACTGACACGATGGACGAGATCATCAACGAATACTTTTCCGGTTACAAATATCGCGGCATGATTATCGATAATTATTTCAATATTTTACTTGCAAAAATTATTCGTAATTATCCAATGATTAAGAAAAGAACCTATGATAACCAACAAAAAAATATTAGTTGATCTGCTCACTGAAATATCCAACCATTATCAAATCATTTCTTTAGAGTAGCTAGCTAATCGTTATGGCTACACCAAACAATACTTGAGCAGTTTGATTAAGAAAATATCTGGGCAAACTTTTATCGAACTAAGAACCAGAAAAAGATTGGAACAAGCCAAATATTTATTGACCTCTAGTGACTACTCCATTGCGGAAATTTGCGACCTAGTTGGTATTCATAATTTAAACTCTTTTTATACCAAGTTTAAAAAGCAATATCATATTATGCCTAGTGACTATCGAAAAAAGAATTATTTGGATGATCATTTTCTCTGATCTCTTGCTAAAATAAAGATATATAGTTAGAAAGGTAAGATTTATGAAAAACATTTATTTTAATCACGATGGCAACATCGATGATTTAGTATCTTATTTATTACTCTTGCAAGCTCCTGACATCAAACTACTTGGCGTTGGGGCCATCGATGCTGATGGCTATATTGATCCTTCAGTTGAAGCCTGCCGTAAAATGACTGATTTATTCAATTTACGTGGTGATCAACTTGCTGTAGCTCGTTCAAATTCTAGAGCAGTTAACCAATTCCCACACGAATGGAGAATGGCTACTTACTCATTCAATTATTTGCCAATGTTGAACGAAAAAGGACACATTGATACCAAGCAAGCTGAATTGCCTGCTCACCTTGATATGGTAGAAAAAATTAAGCATGCCCAAGAACCAGTTACCTTAGTTATGACTGGTCCTTTAACTGACCTTGCCCGCGCTCTTGATGCTGATCCTGAGATTGAGAAAAACATCAAGATGCTTTACTGGATGGGCGGTTCACTCGATGGTCACGGCAACGTTGCAGTAGTCAACGCCGATGGCAGTCAAGAATGGAATGCTTTCTGGGATCCATACGCTATTAAACGTGTCTTTGATTCAAACATTAAGATTCAAATGGTAGGTTTAGAGAGTACCGAAGAAGTACCATTGAATGATGAACTAAGACAACACTGGGCAAGCTTACGTAAATATCCTGCAATGGATTTAGTTGGTCAAGGATACAGTATGATCGTTTCTCTTCCATCAGCTGAATTATACTTATGGGATGTTTTAACTACTGTTAGTGCGCTTTATCCTGAAGTTGTTGAAACAGAAACAGCTCATGCCAAGGTAATTACCGACGGGCTTAGTGCTGGTAGTTTTGTACGTGATCCAAATGGACGCGAAGTAACTTTGGTTACTAAAGCTAATAAAGATTTGTTCTTTAAGAGAATGGACGAAATTCTTGAAAGAACTAAGTAAACTACCAAACAAAAAAATACAGGGAATGTAAATTGATACATTCTCTGTATTTTTTATTTATTAATCTATTTTATTAAATACGACCTTGAGTTAATTCAGCACGTTGTGCAAATTGAACGTAGAGGCTAGAACCAGTAACTGACATACCTTCAATTTCTCTTCTATTTGTAGTTGTCGTAACCACCATGGTGGAATAATGCATACATAGTGTTGTCGCCAACAAAAGTTGCGTTGTGAACGTAACGGTCATCAGAAATTCTAACAGTCCAAATCTTGTTGATCTTCATATCACTCTTACGGATTTGGAGGACTTCTTCTGAACGAGGCCCATTACTGTAGTTATTGTCATTAGCTAAAACATAAATGTAATTTGATGATGAGCCTAGTGATTGACCGTGACCTAACTTAATGTAAGGACTAACCTTAATATTGTTAGCATATGACTTGAAGGTTGACCAACCCATAGTAGTCAAGTTTTGAGCAGCATACTTACTCTTAATAGCGTTCAAGTTGTATGAAACGAGGTGGCCGTGTTGGTCACTGCTGTTGGTAAACATTGAGGTAGTGAATACGCCACTGTTGACAGTAATACCTTCAGGAATAACACCCACTTGACCCATTGCATCCCCAGCTTGACCGTAGCTTAAGCTGACAAAACGAGGTTGGTACAATCTGGTTCTTAAAGTTAAACCGTTGCTCTTAAAAGTGTTGCTGCTGGTTTCTGAAGTATAGTGGTGAACAGCATTCCAGTTTCTTGATGAACTCTTTGAGCCACCATTCCAAGTAGTTACTGACTTAAAACCTGACTTAGGATTCTTAGTAGGTTGGCCCATTTCACCATCGCCATCACATACGTCAATGTGAAGGGATGCTTTTGCCTTGCTATAGCTGTAGTTGACAGTTGCGTCACTTGTACTTACATAAGCCTTAGATACGTTAACCTTGCTTGGGTTGACAGCAGTACCTTGACTGTCAGTAGCGTAGTTAATGGCATCTCTAGTTGGGAATGAGTAATCTGAATTCTTAACTACATAAACGCTACCTCCAAGAAAAATTTGGTTTCTAGCAAAGAATTTTTCGCTAACCCAGCCAACCTTGCGGCCATCAACAATAATGTTCCAGAAATTACCCTTCTTAGTTGAAACGTATTCCTTAGATTGGATTTGACCATGCTTGAAATACTTGGTAGAAGTAAACTTGCCGCCAGGGCCACCTTTAGAACCATTGTGGTAAATAGCATAATTGCCATCGCCGGCAATCTTAGTTACAGCTTTGCCAAAACTTTTGGCACTAACTTGTTGGATTTATGCTGCTCCTACAAATAAGCCTGCAAGAAGAGCACTAGTGATAATAACACCCTTAAATGTCTTTTTCATTTTTCCTCCAAATATAGTAACAAAAAAATTACAAACTCATTTTACCACTACTTATTCTATCTAAAAATAGAATATTGTTATTTTTCTGTCTTTTTCAGAGCATCTTTTACTGCTTCCTTAACCCCATTGGAAGTAAAGGTAGCTCCGGCAACCACATCAATGTTAGCCGACTGCTTAGCCAAAATTTCATTTTCTATCTTACCTTTAGCTTTTTGACCATATTGTGGAGTCTTAGTAGATAGATCAAGATTGACAAAAGTTATTTTGTTATTACTTATTTCTAATTTAGATGTCACAAAGCCTGCCATTCCTTGAGCTTGTGCAGAATATATTCCATTTTTTAACATATTTTGTATCCTCTTTTTTAAAGGATATAAAAGAAAAAGTTACAATTAGGCATATCATTATTCGAATATAATTGATATACTAGCTTGTGGGTCAAAATGTTTTATAAGTCCTTATTATGACCCATTTACAGGTAGTAAGAATCCCCTTCTACCTGTTTTATTATAGCTCAAATAATTACAAATGTTATTATACTTTTTAAGATCTTTTGAAATTTATGCCAAAAGGTCTTTTTTATACGCTATCTTTAAACAGTTAAGTTAAAATTGATATAGGAATTATTTTATTCAATTGAAGATGGTAGAAATGTATCCAGACAATAATATTCTTACATACCTAAAATGGCGGAGCGACGTTGATTTTAGCACATCACCTTTTAATGACATCGACGCCCTCGTCTTATCTATTTTTTCATATCTAGAATTACCAGATATTGTTGATAGTGGCAGTAAAACAATTACACTTGAAAAAGCCGCTAAAATCTATTTTGCCGCAGATCATGAACGGACTGACGCTAAGCAATACCAAGATCTATTTAAATTAATGGCTAAAGCCGACAGATTCAAAGACGCAGAATTATCGTATTTTGTCAGTACCTTAACCGAACACACACAGTTTAGTGCCATTAAGATTGCATTAACTGACGGCACAAACTTCATTGCCTTCCGTGGTACCGATGATTCATTAATTGGCTGGAAGGAAGACTTTGAAATTAGTTTCAAGGTTACGATTGCCCAAAGACAAGCCGTCAAACTGCTTGAAAGAATTCTGAACGCAGACAACGAAGACTATTATTTAGGCGGCCATTCTAAAGGTGGTAACTTAGCCGAATATGCAGCGATTAATATGGAACCAAAATTGCGCAAGCGTATCAAACGTATTTATACTTTTGACTCACCTGGTATCGCCGAAGAAGTTGGTGCACAATTGCCAAGAAAATATCTGCAAAATACTTTGCGTCGGTTTGTGCCAGAATTCAGCGTTATCGGTCGTTTGTTTGAACCAGAAGGTATCAATCCTACAATCGTTAATAGTACGAGAAAGAACTTGAGTCAACATGATGCCTACAGCTGGCAAATTATTGGTTCTAATTTTGATACCAAAAGACACCGTAATCCTCAGTCACGCGTCTATAACCAATTAATCAATCAATGGATTGGTAATGCCACCTTAAAAGAGCGTGAATCATTGACTAACGATCTTTTCTCAGCTTTAGGTGCCGGTGGCGCTACTAAAATCAATGAATTGGCCAACAACGGCTTCGGTGGATTCGGTGCGATTTTGATTTCCTTAACTGACTCATCTAGACGAACCAGATTCGTATTTGGATCACTATTTTCATCGATTTGGCAAACAATTAAGAGTCGACAAATTATTAAGACGCTCTTTTCTACTGATACTATTGTTGGTTGGATCTTAGTTATCCTTGGTATTATCAGTTTGACTTTGCCACAATACGCTGTACGAGCATTTGGTGCGCTGGTTGCCTTCACTGGTATTGGCTTCAGCGTGCATCAGATATTGAATACTGCTAAGTCTCAGTTAAAAGATAGACAGAAGAATTTCTTTATTATCTCTTACTTAGTTGTATTTGCGCTTTCAACGGCACTAATTTCGAACAATCGCCTTTTAATCTTTTTAGCACACTATTTCTTAGGACTATTTTTGATCATCTACTCCTACGTTCGACTCAGAAGCATCATTTTGCGGCGGATACCTGGAGTATTTCGTAAAATCATAGTAGGCATTGAAGCGATCATTGCCTTTGCTTTGGGGATTGTCGTTATTGTAAATCCAAGAGCATTCGATCGCAAGTCAATCATTGCCATTGGTATTTTGTTAATTATATATGGCTTCTTTAAGCTGATTGGTGAGTTATTCAGCCAGCGGCCTAAGATGCCAAAAAGTCATAGATAGACAAAAAGAAGAGTTTAATAACTCTTCTTTTTTATTGATCAAATATTATAAATAACTCCTACTAAACTAGCTAAAGCTAAGGCCCAGATAAATCCTATAAGTAAGGCTAAGAAAAAGGCCACAGTTTTATTTATCTTTTTAGCCATAAAAACATAAGTTAAAGCCCAGATCAGCATTTGCGAGAAAGTCAAAATCCAAATAAGATACCGCTTCAAGCCTATTAAAGGAAAAAGCAAAGCCAATATGATAGTTGCTGATAAGCCCACTACACACCATTTCAAAGAGATTTTCTTAAACTGGTTCTCAAAACAAACGAATAAAAAGCCGAAAAAACAAGGAAAAAAGATGTTAGGGTCAATCTATAGTAATGATTCCATTCTCTCAACTCCAATTTAACTTTGTATCAATTTACCATATTAGATAATTAACATTGACAAAATAAAACAGGTACCTGTATAATCATTGCATAAATTATTAACAGGTACCTGATATAAATACAGGAGTTAAATATGGATCAAGAAAAAAGAGAATTTAACGAGAAATTTATGGAATTACTCTATTCCATTAGAAAATTTCACATGCTATCTCACAAAAATGTTAGTCCTTTGCAAGACACTAGCCGTGGTCAAGGACGGATTCTGGCGATGCTTAGACTCAAATCCAAGATAACAGCTAAGGATTTAAGTTATATTTTAGGCATCAGACAGCAATCTTTAAATGAAACGTTGCAAAAGCTAGAAAAAGAAGGCTACATTGTACGTACCCCATCCCCTAAAGATCGGCGCGTCATGCTAATTAGTCTTACTGAAAAAGGTAAAGAAATAAAGCCCGTACAACATGATTGTTTAGATGTACTTGACGAGTTTTCTAATGAAGAACTAAAGCAATTCGCAAGTTATATCGATCGCTTGCGTAAAGCCTGTGATCAACAAATTAAAACTATTGCTAGTCCCGAAGATGAAGCACGTTTTGACGAATTTCACGAGCGGATGCTCAACATGCGTAACAAAATGGACAGTGAAGATTTCAAAAAAATGATGCGTCACAGTCGTGAAATGCCATTTGGTGGTCTATTCCATCACCCATTTGACTAGGAGGTTGTTATGGATAGAAAACAAAATAATTTCAGCTTTAAAGACTTCTTCAGTCTGATCAACCAAATCATCCTAAATATTGGCAACTTGTGTTGGGAATCATTCTTGGCTTTATCTCAACTGGAGCCAGCCTTTTTGTGCCACAGCTTGCGCAACGATTAATCAATAATTTTAAACACATTAGCACCAATCTGGTGGTCATTACTGCCATTATTTTTATCGGTGGCCTAATCGTTGGTGCCCTTTCTGGTTTAATCCTCAGCATTTTTGGTGAAGATGTAGTTGCCAAACTGAGAAAAACGCTCTGGCAAAAACTGCTTCATTTGCCGGTAAAACACTTTGACAATACCAAGACAGGTGAAATTAGTTCACGTTTAATCAATGATACGTCTCAAGTTAAAAATCTGCTAGCCAATACTTTACCTAATGCTGTCACTTCTCTACTACAATTTTTTGGTGCATTAGTAATTATGATGGCGATGGATTGGCAAATGACCTTGATTATGTTTATCGCCGTTCCACTAGTAGTTGTGGCTCTACTCCCCATCATGCAACAATCACGTAAAATCGGCCGTAAGCGCCTGGACGAACTAGCCAACTTTTCAAGCGATTCTACCAGTGTTTTAAGCGAAATTAGATTAGTTAAGTCTTCCAACGGTGAACCAAAAGAGTTAAACGTTGGCAACAATCGGATTTCTAGCCTCTACGAAATTGGTGTCAAAGAAGCATTCATTAATTCTTTAACCCAGCCAATTATTAATATGATGATGATGCTTTTATTCTTGGGAATTCTCGGCTACGGTGCAATCCGAGTAATGAATGGCTCACTTACGATGGGCGCTTTAGTTTCATTTTTAATGTACCTCTTCCAAATCATGAGTCCAGTAATTATCATCAGCCAATTCTTCAACGAATTATCTAAGACAAGTGGTTCAACTCAGCGGATCAATGAAATGCTCAATGAACCTGAAGAAATTGCTCAAGATGAGCAAAATGTAGATATCACCAACAACGAACTTAAATTAGAACACGTCGATTTTTCCTACGAAGATGGCAAGCAAATCCTGCATGATATCAATGTTCAAGCCCAACCTAACACGGTCGTTGCCTTTGCCGGCCCTTCAGGAGGCGGCAAATCTACTATTTTTTCATTAATTGAACGTTTTTACAAACCAACTGCTGGTGAGATTACGATTGGCAGAGAAAATATTGATGAAATCAGTTTGGAAAATTGGCGTAAACAAATTGGATTAGTTGGTCAAAATTCCGCTGTCATGCCGGGTACTATTCGTGAAAACTTGCTTTACGGGTTAGAACGTGAAGTTAGCGACGATGAATTATGGCAGGCAGTTGATATGGCCTATGCCAAAAACTTTGTTCAAGAAATGGATAATCAATTAGACACTCAAATTGGTGAACGCGGAATTAAGCTTTCCGGCGGTCAAAGACAGCGAATTGCAATCGCCCGTGCCTTCTTGCGCAATTCCAAGATCTTAATGCTTGATGAAGCAACCGCCAGCCTTGACTCAGAATCCGAAGCAATGGTGTAAAAAGCCTTAAGTAATCTGATGAAAGACAGAACCACTTTAGTTATCGCCCACCGTTTAAGTACAATCGTTGATGCTGATACGATCTATTTCATCGACCATGGCACCGTATCTGGATCAGGAAAGCATGAAGAATTAATCAAATCTACTCCACTTTACGCAGAATATGTAAAGAATCAATTTAAGAAATAATCAAAAAGAGCTCAGTTCAAATTAACTGAGCTTTTTGAGTGCTATCTTTTAATAAAAGTACCAGACTTGATGTGCTTTAAAATACCATAGCCAACACTCTTAATATGATTCTTGCTGCCATATGGTTGATTCAAGAACATCACAATCCCGTTTTTATTGTCCTTGGTCAATTGCATCCAGTTAACAAAGTGCGTATCGCCAAAGTTACCATATGCCAATTTTAAGGTGCCACCATTCTTAAGATAAAAACCACCTGAATAGGTATTTACCTTAGAGTTTAAATGTGCCATGTAACTAAATTGGTTAGCTGATAAGATCTTACCGTTATACATCCCTTGTTGAATCTTGTAATAATCGCCTGCAGTAGAGAACATATTGCCAGCACCAGGGAGCTGGGACACTACATTGGCATTTGCGTAGGCTGCACTACGATAGTTTTTACCATTGCGATACAAATATGAAATGGCATCAGTCTTTGAACGTGGAATGCTCTTATAAATATAAGTATGGCGTAAGTGCAATGGCTTAATGATTCTGCTCTTTAGGTTAGCCGCATATGATTTTCCAGTAACCTTACGAATAATTCCCGCTAATAAAACATAATTAGCATTATTATAGTTAAAACTATTTAATCCAGTATTACCTGACAAATTTGCTCTGGCAACGGTCCAATTAATTGCGCCATTTTCAGAAAATCTAACGCCGTGACTTGATTCTGTACCACTCACATTAATGCCTGAAGTATGGGTCATTAATTGACCTACTGTAATCTTAGAAGAATTTTTTAATAATGGATACCAACGAGAAATCTTGGTGTTCTGTGAAAACTTTCCTTTATAAATAAGTTGTGTAATCATGGCCGCTGTAACCATTTTTTGTAGTGAGCCAACTGGATAAACCAACTTGCTACTGCCATTCTTTAGATAACGTTTATAATAGCCGTACCCCATATTAACAGTCTGACGATGACCATTTTTTACGATAACGATTGAACCGCGTAAATGGTTTCTCTTCATTGTTTTCTGGGCATAGCTACGCAATTGTTTATTACTATAAGCTGCCTTTACCGATTGCGCATTAAATAAACCGCAAAAGACAATGACTAATGCGGTTAAAAATAACCAGAATTGTTTCTTATGTTTCAAAATAAAGTACCCTCTTTGTCTTAAATCCTGGACTATTTTACCACAAAGAAAAAAAGCACCTAAGTGCTTTTTTCATATTTTCAATTAAATCAAGTTCATTTTAACCAAGTATTCCGCATTTTCAACGGTATTCCAAGCAGCACCTTTAAGCAGGTTATCTGCTACGACCCACATGTTAAATGCGCCTTTGTTTTCATAATCTGGACGAATACGACCTACAAAAGTCTCGCGCTTGCCTTCTACGTTAATTGGTTGTGGGTAAATTTGATGCTTAATATCATCTTGTAAAACCACACCTGGGAAGTTTGCGACAGCATCCATGATATCTTGCGCAGTAGCACTTTCATCTTCAACAGTGAAGTAAACACTTTCGCCGTGGGCAATTGGCACAGGAACTCTAACACAAGTGGCGGTTACCTTGATGTCCTTAGCATTCATATCGCCTAACATAATTTTCTTAGTTTCGTGAATCATCTTCCACTCTTCATGTGAATAGCCGCTGTCTTCTAAGACATCGATTTGTGGCAATAAGTTAAATGCCAATGGATAATGCTTCTTGTCACCCTTAGTTGGTAAAATTTGGGCGTCTTTTTGCATATCCTTGCCATCTAAGTAATCTTGCGCTTCCTTCTTTAATTCATTAATGGCAGCTTGACCAGCACCAGAAGCAGCTTGATAAGTTGAAACAATAATTTGCTTTAAACCAAATTTTCTTCTGATTGGTTCAAGAGCCATCACCATTTGAATTGTAGAACAGTTTGGATTGGCAATAATGCCATGATGATTCTTCAATGCCTCAGGGTTAACTTCTGGCACAACTAATGGCACGTCTTCTTCCATTCTGAAGGCACTAGTATTGTCGACACAAACTGCACCTCTTTTAACAGCTTCTGGTAAAAACTTCTTAGAAACGGAGCCACCTGCTGAAGATAAAACTAAATCGATACCATCAAAAGAATCAGGCGTAGTTTCTTCAACGGTTAAATCTTGATTTCTAAATTTTAAAACAGTACCTGCTGAACGACTAGAAGCTAATAATTTGACGCTTTTTACTGGAATGGTTGACTTAGCTAATTGATCAATCATTCTTCTACCAACAGCACCAGTAGCACCTAAAATTGCAACATTATATTCCTTAACCATTATTCGTCCTCTTGTAAAAATTTCTTCATTCGCTTCATTGCTTCATGCAAGTTTTCATCACTTGATGCATAAGATAATCTGACATAGCCTTCACCACCAGGGCCAAATGCGCTGCCTGGAGTGATGCCTACCTTTTCTTTAAAAGCTAGATCCAACGCAAATTGCATATCATCTTGACCATATTTAGCGGGAATTTTAGCAAAGATGTAGAAAGCACCATCAGGTTTAACTGCTTGCATCCCCATCTCGGCTAATTTCTTTAAAACATAATCGCGTCGTTTTTGATAAACCACACGATATTGTTCTGGATCATCTAACCCATGCTCAAGTGCTTCAATTGCGGCAGCTTGTGATGAATCTGTCGTAGTCGTGACCATAAGGCCATGAACTTTACCAATTTCTGCCATAATTTTTGCAGGTCCGGCAACATAGCCTAAACGATAACCAGTCATCGCATGTGATTTAGATAAACCAGAGATATAAATTGCTCTTTCTGGAATTAAGCTGGCAATTGAAAAGTGTTTTACACCGTAAGTCAAAGTACTGTAAATTTCATCTGTAATAACATACAAATGATTTTCTTCAATTACCTTAGCTAAAGCTCTGATTTCATCTTCGCTATATTCAACTCCAGTTGGGTTGGTTGGATAATTCAAAATCACAGCCTTAATTGTCGGATTTTCTTTAATCGTTTCCTTTAATTTTTGTGGCGTTAACTTAAAACCATCCTTTGCCGTATTCATCAAAATATAATCGGCATCAGCCAGCGTAGCTACAGGCCAATACAATGAAAAAACCGGCGTAGGAATAGCAATCTTATCACCTGGATTGGTAATCGCATATAAAGTAGCATTAATCGCTTCCGTTGCTCCAACTGTTACTACAATTTCTGTTTCTGGATCATAATCAATGCCAGTTGCTTTTTTCAAATATTTACTGATGGCTTTTCTTAATTCAAGCTTTCCTTTTTGTGGAGCATAGTGAGAATCGTTATCTGCAATACTCTTGATCGCTGCCTGTTTGACATGCTCTGGAGTATTCATGTCCGGTTCACCTAAGGTCAACTTGATAATGCCAGGAATAGTTGAAACTTTATTGTCGAAGATTCTAATTCCTGAAGCTTTTACGTTAGCAATCTTTTTGCTTAATCCTAAATCATTAGCTAATTCTGGCATAGGTTTCTCCTTTTATAAAATGTTTTCTAGTCCAACTACCAACTCATCGAGTTGATCAACTTTTTCTAAGGCCACTTTAACGCCGCCCATAAAACTTTCACGGTCAAAAGAATCTTGTCTGATAGTCAGGGCTTCACCAGGTCCACCAAACAAAACTTGTTCATGTGCAATATAGCCCGGCAAACGAACTGAGTGAATCTTAATCCCTTGAAAATCTCCACCACGGACATTTTCTAAAGTTTCTACTTGATCTGGTGCCGTTTCATGTTCTGGTCTATTTTCCGCAATCATCTTGGCAGTAGCTAAAGCAGTGCCTGATGGAGCATCCTTTTTATCTGCATGGTGCATTTCAATAATTTCAGCATCAGGGAAATATTTAGCCGCTTCTTTAGCAAATTTCATTAAAAGTACGGCTGACATGCCGAAGTTTGGTGCAATCAAGCCACCTACTTTTTCTTTTTGCGAAATTTTAATTAATTCTGCTTCTTGCTCATCGCTCATTCCAGTTGTACCAACTACTGGAGAAATATGATGCTCTAAAGCAAATTTAACATTGTCATATACGGCTTTAGGCGTAGTAAAATCAATCCAAATATCTGCTGCTAGATCAGGAATTTCAGCTAAACTTTGATAAATTTTAGCCCCTGCTGGTAAATTGTATTTTTGCGGATCGTTTGTAGCTGTGGGTGACATCCCCGCAACTAATTCAAAGTTATCTAAGCTATTCACCAAATTGACGGCTTTTTGTCCCATCGCACCAGTAAAACCAGCAACTAATACTTTTTTAGTCATCTTCTAGTTCCTTTCCTAAATCAAGTGGTAACTTTTGCATTAAAGCATTATCAGCTAAGCCTAAATGCTTTGCCAAACTCGTTTTTTCATCATCATTTAAACTTACTAGTGGCAAGCGGCAGCCACCCATATCAAAGCCTTGAGCACTAAGTACAGCCTTAACTGGTGCAGGTGATGGATACATAAATAATGCTTGCATCTTTGGTGTTAACCAACGCTGAATTTTTGCGGCCTTTGGATAATTTCCTTCATATAAGGAGTTGTACATTTGACGCATTTCCTTAGTATAAATGTGACTTGCAACTGAAATAACGCCGTTAGCACCTAGAAGACGTGCGGTTAAAGCCTGAGTATCTTCTCCTGTAAAGACTTGGAAATCATCATCTTTATGATCAATGATGTATTCTAATTCTTCCAAAGAGGCACATTGTTTGATTCCTTTAATATTTTTCAAATGCGACAATTGAATGATGGTCTCTTTTTCCATCTTGACGCCAGTTCTGCCTGGAATGTTGTAAATAATGATTGGCATTTGCGCCTTGTCATTAACAGCAGTAAAGTGAGCAATCATGCTACGTTGGTTGGGTTTATTGTAAGGTGGCACAACCACTAAGGCATAATCAATGCCATCGATTTTTGCCACTTCATTAGTAAATTTAATCGTTTCTTCCGTGTTATTGCTTCCTGTACCAGCAATAACAGGTACACGGCCATTAACAATTTGACCAAAATGTTTGTACAAAGATATTTTTTCATCATGACTAAGAGTAGGAGTTTCTCCAGTTGTTCCTCCCACAACAAAGCCATTGCATCCCAAATTGATTAAACGATTGACTAATTTTTCTAAAACGTCAAAGTCAATTTCATTATTTTCATCAAAAGGCGTTGCAATCGCCGTTAATAAATCAGAATCAATTAATGTAGCCATCTTATTTCTCCATTCTACTAATTAAAAATCCCTTAATTGCATCAACGCCGCGCTGAATGCTCTTTTCATCCGGATTAAGCGTAGCTGAATGAAGTTCCGAATCAGGATCACCCACGCCTAGCCAAAACATCGTTCCTGGAAACTTGGCAAGCAAGAAGCCGAAGTCTTCTCCAGTCATTTTGGGTTCGGTCTCAATGTAATTAACATCCTTATTTTCTTTCATATAAGAAATAAAGTTTTGCGTTAATTTTGAATCATTTTCAACAGGCCAGTAGCCTCCTTGATTTAAGTCTAATTTAACTTGCATATTGTAGCTGCGAGCAATTCCTTCACATAGGTCGCGCAGTCTTTGATCAATTTTTAAGATCATTTCTTGCGTTAAGCCCCGCAGGGTTCCTTCAATTCTCGTGTGACCAGCAATCACATTTCTAATTGTACCTGCTTCAACTTTACCTAACGTAATTACGCCACTTTGAATTGGATCAATACTGCGTGAAATAATCGTTTGGATCTGCATAATCAAACTAGCTGCCGCAACAACTGTGTCATTAGCGTTTTGAGGGAAGGCAGCGTGACCGCCTTTACCAAAAAGATCGATGTTGATCTCGGTAGTTCCTGCAAACAAAGTACCCATTCGGCAGCCAATGCTCCCAGCTGGCAGGGCTGGATTATCGTGTAAGCCATAAAATTCATCGGGTTTAAATTTCCCTTGGAAAATACCCTTTTCATAGGCCTGCTTGCCGCCACTTTCACTTTCTTCAGCCGGTTGGAAGAAAAACAGCAGGTTATCTTTTGGTTGCTGTTCACTAAAGTAGCTCAGCAGCCCTATTGCTACACTCATATGAATATCATGACCACAGGCATGCATTATGCCAGGAGTTTTTGAAGAAAATGTCAAACCTGTTTTTTCAGTAACTGGCAAAGCATCGATATCTGTTCGATAACCAATTGTTCGTTTAGGATCCTTGCCTTTGACTAAAACCAATAACGCTGTTGGTAAGCTTTCCGGTGTTTTGATCGTTAAATAATCTTGTTTAAAATTTTGAATTACTTCCAATAAATATGCATGAGTTTCTTTTTCCTGTAAGGCAAGTTCAGGAATTTCATGCAAATGTCTTCTTATTTTAATTAATTCATCTTCAGTTAAAACTGCCATGTTAAATCTTTCTTAGATCATCCTCAAGACCAGTCTTACTCTCGGTCTTTTCGTCAACTTTCTTAATCACTCTAGCAGGAACACCAGCTACCATCGTATGTGGAGCAACATCCTTAGTAACCACAGCACCAGCCGCAATTACGGCACCTTCACCGACATGAACTCCTTCGATTACTACGGCATTGGCTCCCATAACTACATTATCTTCAATTACAACTGGTTTAGCTGAAGCAGGTTCGATGACACCAGCCAAAACACTACCAGCTCCAATATGACAATGTTTACCAACAATGGCACGGCCACCTAAGACGGTACCCATATCGATCATCGTATCATCACCGATTTCTGCACCGATGTTAATAATGGCACCCATCATAATTACGGCATTTTTACCAATTGCTACTCGATCACGAATAATTGCACCCGGTTCAATTCGAGCATCAAACTTCTTTAAATCAACTAATGGAACAGCTGAATTTCTAGCTTCATTTTCGATGTGATAATCAGTAATCAGGGCTTTATTTTCCTTTAAAAATGGTTCAACGTCTTTCCAGTCGCCAAAAATCACACCAAAATCTTTTTCGGTAAAGTTCTCAATTTCTTCAGGGAAATCAAGTTGATCAATCTCGCCTTTAATAAAAACTTTTACCGGCGTCTTCTTTGGTGCATTGCCAATGTATTCAATAATGCTTTTTGCGTCTAATTCTGTCATGCTTTTACCTTCCTATTATTTATTTTTATTAATCTTCATATGATTGATCTAAGTGGACTAAGTCTTCTAAGCTTTCTCTTTTGATAACTAGTTTTGCCTTGCAATTTTCGACAAAGACAACTGCTGGACGAGGATTACGATTATAGTTTGAAGCCATTGAATAACCATATGCTCCAGTATCAAGCATGGCCAACAATGAACCTGATTTGGTAGCTGGAAGTGCTTGATCCTCTGCTAAAATATCGCCGCTCTCACAATATTTACCAGCAATTCTGACATGCTCAGTAAGTGGAGCTTTCAGATCTGTGGCCAAAACTGTTTCGTATTTTGCACCATATAATGCTGGACGAATGTTGTCTCCCATTCCGCCATCAACAGTGACATATGGACGATAACCTGGAACTACCTTGCAACTGCCTGTCGTGTACAAGTTATAGCCAGCAGGGCCAACTATTGAACGACCTGGTTCAATATCAATTTCTGGTACTGGAAATGCAGCTTCCTTAGCTTCTTTTTTGATCGTTTCAACGATTGCTTGAACGAATTCTTCAGGTTTTAATGGATTATCTTCAGCGGTATATTTAATGCCAAATCCGCCGCCCACATTGATCACCTTGGCTGTATAGCCGTATTGGCTACGCCAATTTTCAGCTACTTCCATCAATTTTTTAGCAGCCATCTCAAAGCCATTTAATTCAAAAATTTGTGATCCAATATGAGCATGAATCCCAACCATATTCATTCTAGAATTAGCTAAAACCTGTTCTAGAGCCAAATCGGCTTGGCCTGATTCAAGATCAAAGCCGAACTTGCTATCCACCTGACCAGTTTGATCGTATTCATGCGTATGAGCTGAGATGCCTGGTGTGATTCTCAACATCACGTTAATTTTGGCATCTTGTTCACGAAGCACCTTGTCCAATAATTTAATCTCATGGAAGTTATCAATAATAATTTTGCCTACATGATTTTTAACGGCCATTTCAATTTCAAACAATGATTTATTGTTGCCATGAAAACTAATTCGTTCTGTAGGGAAATTAGCCTTTAATGCAGTATAAAGTTCTCCTGCTGAAACGACATCAGTATATGCTCCCTCTTCATTAGCTACTTGATACATCGCAATACAAGCAAAAGCTTTGCTGGCGTAACTAACTGCGTAAGCAACTTTTTCTTTTTCAAATACCTTTTTAAAAGTTCTGATTTGATTGCGAATCTGTTCAACATCATACACTACTAGTGGTGTACCGTACTTTTGAGCTAACTCCACTGTATCGACACCACCAATAGTTAAATGTCCTTTTTCATTGACCTGATTTGCTAAAATTTGAGGATTCATGTTTCTGCTCCATTCTTATTTTGCCGAAACGCTAATCAAAAAATCCATTGTCTGCGCCAAACAAACAATGGATTATTTTTGCTTAATCTAATAGTCGATAGCGCTCCGCGATTAATTCGCGACAGTTCGCAACCTCTTCGATTGCGACCCAGCTTAATTCTTTGGCTTGAATAAGCTTCGGCAACTTCCCCTTTCACAATTAATCTTCATTGTGCCTAACTCATAATTGCTACTCTTGTCAGCTGCACCTCTATGATTTAACTGTAGTCTACAGTTTTATGAAATTTTAGTCAACAGTTTTATTATAAAGATTTAATTTAATTTATATTGACATTATTATTCACGTTATTTTTGCACTTGATATTATCGCTATTTAGTTGCATGATTAAAAAATAATGCTAAAATTCAACTAAAATTTAGTCTAACTTTATTATTTCAAATTAATGATTTCTGAAAATCATTACTAAGGAGTTAATTTTATGAAAGTCGTAAAATTTGGAGGCAGTTCTTTAGCCAGCGGCTCTAGTGTTGAGCAAGCATTAAATATTATTTTAAGTGATCCTCAAAGACAAGTTATCGTAGTTTCCGCACCAGGAAAACGAGAAAGTGGCGATATCAAAGTCACCGATCTTTTAATTAAATATGCAAACGAAGTCTTAAATAAACAAGATACAACTGAAATCGTTAAGCAAATTTTCGCTCGTTATCAAGAAATTGGACATTACTTTGATCTAAGCGATCAAAAGTTGCAAGTAATTAAAGATATTTTAGTAGCTTTACCTGAGCAAACCTATCCTAATTCCGACTATTTAATGGCTGCATTTAAAGCACACGGTGAACGTCTTAATGCCCGCTTAATCGCGCTAATTTTGCAGCATAAAAATATTAAAAGTAGATTTCTTGATCCAACTGAAGCAGGTTTGATCGTTACTGGTGAACCTAATGATGCTTTGGTTAATCCAGAAAGCTATTTGAATCTTGACCAAGTAAAAATTGCTAAGGATGAGCGCATTATCTTCCCTGGTTTCTTCGGTATTACTCCATCAGGCCATATTGCCACATTTTCTCGTGGTGGTTCTGACATTACAGGAGCAATTTTAGCTCGCGGTTTTCACGCCAATTTATACGAAAACTTTACTGATGTTAACGGAATTTTCGCTGCAAATCCTAATATCGTTGACCAGCCAGAGTCAATTAAAAAGATGACCTACCGTGAAATGCGTGAATTGTCTTACGCTGGCTTCTCCGTTTTCCACGACGAGGCCTTGATTCCTGCAATTCAAGGGCAAATTCCTATCAACGTAAAAAATACACATGAACCAGAAAATCCAGGAACAATGATTGTACCTGAAAAAGACTTTGAACCTGACAACACCATTACTGGTGTAACTAGTCAAAAGCATTTCTCTGCTTTATATTTGCACAAGTATTTGCTTAACAAGGAAGCTGGTTTTACCCTGCGCATTTTGCAAATTTTATACAATCACAACGTTCCTTATGAACACATGCCATCCGGAATTGATGACATTACCATTATTTTCAACAACGACTTTTTAAATGATCAATTAATCGATCAAATTTGCAACGAAATTCAAGCAACGATCAATCCTGATCAACTTGAATGGATTGACGATTATGCTATCATCATGATTGTCGGCGAAGGGATGAAAAAAACGCATGGCGTAAGCCGTCAAATTCTAGACTCTTTAGATGAACAAGGAATTTCTCCACGCATGATCAATCAAGGTGCATCCCAAATCTCAATGATGATCGGTACCAAAAAAGAAAAAGCCGATGAAGCAGTTAAAATTATTTATCAGCAATTTTTTAATTAAGAAGGTGCAACATGGTTATGTTATTAAAAGTACACGGCTCTCAAAATCATTTCTTTATTCTGGACCAAACCGAATTAGATAAGCCACTAACTGACGAAGAATTAATAGACTTTACTAAAAAAATCACCAATGCTCAAACTGGTATTTTAAATGGTGCAGACGGCGTCTTAGCTATTAATAAACCCGTCCGTAAAGGCGCTTTAGCACAGATGCGGGTTATCAACGAAGACGGTAGCGAAGCTTCAATGTGTGGTAACGGTCTTAGAACTGTGGCTCGTTATTTGAGTGAAAAATACCAACATGATCATTTCTTAGTCGATACAATGAATGCTAGCTTGCGTGTTCATAAAGAAAATGACTTTGCTAAAGACGTACCAGCTTATTCAGTTGAAATCTCGCCAGTCAGATTTAACAAAGAGGCCTTGCCCTTCACTAATTTAGGACATGACCGCATAATTGATAATTTTGTACCGGAACTTTATCCTGGTCTGCGCTTTACTTCTATTGGCGTACCTAACCCTCACCTAATTAGTTTTGTTAACCAACAACAAATTTCTGGCCCAATTTTGGGAATCGTCGGTAAAAGATTAAATAGTGAAAATCCTTATTTCACTGATGGCGTTAATGTTAACTTTGCCCAAATTTTAGACAAAAACAAACTGTTTGTTCGTACCTATGAAAGAGGCGTTGGCTTTACCAATGCATGTGGTACCGGTATGTCGGCTACTTCATTAGCCCTTTGGTTAACTCATCCTGAAATGGTTGATACTGATTCACAAATTGATGTCTTCAACCCTGGCGGCATGGTTAAGACTAAAGTTCATTACGATAATAATGAATACTGGATTGAATTAACTGGCAACGCCACCTTTACTCACCAAATCACCATTTCTGAAAACGATTTGCATCGTAACAATTTAGAGAATGTGCAAATTTCAGAGACTAATGAGCAACAAGCCTACGAACACTTTGTAGACAGTTTGCCGAAATATAATGACATCACCACTTTAGCGTAGAAAAAAGCCTGCAAAAGCAGGCTTTTTATTTTGCTTAAATTTAATCCAAATCTTTTAGTCCATGTCTCTTTTTAGAAACGCGGTAGAAAATGTAAGCTACCAAACCAAAGAAGATTGGACCAAAAGCAGTCCAGAATGCTGTAGCATATCTGTGTTCAAGAACCGGCTGCAAAACAGTAAAGAGAATACCCGTGCAGACAATAAGCTTAACAAAGACGACCAAAGCTACAGTCCATTTATAGTTTGTAAATACTCTAAATTTACGTGGATAATCCTTTTTAAGGAAGAATGGGAATGCACCAATTAAGAAAATATATGGTGCTGTGGCTGCGACATTCCCCATATCCGTCAAAATCTGATAGAAACTGGTTGCTGCACTACCACCAAAGGAAACCGCTGCGATCAGCAAACATACAAAAATTGTTTGTGCCCACATTGCATTAGCTGGAATACCATGCTTGTTTAATTTGGTAGCAGCCTTAGGCCAGAGTCTTGGGTCTGAACCCATAATAAATGATTTAACTGGTGAGTAAAGCAATACGAAGAAGGCACCCATCATGCCCATTAAACCAGATAAGGCAATAGCTCTAGTGAAGACTTTACCAATCATCAAGCTAGTATGAGGGTCAAGATTCAAAGCATGACCAAACGCTTTACCCAAGGTTCCATAAACCACGTAAGTGATATTACCGGTATTGGCTCCTGTTTCAACGATATCTTTTTGATAGTTGACTGAAAAACCAGTCATAAAGATCATCAAAACATAAGAAATAATCGTAAATAAACTACCAATAATTAAACCCTTTGGGAAGTCCTTTTCTGGATGCTTCATACTATCGATCACACCACCGACAGTCTCCATACCACCATATGCAAAGACGGCATAGACAACAAAGGAAATAATTGTGATCGGAGTTTGGAAGTCCTTGTTAGGTGAGACAATAAAGCTTTGCCAGCCATTGATTGGTTGTGCTAATTGTCCGTGGTTCATAATAATTACTATCAAACTAGAAATAATGAAGACCAAGTTCATTCCAATCATGAACCACCCACCAATTGAGGACATGAGCTTAATTCCAGTCATCCCTCTTGAAGAAAGATAAGTAGACAAAATCATGAATAAAATGGCCAAAACACCAATCAGTTGGGTGCCATGTAAGCCAAATAGATCCCAACTTTGAGTGGTATCTTTACCAAAAACAAGCGCAGAAATCGAAATCCATAGTCTAGATGCGCTTGAAACCAACCATAGTACCCAGTTAGCAAGCCAAACGAAAGTCCCAATAAAGGCCCATTTTTCGCCAATTGAGCCTGCTAACCAAGAATAAATACCCCCTTTGGCATCATGAAAAGCAGAACCATATTCCGCCATCATTAATCCAGCCGGAAAAAAGAAACAAATTCCGGCCACAATAAACCAAATAATTCCGGCATATGTCATTTGCCGGTACGAAACAGAGACATTACCAAAACCATAAACCGTCGTAATGATCATCAAAACCAGGCTCATAGTGGTTATTGTCTTTTTCGTCTGTGTATTTTCATCATCCAAAACAATAAAACCTCTACTTTCTGTTTACCTCCTTATTTTATCATTGATCTTTTTAACCGCATTCATTCTAATATTTGTCTCATGATACAAAAAAAGCATTGCTCTTTTGAGCAACGCATTTATTGATTGATCTTGTCTTCAATCCAATCCCCTAATTCAGCTACATGTAATTTGGTGAATGAACTAAAAGTTAAGACTGTTACGTGATCATAATTAAGATCTAAGTTCTTTTTCAAACCTGACATCACTTTATTGGTTTGGCTCTTCTTGATTTTGTCCATTTTCGTGCAGACAACTAGAATTGGGATATTTAGATATTGGGCATATTCATACATCGCAATATCATCCTTAGTCGGTTCATGACGACTATCGATCAAGATGATCAACCCTTTTAGATTATGTCTTGTCTCCAAATAGTCTTGGATCATTTCGCCAAATTCTTGTCGTCTTTTTTGGGAAACTTTAGCATAGCCATATCCTGGAACATCCACTAAGTAAAATTCATCATTTACTAGATAGAAGTTAAGAGTTTGGGTCTTACCAGGCTGTGAAGACGTTCTAGCCAAGTTTTTACGCTTAAGCAGGGTATTAATCAAGCTAGATTTTCCTACGTTTGAGCGGCCCGCTAACGCGATCTCAGGCAAATCGTCCTTAGGATATTGGCTTTCCTTTACAGCGCTAACTGCATAACTGCTGCTTTTAATTATCATTGGCACTTACCTGAGAACTTTCGACGTCGTCTGAATTTTTACGAACAACGCGTGGTTTAGCATGTTTAGTTATTACATCTTTTGTAACTTCAACTGATTCGATGTCTTCTTCACTTGGAGTTTCATACATGATATCCATGATTGAGTTTTCAATAATTGTTCTCAAACCACGAGCACCCATATTTCTTTGAATAGCCAAATCAGCAATTGACTTTAAAGCACCATCAGTAAACTTAAGGTCAACGCCATCAAGTGAAAGAAGCTTCTTATATTGCTTTACCAAGGCGTTCTTTGGTTCAGTCAATACTCTTACTAAGTCTTCACTGTTAAGCTTGTCCAAAGTAGTAATGATAGGAATTCTACCGATAAATTCTGGAATCATACCAAACTTAACCAAATCAGCTGTAGTCAAATGGCGAGTCCAATCATCAGCATCTACCTTGTCAGCTTCGTTTTCAGCACCAAAGCCGATTGTCTTCTTGCCAAGACGATTCTTTACGATTTGTTCAATTCCGTCAAAGGCACCACCAACAATAAACAGAATATTAGTAGTATCCATCTTAATCATTTCTTGTTGTGGGTGCTTACGACCACCCTGTGGTGGAACAGATGCGATAGTACCTTCCAAAATCTTCAAAAGAGATTGTTGTACACCTTCACCTGATACATCACGAGTGATTGAAACATTTTCTGACTTCTTAGAAATCTTATCAATTTCGTCGATATAAATGATACCGCGTTGAGCACGTTCAATATCGTAATCTGCGTTTTGAAGCAATTTTAGCAAGATGTTTTCTACGTCTTCACCAACATAACCCGCTTCAGTTAAAGTAGTTGCATCGGCAATTGCAAAAGGCACATTCAAAATTCGTGCAAGAGTTTGTGCCAAATAAGTTTTACCTGAACCGGTAGGTCCAATCATTGCAATGTTAGACTTTTGTAATTCAGTTGATGAATCGACATCCATTTGACTGATTCGCTTGTAGTGATTATATACAGCAACTGACAACACTTTTTTAGCACGATCTTGACCAATTACATATTGATCAAGTTGCTTCTTAATTTCAACTGGTTTAGGTAATTCACGAGCTGTCTTAAGAGAATCTGCTCGTAATTCATCGTCAATAATTTTTTTAGCCAAGTCAACACATTCGTTACAAATATAAACGCCGTTACCGGCAATCATTTTCTTGACTTGGTCTTGAGTTTTACCACAAAAAGCGCATTTAATCTCTTCTTGTTCTGTAAACTGATTTGCCATTAACTTTTCCTCCTATATCTACCAAAAATTAGATTATCATACTTTAACTAAGATTGATAAATATTAGGCTTAAAAATCAAAAAAAGCGGCCTAAAGCCGCCTTTTTTTGAGGAATCAGCAATAAATTTTATTACTTGTCTTCCTTATTATCATCTAAGTCTTTTGCTTCAAGCTTTGCCTTAGCAACTTGCTTAGCATTATCAGTAATAAGATCCATAGCCTTACGTACAGTGATGTCGTGACTTAACATATCATCAGTTAAGGTGTTACGTACAGTCTTTTCATCCATGTTGTATTCAGAAGAAAGGTCCTTGATTTCCTTATCAATTTCGTCCTTAGTTGCCTTAAGGTCTTCTGCATCAACAATAGCTTCAAGAACTAAGTTAGTCTTAACTCTTTCAGCAGCGTTCTTAGCAAATTGTGAACGTAATTGTTGTTCGTTGGTGTTAGTCAACTTGTAGTAAGTTTGAGGATCGATACCTTGACGTTGCATGTTGCCCAAGTATTGGTTCAATTGAGTATCAACATCTTCTTGGATCATTGCGTCAGGAATTTCATCAACAGTAGCGTTCTTTACAGCACCTTCGATAGCAGCTTCTTGGATTGCGTCCTTAGCAGCTTCTTCCTTTTGTGCCTTCAAGTCCTTCTTGATCTTGTCCTTTAATTCGTCAAGAGTATCTACAGAGTCATCAACGTCCTTAGCAAATTCGTCGTCTAACTTAGGAAGTTGCTTTGACTTAACTTCGTGGATCTTAGTTGCGAAGTGAGCTTCCTTACCTGCTAAGTCCTTTGCGCCGTAATCCTTAGGGAAGGTTACAACAACATCAACGTCGTCGCCTGCTTCGTGACCAATAAGTTGATCTTCAAAGCCTGGGATAAATGCACCTGAACCTAATTCAAGTGAGTAGTTTTCAGCTGAGCCGCCTTCAAATTCCTTACCATCAATAGTACCCTTGTAGTCGATAGTTACAGTATCGCCTTTTTCTGACTTACCCTTCTTAAGAACAAGTTCAGCGTTTTGTTCACGACGCTTGTCAAGTTCAACATCAACGTCCTTTTGGTAAACACGAGTGTTTTGCTTAGGAACTTCAATACCCTTGTAGTCGCCTAACTTAACTTCTGGTTCTACAGTAACAGTAGCCTTCATAGTCCAGTCCTTACCCTTGTCCATTGATACAGGAGTAATTTGTGGTTGACCAACTGCAGCAATACCTGCTTCCTTAACAGCAGCAGAATATGCATTTGGTAATACGATGTTTAAAGCATCTTCATATAATGCTTCTTCACCGTAGTATTGATCAAAAATCACACGAGAAACGTGGCCCTTTCTAAAGCCAGGAACACGCAAGTTTTTCTTTACTCTTCTAAATGCTTGGTCTAAACCTAATTTAATTTCATCTTGTGAAATATCAAAAGTAAGTTCACCGGTTGTCTTACCGGTTTTTTCCCATTTTACAGACATTAATAAAATACCTCCAATGTCAAGTTTGAGTTTGCTTCTTGCATACTAAGTTATCTTACCTTAAACTAGCACAAAAAACAAATATCTAAAAGAAAAAAGATGCGCTCCAGTGAAGAAGTGCATCTTTTTTTACTATATCGTTAGAAATTAGTCAAGGATTTCAGTAACCTGACCGGCACCAACGGTACGACCACCTTCACGGATGGTGAACTTAGTACCCTTTTCGATGGCAGCTGGTTTAATTAAGGTAACAGTGAATTCAGTGTTATCACCAGGCATAACCATTTCAGTACCTTCTGGCAATTCGATTTCACCAGTAATATCAGTGGTGTGGAAGTAGAATTGTGGACGGTAGTCTGAGAAGAATGGGGTGTGACGACCACCTTCGTCCTTCTTCAAAACATAAACTTGACCCTTAAACTTCTTGTGGGTTTGGATCGAGCCTGGAGCAGCCAATACTTGACCACGAACAACTTGGTCACGGTCGATACCACGAAGCAATACACCAACGTTATCGCCGGCTTCACCTAAGTCCAAAGTCTTGTGGAACATTTCCAAACCAGTAACAACTGACTTAAGAACCTTGTCTACCAAACCAACGATTTCAACTTCGTCACCAATCTTAACAGTACCACGGTCGATACGACCTGAAGCAACAGTACCACGACCAGTGATAGTGAATACGTCTTCAACTGGCATTAAGAATGGCTTGTCAGTTTGACGTTCTGGAGTTGGGATGTATTCATCAACGACTTCCATCAACTTCAAGATTTGTTCTTGAGCTTCCTTGTCGCCTTGCAAAGCCTTCAAAGCTGAACCACGAACAACTGGAATATCGTCGCCAGGGTAATCGTATTCAGTTAACAAGTCACGAACTTCCATTTCAACTAAGTCGATCAATTCTGGGTCGTCAACCAAATCGCACTTGTTCAAGAATACTACGATGTAGTTAACACCAACTTGACGAGCAAGCAAAATGTGTTCACGAGTTTGTGGCATAGGACCATCAGTTGCAGCAACAACTAAGATAGCACCATCCATTTGAGCAGCACCGGTAATCATGTTCTTGATGTAGTCGGCGTGGCCTGGAGCGTCCATGTGAGCATAGTGACGATTTTCAGTTTCGTATTCTACGTGGGCGGTGTTAATAGTGATACCACGTTCCTTTTCTTCTGGTGCAGCATCGATTTGTGAGTAATCTTCAGCCTTAGCTAAACCCTTTTCAGCTAAAACAGTAGTAATAGCCGCAGTTAAAGTGGTCTTACCGTGGTCAACGTGACCGATAGTACCAATGTTTACGTGTGGCTTAGTTCTAACGTAATGTTCTTTTTCTGCCATTAAAATGACCCTCCTGTAAATTTGCAAGAAGTCCGTTGAGATAAGTTAACGGATAATTCTCTGTTGAATATTGTACTACTTTCTTCGGCAAATGCCTAGTAAAAAAGCTTAAGCTAACTTGCCTAACGAAAATATCCTTTGCTAATTATACTAAATAGTTCAAAAAAGTAAACCTTTTTTGCTTAATTTTATTTAGGTAAGTGCTGATAAATCTTATTAAACAATTTTTGGTGACTGCGGCCCTCTTTAGTTTGCAAAAAAGATACCAAATCACTAGCAAAGCTATCTGGTTCATCGACATATTTCTTTACTTTAGGATATATACTACCAACAACCAAATTAGTTTCCCCAATCATTAATGGCAATTGACTTGGATTATGCGCAAAGCGCGAACCGACTGCAGTAATTATTTCTCGATATGCTGGTTCCTTCTCTAATAAAAGCGTCTCTGCAGGAACAAATTCTTCTAAATTATCAACAACCCAAATTTTAAATGAATCCTTTAAACCCAATCGTACTAAATCTTCACACAGTGCCAATCGTACGGCAAAATCTGGTGTTGGATCTAAAAGTATGCTTTGAGTAAAGGCCTTAAAATTAATTAGATTTAATTTATGCAAACTTTCAAAATCAGCCTGATTAACCTGCTTTTTCTGTTTAAATTTTTGCATAATCTGTTGCTGATCTTCTTCAGAAACCGACTCTACCTTAACCGGCAAATCCAATCCCGTAATATGTTTCAGCTGCAAAGCTTCTATTAAAAAATGATTTTTTTGCAGAATTTTGCAATAGGTTTGATAAACTCGCTGATCTGAAAAAAGATCAGGCTCTTCTTTAATTAAAGCGTATGCCTGCTCTTCTTGTTTATTAGCGCAATATAGCTCACAAAGTTGAAGAATTACATCTAGAGAATGTTCTCCTCGCAATGCTTCTTCTAAATTCTGAATAGCAGCTTCAATATCGCCTTTGCGCTTATTTTCTTCAGCAAGCTTCAATAAGTTTTTTTGACTAATTGACGTCATAGATCTTATTTTTCCTTGCTCTTAGTATTTTCTTTCTTTTTATTATTTGTTTGACGTTTAGAGTTTGACTTCTTGGCAGTATTATTGGTCTTGTTGTCATTTTGCGTCTTTTCATTGCGTTTTTGCATAGCACGATGACGGTTTTGGTTTACTTCCATGACAACTGGCAAAATTACTGGACGACGGTTAGTTCTCTTGTATAAAAACTTCTCCAAATCGCCACGAATGTCTTGCTTTAACTCTGTCCAATCAAACTTCTTATGTTCAAAGTTATTATTGATTGCCTTCTTAATTACTTCAATTGAGTCATTCATCAATTGACGGTTAGCCTTGATATAAACAAAGCCACGGCTAGTAACCTTAGGTTCCGCAATAATCTTTTTCTTCTTACGATCGATAGTTACAACCGCAATAAAGATACCATCATCTGACAAAACTTCACGGTCACGCAAAACGATGTTACCAACATCACCAACGCCTGAGCCGTCAATCATAGTGTCTTCGCCTGGAACTGGATCAGAAAGATAGAAACGCTTCTTCTTAAAGTCGTAGTCCAAGCAATCACCATTCTTGGTAATGTAAATATCCTTTGGATTCATGCCAGCCTTAACAGCTAAATCACGCACGATTTCAAGCAAACGATATTCACCAATTACTGGGATCAAGAATTTTGGCTTCAAAGTATCAATCAATAATTGAATATCACGACCAGTAGCGTGACCACTGGTATGCATATTGCGGCCAAGTTGAATGACGGTACCACCAGCCTTGTAAACTAAGTCACTGGTTTCGGCTACCATCGTTTCAACAGAGTGAGATGGTGTAGTTGCAATGAAGACTAAGTCGCCCTTATGAATAGTGATCATACTGTGACGCTTTTTAGCCATCTTTTGCAAAGAATTCAATGGTTCACCCATTCGACCAGTTTCCAAAATTACAGTCTTATTATTAGGAACGGTCTTTAAATCCTTAACACGCATCAAGAGGCCATCTGGTACGTCCAAATAGCCTAATTTCATTGAAGTTCTTACGATCTTAGCTAGGTCACGACCAGTAAGCAATACTCGCTTGCCTGTTGCCTTAGCCGCATTTAAAACCTCTTGTACACGATTCAAGTTTGAAGCCTTGGCAGCAACGATAATTCTGCCCTTAGCGTTTCTAAATACGTTAGTAACAAAATTACCGATATCTTGTTCAGAAGCATTAGGGAATGATGCTTCTGCATTAGAAGAATCACTTAAAAGTGCGAGTACGCCTCTGTGTTCAATCTCTGCCAAGCGATCCATATCAGTATGATAATTCTTAGCTGCTGTTGGATCGAACTTAAAGTCACCAGTATAAACGATTTCGCCTTCTGGAGTATGTACATCAATACCAAGTGAATCTGGAATTGAGTGTGTAGTATGGAAGAAAGAGATACTTGCATTCTTAAAATCAATTTCAGTATCAGCATCGATTACATGGAACAAACTATTCTTGCGGTGCTTGTTCTCACGTTGAACTTCAATCTTGGCAAGTTCGATACTTAATTGTGAACCAAACACTGGAATATCATACTTTCTCAAGATGTAAGGCAAAGCACCAATTGAGTCAGCATGTCCGTGTGTAATAAAAATACCTGCTACTCGATCTCCATATTGTTCAAAGAAATCCATATCAGGAATTACGACATCGATACCAAATAAAGAACTATCAGGGTACTTTAATCCGGCATCAAGGACAAAAATTTCATCATTAACTTGAACGGCAAACATGTCTTTTCCCTGTTCACGCACACCGCTCAAGATCATAATCTTAAGTTGATTAGCCATTATATTTCCTTTTCTATTTAAATATTCAATTTTCTTATGGATCAATTGATCACAACGTAAAAATAATCTGTTTCAATTTTAGCATAAACAAGGAAACAAAAAAAGCCAGCCAAGTGGCTGACTTCTTCTTTTATCGTTAGAATTAACGACGAAGACCTAACTTCTTGATCAATTCACGGTAACGGTTAATGTCGTTATCTTCTAAGTAACGAAGTAAGTTACGACGGTGACCAATCTTCTTAAGCAAACCAACGTATGAGTGGTGGTCGTGCTTGTGGTTCTTCATATGTTCAGTCAAGTTGTTGATGTCTGCAGTTAAGAGAGCAACTTGTACTTCAACAGAACCAGTGTCACCTTCGTGAGTTGCGTATTCTTTAATAATGTTGTCTTTTTCAGTCTTTGAAATTGCCATAAAAAATTTCACCTTTCATATAAATAATTGCCACTAACAACGTTTATCGTCGGCGTGAGCAAATAAACAGCGTTAATGGTTCACGAAAATTATGATACACATTATTTTTTCAAAAAGCAAGCATAAATTACCTTGCATCAAAGATGCTTCTTAAGTATAATGTATGAAGTAAATTTCTAAATCATTGGAGGTGAATTTCATGCCACAAATCAAATCAGCTATTAAACGTGTTAAGACGCAAAACGCTGCTAAAGAACGTAACGCTTCTGAATTAAGCAAGTTAAGAACTGCTGTTAAGAAATTCAAGAACGCTGTTGAAACTGATAGTAAAGAAGACGTCTCCAAGTTGCATTTAGAAGCTGTTCGCGCTTTGGACAAGGCTGCTTCAAAAGGCTTAATCCACAAGAACAAGGCTGCTCGTGACAAGAGTCGTTTAAACAAATTAGCAAACAAGTAATTAATACTTATTACTAATCAAAAAAGAGAGAAGATCATAAATTATGATCTTTTCTCTTTTTTTGTTTTCTACACGTTTAAAACGAATAGTTTCAAGAAATTATCTTCGTGATAAGTACCATTCTTATAATTGAATTCCAAATCGATGGCATCCCGCAACAATTTTTCTAATTTACTAATCTTCACCCTATTTTTCAAAGCCAACTTAACTCGATATGGGTGAACGCCTAAATCTTTAACTATTTGTGGCTCACTGCGACCTCTTTGAGCTAAAATTTTAACTACTAACAACAGTTCAAGCTGATTTTCAAAGACAGCCAGCAATTGAATTGGAGACGTTCCTTCTCGTAATTGATTCTCCAATCGATCAACTGCTTCTTGATAATTTCGATTAAGAGCTGATTCCAAAATTGCAAAAATATTTTGTGCCAGTGACAAGTCAACATTTTGCATGACGGACTTTTCAGTAATCTTGTTATCAGTAGCTGTCATCTTCAATTTTTGATAATTGCTCAGCACAGTATCCATCACTTGGTCGCTGCGCTCAATCAGAAGCTGCAAAGCAGATTGCGTAATTGTGTAACCTTCTGCTTTAATCAGTGCTTTAGTAATTGCACCTACTTCATAAGAACGGATTTTAGGTTCTACTACGTTGAATTGTTTTAAAACAGTCTTGGTGAGTTTTTTACGTCGATCCAGTTTTTCATATGAAGCTACAATTACGATCGTATCTTCTAAATCTGACAAATTCTCAAAAATCTTTATCAAGTCATTGATTTGCTTTTGATACTTTTTAGGTACTTTGGCTGTCAAAAAGAATGGATTTTTAACCATAATCAGTTTTTGTTCACTAAACAAACTTGATTCAGTCAAACTAGCAATCAGTTCGTCTAGCCCATCCGTTTCGCAGTCGATAATTACGTGTTCGCAGTCTTTAAATTGATCCTCTTTAGCATAAGACTTAGCGAGATAGTCATTGACAAAATCATCTTCACTCCAAATTAAAGTATGCGGATTATTATTATTTGTATTTTTAAATAAGGAAAGTAAGGTCATTTTTTACCCCGCTTCAAAAAGCAATTAAATTCTGGTTCTTTCATTCCACCATAATACCAGCTAATCATACCACAGTCTTGAGTTGAAACCCACGGTATTTGTTGGTTGGCCAGTGTCGTCAAGGTTTCCTGATGCGGATGACCAAAACGATTATTGCGCCCGGCTGAGATAAAGACCTTCTTAGGATGAATCGCCTGCAAAAACTCCGGCTTAGAGGATGTCTTACTGCCATGGTGCCCTAACTTGAAATAATCTACATTAAGAGTCATCTTTTGCATTATTTCACTTTCTCCATCTTGACCCAAATCTCCTGTAAAAAGCCAGTTTTTATTAGCTAATCTAAAAAGCAAACTCAATGAATCCTCATTTTTACCTTCACCTGCTTGATAAGGATAAACGACATTGAACGTAATCTGTGGTTCCTTCACCTGCATCCCCGCTAGCAGTTCCACTAATTTAGTATTTTTAATTCTGCCATCAATTCTTTTTTGAAAAGAAGGATTCTTAAGCAAACCTTGTGCCATAAACAATTTCTTTACCTTAATTTGTTCCAATAATGGTCCTAAATCTCCCACGTGATCGGCATCTTGGTGAGATACAAACACGCCATCCAGACTATTAATTCCCTGACTTTTTAAAAACGGGATCGTAATTCGATTGATCTGCGGTGTTACTTTTTTACCACTAAAATTAAGCTTGCCTCCTGTATCAATTATGTAGGCTCTGCGTGGAAAAGGTGTAGTAACCAAAATACTGTCACCCTGCCCTACATCAATGAACGTTACCTGCCCGCGCAATGGAAAATGAATCATGCTGAAGAAAACTGCATAAAAAACAGTTAAAGTTAGGCCGATCTTTTTACAATTAAAACGCCACTCTGGCTTTTCTCTTAAAGCGATAATTAAGGCAATTGACACTATCAGCAAAAGCAAACATTGCCACCAATTAATTTGACCAAAATCAAGCAAGCCCAATTTAGTTTGCGAAAGTCGTTCAATGAGTTGCTCGCCTAATTCCAATATCTTTTCAAAAAATGGTGCTAGCCGTTTAGTGAAACCAAAAGTTAAGACGTTAATGAATGCTAACGGCATAACAACCCAGTTGAAATATGGCACAACCAGCATATTGAATAAAACGGTCAAAAAGTTGATCTGATAAAAGAATAAAAGCAAAAGCGGCGTCAATAATAAATTAAGCAAAATCGATTGCTTCAGTCCGTTAAATGAATCAGTCAATTGCAACCCCAACGCCAAAATATAACTTAACAGCGCACCGGCAGCCATAAATAATCGCGGTACAAATAGCAGATGAATAATACAAGTTAGGCCTAATAAATCAACTTGTGTGATGTGCAATCCTTTGTACTTGCTAACTCTACCTAAAAAATAAGTTAAGCTTGCACGGACAGAACCAGCTTGACCACTACTTAAAAAGATTCCCAATAACAGAATTATTACGCAAAACAAAAATGTTTCTTCATCGGTCATCTTTAAACTGTAACAAATCGTACTGATGATCAAGACATAGATACCAACATGCAAACCCGAGATACTTAACAAGTGAATAACACCTAAATCGCGATAATTATTCAAAATTTCTTGATTCTCTTGCGCATTGTTTTCACCCAAAATCAATTCACTGGCAAAAAAGCCGAGCAACTGCGGCATCGTTTTAAAATATTTCTGCAGACGATAGCGCATTTGATGTAGTTTTCCTATTAAGTCAGGACGAAGAACACTCATTTGCATGCTAGTAAATTTAACTCTTTGAAAAATCTTTTTCGCTGCATAATAATTCTGATAATTAAACTCACCAATATTCGTAGCCGGCTCAATCGGTTCGCACTTACCTTCAATCTGACTCATTAAAATTGGTTGTCCGGTTTTTAATAGTCTTTTTTGTTCATCGTTAATTTTGCCAGCAATTAAAATATCTCCACCTTTAAAATGACCAGTACCTGACAGAAAATCATCCTTAACGCGAACCTGATCAGGATAAATTATTAGCTGACTTTGGCTATTCAAATTAAAATTTGTAGTTTTTTTATTCAAGAATGCAATCAAGCTAAAAGACAATAGAATCAGAACTATGATCTGCATATTAGCACTATATTTTTTGATTAATAAAAATAGAAAATATAGGCTAAACAAAAGACAAACAATTTTTTGAACTAATGAATCACTGGCAAATAGCCAAAAAGAGATTGCTACTAAAAGCAAAGCCAAAATCAGATAAAAGCCTGCATCATTTCTAAACAGCCAATTGGTCTTTGAGACTTGCAAAGGTCTTTTCTCCTATTCCAGATACCTGCATTAAATCTTCGATCTTTTTAAAAGACCCCTTTTGTTCACGATAGGCAATAATTTGTTCTGCTTTCTTTTCACCAATTCCCGTTAATTTTTGCAGATCGGCCGCATTAGCTGTATTTAAATTAACTTTTTCACCACTTCCTTGCTGTGATGAGCTTGAATCACCACTAGTAGCACTTGCTTGACTCTCAGTACCAGCCGTAGCCGCATTTTCTACTTTCTCACCTTTATAAGGGATATGAATTTTATCCTGGTCTTTTAACAAGACAGCGCGATTGATTGCCTTTAATTGGGCTCTACTAGTCGTCCCGCCCGCAGCTTCAATTAGCTCCTGCAATCTGGCACCATTTTTTAATGTATAGACTCCTTCATGTTTTACTGCTCCTGAAATATCGCAAGTTACAGTTTTTGATTCACTAGCAGAAGAACTGCTTGCCATATTCGCTACATCAGTACTAGATGAAGAACTGCTATTTTTCTGCATCAATTGTGTATTCTCTGTTTCAGTATTTTTATCAGTACTATCCCCTTTTTTAAAATAAAAAAAGCCCACTAAAATAATTCCTACTGCAATTAAATACACCCTCTTTTCGATTGCAAATTCCTTTATTTTTTCAAAATTCATATAATTCACCTCTACTATTTATTACGCAAAAAAAGCCCAGAATTTTTTCTGGACTTTTATTTTTTATCTTTTTCTAATAATGTTTCTTTAAATAGTTGAGTGCATCATCAAAATTAGCGACAGGAACAATTTTCATTTTAGTATGAATTTTCTTGGCAGTTCGTTTGGCTACCGCATAATTCGTCTGACTCTTCTTAACATCAGTTGAGTCTGTTGGAGCAAAGAAGACTTCTGCACCTTCTCGACTAGCGGCAACGACTTTCTTGTCAACGCCGCCAATGATACCAACCTTACCATTTGGTGCAATTGTACCTGTTCCGGCAATCTTGTGACCATGACTTAAATTCTGCTTGGTAAAGACTTCATAACTTTCTAGTGTGAACATTAAGCCAGCAGATGGACCACCTATCTCACCAGCATTGATTGATAGTTTAGGCTTAGTTTTAACTTCTACGTGTTCTACCAATTGAATACCGATGCCAGGTTTATTAGTCCCTTTAACTTTGACAATCTTACCGGTAAACTGCTTTTTCTTTTTACCTCTTAGAACAGAGATTGTCACAGGGCTACCTATCTTTTGTTTACGTAAATACGTCATCATTTCTTCAGTTGAATGGAAACGATGACCATTGGCACCTAAAACCGTATCGCCAATTTGGAGTTTGTTCTTAAAGCTAGAACCCTTTTGTACCTCCATTACGTAAACGCCAAGATATTTTAAGCTATGCTTTTTACCAGCTTTTTTAGCCGCATAATATATTGCATTTTGTTGGCTAGTTTCCATATACCAATTTTGCAATTCATTATATTGAGCGCTTGTCTGACCGCCTAACAGCTCTTTGCTAGGCACACGATCATTATACGGTCTAGTATAACTCCACAAATATTGCAAAATCGAAGCCGGCCGGCTAGTAACGCTTACCGTTACCAGATAAAAGTTATTGGGTTTCTTATTGGGTGATTTAATAAATTGTCCTACAGGAACCGCCTCACCCGGTGACTCAATATAATAATCAGTTGGCCAAAAGGCCAAAAACGCAACGGCTATGATTGCAATAATTGTAATTAGCCAATTGCGTAATCGATGAGATTTATTTTGATTGTTCATGATTTAATTTCTTCCTTAGTGCTTTAGCAGCCTTCTCCGGCAAAAACTGGTGCACGTCTTCGTCAAAACGAGCCAATTCCTTAATCATGCTTGAAGCTACAAAAGAATTTTCTGGACTGCTAAACAGCAAAACTGTATTAATATCAGGAGCTAGTCTTTTATTAATGCCAGCAATTTCTTGCTCATAACGAAAATCAGCACTATTGCGGACGCCGCGAACGATGGCCCTAGCATGTAATTCATGTGCCAAATTAACGGTTAACATATCTGGTTTATCTAGCACCTCAATATTAGGAATATTCTTTAGTGCATCCCTAATAAAATCAGCCCGTTCTTTTGCCGTAAACAAATAATGTTTAGACGTATTGGTCATCGCTACAACGTATACCTTGTCGAAGATCTGAGCGGCCTTCTTAGCGGTTTCTACATGACCATTGGTAATTGGATCAAAGCTTCCTGGAAAAAGTGCGACAGTCATTATTTATCCTTTCGATAAATTCTTACAATTGTTTTGCCTAAATGATGCTCCTTAACTAAAGAGAAGCCCTCAATTGGTCCTAATTCGGTGTGATCATCAGTTTCAGCAACGACAATTGCATCATCATTTAGCAAGCCTAATTTATTCATCTGCAACATATCCTTAGCAATTTTTTCTTTTGCATAAGGAGGATCCAAAAATACTAAATCAAATTTTAGTTCTTTTTCCGCAAACAGCTTTAAGGCTGCTGAACTACGCATATTGTAAATATCAAAGCGATTTTCTTCCTTAGTTAATGCGACGTTCTTTTTAATGATTGAACATGCTGCATGGTTAATATCTACTAAGCTAGCGTGATCACAACCTCTTGATACAGCTTCAATTCCTAAAGCACCACTACCAGCGTATAAATCAAGTACATTGCCGCCATTGAAAAATTGTCCCAATGAATTAAACAAGGATTCTTTTATTTTATCGCTAGTTGGTCGCGTACGATTACTCTTTAAAGTAAATAAATTTCTCTTAGCATATTTTCCTGAAATAATTCTCATTGCATCTGATCCTCATTTTTTTCTTGTTCTAACTGCAGTTTTTCCTCAGCTGCTTTAGCCATCTCGGTTATCTGCTTTTCAATGTGTTCGCTATTCAGATTAACTTCATCTTCAGCTGATATTTCTACATAAGTAACAAAATCAAGACTAGCAATTTGCCTTTGCATTTCTTTAGCTTCTCTACGGTTAACATAAAGCATACAATATTTCATTTTTTTAGAGAAATAAACAATGTCACCATAGCGCCGTAATTTGTATTGATCACTTACTGATTTTAAATAAATAATCAGTGCAACGCGTTTAATTAAATGCGTACCTTCGATTTCTTTATTTATACTCATGCGACCGTTTCATCCTTTTCTTGTAACATTTTTTCGTTTGCGGAGACATTCAGGACTAAACCAACTGCAGCTGTCAAAACGATCATTGATGAACCACCATATGAAATAAACGGCAGCGTTACCCCAGTAATTGGCAATAAGCCCAATACCGCACCAATATTGAATAAGGCTTCTGTGAATAGAATTGTGGCAACACCAAAGCAGATCAGAGCGTTAAATTGTGAACTAGCATTGATGCCCACTTCCATGATTTCCCACATTAAGTAGAATAAAAGTCCTACCAAAAGAATCGTGACAACGACACCAAGTTCTTCAGCGGTAATTGACAAAATGAAGTCAGTATAAGGTTCTGGCAAATAGCCGCGTTTTTGCATACTGTTTCCTAGTCCTACGCCAAATAAACCACCATTATGAATTGCATAATATGAGTTAACTAGCTGGGCTCCACCTTTTCTTTCAAGCTGGAAGGGATGCAAAAATGACATTAGTCGTTGGAATTGATAACTTTCCTGCAAGAATTTTGGATTCCAAGTAACGACAATAATAAATACTATGCCGACAAGGATTGCAATACCAACTAACCAAGTTAAAGCTAATCTGGTTGGTACACCTGAAACTGAGAACATAACCAAAGTGATCATGAACAAAATAGCTGTACCACCAAAGTCAGGTTCCACAATTACCAAGCACATCAAGAATGCTGACAAAATGGCAGGATGAGAAAGATTGCCTTTAATTTTTCCTCTTACAAACTTCCCATCTCTTCGGTCCAAAACATAGGCTAAATAGATAACCAATGCCAGTTTTGTTACTTCCAGTGGCTGCAAATTAATAAAACCTAAGTTGATCCAACCCACGGCCCCATTAACTTCCGCTGAGCTAACATGGGCAAACTTCAATATTACCAACCAAAAAAACATCAGAATACAAAGTATTAGAAAGCCTGCCACAAATTTTGGATTTTTGATGACTTTTAGTTTTACTGCAAAAAACGGTACACCAAAGCCGAAGAATGCAGCTACAGCATAAATTGCCTGTCTTATTCCATAAACATCTGGTTTAAAACCATTAACTAATAAAATATCAGAACTAGCTGAATATACCAAAATTACTCCGATTACTACCAAAATTAAGTAAGGGATAAAAATTCGGTAATTAAGATAATTTAATTTTCGACGCACGAGCGTTGCCCCTTTATGTGAAATTACTTTTTAATTATAAAACAAAAAAGTCATCGCTTCTATTAAGCAATGACTTTTTAGCAATTATGTAAAAATAATTATTTAGTACGGTTACGCTTCTTGTCAGCCTTTTGACGTTCCGAAGTGTTTAAGATCTTCTTACGTAAACGAATTGATTCTGGAGTTACTTCACAGTATTCGTCATCGTTCAAGAACTCAATGGCTTCTTCAAGAGTCAAAGTCTTTGGAGTCTTGATTGCAGCAGCGTGGTCCTTACCAGCAGCACGAGTGTTAGTCAAGTTCTTACCCTTAGTTACGTTAACGGCAATATCACGTTCACGACTTGATTGACCAACAATCATACCTTCGTAAACTTCAACACCGGCACCGATGAATAATTCACCACGTTGTTCAACTGATTGAAGTGAGTAAGTAGTTGATTGACCTTGGTTGATTGATACCAAAGCACCATTACGACGGCCTGGGTTCCAGTTCTTAACAACTGGCTTGTAAGCTGCGAAGGTGTGGTTCATGATACCGTAACCACCAGTTTGTGACATGAATTCGTTATTGTAACCAATCAAACCACGTGATGGAACTAAGAATTCAAGACGGGTTTGGCCGTTACCAGTTGACTCCATGTTTTGCATTTCACCTTTTCTTTGTGAAAGGGAGTCAATAACTGAACCAACGTATTCATCTGGAGTATCAACTTGAACAGATTCGAATGGTTCACACATAGTACCATCAATTTCACGGTAAATAACCTTAGGACGTGAAAGTTGTAATTCGAAACCTTCACGACGAAGTTCTTCAACCAAAATTGAAAGGTGAAGTTCACCACGACCTGAAACAGTCCAAGCGTTTAATTGATCAGTAGGTTCAACCTTCAAAGAAACATCAGTACGAGTTTGACGAATTAAACGGTCTTCAAGCTTCTTAGGAGTTACTTGGTCACCTTCACGACCAGCAAATGGTGAGTCGTTGGCAACGAAGTCCATTTGAAGTGTTGGTGGATCGATCTTAAGAAGTGGCAAAGCTTCTGGGTGATCTGCTGAAGCAATAGTTTCACCAACGTAAATATCATTAATACCACTGATGGCAACGATATCGCCGGCCTTAGCTTCTTTAATTTCGTTACGCTTCAAACCGAAGTAACCAAACAACTTAGTAACGCGGAAGTTTTGAGTTGAACCATCACGCTTCATAACAGTGATGTTGTCGCCAACCTTAACCTTACCACGGTAAATTCTACCTACACCAATACGACCAACGTAGTCATCCCAATCAAGCATAGTGATTTGGAATTGAAGTGGTTCATCTGAGTTGTCGATTGGAGCAGGAATGTACTTAAGAATGGTATCAAAGATAGGATCCATAGTTTCCTTTTGAGTACTTGGATCTGGATCATATGATGAAGTACCATTCAAAGCTGATGCGTAAACAACTGGGAAGTCAAGTTGTTCATCGTTAGCACCTAATTCAATGAAGAGTTCAAGTACGTCATCCAAAACTTTCTTAGGACGAGCGCCTGGACGATCAATCTTGTTTAAAACAACAATTGGCTTTACACCAGCTTCCAAAGCCTTCTTCAATACGAAACGAGTTTGTGGCATTGGACCTTCGTAAGCATCAACCAAAAGCAATGCTCCGTCTACCATGTGCATAACACGTTCTACTTCACCACCGAAGTCAGCGTGTCCTGGCGTATCCAAGATATTAATAGTAGTATCCTTGTAACGAACAGCAGTGTTCTTTGACAAAATAGTAATACCACGTTCACGTTCAATGGCGTTTGAGTCCATAGCACGATCTTCAAGATTCATGTGTTCTGGTAAAGTATCGGATTGCTTCAATAATTGGTTGACCAAAGTAGTTTTACCATGGTCAACATGGGCAATAATAGCGATATTTCTAAGATCGTCTCTTCTTTTTTCTGACAAAAGTATTTCCTCCCCACTCTTCAATAAAAAAACTGTGACTAGGCCACAGTTTCGGTAACGCTTCTGCGCTTTATCGAAGTGCTTCTTTTTTTGATCTGTATAGTTACGTTAGTGAATTTTACCACCTAACTGCACGCCGGTCAACGCTTAACACTCATTTAACTTTTCATTTATTTTATCTTTAATCAAGCAAAATCCTCTGAATTATGGTAAAAATATAGTTAGATCTTATTTTTTAAAAAGGAGTAATTATTTTGATTTTAATGAAAGACATTGTGCGCGACGGCGATCCTGTCTTGCGCAAAGTCGCTAAGCCACTTACTTTTCCACTTAGCGATCACTACAAAAAATTAGCAGACGATATGATGGAATACTTGGTCAACTCACAAGATCCAAAGATTGCTGAAAAGCACCAACTTAGAGCAGGTGTTGGTTTAGCAGCTCCTCAAGTCGGCGAAAGTGTTCAAATGGCTGCACTTTTAGTTCCTGACGACGAAGGTAAAATTATTTTCAAAGAAATTTACGTTAACCCTGAAATTATTTCTGAATCTGTTCGCCAAGCTTGCTTAAGCGAAGGTGAAGGTTGCTTAAGTGTTGATGAAGTAATCAACGGCTACGTTCCTCGTCCAGACAAGTTGACTATTCACTACTACACTGTTGACGGTGAAGAAAAGACTATCCGTTTAAAGGATTACCCAGCCATCGTATCTTCTCACGAAATCGATCACTTAAACGGCCACTTGTTCTACGACAGAATCAACAAGCAAAACCCATACGACCTTAAAGAAGATACAGTAGTGATTTCTTAATCGTTATTTAAACGCAAAAAGACCTGCAATTGCAGGCCTTTTTTGATACAAAAAACCACTGGGCGACTAAACCAGTGGCTCATACATTGGGAATTAAGAAGATTGAAGAGACTTCTTACAGCGAGCAAATGAGTTTATTAATCATTTACTACACGTTCATGGTACAACCTACGTTATTTTACGTCAATAATATTACTAAAAAATTATCACTCTAAATCGATTCAAACATATTTATATACTTAGTTTTATAAATATGATAGAATTTTTAATAGCTATTGAGTATTTTTTACTCAAAATTGAACGTTTATACATTAATAAGGAGAATCATTTATGATTTACAAAGTTTTGTATCAAAAAGACAAGATTGTCAATCCTCGTAGAGAAACTACTAAGACTCTTTACATAGAGGCTGACAACATGGTCGAAGCAAGAAGCATGGTTGAGGACAACACCCCCTATAACATTGAACTCATCCAAGAATTAACAGGTAATTCTTTAGCTTACGAAAAAGAACACGCTGACTTCAAGTTAACGACGTTCGACAAGAAGTAATAAAGAGTGCGAATTAAAAATAATGAAGTAGCCGTTTATGCAATCGGGGGTTTGCATGAAATTGGCAAGAATATGTATTGTGTGCAGTACCAGGATGAAATTATCATCATGGACTGTGGTATTAAATTCCCCGAAGATGATTTATTAGGTATCAACTACGTAATCTCAGATTACTCCTACCTAGTTAAAAATCGTAAGAAAATCAAGGCGCTAGTAGTTAGTCACGGACACGAAGACCACATTGGTGGTATTCCATTCTTATTGGAAAAGATCCCTGAAATTCCAGTTTATGCAACTCCATTTGCCCTATCCTTAATTAAAGGTAAGTTGGAAGAACACGGAATTTTAAAGACGACCGAACTACATGAAGAGCATGAAGACACTGTTTTGAAGTTCAAGAAACTTTCCGTTTCATTCTTTAGAACAACTCACTCAATTCCTGATACTTTGGGAATCGCTGTTCATACACCACTTGGTGCTGTTGTCTTTACCGGTGACTTCAAGTTTGACTTGACTCCTGTAATGAATCAGCCAGCTCCAGATTTCCAAAAGATGGCTAAATTAGGAAACGAAGGTGTGCTTGCCCTTCTTTCAGACTCAACTAACGCTGAAGTTACGCAATTTACGAAGTCTGAAAGATTCGTTGCACAATCGCTTCATAATATCATTACTGGTATTCATGGCAGAATCATCTTTGCCACTTTCGCTTCTAACCTTTACCGTGTATCTACTGCAATTCAAGCAGCAATTGATACCGGCAGAAAGGTGGCTATCTTCGGGCGAAGCATGGAAAATGGTGTCGACAATGGTATTGATTTAGGCTACTTGCATGTACCTAAGGATTTAATTGTTGATGCTGATGAAATTAACAAATTACCACCTGACAAAGTGATGATCTTATGTACTGGTTCACAGGGTGAACCTTTAGCAGCTTTATCTAGAATTGCTAACGGTACTCACAGACAAATCACTTTGCAACCTGGTGATACAGTAATCTTCTCTTCTAATCCAATTCCAGGTAATACGTTGAGCGTTAACCACTTAATTAACAAATTAATGGAAGGTGGAGCCAATGTAATTCACGGACGTGTAAACAACGTCCACACTTCTGGACACGGTGGTCAAGAAGAACTTAAGATGATGGTTCGTTTAACCAAACCTAAGTACATGATTCCTGTTCACGGCGAATACAGAATGCAGGTAATTCACACCCAACTTGCTCAAGAAGCTGGTGTTCCTGCAGAAAATACATTCGTTCTGTCTAACGGTGAAGTTGTCTGCTTTGGTCCAAACGGTGCAAGAATTGCTGGTCGCATCCCTGCCGGTGATGTTTATGTTGATACATCCGGTACAGCAGATGTTGGCAATGTCGTAGTTCACGACCGTCAAATTCTTTCAGAAGAAGGTTTAGTAGTAGCTGTAGCTACAGTTGACTACAAGCATAAACGCGTTCTTGCCGGACCTGATATTTTAAGTCGTGGTTTCGTTTATATGAGAGAATCAACTGAATTAATCAGTCAAGCTCAAAAACATGTCTACCATGTTCTTAGAAATGAAATGGCAAAATCAGATGAACCTAAGGAAAGCGAAATTAAAAAGGCAATTACCGAAAACTTATCTGACTTCCTTTATTCTAAGACTGAAAGACGGCCAATGATTTTACCAATCATCATCGAAAAGAAATAGCTAATAAGGCTCCTTCGGGAGCCTTTTATTTTAGAACTATAGAATTTAATTATGAGCAAAAAAATAAAAGTACATTTATTAGTCAATGAAACAGCTGGAAATGGTAATGCAAAGAAAGCTAACATCGCATTGCAACAAGTGTTAAACGAATTAAATATACCTTTTACCTGGCAAAAAAGTCGTTTTCCCAAGGAATTGACTACTTTAGCTAAAAACTATGCCAATACAAATCCAAGCGAAAATAATATTCTGATTGTAGTAGGCGGGGATGGTTCATTTAATGAAGTACTAAATGGCATTAAAGCATCCAACTATCCTGATACCCCTATTACTTATTTGCCAGCTGGAACAGGTAACGATTTTGCTCGTGGTGCTGGACTAACAGCTGATCCTCGACAATTAGTCCATAATTTGCTCAATGATCCAGCCCCAGAACAAGTAGATTGCGGCTATTTTTCTGCAAACATACCAGGAGAAAATACCGGCTACTTTGTCAATAATTTTGGGATTGGCTTCGATGCTTTTATTGTTTATCAAAGCAACCATGAAAAATTAAAGGATAAGCTTAACCGACTCAATTTGGGCAATCTGATCTATGGTCTTAATGTCGTCAAGGGATTGGCGCAACAAGACACATTTACTGTAACTGTAAAAACCAAAGACAAAACTTGGCGTTACAGCGATGCTTATTTTGTTACTACTACCAATCACCCTTATTTTGGTGGTGGCTTTGCTATTTTGCCTAAAGCTGATGTTTATAGTCACCATTTGGACACTGTTATCGTTGAAAAACCTAGTTTAAGTAAATTCATTTTTCTCTTCAACAAGCTATTAAAAGATGGTTCACACGTGAATGCGCCGCAATTTCATTATGTGGAAGCCCAAGAAATTCAAGTTGAAACTATAAAGCCTGAATTTGCTCAAATTGATGGTGAAGATGTAAATACTCAAGGATTTAAAGTTAAATTCAAAATCGATCATTTCAATCTATTAAAATAAGCCAAAGGATTTCTCCTTTGGCTTTTATATTTTGTCTAAAATTTCTTTATCCATCTGATGCTGTTTATAATACGTTTCCGCATCTACAAAGCTACGTACTTGATCATAAAATTTCTTCCAATAGCGGTATTGTTGATACAACTGACGCCATTCACGTGCACCTGATAAGTAATCTGCTAATAAATTTTTGATATGCTCAATATGTTTAATTACTTGGTTAGCATGGTAAAGCTGCTCATCAACAGCTTTTTCATCCAGTTTCATGTCATCTTCAAATAATAAAATGTTTTCACTAAAAGTCTTTTCCTCTTCTAGTGCCTTATTATTAGTCATTTCTTCCCCTACTGCGGAGACTTCTTCTGGCTGCAATCCAATGCCTGCCGGTGCTTTGACTAATAAAGATTGAATATCATCTAATTGACAAACTTCAATTCCTACTCGCTCGTATCTTTCGATTTTTTCTAGAGTAAATTTTTCTTCAGTACGACTAACTACCACAACTACATTACGAATCAACTGATCTATACTAGGAATTCGTTTTAACAAATTAATGATTGCTGGATTGTTGCTTTTTTCTAGAACATACTTGATGCTTTCTTTATGTTTAGCTACTTGATCAGCTATTTCACTATAATCCTTAAGCATATCGTAAGAATGGTTCTTACTCGTTCTAGCCTTAGTTTCAAAACAAAAAATACCGCTAGATGCAATAACCAAGTGATCAATTTGGTTGTTGCCCAGTTTAGTTTGCTTTTCATACGGATATGGCAAAATCAAATTATGAATTAAAATTTTGCCAAACTGAACTTCTTTAATTCTTTTATTGACTAATTCTTCTGCAGCAGCTCCGGCTAAAAGATTACTAGCATGCCGCAAATCATGATCAGATAAAACATCCATTGGATGAAGATACTTGATTTTTCCTAAATGCAAATCGGTCATTCTTTTTTGAAAATTGGTAACATTCTTGTTGTATGTTTTAAAACCAGAATTAATCGCACTAATTCGCAAAACATTACGCAACTGTAATGCCCGTCTCAGATCACGTTTTTTAGTGAAATCTAGTTTCTCCGCTTTTTCTAACGAATGAATAGCTGCAGTATCCGTAACCTTATCTCGTTTTACCCATTCTTTTTGATAATAAGCGTGGTTTTCGAGTTCGTTAGCATATTGCTTCATGTCATTTTCAAGCGGTAGAACTTCTGCTTTTTTCTCTTGCACCATAGAACGATAATATTGCAGCTTCGTTTTTATTTTAGCGAAATCGGTAATCTGTTGCTTTTGATATTGATAAAATTCGTTTTTCTCATCTTTTTCATTCCAAACGGTCTTTCTAAAATAGTGACCATCTGTAACACCAAATTCGATAAATTCCGCAATCGTTCGATCTAAATTATACTTAATCAAGAATAAGCAATGACCGTTGCGATCAAATATTCTCCGTTTAATAAATCCGGGACGAATAAATTCAACAATCTGAAAAGTCAATCCCCGCTTATTTGGAAAACGATATGGCAATTGTTTTCCTGCAATCTTTTCTAATTTATTAAGTTCTTCTTTATCTGTATCACTGAGTTCCACTTTTTTCACTCTGCTCTTAGCTTTTATTGACCGAAAAAAACAATAGGTGATCAGACCTACTGTCAGCGTAATAATTGTAATCTCCATATTAATTCATTTTTTATTCCTTAGAACATGCGTTTAAGTATCCTAATTATATCATGCTTTTGTATATTCAAAAAGCCTTATGATACCTAGATCATAAGACTCTTTTAGGTTTATAAATGAATATCTTCCATACCGATCATTGGATCAATTTCACCTGAATAAATTTTTTCAGGAGTTAGAATATAATCCTCCGGTTGCTTAGGTTTTGTTTTTTCTTTTGGCTTTGACTCTGGTTCCTGAACATTTTCCGGTTTAACCATAATGCCTAATTGTTTACGTAATTTGGAAGCTAGACCAGTTTTACGGTCATTGCCTGGTGTTTTAAAGGCAGCTTCAAAAGCTCTAGGATCTCCTACTAACACCAAATTCTTTTCAGCACGGGTAATTGCAGTATACAAAAGATTTCGTTTCAGCATCACATAGTTCTGCATCGTTAGGTTGAGAACTACTAATGGAAATTCTGAACCTTGAGATTTGTGAATTGTAATCGCATAGGCCCTAGTTAAATCATTTAAATCTTTTCGCCCAAAAGTAACTTCACGATCATCAAACTTGGCAACCATGCATTCTTTGGAGTTCTCTTCATCGATACTGCTAATTTTACCGATTTGGCCATTATAAATGTCTTTTTCAGGATTATTCTGCAATTGCAAAATTCTGTCGCCAATCCGGAAAGTTTCGTTATGAGCTTCCAGTGACTTACTTTTAGCCTTAGGCGGATTCATGATTTTTTGAATAATATCGTTTAAGTTATCTACTCCGCCATTGCCATGATACATTGCACCTAAAACTTGAATATCATCTTTAGCAAAACCACGCTTTAAAGCAAGTTCAACAATTTGACCAACTGCATCCCCCACCAAATCTGGTCGACAGCTGATAAATGAATAGTTCTTTGTCTTCTTAAATAAAGCACCTTCATTCACACCTTCATTGACCGCATGGGCAAGCGAAATAATCGTTGAATCGTCACCTTGTCGATGGATTTCTTTCAAAATCGTTGTTGGAAATGCTTGCGACTTAATCAAATCACTGAAAACATTACCCGCACCAACTGATGGAAGCTGATCCTTATCACCGACAAAGACAATATGGCGAATTTGATTAATACTGGACAAAAGCTGTTTAAACAAGAACATATCAACCATCGACATCTCGTCAATAATTAATATTTCACCGTTTAATTCATTTAGTTCACCAGTGCCTGCATCCCCAATACCTAATCCCAGCATTCTGTGAATCGTTTTAGCACCGATACCAGTAATCTCACTCATTCTCTTAGCCGCACGGCCAGTAGGTGCAGCCAAAAGGAATGGTGGATCTTCACTGTACAAAGCAGAAGCTGGGATTTCAGCCAGCTTTCTCAAAGCTAGTAAAATTCCGTTGATAATCGTAGTTTTACCTGTACCAGGGCCACCAGTCAAAATTGAAATAGGATGATTCAACGCATTTTTGATAGCTAATTTTTGCGTTTCGTCATATTTAATTTTCAATTCTTTTTCTGCATCCTTAATGGCTGCGTTCATCTCTTTCTCGCTATATTGTTCATCTTCTTGATCCTGTCTGGATTCAACCAAATATTTCATCGAGTGAGCAATATCAACTTCCGTTTGGTAGATGCTTTGTAAAGCCGCTACATCATCATTGACTACTATCTTGCCATCTTGTTGCAAACCAAGGACACAATTAGCAATAGGATCAAATTTATCAATTTGCAATAGTTTGCTTGCTTCTGTCAGAAGTTCCTTAAGCGGTACATAAGTATCGCCGCTACCACTTAAAGCGTCAATCAACACCTGATAAATCGCACCGTTGATTCTGCGGGGATCATCATCCTTAATTTCTAACTGTTTACCCAACATATCGGCTGATTTAAAACCAAAACCAGTTACATCATTGATCACTGCATAAGGATCTGTTTGCAGTTTCTTTAGACTGTCGCCATGATATAACTGATAAATATTAGCTGCAATTCGACGATTGATCCCGTACTGTGCTAATTTCAAGACAATTTCTGAATAAGAATCCATTGAATTCAGCCCAGAAAGCAAGCTATCTTTTTGTTTTCTAGTTAAAGATAAAGTATCAATCTTAGCAGGTTTTTCTTTTAAAATATCCAAAGCATTTAAGCCTAGCTCATTGATAATCGTGTTGGCAGCCTTTTTTCCTATGCCTGGGAATTTATCAGAACTCAAATATTTAGTTAATGAACCCTCTTCATGCGGCAAAACCTGCTTATAGCTAGTAGCTCTAAATTGCAAACCAAACTTTTCATGCATCACAAGTTTGCCTTCAAAACGATAACTAGCTGAAATTTGAATATCGCCAAAATTACCGGTCACTTTTATTTCATCGCGTGAATAGTTTTCTAGTGAGCCAATAATTTCAACATCTAAAATTTTATATAAATCCTTGTCGTTCTCGAAAACGATCCCGTTAACCTTACCGGTAAATTCGACCATTATTTTTTCTTTTCCTTATCATTTAGCATTTTCATAATTGAAGCATATTGATTCATTGCATGGTGATAATACTTGATATCCATTTGTTTAGCCTGCTCAAAATATTTTTCTGCCTGATCACGATCTTTTTCTAATGTCGTTACACCTAGCAAAAAATAGACCTTAGCTGTTCTTTTATCTTCTGGAATAGCTAAATACATTTGCTCGGCTTGTTTAGCTTCACCCATGCTTAACCAAATATCGCCTAGCAATTCTTGCACGCGTTCATCGATCTTTTTAATCGTTAAAGCATAAGCTAAAGCCTTTTGACTTTGACCTAGTTTCAAGTAAGTTAAGGCCTTTTGGTAAAGAGTTAAATCATCATTAGGAATTTGATCTAGTAAATTCAGCGCTTTATCAAAATCACCTTGCATATAGTAGCAAACAGCTAGGTTGTAGCTTAATTCACGTGGTTTCTTAACCAGATGCTGTGCTTGTTCAAGCAGTTTTTGTGCCTGATCGGCACTGCCTTGCTCAATTAAATAAGTTGAAAGCTGTAAATAATTTTCAACTTTTTGCGGTTTTTCATCTATTTTTTTGATCAATAAATGAATCGCCTGATCTACTTTGCCTTCGTTATATAGCTTCTCAATTTTATTGTTCATTATAAAGAATCCGTTTTAGATAATTTTCTGCCTAAGTAGCTAGTTTCGTTCCAAACAACAGGCTTAAATGTCTTACCGCCATCGTTGGTTTCCAAAATCGTTAAACTAGTATTACTTAAACCACCATTTTTACGAATATCCTTCAAAGGATAACCCAAAAGGCCACCCATAATTGCGGATAAAGCAGCACCATGACTAACAGCTAAAACTTTGTCGTCATCGTTAGGAAATCTCTTAGCCATTTCTTCAGCAAAAGACTTACCACGAGCAATTACATGAGGATAGTTTTCTCCGTGTAATTCAGTAGGATCATATTGATCTGGGTGATGCCAAAAATTATCCATTTGCTTAGGATATTTCTTTTCCGCATCAGCGAACTTCATCCCTTCCATATCACCTAGGTTAAATTCACGCAGGCGCTCATCAATTGTAACTGGTAAATTAGCATTCATTGCATCGTCAATTCCTTGGGCTGTATTAAAAGCACGATCAAGCGGACTAGCAAAAATGCCTCTAAACTTTGTTCCGCGTAAATATTTACCTAATTTTTGAATATCTTTTTTACTTTGTGGAAGCAAAGGTGAATCACCATGTCCACCTTGAAAACGACTGGCTAAATTCCACTCAGTTTTACCATGACGCACAAAATAAATTTGCATATTTTAAATTCCCCCGAAAATCTGTAGTTATTAGTAATAGTTTAGCACAAAACAAAAGGATGTTCGAAAACACGAACATCCTTTTTAGCTTTCTCTTAAACTAATTGAAGTTGCTTATCTTCTTGGTAAGCTGCATCAATGTTGCCGCCACCCAAACATTCTTCACCATTGTATAAAACAAGTGCTTGTCCAGGAGTAACAGCACGTGCTGGTTCATCAAAGTAAACATCTGCAGTATTGTCAGCAGCATGATACTTAACGGTAACACCAATATCACATTGACGATAACGGAACTTGGCACTGCAATGCATTTCGAAATCATGATCTGGCTTGCCAGTAAAGAATGACATATCACTTGCCTTCAAGCGACTAGCATAAAGAAGTGGACTGTCGTAACCTTGTTCAACGATCAATTCATTCTTCTTTAAGTCCTTACCAACTACAAACCATGGATCAGTTGATTCCTTGGTTGAACCTAAGCCCAAACCTTGTCTTTGACCAATAGTGTAGTACATTAAGCCAGCGTGTTCACCGACAACTTTACCGTCTGGGGTAACCATTTTACCTGACTTAGCTGGCAAAAATTCGCTCAAGAACTTTCTAAAGTTTCTTTCACCGATAAAGCAGATACCAGTAGAATCCTTCTTCTTAGCTGTAGCTAAACCATTTGCCAAAGCAATCTCTCTTACTTGAGGCTTAGTTAAGTTAGCTAATGGGAAGATGACCTTTTTAATTTGATCTTGATTTAATTGACTCAAGAAGTAGGTCTGATCCTTGTTACCGTCCTTTGGACGCATCATGTGAGTTACGCCATTTGCATCCTTCACGGTCTTTGCGTAGTGACCCATTGCAATATAATCTGCATCCAAATCCATTGCGAATTCCAAGAATGACTTGAACTTAATCTGGCTGTTGCACATTACATCTGGGTTAGGAGTTCTGCCCTTCTTGTATTCATTTAAGAAGTACTCGAACACACGGTGCCAATATTCCTTTTCAAAATTAATTGAATAATAAGGAATACCGATCTTGTCAGCTACCTTTTTTACATCTTCGTAGTCTTCTGTAGCGGTACAAACACCCGCATCATCGGTGTCATCCCAGTTCTTCATAAATACGCCGACAACGTCGTAGCCTTGTTGCTTGAGTAAAAGTGCTGAAACTGATGAATCAACACCGCCACTCATACCAACAACTACTCTAATCTTACTATTGTCAACCATTATTCAATCAATCCTTTACCTCTAGCAAAATATTACGCTCTTCAAGATCTTTTAAAATGTAGTTTAAAAGTTCAACAGTAGGCGCTAATTGCTTATTCTTAAAAATATTAACTTTTTGCAAACCACTGCGATCAGTAACGACCATAGTTAAATGTGACAAATCCTTATTAATAGTCATCTTCAACTTAGTAGGTGCATTATAAGGTGAATCATTGTAAAGGGGATGTTCATAATTGAAGTTACCCTTTGGTGTCTTTACAAAGCCTGCATCAATTAAAGCATAAAGCTTCAAATCAGAACTTAAAGTAAATTTACGTTTATCACCATTAATCACAACTGTATTTGCCATAATTTTCCTCACTTATTTATAATAAGTTGCTTTCTTTGTAAAAGCAACTATTTATTTTTTGATTGAATTCTTTTAGCAATTTTTACTAGTTCTTGCGCAAAAGATTTAACTTCTTCCTCTGTATTATAACGCCCAAATGAGATTCTAATCGATTCTTTTATGCGTGGAGAATCTGCACCAAAACATGCAATTAAAACATGTGAAGGCTCCAATGAGCCCGCGGTACATGCAGAACCACCTGAAACAGCGTAGCCATTCAAATCAAGATTGGTTTGCATCGAGGTGGTAGAAACTCCCTTAAGCCACAAATTCAATACGTGATGAGAATAGCCGGCTCCATATCCACCATTGATTCCATAGTCAATGTCATTATCGTCCAAGGCCTTTAAAATAATATCTTGAAAATGAGCATATTTTTCTTGCAGGCTCTCATGACCAATTTCTGATAATTCCTTAACAGCTTCACCAAAACCAGCAATTCCAGGCACATTTTCTGTTCCCGCACGACGTTTAGTTTCCTGTTCGCCGCCTAGAACTAAATTAGGAATATTAATATCGGCATTTTCGTACAAGAAACCTAAAAACTTAGGTCCATTAATTTTATGAGCCGATACTGATAATAAATCAATATGCATGGCCTTAACATCGATATCAATTGTGCCCATTCCTTGGACATTATCAACATGGAAGTAAGCATTGCTGTCTTTAACCAATTCGCCAATTTCCTTTAAAGGCATAATTGAACCAACTTCGTTATTAACAGCCATAGTTGAAACTAGAATCGTATCTGGAGTCAATTCCTTTTTTAGTTGATCCAAAGAAATATGACCAGTTTCATCAACATCTAAATAGACAATGTTGTAGCCTTCTTGCTCAAGACGTTTCATCGGATTTAAAACTGATGGGTGTTCGATTTTAGTGGTAATGATTTTTTTACCACTATTTTTACGACTATAAGCTGTTCCAAAAATTGCAGTATTATTGCTTTCGGAACCACCTGAAGTAAAAATAATTTCTCCGTCTTTAGCATTAATGCTTTCCGCAATTTGGTGACGAGCCTTGTCAATCACGTTTCTGGCCTTACGTCCCAATTCATAAGTACTTGATGCATTACCAAAATCATTCTTCATTTCATCAGTAATAACATTAATTACCTTAGGAGACATAGGGGTTGTGGCGGCATTATCTAAATAAATTTCACGCATACTCTAATTCATCTTTTCTACATAATCACTAATTAACTTAGCGGCCTTAGCTCCCACTTTCTTGACGAAAGTATCAAAATCTTCGTTAGCTGATCCATCACCATTATCGGAAATTGCACGCATAGCAACCAATGGCTTATTAAAGGCATGAGCAACTTGTGCAAAGGCCGCACCTTCCATTTCAACACATAAAGCGTCTGGGAAGTTCTTTTTAATTTCTTCTTTTTGCTTACTTGATGCAATAAATGAGTCACCAGTTACTACTAAGCCTTCGCGAAAGGCAACATTTTGCTTTTTCAAGTAATTTGCAAATGCTGCACGTTCTGGTGAATCAAGTACAAATTGAGCTGGTTGTTGTGGAATTTGACCTTCTACATAGTCACCAGCTGCGGTATTATGCGCATCATAATATGCAAATGCATTAGGCAAAACAAGATCTTCTTGATGAACATCTTCTTTAAGGGCACCAGCTGAACCAGTCATAAATATTACATCAATATCAACACTAGTTAACAAACTAGAAAGATTCATGGCTGCTTGGACTTTACCAATACCACTCAAACCTAAATATACATCATTGCCATTAACAGAAAAATGTTCGAATTCAGTAGATCCGAACATTTCTTTATTTTCTGAATGGAAATGATTACGATAAAATTCAGCTTCTTCAGCCATTGGGACGATAATTGCAATCTTCATCTTATTCCTCATTTCCAAATTATAAATGAAATAGCGCAAGTAGCACTAAAACTATCAATACGACTACTAACAGAATAGCACGATTCAATCTTTTTTTCAGTTTTAAAGACTTGTTTTCACGTACTGTCTCTTTATCAATAGTTTCATCGCGTTGATAAAACTCTTGTCCATCCCTAGTCAAGGGACGACGTCGATTTTCAACCTCGTTTTTATCCTTGGTGAAATCGGGATTAACATCAACTTCTTCTGAATCATTATTTGAAAAAGCTGACTTGACTTTATCTATTAAACCTTTTTTCTGCCGTTTACGATAATCAGAACGTTTCTCTGTCATTATTCTTTATTCTCGCTTTGAGTATTACGCAACAACATGTTTTCCCAAACAGTAATTGCATAAATAGTCTTGGCATCAACGATTTTTCCTTCAGATAACAAATTCTTCAATTCGTCTAAGCTGTACCAATCAGCGGTCAAGAATTCATCTTCATCCAATGAACGTTTGTCAGTAAGCTTAGTCAAAGTATCACAGTAGAAAAGATACATCTTTTCATCACAGAAGCCTGGGCTTGAGTAAAATTCACTTACCTTTTCCCAATAATCTGCCTTATAGCCGCCTTCTTCATTTAATTCACGCTTCATTGCATCAAGAGGACTGGCATCTGTAGGATCAATTAAACCTGCTGGAATTTCGAGCGTAATTTGTTTAATTGCTTCACGCCATTGCTTTACCAAAAGCATCTTTTGTTCATCGTTAATTGCGATCACGCCAGATGCTGGACGGTGTTTAATTATTTCTCTTGTTGCAGTTTCGCCATTAGGTAGCTTAATTGTGCGAACTGATAAATCTAAGATTCGTCCTTGAAAAATTTGCTGCGATGAGATTTCTGTTTCTTTTAAATCCACTAAGTCTCGTGTCTCCTTTTAGGCTAAATAAACATTAACGCATTGCAGGCCGTTTTTACCTTGAGCTAATTGATACTTAACTCTATCGCCTACTTTTAAGGTTTTATAGCCTTCTTCTTTAATGGCCTTATAAAAGACAAAGTATGATTTATGATTCTTGTCATCTTCAATAAAGCCGTAGCTGCTGCCATCATCGAATTGTTTAACAGTACCTAAACGCATTATTCTTCTAATCCTTCTTGAACAGCTTCTGGATAATCAGCTTCTACAATCTTAGCACAACGACCACAAAGTTTTGGCAACTTAGGATCTTCACCAATATCAGTTCTGATCATTCTACAACGAGGACAAACTTCGCCTTCAGCATGTTCAACTACAATACTTGCATTATTCAATTTTTCAGCATCTTCAGGTGCTTCACCATCAGCGATGGTTAACTTAGATACGATCAAGATTTGTCTGAAGTCAGCATCTAAATCATCAAGCATAGCCTTAGTTTCCTTATCTGGATAAATAGTTACAGCTGCTTCGAATGATTTACCAATCAACTTCTTGTTTCTTGCATCTTCCAATGCCTTTAATACATCATTGCGAAGGTTCATGAATTTACCCCAGTTTTCAAGGAGTTCATCATGATTTGCATAACCTTCAACCTTAGGCATATTAGCAAGTTGTACGTAGTCTTCTGGTTCCTTCAAGAAGCCCCAAATTTCTTCCATAGTGTGTGGCAAAATTGGAGTTAAAACCTTGTCCAACTTAACTGCTGCATCGTAGATAACAGTTTGCATTGAACGACGTGCATGACTGTCTTGACCTTCGATATAAAGAACATCCTTGGCAAAATCAAGGTAGAATGCTGAAAGGTCGTTTGAAATGAAGTTGAAGACCTTCTTGAATACTGTAGTAAAGTCAAACTTGTCATATGCTGCCAAGCAGCCCTTTACTAAGTCATTCAATTTAACTTCCATGTATTGGTCAACTGAACGAAGATCATCATAAGCAACACGGCTTTCCTTTGGATCAAAATCACTTGTGTTAGCAAGCATGTAACGGAAAGTGTTTCTGATCTTTCTGTAGCTTTCTGCTGATTGTTGCAAAATACCCATTGAAACTGCAACGTCAGAAGTAGTGTCAGCTTGAGCAACCCAAAGTCTGATGATTTCGGCACCCATACGTTTAATTACGTCGTTTGGTGAAATGACATTGCCAAGTGACTTGGACATCTTGTGACCCTTGTCATCCAATACGAAACCTTGTGACAATACTTCTTTGTAAGGAGCCTTACCAGTTACAGCAACTGAAGTAATCAAACTTGAGTTGAACCAACCACGGTATTGGTCACTACCTTCAAGATAAAGGTCTGCTGGGAAGTGCAAGCCATCACGTTTTTCCATTACGCCTGACCATGATGAACCAGAGTCAAACCAAACATCAAGGATATCCTTTTCCTTAGTAAATTCACCATTTGGTGAGTGTTCTGAAGTAAAGCCGTCTGGCAATAATTCCTTAGCAGTGTGAGTGTACCAAGCGTTTGATCCTTCTTTTTCAAAGATCTTGGCAATATGTTCAATAGTTTCTGGAGTAACAATTGGAGTACCATCTTCAGCGTAGAAGATTGGAAGTGGCACACCCCAAGCACGTTGACGTGAAATTACCCAGTCACCACGGTCCTTAATCATGTTGTACAGACGTGTCTTACCCCATGAAGGGATGAATTCAGCCTTATCAATTTGATCAAGAATTTGATCTCTAAATGGAGCAATTGAAGCAAACCATTGTGTAGTTGCTCTAAAGATAACTGGTTTCTTAGTACGCCAATCGTGTGGGTATGAGTGAGTGAAGACCTTAAGTTTAAGAAGTGCACCAGCGTCCTTAAGCTTTTGGATCATCAATTTATCTACGTCTTGGTAGAACATGCCCTTAAGTTCAGGTACTTCATCAGTGTAGCAACCATGTGCATCTACTGGGCTGAAGATTGGTAAATTGTACTTTTGACCTACGTTAAAGTCATCTTCACCAAAACCAGGTGCAGTATGAACTAAACCAGTACCATCATCCAAAGTTACGTGGAAACCTTCAATTACAAGACTTTCCTTATCGTAGATTGGGTGCTTAGCTTTCATGTATTCCATGTCGGCACCCTTTACAGTTTGAACGACCTTGTAGTCATCCCAACCGATTTCTTCAGCAACCTTGTCAAGTAAGCCGCTAGCTACAACGTATCTCTTGTCGCCTACTTGAACAACTGAGTAATCAAATTTAGGGTTAACACAAATAGCTTCGTTAGCTGGAATAGTCCAAGGAGTAGTAGTCCAAATTACGAAGTAAGTATCCTTAGGGTCGATAATACCCTTACCGTCAGTAACTGGGAAAGCAACAAAAATTGAGTTTGCTTCAACGTCCTTGTATTCAACTTCTGCTTCTGCCAAAGTTGATTCACTTGACCATGACCAGTAAACTGGCTTCTTACCCTTGTAAATGTAACCCTTCTTGTACATTTCACCGAAGACACGAATTTCTTGTGCTTCGAAATCGTGTTGCAAAGTAATGTATGGGTGATCCCAATCTGCCATTACTCCCAAACGCTTAAAGTCAGTCATTTGCTTTTGAATTTGTTCTTCAGCATATTGACGACAAAGTTCACGATACTTAGCACGATCCATTGTCTTACGATCTACACCTTTTTTGGCCAATTGTTGTTCAACTGGAAGACCGTGAGTATCCCAACCTGGAACGTATGGTGCATAATAACCATTCATGTTCTTATAACGAACAATGATATCCTTTGAAATCTTGTTCAAAGCGTGGCCCATGTGAATATTACCGTTAGCAAATGGAGGGCCATCATGTAAATCGAAACGAGGGTGACCTTCGTTTAACTTTAATCTTTGTTCATATAAATCATTTTCTTCCCATTCTTTTTGCCATTGAGCTTCACGAACGGGTAAATTACCACGCATCTTAAATTTAGTTTTACCTAAATTAAGCGTATCCTTAATTCTCATTAACATTAATCCTTTCTAAAAAAAGAAAACCTCGTCCCAAATTAGGACGAGGTTAACCGTGGTACCACCTAAATTGAACTCAAAATGAGTTCCACTTAATTTTGCGTAACGTGCAAAATACGTTTAGATCAATAGGCAGCTGATCAACTATCCGGCTCTTATGTTAGTCTCGCACCACCACTAACTCGCTGATTTGCCATCAAGTTTTACTGTCAATCTAATTAGCTATTTTTTATAATCGTCCGGAAATACAATCGTTGAACCTAACTTGCTTGCTGCATCGTCGGGCTTAATATTAACTGTCTCATGACTCGGACTGTCCCCTGTCATTGGCTTAGGAGCTGAATCATTGTCATCGTCGTCAGGATCATCTGGCGTTTCTAAACTCAAATCATCAGGGTCTTGAGAAGAGTTTACGTCATTTTCATCGTAGTTGTCAATATCTTCGTCGTCATCATCGTCTAATGCGGCTTCACGAGCAAACTCTTCTTCTTGTGATTCTGGACCAGCTGGAAGAGGTTCAGCACCGCCACCTGGATAGAAACGTTGTGTATGGAAATATTCATCCAATGCATGTTGCCAACGTTCATCACTCAAATTATCAATTTCATCTTGTAACATTGATTGCATCCGATTACGGAATTCACCAATTTGCTCTTTCAAGCGCTTATAATCGCTTGAAATAACTTCTTGTTGTTGCTTTTGATAATTTGTATCAGTCTCAGCTTGCTTTTTAGCATCTTCAACAATGCGTCTAGCTTCTGCCTCTGCTTTTTCTTTCATTTCATCTGCATTTTGTTGAGCAGAAATAAGAGACTTATTGATTGATTTCTTCTTGTCATTGTATTCATCAACTTGAGCTTGTAGATCTTTTATCTTAGAGTTTAAAGATACAACCTCATTCTTTAAATCAACGATTTGATCAAGCGCATCGCCATAATTATCAACGATTTCATCTAAGAAGCTGTCTACTTCGTAGCGATCATAACCATTACGCCCCTTAGACTTAAACTCCTTATTATGAATATCCATTGGAGTCAATTGCGTTTTTTTGTCTGCCAAAGTTTGAACACCACCTTATACTTACCTTTTCTTGTAGCCGAAACATCCTCAATTAAAATTCGACCAAAATGTCTTAGGCTTAAGACATCATTTTCTTTTACCATTATATTAGAATCTATTACGTCATGCCAATTTAATTTGACTAATTGACTATTAATCATCTTTTGGATTTGGCCGCGGCTTTGTTTGCTGATCCCAGACAAAACAGCATCGATTCTCATAGAAGCAACAATTTCAGTTTTTTCACTAGAATCATCTTCGGGCACTAAAACCTCTTTAAACGTAATTGGTTTTAATTTTACTTGTGCTCTTCCTATTCGATCGATTTGTTCTTCAAAGAAATCAGCTAGTTCTTTTTTAGCAAAAAACTGCCACTTGCCATTTCCATCAGTAATGATATCACCAAAAGTATCAGTATCAATGCCTGAATTAGCTAAAGTACCTAAGACTGCGCTGTGATTAATTTGAATAAATTTCTGAGGGTAATCTATTTCATAGGGCTGAATTTGGTAATCGTCTGGACGAAGATTAACCCATTCCTCGCTTAAAAATACCCTCTTCTTTTCTGCGTCAGAATAACCACCATACTCTTGGATAAAGGCATCATTACCAATAATTGTTTTCAAAATATCTCTTTTAGCTGGATCTAGAAAATCCGTTAAAATTGATTCATGTTTAAAAATCAACTGATTAAAAAGACCAGTAAAATAGTCAATTACTGGTCTTTCTTCTTGATTAAAATGTGGGTAAAACTTACTTGCTTGTCTACGTTCCATTAACCTACTAGCCTCAATAAAAGATTAAAAATCCAAATCAAGACATAATTTTGTACGAAATACAAAATGAATAACGCAATTATTGGAGAAACATCAATCCCCGTTGAATAAGCTAATCTAGCAAGTGGGCCTCTTCTAAATAAGTTTAGATATGGATTAACAACTTTATCTAAGAAGCGCCCCACAGCTGAGTTGCGCAACATTGGCAACCAACTCATAATTGCGTCGATTACGATAAAAAGACTGTAGAGCCATAATATCCAAGTAAGAATTGAATAAATTGTATGTATTACGTTGAACATTAACTTAAATTATCTTTCTTATCCACTAAATCACTAATTTTTCCATCAGTGACAAACTTTGGTGGCGTAGCCAAAAAGATTCGATCACCGATGCGTTGGATTTCACCATTCAAGGCATAAACCGTGCCTGTAATGAAATCAACGATTCTACGAGCTGAGTCGTCTTCCATTCTACTAAAATTGATCACCACTGCTTTATTGTTAAGCAAGTTTTGTGCAACATCTTTAGCATCTGAATAAACTCTAGGTTCGTACAATACGATTTTGCTCTTAGATGAATTTAAACCGGATTTAATTGATACTACATTATCACGGCTTACAGAATTTAGAGGTACATCTTCGTTGTTTTCGTTACTCTGAGCAGCATATTCTTCATCATTTTCCAATTCATCATCGTTTGAAATTCCAAAGAATCTGCCTAATTTATCAAAAGCCATCGTTATTTACCTCCGACTACTAGTTTTCGCCACGATGCTTAAAGAATGGGATATCACTGTTATCATCATCGTCATCTTGAGCACTAGTTTCAATTTGAGAAATACTGTCTTGACCATCATTACCAAAAGCATCAAAACTTTCTTGATCCTTCTTTGGTTCAGCAGGCTTGGCATTTCTTCTTTGATTATCTTGATTATCGTTCAAACCCCAAACACTAGTAGGATCTACCATAGTTTGCTTTGGAGCTTCATGCTTTTCTTCTGTTTCAGAAGCTGGGTGAACAGTTTGTGGCCGATCAACTGGTTGAGTTTCAGTTTCAGGTTGAACTGTCTTATTAGCTTCTGGTTCAGCAGCCTTCTTAGGTTGAGCCTTAATTTGGTGACTGCGTCCTGGTAATTGCTTTGATGCAGCTTCTTCGGCTTCAGAATCAATACCAGTAGCAATAACTGTTACAACAACTTCATCACCTAAGTTTGGATTAATTGAAGTACCGAAGATAATGTTTACATCATCGCCAGCTGCCTTAGAAACGATTTCTGATGCATCTTGTGCTTCAAACAAAGTAAGGTCAGGACCACCAGTAATGTTAAGAAGAACTTGCTTAGCACCATCGATTGAAACTTCAAGAAGTGGTGAAGAAATAGCAAGCTTAGTTGCTTCAACAGTTCTGTTTTCACCACTAGCACGACCGATACCCATCAAGGCTGCACCTTGGTTTTCCATAACAGTCTTAACATCGGCAAAGTCCAAGTTAACGTAGTCAGTTGAAGTGATCAAGTCTGAAATACCTTGAACACCTTGCTTCAAGACATTATCTGCTTCCTTGAAGGCATCCATCATAGGGGTCTTCTTGTCAACCATTTCAAGCAAACGGTTATTAGCAATGATAACTAAAGTGTCAACGTATTGCTTAAGTTGAGTAATACCTTCAGCGGCGTTTTTTGAACGCTTAGGGCCTTCAAAACTAAATGGACGTGTAACTACCCCAACGGTTAAAGCACCAGTCTCACGTGCAATTTTTGCTACTACAGGAGCTGCACCAGTACCGGTACCACCACCCATACCAGCGGTAATAAAGATCATATCTGCACCCTTGAGTGCATCTTCAATTGTTTGTTCACTTTCTTCAGCTGCTTTTTGTCCAACTTCTGGATGTGAACCAGCACCTAAACCACGTGTCAATTTAGGCCCTAATTGAATCTTGTTTTCAGCTTTATTGCTGTTTAATGCTTGCACATCAGTGTTTGCTGCAATAAAGGAAACTCCTTGTACACCATCGTCAATCATTCGGTTAACAGCATTGCCTCCGGCACCGCCAACACCAATAACTTTGATGACAGCATTTTTATTGTCGTCTGAATCGAATGTAAAATCCATTAAATTTAACCACCTTTAATCAAAGAATTTCTTAAAGAAGCTCTTTAAGCCATTAGTTTTTTCTCGATTATTATCTTTTTCATCCGATGAAGATGCGTCTTCATCGGATATTTTGTTTCTATTATAAGCTTCTTTGGCTTGACTTTCACTATTAGAAGCCGTACTTTTCGAAATCTTGGAACTTTTTGTTTGAACAGGTTCTTCAACTTCAGTTTCACCAAAGCCGTAAATTACTCCGTTAACTAAATAGTCGATTTCTGACATCTTGTATGAATAATTTACAATACCATAAGCAGCAGTATAAATTGGATTACGCATTCCAATTTGATCAGGTTGATAAATACGTGCTTTTACATTTAAGCCATTGGCCGTCAAACTATCAATGCCTTCTAACAAGCTTGTACCACCGGTAATTACGATACCACCTGGTTGCTTTAAGGCATGGTGCTTAGCAAGCCCTTTACCTAATCTGGTCAAAATTTGCTCCAAACGAGCATTAATGATTTCACTGAGGTAAACCTCATCAATCATTTGTTGTCCATTAGCGCCTACGCTGTTAATTGCAAATTTATCATTCTTTGAGGCAAAATCAGGATCTGCATAACCATAATCCAATTTAATTTGTTCCGCATCGCTCTTAGAAATACTTAAAACAGTGGAGATATCATTAGTAATATCGCTGCCACCTTCTAAGTCGATGTTAGCGTATTTGATTTGACCATCTTTAATTACAGTCGCAGTACTTACACCGCCACCTAAGTCAATAATAACTGACCCAAAGGTGCGCTCGCTTTCGTTTAATGCAACACTGGAAATTGCCAATGGAGTTGGTACGAAGAAGTTATTATGATATCCAGCTCGTTCGATTGCTTTCTTAATGTTGTGCAATGGACCTGTAGGAGCAGTAAGCAAAATGCCACTTACGCCTAATGAACGAGCGATCATCTTTCTTGGATCGTCAACTTCGGTCTTACCATCGATTAAAAAGCGACTTGGCAAGAAAGTGATTGCATCACGATTATCCTTAGCTGCAGATTTAATAGCAGATTGGATTGCACGCTTAACATCACCATTACTTACTTCTTGGCCTTGTTCGCCAACATTGCTAAAACCAGTAGCTGTCTCTAATTGCAGCATCCCTACTGGAATCCCAGCAACAACGCTATATATTTTAGCGTTAGTCTTTTCAGCTACACTCTTAAGTGCTCTACTAATTGCCGCAGCAGTTTGATCGATATCAACGATTTGCCCATGTCTCATGCCAGAATTAGGCGTGGTAACTGCACCAATCACTTTACCTGAATCTGCAACAACGGCTTTTATACTTGTGGTTCCTATATCGAGTCCCACTAAAAGATTTGAGTTCTCCAAAATTAAGCCCCCATTAATATTTGCCCTGAAAAAATTTTAACATAGATAAACATTTATAGCAGTTACGATATACCGTAAGCCCTTTTCTCACTAGAAGTTAAAGGTCTACTAAATGCGCCTACTTCCAAATCGATTAAGCTGTTCTTACCAGCCTTGACTTTAATCTGGTCGTAATATTTAACCTTATCTTTGATAGTAACAACATTACCAACAACTACATTGCCATCTTTCATGACAAAAATAATTTGCGAATTTCGTCTAGTGTTCCCACTTAATAATTTTACCTGATTTCTGAAGTTTTTAGGTAAACTATTAAACAACTTTAAATCTTCTTTTAAGGAACCTGATTTGTTGTAACCAACGAAAATAGGTTTATCTTGATCTACCTTTGACCAAGTTAAAGACTTGCTGCCGATTTGGCCACTATTTAAAATCTTGCGATAATTATCTCCATCTTTCAAATATCCCATTGTTGGCCACTCATTAACCTGTAAAATCAATTGATTAACATGGCCTAAATGAGCTTGTGCACTTTGAATTTCAGGATATTTCTTGGACAGCTTTTGACTTAAGTCTTTCTGCTGGAACAAATAATCAAAAACCTTATCGCTTGCTTTAATTTTAGAGACCTTAACAACCTCTTTAATTGGCAAATCATCAGCACCTACTACTTTAACCGTACTAATATTTGCTAAGGGCGAAATATAATAGCCTAAACCTACAACTGCCAAAATTGAAACAGTCATTATTAAACCTAGTCTGCGTCTCAATGAACGACGTCTTTCGGCTTGCAGACTAGAAAGCGAGGCAGAGATCTTGGCTTGTCCCTTGCGGCTATTTTTCTGCTGATTAAATTCATGATTCAAGTAAGGAGACAATTCTTTTCTTGGATCAATTTTTGTTACCGGCTTTTTGGCCATCTGCCTCACCTGCTTTCTAACGAGAAATTTCTTGCATTACCTTAATTACTTGATCAGAGGCATCTGGAACACCTAAAGCCTTGGATGCTTTGCTCATTTCATGAGCATATTTTTCATCAAGCAAAATGTGATCGATTGAAGAGACGAAATTATTTGGATTTAAGTCATCTTCAGGAATAACTAATGCTGCACCAGCTTTTTCCAAATCAAGTGCGTTCTTCATTTGGTGATTATGAGTAACATTTGGACTTGGAATTAAAATTACTGGAACACCTAATGCAGTAAATTCCGCAATACTGGTTGCACCTGATCTAGAAACAACACAGGTCATTTGTGGCAAAAGCTCAGGCATGTTCTTAATATATGGCAAAATCTTAATGTTTGTACCAATATCAACATCCTTTAACTTCTTTTGAACAGAGTCAAAGTAATAAGTACCTGTAGCCCAGATGATTTGATATGGCTTCTTTTTAAGTGTCATTAATGACTGAAGCATGATGCGGTTGATTGCCAATGCACCACGTGAACCACCAAAGACCAACACTGTTGGCATTTGTGGGTTAAGACCCCATTCTTTCTTCAAATCGATCTTTTCTTCATGCAAGCCTAAAACTTGTTGTGAACGAGGATTACCTGTCTTAACCAATTTTTTCTTTTCAGAAAATTCTTTGGCAGCATCATCAAAGGTGTAACAAATTTTGTCAACATAGTGACCTAAAAACTTGTTAGCTAAACCAACTACAGAGTTTGATTCGTGGATCATGGTTGGAATATGCATTTTGGCAGCTTCATAAACCATCGCACCACTTACATAACCACCAGTACCTAACACAACGTCTGGTTTAAATTCTTGCAAAATCTTACGTGCACTCTTGGTAGCTTGCAAGAACAACTTTATCGTCTCAAAGTTCTTTAACGGATGCTTACGGTTAAAGCCTTGAATCTTAATGGTTTTAAAGTTAACCCCAGCAGCAGGAACGATTCTTGATTCTAGACCCTTTTGCGTACCTACAAACAAGATTTCATCGTTTTTGCTAATTCCGCGTTCTTTCAAACGTTCAATAATTGCCATGATTGGGTAAATGTGGCCACCAGTGCCGCCGCCTGTAAATATAACTCTCATTTTATTTAGTCTTTAATTCCTTAACAAATCTAACAAAGTAATCGCCACGTTCTTCGAAGGTTCTGAATTGATCCCATGAAGCACAAGCTGGTGAGAACAATAATACGTCGCCAGGTTCAGTCAATTCATAAGCTCTTGGAACAGCTTCTTGAAGGGTATTAACGATCACGATATCCTTAATGCCAGCTTTTCTAGCTGCATCAGCCAAAAGATACTTAGTTTCACCATAAAGAACGATTGACTTAACGTGCTTCTTAAATAATGGTACCAAATCGTCAAAGGTGAATCCTCTATCTAGACCACCAGCAATTAACACTTCTGGTTCCTTAAATGCAGGAATTGCTACCGTAGCAGCTTCAATATTAGTTGACTTAGAATCATTATAAACCTTGCGACCATCAAGTGTTGTTACATATTGCAAACGATGCTTAGCACCAGTAAAAGTGCTTAAAACTGCTGCAATATCATCATTGTCAGCACCCATAATCTTAGAAATAGCGATCGCTACTAAACTGTTTTGCAAGTTATGGATACCTGGCAACTTGATATCAGCAATCTTCATAATCTTTTCGTTTTGGCTTTCAAGATATTCATCACCGATAAAGTAATCTGCATTATGATCAGTTTCTGAGAAAGTTTGCATCTTAGCTGGAGATACTTTCTTTTCTTGAGCCAAAATGTCCTTTTGATCATAGTTAGCGATAAAGTAATCGTCACTAGTTTGGATTCTAGTTACGTTCAATTTTGCGTTGACATAATTTTCAAAGGTCTTGTGGTAGTCCAAGTGAACATTGTGATAAATATCAACGATAGCTGCAACCTTAGGATCAATGTCAGTTACACCTAAAAGTTGGAAGCTTGAAATTTCCACTACTAAGATATCGTCTTTAGTAGCCTTAGGAACAACTTCTGAAATTGGCACACCAATGTTACCAACGGCATAAGCGTGGTGACCAGATTTTTGCAAATGGTGATCCAAAATTCTTTGAGTAAGCATTACTGTAGTAGTCTTACCGTTTGAACCTGTTACACAAACATAAGGCGCCTCACTGCAGCTCAATGCGATTTCAGGTTCAGTAATAATAGGAATATTTAATTCCTCAGCCTTTTGGACCATTTGGTTTTCGTAGGGGATACCTGGGTTCTTAACTAAATAATCAAAGTGTTCTTTTTCAAGAAGGTCAACTGGGTGATGTCCACCGATTATACGGACGCCTCTAGCCTTTAATTCTTGTGCTTTTTCATTCTTATCAAGATCAGCTTTGTCATTTAAAGTTAGCTTAGCGCCCAACTTTAAGAGCAACTCACTAACAGCAAAACCGCTTTTTCCTAAACCTAAAACTAAAATATTCTTATCAGTATAAGTTTTAATATCCTTCATTTTTTATCCCCAAATCGCTAAATACAAAATACTACCAATTAAACCAACAATCCAAAATACAGTGTCAACTTTCCATTCGGACCAGCCCAGCATTTCGAAGTGGTGGTGAATAGGAGTCATCTTAAAGATTCTCTTACCTGTTGTTTGGAATGAAATTACCTGCAAAATTACACTAGCAGTTTCGCAAACAAAGACAATTCCGACAAGCAAAAGTGACCATGGTCTGTTAAGCATGATACTTACAGTAGCCAAACCGCCACCTAAAGCAAGGGAACCAGCATCCCCCATAAAGATCTTAGCTGGTTTATGGTTAAAAATAAAGAAGGCAATTAAACCACCGATTACACTCATACAAAAGGCCAAAACAGCAAAATTCTTTTGTTTAAATGCAATATAAGCATAAGTACCGTAGGCCACAACCGATAAGCCAGTTGCTAAACCATCAAGTCCATCTGACAAGTTAACAGCGTTTGAAAAACCAACCAACCAGAAAATAATGAAAATGATGAATAAAACTACGCTATGTACAACTCCGGCGAAAGGAATGTACAAGCCAAATTGGAAATGATCACTTGAAGCAATCATAACAATTACAATCGCAATAATAATTTGAAGAGCTAATTTTTGCCATGCTCTCAAACCTAAATTACGCTTGAAGTAAAGTTTGATTCCATCATCAAGGAAACCAATTATACCGTAGCCCAACAAACTGATAACCAAAATCCAGACTACTTTGTTCAAATTATGTTGCCATGCAGCAACCCAAATAACGGAAATACCAGCAGCGATAACGAAAACTGTTCCTCCCATAGTTGGCGTACCAGATTTTTTCTGGTGCCACTTAGGACCTTCATCACGAATTTCTTGTCCTTCATGGTGTGAACGCATGAATCTAATCAACAACGGTATAAAAATCACTGTCAAAATCAGTGAACTAACTAAAGCAATACAGCTTGCCAGCATAATATTCATTCTATGCTACTCCTTTAAATTAACTTTTATTTTCTTCCCGGCCTTTATTTCTGTCCCTTTAGCCACATCTTGGCTAGCAACAGTTCCGGTTCCCTTCATACTAAATTTAACGCCTGTGAGGTTTGCAAACTCATACAAATCATTAATGCTCCAGCCGCGCATATCTGGGCAAGTTACCTTACCAGATGTAGATACAAATATCTTATCGCCTGACTCCAATCTTTCGCCCTTCTTGATGCCTTGATCAATAATCTTCTTGCCACTACCAACCTTAACAATATTCAAACCAATTTGATTTGCTTTGGCAACAGCTTGATTATAGGTCATGCCCTTAAGGTTAGGTACTTCAACAGTAGTTGAAGCATTGTCGTTTTTAGACATTGAGATGATTCTGCTCATCATTGGCTTAAAGATAGAAGCCAAGATCTTTTCAGCAGTAGCACCACCACCTAAATGTGGTTGTTTAAGCGTTAAGTAAATACAATAGCGTGGACTGCTTGCAGGGTAAACACCAACTACTGAGAAGATGTAGTTGCTGTCGCCCTTCAAATAACCGCCGCCCTTTGGATTAGCTATCTGAGCAGTACCAGTTTTAACACCAATATCAGCATTACCCATCTTGTAGGCATTACCAGTACCAGATTGTTTATTAAGTACCTTCTTCATATTAGCTAAAACAATTTTCTTGGTCTTATTGCTGTAAACTGGTGAACCAACTTTCTTGATTTCATAGCCCTTAATTGTTTTACCGTTTGAGTCAGTAATCTTATCAACTAATTGCGGCTTGACCATTTGACCATTATTAGCAAGTGAACTGTAAGCCTGCATCATTTGCATTACATTGACGTTTACACCCTGACCAAATGCAGTAACGGCCTGGTCAACTGGCGTCTTGAATGAAATGAAGCCTGGTTGTTCTCCTGGAAGCGTAATTCCAGTCTTTTCACCAATATGGAACTTCTTCAAGTATTTCTTCCAGGTCTTGGCACCCATCTTTTGTTCCAACTTAACAAACCCAGTGTTACTTGAACGCTCGAAGGCTTGTGAAAATGGAATTGTACCCCAACCAGAAGTTAACCAGTCGTGAATAGTTGAGCCACCAATATTTACTGATCCTGAACGATAGTATTCATTAGGGTTGTAATTGCCACTGTTAACTACTGCCGCAAAGGAAAGTACCTTGAATACTGAACCCGGTTCATAAGTATCTTGAACTAAGATATTACGATATGCCTTAGTTAAACCTTTTCTAGTTTGTGGGTTAAACGTTGGTCGTTGTGAAGCTGCCAAAATCTTCCCAGTCTTCATATCTTCAACAACTGCAGTCATTGATGTTGGACTGTAAGCCTTTTGTACATCTGTCAAACGCGATTCAAGATAACTTTGCAGTTGTGAATCAAGCGTCAGGTAGAGGTTGTTACCATTCTTAACTGGCTTATAAACCTGATTGCCATTAGGCATTTGATATTCAGATGCATCAACTGAAGAAATTCGGTAACCATCAGTACCAGTCAAAGTCTTGTTAAAGTAGGCTTCGATCCCCATAGTACCTACCAAGTTTTGAGCATTGGTCTTTTTATCATAGATAGGTTGAGCCAAACCCACAACGTGAGAAGCAAAAATACCATTAGGATAAAGTCTAGATGGCGTGGCCAAGAATTTAATTCCTGGCAATTTCATTGCCTCAATCTTCTTCTTTTGCTTGCTGGTTAACCCGCTGCCTGCTGTACCAAATTGAACTTGGAAAGCCTTATGCTTTGGCGTCAGATATTGATAGATCTTATCCGCCGACATTGGCAAAACTTTAGCCAACTTTTCAGCTGTCTCAGATTTATTAACTACATATTCTGGCTTGTTTTTGTAGTTGATTGACGACTTATCCAAAATTGCATAAATAGTGTACAAATGCGATTCTTCCGCAATCGCCAATCCATTTCGATCATAAATGGTTCCGCGCGTGGCTTTAATAACCTGATTACGTTTATAAAGCTCTTTAGTACGTTCGGATAAATTTTCACCATTAACTGTCTTAGATATTCCGATATATAAAAATCTAGCCGTAAATACAAGAAAAACCAAAGCGACAGCTACTTGGAGAAATCTCCCCACTGTAAAGCGGTAGCTGTGGGCTTTGGATTTTTGTAATTTTAAATTACTGTTTTTTTTCATTAGCGAATTGTCCTAATGTTTTTATTAATAAGAGTTAAGCCCTTTTCGCGAGCAATTTTATTTAAACGCGTAGTTGAGGTCAACTCACCAATTTCTTGACGTAAATCGGTAATCCTGTTCTGTTCCTTAGCAACTGATTGTTGAGTATTGGTTAACTCATGTTGAGCCGAAGTTGCAGAAATGCTAGAAGAAACTAAAAAAATCATCATCCCAAGCGTAATCACGCTTCCAACAATTAATAAAGTTTTTTCTACCCAATTATAAGGAACTTTACGCGGATCAAGGATAATTCGTTGACGTTTCTTAGAACCATTTTGCTTACTTGGTTCATATTCTATTCTTCTTGCTGAACTGTCAGCCATAACATTTTCCTCTTTATAACTTCTCTGCAACCCGTAGTTTTGCACTGTGTGAGCGGTTATTTTTCTCTAACTCCGAAGTCGAGGCGGTAATTGGTTTGCGATTAACCAAACGCAGCGTTGGTTTCATATCATCTGGTACAAAAGGCATCCCTCTTGGCACCTCTACTTCTGAATACTTCTTAAAAATCTTTTTAACGATTTTATCTTCATGAGACTGGAATGTAATCACACTGATTCGACCGCCAGGTCTTAAGACCTTAATTGCTTCTTCCAGAGAAGCTTGCAATACATCTAATTCATGATTAACGGCCACTCGCAAAGCTTGAAAACTCTTCTTTGCCGGGTGTCCTCCTGTCCTTCGTGCATATGCAGGGATTGCCTCTTTAATTATGTCAACCAGTTCAAAAGTTGTCACAATTGGCTTATCCTTACGTCTTTCCACGATTTTGTGAGCTATTTGACGGGAGAATTTTTCATCTCCATATTTGTACAAAATATCCGCTAGTTCTTTTTGACTTAAAGTATTAACTAACTGATAAGCATCTAAGCTTTGACTTTGATCCATCCTCATATCAAGCCGAGCATTATAGCGGTATGAAAAACCGCGATCAGCCTGATCAAACTGAGGGGATGAGACACCTAAATCATAGTATATGCCATCTATGCCATCTGAATAACCTAGCTCAACCAGATCCCGCTGCAGATTCGTAAAGTTGTCATGTACGAGCTTCAATTTAGGTTCACTATCCGGTTCCAATAAATTAGCAAAGTTCAACTTTGCCGATTTTATTGCGTATTCATCTTGGTCAAAACCTATCAACGTACCCGTGTCAATTTTGCTGAGCAAATATCTTGCATGCCCACCACCGCCAAAAGTTGCATCTACATAAAGACCACCGTTTTTTGGTTTCAAATTGTCGATAGTTTCATGTAAGAGTACACTGGTGTGTTTGAATTTCATATTTTATAGTTCAATGTCGTCCAAATTTTCAGCAATGTCATCATAGTCTTCGTTAGCTTCTTCTTCGAAGCTATCCCAACGCTCCTTAGACCAAATTTCAATTCGGTTAGAAACACCTATAATGACACATTCTTTTATGAGTTTAGCATGGTCTTTGAGCGTTGCTGTCAGATTAACGCGACCCTGCTTATCAAACTCACATTCCATCGCACCAGAGTAGAATAAACGCATAAATTTACGCGCATTCCTCTTAGTCAACGGAAGTTTTGCTAATTTAGCTTCAATCTTTGCCCATTCGTCCATCGAATAGCCAAAAATGCAGCCTTCCATTCCTCGCGTGAACACCATCTTGTCGCCAATCTGTTCACGCAGTTTCGCTGGTATAATTAAACGACCCTTGCTATCCAGATTGTGGTGGTATTCACCCATGAACATGGTCTAGCCCCCTTCCACTAAATAATTTACCACAATTCACCACTCTCTACCACCTGCATGGGCAAAAAATACAGATTTTTAGATTTATTTATAATTTTTCTTTTTACAAAATTTAAAAAAGGTGCAAAATATTATCATTTTGCACCTTTCGTATATACAAATAAGATCTGTCTCATATAAGCATCATTAATAATAATCCCACGTACCATAAACTAGTACATGCGGCTAAATAGTCCCATAATTTGCGTAATGTTTTGCTTAAAGAAATATTTTTATTCTTTATCGCATCATTCAGTGAAACAACGATAACCAAGATAAAATAAATCAAAAAGCCATATGGTAAAAAAGAAGGTTGATTCATATGCGCCGTAATTAAATTGCATCCCGCGATGAAAAAGAATGGCAAAACATCGTAGCCTCTAAACTGCGCATGTGGAAATAATAAATTGATTACAAAAGCAACCGCTAAACCAATAATCGGCATTAGGAAAATATAAAGCATAAAAGTTCCTCCATTCCTTTATTCTAAACTACAATTGATTTGAAAAAAACTATTAATAAGCATAAAATATTGTTCAAATAGGAGGGCTTTTTATGGCACGAAAGAAGAAAAAGAAATCTGGTTTTCAAAAATTGACTATTGTCATGGCATGGTTAATGGCTTTCATTACCTTAGCAGCAGTTATTGCTGGAGCTGTTGGTGCAATGGCCAATGCAGGAATGTTTTAAAAAAAGACACGGAAAAATTTTCCGTGTCTTTTTTATTTATACTCGATAAGCATTCAAATCAATTAAGAATGGATAATCTTGTGCTAAGTTGTCCCAAATCCAATACAAAAGAGCAAAAACTAAAGTAGACCAGCCTAAGTTGACTAATAATGATAATAATAATGCGTGCATTGAGGCATCAGCTAAACCTACCGCTTTAAAGATCAGCCAACTATAAGCAATAAAAACTGTAGTTCCAAGCAATATTACTATTAATCTTGCCCCAAAAACTTCAGGTAAGAAGCGTGCGATTCTTTGGCAAAGCCAACAGCTAACCGGTAAAAATACAGTATAGATACCGATAATGCCATAGAAATAAACATCCGCCACGATTCCTGTACCGATTGCCAGCCAAATTTCATTTTCATTTGTATCATCGAATAGCCCAATCAACATCATACTGATTGGCAAAATCACACTGGCTGCACCGAAGCTGCCATAATTCATGAACTGATGCAAATAAAATGAGCAAATACCATCGATAATCAATGCGACAAACATAGCAATAGCTAAAACCCATTTACGAAAAATAGACATTAGTTAGCCACCTGTCTTTCAATGACTGTGACAACAGAAGGATCATTAATATCGCCTGCTGGCTTAATTCTAATTTGGTCAGACAAGCCGAAAGAATCACGCGTGGTAGTAGTTACAGTACCAATTAATAAACCCTTAGGTGAATTGCCACCCATACCACTAGTGTAAACTCTAGTACCAGCTTTTAACTTACGGCCATCAACTACTTGAGTAAAGGCTAAATTATTATTAGAAGTAACAGTAATAATTCCGTGCACTGTTTTTCCGTTAACGGCATCTGCTTGCACTGCGAAACGGTTAGCTGATTCATCAGTTGTAGTAATTAATTCAACCTTAGATGAAGCAGCATTGGCTTCAACAATTCGGCCAATAACACCGCCACCACACATAACGGCCATGTTCTTTCTAATACCTGCAGAACTACCCTTGTTAATAGTCAATAAATCTGACCAAGTATCAGGTGATCTCGAAATCACTGATGCATTAACTAAGGTATATCCACTCAATGTGTCCTTTAGTTTCAATGCAGACTTTAATTGACGATTTTCTTTTTCAAGAGCCGAATTCCGTACCTTGGTTTGACCCAAGTTAGTAACTTCACGCTTTAAGTGATTATTCTCTTCTTGAGTATTTAAAATGTCATGAGCACTGTTCAAGCCGCCAGAAACCCAGCCAACAGGAACATCAACAATCCTTGTACCTAAAGCAACAATATCATTGCCTAAGCTTTGGATCAGTAATGGTGTATTACGTTTCTTGCGTAAGCTGACGCTTCCACCTAAAACGACTAAAACAACGATAACTATAATAAATGCTGATAATAATTTTTTGTTTTGCAGAAATTTTTTCATTAAGAATTGATCCCAAAGAAAAACCGGCAACAGCCGGCTTTTTTATTATTTGCGACTTCTACGCATTACTTCAATATTCTTAAGTGATTCACCAGTACCAATTGCTACACAATCAAGTGGATCTTGAGCAATAAATACAGGTACCTTAGTTGCTTCAGAAATAACTTCTGGCAAATTCTTAAGAAGTGCGCCACCACCAGTTAAAACGATACCGTGATCGATAACGTCAGCGGCAATTTCTGGTGAAGTTTGTTCCAAAGTTTCTTTAATTGCTACGATAATGTCTTGAACAACATCTTGAATAGCCTTAGCAATATCAACTGCTTCAACATCGATTGATTTTGGCAAGCCGGTTACCAAATCACGACCACGGATATTCATTGATTCAATTTCCTTAGCCTTTTCAACAGAAGCTGAGCCAATTTGAATCTTAATATCTTCAGCAGTTCTTTCACCTATTAATAAGTTAAAGTTTGAGTGAATGTAGTTAATAATTGCATTGTTAAACTTGTCACCAGCTTGACGAATTGAAGTTGATGAAACGATACCACCAAGTGAAATAGTAGCAACATCAGTAGTACCACCACCGATATCAACAACCATTGAACCTGTAGGATCCATAACTGGAAGACCTGCACCAATAGCTGCTGCGAATGGTTCTTCAATTACGAAAGCTTCACGTGCGCCAGCTACTCTAGCAGCATCAATTACAGCACGCTTTTCAACTTCAGTAACACCTGATGGTACACAAACCATTACTGAAGGCTTAGAATTGCCAACTGTCTTTTCCATAAAGTATTTAAGCATAGCTGCTGTAGTATCGTAGTCAGCAATTACACCGTCCTTCATAGGACGAATTGCTACGATAGTACCAGGCGTTCTACCAATCATTTCCTTAGCTTCTGAACCTACAGCGATAACTTCACCTGTTTGCGTATTCTTTGCTACTACGGAAGGTTCTCTTAAAACGATTCCTTTACCTTCCATATAAACGAGTGTATTGGCTGTACCTAAATCGATACCAATATTTTTTGTACCTAATCCAAACACAAAAATCTCTCCTTAATTGTTGCGGTCTCTAAATCTTGAATAATTATAGCATACTATAACTTTAAAGGTGATTTTCGCGCGAATTTTAAAGAAGTTTAAACTAATTTTTCTTCACGCATGCTCAGATAGTGACCTTGACCCACAATAAAGTGGTCCAAAAAGTCAATTTTCATCATCTTTGCTACTTGGCATAAATCCTCCGTTAATTCAAAATCACTGGAAGACGGCATTAGTTTGCCACTCGGATGATTATGAGCAAGAAAAATCCCTGAACAGCCATAGATTACAGCCCAACGAAAAATCTCCCGCGGATGGGCTACTGATCTGTTTAATGTACCTTGAAATAATTTTTTCTCGGCAATGATATGACTAGCATTATCAATATATAATGCCCAAAGCTCTTCTTGTTTATGTCCTACTAATTTATCAGCTAAATAATTGCCCACTTCTACGCTGGAAGTCAAAACCGCTTTGCGTTTAGGCGAAGCCAGGCGCAAACGATCTAATACTTCCTCGGCGGCAATGGCAATATCATCTGGACAGTCAGGACCGGTAATAAACTGAACTAAATCATCAAAATTAGCCAACTGATTTTTACCAAAAAAGTTTTCTAATTCTCTAAAATCGGTTATTCCCTTATCCTCAAACTGTCTAAATAATTGAACTAATAACTCTAGGTCTGTTCTTACAAAGCAATGACTTGAATTTTTTTCTTTCATGAAAATTCCTCCTCATTACTTATTACGCAAAAAAGAGCTAAATTCTCTTGAGAAATTCAAAAAAGTTTTGACAAATCATTGCGGCGTTAGTCCGATCTTTTTCCGTTGGGGGAATCAAATCGGGCACCATCACGCATTTTAAACCAGCACTGGCTGCTGATTGAACACCAGTAGATGAATCTTCAAACACCAGAATATTTTCTTTAGGCAAATGCATCTTCTTAGCAGCTGTTAAATAAATATCTGGTGCTGGCTTTGGTTCAATATGACCCTTTTGCACATCTAGATAACTGATATGGAAATCAAAATAATTTCTAATACCAGTTGCCCAAAGCACGTGTTGCACAACGTCTTCATAATTACTTGAAGCAATGGCCATATGCATTCCACGCTTTTGAAATTCATCTAGTGCTTCTTGCACGCCAGGCTGTAATTTCAATTTTCCTTCATCGGTCCACTGCCAAACGAGGTCGTCGGTTCGCTTAATGAAGCGATCACGATCAGCGTCGGTTTTGAAATACTTATGATAAAAATCCTGCATTTCCTTAACTGTGGCACCAGTTAATTTCAAATATGCATCGCGCGGCGTACCAAGATTTTCCTCTTCTGCCGCTTGGATATTTGCATCCCAATACAGTTTTTCTGAATTAACCAGCAAGCCATCCATGTCAAAAACAATGCCTTGAATATCATCATTTATTCCTTTAACGTGCATCATTTTTTCCTTTCCAATTTAAAATTGCACTTACCAAATAAAACGAGCCAGTAACTAACAAAATATCGTTATCCGCCATTTTATTCTTTAACGTGGTTAGCCCTCTTTGATAGTCCCGTTCATAATTATATCTTCTTTGCACATTAATTGGAAAATCATTTTGTTTGGCTACACGTGGATAATCTAGCGTTGTAAGCAAAACATCATCATTTTGCTTAAACAAGGCAAAGACTTGCTCTAAATCTTTATCCTTCATCATGGTTACTAGTGCATGGAGATGACCCTGTCTTTTTTCAGCTAATTGATGAACCGTTTTAAGCAGATTAGTCATGGCCTGAATATTATGAGCACCGTCCAAAATAATCAATGGCTTGGTCTGCAATACTTGATAACGACCAGGTATTACTGTCTGATCAATCGCCTGCTCCACTTTTTCATTTGTTAAAGGCAAATCGAGTAAAAAGAAAGTTCGAACCGCAATAGCAATATCGAAACCCTCAACTTGCGGACGCAATTTAAAGGCAAGCTCATGTTCATTGTCTGAATAAACAATTTGTTCATCTAGTTTAACTTCAAAATCGCGACCTAATTGATAAAGAGGTGCCTGCTCTTTTTCTGCTTTTTGTTTTAAAATTGGCAAAACTTCTTGTGGCACATTCCCCAAAACCACTGGTCTATTTCTTTTTATAATGCCACTTTTTTCACGGGCAATATCTTGAATCGTAGGACCAATAATTTGCTCATGATCCAAGCCAATGGTAGTAATAATGCTGGCCTCTGGCGTAATCACATTGGTTTTATCATGTTCACCACCAATGCCTACTTCAATTACGGCATAATCGCATTTTTGGTCTGCAAAATAGACAAAAGCTATCGCTACTTCATATTCAAAGGTAACCAATGAGAAGTCATTATCTTCTTTTTGAATTTCTTCAAAAGCTGCTTGCACCTTATTGGCTGCTTTTACCAAATCTTGATCGCTAATATCTTGATTGTTCAGTTGAATTCGTTCGTTAAAACGATAAACATAAGGTGAGACAAAAAGGCCAGTCTTCTGACCAGCCTTTTTAAGCAGAGTTGCTAAATAATATGAAGTTGAGCCTTTACCATTCGTACCTGTAATATGAACGGTTTTTACTTGATCTTGCGGATTGCCCAATTTTGCCAATATCTTTTTGATAAAAGATAAATCATTTTTTGGATGCAAGTGTGGCAAAGAATACAAGCAGGAAATTACTTCTTGGGCATTAGTAAACTTCAATTATTTACTCTCCTTCAAGTCTTGAATTCTTTCACGAACGCCACTTAATTGACTTTCGTAGTCAGCCTTCTTTTCCTTTTCTTTGTTAACAACTGCTTCTGGAGCGTGGTCAACAAAGCCTTTGTTAGCAAGCTTCTTTTCACAACGAGCAACTTCGTCTTCAAGACGCTTTTCTTCTTTTTCCATCTTAGCTAATTCGTCATCAACGTTAACAAGTTCAGTCAATGGAACAAAGATTTGTGCGCCTGGAATAACTGCAGTCTTAGCCAATTTTGGAGCTTCAATTTCTTCAGCTACTTCAAGCTTCTTAGGGTGTAAGAAGTTTTCTACGTAGTCAGCATTTTCATCCAAAATGTGCTTATCCTTAGCATCATCCAATTGAATCATGATATCAATCTTAGATGACATTGGTGCGTTAACTTCCATACGGATGTTACGTACAGCCTTGATAGTTTCAATCAAGAAGGCCATATCATTATCTGCTTGCTCATTTTCAAATTCTTTATGAGTTTCAGGGTACTTAGCTACCATGATTGACTTGCCTTCGTGTGGCATTGAAAGCCAAAGCTTTTCGGTTACGAATGGCATAATTGGGTGCATCAAACGCAAGATTTGATCAAGAATCCAAATAAGGTTTTCTTGCTTTCTAGCCTTTAATTCTTCGTCATCACCGTTTAAAGCAACCTTAGAAATTTCGATGTACCAGTCACAGAAGTCGTTCCAGATAAAGTTGTAAAGTTCACGACCTGCTTCACCAAACTTGTATTCATCAAAGAGTCTAGTTACTTCACTTACAGTGTGGTTCAAACGATCGAAGATCCATCTGTCTGACAAATCAAACTTAGAAACTTCAGGCATGTGAGCTGGCTTAGCATCTTCTGGCAAGTTCATGATTACAAAACGACTTGCGTTCCAAATCTTGTTGATGAAGTTCCAAGCAGCTGATAACTTCTTAGGATCATAACGAGTATCTTGACCAGGAGCAGTACCGTTAAGCAAGAACCAACGAAGAGCGTCGGCACCGTACTTGTCAACAACATCCATTGGGTCAACACCGTTACCAAGTGATTTACTCATCTTGCGGCCTTGTTCGTCACGCATCAAACCGTGCAAAACAACATCGTTGAATGGACGCTTGCCAGTAAAGTGCAAACTTTGGAACATCATTCTGGATACCCAGAAGAAGATGATGTCGTAACCAGTTACCAAAGCATTGGTTGGGAAGTAACGCTTGAAGTCTTCTGAATCAGTGTCAGGCCAGCCTAAAGTTGAGAATGGCCAAAGAGCACTTGAGAACCAAGTATCAAGTACGTCTGGATCTTGTTCCCAGTTTTCAGCATCCTTAGGAGCATCAACACCTACGTAAGTTTCACCAGTCTTCTTGTTGTACCAAGCTGGAATTCTGTGACCCCACCATAATTGACGTGAAATACACCAATCGTGAACATCTTCCATCCAATGATCAAGAGTACCTTCGAAACGTTCTGGAACGAAGTTTACCTTGCCGTCGGTCTTTTGATTTTCAAGAACCTTGTCAGCAAGTGGCTTCATCTTAACGAACCATTGCTTAGAAAGTCTTGGTTCAACTTGAACGCCTGAACGTTCTGAGTGACCTACTGAGTGAACGATTGGTTCAATCTTGATCAAGTAACCTTGTTCCTTAAGGTCCTTAACTAATGCTTCACGACAGTCGAAACGATCCATACCGGCATACTTGCCAGCTTCTTCGTTCATAGTACCGTCATCGTTCATAACATTGATACGCTTTAAGTTATGACGGTTACCAACTTGGAAGTCGTTAGGGTCATGAGCTGGGGTAATCTTTACCAAACCAGTACCAAATTCTGGGTCTACGTGTTGGTCTTCAATAATTGGAATATGACGACCTACGAGTGGCAAGATCAATTCCTTACCTACAAGATCCTTGTAACGCTTGTCACCTGGTGCTACGGCAACAGCGGTATCACCAAACATGGTTTCAGGACGAGTAGTAGCAATTTCTACATAACCTGAGCCATCTACAAATGGATATTTAATGTGGTAGAAGGCACCCTTATCGTCTTTGTGAATAACTTCGATATCACTTAAAGCAGTTTGCAAAGCTGGGTCCCAGTTGATGATGTATTCACCACGGTAAATTAAACCTTCGTTGTAAAGTTGAACGAAAACCTTCTTAACAGCCTTTGAAAGACCTTTGTCCAAAGTAAATCTTTCTCTTGAGTAGTCAAGTGAAAGACCCATCTTAGCCCATTGGCCCTTGATAATTGCTGCATATTCATCTTTCCAGTCCCAAACTTGCTTAACGAACTTTTCACGGCCCATTTGGTGACGGTCTTTACCTTGCTTACGCAATTTTGCTTCAACCTTAGCTTGCGTAGCAATACCAGCGTGGTCCATACCTGGAAGGTAAAGGGTGTCGTAACCTTGCATACGTTTGAAACGAATCAAAGTATCTTGAATTGCAGTATCCCATGCGTGACCTAAGTGCAACTTACCAGTTACATTTGGTGGTGGGATAACAATTGAATATGGGTGAGCCTTTTTGTCACCGGATGGCTTGAATAAATCTTCATCAAGCCAGGTTTGGTATCTGCCCTTTTCAACCTCATTAGGGTTATATTTAGGTGCTAAATCTGTCATTAAATAATTCCTCCAATAAAAAAGTCCTAGACGAAATTGTCTAGGACGATTTACTAACCGCGGTACCACCTAAGATTAAGCATGCTAAAAAGCATACTCCTCTCAATAAGCGATAACGGCGCTGAAGTGTCCGGACTAGCCTACTTAAGTTCAGTTAGTCAGCTAATCAAGCTACAAATCAACTTCTGGCCTCTCAGCTATTCTGGCTTTTCTCTGTAAATAAAGTCGATTACTCTTGATTATGGCTTTGTTTACGATTATAGCATTTTAACCAATGATAAAAAAGACGTAAATTGCAATAATAAATTGAACACTTAAGCTGCTTGATAGATATGATCTAATTCTTTCTCAAAGATTTCATCTGGAGTATGGTATGCCAAGATCTTTCTTGGTAGCGAATTGCACCAGGTTTCAATGTCAATGATTTCCTGAAGAGAAT